>Ga0180009_10000118_pt1 | contig 131955 bp, 107 predicted proteins | sample OS_PC_MetaG_FD_123537 | JGI IMG/M metagenome (GOLD analysis project Ga0180009, IMG submission 123537) | Groundwater microbial communities from the Aspo Hard Rock Laboratory (HRL) deep subsurface site, Sweden - OS_PC_MetaG | ecosystem: Environmental > Aquatic > Deep subsurface > Groundwater...
CATGGCTCGCAGGTCATGGCCATTCCATGGCCAAGAGCCATAACACAGCGGATGAGTGCTTTCCGCCTCGCCCTGTGGGAGCGCCCCTGAGGCTGCATTACGGCGTTGCAATCCTTGTCAAGGACCTGCCATTGACTGCCCAGACACTACGATTCGCGTCTGTACTGCAGCCTCAGGCATGCTCTGAATGTCACAGTATTTCCGGCGGGGTACACCAGCCCGCACAAATTTGTCCGTTTAAATCCGGTCGCGACAGCTTCCTACACAAAAACGGGCGCTTTGCCGATGGCCTGATGCCGTATGCCGGCGCATGCTGGCAGCATGCAAGCACAAGTCATGAATGCTGCGGCAGTGGCTTATCGGCTGCTGGCTTATCTGCTGGATCAGCGCAGCCTGCTGGCAATGCTCGCTGGCATGCTCAGCCTGCTGCTGTGGCCGCGACTGACACCGTCCCTGCTGTGGCTGTTGCTGAGCACCGGTGGGTTGTGCCTGCTCAGTTCGCATTGTCGTCGTGGCGGACTGCTGCTGCTGGCCGCAGCCTGGGCAGTGGCTTGTGCGCATGCCCACATCAGCGCGCTGCATGCCATCGATTGGCAATCCCCACAGCCGGTGCAGGCGGTGGTGGTTGGCATACCGCAACAGTCGCCGGACCTGCTGCGCATGCAGCTGATCCTGCAGCAACCGGCAGAGCTGCGTGGCAGGCGTGTGGCGGCCAACTGGTTTCGCCCGCCGGGGCCAGTGCAAGACCTGCCAGCTGCCGGCGAGCAATGGTCGTTCACCGCTCGCCTGCGTCCGCCCTACGGCATGGTCAACCGGCATGGCTTTGATTATGCCCGCTGGCTGATTGGCAGCGGCATGCATGCCACCGCCAGCATCGCATCGGGACAGCGACTGACGCAAACGGCGGGGCGCGGTATAACTGCCTGGCCGGCGCAGATCAGCGCATCGCGTGCTTCGATCAGCGCGTGGATCGACAAGGTACTGGCCGGCACCCAGGCCGCGCTGGCGCGTGCCCTGCTGGTGGGTGACCGCAGCCAGCTTGCTGCCGGCACGCGGGATCTGCTCGCTGCCACCGGCACCAGCCACCTGCTGGCGATATCCGGTCTGCACATTGGCCTGGTGGCCTTGCTGGGCGCGATTATGCTGCGCGGCCTGATCGCCGCGCTGCTGGTGCTGCCCATTCCGGGCATGCAATATCGTCTGCAGGGGCTGCGGCTGCAGCAGCTGGCCATCGCATGCGGACTGGTGCTGGCGGTGATCTATGCCATGCTGTCCGGCTTTCTGGTCAGCACGCAGCGTGCCATGATCATGCTGCTGATCGCGGCACTGGCGTTGCTGAGCAGACGGCAACAGTTGTCCGGCCGCAGTCTGTTGCTGGCTGCGGTACTGATTGTGGCCAGCAATCCGCTGCAGCTGCTGAATGCCGGATTCTGGTTGTCATTTGTTGCCGTGTTCAGTCTCTGGCTGGTGTTCGCCCATCGTCCCAGCCTTGGCAAGCTACAGAGTCTGCTGCTTGCCCAACTGGCACTGAGCGCGACCATGCTGATGGTGCAACTGGCCTTGCTGCAGCAGTTCAGCCTGCTGATGCTGCCGGTGAACCTGATCGCCATCCCGCTGGTGAGTGTGGTCATCATGCCCTGTCTGTTGCTGGCGCTGTGTCTGCATCTGCTGCGTATGGATCTGGCCGATGCCTGTCTGCGGCTTGGCGGGCAGCTGCTGCAATGGCTGTTCGAAATGCTGCAGTTGGCGCAGCAGTGGGCACCACTGACCGGTGGCTGGCTGCTACGGCTGGCCATCGATCATCCTGGCTGGTTGCTGCCGGCAGTTCTGGCCGGATTCTGGCTGGTGTTGCCGCGTGGCATGCCACTGCGATGGCTGGCTCTGTGCTGCTGGATTCCGCTGTTGTGGCCAGAGCGCCCGTCACTGCCGCCGGGTGCCTGGCAGGCGGAGGTGCTGGATGTGGGGCAGGGTACCGCAGTGCTGCTTCGCACCGCCGGTCACACCCTGTTGTATGACACCGGCCCCGGCGACAATCGCGGGCGCGACCGCATCGCCGATGTCGTGCCGCCATTGCTGCAGCAGTGGGGGTTGCCATTGCATCGGATCATTGTCAGCCATGGTGATCTGGATCATGCCGGCGGGTTGTTCACGTTGCGTCAGGCCTGGCCAGAAGCGCAGGTCATCAGCAGTGATGAGCGCCTGGGTGACGGCTGTGTCGCTGGTCAGCACTGGCGCTGGGATGGTGTCGATTTCACCATGCTGCATCCGGGGCGGCATCTGCCATACCTGCGCAACAACAGTTCCTGCGTGTTGCTGGTGGCCTCCGCCGCCGGCCGCATGCTGCTGCCCGGGGACATCGATGACAAAATCGAACGCAGGCTGCTGCAGCAGTGGAAAGGGCCGGCGGTGGACGTGCTGCTGGTGCCGCATCATGGCAGCAGTTATTCCTCATCTGCGGAATGGTTGCAGGCCGTTGCGCCACACACTGCGCTGGTGACCGCCGGTCAATGGAACCGCTTTGCGTTTCCGCGTCCAGAAGTGGTACAGCGTTATCGGCAGCAGAACGTGGACCTGCTCGGCACGGCCGCATGTGGCGCGGTAAGCATCAGCGCCGGGGTGGACGCAGGCGACATCCGCATTCGCAGTCTGCGCCGACAGCGCCCACGCTGGTGGCGACAGGTCATACCCTTGCGCTGCGATCTGGCGAGCAATTAACGCGATGATGATGACCCGGATGGGACAATGGCTGTGAAAATCGGTCACAATCGACCATAATACGGCACATAATTATTACTGCGCTGATCAGGCGCACACAGCAAACCCAGGAGCAGACTTGAAAGACATCATCATTTCCGGCGGCTGGATCATGTTGCCCATCCTGTTGTGTTCAGTGATCGCGCTGGCGATCATACTCGAACGCTTCTGGAATCTGCGGCGCAGCAGGGTGTTTCCCGCCAGCCTGCTCAGTGACCTCAACAGTTACGTGCATTCCGGCAAACTCGAGCAGAAACACATTGACCGCTTGCGCAAGTCATCCCCGGCCGGGGAGATCATGGCTGCGGCGCTGGATCATCGTGATCGCAAACGCGAGATCATGAAGGAAGCGGTACAGGACACCGGTCGCCATGTGGTGCATGATCTGGAGCGCTTTCTGAATACCCTGGGCACCATTGCCGGCATCACGCCACTGCTGGGCCTGCTGGGTACAGTGATCGGCATGATCAACGTGTTTGCCGCCATCATCAATTACGGCGTCGGTGATCCGAGCAAACTGGCCAGCGGCATCTCTCAGGCGCTGATCACGACCGCAGCAGGTCTCACTGTGGCCATCCCGGCATATGCTTTTTTCCGCTATTTCCAGGGCCGTGTGAGTGCCTATGTGGTGGACATCGAGCGCATGGCCATCAGTCTGATTGAAACCATGGAACGTCAGCCGCAGGCGGGGTCGGGGCGCTGACATGCAATTGCGCCAGCGTGGCACCGAGCAACCGGACATCAATCTGACTTCACTGATTGATGTGGTGTTTCTGTTGCTGATTTTCTTCATGATCACCACCACCTTCCAGCACAGCACAGCATTGAAGGTCGCCTTGCCCGAGGCAGACAGCGCTGATGAGGCGCAGACGCCGGACACGGTCCTGCTGACCATCAGCGTGGATGGCCAGTTTGCCATCGACGACGACATCCTCGGCAGCAATGATCTGGACACCGTGCGTGCGGCGCTGGCCAGCCGCTGGCAGCAGGCGGAGGGGGCAACGCTGGTCATCCATGCCGATGCCGACTCGGCGCACAGGCATGTGGTCACGGCGATGGATGCTGCCACTGCGGTTGGCATCAGCAGCCTGTCGATTGCCGCCGAGCGAACGGATCCCGCGTCCGGGCGAGTCGCCGATGACACCAACCAGCACTAATCCGCATGATTCATGATACCGACTACTGCGATGCCCCCAGTACCCGCATCTGTGGTGTTGCGTTAGGTCGCGAAACACCACATACACAGGCACTGGCAGCATCTCGCGACGTCGACTCATGAATAATGCGGGCTAGTACTCCTTCAAGGTGATATTGCCCTATGGCTCTCGATGACCATGAGCAGCCGGCGGTGTGGCGGCGTCTGCTGGCCAGACTGAAACCCTACTGGGCCTGGTTCATTCTCGCTGTACTGGGACTGCTGCTGGATTCACTGGCCCAGTCCGGTTTCATTTATCTGTTAAGGCCGCTGATCGATGAGGGTTTCAGTGCCGAATCGGCGGTTGGGCAATGGCTTCCGCTGGCCATGTTTGGTCTCATCCTTATGCGTGTGTTTGGCAATTTCGTTGGCATCTACACCACCGTCTGGATCGGGCGCAAGGTGGTCAACCGGCTGCGTGCGGACCTGTTCGGTCATTATCTGCTGTTGCCGCAACGGTTCTTTGATCAGCACAGCGCCGGTGATCTGGTCTCCCGCGTGACCTACAACACCGACCAGGTGGCTCAGGCCGCCACCAACGGCATGATCACTGCGGTGCGCGATTCTCTTACCGTGCTGGGGCTGATCACGGTGATGCTGCTGCAAAGTCTGGTATTGAGTCTGAGTCTGGCTCTGCTGCTGCCGGTGGTGGTGCTGGTGGTCGGCGTCATCAGCCGGCGTTTTCGCCGACTCAGCCGACGCATCCAGGAATCCATGGGAGATCTGACCCATGTCACCGAAGAGACCGTGCGTGGTCACCAGGTGGTGAAAATGTACGCCGGCGAAGCCTATGAGCGGCAGCGTTTTGATGCCCACAGCGAACGCAACCGGCAACTGCATCAACGTCTGATTGGTACCCAGTTGCTCAGCTCCTCGCTGGTCCAGCTGTTTGCCGGGCTGGCCCTGTTGCTGCTGCTGTATCTGGCCACGCAGAAAAGTTTCGATCTGGACATCAGCGCCGGTGTGTTCATCTCCGTACTGGGAGCGATGGTGGCGATGATCGCACCAATGAAACGGTTGACCAATGTGCATGCACAACTGCAGAAAGCGCTGGCCGCCGCAGACAGCGTGTTTGCGGTCATCGATCTGGCCAGCGAGGATGAAGAGCAGGCGCAGGCACTGCGAAGCCGGATCCCTGCGGAGCGCACTGTTGCAGAGCCTCCGGCACGCAGCAGCGGGCGCATTGAGCTGCGTCAGGTCGGCTTTCGTTATCCGCAGCGTGAGCATGCCGCCCTGGAGCAGGTCAGCCTGCAGCTGCAGCCGGGCACTGTAACCGCGCTGGTTGGACGCTCAGGCAGCGGCAAAACCACGCTGGCAAGCATGCTGGCCCGCTTTCATCTGCCGGATCAAGGCGAAATCCTGCTGGATGGCATCCCTCTGCAGGATTGGTCACTGCCGCATCTGCGCCGACAGATCGCCTATGTCGGTCAGGATGTGGTGCTGTTCAACGACACGCTGTACAACAACATTGCCTATGGCGGCATGGCGGATGCGACACGCGATCAGGTGCTCGCGGCCATTGCCGCTGCGCACGTCGATGAATTCGCCTCGCGGCTGCCGCAGGGTCTGGATACGCCCATCGGCGATCGCGGTCATCTGCTGTCCGGCGGGCAACGACAGCGGCTGGCGCTGGCGCGAGCGCTGCTCAAGGATGCACCAATCCTGATTCTGGATGAGGCCACTTCATCGCTGGACAACGTTTCGCAGCAGTACATTCAGGATGCGCTGCAGCTGCTGCAAACCGACCGCACCGTGTTGATCATTGCCCACCGGCTGCAAACCATTGAACACGCAGACAGCATTGTGCTGCTGGAGGCGGGCCGGGTGCTGGCCCAGGGCCGTCATGCGACGTTGCTGGATGAATGCCCGGCGTATCAGCGCTTGCAACAGCAGGCGGTCAGCGAAACCGACAGCGGCTGCGTCGACAGCGAATCCTGAGCCGGCATGAGTACGATGTCGCAACGCCTGCAGCAGATCTGGTATGGCCAGCGGAAACCACCCTGGCCGTTGCGGGGTCTGGCGCGGCTGTATGCGCTGTGGCTGCAACTGCGCCCGCAGACGCGTGTCCGGGCGCAGGCGCTGCCACTGCTGGTGATTGGCAATCTGGTCGTCGGCGGCAGCGGCAAAACACCTCTGGTGTTGCATCTGGCCAGCTTTCTGGCACAGCGGGGCTTGCGCGTGGCAGTCATTGCACGCGTGTATCAGGGCAGTGCGCGGCATGTGCATGTGCTCAGCGAACACAGCACTGCAGCCCAGGTTGGCGATGAGCCGCTGGTGTTGTTTCAACAGCTGGACTGCCCTGTGGTTGTTTCTAGAAAAAGGCGCTATGCCTATGATTATATAGTTAATAATATGCCAGACATAGAGTTGATTATCAGCGATGATGGCTTGCAGCATGGTCATTTCAATGCCGACATCGGCATCGGTGTGGTGGCCGCTGGGCGCGGTTTTGGTAACGCCAGACTGCTGCCGGCTGGTCCGTTGCGGGAACCGCTGTCGCGACTCGCGAAACTGGATTATCTGGTGATCAAGTCGGCGCACACCGCGGCGGCTGAGCAGCAATGCATCTTGCCGGGATACGCTGCATCGCTGCCATCACAGGCGGTAACGATGTCGATTGAGTTGCGCCAGGCCATGCGCCTGCGCGACGGTTGTCGGCAACCGCTGAGCGCGTTTACGCAACAGGCGGTGAATGCTGTCGCCGCGATCGCTGACCCGGAGAGTTTCTTTGCCGGCCTGCGCGCGCAGGGGCTTAAGGTCACCGGCCACGGCCTGCCGGATCACGGGCAAATGCCAGCCAGCCTGTGGCGGGCGTTGCCGGCAGATCGTCCACTGCTGATCACTGAAAAGGATGCAGTGAAGCTGTCGCCTGAGCGCATCAATGCCGCAGCACCGGAAATCTGGAGCGTCAGGCTGCACACCAGCTTGCCGCAGCGCTTTCTGGATGATCTTTATCAGCACTGCAAAAGCCTGACATGTCGCGCAGCCTGATCATCATTCCCGCCCGCCTGGCCGCCATCCGTCTGCCCGGCAAACTGCTGCTGGACATTGCCGGCAAGACCATGCTGCAGCACTGCTGGGAGCTGGCGGTTTCTGCTGACATCGGTGAAGTGCACATTGCCACCGAGGACGACGCCATCGAGCAGGCAGCGCTGGGCTTTGGTGCCAGCGTCCTGCGCACCGCAACACACACCTCCGGCACCGCACGCATCGCTGCGGCTGTTGGCGAGCTGCAGCTGGCTGACAGCGATCTGGTGATCAACCTGCAGGGCGATGAGCCCTTGTTGCCGGTGGCGCTGATTCGGCAGTTGCACGATTTCGCCAGGCGCGACCTGGAGCGTACCGCGACCAAGCCCGCCGCCGCGTTCAGTGTCTGCACGCCGTTGCAGGAGCATGCCCAGTTGCTCGATCCCAATCAGGTCAAGGTGGTGCTCGATCATGCCCAGCGCGCACTGCTGTTCACACGTGCAGCCATCCCCTGGGTGGCCACGCCGGAATCGACCGCTACCGCGCACGCCTCAGCTGCCACGCAGCGCATCATCGAGCAAGAGGTGGTGTATCTGCATCATGGTCTGTATGCCTATCCGGCGGCGACCCTGCGCCAGTGGCACACATTGCCGCCCGGACGTCTGGAGCAACTCGAATCGCTGGAGCAGTTGCGCTTGCTGGAAAACGGTCGCGCCATTGCCATGCTGGTGTCGACCATGGACGCGGTGACGCTGACCCGTCTGCGCGGGGTTGACTCGGCAGCGGATCTTCAGCGTGTGCGCGCACTGATGTCGGAGTTCATGCCGTCGTCTCCGCACAGGACTGGACAACACTAAGCTACTGCATGCGCTGTCTCATCACTGCAGGGTGCAGGGTGCAACGTGCAATGATAATGATTCACCAGTCACGGCAATGTTATGACATCGCATGCAATTCTGTTGCTGCGGCACTACCGGTTACACCGGTTTCGTGAAGTCGGCTTTGGCTGATGCAGAGTCATCCCAGCGATCAGCAGCATGGTCAATGCCATCAGGCCGATGCCGACGGGAGAAAGCAGCGGAACACCGATGGCTGCCGCCACAGCCAAGGTGTTGGTGAAGGTACAGGTCACGCTCTCACCGGCTTGCAGGTCGATCGCCGCCACCGGTGAACCGTCGCTGCATTCGGCGCTGTCCAGTTGCCAGCCGGACTGGATATTCTCGCTAACCAGATAGATTCCAGGTGGGCGTGTTTCGAGAATAAACTCGCCGTGCTGCAGGCTGAATGTACCTAGATCACCGCCGAAATCAAACGCTTCACCGCTGTCGCTTGGATTGGCCTGTTTCAGTATCGTGATGGTGCCATCTTCTGCGCCCAACTCGGTATTGATGAACACACAGGTCACCGTTTCTCCCGCAGCGAGAACAAAATTTGCGGTCGCACTGCCGATGTCGCCGCTGCTGTCGCTGTCATCGCAGACAATGCTGGTTAATGTCCAGCCGGGCAGGGTGGACTCGATTGAGCTGTAATTGCCAGGCGACAGATTGGTCACGACGATCTGTCCGTCGTCGACCACGGTGCCAGCAGCATCACCACTGAATGTGAAGCTCTGCAGGCTGCCTTGAGGATTGGTCTGCTTTTCCACCACAATACTGCCCGGACATGGATCCGGAACAATGATGGAGCTGTTGGCAGTGGTCACAGTCGAACCAAACGCCAGTGCGCGCCCCAGCAACGATGCTGAATCGCCCAGCGTGATACTGAGACCATCGGCAGTGCCGCGAAACACCGTGCCGATGATGGCGGCATTGGCACCGATCGTGGTGCCGCCGTCCGGCGTCCAGAAGACGTTGTCTGCACAAGCTCCGTCGGCGATGATGACTGAGGAATCGGCCGCCGGATCTAGCGCACCACCAGGTCTGAACAGAAAAACACCGTCGCCGCTCAATGTGATGGAGGTGCCTGTGGTGATGCTCATGGCACCAGTGCTCGAGTAACACCCTGGCGGATACACACCAGGCGGCCCACCGCCGATACTGATACTGTCCAGCGCCACAGCAGCACCGATGTTGACACAGGTTTGTCCATCAAGCTCGGCGCGTACGGTGCTCTGGTCTATTCCGGTCAATGGCGGGCACGGTGTCACTTGCGTACCGGTAACCACTGGTGCAACCGCAGGTCCGGTGGTGAAGCAGACGTCGCCATCGGCGAGGGTTCCTGCACTGGTGTTGCTGAAGGTCTCGGCAACCACAGCAAATGCATCTGTGCTGCCCAGATCCGGGGCGATCTGGCCGAATGTAGGAGTTGCCAGTGCCAGCAGAAGCGCTGCTGCTGCCAAAGTAAAGCCCTGAGAGCGTTTGTGCGGCAACGGCGTTGCCCGATGAAATGGCTGCGCTGCGCACCAGTGATATGACATCCGTAATAATGTCCAGGTCATGAAAAACTCTCCATGTTGCCGATTGAAATTTGCGCAGTAAGCATAGTTGTTTGCTGCCTGTTGATCGGTACGTTGGCGCACATACCGTTGCAGCCGGTAACTGTGAAGTTGCACACATTTTGCGGAGAGGATGAGCATGCGTACAGCTCGACAGGCTTGGAAGCAGTCGCGTTGCAGGCGATGATCAGCGCGGCGCGTCACCGGATTGGATGCGCAGAGCCAGAGGCTCTGCGGTTGCGTATGCTTATACTCGAGTGAGCCCCAGAGTGACGGTCAATGCTTTAAGTGCTGACCGTACCATTCATGGCATTGAGGTTGATCTGGGCGATAGCAGGCAGACTCTTGCGCCCTTCGGAGGTGCTGTCGTCACCGAAATTGGCCGCCTGGACCTGAGTGTCCAGGGCGTCATACAGGGCCTGGCCAATGTCATCGAGCGGGTCGTTGGGGTCGCTGATGATCGGGTCAATCATGATGTTCTGGTCATCGTCATTGTAGAACTGCACCGAGGCCTGGACAAAGTTGATGGTCGGGGTGGCATCTGCCACTTTGAGAAAGCCGACGATAAGTATGATGTGGTCATCACCGATGCCGTTGGCGAAATCAATCTTGCAGGAAACCACCAGGCCCAGATCGGTGGGGTAGGTGGACGATTCCGGACTCCAGCTGCGATAGTTGAATCCGTTTCTGCTGTAACTCAGCAACTGATTGAGGCTGCCGGCAGTGCCTGTCCACTGGGTCCAGTTGGATGCACCGCCGTCGATGCTGATGCCGTCTGTGGCATTCAGCTGGCTGGCGAAGCTGCTGCGCGAGAAGCTCATGCTGGGTGTAACCGGGTTGTTGCCGGCAACCTCGATTGCCGACAGCGCGCGCGCCAGCGTGTGGGTGCCGACTGCAGCCAGATAAAAGCGGCCGTCGTTGGACTCGGACAGCTTGTAGAGACCGTTGCTGACCTTGTTGAACACATTACAGAATGTGTCAAATGCTTCGATGAAGCTGTTTGCTGCCTCTTCCGAAATGCCGGCTGTCTCCAGTGCGCCCACCGCGCCCAGCACTTCGGCGGAAACATCCACCGCCTTGATCACCGAATCGGGTATCTGCACCGCACCGCCCTGTTCGTATTCGTAGGTGATCTGCTCCATCGCGCCCTGCGGATCGACCTGCAGATCCAGATTCACTTTGTCGTTGTGACCCGCCAGTTCATAGTCGATGCGAAACGACAGCGTCATGCTGCTGCTGGTGAAACTGACGGCGGTGATGCGGATGTCGTAGCTGCAATCCTGGCTGGTGTAGCGATAGTAGGGGCCGCTGCTGTCATACCAGAGTGCGCTGTTCGGATAGGCAGCGAAAAACTTATCCTGATCAAAACCCAGGTTCCAGGTGGCATCCGGAGGGCTGGCATGCAGTTTGAAGCTTTGCATCTGGTTGTTCCAGTCACCATCCGGCAGGCGCATGACATTGTTCAGGTCAGGCAACTCGCTGTTGGGTTTTACCCGCAGGTAGTCGCCGGAATAACCGGTGTCGTTCCAGATCTCCAGATAGGCCGAAGTGCCGGTGGCGAGTGCTGAAATGTTGTCTTTCATATCGCGGTTGCTGTCGGTCGGATAGAGCACGCTGTTGAGATCGGATTTGTCGGTTTCGGCGGTAACCGTTGCCGCATCGGCAAAAAAATCCTGATCCGAACAGAACATGGCCTGGCTTGCAGCCAGATTCAGATCATCGGACGGCGGCGCACTGCCATCATTCCACCACCTTGGCTGGCTGGCATAGAGAACGAAGGATTTGATCTGGTTTTTCCAGTCCCCGTCATTGCCGCGATCGGTTTTGTTCAGATCCGAATTGCTGGCATTGGGGCCGAACTTGAGATACTGGCCGCTGCAGTCAGATTGATCCCAGACCACCAGCCAGCTGTTGCTACCGGTCTTCAGTGAATCCCAGGCTTCGGAAGTGGTGTAAGTGCGACGCTGGGCACTGCTGAAGCCGCTGGAAATGCCGCCATAATTGTTGTTGTTCCAGAAAGTGACTGATGTCATGGTTCTACTCCATTAGATATTGAGATTGTTGTATTTTTTCTACTGCTTGCTGCTTGCAGGCAGAGGGGGCCAAGACGCAGCTTGCGGACAGGCCCATCGCACAGTCCATGCTGCACAGTGGCTAGGTGGGTGCAGCTTGAACCTGCCAGTCACTGTTCAACACAGTGCCAAAAGACCAGGTATGACCGGGTTTATGCTGCGCTGACGACTCCCTGAACAACTACTGACGCAAGCCGCAGACATCTCTCACTGCGCTGCGTGCGCAGTTTCCCGGCCGCTGACCTGCCGGTTCGAATCGATATGCCGGAGCGTTCCTGCTACATTATTGCCATGACTGAAAGTTATCGCATTCTCTGTGTCTGCATGGGCAACATCTGCCGCTCGCCGACCGCGCGTGCCCTGCTGCTGCGGCAGTTGCATCAGCATGGCCTGCACGAGCGCGTGGCGGTGTATTCGGCCGGCACCCACGACTACCACGTTGGCAAGCCGCCGGATCGACGCGCCAGCCTGGCTCTGCGTGCGCACAAGCTGGACATCAGCGGCGATCTGGCACGCCAGGTGGTGGTGGAGGATTTTCATCAGCACGATGAACTGCTGGCCATGGATGCCGGCAATCTGCGTCATCTGCGCCAGTTGCAGCCGGTCGACAGCCGCGCCAAGCTGCGTCTGATCATGCAGGATCTGCCGGATTACGGCCTCAGCGAAGTGCCTGATCCGTACTATGGCGGTGAGCAGGGTTTTGTCCAGGTGGTGGACATGCTGGATCAGGCCGCAGCGGCCATTTGCCGGCGATTGCTGAACCACTTCGATGCCGCAGCCGGGCACAACTGAGCTGGCTGCATCGTGGTGAACGAGTCTGTCGCAGCGCCGCCATCAGGCGATGATTTTGATGGCGTGAAACTGGCGCGTCGGTTGAGCACTGAGCCGGGTGTCTATCTGTTTCGTGATGCGCGCGGCAAGCTGCTGTATGTCGGCAAGGCGCGCAACCTGCGCAAGCGCGTGCGCAGCTATTTTGAACGCCAGCATGATGATCGCCGCCTGCAGCGCATGGTCAGCCAGATCCGCCGCATCGACACGCAACTGGTGCGCACCGAAAGTGAGGCACTGTTGCTGGAGAATGAGTGGATCAAGACGCTCAGGCCGCGATTCAACATCCGCCTGCGTGATGACAAGAGTTATCCCTGGATCCACCTGAGCAGCGGGCATGACTATCCGCGTGCCAGCTTTTACCGTGGTGCGCGCAATCGCGGTGGCGAGTATTTCGGGCCTTATCCCAGTGCATCGGCGACGCGGGAAACGCTGAATCTCATCTACCGCGCGTTCAAGATACGCAGCTGCCGGGATTCCGTGTTCGAGCATCGCAGCCGGCCCTGTCTGCAATACCAGATCAAGCGCTGCAGTGCGCCGTGCGTGGGCTACATCAGCCGCAGCGATTATGCCCGTGATCTGCATGCTGCGCGGCTGTTGCTGGCCGGTAAAAGCAGCAGGTTGCGGGCCCAGCTGACCGAACGCATGCAGCAGGCCAGCGCCGATCTGCAGTTCGAACAGGCGGCGCAGTTGCGTGATCAGCTGCAGACCCTGAGCAGGGCTGAATCGCAGCAGTTTGTCATGGCCGATGCCGGTGACATGGACTACATAGCGCTGAGACGCGAGCACGGTGTCACCGTGGTGCAGTTGATGACCGTGCGCGGAGGGCGCAATCTTGGCAGTCAGTCGTTTTTTCCCGACAACACTGAGCAGCGCAGTGATGCCGAAATCATGGCCGCGGTGCTGGGCCAGTACTACCATGTGCGCAAACCGCCGGCGGAGATCATTCTCAGTCAGTTGCCGGAAGAAGACGCCTTGTGGCGACAGGTGCTCAGTGAGCGGGCCGGTCGCAAAGTGCGTCTGGTGGCCAACCCGCGCAGCAGCCGGGCACAGTGGCTGAAGCAGTTGCTGCACAACGCCGAGGAGACGCTGCGTCTGCGCATGACCGAGCAGACCGATGTCAGCAGCAGGCTGCAGGATCTTGCCCGGCAGCTGCGGCTGGAGAGCGTGCCACAACGCATCGAGTGCTTTGACATCAGCCACAGCAGCGGCCAGCAGACAGTGGCCTCCTGTGTGGTGTACGACCACAGCGGCCTCAACCGCAGTGAATACCGCCGCTTCAACATCACCGGCATTCAGCCAGGCGATGACTATGCCGCCATGCGTCAGGTGCTCACGCGGCGCTACCGTCGTCTGCGTGATGCCGGCGCGGTGCTGCCCGATCTGATTGTGGTCGATGGTGGCCAGGGGCAGTTGACCCAGGCACTGGAAGTGCTGGCAGATCTGGAACTGCAGCACTTGCTGGTGCTGGGGGTGGCCAAGGGGCGCAGTCGTCGTGCCGGCTTCGAACGCTGGATACTGCCGCCGCCACAGGCGGTGATCAAGCCGAAGTCGGATTCCAGCGCTGCCCACCTGCTGCAACTGATCCGTGACGAGGCTCACCGCTTCGCCATCACCGGTCATCGCCAGGCACGCGCGAAAGCGAGCAAGGCATCAACGCTGGAGCGGATTCCGGGCATCGGCAGTGCCCGGCGACGCGAGCTGCTCAATCATTTCGGTGGCCTGCAGGAATTGCGCAATGCCGGCGTGGAGGAGTTGTTGAAAGTGCCCGGCATCAGCCGTCAGCTGGCTGCGCGCATCGTTGATGCCTTGCAGGGGTGAGACAGAGCGCTGCTGCGCTGGGGGGCTCAGCGCGGTTGATGCCGATCAGTCGGTGCTTGCCGGCAACAACGCCGGTGCCAGCCTGCGCACCTGACGCATGGCCTGGTCATGGCCGTCCGTATCGCCTTGCTGTTGCAGCAACAGGCCCAGTTTCCACCAGTTGCGCCCGTTGGATGGCCAGCGCGCGAGCGATTGCTGCAGCGCACTGATGGCCAGATCGGCGCGGTTGGCGCGCTCGGCCACCAGCACACGCAGATCCCAGGGCTGTTCGGCCAGCGGGTACTGTTGAATCAGCGTCTCGCTGTCGCGCAGGGCGGCGGCCAGATCGCCGGTTTGCAGGTTCAGCGTGGCCCGTTGCATGCGTGCCGCTGCGTGTCCGGGGGCGATGCTCAGGGCATCGTTGAAGGCGCGTTCGGCGCTGGCAAAGTCGGCCGCCGCCAGCAGTGCCATGCCGCGCAGCAGATGAAAATCCGCGTTTGACTGCAGCGGGGTAAAGCCAGCCGGTGCTGCCTCTGCGCGCGCTGCGGCGTTGCCAGGCGCTGGCAGCTGAGCAAACAGGGCATTGGCTTTCTGCGGTTGCCCGATGGCCAGCTCGCCCATCGCCAGCACTGCGGTCTGCCAGCGCTGCCCCGCCGCTGTATGCAGTGCTGACTGCTCGCTCTCGCTGGCAAACAGCCGCAGCACGATGTCTGCGGCAGCCGGCTGCGGTGATGGCCCGCTGGCGGGCGGGGCAATGCGCTTGCGGATGTGGTGATCAACCGCGGTCACCGACGGCAGATCCAAAGGCTGGCTGCGGCGCATGTGACAGTCCACGCAGCCCAGTTCGCCGCGCGCGGCGTGGCCGGTGATCTGCGCCACCGTCTGGGTGCTGTGTGGTGATTGTTGCGCCGCATGGCATTGCACACAGGCGCGCTCAAAGCTGCCCAGTCCCTGCTCAGCCACGCCTTGATGTGGCTGATGACAACTGCTGCAGGTCATGGCATCGCTTTCCTGCAGGCAGGCTGACAGCGCCAGCCGCTCCACCTGGCTGACAAAACGAAAATCCTCACCGGGCTGGGTTGCCACCAGTACCGGAATCTGCTGCGCCAGCGGTTGTGTCGGATCTACCCTGCCGGAGACCAGATCGAGTCTGACCTCGCCTTGCAGATGACAGCGGCCGCAGACATCCAGCTGCCGTGCAGGCGGCAATTCCGCCAGTCGCAGCAGGCCGATGTCTGCGCTGCTGAAAGCTGGTTCAGGGTTCTGATTGTTGCCCACGATGCGCTCGGCATGGCTGCCGATGTCACCATGACAGGCAGCACAGCCCAGCGGCTGGATCTGGCTCATGGCAGCATGGCCGAGATGATTGGCCGGGTAAATGTCATCGCTGCCGGCAGTGGCCGCCGCGGGCAGGGCGGACAGTCGGGTGTCGCTGTGACAACTCAGGCATTCTGCCGTCAGCGGCAAGCCGAAAGCCTGGTTGCGATCGTGGCTGGCAAACGGTGCCAGCGCCAGATGCTGCTGGCCATTGCTGCCGGTGATGCTTTCCAGCGGCACAAAAAACAGTCGCCCGGTAAGCTGGTCTGCCAGTGGATCGAATTCGGCAGCAACCCAGGAACGCGCCTTGATGCCGGCACCGATGTGACCGACAATCTGCTGCACCCTGCTGCCGCCGTTGGCGTCAAGGGTCTCGATGTAGTGCTGGTTATCGCTGGCAAAACTGCGATGGCTGCTGCCAGTGACCGGGTTGTGTCGCTGACCGCTGGGCATGTCGCTGGCACTGCCAACACTGCCGGCCATGCCGTGCCTGAGATAGGCTTTGACCTGGTCGCGGTGACAGACCGCACAGCTGCGTAAATTCTGCGGCAGTGGCATGCCATCCAGCTGATCAATACTGGGGACCGGAATTGGCGTCTGTGCCGATGCCGCCTGCCATGCGCTGAGCAGCAGCAGGACGGCGATCCAAGCCGCCAGCGTCAGTGATCGGCAGCCGGATGGCATCATGCCCGCTTCGCCGGATGGCATCATGCCAGGTTCAGCAGGCATGTTTGTGCAGCCGGCAAGTCATGCCGGATCAGCGCTGGGGACTGTTGCCGGGGGACGCTTGCACTGGCACTGGCACTGGCTCAGGCGTCAGCGCGGCAAGCTGCAGTCCGACCTGCAGCCAACCCAGGTGCAGGCCGATCTGGCTGGCATTGCTGTCGGCAAAGGCAAACGCGATCTGCTCATTGCTGTTGCTGTCGATCAGTGCCAGGCGCAAAATCTCCGGCTGATCCTCGCGATAGCGCATTTGCATCAACTGCAGATGATAGCCCAGCGGCTGTTCCAGTTGATCGATCAATGCGATGCGATCGCCCTGATTGTGCAGCGTGAATGGCTGTGCCAGCCGCCACTCAGAATCGCTGTCCAGCTTGCGTCCGGCCCAGCCGCTGTAGCTGCGTTCGCGGCGAAAGCGCAAGCGGGTGTCGCTGCTGACGGCAGACTGCTGCTGCAGGTCGACCAGTCGCTCACCGATTTCGATGCTGCCGGGCGCGAGCAGGTATTCCTTCATCAGGCCCAGTTGCAGACCCTCCTCATTCGGGATCAGGCATTGTTCCGCCTGGGTGCTGCCGTGGATGGCATTGCCCTGGGTTGGCAGCAGTTCCAGGCGGCAGGCGCGGCCGATCTCACCATGGATGCGGGGAGCGAACTCCATCAGCAATCGACCGTCCTCGCTGGCACCGAACTGCCAGACGTACTGGCGTGCCGGCAGCTTGCCACTGACATCATTCTGGGTCACCAGAAAGCGTCCGTTGCTGTCGCCGGGTTCGATCAGCAGACGCAGGTGGGCAACGCTTTGCGACTCGTCACTGTCGGTGCGGGTCTGCAGATGGTTGTTGTAGCTGCCGGGCAGGTTGCGCTGCAGTGACTGCAGTACCGCCGCCACGCCATCGCGCACAGATGGATCGGTGGTGGTGGATCTGGGTGCGCTGCTGACACAGCCGGCCAGTGCGGCGCTCGCCAGCAGCAACAGTGTGATAGGTCGGAACAGGTGCGTCATGGGGCCTGCTGCCATGATTCGGGTTCCAGCAGCAGACGGGGATCAACGCGCTGGTCACGCCAGTTCATGCGCCAGTCCAGATGTGGGCCGGTGGCACGGCCGGTGGCACCGATGCTGCCGATGCGTGTGCCCTGATCAAGCTGCTGGCCAGGGCTAACTTCCACCGCGTGCAGATGCAAAAACGTCGAGGTAACGCCATCCCCGTGGTCAATGATGACGGTGCCGCCGGAGTAGTACAGATCGGCCTCTGCCAGCACCACCATGCCGGCAGCCGGAGCGACCACCTCGGTGCCCACCGGTGCCGCGACATCGACACCGAAATGCGGTCGTCTGGGCTCGCCATTGAGCACTCTTTGACTGCCATAAACGCCGCTGATGCGGCCTTTGGCGGGCCAGATAAACGGCATGGCCCAGTCATCACTGCGCCGGGTATTGCGTCTGGCTGCTGCCACCAGTGCTGCTTCCCGGCTGATCCTGGCGCTGAGTTCAGGCGGCGGGGTGACCGTGGCCGGTGGCAAGCCATCAATGCGTTCGACGGCATACTGCCGCGCTGCCGGTTGGATCAGCAGGGACTGTTCACGGCCGTCGGGGGTGCGCGCATGCAGCAGACTCTGCCGGTTTGCGTCGCGGCCAAAGCCGAACACGAAGCGGCCATCGGCGGTCACCGGCAGATGGCTGCCATCCAGCGCTACGCTGGCAGCAGGATCGGTGCGCGCGATCACCAGTGCGCCCTGCACCGGGGTGGTGAGCAGTTCGATCAGTTCGGTGGCGCTGGTCAATGGTGCCAGTAACAGCAGCGGCCACAGCAGCAGATGCCGGAGTTGCTGCAGGCCGCTGCGGCAGATCTGGCCTGGGAGCATCATGGTGACAGCTGCAACAGCTGGCCGGGACGCAGGACACTGTTGCCGGACAGCTGGTTCCAGCGCATCAGGTCGTTCAGCGATACGCGGAAACGGCGGGCAATGGTCCACAGTGAATCGCCACTTTGAACGCGGTAGGCGGAGGTGCTGCTGCTGGCAACGGCCGGCTGGGTGTGATGGATCTGCAGCGTCTGACCGGCGCGGATGCGATTTGGATTGCGGATGTTGTTCCATTGCTGCAGCTGTGCCACCGACACCCGATAACGTCGGGCAATGGTGGACAGGGTTTCATTGCGACCGATGCGGTGGCGCAGGCTGTGGATGCCAGGCAGTGAGCGCTGCAGCTGTTGCAGCTGAGCCAGTTGCGTGCTGTAGCCGGGAACTCTGCCATTGCCGCTGCTGGCAGCCGTTGTGCTCAGCTGCAATACCTGACCGGGACGGATCAGCGTTCCGCTGAGCCGGTTCAGCTGTTGCAGTGCCTGTACCGTGGTTTGGTGGCGGCGGGCGATGGCTCCCAGTGTGTCACCGCTTTGCACGGTGATGGTTGATGCTGGCTGCTTGGCGACGACCGTCGGTGCCTCCAGGTTTGGCGCAGCAGCCAGTGCCGATTGCAGTGCGGGCAAGTGCCGCACGGGCAGTTTCAGTGCGTAGCCCGATGGTGGCGTCAGGTGACTGCTGAGGCCAGCATTCAGTGTATACAGTGCGGTCACGTCAATCTCAGCCATGTGGGCGACATCAATCAGATCCACCGGCTGATCGAAGTGCATGCTGGCAATGGCAGGTCGATCCACGATGTCTGGCAGCGGCAGCATGGCATGCTGCTTGCGCAGCAGACACACCAGCCCATGCAGCTTGGGTGCAAAGGTCTTGGTCTCACGCGGCAGGGCCAGCCGCGCCGGGTCCAGCGAGGCAAGTTTGCCGCCCGCTTTTCTGGCCGCTCTCGCCACCCTGGCCGGACCACCATTGTAGGCCGCCAGCGCCAGCCGCCAGTTGCCGTCAAAGTCCTGCATCAGACGCTGCAGCATGGTGGCTGCGGCCCGGGTGGCGAGCACCATGTCGCGTCTGCCGTCAAAGCCGGTCCGCACGCTGAGGCCATAATCCTGTGCAGTCGGAACGGTGATCTGCCAGGCACCGTGGGCACCGACCGGTGACAGTGCGAACACGTCATAGGCGCTTTCGATCACCGGCAACAGAGCAAACTCCATGGGCAGTTCACGTGCTTCGATCTCTGCCATGACCATATACAGCCAGGGTTCGGCGCGCCGGAACACGCGCTCCAGGTAGTCGGGGTGGTTCTGGTACCAGCTTTCCCAGATCAGTGCCTGCGGATCCTTGCTGCAATCCGGGAAGCTGAACCCTGCCAGCAATCGATCCAGCAACAGCCTTACAGGCGGCGCTGGCGCGGGTGTTGGCTGAGCTTCGGTTGTTGCGGGTGGCTGGATCGGGGGGGCGTCGATGCGGCCGGTATCTGCTGCCAAGGCAGCTTGCTCAAGCTGTTCTGGCTGCCCACGTTGCTCTGGCTGATGTGGCTGCTCTGGCTGTTCTGGTACATCCGCCGCTTGTTCGAGCGCCGCGCTGGCGATGTCTGCGCGCTCCGTCTGCGCTGACGGTGTTGGTGTCAGCATGGCGCAGCCACCACAGCAAAGCAGGATGCTACCGATAATCAGGGCAGATTGCTGCCATGCACGCAGCATGATACCTTGCGGGGCGATGGTTGGCGATGAAAAGCTCTGCGACATCAATACTGATCCTTCCACGATCGAACGATGGCCATGACCTGCGCTGCCGACAGCTCTGAGGCTTGTGCTGGCGACAGGCCGGCATGTCTGGCGGCAGCCCGGGCCACGGCCGGCTCGCGTGTGCGTAAAAATGGATTGTAGGTGATTTCAGCGGCCAGCGACACCGGCAACGTAGGCTGGCTTTTGCTGCGCAGGACCTGGACCTGCTCGCAGCGCTGCTGCAGTGCGGCATTGTCCGGCTCGACACTGCACGCGAAGCGACAGTTGTCCGCGGTGTACTCATGCGCACAGCACAGCAGGAGTTGACCCGGCAAAGCCGTCAGTTTGTCCAGCGAGTATTGCATCTGCCCGGCGCTGCCTTCAAACAGGCGTCCACAGCCGACACTGAACAGGGTGTCGCCGGCAAACAGCCAGCGATCGTTGTGGAAGGCGATGTGTGAACGTGTGTGGCCGGGCACTTCCAGCACGGCAAAGTCCAGCTGCAGGGCTTCGATGTGGAGCCGATCGGCTTCGCCGACCACCGTGGTCAGCGCATGGATGCGCTCGTCTGCGGGCCCGGCCACCAGCGTGTCCGGACCACCGTGGCTGTGTAGCAGCGCACTTAGGCCGCCGATGTGATCGGCATGGTGATGGGTGATTAGCACCGCTGCCAGCTGCAATGCCTGCGCATCCAGATACGCTGTCACCGGCTCGGTCGCGCCAGGATCGACCACCACGGCATGCGCATCGTCATGCAGCAGCCAGATATAATTGTCGGTGAAGGCGGGCAACGGTTTCAGGGTCAAACTCATGGCATGCTCTGGCGGTGATTCTGATAATGTGTGCGCATGTTAGCAAAGCTGTGCAGACGTATGAAACCAGGCGCTGGCAAAGCGCGGCCGGCAGTGCGTCACTGGACAGCGAATCCTTTCGGGCGTTCCGTGCTGGAGGCAGAAGCAGCGCAACTGCAAAGCCTGGTGCACGCCCCGGCCAACCGTCGCATTATCGAACTGGCATCCATCGAGACCCCGGTGTGTGGCTTGCCGGTGATTGCCGTGTTCGCTGCGGCGCAGCAATCCTGGCGTGAGCCGGTGGTGGCGACACTGACCCAGTTGCCCTTGCTGACGCGCAGCGTCGATGTGCTGTTGTGGCGTTACCTGGCGCTGGATGGCAAGTCGCGACGGTGGCTGCTGCAGGAGGTCGAACGGGTGCTGGCACCCAATGGCATCCTGCTGTGCAGCCATCTGAACCCGGTATTCAGCGCCTGCTGGCGGTATGCGCCGTTGCTCAATCTTGGCTATCAGTCGGCCACTGCGATTGTGCCATTTGCGGTCAGTGCGGGCCTGCAGCTGGAAACCACGCGGTATGCCGGGCCGGGCTGGTGGAAATACCGGGCACTGCGCATCAGCCGCTTGCGCAAGCCACTGGCCAGCCGGGTCAGCAGCAAGGTGTCTTCGCGCAGCATGGCACAAAGACCCGTCACGGCAATGCAGGCGAGTCCCACCGCACAACATCATGAGCAGAGACCATGAGCGATCAGCACATTGATATCTATACCGATGGCGCCTGCAGCGGCAACCCCGGTCCGGGCGGCTGGGGGGCAATCCTGCGCTGGCGTGATCGTGAGCTGGAGATCCAGGGCGGAGCCAGACAAACCACCAACAACCGCATGGAGATGCAGGCGGTCATCGAGGCGCTGGGAAGAATTCGGCAACCTAGACCGATACACATCTACACCGATTCACGTTATGTGATGCAGGGCATCACCGAATGGATGCCGAACTGGAAACGCAGACAATGGCGCACGGCCGCGAACAAGCCGGTGAAGAATGCTGACCTGTGGATGCAGCTGGATGCGGCGTTGTCAGGTCATGAAGTGCACTGGCATTGGGTCAAGGGTCACAACGGCCACAGCGAAAATGAGCGTGCCGATGCGCTCGCCAGGGCCGCCATTCCTCGTTGAGTGAGGTTGGTAACACTATCTATAATTAGCATTAAGATAAAATATTAAATGACTGAAATTAAACAAGATAATCCTCAAAACATAGCATCGGCCATGCGGCAGATCGTGCTCGATACTGAAACCACTGGTCTGTCACCAGCGGAAGGCCACCGGGTCATTGAGATTGGCGCCATCGAACTGGTAAACCGGCGCCCGAGTGGACAACGTCGGCATTTTTACCTTAACCCGGATCGCGCCAACGCCGAGGATGCCATCGCCGTGCATGGTCTCAGCGATGAATTTCTTGCCGATCAACCTCGCTTTCACGAGATCCATGAAGATTTTCTGGCATTTGTAGAGGGTGCGGAACTGATCATCCACAATGCCGACTTTGACATTGGCTTTCTGGATCACGAGTTGCAGCTTTGCCAGGCGCGCGTGACCAGCCTGACAGAGGTTTGCAGCATCCTGGACACCCTGGTGCTGGCAAGGCAAATGCATCCCGGTCAGCCCAACAGCCTGGACGCGTTGTGCCGTCGCTACGAGGTGGACAACAGTGGCAGGCAACTGCATGGTGCGCTGCTGGACTCGGAGTTGCTGCTCAACGTGTATCTGGCCATGACCGGTGAGCAGAAGGCGCTGGATCTCGGTATTGAGCGCACGGTGCATGTGGCACATTCTGAGCGGGACAGCCTGCTGCCGCTGGCGGTGGTGGTCAGTGAGCATGAATGCAAACAGCACGAGACCAGGCTGCAACGACTGCAGGCGCGGCTCAGCAGCTGAGCCTGTCTATGCGTAATTCGCGCTAAAACCGGCCGCTGAGCTGAGGCCGGGCAGATTCAGTTTTCGCTGCTGGCTGCGCTGGTGTCCAGCTGCTCCAGCCCGTCGTGATCCAGGCTGGAGTCGGCAGGGTTGCCGGTAACATATGACTGATGTGCCACCAGCGGATGGTTGCGATCGTCCATGGCACTGAGCAGTTCATGGTAGGCACGAATGTTGTTCACATAGCGTACGGCGGTGCGACCGCGGGCATAGCCGTACTTGACGGTGGCATAGTGTTGCGGCTGATTCAGCAGTGGCAGTGCTTTGCTGACGTCCTGCCACAGATCGGGATTGAGTCCGATGCGCTGCGCCAGTATGCGCGCATCCTCCAGGTGACCCAGGCCGATGTTGTAGGCAGCCAGGCCAAGCAGGGTTCGGTCGGGTTCGGCAATGCGATCGGGCAGACTGTTGATGAGTTCGCGCAGGTAACGGGCACCGCCGAGTATGCTTTGCGCCGGATCCTCACGGTCGCTCACATTCAGGTAGCCGGCGGTGTTGCGCGTCAGCATCATGATGCCACGCACACCGGTCGGTGACACCGCCTGTGCGTCCCAGTGCGATTCCTGATAACCAACCGCAGCCAGCAGACGCCAGTCAAAACCGAACTGGTCGGCGGCAGCCTCGAACAGCAGTCGGTACTCGGGCAGACGGTCACGCACCTGCTCCTGAAAGGTGATCGTGGCCACCTGCTGCAGGTCGATCTGCTGTTCCATATAGCGCTGCATGATCTCATCCAGACGGCCATTGCTGCTGATCAGATAGAAGTATTCGCGCGCTTTTTGCACCAGTGAGTCATCGCCGGAGCGCGGGAACACCCAGGCCAACGGCTCTTCCTCATCCAGCGCAAAAGCCAGATTGATTTCCGGGTAGAAGGCACGGTTGAAATGCAGATCGGTGGAATCGATCACCGCGAGTTGGTATTCCCCCACCGTGACCATCTGCAGCAGCTGTTCCACGCCGGCAGCCTCGACCTCATTCCAGCCCAACTGGGTCTGCTCGGTCTGCAGCTGTTGCAGCAGATCAATGTAGCTGGCACCAGCGTTGACGGCGAGGCTGCGTCCGCTGAGGTCGCCAACATCCTGCGGCTTGTCTTCACCGGCACGATAAATGACCACGGGGCTGGAGGTTTGATAAACCGGGCCGAAACGATAACGCTGCTGACGTTCCGGGGTGATGCTCATCCCGGCAGCGATGAGGTCGCCTTCGCGCTTGCTGAGTGCCTGCAGCATCACATTGATGCCGGTGCGCACACGGATTTCCAGATCCACGTCCAGGTACTCGGCAAAACCGGCGGCGAGGTCATATTCGAGACCGGCTTCACCATCGGCACTGCGGTAATAGGTGGATGCGCTGTTGCGGGTCAGCACCACCAACTTGCCGCGCTGCTGCACCCGCTCCAGCGCACTGGCCTGCTCGCGCCAGAGAATCGCTGCCGCGAGCAGAGCCAGACACAGCAGGCCCAGCGAAGACAGCATCGCTGTGTTGGGATGATTGCGCAGAAACGCCCAGATTTTTTGCATAAGGCCCATGTTATCGTATTTGTCGCCGTGCAGCGCCCGCCGGCACTGTCGTACACAGTTTGTTGACAGACTTCGAACCCCATTGTGGCGGTAAAGTTGCAGGTACAATGTGGCCAGACCAAGCTGGTGATCAATGATGTTTGCAGAATCGTGGCCGGATCAGGCCGAGCACAGTCAGTTGCTGCAGTCACTGTGTACTGCGGTGCGTAGTCTGGGCGCGCGTGGCTGGACGCCGGTACGCAGTGGGAATTTCTCCGTGCGGCTGACCCCGGAGCAGATTGCCATCACCGCCTCAGCCTGTGACAAGGTCAATCTGCAGGTCGCTGATCTGATGCTGGTGGATCAGTCCGGCAATGCCGCCGACAGCACCAGAACGCCTTCGGCCGAGTGCCTGCTGCATGTGCACCTGTATCGCCGCTTTGCACATGTCGGCTGTGTCCTGCACACCCATTCCATGACCCAGACGCTGGCCTCACTGCGCTATGCGCAGGCTGGCGTGCTGGCGTTGAGTGGATATGAGCTGCTCAAGGCAATGCACGGCTATAGCAGCCACTTGCAGAGCTTGCAGATTCCGGTGGTGGCCAACGATCAGTACATGCCGGATCTGGTCACGGTCATTGATCCGCTGCTGGATGAACACAGCCATGCCTATCTGATCGCAGGTCACGGCATGTACTGCTGGGGCGCAGACGTCGCGTCGGCGCTGCGCCATGCCGAAGCGCTGGATTTTATGCTGGGCTGTGAATTGAACAGATACACTAGAACAGAGCAAGCACGATGAGCAGATTGAGAATCTTCCACCACGACGATCCCGGGCAAGCGCTGTATTGCAGCGACAATCGCGAACAGATCGCCATGCGCCTGCAGGCACTCGGCATTCGTTTTGAACAATGGCCGCTGGACGCGCGCATCAGCACAGGCGCCGAGCCTGAGCAGGTGATGGCCGCCTACCAGCAGCACATCGACCGGCTGAATAGCGAGTATGGCTTTCAGAGCATGGATGTGATCAGTCTGGCACCAGATCACCCGCAGCGCGATAGCCTGCGGCAGAAGTTTCTGCAGGAACACACCCACAACGATGATGAAATCCGTTTTTTTGTTGCCGGCAGCGGCTTGTTTACCATGCATCCCCATGATGAGGTGTACGAACTCCTCTGCTGTGCCGGTGACTTGATCAGCGTCCCCGCTGGCATGCGTCACTGGTTCGACATGGGGCCGGCACCGGACTTTATCGCCATCCGCTTTTTTACCCGCCCGGATGGCTGGGTCGGCCATTTCACCGGAGATGACATCGCCGAGCGCTTTCCACGACTGCAATCCGGAGCGATGTCATGAATTGGCTGCTGCTGGATATAGAGGGCACGGTGAGTCCGATTGCCTTCGTCAGACAGACACTGTTTCCATATGCCAGCGAGGCGCTGCCAGGCTTTGTGGCCGCGCGGGCAGACCAGCCGCAGGTACGGAAATGGCTGCAGGCAGCGGCGACAGACATGTCGGCCAGCGATCCGTCGGATGCCGAGATCGTGCAGCAACTGCAGCAGTGGATCAGGGAAGACCGCAAACACACCGCTCTGAAAGCACTGCAGGGCATACTCTGGGAACAGGGCTATGTGCAGCAACAGTACCGCGCACCGATTTATGCGGACGCCGCGGCCTGCATGCAGCGCTGGACTCGTGATGGTGGGGCCATTGGCATTTATTCATCCGGATCGGTGACGGCGCAAAAACTGTTGTTTCGCTACAGTGACGCCGGTGATCTGAATCCGCTGCTGAGCGCCTATTTCGATACCACTGTGGGCGCCAAGCAGGACGCCGAAAGCTATCGCAATATTCTGACTGAGCTGGCGCAGCCCGCAGAACGGGTGGTTTTCTGTTCCGATGTCATCGCCGAGCTTGACGCGGCTCACGCCGCCGGCATGCGCACCGTGCTGGTGGATCGTCGTGAGGATTATCCGCAATCCAGAACCCTGCCTGCCGACGCTGTGCATCAGCGCATTGAGTCGTTTGCTGATCTCAGCTTGGATCAATAGCAGCTCTGTTCAGTGATCTGGCGCAAAAGCCAGCGTCACGCGGGTGGTCATGACACCGCTGAGAGGAACCCAGCTTTGCTGACTGCTGAGCAACTGCAGTTTTATCAGTGCGCTTTGTTCGGCTCTTTTGTCGCCACTGAACAGCATACATGTGTAGTTTGCTGGCAGTGATATGTGGTCCGGCCAGGCATGCTTTATCGGCTCCCATGTTGGTGGCTCAATGATCGGCATGGTCGACTGCGCATAGGTCTTGCTGGCAGTTTTCGCATCCGCAACCACATACTGCGGCAAAAGTGGGAGTGACGTCGCAGTCAGGCTTGGATCGACCCTCTTGCTGTGCATGGTTGAACATGCACTCAGCAGAAAAGGGATCGATAAAGGCAGAATTCTCATCAAAAGAGTCACTAAAACTTCCGACATTGGCCAGTACGAATAAAATAGTACATTAATTTCCCTGGTTCGGAAATGGGGTAGGCAGCAGCGTAATAAGACTGCTCAAACATGCACCAAAACAACCGGAGCAGGGCATCCGGTTGCAGGCATTGTTGCTGGTCTGTCAGCGGAAAGCCGCCACAGTGTTGGCACGTTCGCGGTGCACACGGTCGTTGTCGCGGAAGCTGGCGGTGCCGAATGGTCTGCCACCGACGGTGAAGTCAGGGTTGGAAAATCCACCGATGCGAGGCAGGCCGGTGCTGGCGGTGCCCATGATGGAGCGGAAATTGCCAACCGTGTCAGCGATGCCATGACCATAGGCAAACGGTGTGGTGGTGTTGTCATTCTGGTGGCGGGCACCGAACAGGTGACCGATTTCATGCACGAAGGTGAAATCCGTGCACACATTCTTGACCACGAAAAACCCGTTGGTGGCGCCGCCACCGATGGCATTGACGATGCCACAGATGCCGCCATCAGCAGGTGTGGCCACAATCATGCCGACCAGATCTGCCGTGCGTGAGTTGCGCGTGCTGTTGGCCAGTGCATCCTGGAAGCCGTCGCTGAGATTACGCAGACCGCTGACGTTCTGCTGGGCGGTCGCCCGTTCCGGGTTGGTGGCCTGGAACAGTCCGGCATTCTGCAGTGTGATGGGAATGCCGGTGGCGGCATAGGCCTGGTTGGACTGGGAGATGTAGAAGTTCATCAGGTCAACAATCGGGCCGGTGCCACCCTGGGCACTGATGGCAGCGCTGGACGCGATCTGCATGACCCGGATCACGGTGTTGCCGCCACGCTGCGGGCCTGCCGCCGATCGGCTGCTGCTGGTGTAGCTCTGTCTGGGAGTATCGTCCTTGTGGCCGAGCTTGCGGAAATCCCGTTGCACCAGAAAATGCTTGCCGGTTTGTGTGGTGCGCAGCTCAAAAATGTTGCCGGCCACGCGGATCTGTCCGAACACACGATCCCCGCTGACAACAAAATTGACCGCATCGGCATCCACTTCATGCGGGCCATCGGGCTTGGGAATTTCCACGGAGCCATGCCAGGCGTGATAGCCATCACCCAATTCCATGCTGTCGGTGCGCCGCACGATCATCGGACTGTTGCCGTCCAGGTTGAAGTTGAAGCTGGCAGAATCCTGCTGCAGTGCATCCAGGTTGACAGTGACCGCGAGAAGCATGCGCGCCGAGTCGTACTCGGCCAGGTTCCTGATTCCCGGATCCAGTTCCAGGGTCTGATCACTGCGCACATTGAGCAGCAGATCCGGCACAGCCGGTGCCGCCGCAGCGGATAGACTGATGATGCCCGCAGTGAAGCCGGTAACCAGCGTTTTGGTGAATGTATTCATAGTGATAAGCCTCCATGCTTATATGATTATTGTTGTGTTGTCGCCGTCGCTCTGATGCAGCGGCCACTGATTGTTAGCACCCTGCTGTCATAAAAGCAACATGTTCGGACAACATTGACTCAAGCCATTGAAAACCTTGGCTTAGACATAGATGAATCTTTTGTTATCGCGGGTCAATCAGCGCTGTGTGCTGAATGGTCATGCTATGGGTGACAAGGCATCAGTGTGCCCGGTGGAAGCAGGTCGCAGGCAAAAAAAACCCGCCAGAAGGCGGGTTTGATCTATTGGCGTCCCCTAGGGGATTCGAACCCCTGTTGTCGCCGTGAAAGGGCGATGTCCTAGGCCTCTAGACGAAGGGGACATGGTGATTTTGGTGGAGCTAGGCGGGATCGAACCGCCGACCTCTACAATGCCATTGTAGCGCTCTCCCAGCTGAGCTATAGCCCCGCAGACCAAGCGCGAAATGATAAGCCGCGCCTGCCTGATTGTCAACAACTCTATTGTACACGTCAGCCACAGGAATGGAAATCCTGTCGCGCATCACAGACGGCAGTCGCACACGTCAGGCGCGATGGATTTTGTCTCTGCTGCGCTGGTCGACTGCCGGCAAGGTCTGTGCTTTGGTTTTGCGCATGGTTGCGGCACTGTGGCCCAGCGCGAGCAGGTGGTCCAGCCATTTGCTCAGGGCGCGATTCTGCCGCCAGTGGATCTGGTGCAGGCGCGCCGGCAGCATGTCGGGCCCGGCAATGCGGTTGATGCCCTGAAGCTGATTGAATGCAGTCACTTCGGCGACCCGCAGATCATGGCAGCAACGGATGTGCGCTTCCGGTTCCGAGACCATCTCACCGGCAGCCCGCAGGTCGTGGGTCAGACGCAAAAAGGTGCTGTAGCGATGCTGTGCCAGAATGTGCAGCCGCAAGACAGGCAGGCTGTTGATTTTAGAGACAAACCAGTCATGATCATCAGCTGCCGCAGGAAGCAGCAGATGCAGCTGGCGGTAGAGATGTTCCTGCAGGCGCAGCAGTCTGTCATGCGCCTGATCCGGCGTTTGCGGCAGCAGTTGATGATCGGTGATCTGTACCATGCTGGCGAGGATAGCACAGTGCGACCATCGATCCAGCCAATTTGCGACCGCCTGCAGGCTCATCTGAACAAGACATGGTCGGTTTAGCAACTATAATTCCTCGCATGGTCACAGTGACACCTCAAGCCGTAGCCAACCGTCAAGCAGAGCACACGGTCGAGGACTGGTTCCGTCAGCACATCGGCGAGCCCAGTGCGCTGCAACGCTCTGCCTGGAGCACATTGCGCCAGGGGCATTCGCTGCTGCTTGCTGCCAATACCGGTGCCGGCAAAACGCTGGCAGCCGTGTTGCCTCTGTTCGAAGCACTGCAGCAACCCGGCCGGCAAAGTGCCGTAAGGGTGCTGTATATATCGCCGCTGCGCGCGCTGGCGCAGGACGTGACGCGCCATCTGCGCAACCAGCTGGATGCACTGGCGGCCAGCTGTCCACAGCAACGGCCACTGCGGGTGGCCATCCGCACAGGTGACAGCGGTGTCGGCGAACGACAACGACTTTGGCAGAAGCCTCCGGACATTCTGGTCACAACGCCAGAATCGCTGTTCATTCTGCTGGTGTCCGCGCGCGGTCGCAAGCTGCTGGGACAGGTCGAGCATGTTGTGGTAGACGAGGTGCATGCGCTGGCTGCAAACAAGCGCGGCACACATCTCAGCCTGTCGCTGGAGCGGCTGCAGCTGCTGGTGAAAAAGCCGCTGCAGCGGATTGGTCTGTCGGCGACGCAAAAACCCTTGTCGGAACTGTCGGGCTGGCTGTGTGGTGGCCGTGCCTGCAGCATCATTGATGCGACCTGTCGGCGGACGCTTCGCATGGCACTGCGGTTGCCGGACGAGCCGCTCGCTGCCTTGCTCTCACAGCAGCAGTTTCTGGACATCTGTGGACAGATCCATGCACTGCTGGCGCAGCATCGGGTGCTGCTGGTGTTCGTCAACACACGGCGTATGGCCGAACGTGTCGGGCGAACACTGGCGGAGATGGGGCAGTCTGAACAGGTTGCGGTGTATCATGGATCACTGAGTCGATCGGCAAGACTGCAGGCGGAACAGGGGCTGCGTGCCGGCAGCTTGCGGGTGGTGGTGGCCACCAGCGCGCTGGAGCTGGGCATTGATGTCGGTGCGATCGACTGCGTGGTTCAGCTCGGCTCACCGAAATCCATCGCCGCCATGCTGCAACGGGCGGGGCGCTCCGGGCATCAGGCCGGCGGGGTACCGCAGGCATTGCTGTATCCGCTCACTCGCAATGACCTGGTTGAATGCACTGCACTGCTGGCCTGCATTGACCGCAATGAGCTCGATCGCCTGCGCCTGCCGCCGTCGCAGTGGGATGTGCTCGCCCAGCATGTCATTGCCGAATGTTGCTGCAGGGCAAGCTCCGAACGTACGCTTGCGGCATGGATACGACGCGCCTGGGGCTATCGGGACATCAGCGATGCGGCCATTGACGAACTGCTGCAGGTGCTGGCTGAGGGCTACACCGGTCGCAACGATCTGCTGCGCGTGAGCCGTGACCGGCAGCGCGGAACCGTGTCTGCAAACCGGCAATTGCGCAAAGTGGTGGCCATGAATGCCGGTGCCATTCCCGAGCTGTTCGATCAGGATGTCTGGTTGCTGCCGGAACGAGAGCATCTGGGTACCGTGGACGAGGAGTTTGCCTTTGAGAGCATGGTCGGCGACGTGGTGCAACTGGGCAACCGCAGTCTGCAGGTGGTGCGCTCCGGTGCCGACGGCCTGTTTATGCAAAGTGCCGATGAACACCCGCCGGCACTGCCGTTCTGGTTTGGTGAGGGCAACGGTCGCAGCGCCGAACTGGGTCAGGCCATGGCTGCCATGCTGCACGCCGCAGACTGCGCGTCCGCTGTCGACATGAACTACCCGGACCAGCACCAGACCAATGCGGCAGGCGCGCAGTTGTGCGCCTATCTGGCGGCCAGCAAGGCGGTGCTGGGGCGGCTGCCGCATCAGCGGCAGATCGTGCTGGAACGTTTTTTTGACAGCACCGGCAATTTTCATGTGGTGCTGCACAATGTCTGCGGCATACGTATCAATCGTGCCTGGGGGCTGGCCCTGCGCAAACGCTTTTGTCGCCAGTTCAACTTTGAGCTGCAGGCCAATGCCACCGACCATGGCATTCTGCTGTCACTGGGCCCGACCCACAGTTTTCCACTGGCCGAGATGATCAATTATCTGCACAGCAGTTCGGTGCGCGACGTGCTGTTGCAGGCCCTGCTGGATGCGCCAATGTTCATTCATCGCTGGCGCTGGGTGTGCAACACCGCACTGGCCGTGTTGCGACGCGACAACGGTGAGCGCGTGCCGCCGCAGGTGCAGCGCAACCAGGCTGAGGATCTGCTGGCCTTGCTGTTTCCCGATCAACTGGCCTGTCTGGAGAACATTCGTGGTGAGCGCGAGATACCCGCGCATCCGCTGGTGCAACAGGCTCTGGATGACTGCCTGTTCGAGGCCATGGACATTGCCGGTCTGGAGCTGACGCTGAGCCAGATTGAGTCCGGCACTATGTCGGTGCACTGTGTCGACACCAACGCGCCTTCACCGCTGGCGGAAGAGCTGGTGCATTGCCAGCCCTGGGCGTTTCTGGACGATGGCGAGGCCGAGGAACGACGCACACGCACAGTGAGCACGCGTCGCCATACGCCGTCGCCGGAGCTGGCCATACGCATGGGCCGGCTCGATCATGCGGCGGTGAAACAACTCCGGCGAGCGGCCTGGCCGCAGGTGCACGGCCCGGATCAGTTGCATGAGCTGTTGCAACAAGCTGGGCTCTTGCGCCTGGCGGAAGCTCAGCGGGGTGCACCAGCCGGCATCAGCAATCCACTGGCGAGTCGCTGGCCGGCCTGGTTTGCCGCGCTGCGCCGGCAATGGCGGGCCCATGTGCTGTATGACGCCACTGGTACGGCGCGGTTCTGGATCGCAGATGTATGGTGCGCACGTCTGCTGTCGTTGTACCCCCAGTGGCACACACAGCCAGATTGCGGGCAAGCCGCAGACGCTGAGCTGACCGTCACTGACAAGCAAACAACCAGCGAACTGCAGCGGTTGCTTGTGGCGAGGCTGCAACTGCTGCCGTGGCTGTCTGCAAACACCCTGGCGGAGGATCTGCTGCTGCCGGAGTCGGAGGTCACGGCCGCCTTGTTGAAGCTGGAGCGCTCCGGCGCACTGATTCGGCTGCAGTCCGCCAACGAGAACAGTGAGTGCTGGCTGCTGCGACACCAGGCGCAGACCTTGCGCAAACTCTCACTGCAGCAGTCTTGACGCCTGTCTGCTTGATCATGCCGGTGATGAATTCGTGTGCAGCCATGCCTGGAGCCTCATATAATGGAGAAACACTTCTGCACCCGGATAGACTTGCCCTATGAAACCTCATACCCTGCCCACGTTTGCTCATGCCTGCCGCAGCAAGATCATGCTGTTTCTGGTTCTGATGACGGGCGCTGTTGGCGTCAATGCCACCATCGTTGCCGTGGAAACACCGTTGGGTAATTTCCAGATTAGACTGTTCGATGGGGTGGCACCGGAACATGTGGACAATTTCCTCAATTACATCAACGATGGCGATTACGCCAACAGCTTTATTCATCGCAGTGTCAGTGATTTTGTCATTCAGGGTGGCGGCTTTATTTTTGATGCCGATGGCGCGCCAAATGATCTCATTCTTGAAGTACCCAAAGATCCTCCGATCACCAATAACTTCGGTCTCTCCAATACCCGTGGTACGGTTGCCATGGCGCGCATTGGTGGCGACCCCGACAGTGCCGACAGCCAGTGGTTTGTGAACGTCGAAGACAACATAAATCTGGATAGCATTGATGGCGGTTTCACCGTGTTCGGGCATGTGATCGGTGATGGCATGCAGGTGGTCGATGCCATCAATGCATTGCCGATCAATCCGGGCTTGACCTTTCCGACCCTGCCGGTGATTGATTTCAATCCGGCCACCGATGATGACGGCTTCATCGGGGCTGAAAATCTTGTGTTTACTGATTTCTCAGTGGTTTCCACAGATGATCAGCCGTTTGTCATCAATGATGGCGTGGATGGTGCCTGGGACAATCCCGCCATTGATGGCCAGGGTATTGTGTTCGATGTTGTCGACAGTGAGACCCTGCAAGTGGTGAGCGCTGCATGGTTTACCTATGATCTGAATGCACCAGCCGAGGACGAACTGGATGGCTTTGGCAGTCGCCAGCATCGCTGGTTCACACTGCTTGGCGAATTCACAGGCAACAGCGCCACCATGGACATACAGCTTACCACTGGCGGCATCTTCAACGATGACGAAGAAGTCATCCGGCAGGATCCTGTCGGTACCGCCACGGTGACGTTTTTTGACTGTTTCAGTGGTCAGTTCAGTTTCGAGTTTTTTGGAGAGAACCAGCCTGCCGACACCTTTGCCATAGAACGCATCACGCCGGCACCGTTTTGTGAAATGCTCACCATGCCTGAGCCGGATCCGGCTCCTTAGGCTCCAGTTGAGCTGTTGACAAGTGTTAACTTTATGTTTCAAACATCGAGAACGCTGCGTCTAAAGTATTAATATGGCTATAATTGCAGGATTGTGTCGGATGCATGATGCTCAATCATGCGTTGAATGTCCTGCAACGATTGCCGTATCCCCATGGATACATTTTCCACCAGACCAGGACATGGATGGCCAGAGCATGGAACATGTGATTCATAATGCGCATAGCAATTCTCGAAGACGATGAGCCACAGCAGCGTCTGCTGTCTTCCTGGCTCGCGGATGCAGGACACGAAGCACATCTGTTTGCAACCGGAAAAGCGATGCGTGAAACACTGCGCAGAGAAGCCTTTGACCTGCTGATTCTGGACTGGAACGTGCCGGACTGTGCCGGCATCGACGTGTTGCGCTGGGCCAGGGAACATCTGGACTGGGCAATTCCGGTGCTGTTTACCACCGTGCGCAATGACGAAACGGATCTGATTTCGGCCTTGAAGGCTGGTGCCGATGACTATCTGTGCAAGCCGCTCAAACGCGGTGAGACACTGGCTCGCATAGAAGCGGTCATGCGTCGGGTGCTGCCGGAGATGCAGGCAGACAAATGCCTGCACTTCGCGCCTTATACGTTTGATCTGCAGAATCGCCAGGTCAGCCTGGATGATGCAGAGATCCGGCTCACCAATACCGAGTTTCAGCTGGCGCTGGCACTGTTTCGGAATCAGGGCCGGTTGCTGTCGAGAAACTATCTGATGGAAACCATCTGGGGCATCAGTTCGGATATCCCGACCCGGCGAGTAGACACCTACATCAGCCGTCTGCGCAACAAACTGGATATCCGACCCAATCGTGGCTGGTGCCTGAGTGCCGTGTATCATCATGGCTATCGCCTGGAACTTGTCAGCGACAACCATTGATGTCGACTCACACAACTGTTCAGCACTGTTGCAGTGCAACATGGCTGCAGCGACTTTGCCTGCTTGCAGTGCTGTGTGCACCATGGCTTTGTGCGCAGGATCAGGCTGACTGGGAATACACCCTGCGCCCGGGCGACAGCATCTGGTCACTGACCGAAGAGCATTGTGTCAGCGCCGACTATACCCAGCAGGTGCTGGACTACAACGGCCTGCAGGCCGGGGCACTGCTGCAACCGGGTACACGCATCCGCTTTCCGCTCTACCTGCTCAAGCGCCAGCCAGCCAGTGCCGAGTTGATTGCGCTGTCCGGCGATGTGCTGGTGGAAAAGCTGGCAACGGGCACTGCCCGGGCGGCCATTGCTGCTGAAGCTTTGCACAGTGGTGATCGCGTCATCACCGGTACTGATGCCAGTGCCCGCATTCGTTTTGCCGATGGTTCGGAACTGCTCATGCAGCAATCCTCGGAGCTGGTGATGGATGCGCTCAGCGCCTGGGGCAGCACAGGCATGGTGGATACACGTGTGCGTCTGCAAAGCGGTCGTGTCGACACCGATGTACAGCGACAGCCAGGTGCCGGCAGTCGATTCGAAATCATTACGCCGACGGCGATCACTGCGGTGCGTGGCACCAACTACCGGGTTGCTTTCGCGCCATTGCAGGCAGTGATGCTGACCGAAGTGCCTGCGGGCAGTGTGGCGGTGAACACACCAGGCTCATCCGGGGTCAATGTGGCGACGGGGTTCGGGCTGGTCACGCGGCCAGATCAGAGCACGGCCAGTCCCAGGGCACTGTTGCCGGCACCGCAGCTGGACACGAGGCAAATGCCGTTGCGCAATCTGCCGATCAGGCTGCGCTGGCAGACGGTGGCTGATGCACTGGCCTACCGCGTACAGCTGGCCGCCGATGACAGCTTCAGCAGCCTGATTGAAGACCGCGTCGTTGATATGCCGGAAGTCTCTTTCCCGGATCTCGCCGATGGCAATTATGCGCTCAGGCTGCGTGCTGTTGATGCCGATGGCCTGGAAGGTTATGACTCGGTGATCGCGTTGCAGGTGGATGCCAGGCCGCTGCCACCTCAGTTACAACAGATCATGCCGCTGACCGCCGATCCATCCCCGACTCTGCGCTGGCAGACGCTGGCTGAAGCCAGTGGCTATCTGTTGCAGATGGCAGTCGATGCAGCATTCAGCCAGATCATGATCGACGCCCGTGTGGAATCGAACAGTTACACACCAGCCCAGTGGCTATCGCCAGGCCGATATCACTGGCGTGTGGCCGCGCTTGATCAAGATGGCGAGCGTGGTCCTTTCGCTGCGCCTCAGAGTTTCCAGCGGGTTCCACCGCAGGCACCGGATCAGTCACGTGCCGAGGTGCGTGGCGATGAAGCACGACTGTACTGGGAGCCGGTGGAATTTGCCGTCAGCTATCGCGTGCAGGTGGCCACCGATGCCGGCTTCAGCGAGCTGATACGTGAGACAGAACTCGCAGATAGTGAAGTTTCTCTGTCAGCGCTTCCGGCCGGAGACTATTTCTATCGTGTGCGTGCCATCGGTCCTGCCGGTGACGCCGGTGAGCATGCGCAAACGGTGCCATTTGTCATCGAAGAACCCCGCTACGGGTGGCTGTTGCTGCTGGCTCTGCCACTGCTGTTACTGCTCTGATCATTGCTCAGAACTGTGGGTACAAGCCGAGCAGATGCTGTCCGACATGGCTTGCAGGCAGCCTCCATGCTCGCCGCAGAAAGTAGTCCTGCCATGTGAACCTGGCCACAGCGATCAACGCTTATCGGATGGAACAGTGGACCCTGCTGCTGCTGGTGGTGGGACTGGCGTTGCTGCTGCAATCCAGCGATGCCCTGTGGCGCTGGGATCATGGCCTATATGACGTGCAGTTGCAGTTGTGGCAACGCAAGCCATCGTCGCAGATCATCATTGTTGCCATTGATGACACCAGTCTGCAGGCGCTGGGGCGCTGGCCCTGGTCGCGCCGCGTACATGCCCGCATGCTGCAGCAGCTGCAGCAGGATTCGCCACGCGCGGTCGCGCTGGACATACTGTTTGCCCAAGCCGATCAGCAGGACGGGCAGGGTGATCAACTGCTGGTCGATGCAGTGAGGACGGCTGGCAACGTTGCGCTGCCGGTGATGGTGGAGCAGTCACGCGCGGGCGGTGTGCTGATTGAAGCGCTGCCGGCGGCGGGCCTTGCCGATGCCGCCGCTGTCCTGGGGCATGTGCACATCGAGCTGGATCGCGATGGCATCGCCAGGCGGCTGTTCCAGTATGAGGGGCTGGGTGCTGCGTACTGGCCGCATCTGACACTGGCCCTGCTGCAGGCTGCCGGTCAAGCAGATACTGCAGCGCGGCAGCGATCCGCAACCAGTGGTTCGATGCTGGTATGGCATCGCGCACAACCGCGCATGATTCCGTTTGCCGGACCGCCGGGTCACTTTCAGCAGATCTCCTATCAGCAGGTTTTGCAGGGAGAGTTTCTGCCGGGCACATTTCGTGATAAGTATGTGCTGATTGGCACCACGGCGGCTGGTCTGGGTGACGCACTGCCAACACCGCTGTCAGCGCAGCAGCGCGCCATGCCAGGCGTGGAAATCAATGCCCACCTGCTGGATGCCATGCTGCAGGACATTGAACTTAAGCCGCTCGATGCGCGTTTGTCATTGGTTTTTACCGCCGTGCTGGCTGCTTTGCCCCTGTTGCTGTTTCCACGGCGCAGCCCGCGCAGCAACCTGCTGTGCAGTGTATTGCTGTTGACAATCTGCCTGCTGATCAGCGCCGGATTGCTCTGGTTTGCCCACTGCTGGCTCGCGCCCAGCGCGGCCATGCTTGCCATTGCCCTCAGTTATCCTTTGTGGAGCTGGCGCCGACTGGAATACTTCATGCGCTATCTGGGCCATCAGCTGGACCAGCTGCGGGCCGAACATGCGAGCCTGCAGCAGTTGGGACTGGCGCAAGCAAAGCCATCGTCAGCAGAATCGCCCCGTGCACTCTGGATCGCATCTGATGACATCAGCGAAGCGGTTTTGCTCGACCACACTCAGTCGCCAGACCGTCAGCATCACGACAGCCTGCAAGAGCGTGTGGAACTGGTACGCAGCGCAGCACTGGAAATGCGCACGCTGCGTGATCTGCTGGACGCCGGTCTGGCCAACATGGCCGATGGCGTGATTCTGCTCAACCGCAGCGACAGCGTGATGTTAAGCAATCCCCAGGCCGCGCTTTACCTGCTTGAGTCCGAGCAGCAGAGTCTGCATGGCCTGAGCCTGACAGAGCTGTTGACCAGTGCCTGTGCTGACCAGGCATCGTTGTCTCAGCTCGGTGCGGATGTACGGCATCAGCAAGCACTGCAGGTTTCGGTTCGCACCCGCGCCGGTCGTGACCTGCTGCTGCAGCGGGTGCCGTTGCGCAAGGGCCTGTTGGCCACGGACGAACAGTTGTCCATCATCAACATTGCCGACATCAGCGCGCTCAAGGCCAGTGAACGACGCCGCAACGAGTCCTTGCATTTTCTTTCTCACGACCTGCGTGCGCCTCTGGTGTCCATGCTGGCTCTGCTGGAGCAGGCGCGTCATGCCAATGACGGATCGCCACCCGAGCAACTGCTCGAACAAATGCAACGTTATGCAACAGGTACCCTGCACATGGCCGAGCAGTTCCTGCAGCTGGCACGCGCCGAGGCGGCGGAGTCATTCAATCTGCAACAGCATGATCTGGTGAGCATTGCCGATCAGGCCGCCGACCGGCTCTGGGCCAGTGCCAGACAGCGACAGGTCCGCATAATCTGTGCGCACCGTGTGACCCAGGCGTGGGTGCGTGTTGATGCCGGTCTGCTGGAACGCGCGATCATCAATCTGCTCGACAATGCCATCAAACACAGTCCCGTCGGTGCCGAAATCAGGCTGGTGGTCGCCAGCGACACTCAGCAATGTCACTGTGAGGTGATCGATCAGGGGCCGGGTATCGAGGCCGCTGCACTGCCAGGCTTGTTTCAGCGCTTCCACACTGCACAAACAGCGCATGCTGAACATGCTGCTTCGGGCGTTGGTCTGGGGCTGGCTTTTGTCGACACCGTCGTGCGCCGACACGATGGTCACGTGGAAGTGCACTCCACGCCGGGCGCGGGGAGCCTGTTCCGCATTGTGCTGCCGGCTCTGATAACCCCCTGAACTCATCGTCAGCTTTGGTGTTACACCAACAGACGCATCGCTGGTATTTGACCCAGTCCGACATATGGCACCTGCATCTGGCTGACTTCCCGCTTTGGGTCATCCCGGATTCTGCTTTCGAAAGGCGGTTTATTTGTCATTCTTTGTGAAATGGCTCATGCATGCTTTGTTAAGACGATAGAATGAGTCGAAATGCTCGTGAAATAGTATTCACATATGAATGAATTGTGTTATGATTTCGTCGATTTTGATTCTGATTACTCAGGGAGAGTATCCATGCAGCACAAGCTCAGAAGGATCTGCGCAGGCCTGGTCCTGCTCGTTATGGCGCATCAGCTCGCAGCGCAGACTGCGCAGATTGACGAGACGCTGCCCGCAGAATCGTTTCTTGGTGAACAGTTCTGTTTCGTCACCAACTTCACCAATCTTGGCGCACCGGGTTTCGGGCCGTACATCCGATTACAACTGCCGCCAGGGCTGAATTTCGATTCAGCCAGTATTTTTGGCACCGGCGGTGGTGTCACCAACGTTGGTGTCTTTCCGCCTGTCCCCGGCAACCAGTTGCTGGATCCGCGGATCAATCAACCGGTTTCCGGCACGCCTGGTGACGCGCTGTTCATTCTGACTTTTCCGGTTGGATCGGTGGTGCAGGGTGGTCCTGAGCTGCCGATCGAAACCTGTCTGACCATCGACCCTTCGGCCGAGGTGGGCGTAGCCTTGCCGGTCAGCATGTCGCCGGTTTATCAGTTCGGGGATACCGCCACCGGCGACAACGGCCCCATCATCGGCACCGAGGTATTGCAAGCGGTGACGCCAACCGTGTTGCTGTTCGACAAACAGGACAATGCGCCGGAAGCGGAGCGGCCGCCCGGAACCTCGTGGCCCTATGACTACACGCTCACGGTCGACATTGCCAACACCGCGACCATCAATCCACTGGTGATTCGCGATGTGCTGCCTGCGGATTTTCAGTTTCAATCAGGCACCATCAGCATCTCGGGCGGTACCGGCTGCAGTGTGACACAGACACCAGCCGGCCCCGGTGGGATGCTGGAAGTGACCTGCACCGGCAACACCGTGGGCACGGCATCTGCCAGTGACGTGCAGGTTACTTACTCCGGCCACATCACCGACGTGCTGGACGAGACCTTCTGCGATATTCAGCCGCAGACCAATGACGCCAGCGCCCAGGGAAGCTATGTGCCGCCGGTCGGCTCGGACCAGGTATTGCCGCTGGCGAGCGATCAGACCACGGTCAGTGCCGAGCACGTCGTGGTGCAGAAAGGCGTGACGCCGGCGCAGACCACGCCGGGCGCTGCGCTGACCTACAACCTGAATTTCCAGGTGACTGATTTTGGGGATGTTTCGAATCTGGTCGTCACCGACACCATGCCCGACGGCATCGATTTTATCAGCCACGGCGATCTGCTGGTGAACGGCGCGCCGCTGGCGATCACGCCTGCGGTAACCGTCAATCCCGACTTCAGCAAGACGATTGTTTACGACATCGGCGCGGTCGCTGCGCCAATCGCTGCCGGCAGCGCGATCAGTCTGAGCTACAACGCCCAGCTGCGCCAGAACTATCAGAACACCGGTCAGCCGGTGCTGTCCTCGGACAGCTTGAGCAATACCGTGCGCATGGATTATGACCTGGTGCAGGGCGCGTCGGCGTGCAGCAATGACAGCGGCGCGACAGTTGCAATCATTCCGATCAATCTGGACAAGCAGATCATCAACCCGCAGCCGTTCTACATTCCCGGCGAGCAGGTGCAGTTTCGACTCACCATGGAGGTGCCTGCTGGCGACACGCGCAACATCCGCTTTGAGGATTTTCTGCCCTTGCCGGTGTTTGTGGCGGCAGATCTGGATCTGACCTTCGGTGGCACCAGCATTGTGCGTGGCCCGGGTGACACTGCGGGTCTTACGCCCGATGCCATCAGCATTTCAGCCGCGCAGAATGCCCTGTTCATCGATTGGCCGGATCTGACTTCAACCAGCGCACAGACCATCCAGGTGGATCTGTTCGCAACTGTCACCGACGATCCGTTTGCCGATGGACTGTTCCTGACCAACATCCTGCTCGGCAGCACCAACAACACGCCTGGTGCGACAGCGATCGCCACCGGTCCGGTCAGTTTCAATGTCGGCGCACCAGTGCCACTGGTGCTGACCAAAGGCGTTTCAGCGACCGATGGCAACGGTGTGATCAACCCTGCGCCCAGCACATTACCAGTCAACGGAAACATTACCGGAGTGGATGGTGGTGATCAGATCACGTTTCTACTCAGCGTGGAAAATCAGGGCAGCGCACCTGCTTTTGATGTCACCGTGACCGACCCCGGCGCGCCGCAACTGAATGCCTGCACAGTGCTTACCGTGACCGATGGCAATGGCGTGAATCTGCCATTCAGCGGCAGCATTGCCAGCGGACTGCAACTGAATGATCCCTTGGCAGCCAACGACGGCAGCATTGGCCCCCCATATGCCGGTGACACGGCGCTGATCACAGTCAACTGCACGGTCGACGCGGCGGTGGCACCGGACAGTGCATTCAGCAACACCGCAACGCTGGTCTGGACCAGTCAGCCTGGTGCCCCCGCTTTTCCACCAGTCAGCGATGACGCGACGGTGGACAGCAGCGGCGTGGGGCAACAAAAATTTCTGGTCAGCAGCAGCGAACCGGGCACCAGCGACACGGCCAGCCCGCCACGCGTCGCGATCGGTGAGATCGTGCGCTACCGTCTGGCCTTGCGGGTACCCGAAGGCCAAATCGATGCCTTGAGCCTGCGCGACAATCTGCCCACCGGCCTGATTTATCTTGATGATGGCACCAGCACTGCAGCATTTGTCAGCAATGGTGCCGGACTGAGCTCCAGCACATTGACCATACCAAACCTGAGTGGCAATGCCGCCAGTCTGGCGGCGATTCCCAGCGCTGCTGTTGGATTTACCCTGCCGGCCGGTACCATCAGTGGCGGACCGTTCAACAGTGGTACCGACCCGGTGTTCGCTTTCGGAGATGTGAGCAACGTTGACGACGATGCAGACGACGAGTTTCTGCTGCTCGAATTCAATGCGCTGGTCGCCAACAATGGCAGCAACAATCTTGGCAACAACCGCAACAACACATTCACCAGCTTCACTGCTGGCACTAGTCTGGCTGGCAATTCCAACAGTGTCCAGCTGCGCATTGCCGAGCCGCAGCTTGATGTCAGCAAAGCGGCCACCCCGGCGGCTGGCGATGCCGGCGATCCCATCGCCTTCACCATCACCGTCAGCAATGCGGCAAGCTCCAACAACAGCCCGGCATACGAAGTGCGCGTCACCGACGCGCTGCCGTTTGGCCTGGTCAATCTGCGCAATGTGGTGGTCACCCCGAACGCGTCCTGCAGCGGTTTCAGCAGCAACGACAACAGCATCGGCGATGTGCTGGATCTGGATTTCAATGTCATGCAGCCCGGTTGTTCAGTGAGCATTGACTTGCTTGCTGATCTGACCACCGCCGTCAGCCCCGGCAGCACCCTGTTCAACAGCGCCACTGCAGTGTGGAGCAGTCTGCCTGGCAGCAATGGCACGGTTAGCAATCCGACCGGCTCCAGCACGCCCGGCGGCAGTGGCAGCAGTACCGGCGAGCGCAATGGCAGCGGTGGGGTCAATGACCACACCGACACCGGCAGCGCCAGCATCAGTGTCGACAGCGTGGTGTTGAGCAAAGCGGTGATCAGCACTTCGGAAGGCGACACCGGCAGCGGTGAATTCCGGCCGGCGATCGAGGATCTGGTGATTGGTGAAGCGGCCAGCTTCGAGATTGTCGCGACGCTGCCCGAGGGCACCACACCGCAATTGATCATTACCGATACCGTGCCTTTCAGCAATGGTGTGATGCGGCTGGATTCGGCCAGTGTTGTCAGCATTGGCACCAACCTCACACCGGACAATCCGGCCCCGCCCGCGCTGATCAGTGATGCGCAGTTGAGCGATGGCATCAATGACACGGTCAGCTTTGATTTCGGCCAGGTGATCAATACCGCCGACGGCGTCGTCGATGCCAACGACCGGGTCGTAATCCAGGTCACGGCCACACTGGTCGAGCAAGCCGCCAATGCCAACAGCGATGCGCTAAGCAACAACGCGCTGGTGCAGTTCGGTCCGGGTCTGAATGCCTCGGCCAGCGCCGGGGTGGATATTGTCGAACCGTTGCTGAACATCGACAAATCCGGCAGCATTACCCAGGGCGATGCTGGTGATGCGGTGACTTTCACCATCACCATCAATCATCTGCCGGCATCGGCCGCCGACGCGCATGATCTGGTGTTTCAGGACCTGCTGCCGGCCGCTCTGGTCTTGAATCCGGCCAGCATCAGCGTCATCAGCGGGCCCAATTTCGATGTCAATACATCAACTGGTAACACCGTGGCGCTGGGCTGGGGTCGACTGGACCAGGCAGAGACCATTGTGCTGGAATATCAGGCCACGCTGGCGCCGGGCGTGATGCCGGGTCAGACCATCACCAACACCGGGGATTTGTCCTGGACCTCGATCTCTGGCACCAATGCGGATGAGCGCAGCAGCAGCGACAGCGATGCGCACGCCATTGTCATCACCGAGCCGGGCTTGAACAAGATGGTGTTCGCAACCAGCGAAGTGAGCACTGGTGCTGGCGAATTCGGCCTGCCGACCGACCTGACCATCGGCGAGCAGGTGACCTATCGCTTCACCGTCGAGCTTCCTGAAGGCACATCCGAAGCTGCCACCGTAACCGATCAGTTGCCGATTGGCTCCAGCGTGCTCCAGGTGGTTTCCTCAAGCGTGGTCAGCGTCGGTGCCAACCTCTCGGGTGCAGGGCTGCCCGCGCCGGGCGCGTCCGGTGCGGCCTCAGACAGTAACGCCGACACGGTTGATGACCTTGTTGAGTGGAGTCTTGGCGATATTTTCAATGCCCCGGACGGCGTCATGAATGCTGCTGACGAGATCGAGTTCGAAGTGGTCGCGGTGGTGCTGGATGTGGCGGCCAATCAAAGCGGTGACGACGACCAACTCAATGTGGCGACGCTGCAGACTTCCACCAGCACGGTTTCCGGAACGGCAGCGGTTGATCTGGTCGCCCCGGATCTGGCGCTGAACAAGAGCATCGTCACGCCGGCCGATGGTTTCGTTGATGCTGGCGACAGCGTCACTGCACGATTGGAGATCGCGCACAGCACTGCCAGCAGCGCCGATGCTTTCAATCTGATCGTCACCGACACCTTGCCCAGTGACGTCACCTGGGCTGGCGACGGACTGGTCAACAGCAATTGCCCTGGTCTCAACATCGACTCCAGCGGCGCGCCAGTGATCGCGTTCGACTTCGCCACGCTGGATCAGTCCAGTGCAAGCTGTTTCATCGAGTACCAGGTCACGATCGATATCGCTGCGATGCCGGGTCAGACCCTGACCAACAGCGCGGTGCTGGATTACGACTCCACGCCGGTGTTCGTCGCCGGACAAACCCGTCGCCGCATGGACTCAGCCACGGCTGAAGTCAATGTGATTGCACCCAGCCTGGTCAAGGTTGCGGTGGCTACCAGTCAGCCCGACACCGGCATGTCCCAGGGCGATCCTGGCCTGCTGGATCTGACCATCGGCGAGACCGTGACCTATCGTCTGACGGCGGTGTTCCCGGAAGGTACCTCGACCAATGTCGTTCTCACTGACAGCCTTCCGGCCGGTCCTGGAGGCGTGATCGAGGCGATCGGTGCTGTGGTGACTGCCGTGGGTGGAAACATCACGACGACTTTGCCGGGCACGCCGTTGTTGCAGGACAACGCTCTTGGCGATGCTCTAGACGACACCGTGCTGCTGGATTTTGCCACAGTGACCAACAATCCCGACGGCGTGGAAGACGCCAGCGACCGCATCGTGATCGAAATCGTCGGTCGGGTGGTCGATGTACCCGCCAACGGCAACGGCGTGGTGCTGACCAACGACGCTGAGCTGAGCTTTAACGGTGGCATTTTGACCGACACGGCGGATGTGGAAGTGGTCGAGCCCACGGTTGCCATCAGCAAATCCATGAGCATGCAAGCCAATGGTTTAGTGCGGATCTCGCTGGCGCTGGCAAACAGCGGTACAGCACCGGCCTACGACCTGGAAGTGCGTGATGTGTTCGACGAAGCGGACTGGAATCTGTCCGGATTCACGCCAATCTCTGTCCCCGCCGGGTTCACCCTCAACCTGCTGCCGAATATCCCGGCGGCCGGCCAGCAGACGCTGGTGCTTGCCAGTGACCCAGGCGCAACCTCGCCTGACGGCACACTGCCGGTAGGCAGCTCGACCAGCGCGGTGTTTGAGATTCCGCTGACCGTGCTGCCGCCGGTACCGAATCCGCTGCCGAATACGACCGATCTGACCGCTGGCGACAGCTTGCCCGGTGCGGATCCGACTGCCCGCAATCTGCCGCCAGACACCGCGTCGGCCACAATTGCTGTGCCGGCACTGGCGCTGGACAAATCCGTGGCGTTGCAGCTGGATGCTGATACCTCTGGTGATGCCTCGCCCGGAGACACCCTGCGCTACACGCTGACGCTGCGCAACATCGGAGTTGGCGCAGCCACCAACATCGTCATTGATGACGCTCCGGATGCCAACAGCAGTCTGGTGGCCGGAAGCGTGACCACAGGTTCGGGCAGCGTCACAATCGGCAACACCGCTGGTGACAGCGTGGTGCAGGTCAGCATCGCGAATCTGGCAGCGGCTGGCAGCGTGACCATCAGCTACGACACCACGATCAACAATCCGCTGCCGGACGGCGTGACCGAACTGGTCAACCAGGCGCTGTTCGACAGCACCGAGTTGCCGCCCGGCGTCAGCGACGACCCAGATCCCCCGGGACCGGATGACCCGACCGTGGTGCCGCTCAACGCGGCACCCGATCTGGTGATCACCAAGGAGGATGGCGGTGCCACGACAGTGCCAGGCGGGACGGTGGTCTACACACTGGTCTACCAGAACGTCGGCAATCAGAATGCCACTGGCGTGGAAATCGATGAAACCGTTCCCGACAACACGGTGTTCAATGCGGCCGCGAGCACGGCAGGCTGGATTTGCGCGCCGGACAACAATCCGGGGAGCCTCTGCACCTTCGCCATAGGCGATGTCGTCGGCGGCGGCGCTGGAGCTTCGGTTGACTTTGCCGTGACTGTCGACGACCCGCTGGCCGCTGGCGTGACCGAAATCACCAACGCCGCCACCATCGCCGATGACGGCAACAACGGCCCCGACCCGACACCGGGCAACAACGGCGATGGCGACAGCACGCCAGTGACCGCCGTGCCCGATCTGCTGATCAGCAAAGACGACGGCGGTATTTCCAGCGGGCCGGGTAACACGGTGGTCTATTCACTGGATTATCAGAATGTGGGCAATCAGGATGCCACTGGCGTGGTCATCAACGATACCGTGCCGCTGCACACGGTGTTCAACGCGGCGGCCAGCACAGCCGGCTGGACCTGTGCGCCGGACAATACTGCCGGCAGCAACTGCCAACTGAGCCTTGGCAGTGTGGCCGCCGGTGTCGTCGGCGCGGTGAGCTTTGCCGTGACGGTGGACAATCCGCTTGCCGCCGGTGTGAACGAGCTCGTCAACGCCGCGAGCATCAGCGATGACGGCAGCAATGGCCCCGATCCGACCCCTGGCAACAACAGCGATGGTGACACCACACCGCTGGTCGCGCTACCCGATCTGATCATCAGCAAGGACGATGGTGGCGTCAGCACGCAACCTGGCGGCATCGTCGTGTACACACTGGCTTATCAGAACGTCGGCAACCAGTCCGCCACCGGCGTGGTGATTACCGACACCGTGCCGGCCAACTCAGTGTTCAATCCGGCCAGCAGCACAGCGGGGTGGAATTGTGTGCCAGACAACTCACCGGGCAGCCTCTGCAGTGTTGCGGTCGGTGCAGTGGCAGGAGCCGGAGCAGGGGGCTCAGTCAGCTTCGCCGTGACCGTGGACGATCCATTGTCGGCAGCAGTGAGCGAGTTGTTCAATGCTGCCAGCATTGCCGATGATGGCAGCAATGGTGCCGATCCGACCCCCGGCAACAACAGTGACCTGGACAACACGCCGGTGTTGGCGGCACCGGATCTGAGCATTGTCAAGGACGACGGCGGCATCAGTACGGTACCGGGCGGCGTGGTCAGCTGGACACTGAGCTATCAGAATCTGGGCAACCAGACCGCCACCGGTGTGGTCATTACCGACACCGTGCCGCCGCACAGCACCTTCAATGCTGCGGCATCTGCCACCGGCTGGACATGCACACCGGACATCAATGCCGGCAGTGCCTGTTCGATTGGCATCGGCAGTCTGGCTGGTGCGGGTGCGACAGCTGCGGTGGCTTTTGCTGTGACTGTGGACAATCCACTGGCCGCTGGCGTGACACAAATCAGCAACAGCGCAGTCATTGCCGACGATGGCAACAACGGGCCGGATCCGACCCCAGGCAACAACAGCGATGCGGACACCACACCGGTGACCGCCACACCGGATCTGCTGATCAGCAAGGACGATGGTGGCGTGTCCAGCGCGCCGGGGGCAACGCTGAGCTGGAACCTGAGCTATCAGAATGTCGGTGACCAGACCGCCACCGGTGTGGTCATCACCGACACCGTACCGGCGAACACCGTGTTCAATGCCAGCGCCAGCAGTGCCGGTTGGTCCTGTCTGCCCGACAGCCAGCCCGGCAGTGTATGCACGTTACCGATTGGCGAGGTTGTCGCCGGCGCAGCAGCAGCAACGGCGACCTTTGCCGTGACCGTGGACGATCCGCTGGAGGCGGCTGTCACCGAACTGAACAACAGTGCGTCGATCAACGACGATGGCAGCAATGGTGCCGACCCAACGCCGGACAACAACATCGACAGCGACACCACTCCGATCAATGCGACGCCCGATCTGGCGATCAGCAAAACCGATGGCGACATCACTGCCGCACCCGGGGGTGTGGTGGTGTATACACTGAACTATGCCAATAACGGTGATCAGGACGCCACCGGCGTGACCATCACGGAGACGGTGCCGGCCAACAGCAGTTTCGATCCGACAGCCAGCAGCCCGGGCTGGAGCTGCGTGCCCGACGGCAGTGCCGGCAGCAGTTGCACACTCGCGCTCGGTGATCTGGCCGGCGGCGCTGCCGGGTCGCTGCTGTATGCGGTGCTGGTGGACGATCCATTGCCGCTGGATGTGTCCGCTCTGGTCAACACCAGCAGCATAGCCGACGACGGTAGCAATGGTGTTGATCCGACGCCTGATGACAACAGCGACAGCGACAACACGCCGCTGCTGCTGGACCCGGCACTGTCGCTGGTCAAGGTGTTGAGTGATGCACCGGAGTCGATTGTGGTCGGTAGCCTGCTGGAATACACCATCACCGCCACCAATAGCGGCAACATGTCGCTGACCAATGTGGTGGTCAGTGACTCGCTGATCACACCCACCGGCGGAACCACACCCTGCGCCAGCGTCGCACCGGGCGAGACCTGCACGCTGATCGGCACCTATCTGGTTACCCAGACAGACGTCAACAATGGTGAAATCCTCAATACCGCCAACGCTGACAGCGATCAGACGGATCCTATTACTAGCGATCTGGTCACCCCACTGCTGCAGAATCCGGATCTGGAGTTGATCAAGCTGGCCGCGCTGCTGGATGAAAACGGCAATGACGTCGGTGACATCGGCGAAGTCATCGAGTATGCCATCGAGGTGACCAATACCGGCAATGTCACGCTGAGCGATGTGCTGGTGGTGGACGATCTGCTGGATAACCTGGTATGTACCCCGGCCAATCCGGTGGCCTTGCTGCAGCCTGCCGAAGTGATCAGCTGCAGCGGCAGCCTGACGCTGGATTTTGATGACATCGGCAGTGGCGACCTGGTCAATGTGGCCATTGCCAGTGGCAATGAACCCGGTGGCACAGTGGTGGACGGTTCTGACAGCACCGTGACCGTGGTCAATTTTGCACCGGTAGAGGTGCCGGCCGGTTCCTGGTGGTCCTGGTTATTGCTGCTGCTGGGCGTGACTTTGCTGGCACGCCATGGTTTGCGCACACCGGCAGGCTGAATTGTCGCGTGCATGGCTGGCGGCAGTCATTCTGCCGTCAGTCTCTCATGCTGGAGGGGAAGGTTTGACTGCCAGCGACTCCAGCGATGGGCACAGCGCTTGACTATGGACAGTTACTGGCGGATCTGGTGAGGCTGAAGATCAGATCATCTGGCTGGAACAGGCATTTCCGCAGCAACTGCCTGTGATTTCATACGCCAGACTTTGTAAGGTTCCTGCCAACAACAATGGTGACGTTCAGTCAGAATTGACGGCTTTCTTCAGCATGTAATCCACTGCGGCGGTGACTTGCTCATCAGTGCACAGGTTGCACAGTCCGCGTGCCGGCATGTTGCCATAACCATCCAGCGTGTGATTGTAGGTGGTGGCAGTATCCTGTTGCAGGATAGACTGCCAGTCCTGTTTGTTGCCAAGCATCGGTGCACCACCGACCCCGTCATCATGACATCCAGTGCAGACATTGCGATACACGATCTGCCCCGGGTTGCTGGTATCCACCACGGCCGCGTCTTGATTGTCGTGCTGGCGATACAGGCGCCATAATCCCCGGTTTTGGGTCAGTACAAACAGCGAGCCATCTTGTGCAGTCTTGATATCGCGAACCCGGTCTTTCAGTTCACCAAGCATGGCATGTTCAGAGCGTATGCTGAGATGGTCAATGGCAAAGTCCAGTTTGCTGACATGCTGGCCTTTCAGCATGCCTACCAACAGATCACCATCCCACTCCGGAAACATGCTGCCTCGATACAGCAATAGCGGTGATGTGGCTCGAGACGGCAGATAATAGAATAATGGCTGCTGCATGCCAGGCAGAGCTTCGCCGGCACCGATCTGTGCATCGGGATGAGTCAGAAAATGAAGTCTGGTCATGTCGTTGTCGGCCTGTTGCGGATTCAGCCCGATGCCTTCCAGGGTGTAATTCTGCCCATAGGAGATCAGCGGCCAGCCGTAGTTGTGGCCCGCACGAATCAGATTGATTTCATCGCCGCCCATCGGACCATGTTCCGATTCGATCAGCAGCCCACTCGCGACATCGTAATGCAGTCCCTGTGGATTGCGGACACCCAGTGCATAAATGCGCGCATCAATGAGCGGGTCGTCAACATGAGGATTGTCCTCAGGGACGCGGCCATCATCATGCAAGCGCAGAATTTTTCCGGCCAGAGAGCTGCCATCCTGTGCGATCATCTGCTCCGATCGGTCACCGATACTGACATACAGATAGCCTGCATCGTCGAAGGCCAGCGCGCCGCCGAAGTTTGAGGGTGACCAGCCATAGGGCTGCAACCTGACAATGTCCTGCACATCGGTCAGCGCAAGATCCTGCAGAATTGCGGTGGCCACAGCCGTGGTGAAATATCGCCCGCTGTGATCAGGGGCGACATAGCTGAAGTACAGCCGACGGTTGCTGGCAAAGCGCGGATGCAGCGCCACATCCAGCAATCCGGTTTGTACTTTGCTGATGGCTATCCGGGGCAGACCTCGGAGCTGTTGCAGTTGTCCCGTGCTGAGTTTGAGCACGCTCATGCGCGCGTCTTTTTCTGTGATGATGAGATTGTCGGAATCCAGAAATTCAAATGCCCAGGCATGCTCAAGACCAGCGAATACCTGCTGCAAACGTGCATCGCGGATGTTCAGGGCAGCCAGCGATGGTGGCGCATGATCGGTAAAATCTGTCGGCCTGCTGCCGGCAGACTGCGCCTCGACTCCTTTCGGTACAAGCTGCTTTAGGTTTTTCGGCTGGTCGCTTTTGCGCTCAACCATAGCGGGTTGCTGCTGGTGACTGGCTGCTGTTTGCGCTGGCTGATCATTGCCACATGACATCAGCATCAGCGGCAACAGACAGCATGGCAGCAAGCTGCGAAATTTCACTGACTGCGCGCAGGCAGGTCACGACAGGCATAACCGGCGATTTCGCCAGCCAGCAGTCGCTCGAGAACTACCGTGTCACCACCCAGCCCGACGCTGTTGAGATTGAACTGCAACTCCAGTTGCGAGCAGTCAAGCACGCGCAGCGTGGCGGCTCCGACCACCGGTCGCTGGGCAGGCTGATTGCCCTGGAATTGTCCATTCTGACCCCGGATCAGATTGAAACTCACGCTGGCGTCGCCAATGTTGAACAGGGCATTACCGGTAAACCAGGCCTGCTCACCATCGACACCATAGGTAAACCAGGCCATGAACGCAACCAGGCGACGGTCCGGCAGTTCACTAATGCTCAGCAGAATGCCCTGGTCGCGGGTATCACGGGCGATCCAGTTACCGCTGAAACGGCCGGACAGCGGCGGGTTGGCGAATTGTGTGACCATGTTGCTCTGGCTGGCTGCTGGCACGGTAACGGTATCGATTTCGGTCAGTTCGCCCTGATTGTTGAAGGCCAGGAAAGTCAGACCAAAGGCCTGCTGGTACTCATTGACGTCCAGATCATTGCTGTCCTGTCCGGGCAGCAATGGTCCGATTTCGATCAGATAGGGCGCGGACACGCCATTGTTGAGAAACCAGCTGGTCTGCAGGTCAAGCTGGGTGGGGGCAGAGAAATCGTTGGCGCGCAAGCGATAACTGGCCGAGCTGAATCCGCTGGTCTGATTGCCGATCAGCAGGGGGCCAAGAAATGGTGCCGCAATGAAGTCACCGCTGACGTTCTCAAAGCGCAGCAGTACCGCGCTGCGCTGTGGCTCATGGCAGGCTGCCCGCCACACCCGGATGCGCACATTGGTGCGCGGGCCGCCGCTGGCCTCGGTGATGGGAAATGACACCACGCCCTGGGTGGTGGTGCCGGCCGGAGCGGGCAGGGGATCGGTCAGACAATTGGGTGGAATCAGAGCCTCGGCGCTGGAGAGAAAGTTTTCCTGTCCCTGAGGATCGATCTGGGCCATGGCAGTATGCCAGCTGAGACCAAAACAGGCGCTCAGCAAGGCAGCTTGCAGGATTCGTGGACAACGGCTGACGTGCATGGCATCAATCTCCATATGGATGCTTCAGACCCCTGAAAATAATCCTGGTGTCCCCGCAGCGGCAAACTGAGACAGTCTGCCGCATTGCCCCGTGCAGGGAAGCCTCTGAGCCTGTTCAGGCCACCTGTTTTTGCGCGCCTGGCGGATTGCTGGCCAGTTGCCGCAGCACATAATGCAGGATGCCGCCATGGCGGTAATACTCCACTTCCTGTGGCGTATCCAGCCGTACCTTGCAGGTGAACACGGTTTCCTCGCCATCGTCATCGGTGGCGGTCACGGTGACCGTTTTGGCCTTGCCATCGTCCAGACCGGTGATGGCATATGTTTCCTTGCCGGTCAGGCCCAGGCTCTCGGCGCTGTCACCATCAGCAAAGGTCAGTGGCAGTACGCCCATGCCGATCAGATTGGAGCGGTGGATGCGCTCAAAGCTTTCGGCAATCACCGCCTTGACGCCCAGCAATGCAGTGCCTTTGGCGGCCCAGTCACGCGATGATCCGGTGCCGTATTCCTTGCCGCCGATCACCACCAGTGGAATCTGATCGGCCAGATAGAAACGCGAAGCCTGGAAAATGCTCATCACTTCACCGTCCGGCAGCAGCGTGGTCCAGCTGCCTTCCTTGCCCGGTGCCAGCTCATTGCGCAGGCGGACATTGGCAAAAGTGCCGCGCATCATCACCTCATGGTTGCCTCGACGGGAACCATAGGAATTGAAATGCTCAGGTTTCACGCCCTTGCCCTGCAGATACTGCCCGGCAGGAGAGTCAGGCGCAATGGAACCGGCCGGCGAGATGTGGTCGGTGGTGATGGAGTCGCCCAGCTTGACCAGACAGCGGGCACCACTGATGTCCTCGATGGCTGGTACATCCAGGCTCATGCCGTCGAAGTAGGGCGGATTCTGGATGTAGGTGGAACGCTTCTGCCAGTCGAATTTTTCCCCCTCGGGTATCTGCAGTCCGTTCCAGTTGTCGTCGCCCTTGAACACGCTGTCATAGCTTGAGCTGTACATGCCGGCGTTGATGCTGGAGGCGATGAAATCCTGGATTTCGTGGGCGTCCGGCCAGATGTCATTGAGGTAGACAGGATTGCCATCACTGTCTTCGCCCAGGGCTTCGCTGCTCAGATCGATGTTCATGGTGCCGGCGAGCGCATAAGCCACCACCAGTGGCGGGGAGGCCAGGTAGTTCATCTTCACGTCGGCGTGGATACGGCCTTCAAAATTGCGGTTGCCGGAAAGCACCGAGCAGGCAATCAGATCGTGTTCCCGAATGGCGTCAGCTATGGGTTCCGGCAACGGCCCGGAATTGCCGATACAGGTGGTACAGCCATATCCGACGACATAAAAACCCAGCGCCTCCAGATCATCCAGCAGCTCTGCCTGACGCAGGTAGTCGGTGACCACTTTGGAGCCTGGCGCCAGACTGGTCTTGACCCAGGGTTTGACCTTGAGCCCTTTGGCTGCAGCGTTGCGAGCCAGCAGTCCGGCACCGATCATCACCGCCGGATTGGAAGTGTTGGTGCAGCTGGTGATCGCGGCCACCACGATGGCACCGTCTTTGAGTTCAAACTGCTGATCCTTGTATTCAACCATGGCACAGCCGGTGCTGCTGCTGGCCGCGACAGCGGTGTTGCCACCTTCACCTTCAAAGCGCGCCTCACTGCTTTCGGCGGGGGTACGCTGGGCAATGATTTTGGCACTGTCGCGCTCCCATGCCGCCTTGGCCGCATCCAGCAGAATGCGATCCTGCGGCCGCTTGGGGCCGGCAATACTGGGTTTGACATCACCCATGTCCAGCGACAGCGTTGCCGAGTATTCGGCTTCCTGCTGGCCGTCCTCGCGGAACAGTCCCTGGTGGCGCATGTAGGCTTCGACCAGATTGATCTGTGCCTCGCTGCGACCGGATGCGCGCAGATAACGCAGGGTTTCCGCATCCACCGGGAAGATGGCGCAGGTGGCACCGTACTCCGGCGCCATGTTGCCCAGCGTGGCGCGGTCGGCCAGTGGCAGGTTGCTCAGGCCATCGCCATAGAATTCGACAAATTTGCCGACCACGCCATGCTCGCGCAGCATCTGCGTGACGGTCAGCACCAGATCGGTGGCGGTGGAACCTTCCGGCAGCTTGCCGTCCAGCTTGAAGCCAACCACCTGTGGAATCAGCATGGTCACCGGCTGGCCGAGCATGGCTGCCTCGGCCTCAATGCCGCCGACCCCCCAGCCGAGCACGCCCAGACCGTTGATCATGGTGGTGTGCGAGTCGGTGCCCACCAGGGTGTCCGGCCAGGCATACCATTCGCCATCGCGCTGCTCGCCAAACACCACGCGACCGAGGTATTCCAGGTTCACCTGATGAACAATGCCGGTGTTGGGTGGTACCACCTTGAAGTTTTCAAAGGCGCTCTGGCCCCAGCGCAGAAACTGATAGCGCTCGCGATTGCGCTGGAATTCAATCAGATTGTTGTGCGCCAGTGAATCGGCCTTGCCGTATTCATCCACCTGCACCGAGTGGTCGATGACCAGTTCCACCGGTGCCAGCGGGTTGATCAGTTCCGGCTCCCCACCCAGGTTGGACATGGCGTCGCGCATGGCGGCCAGATCGACCACGGCCGGCACCCCGGTGAAATCCTGCAGGATGACTCGTGCCGGAGTAAAGGCGATTTCGGTGGACGGTTCGGCCTGCGGATCCCATTCACTCAATGCCTTGATGTCGCTGTCGCTGACATGCTCACGATCCTGGTGGCGCAGCAGGTTTTCCAGCAGAATGCGCAACGAATAGGGCAGGCGGCTGAGCTGATACTGCTCGGCCAGCGGGTTCAGGCTGTAAACCTTGTACTGGCGGTCGTTGGCAGTGATGGAACTGATGGTGGACAGCGTGTCAGCCATGAAAGATCTCCGGTATCTTGACGATGATTGGGCAAAAAATTTGCTTGATTTCAACTTTGAATTATAACATGTGGCTGTCAGCACCCGGTTCACGTCGAGTTCTGTCCTGAGAATCTCTGAATCACTCTGCACGGGCGCGACGACGTCCCCGAATAGGGGGCCGGAGCCTGTCCCCTATGGGTTTCGCGCAGAGTTATTCAGAGGTTCTTTAGCAGTTCACGAACCTGCTGCAACAGTCGCTTGCGGCGCAACAACAGGTGCCAGCGGCGTCCGCCCAGTTGATGCCAAAGCCAGGCACAGCGCAGGGCGGCCAGCAGCAGCGCGCGGATCAATTGAATGTTGGTTTCATTCTGCAGATACACCGGCTTGCCGTGCACCACCACCTGTGGTTCCAGCCTGCGCACCTGACTGGTCCAGACATCGGCCAGTTGGGTGATCAACTCCTGTGCAGGCGCACCGCCGGGTTCCATGTCCGCCTCAGACTGCTGCTGCTCGTCCGGGTCGCCAGCGCGGCCACCGACGCCGCTCAGATTGATCAGTTGCAGCTCTCTGGCCACGGCCTGTTGCACGCTGCTGGAGCGGCGCAGATTTTTCTCCATCTGCATCACCGCCATGGCGTACTGCAGCGCCGGCAGGTAGTTCTGCTCGCCCTGCAGCATCTCCTGCATGCGCTGCAGACCATAGCGCAGACTGTCGAGGCTGCCAATGGCATCAGTAAGCTGGTCGGGGTCTTGCTGCAGCACGCTGGCTATGCTTGCCCGGGTTGCTGCCGGATCGGTTTCGCCGCGGTTGGCGATGTCCTCGATCTGACACACTGCCTGCATGATTCCGGCCAGAGCGTGCGTTTGCTGCTGCGATTGGTTCATGTGCACACCGGCGCATCGGTGCGGTCAATGACACCGCCACCCAGACATTGATCGGCATGGTAGAACACCACCGACTGTCCCGGTGTCGCTGCCCACTGCGGCTGGTGAAAATGAACCTCGGCCTGGTCATCACCGGTCCACTGCAGTGTGCACGGCTGATCGGCCTGCCGATAACGGATTTTTGCGGCCAGCGGCTGCCCTGCGGGCGCACTGCCAGCTATCCAGTTGAGCCGCGTCAGGCTGAGTTGCTGTGCCTGCAGACAGGCATGATCGTGCTGTTGCGAGACATACACCGTGTTGCTGTCCATGTCCTTGCCAATCACGTACCAGGGCGCATCCATCGCTCCGCGCACTCCGCCGATGCCCAGACCCTGACGCTGCCCGAGGGTAAAAAACTGTGCGCCATGATGTTGTCCCAGCAAGCGGCCGGAATCATCCCGGATGTCGCCGCTGCACGGTGGCAACCAGCGCGCCAGAAAGTCACTGAGCCGGCGCTCACCGATGAAGCAGATGCCGGTGGAATCTTTCTTCGCATGGACCACAAGACCGGCCTGATGAGCCCGTGATCTGACTTCGGGTTTGTGCATGCTGCCAACCGGAAACAGTGCAGCGGCCAGCTGCTGCTGGGTGATGGCATAGAGAAAGTAACTCTGGTCCTTGTTCTCATCCACGCCGCGCAGCAGCTCATGCAGGCCATCGCGGACGCGCTTGCGCACATAATGACCGGTGGCCATGTGGCTGGCCCCCAGATCCTGGGCATGTTCGAGGAACACCTTGAACTTGATTTCGCGATTGCACAGGATGTCAGGGTTCGGAGTCCGCCCGCTACGGTACTCCTGGAGAAAATCCGCGAACACGTGATCCCAGTATTCTGAAGCAAAATTGCGCGTGAAAAAGCGCATTCCAAGCTGGTCGGCAACCGCGCGGGCATCGGCGGCATCGGCGGCGGCAGGGCATTCCCCGGCATCGTCCTCTTCCCAGTTCTTCATGAACATGCCGGCGCATTCGATGCCGCTGTCGCGCACCAGACCGGCGCTCAGCGATGAATCCACACCACCGGACATGGCCACCATGATCATGTCAGGAGTGGTCTGCCCGGAAGGCAGATATGTCTGGGTTGTTGATGCCATGCCGACCATATGGGGTTGTTGCGGCAGCGATCAAACCCGCAGCACGATCTGCTGCCGGCGCTGATGGTCGCCGACATGCCGCGGACACCTTTCTGTGTTCGGTAAACCCATGTATCATTGAAACCGTGAGCGACGAAACCATTTCAGGCTGCAACATGAACCATGATCGTGAGCAGAACATCCTCAGTGAACTTCCGGCAGTGGCTGACAGCGGCGTGAGCGGCGTTACCTGTCAGTATCCGGCAAGCGCGTGGCCGTTGGCCGCGGCGAACGGCGGCAATGGCCATCGACGCAGCGGTGCTGGAAGTGGTGGTGATGACGGCCTGGGCGAGGCGGGTCGCGATGCCGATCTCGCGCTTGCCGACCCGGAACTGGAGCAGCCGCGGATGTTCAAAGTGGTGTTGCTCAACGATGACTACACACCGATGGATTTCGTCATTGATGTGCTGATGCGCTTCTTTAATCTGGATTACGAGAAAGCCACCCAGATCATGCTGCATGTGCACACACGGGGCAAGGGCGTGTGTGGCGTCTACAGTTATCAGATCGCCGAAGCAAAGGCCAAAATCGTCAACGATTTCGCCCGCGAGCACGAACATCCGCTGCAGTGCGGCGTGGAAGCCGCATCATGAGCAACACTTCTGGACAAAGCAGCCAGACCCAATGAACTGACCACGGACCCAGCATGTTTACCAAACAACTCAAGCAGGCCATCGACCACGCCACGCACTATGCCCATGAAATGCGTCATGAGTTTGTCACGGTAGAGCATCTGTTGCTGGCGCTGTTGCGGGAACCTTCCGTCAGCGAGGTGCTGCTGGCCTGCAACGCCGACATCGAGCTGCTGGATCGGGATCTGTGTGATGTTCTCGCCAGCACGGTGCCGGAAATGCCCGCTGATGTCGAGCACGCTTCGCAACCGACCGTGGCCTTCAATCGCGTTCTGCGTCGCGCCATTTACCATGTGCAGTCATCCGGCAATCAGATGGTGCAGGGCATCAACATTCTGGTCGCCATCTTTGCGGAACAGCAGTCACACGCCGCCTGGTTGCTGCACAATCAGGGCATACGCCGGCTTGATGTGGTCAATTACATCTCCCACGGCATCAAGCCCGATGGCAGTGATGCCAACGCTGTGCCGCGGCTGAATGCGCCTGCAGCCGAACAGGAGCAGGGCAAGAGCGAGGACGTCAAGGCGCTGGATCTGTATGCCAGCAATCTCAATGAAATGGCGCGCCAGGATCTGATTGCCCCCCTGATCGGCCGCAGCCGCGAGGTTGAACGCACACTGCAGATTCTGTGCCGGCGGCGCAAGAACAACCCGCTGCTGGTGGGTGAGTCCGGCGTAGGCAAGACGGCGATCGCCGAAGGTCTGGCGCGACGCATCGTCGAGCGTCAGGTTCCTGAAGCCATGCAGGACGCCACCATCTTTGCCCTCGACATCGGCTCACTGCTGGCTGGCAGCAAGTATCGCGGCGACTTTGAACAGCGACTGAAAGCCGTGCTGGCGGAACTGAAAAGCATTGACCATGCGGTGCTGTTCATCGATGAAATCCACACCATCATCGGTGCCGGTGCTACCTCGGGCACGGTCATGGATGCCGCCAATCTGATCAAGCCGATGCTGGCCAATGGTCAGCTCAAGTGCATCGGCTCCACCACATTCCAGGAATACCGCGGCGTGTTCGAGAAGGACCGGGCGCTGTCCAGACGGTTTCAGAAGGTGGACATCGACGAGCCCAGTCAGGATGAGGCCGTGGAGATTCTGCGCGGCCTGCAGAACCGCTTCAGCGAGCACCATGGCGTGGTCTACACCGACGCCGCGCTGCGCAGTGCGGTGACACTGTCAGCACGTTATCTGCACGACCGTCAGCTTCCGGACAAGGCCATTGATGTCATCGACGAGGCCGGTGCGCGCGAACGGTTGAAGCTGCCTGATGACCGTTTGCAGCAGATCGATGAGGAACAGATCGAGCAGGTCATTGCCAGCATGGCCAAGATTCCCGAGCGCCGGGTCAGCACCTCCGACCGCGACGCGCTGTCGACGCTTGCGCGCGATCTGCAACTGGTGGTGTTCGGTCAGGATGAGGCCATCGACAATCTCAGCGCCGCCATCAAGCTGGCGCGCTCGGGTCTGGGCGATGCCGACAAGCCGATCGGTTCGTTTCTGCTGGCCGGGCCCACCGGAGTTGGCAAGACCGAAGTGACGCGACAACTGGCCGCAATACTCGGCATAGAACTGGTGCGCATCGACATGTCCGAGTACATGGAAGCACACACGGTGTCACGCCTGATCGGCGCGCCGCCAGGCTATGTCGGCTTCGACCAGGGCGGCCTGCTGACCGAATCCATCAAACAGAAACCGCACGCCGTGCTGTTGCTTGACGAGATCGAAAAGGCGCATCCGGACGTGTTCAACATACTGCTGCAGGTGATGGACCACGGCAAGCTCACCGACAGCAATGGCCGCACTACCGATTTTCGCAATGTCATCGTGGTCATGACCACCAATGCCGGTGCCGCCCAGTTGAGCAGTCGCTCGATCGGTTTTACCGGGCAGAAGGACGCCACCGATGCCATGGAAGTCATCCGCCGCAGCTTCTCACCTGAATTCCGCAATCGTCTGGATGCCATCATCCAGTTCAAGTCGCTGACCACCGAGGTCATCAGCAGGATTGTTGACAAGTTCCTGCTCGAACTCGAGGTCAATCTGAGCGATCGCCAGGTGTCATTGCAGGTCAGTGATGCGGCCCGCATGTGGCTGGCCGAGCGTGGATTTGATCCAGAAATGGGTGCCAGGCCAATGAAGCGTCTGATTCAACAGCAGATCAAGCATCGTCTGGCAGACGAGTTGCTGTTCGGTACACTGGCACACACTGGTGGTCGGGTGCTGGTGGATCTGATCGATGGCGAGTTGCACATCGATGTGGCGGCTGAACAGACTTCAGAGGCAGACAAGGAAGAGATTCTGGATTAAAAGATTGATATATGCTTATGATATATAAGCATTATTTTGACCTTATTACTTCATGCGATAGGTGATGCGCCCTTTGCTCAGATCGTACGGAGTCATTTCCACCTTGACCCGGTCACCGGTCAGTATGCGAATGTAGTTCTTGCGCATGCGCCCGGAAATGTGTGCCGTGATCACATGTCCGTTGTCCAGTTCTACGCGAAACATGGTGTTGGGCAGGGTGTCGAGTACTTTTCCTTCCAGTTCAATCTGATCTTCACGGGCCATGGCAGCTCCTTGGAGTGGTTCAAAACCGAAACATTATAGCTTATCTGTAGGCGGCAACGGCATTTGTCACCGCTGTGACCATGATCCCATATTCCTCACACACAACGTCCACAGCAGCACAGCACAGTGGTTTCTGTTCATGTGATGCTGCATGGATGTCCTCGCGCATAGCGAGTGTCATCATCACGGCAGCAGGTTTCACATTACATACCCAGTCCTTGAACCAGTGTATCGGTTGCTTCGTTTGTGCAGAATGCTGCTAGAGGTCGCTGTTAAGTTCATAGCATCGCATTGCTATTGAAGGCTCTGTTGGTATACATCTGATGTTATATTTAACATAATATACATTATGCGAAGTTAACTGGTCAGCTGGATCATGGGGAAATCCGGTGTGCAGTCAGATGTCCTTCAATTGCAGGAATAACCATGACTCGAATCGTGCCCGACATGCGAATATTGCCGAGTCTGTTTAACACTGTCGAGTGCATTGAGGCCTGGACGTGGATGGCTATTATTCTGCTTACACTCAAACAACAGTCATGAATACCCAGATGGTGAATGCCCAGATAGGAAAGATTGGCAGCATTGCGCTGATTGGGCTGTGTGTTGTCATGCTGGCCGCCTGCAGCGGCCTTGAGCAACGCCGGCAGAACCATCCGCCGCTGTGGAAAATTCACAGCGCACACCACGACAATAATGTCTGGCTGTTTGGCACCATGCACACCATGCCGCGCGGCAAGTCTACGAGAATGAGAAAGATTCAGCGTGTGCTCAGTGGAGTCAGCCCGCGCCTGGTGCGTCCGCCATGGGTTTCCAATGAGATTTTCACTGCACTGGTGAGTTCAGAGAAACTGGTCATCGAGTTGGGTCCAAGTGCTGATTTGCGCAATGATCCGGACCGGCTGATGCAACATGTTGAGCGCGAATGGCAGGACTTGCAGACAGAGATGTCTGCGGCAGCAGGGTTACCAAAGCTGGGTGAACTCAGGCTGGATGCAGAGACCACACGCGCGCTGCAAAACGAGGCCTCCAGTCGCAACATTGCTTTCAAGAGGCTGCAGGATCTGCCGCTGCCGGCAGTCCTGCTGTTGTTTTCGATCGTACCGAATGCAGCCTTCACTGCCCTTTCCCAGCCCGGCGCAGAAGACTGGCTGGTCGCCACGATGCGCTTGCGTGACCGCCGCATTGACGGTCTGGAACAGCGCGATGGCCGCCTGCTCGCTCTGGTGACCACCTTGATGCAAACCGATCGCAGTGATTATGCCCGGGTGATCAAGGACTATCTGGCCACCTCACTGCAGACCTCCACTGATGTTGAAGCGGATCTTGAACGCATCTACGCCAACTGGCTGCGCGGTGACAGCCCTGCACGGCAGCAGTCAAGAATGCAGTTTGCCGCACGCTATCCGGAGATTCATCAGGCCTTCATCGCGCAACGCAATTTCCAGTGGCTGGATGAAATCACACACCTGACCGACAGTGGCGAGCGCGTCTTTATCGCTGTTGGCGAGGCACATCTTTATGGCCCGGGCAACCTGCGGGAACTGCTGACACATCGCGGCTATCGATTGCAGCGCATACACTGACAGATAGCGATCATCTCTGGACATTGCCGATCAGAGCTGCCCGACGATTCTCCATGCCCGGGTTATACGTCACTCTACTTGCCACGGTGTTTTGCTCGCACGCGCATTCTCAGCGGGTGAGCAAGTCTCCGGCAGACTTGGGCGAAAAAGCACCGTACCCACTGTGCCCAGAATCCACCAGGCCACGATTGGCGGGGATCAGCCAGGCTATGGACTGTGCACGTTCGCAGGGTCAGAGGAGTGGTATTTGAGACAGACCGCCAATCGGCGAAACACATCCGCTTCATGCTGGTGTTTCCAGAACCACAGGTGCACCACCCTGCCCCGACCCGCATCGGCCACCACACCATGAACAATGATCAGCCAGGGGCTGAGCAGAAACTGCGGCTGCAGTTGCAGCAGGCATCGCTCACCCTGGTGATCCAGCAGTGACCAGAGCTCATTGTGCCGGTACACCAGTGCATGCCAGCGCTGCGCATTCTGTGCATGCCGATGCTGCCACCATGCAGAGGCAGCGATCAACATGGCCAGTGAAGCCTGTAGCCACCATGGCAAAGCGCTGATCAGTACAGCAAACAGTGCTATTGGCAGCAGCAGGATGGCTGACCAGAAGCGCAAGCGGTCGGGCTTGAGAGGGATTTGCAGTGGTGCCTGAGCCGCGGCGCTGGTCAACGGCTACGCATACAGTCAATCAGCGCCTGCAGCTCACTGTCCTGGCATTGGATGCGACCGCTTAGCCAGTCCCAGAGTACATCGTCTGGCTGTTGCAGCAGCACCATGAATGACTGTCTGCTGGCGGCGCTGGCATGTGGATAGTGCTGTTCCAGATAGCTCAGCAGCAGCGTGTCCAGTTCCTGCATGCCACGGCGACAACGCCAGCGCAGCGACTTTTCCGGGTAGTCCAGCTTGCGTGTCGGTGCTGTCAAAATGGCGATGCCGCAATAAGCGTCAGACCACGCCCTGACGATGGGCCAGCTCGTGCTTGATTTCGGCAATGGCCTTGGCCGGATTGAGGCCTTTCGGACAGGCGTTGGTGCAGTTCATGATGGTGTGACAGCGATACACCCGAAACGGGTCTTCCAGGTTGTCCAGGCGTGCACCTTTGGCTTCATCACGTGAATCAGCGATCCAGCGGTACGCCTGCAACAGCGTCGCCGGCCCCAGATAGCGATCACTGTTCCACCAGTAACTGGGACAGGAGGTGGAGCAGCAGGCGCATAGAATGCACTCATACAGTCCATCCAGTTTTTTGCGCTCCTCCGGACTCTGCAGGCGTTCACGGTTGGGTGCAACCGCGCTGTCAGCCTGCAGCCATGGCTGCACCGACTCCAGCTGGGCATAAAAATTGCTCAGATCAGGCACCAGATCCTTGACCACGGGCATGTGCGGCAGTGGATAGATCTTGATGTCGCCGCTGTATTCACTGATGGAGCGCGTGCATGCCAGCGTATTGGTGCCGGCAATGTTCATGGCGCAGGAGCCGCAAATGCCCTCGCGGCATGAGCGGCGAAAGGTCAGGGTCGGATCGATCTGGTTCTTGATGTGGATGATGGCATCCAGCACCATCGGACCGCAGTCGTCCAGATCGACCTCATAACTGTCGACGCGCGGATTCTCACCGCTGTCGGGATCCCAGCGATAAATGCGAAAGGTCTTGACCCGCGCGGCATCTGCATCCGCCTTGAAGGTCTTGCCGGGACGGATGCGCGAGTTTTTCGGTAAGGTGAATTCTGCCATGACTATCATTTTCCAGGCTTAAGGGTTTCCAGGCTTAAGGCGGTGATTCGAATCGAGGCTGCTTATTAGTTATGGTCCATGTTGTTGGACAGGCCACGGTCCCGGTGCTCGACCTCACGCAGCATACGTCGTATGGCCACACGCCTTGCAATGGCTTTGCGGCTGTGCTTCGGATTACCGTGAGTGGTGATTTTCTGTAACAGGATCAATACGAAAGCGATACAGCTTCCGCCCAGCCCCAGCCACAACACGGCTATCATGAATGACTGCAGAGTGACAGTTAAGGTTTCCATTATCGATCACCTCGCTGCTTCAATATACGCGTTTTTTCGGTGGTACAACTTCCACCTCGTCGGTCAGGGTGTGCATGTGCACCGGGCGATAATCGATGCGGATGACATCATCCTGCATCCAGGTCAGTGTATGTTTCATCCAATTGGCATCGTCACGCTCGGGAAAATCCTCATGTGCGTGTGCGCCACGGCTCTCTTTGCGATTCTCGGCAGCCAGCATGGTACACATGGCATTGCCGAGCAGATTGCGCAGTTCCAGTGTTTCCACCAGATCCGAGTTCCACACCAGTGAGCGGTCACTGACTCCGATGGCGCTAAAACGCTGATTCACACCAGAGAGTTTCTCCACGCCCTCTGCCAGAGTTTCGCTGGTGCGAAACACCGCCGCATGATTCTGCATCACCTGTTGCATGTCGGCGCGCACAACAGCGGTGGGCTCGCTGCCATCGGCGTGGCGGATGCGATCAAACTCGTCCAGCAGGTGATCCAGCCTGGCGCGCGGGATTTCCGGCTGTCTGGCGCCCGGCGTCAGCGTTTCACCACAGCGGTGGGCCACAGCCCGCCCGAACACGATCAGATCCAGCAGGGAGTTGGAGCCCAGCCGGTTGGCACCATGCACGGAGACGCAGGCCGCCTCGCCAATGGCATACAGGCCCGGCACCACGGCATCGGGATTGCCATCTTTCAGGGTCACCACTTCGCCATGATAGTTGGTGGGAATGCCGCCCATGTTGTAGTGCACGGTGGGCAGCACCGGGATGGGGTCTCTGGTCACATCCACATCGGCGAAGATGCTGGCTGTTTCCGCAATGCCCGGCAAACGTTCATTGATGACATCACTGCCCAGATGCTGCAGATTAAGATGGATGTGATCCTTGTTTTTGCCCACGCCGCGGCCTTCGCGTATTTCGATGGTCATGGAGCGGCTGACCACATCTCGTGAAGCAAGGTCCTTGGCATTGGGGGCGTAGCGCTCCATAAACCGCTCACCCTCGGCATTGGTCAGATACCCGCCCTCCCCGCGTACGCCCTCGGTGATCAGCATGCCGGCACCGTAGACGCCGGTGGGGTGAAACTGGACAAACTCCATGTCCTGCAAAGGCAGCCCGGCACGCAGCACCATGCCATTGCCATCGCCGGTGCAGGTGTGTGCCGAGGTACAGGAGAAATAGGCGCGACCATATCCGCCGGTGGCCAGAATGACGCCCTGGGCCTTGAACAGATGCAACTGCCCTTCGGCCAGATCCCAGGCCAGCACCCCGCGACAGTGCCCATCGTCGTCCATGAGCAGATCCACGGCGAAGTATTCGATGAAGAACTGCGCATTGTGCTTCAACGACTGCTGGTACAGCGTGTGCAGGATGGCGTGACCGGTACGGTCGGCGGCGGCGCAGGTGCGCTGAGCGGTGCCCTCGCCAAAGTGGGTGGTCATGCCGCCAAATGGTCGCTGGTAGATTTTGCCGTCATCGGTGCGGGAGAACGGCACGCCAAAATGTTCCAGTTCGATCACCGATTGCATGGCTTCCTTGCACATGTATTCGATCGCATCCTGATCGCCGAGCCAGTCCGAGCCCTTGATGGTGTCGTACATGTGCCAGCGCCAGTCGTCTTCGCCCATATTGCCCAGCGCCGCACTCATGCCGCCCTGTGCCGCCACGGTATGACTGCGGGTCGGAAACACTTTGGTGACACAGGCGGTACTCAGTCCGGTCGCAGCCAGCCCCATGGTGGCGCGCAGACCGGCACCGCCGGCACCGACGACAACGATGTCGTATTCGTGCACGATTGGATCATACTTGGACATAACTCAGGCTTTCCTTGACATGGCGCAGGCCTGGCATGCATGTGCACTGCCGAGGTCTGGATGATAACTATGCAGAGATCGATGTGACATCACTGTGCTGTTGCCGACACGGTTCACACGCCAGCAGCTGACGGATTCAGCGCCACCTGCAGAATCAGCACGCTGCACAGCGTCGCCAGCAGCAGCGCCAGCAGGCGCAGACCGATGGTAAATGTGGTGGCCAGCCAGGTGCTGTGAATGTAGTCTTCAATCACCACCTGCAGGCCAAGCTGGGCGTGGTAAAACAGGGTCCAGCTGAACAGCAGCGCCATGCAGGTGTTCCAGGGCGCTGCAAGAAACTCTCTGGCTGCGGAAAAATCGGCCTGGCTCATGGCCTGGAAAGCAAACAGCAGCCAGATGGTCAGCACCAGCAGCAGCAGCGAAGAAATCTTCATGCGCCACCAGTGCGTCACGCCACTGCCGGCGGCACCATGATTGCGGGCTTTTGCCAGTGCGGAGCGGGTGTTCACGTGCGGCCTGCTCATAGCCAGATGCCTGCGGCCAGCCCGGTCAGCAGCAGTGAGCCGATCACGATCACCCAGCCGGAGCGTTTTGCACTGTCCAGCTCCAGCATGTGCACACTGTCCCAGATCATGTGCCTGATGCCGGTCATGAGATGATAAAACAACGCCCAGCCGGCCAGCAGCAGCAACAGCTTGCCCGGCCAGCTTTGCAGCAGCTGTCGGAATGAATCATAGGTTGTCGCAGAGGAATACACCGCCAGCAGCCAGCTCACCCACAACAGCGAGAACGCGCTGAGCAGCAAACCGGTGATGCGGTGCAGAATGGAGCTGACTGAAGTGATTTGGGGCTTGTAAACCTGCAGATGCGGCGATAATGGCCGACTGGCTTGTTGCTTGCTCATGTTGTGAGTCCGCACTTTGGGGTCAAGCAATGGCTGTATGACAGCATGGCAGTACCTGGTAGATTCATCAGAAGTCTATGCAACGACCGTTTTTTTCCCAGTCACCATAGCGCACCGGGTCCGGGCCGGAACGGCCACCCTGCTCGACGCGGGTGTGCAGCGCCAGTCTGGCGGCCGTCCTGTTGTGTTCAGCCGGATCCACCTCCACCGCGCCCTGCCCCGGGCTGGCCGGCTCCGAGGCGGTGCTGGACTTGACTGGTGTGGCGATGTCTGTTTCGGGTGTGAGATCTGACTTGGAAGCGTTCTCTAAATGCATGCTAGGATTATACCTCATCAGCAATATGGTGACAGTTCAATGACCGGATATGTTCTGGTTTTCTCACTTTCGAATGTTGGTATGTTTCAGATGACCACAACGAGTGCCGGGCTGACATTGCCATGACCCCGTCTATGCCTGCAGACAGCCAGCCGGCAACTGGTGTTGCGAGCGCACTGACGGCTGTGCCCGGGCCTGCGCTGTTCCGGGTCGATGGTGCTGACGCGGCAGCGTTTCTGGATCGTCAGCTCACCATCAACGTCAGTTCGCTGGCAGCCGGTGATGCCGCCATTGGCAGCTGGTGTGACGCCAAAGGACGCGTAGTGTGTACGCTGTGGATTCAGCGTGCCGGGACCATTGCCGATGGTTTCCTGCTTGCCTGTCATCATTCACTGCGTGACAGCGTTGTAAAACGGCTGCAGATGTACGTCCTGCGCGCTGCAGTCAAGGTGGCGGCAGTCGATCATTTGTGCCTGGCGGTAACCACCGACCGCACCAACTGGCCCAGCAGTTGCTGGCAGGCGCTGAGGTGTGTGCAGCGAAACGATGTCGGCACGCAGGATGATCTGGCACAACACTGGGCGGTGCATGAAATCGAGGCCGGGTTCGTCTGGCTGGATGCCAGCACTTCAGGTGTTTACCTACCGCAAATGCTCGCCATGTCGCGCTGGCAGGCTCTGGATTTCCACAAAGGCTGCTTCCCGGGTCAGGAGGTGATCGCCAGAGCGCATTATCTGGGCCGGGTGAAACGTGGACTGTTTCGCTTTGCGTACAAGCCGGACGCGTATCCTGTCCTGCCCGGCGAGACCGCAGTGACCGATACCTCAGGCTCGCGCATCGGCGAGGTGATTGTTGCGGCCATGGTGCCCACCGACGCTGCGCAAGACCGCCTCTGCTGTGGTCTGGCCGTATTACAAATTCGTAACACATTTTCTGACACAGTGCTATGCTATGCGGGCGATGACGTAATATTCACACCAGTCAATGACTCCGCATAATTTGTGAGACATTCAGCAACGAGGAACAGGGATGTTTGCATTGCCACTGAACCAGATCCGGGCGTTTCTGCTGATCAGCCATGTGCTGCTGTTGTCATCTGTCGCAATCGGGCAGGAAGCGGAAACAGAGGCTGATGACGCAACCAGTGCAACCGCCACGCCAGCCAGTGCTGCTGACAACAGCTCCGGTAACGACAGTGCCGTAACCCCTGCGGCCGCCCCCGATGCGCCAGCCGCAGCTGTGCAGACCGAAGCCGGCGATAGCCAGCAAACTGTTGCCGCAGACCTGCCCGCCCTGACCCTGGTCGCGCAACCGATCTACCCGCAATACCTCGCCAGCAGTGTGTACACGCCACTGGCCGATTATCTGGCTACAGGCCTGCAGCGTGACATAGAGCTGATCACGCCGAAAAATTTTCAGGCGCACTGGTCTGCGATCAAGTCCGGCGTTAAACACGATCTGGCGCTGGAAGAGGCGCCGTTGACCGACTACCGCATTCGCTACCAGCAGTACCAGCCGCTGGTACAGGCGGCAGCGTCACAAAGCTATGCGCTGGCGGTGTTGGACAGCAGCTACGAGGACCGCTTTGATCTGGTCGGCCGGCCGGTGGCTTCGCTGGCCGCCCCCAGTTCGGCCTATCTGTTTCTGACCCGCTGGTACGACAACCCGCTCAGCCAGCCGGTGATCATTTCAACCGCAACCTCATACGAAGACGCGGTCCAGCAACTCTGGGGTGGCGAAGTGGAAGGCGTCGTTCTGCCTGCTGAGCTGGCCACGGACTATCCGCAATTCAGCTTTATTGCAACCTCTGACAGCATGCCCGGGCTGGCCATTTCAGCAGCTCCGGAGCTGCCCCCTGAACTGGTAGAGCAACTGCAGCAACTGCTGCTGGGGCTGAATCAGGCAGAACACATCGCCATTCTCGATGAGCTGAATGTGGCCGCACTGGAAGCCGCCGATGCAGAGCGCTTCAATGGCTATGCGGAGTGGATCCGCAGCGTGAGTTACACCGGCTTCGACTGAAACAATGATCGAAACTGGTCAGAGCTGCGCCACCAGATAGCAGATCCAGCCGGCATCGGCCTCACCTTCGGTCTGTACTGTGTACACACCATCACCCTCATTGGTGTCCTCGTCGGTGCCTTCCCAATACACGTGCACACGGCTGAAACCGGCCTCCGCCAGCAGTTCCTGCAGCTCCGGCAGACACCACAGTCGCCAGTCATAGTTGAAAGCCTTGTCCATTCTCGAGCCATCCGGGAAGGCGAAGTGGATCTGGCAGTTCATGTGATGATTGATCGGATTGAAGCGGTGCTGATCCCACAGATAGGTGAACTTGCCGATCTGCTCATCAATGCACTCGCGGTTTTCCTCGATCTCCGAATGCGCCTCATAGCCGCCATAGGCATCCATGAAGAACACTCCATCGGGCTGCAGTGACTGGCGCACGCGACGGAAATAACGGCCCAGCTCGGCGCGGGTTTTGAACAGGTAGTAGCTGAAGTTCATTGCCAGCACGACATCCACAGCCCGCGCCGGCGGCAACATCACGTCTGCCTGCAGCAGGCGCACGCGCTGTTGCTGGGCCGGTGTCAGTGCAAGCAGATTGTGCGCCCTGCCCCAGTCCAGCACCTCGGCATCGTTGTCCACACCGATGGCGATATGGCGGCGGTGGCGCTGCACCCAGGCACAGGCGGTGTTGCCAGTGCCGCAGAAGTCCTCACGCAGAACATGCGGGCGGCGACCATTGATGTCGACAAACACTTCATCGACGAAATCCAGCTCGGCCTCGGTGTCCTGCACCGAGTTCTGATACAGCGCATGCCGATCGGCCTGGCTTGCCAGTGTGGCAGCGTGTTTTTTTGACTTGTGTTGATTTGCTTTCATGATGTGTCGGTTATTTTCTGATTTCAGGCCAGGCGGCACGCAGGTACTGGATCATTGACCACAAGGTGAGCCCGGCGGCAAGCACCAGCAGCAATTGACCGATGGCAAACACGGGCAGCCCGAACAGTGGATCGGCATACAGCAGAAAACCGATCGCGACCATCTGCAACGTGGTTTTCAGCTTGCCCAGCCAACCCACGGCCACCAGCCCCCGGCTGCCCAGTTCGGCCATCCATTCGCGCAAGGCCGACACGGTGATTTCCCGCCCGATGATGACCGCAGCGGCAAGCACCAGCAGCCATTCCGGGTGTCGCGCAATGATCATGATCAACGCAATGCTGACCATGAGCTTGTCCGCGACCGGATCCAGAAACGCGCCAAAGCGGCTGACCTGTCCGGTTTTTCTGGCCAGCCAGCCATCCAGCCAGTCGGTCACCCCGGCCAGTATGAACACAGCCACGGCCAGCTCATTGCGCCACGGCACCGGCAGATACCATACCAGCATCAGCACCGGTATCAGTGCGATGCGCAGCAGCGTGAGGATGGTCGGTGCAGTCAGTTTCATGGCTCGGGCAGCACTAGGCCGGGTGGAATTCTTCCTGATAGTCGGCCAGCGCCGCTTCAATCACCGCCTCGGCATGCTGACGGCCATAGGGATCACCGACGATGCTCGGAGAAGGCTCATTGGGTCGTTGCTTGTAGGTCGAGAAGTAATGCATCAGCCGCTCCACCAGGACATCCGGCAACTGTTCCAGTTCGCGAATGTGTCCCAGCAGTGGATCATTGTTCATCACCGCAATGATCTTGTCATCGGCCTCGTCGCTGTCGACCATGGGAATGCCGCCCAGCACCCGGGCGTTGACAATCACTTCAGCACGGGCGATGTGGCGTTCGCTGAGCACACAGATGTCCAGCGGGTCGTGATCGCCACGGCTGACCTGCGGCATCAATGCCGCCACCCGTTTGCCGGCATAGGTGCGGGGGATGAACCCGTACAGACTGGGCGGCAGCGATGAGCTGCGCTGGGAGCGATCCACACGCAAATAGCCGGTGGGTTTGTCCACCTCGTACTTCACCGTGTCAAACGGGGTGATTTCAATGAATGCATGCACGATCGAAGGAGCCTGCGGGCCGGCTTCCAGGCCATGCCAGGGATGCGGCCTCCAGGTCAGGTAATCTGTGGTCATGATGGTTTAAGTCTCTGTTGCTGGCCACCTGCTGGCAGGCCGGTAAAAATGCGGATCAGTGTCCGTCAAGGCCTGACAGCTGGCCCATGTGACTGCGATAATACTTCAGCTCGGCGATGGAATCGCGAATGTCAGCCAGCGCCTCGTGCCGGCTTTCCTTGTAGTAGGCATCAAAAATATGCGGTGCCCAGCGGCGGCACAACTCCTTCAGGGTGCTTACATCCAGATTGCGGTAATGAAACCAGGCTTCCAGTTCAGGCATCAGCCGGGCAAGAAAGCGGCGATCCTGACAGATGCTGTTGCCACACATCGGCGATGCGCCAACGCCGACCCAGTCGGCGAGAAAGGCCAGCATCTGTGATTCAGCCGTGCGGTAGTCCAAATCGCTCTCCAGCACGCGTTGCCAGAGACCGGATTTCTGATGCGTGCGACGATTCCAGTCGTCCATCGCCAGCAAGCGCTGTTCATCATGGCCGATGACCAGTACCGGCGCGGTGGCCAGTTCATTCAGGTTGGCATCCGTTACAATGACAGCGATTTCCAGAATGTGGTCACGCTGGCAATCGAGTCCGGTCATTTCCAGATCAATCCAGATCATGCGCTGGTCGCTGCCGTTATCACTTGAGGTCGCCATTGAAGCCTTCCACTGAACCTGATTGTGTCGTGCTTGCAGAATCCACGACGATGGACTGCCTGACATCATGGGGCAATCACGGCATGGCCGGAACCCCTGCAGGCGAAAAACTGACCGTGCATTATAAACGCAAGGTCGGCCGTCCGCTGTGCGGTGATCGAATTGTGGTCAACAGTCAGACCGAACAGCCCTGGGTGGAAGAGATTCTGCCCCGCAGCAGCCGTTTTGCGCGCGCGGACAAGCGCGGCCGACCACAGTGGATTGCCGCCAATGCCGACCTGGTGGCGATCATCATTGCGGCCGAACCAGCACCTTCACATGATCTGATCGACCGTTATCTGATCGCCTGCGAACTGCTGCACATCAAGCCCTTGCTGGTGCTGCAGAAGATTGACCTGGACAGCGCCGGCGTGGTCGAACTCAGTGCTCGCATAGCGCCCTACCAGGCACTTGGCTACGCTGCAGTCCAGGTCAGTGCGCACAGCGGACATGGCCTGGAGCCCTTGCGCGCAATGCTGAAACAGCAACGCACGCTGTTCACCGGGCAATCCGGCGTCGGCAAATCTTCCCTAATCAGCGCATTGATCCCGGATCTGAATCTGCAGACCCGCGCCCTCTCTGTGGTCACCGGCAAGGGCACCCACACCACCTCGACCGCCTGCATGTACTACCTGCCCGGATCCACGGCGGCGGCGGATGCCGGCAGCGTCATCGACACCCCCGGGGTATGGGAATACTCGCTGTGGCAGATGTCACCAGCAGAGCTGGCGGCAGGATTCGTCGAGTTTCAGCCCTGGCTGGATCAATGCCGGTTCCGGGACTGCCAGCACATCGACACGCCTGGCTGTGCAGTGATCAAAGCCAGCGGTGACGGCATGATTGGTGACTCACGCTACAAAGCGTTTTTGCGCCTGGCGCATGAACAGGACCGTTATTCTTAAGACAGTCTTAGCAACTTGACAGCGTTTTCTACTATAGTTATCGTATGACTTGTCCTATGTGTTCGTCATCGCTTTATCCTGGGTAGCAATCTGCTCGCACATTGTTTGCTTGGGAGCATGCTTTTTTTCATCAACAGTCAGCCGAAGGAGTTGCTCATGACGTTTCGTTCATTCCATTCAAGCATCCTCGTCATTATCACGATGATTGCGTTCCACACCAGCGCACAGGAAGTCAACGAAGGCAGCAATGCTTTCAGCGGGGCTTTTGGTGGCGCCGCAGGCTTCGATACCAGTGCGCAGAATGCCGTGCACGCACTGGACAAGGCTCAGGAGCGTGCAGACGAGCACTACAAGGCCGAACGCTATGAGCGTGCCTACAACATGTACCGCACCCTCGCCGAATACGGCGACAAGTTTTCCCAGTATCGGGTGGCGTTTATGCATCAGCACGGCCGTGGTGTGGAAAAAGATCTGGATCAGACTTTTGCCTGGTCCTATGTGGCGGCAGAAGCGGGCGACTCAGCCTTCGTCAAATACCATCGACAGATACGTGAACAATATGAAGGTGACGACTTGCAGCGAGTCAAACAGATGGCGGGTGAATATCTGGCTGACTATGGAGTCTATGCTCAAGCCACCCGCGCACGCAGCCTGATATCCAAGGAAATGCGCAAATGCAGTGGATCCAGAACCGGCAACACCTGCAACAAAGTTGCATCTTCAGGATGGAAATGCGGTCTTGCCAGCGGTGATGAAGTGCCTGCTCCCGATTGTCTCACCCTGGGCATGGTGGGCTTGCCTGGACTCGCCGGTTTGCAGCCTGCAGACATGCGCAACACACAGAAGAACCTCGCCCTGCTCCAGGATCAGTACAACCCCGGCCGCGTTGAGCTTGGCGAGCTGGAAACCATTGAGGATGATCTGGACTGATGTTGGCTGATGACGTTATTGAATTGTCCCGGTGTTTGACTTGAAGTTTATTCGTACTAATGTTATCGTACAAATACCCATCAAGCAATCGAGGCATAGACGATGACGCAAAAACCGTTCAATTTCTTCACCATGTTGTTCGCATTGATCTTGCTCGGTTCAGCGCCCGGCGCATTCGCGCAGGGTGCTGAACCGGGCTCGATTCCAAGGTTTGACTTCGCCAAGTTCTACGGAGGCAGTGATGGCTTCGATCCCAGCACGCAGAATGCGGTTTTCGCACTGGAAAAAGCGCAGCAGCGGGCCGATGAGCACTACAAGGCCGAGCGCTATGAACGAGCCTATACAATGTACCGCAAGCTGGCAGAATTCGGCGACAAGTTCTCACAATACCGCGTGGCATTCATGCATCAGCATGGACGTGGTGTGGAGCAGGACCTGTATGAGAGTTTTGTCTGGTCATACCTTGCCGCTGAAACCGGTGACAGCAGTTTTGTCAACTATCATCGACAGATACGTCAGCAGTTTGAGGGCGATCAGCTCACACGAGCCAAACAACTGGCAGGCCAGCACCTGGAGAAATATGGCATGTATGCACAGGCAAGCCGCGCACGTGGCCTGATCGCAAAGGAAATGCGCAAATGCAGCGGTTCCCGCACCGGTAACAGCTGCAGCAAAGTCAACACCATTGGCTGGCAGTGCAGCCTGTACAGCGGCAATGACATTCCTGAACCCGATTGTCTCACGCTGGGCATGGTAGGTCTGCCCGGATTGGCTGGCTTGCAGCCGGCCGACATGCGCAAGGCACAGAAAAACCTGGCCCAGCTACAGGACCGCTACAATCCGGGACGTGTCGAGTTGGGTGAACTCGAAGTTGTGGATGAAGAACAGGACTGACCCGCGCCATTCATAGCAAACTCCTCTGCGCGCGAACGACTACCCGCACGCATCTTGACTGCCGGCCCATGGGCCGGCTTTTTTGTCTGTGCCTTGCCAGCCTCGCTGTGTTGAGCCAGCACTGTGTGCTGCAGCGTGGAGTTTCGCTGTCATTGAAACCACATCCATACGGTCAAGTATGTATGGCCATCAGTTGGCTTATAATGGGGCATCATCTGCACTCGCTGCAGCGCCCTGAATCACACCGGAGATCGTTATGAACTGGCTGCTCGCCCTGCTCTTATTCGTCGGCACGCTGACCATGATCTACCAGCGCCGCCCGTTGCTGGCGGTGACCGTGATGACAGCAGCCTTCACCGCGCTGTGCATCTGGCTTGACGCCGCACTGTTGCTGATTGTGATCACTGCCATCAGCACCGTCATGCTGGCTGTGCTCAGCATCAAACCATTGCGCCGGCAGTTGCTCAGTGATCGCCTGTTCACCATCTTCCGACAGCTGATGCCGGGCATCTCCGACACCGAGCGCCAGGCACTGGATGCCGGCACGGTGTGGTGGGATGCAGAGCTGTTCAGCGGTCGTCCCAACTGGAAAGTTCTGCTGGATGCGCCCAAGCCGCATCTGTCTGCGCGCGAACAGGCGTTTCTGGACGGCCCGGTGGAGCAGCTCTGCGCCATGCTGGACGAGTGGGAGGTGTCCGAGCAACGCAAGGATCTGCCTGTCGAAGCTTGGGAATTCATCAAGCGCGAGCGCTTCTTCAGCATGATCATCCCGGAGCAGTTCGGCGGACTGGGTTTTTCCGCCCAGGCCAACTCAGCGGTGGTGGTCAAACTGGCCAGTCACAATGTCACCGCAGCGGTCACGGTGATGGTGCCGAACTCGCTGGGTCCAGGTGAACTGCTGATGGAATACGGCACCGAAGAACAGAAAAAGCATTATCTGCCGCGATTGGCTGACGGGCGCGAAATCCCCTGCTTCGGCCTGACCTCACCGGCCGCCGGTTCCGATGCGGCCTCCATGGTGGATACCGGCATCGTCTGCAAAGGTGAGTTCGAGGGCGAAGAGGTGCTGGGCCTGAAGCTGAACTGGAACAAGCGCTACATCACCCTGGCACCGGTGGCCACCCTGGTCGGACTGGCATTCAAGGCCTATGATCCCGATGGTCTGCTGGGTGACAAACAGGACCTGGGCATTACCTGCGCGCTGATCCCGGTCGACACTCCGGGCGTGAGCAATGGCAATCGCCATCTGCCGGTGGGATCGGCATTCATGAATGGCCCCACCCGTGGCAAGGACGTGTTCATCCCGATGAACTACATCATTGGCGGTCAGGAGCGCATTGGCCAGGGCTGGACCATGCTCATGCAGAGTCTGGCCGCCGGGCGCGCCATCTCCCTGCCCGGTCTGGGTGTGGCCGGGGCAAAGATGATGAGCCGCACCACCGGTGCCTATGCCCGCATCCGCCGCCAGTTCAACATCCCGATCGGCTATTTTGAAGGCATCGAGGAGCCGCTGGCGCGCATCGCCGGCAACACCTACCGCATGGATGCCGCACGCAAACTCACCACGGTGGCGCTGGACATGGGCGAAAAGCCCAGCGTGCTGTCGGCCCTGCTGAAATACCAGCTCACCGAAGGCAACCGTGTCTGCACCAACGATGCCATGGATGTGCACGCCGGCAAAGGCATCATCATGGGCCCGAACAACTATCTTTCGCACGCCTACATGGCGGTACCGATCGCGATCACGGTGGAAGGTGCCAACATCCTCACCCGTTGCATGATTGTGTTCGGCCAGGGGGTCATCCGCTGCCATCCCTGGCTGTTGCAGGAGATGGAATCAGCCACCATGACGGATCGCGCAGCGGCAGCGAAGCAGTTTGATCGCGCTTTGTTCGGCCACATCGGCTATACCCTCAGCAACATGGTGCGTTCGCTGTTTCTCGGCCTCAGCAATGGTGCGCTGTCACGCTCCCCGGTGGATGGCAAGCTGGCGCATTATTATCGTCGCATCAATCACTTGAGTGCGGCTTTCTGCTTCATCAATGACATCGTGCTGCTGGTGTTCGGCGGCAAATTCAAGTTCAAGGAAAAAATCTCCGGGCGGCTGGCCGACGTGCTCAGCCATCTGTACATGGCCAGTGCCGTGTTGAAGCATTTCGAGGATTCCGGCGCACCGGAAGATGACCTGCCGCTGGCGCGCTGGGCCCTGCGTGACAGCCTGTTCACCATTCAGGAACAACTGGTCGGGGTGACCCGTCATCTGCGCAATCCGCTGCTCATCTATGGTGCCCGTTTAATTGCCTTTCCGCGCGGACGCCAGTATGATCCACCGTCTGATTATCTTGGCAAGCGGGTGGCACGCATTCTGCTCACCGACACCGCATCGCGCGATCGGTTGCTGTCCGGCACCTATGAGTCGGGCAAGGATGATGCGGTCGGTTTGCTGAATCAGGCGTTCAAGGCAACGCTGGAAGTGGCGGATCTGGAAAAGCAGCTGCGAGCCAGGTTCAAGCAGGTGGTTTCACCGTACAATTGCGCATCACTGACGGCGCAGGGTATGGAAGAAGGCATTCTCACCGAGGCCCAGGCCGCGCGCATCTGTGAGGCGCAGGCATTGGCGCTGAAAGTGATCAACGTCAACGAGTTCGAGTGGCCGCCGGAACAGGGCGACTGCTTCGCTGCCGAACCGGTGCCGCTGGAGCAGACCCAGTGAGGCAGCGGCGGCGGCCGCTGGTGCCGCCAGACAATCGTGCAGCTCAGACAATAATTCGGTTCTAACAGGAATACTATGCAACATCACATACGCAAAGTCGCGGTGCTTGGCGCCGGCGTAATGGGTGCACAGATCGCAGCCCATATGGTCAATGCCGGCATCAACACACTGTTGTTCGAGCTGCCGGCAGACGGCGACAACAAAAATGCCAACGTGGATGCCGCCGTCGATCGACTGCGCAAGCTCAAACCAGCACCGCTGGGTGACAGCCGCACAGCAGGTCTGATCCAGCGCTGCAACTATGCCGAACATCTGGCACAGCTGAAAAGCTGTGACCTGATCATTGAGGCCATCGCCGAACGGCTGGACTGGAAAAAAGACCTGTACGAAAAAATCGCGCCATTCATCCGCGACGGCAGCTACATCGCCAGCAACACCTCCGGCCTGAGCATGCGCAAGCTGGCCCAGGCCCTGCCGGAGGAACTGCGCGAGGAATTCTGTGGTGTGCATTTCTTCAATCCACCGCGTTACATGCACCTGGTAGAGCTGATTCCACACGCCGGCACCCGACCGGAAGTGCTGGATCATCTGGAAACCTTCCTCACCACGGTGATCGGCAAGGGCGTGGTGCGCACCAAGGACACGCCCAACTTTATCGGCAACCGGGTCGGCGTGTTTTCCATGCTTGCCACCATGCACCACACGCAGTCGTTCGGGTTGCCGCTGGACGTGGTGGACGCCCTCACCGGCCCTGCGATAGGCCGACCCAAGAGTGCCACCTACCGCACCGCCGATGTGGTCGGTCTGGACACCATGGCGCACGTCATCTCAACCATGCAGAACACGCTGGCCGACGATCCGTGGACCAGTTTTTATGCCGTGCCGTCGGTGTTGCAGAGCCTCATTGATCAGGGTGCGCTGGGACAGAAAAGCGGTGCCGGCTTCTATCGCAAACAGGGGCGCGCGATCCAGGTGCTGGACGCCCGGACTGGGGCTTATGTGGACAGCAAAGTCGAGCTGTCAGATGAAATCAGCGAGATTCTGAAGGAACGCGATGCGGTCAAGCGCATGGCTGCGATCCATGCCAGCGACTGTGTCGAAGCACGCTTTTTGTGGGCCATTTTCCGCGATCTGTTCCATTACTGCGCCGTTCATCTTGGTGACATTGCCGCGTCGGCGCGGGAAATCGACCAGGCCATGCGCTGGGGCTACGGCTGGCAGCATGGCCCGCTGGAAACCTGGCAGGCCAGTGGCTGGGCGCAGATCAGCAAATGGCTGCAACAGGACATCAAGGCGGGCAAGACCATGGCCAGCGTTGCCCTGCCCGACTGGGTCAGCGATGGTAGCGATGGCGTGCACGGCAGTGACGGTTCTTATTCCGCCGCCGAAGACAAGGTGCTGCCGCGTTCCGCGCTGCCGGTGTATCGACGTCAGCTGCGGCCGCAGCGTCTGGTGGGTGAGTCGGTCAGCGAGCTGAACACGGTGGAAAAAGGCCGTGACTGGGTACTGTGGAGCGCCAACGACGACATTCTCATCATCAGCTTTACCAGCAAGATGCACAGCATCACCACCGATGTCATCGCCGGTTTGCTGCGCGCCACCGAGTTGGCCGAGCAGCACTATCACGGCCTGGTGATCTGGCAGGAATCGGAACCGTTTTGTGTCGGTGCCGACCTCAAGGGTGCGCTGAACATGGCGGAAACCGGCGATGAGGAAGGCATGCAGACCATGCTGGCTGACTTCCAGCGTGCCGTCATGCGTCTGCGCTACTGTGCGGTACCCACGGTCGCCGCCGTGCGTGGCATGGCGCTGGGCGGTGGCTGCGAGGTTCTGCTGCATTGCACGCGCACGGTGGCCGCATTTGAAAGCTACATCGGTCTGGTCGAAGCCGGGGTTGGCCTGCTGCCGGGTGGTGGCGGTCTCAAGGAGATGGCCATTCGCAGTGTGGACAACACCGAGGCCGGCGATTCCTTCCCGCTGCTGCAGAAATATTTTCAGCAGATTGCCATGGGCAAGGTGGCCGGTTCGGCGCTGGAAGCGCGCGAATTCGGCTATCTGCGTCCGTATGACAAGATCGTCATGCACGGCGACGAGGTGCTGCATGTGGCCATCCATCAGGCACAGTATCTGATCGAGGCCGGCTACCGCGCCCCGTTGTCCAACCAGCGCTGGCCGGTGGCCGGAGATGTCGGCATCGCGACGCTGAAAATGATGCTGGTGAACATGCGCGAAGGCAACTTCATTTCCGATCATGACCTGCTCATTGCCGAGCACATCGCCACCGTCATGTGTGGTGGCGAGATTGATCGCGGCACGGAAGTGACTGAACAGTGGCTGCTCAATCTTGAGCGCAAGCATTTTCTGGAGTTGACCGCGACGGAAAACACCCGCGCGCGCATTGCCCATATGCTGAAAACCGGCAAACCGTTGCGCAATTGATGCCGGCTGGCCGCAGCATGATCATCGCAACCCAATACTGACAGGATCAACCATGCAAGATTGTTACATCGCGTCTGCCGTTCGCACCCCAGTAGGTCGTGCGTTCAAGGGCATTTTCCGCACCACCCGACCGGACGATCTGCTCGCCCATGTCATCCGTGCCGCGATCAATGATGCGCACGGGCTGGATCCGGCAGCCATCGAAGACGCCATCATCGGCTGCGCCATGCCAGAGGCCGAACAGGGTATGAACGTCGCCCGCATCGGGGTGCTGCTGGCTGGTCTGCCCGATTCGGTGCCCGGGGTGACGGTGAATCGGTTCTGCTCATCCGGCCTGCAGTCGATTGCCATGGCCGCGGACCGCATTCGCCTGGGCGAAGCCGACATCATGCTCGCCGGTGGCACCGAAACCATGACCATGGTGCCCATGATGGGCCACAAGGTGGCCATGAATCCGGCGGTGTTTTCTGACGACAACGTCGCCATTGCCTACGGCATGGGCATCACCGCTGAGAACGTCGCCAGTCGCTGGAAAATCAGCCGCGAGGAGCAGGATCAGTTTGCTCTGGAAAGCCATCAGAAAGCCACCGCCGCCATCGCCAAAGGCGAGTTCACCGAAATCCGGCCCATGCGCGTGCAATCGGCGCTGCCGGCCGCTGATGGCACCATCGCCATGCGCGAATTTGTCGCCGATACCGATGACGGCCCGCGCGCCGACACCTCGCTGGAAGCACTGGCGCGGCTGCGCACCGTGTTCAAGGCCGATGGCAGCGTCACCGCCGGCAACAGCTCGCAGATGAGTGACGGTGCCGGCGCCCTGATCCTGGCCAGCGAGCAGGGGCTCAAGGATCACAACCTGACCCCGATCGCGCGCTTTCACGGCTTTACTGTGGCCGGTGTCGCGCCGGAAATCATGGGCATCGGCCCAATCGCCGCCATTCCCAAGCTGTTGCAGCAGACCGGCATCAGCCTCGACGACATTGACTGGATCGAGCTCAATGAGGCGTTTGCAGCGCAGTCACTGGCGGTGATCCGTGAAGTCGGGCTGAACCCGCAGCGGGTCAACCCGCTCGGTGGTGCCATTGCGCTGGGGCATCCACTCGGCGCGACCGGCAGCATACTCGCCGCCAAGGCGATTCATGCATTGCGACGCAAGCAGCAGAAGTATGCCATGGTCACCATGTGCATCGGTACCGGCATGGGTGCCGCAGGTCTGTTTGAAGCGCTGTCCTGAACAAGCCGAAACCATCCCAGACATTTTCTCGAAAGGTTTTGTAGATCTTTGATTAGAATACAATAATCGAGTAAAGAAGGCTTGGGGCTCTGGCGCAACCGGGTTGCCACGGCGGCCGCTCGCTGGTGCCGCGGGCGGGCTCTTGTGGGCACCGGATCCGGGGCGAATTTCAGTGCAAATCCATGCCCATGACATGCGCTTGGGCTATAATAGCGAATTGTCTTCAGCAAGCTGCAATCCATGAACTACAGACAACCCCATGCTTCCCTGCCGCGCTCAAGCACGCGGCCTCTTGTTGCAGGTCTTTTGGCCGGTCTGCTGGCCAGCATACCGATCACTGGCGCTCTGGCCCAGGACAGCAACGGATCGGCAGCGGCAGACATAGAAGCCGGCCAGCGCTATTTCTATACCTGTACCGGCTGTCACGGGATTCCCGGCTACAACAATGTCTATCCAACCTACAAAGTACCGATGATTGGCGGTCAGAACGAGCTTTACATCATCAACGCATTGAAAGCGTACAAAAACGGCACGCGTCAGCATGAAACCATGCAGGTGCAGGCTGAGAGCATGAGCGAACAGGACATCATCAATGTGGCCGCCTATCTGGCCAGCATGAACAGCAAGGAGTCATCATGATCCGCCGTCACCACAGCATGCTGCTGGCAGCCCTTTGGTTGTCGGCTTTCTCACTCTCCAGCATGGCCGCAGGCAACGCTGATGCCGGCGCAGAAAAGGCGGTCACCTGCCAGGCCTGTCATGGTGTCGCCGGTGCCAAATCGGTCACCCCGGACATTCCCCTGCTGGCTGGGCAGCATGAAGACTATCTCAGCCACGCGCTCAAGGCCTACCGTTCCGGTGCCCGGCAACAGGCGGTGATGGCCACCTTTGCACAGCAGCTTTCCGATCAGGACATTGCCGATCTGTCGGCCTACTTCAGCGCCCAGGATTCTGCCCTGCGCACGGCCAAAAGCGGCGACTGAATACCACTCACTCCCGGCAGCCGACAAGCATGGCCGTTGGCGACGGCGGGGTTGCGTGATATCAACTGATAGGGTGTCGCACCAATCCAGCAGGCAAATGCCCTGCTGAAATCAGCTCTCGCGCAGTATCAATGGCAGGTCCAGACTGCCGTCGGCCTGCTGGTAGTTTTCCAGCACCGCGACCAATGTGCGCCCCACGGCCAGGCCTGAGCCATTGAGCGTATGCACCAGCTGTGGCTTGCCGGTATCCGGATCGCGGTAGCGTGCCTGCATGCGTCGGGCCTGAAAATCACCACACAATGAACAGGAACTGATTTCGCGGTAGGCCTGTTGACCCGGCAGCCAGACTTCCAGATCGTAGGTCTTGCGTGCAGCAAAACCCATGTCGCCGGTGCACAGCAACACCTTGCGGTAGGGCAAACCAAGCAATTGCAACACGGCCTCGGCATGAGCGGTCAGATCTTCCAGCGCCTGTTCGCCATGATGCGGCGTGGTGATCTGCACCATCTCCACCTTGTCGAACTGGTGCTGCCGGATCAGCCCGCGGGTGTCGCGGCCATAGGCACCTGCCTCGCGGCGAAAGCACGGTGTGTGCGCAACCCATTTCAATGGCAGATCGGCGACATCCAGAATACGCTCGGCGGCCATGTTGGTGAGTGTGACTTCGGCGGTTGGAATCAGAAAACGCTGTGGATCGTCATCAATCTGGAACGCGTCGTCGGCGAACTTCGGCAATTGACCAGTACCAAGCATGGCCTCGGGTTTCACCAGATAGGGCGTGTAGACTTCGGTGTAGCCGTGCTTTTCGGTGTGCAGATTCAGCATGACCGTGGCCAGACGCCGATGCAGACGGGCCAGCTCTCCACGCAGTATGGTGAATCGGGCACCGGCAATGTGCGCTGCCGCATCCTGGTCCAGCCAGCCATTGAGTTCGGCGATGTCGACATGGTCACGCGGCGCAAAATCAAACGTTGCCGGCTCGCCGTGGCGATACACCTCAACATTGTCGTTCTCATCACTGCCGACCGGCACATCGTCCAGCGCCAGATTGGGCATGTCCAGCTGCAGTTCGCGCAACTGCGACTGCAGTTCAGCCAGCTGTTCCTGTGCCTGCTTCATCTGTTCACCGAGATCGGCGACAGCGTCCAGCAGCGGTTGCGCATCCTCGCCACGCGCCTTGGCCTGGCCGATCGCCCTGGAGCGGGTGTTGCGCTCGTTCTGCAGGCTTTCTGTCTGTTGCTGCAGGCTCTTGCGCTGTTCATCCAGCGCTGTCCAGCGCGCCACATCCAGCGTGTAGCCGCGTGCAGCCAGTGCCGCCTGCACCTGCGGCAGGTCTTTTCTCAGTAAAGCGGGATCAAGCATGGTGAATCATTCATTGCATTCCATCGCATATTGTAATGGATGTGCAGCAGCAATGAGCATGCCCTGCCCCGGTCCTGAGCGGCTTATTGCGCTGTGCCCGCATTCAGCAGGCGGCGGCGTTCGCGCCAGTCTGGCATGCACTGATCCATCAGGGTGTGGAAGCGATGATTGTGCGAGGCTTCATGCAGATGCACCAGTTCATGCACCATGACATAGTCAATGCACTCCAGCGGCTGTTTGATCAGCTCAAGGCTCAGCCAGATGCGCCGCTCGCGCGGATTGCATGAACCCCAGCGGGTGCTCATGCGCTTGATGCGGCATTCGGCAGCCTGCGCGCCCACCACCGGCTGCCAGCGCGCCAGCAGTTGCGGCAACATGGCCTGCAGTTGTTGCCGGTACCAGCCCTGCAGCAACCGCAGTCGCTGCGCAGCATCCATCTCTGCGCTGATGTGCAGGCACAGGGCATCGCATTGCAGCGTCACGCTGGGCCGACCGCGGCTGCGGCAAAGGCGCAGCGGATAGGCTAGCCCCAGATAACGATGCATCTCACCTGCACACATGTCGTTGCGGTTGGCGGCCTGGCGTTGCTGCTGTCGCTGCCGGCACTGCTCGATCCAGTCCCGGCGCTGGTGCAAAAAGTTGTGGATGTCACGCTCCGACATCCACCACGGCGCACTGACCCGCACCTCACCATGCGGCGGGCACACCCTGACATTCAGGCGTTTGACCCGCTTGCGCGTGATGCGCACATCGCACAGTGGCACTGACATCAACAGTTTCGCACGCTCATTCCGGCAGCCAGGTTTCCTGCACCTGTCGCCAGCCCAGGCCGTTGTCGGCATCGTCTCGACGACGAAAAACCACGCTGCTGAGGCGTCCGCGCGGCGCGACACCGGCGCTGCTTTGCCACTCCTCATAGCGAAATACGGCAATGTCCGTGTCCACCGCAACCAGTTCGACATTGCGGATTTCCAGCACGGCGGATGGATCGCTGCCGGCCTGTTGCCTGACCGCCTGGATGATGTCCGCCCGCGGCAACAGCATGCCTTCTGGTGTGATGATCTGAAAATCAGCCTCCAGCGCCCGCTCGAATCGGGCAAAATCCGTGGGCTCAAGCTCACCGCGATACCATTGCTGAAAAAATTCATGCAAGGCAACGATTTCCCGTTCAGCCTGTGGTGTCAGTAATTCCATCATGGTCTCTGGCTCCGCATTTTGCTCAGCCACTATAAATTGAAAACTGCCCGCTGCGACCAGTACACACAGCAACATCAACTGCCCGCATACCCGCTGCCAGCGCCGATCATTGCAACGACTTTGGCGGTCGTTGCTGGCGTCTGCGGTGACAAATCGATGCTCCTTCTGCTTGTTGCCCATGGCATAATGCTGTGTCAGCTTAACCATGAAGAATAATACAATGAAAACATTCCAGACACTTTGCGCCGCCGTCATCTTCTGCGCACTGCCGGCACTCACACATTCACACACCGTTGATCCGAACCGCGGCGTTGATGCCAGCGTGAACTACCAGTCACTGCAGGGCTACGCCCCCTGGGATGACCGCAACTACCTGCTGACCAGTTCTGACTTGGCCCTGCTGGCACCGAATGAAAGCGAGCTGATCAGCCCGGTGCCGGTGTTCTTCCGCGTCATGTACCGGCAGGAAAACCCGCAAATGGACCGCACCGGCCCGGTGCAGTACCCGCGAGCGCTGCTGAACTACTATCGCATGCGCTTCTCCGGCTACCTGATCGACGGAGAGATCTTTCACGATCTCAGCTACAGCGCCGAGGACGGCTACCAGATCGGCCTGAGCGCTGGCAGCACGCCGTTGGCCATGCTGGAGGGAGCCATCCGAGCGCTGGAAAACAACGTCCAGGTCAATGGCCCGGGCTCGGCGGCGGAATCGGCCATCATCTACCAGCCCGGTAACGACGACATTGTCATCGCCGGCATGAACGGTTCCGGACAGGACATGTATTTCTCCACCGACAACGGTGCCAGCTGGACCGAATCACCGCCACTGAGCGGCACCACCTGCTGCGACCCGGCCATGGACTGGTCCAGCGATAACAGCTTTGCCTACGTGGTGACTCTCGGAAATAGAGACGTCTGGTTTTATCGCTCCGACAACAATGGCCAGACCTGGGATTCGCTGCTGGACGCCACCCCTGGCGATGATCGCAGAGAACTCGCTGGGCCCGAAGACAATCCCGCGCTTGACGACAAAGAGTACATCCACGTCGACCGCACGCCAGGATCGCCGTTCATCGACAACATCTACATCACCTGGCACCAGGACAACATCATGCAGGTTGCCGTGTCCAGCGATTTCGGCAACACCTTCACCATCACCAGCTTTCCCGGCGAACAGCGCGGCATCGGCTCGGACATCACCACCGATGCGCAGGGCAATGTGTACCACTTCTGGCCGGCCTTCAACGAGCGCACCATTCGCATGAACACCTCCAGCGATGGAGGACTGACCTGGTCGGCATCGTCGGTGCCTTCCACCACCAATGCCGCGTTTGACTGGCCGCTGCCGTCAATCGAGAGCCGGCGCGCGTTCCTGTACGTGGCCGCCGACACCGACCTCACCGGTGGGCCGTTCGACGGTCGCATGTACATTTCCTGGACCGACACCACGGCCACCGAGAGCGAGAACAATCCGGCCCTGAATCACTCCATCATCCGGGTGGCGTTTTCCGACGATCAGGGTCAGACCTGGACTGAATCGATTCCGCACTCCACAGACGATGTGCTGGAAGTGGATCGCTGGCACCAGTGGCTGAAAGTCGGCACAGACGGTAGTGTGCATGTGGCGTTTTATGACACCCGGGCATTCCCCGATCGCAGCGGTGTGGATTTCTACAGCAGCCGCTCGGCGGACGGTGGCGTAACCTGGAGCGACCCGGTCAGACTGACCGATGTGTCCTCAGCCAACCTGCCCGGTAGTTTTGAGTTTGGTGACTACAACGGCCTGGACATCGGCGACAACGGCGGCATCGGCATCTTCACCGACAGCCGCGATGAATCCGGCGGTGGCGGTGTCAGTGCGGACATCTACGTGGCCCCGGTGATCATTGAAAACGTCTTGCAAGAAGTGTTTTTCATCGACGGCTTCGAAACTCCCGATCCGCTATGACGGTTGCCGCGATCCCGGCTTTGCTGCGCACAGCCAGTGTCTTGGCACTGCTGTGCATTGGCCTGGCTGCCTGTCAGTCAGGCAGCCGCAGCGACCCCATGCAACAGCCGCTGGCCGCAGCATCGGAAGAGCAGCTGCTGGAATCGCTGTTGCAGATGAAACAGGCTTTGCCGGAAGACGACTACCAGCAACTGCTACAGGCAGTGGCCACGCTGCGCACTTTTGATCTGGAAGCACTCAGCGTGGAACAGCATCTGGCCACGCTGGACAATAAAACACCGCTTCAGATCATCGCTGCTGCCGACGAACTGGTGCGTCGGCAGTCGGCTGCGATCAGCCAGTAAACTGCTCTTCTTCGGTGGACCCGGACAGCGCCGACAGCGATGACTCTCCGCTGCTGATCACCTGGGTCAGCTGATCGAAGTAACCGGTACCAACCTCGCGCTGGTGGCGCGTGGCGGTGTAACCGACCGCCTCGGCGGCAAACTCCGCTTCCTGTAGTTCCACGTACGCCTCCATCTGCGACTGCTTGTAGCCGCGTGCGAGCTGGAACATGCTGAAGTTGAGCGCATGAAATCCGGCCAGGGTGATGAACTGGAACTTGTAGCCCAGGCTGCCGAGTTCGTTCTGGAAGCGCTTGATGTCGCTTGCGGACAGGTTTTGCTTCCAGTTGAACGACGGTGAGCAGTTGTAGGCCAGCATCTTGCCGGGAAACTTCTCATGCACGGCGGCGGCAAAATCGCGTGCCTGCTGCAGATCCGGCGTGGCCGTCTCGCACCACAGCAGATCGGCATACGGCGCGTAGGACAGGGCTCGATCAATGGCCTGATCCAGTCCGTTGTTGACACGGTAAAAGCCTTCAGCGGTGCGCTCACCGGCCAGAAAACGCTGATCGCGCTGATCCACGTCCGAGGTCAGCAGATTCGCCGCCATGGCATCGGTGCGGGCGACAATAATCGCTGGCACGTTGCAGATGTCGGCCGCCAGGCGCGCTGCGATCAGCTTCTGCACTGCCTCGCGCGTGGGCACCAGAACCTTGCCGCCCATGTGACCGCATTTTTTTGCCGAAGCCAGCTGATCTTCGAAATGCACGGCCGCAGCACCGGCAGCAATCATGTCTTTCATCAGTTCGTGCGCATTCAGCACCCCGCCGAAGCCGGCTTCGGCATCGGCCAGAATCGGCGCGAACCAGTCCACGTCACCCTTGCCTTCAGCGCTCTGGATCTGATCGGCCCGCTGCAGGGTCTGGTTGATGCGGCGCACCACTTCCGGCACCGAACTGACCGGATACAGCGATTGATCAGGGTACATCTGGCCAGCGTTGTTGGCGTCGGCAGCCACCTGCCAGCCGGACAGATAGATCGCCTGCAGACCGGCCTTGACCTGCTGCATGGCCTGGTTGCCGGTGAGTGCGCCCAGCGCGTTGACGTAGGGCTGGTCTTGCATCATGCGCCAGAGCTTTTCCGATCCCATGCGCGCCAGCGTGTATTCGATGTCGATGGAACCGCGCAGACGCAGCACCTCTGCGGCGCTGTAGGGGCGCTTGACACCCTGCCATCTGGGGTGCTGCTCCCATTGTTGCTGCAGTTCGGCGGCTTGCCGGGATCGATCGGCTTGACTCATGGCTTGGGCTCCGGGTTTGGTGGTTTGGGTGATGTTAAGTCAACAACAGGCTGTCTGCCCTCAATCGAGCATGGCATAGGCCGGCAGTGTGATGAACTCAACGAACGGCTCGGACAGATTGATCGCGTCCAGCAGCCCGGCAGCCTCGGCATGGTTGCCAGCGGCGAACGCTGTGCTGCCGACCTGCTGTTCGATCTCGGCCAACTGTTGCTGAATCCAGTTGCTGACCAGTGCGGTGTCGATGTTGCGGCCATCTTCCAGCTGGCCGGCCGGATGCCGGCACCACTGCCACAACTGCGCACGGGCGATTTCTGCGGTGGCGGCGTCTTCCATCAGATGATTGATCGGCACACAACCATTGCCGGACAGCCACGCCGCCAGATACTGGATCGCCACACTGATGTTGCCGCGCACGCCGCGCTCGGTGATGTTGCCGGCAGGACAGGCAACCAGATCGGCGGCATTGACGCTGACCTCCTCGCGCAGTCGATGCAGCTGGTTGGGCATGTCACCCAATTGCCGGGTAAAAATCTCTTCGGCCAGCGGAATCAGTCCCGGATGCGCCACCCAGGTGCCGTCGTGCCCGGCTCTGGCCTCGCGCAGCTTGTCGGCACGCACCTTCTCCAGGGCCTGCGCATTGGCCTGCTCGTCGCCCTTGATCGGAATCTGTGCCGCCATGCCACCCATGGCGAATGCGCCGCGCCGGTGACAGGTCTTGATCAGCAGGTTGGCGTAGTCGCGCAAAAACGGCACCGTCATCGTGACCTGCTCCCGATCTGGAAGCACTTTATCAGGATGATTACGGAAGCGTTTGATATAACTGAAAATATAATCCCAGCGCCCGCAGTTCAAACCGGTGATTCTGTGGCGCAGCGCGTGCAGAATCTCGTCCATTTCGAACACTGCAGTGATCGTTTCGATCAGCACGGTCACCTTCACGGTGCCAGCGGCAAGGCCCAGCGCAGACTCCATCATCGTCAGTGCGCGTTCCCACAGCGCTGCCTCGTGCCGGTTCTCCAGTTTGGGCAGATACAGATACGGACCAGAGCCCTTGTCCAGCTGCGCCTGCGCGTTGTGATAGAGATACATCGCGGCATCAAACAGCCCGGCGGGAATCGCCCGCTGATCAATCAGCACATGCTTTTCATCCAGATGCCAGCCACGCGGCCGCACAATCAGCACCGCCGGATTGTCGCTGAGCTGATAATGTTTGCCATTGTCGGCGGTGAAGTCGATGTTGCCATGCACGGCATCGCGCAGATTCACCTGACCTTCCAGCATGTTGCGCCAGGTTGGTGCGCTGGAGTCCTCACAATCGGCCATGAACACTTTGGCACCGGAGTTCAGCGCATTGATGATCATCTTGCGATCCACCGGGCCGGTGATTTCGACCCGGCGATCCAGCAGATCAGGCGGAATCTCGGCCACCCTCCAGTCGCCATCACGAATGTCCCGGGTGGCTGCTGGAAATTCCGGCATGACACCGGCATCCAGTTCCTGCTGTCGCGTCACGCGCGCCTGCAGCAGTGCATCAACCTCGCTGCGACAGCCACGTCCCAGCTCGATCAGCAACTGCTGCAATTCGGGCGTGAACAACTCTGCTGCAGCCGCCACTGGCGGCAGGGTGAAGGTGAGTCCAGCAACAGTGTCCGGGGTGCGATGGTCCGTGTGGCCGGCAGCCTGTGCGCCGGTGTCGTGATCTGTGGGCTGATTCATGCACATGACCGTTTTGTGACATGCCCAGACTAGCGACAGATGCCGCCCGGTGACAAATTATATAAACTGATACTTGCCATTGGAAAATCCAATACAATGACGCTGGCAGTGTGGTTTGCGTTGCCAACACGGCCTGATACCTTCCGACTTTCAGTATTTTCTAATGTACAAAGGCAACTTACTCAAGCATTTGCGCGCGTTTTCTCATACTGCTGCCAGCGGCAGTGTCTCGGCCGCCGCACAGCAGCTGTTCTTGTCACAACCCTCGGTGACACAGCAGATTCAGGCGCTGGAAATGGAGTTGGGACAGGCCCTGTTCGAGCGTCAGGGGCCAAAACTGCGCCTCACCCAGGCTGGCACCATGTTGCTGGAGATGGCGGCACCGCTGGTGGAACGACTGGACGCCCTGCCCGATGAATTTGCCGATGCCTATGGCCGTCTCGATGCCGGCGAGATTCGCATCGCCGCTGGCGAATCCACCATCCTGCATCTGCTGCCACCGATGGTGCAGCGCTTTCGCAGCAAGTATCCGGGCATTCGCGTGCAATTGAAGAACGTCACCGGAGCCGACGGCCTCGGCAAGCTGCGTGCCGGCAAGGTGGATTTTGCCGTCGGCTCGATGCTGCAGGTGCCCGACGACATCGACTATCGCCCGCTGTACAACTACAAACCGATGCTGATCTGCCCGCTGCAGCACCCACTGGGACGCCGCCGGCATGTCGATCTGGCCGACATCAGCCCGTATGGCATGATCCTGCCGCCACAGCGACTGACCACGCACGCGCTGATCGACAAGGTGTTCCAGCAGCATCGCCTGCCGCTACAGGTGACGATGGAAGTCGGCGGCTGGGAAATCATCAAGAAATACGTCGCCGCCGGCATGGGCATCTCCATCGTCACCAGCATCTGTCTGACCGAGCGGGATCGTCAGCAACTGATCGTGCGCGATGTCAGCCAGTGGTTTGCCAGCCGCAGCTATGGCCTGGTCACCCGTCGCGGCGCCTACCTGTCACCACAGGCCAGACGCTTCATCGACATGATGACAAGCCTGCCTGCGGCTGCGACAGCTTTGCAGCCGGCTTGAGACCCATCACCACGGTTGCCAGGGACAGCTCGTGATGGCAGCGTGAATTGCGTTAACGCATACGGCGAGCTAAAAGAGGGAGTGTTCAGCTCAACCGCCGTTACGACCAGCTTCGTTGACTTTGATCTCCCGCAAGCCGCCAGAAACATACTTATGCAAGACACTGGCTACCAGCGTCTGATAAGGCAACCCCTCCTGCAAGGCCCTGCGCTGAAGCGCCTCAAGATCTCTGCTGGAGATACGGATGTTGATCCGTTTGTCTTTCCTGAACGTTGCTTCTGCCAGCCGGGCAAGGTGCAGTCGACGTTCTTCATCAAGATCTGATTGAAAAGACTGGGACTCATAGGCCTCCAGCAGCGCCTGTTCTTCCTGATCCAGTTTGATCCTGCTCATGTTATCTCCGCAAATATTTTCTGGTGGCCTTGCGACTGGGAACTATCGTTTTGAGAAACAGTTCCGTGTCGCTCTCAACATAAGGCACCAGCCATGCGTAATCGTCTATGCGCACAATAAAGCAACGCTGATGCGGGTATTTATCGCTGTTTGGATGCGGCCCATCATCCAGCAATGCACCTGACTGCAGGGCAAACACCACGTCTTCAAATGAAACACCGCGCTCGCTCATCAGCTGCAGGTTCTTGTCCACACTCCAGTTGATTTCACGCATGACAACATACTAACAGAATGTGTGCCTATTGGCATCACATATTGGCATCATGCTCGTTCACACATAACGGGTACCGACAGGACACATCCGGTGTCGCCAATCCTATCGGCTAAGCATTTGCGTCAGATCAATCCACATAAGTGGCTGAGGGGTGTGACCAGGCAGAATACATTGATGTTTGGCAACGTTGACATGATGACAAGCCTGCCTGCGGCTGCGACAATAGCAGGCCATGAACTCGTCACCAGCCATTGACCCTGCCCGCTGCGCCAGCTTCGATGTCGATGCGCAACGCACCTTCACCCCGCTGTGCCCGGACGAGTTGCCGGTGCCCGAAGGCGATCAGATCGTCGCCGAGCTGAATGCCCAGGCCGCCCTGCTGCGCTGGCGCGTGGGTTCCAAGGACGCGCACAATCCACAGGCGGTATGGATCACCGACGATGCAGCCAAAATCGGCCAGCCCGGGGTGCCAGGCCCGCATGTCGAGGAACACTGGCCGGCGCATGCCATCGCCGGCAGCGAAGGCTTTCGCCTGCTGCCGGGTCTGCCGCACCCGGCCGAGTACGATTTTTTTGTCTGGAAAGGCGTGGAGCCGGACATGCACCCTTACGGTGCCTGCTACCACGATCTGGCCGAACGTCTGAGCACCGGCGTCATCGAATGGCTCAAGGCGCGTGATGTGACCCACGTCGCGGTCGGCGGTCTGGCCACCGATTTCTGCGTCAAAGCCACCGTGTTGCAACTGCAGCAGGCCGGCCTGCAGGTGTTGCTGAATCAGGCCGCCTGTCGCGGCATTGCAGCCGACAGCAGCGCCCAGGCACTGAACGAGATGCGCAATGCCGGGGTCATCGTGTGCCAGAACGCCGCCGAGCTGGCCAGTCTGCTGGCCGGCAATGGCCAAGGCTCTGCAAAAGGCCCTGCAAACGGCTCTGGAAATGACTCTGGCAACAGCGGAAGCACCAGCCCATGATCATCCACTCGCTGCTCGACACCGACATCTACAAATACTCCATGATGCAGGCCGTGCTGCACCAGTTTCCCGGTGCCGAGGTGGAATACCAGTTCCGCTGCCGCACCGCCGATGTGGATCTGCGACCACTGCAGCGCGATCTGGAGCGCGAAATCGAGCACCTGTGCACGCTAAGGCTGGAACCCGACGAACTCAACTTCCTGCACAGCCAGCGCTACCTGAAAAACGATTTCATCGAGTTTCTGCGCCTGTTTCATCTGCAATCGCGGTTTATCGACATCGCCGAGCACAACGGCCAGCTACAGCTCACCATCCGCGGCCCATGGCTGCACACCATCCTGTTTGAAGTGCCGCTGCTGGCCATCATCAGCGAGCTGTACTACCGCCATCAGCATCCGCAGCACGATCTGAGCGTCGGCCGCGAACGGCTGCAGCAGAAGATCGACCAGATCAAGGCGCTGGACCGGCCGGATGAGTTCATCTTTGCCGATTTCGGCACCCGTCGGCGCTTCTCGCGTGATTGGCACGAGCAGGTGGTGGCAACACTGGCTGCACAACTGCCGAAATCTTTGCGCGGTACCAGCAACGTGCGCCTGGCCATGCAGCACAATCTGGTGCCGATCGGCACCATGGCACACGAATTCATCCAGGCCGCGCAGGCACTGGGGCCACGTCTGGCCGAGACGCAGCGGTTTGCATTTGAAGTGTGGGCGCGCGAATACCGTGGCGACCTGGGCATCGCCCTGTCCGACACCTATAGCCTTAAAGCCTTCCTGCGCGATTTCGACATGTACTTCTGCAAGCTGTTCGACGGCGCACGGCAGGATTCCGGCGACCCCATCGCCTGGGGCGAAGCCATGATCCAGCACTACCAGGACAACCGCGTTGACCCGAAAACCCGCAACCTGATCTTCTCCGACTCGCTCAACATCGACAAGGCAGCAGAAATCTGGCAGCGCTTCCGTGACCGCATCAACGTCTCCTTCGGCATCGGCACCAACCTCAGCAACGACACCGGCGTGGCACCGATCAACATCGTCATCAAAATGACCGCCTGCAACGGCCAGCCGGTGGTCAAACTGTCCGACTCACCCGGCAAAGTCGTCTCCACCGATCAGGAATACCTGGCCTGGGTGCGGAATGCTTTTGATGTGCCTGAGGGTTGATGTGGCAGACGATCTGCGTTGAATGATGGCGACAATCCGCTAACAGCCCCCCCTGCTCAGTCAATGTTTAGCGTCATGCCTCGCGGCACTGGTAATTGCGCTGCATCACCTGAACTGAATCCCTGACGATTTCTCGTAGCATCTTCATGCCAATGTCTGACAGGCGTTTGATGTAAAGGCAGCTCTTTGCGGTCTTGTGCTTGCCCAGGTCCTGCAACTGCCCGGCATAATTAGAAAAGGCGGGCATAATGAGGATTATGGATGATGGGAGTACTGAGCTAATCTTTAGACTAACCGTCAGCAATTTACCGGCAACCGTGTTGAATAAGAGCTATTGCTATTAGACAATGCATCAATTAGTTCCAAATTCGTGAAGAGTTGGAAAAAGAAACAAGCACAGCACTGCGATCCCAATAATTGCTGCTTTTACCGCTAACTTGAATAATGAACTATGCCAGATTCTCTCGGATCTTTCTGAATTGGACCACCCTCCCGGATGTTCGTCATCGATAGTGATCAAGTGGCCTATAAATAACCAGGCAATAAAGCCGAGCAAAGTATAGAAATAAGGAACACCAAAGAACCATGATAAAGAGATAGCTACCAACCCTAACGCAAAAATGAACCCTACTAACCACTTACATAAATTCATATTATGACCACTAATTACCTATGCTTAACAGTTCGTACCATGAATCGAGAAGGGGAACTAAAACACGCCGCGATTCTGACGTCTTTTGTATCGAAAATTTAGCTTTCAACTCTGTTTAGCTCATCAGCCTTCCAGTCGATACGATCAAGAACGCTGAAATCGAAACCCTCGAACTGCTGACATGCACGAATTTCTGCGATCGCATTTTTGGAAGCTGCAACTATTGTAAATTCCAAATCATAATCAGAACATACGCACCATGAACGATCTTCAGGCCACCAGTACTCTGGCCCAGATTGGGCCTCAGCGACCGACTGAATAGCGTCAAGCTCGTTTCTGTCGCCGACATATAGCGCTTCCTCAAGGTCCTTTATTGAGCAAAGGAAGAATTTGTAATACCAGCGATTTGTTGAGCTAAACTGCGCAAGAATTTTGGCTAGAGCATCCCGTAGGTCAGGTTCCAGTTCACCTTGAATAGCACCCAAGAGATAGCGCGGCCAGCCTTTCCGAAAAACTCTTTTAAACGAGTTAGAGCTTATATACTTGTTGTATTCGACTCCGTACTTCTGGCAGAGATCATGCCACTTGATTCTTATCAGGTTACGCTCGTCAAATTCGTTCTCATTGCTCCACTGGATTTCTTCATCCAAAATTGACGCATCCCTATAGATCGGATGCATGATCTTGTAGTAAGCCTCGAAATGATCGGGAAGTAGATGTCTCACCGTATGCCCCTCGCCGCCATCAGGACGCCTCCCCAGTTCCCAAAGGTTCATGGAAATCCATTCGAAAGGTTCAAAGTTTGCGACACGCTCGACCATAAAAGCTAAATCCTGAGTGAATCGATACAGTTTTGAGTGGCCGGTGAAGGACTCAACCTTACCGGAACGATCCAGGGGAACTTGTTATATATTTCAGCTTTCACGGAACCAATTTTTTTTGAAATATACGCGCCATGAATAGTAAAAAGAAACTGGCCATATGAGTATGTTCGCCCAGCCCCAACGAATCAATCGGTTTCTGAAGGCATGGGATGCGCTTGCTATTACGTTCGCGAAAATTGAGAGCATTGCGAAAGTAAGGAGCAATACTTCAGGCAAGAGCATCTCCTCTCCCGTTACGACACCATCATTCATTCTGGGGTCACGACGAAAATATAACCCGATGACCACAAACAATATAAGGCCACTTGTAGTGAAAATGTTGAAATATAGACGATGTAATAGCGGCATATTACATAACGCATTGCCGATTAATGGCTGACGTGAAACGGCCGCCCATCTGCATCGCCTTGTTGGGCAGCTCCCTGTCGGCAAAGCCAGGCTGCGCTGCAGTGGTGATCAAGAGTACCATCTCGGAGATCCGTTTACGACTTCCGCCACGTGCCATCCGCGCGCCTTCAACGTCTGCAAGTGCCCGTTTAACGCCGCATCGTCGCCAAGAGCTGATCGGGGAACGGCAAGGCAAACGAGGTGGCTGGGCCGCGTCATCGCAACGTAGGTCTGGAGCAGTCGATCAAGGTTCTGGGCTCCCGCTTTCCCGCCGTTCACGTTCTCGCCCAGGAGCCAAGGCAGCAGCTTCTGCGATGAGTGTCCGTTCCGGAACGTGTTGAGCAGCAACGTGGCCAGATGGGTCTGCCCCTTGACCGAGTGGATTGAACCCAAGCAAATGTCGACCCGCCGCCCGCACTCGTCCGCGACACGATAAACGTTGGGGCCTGCATCGGTCGGAGACGTTGGTGCGTCTACCATCAGCGACGGATCGTGCTCGTCCCAGTAAAGGAAGCCCGCCGCGCGCCCCTCGTCCTCGACGGTCTCGCAAAGGGCGCGTGCGATGCTGAGGATCTCAGCTTTCCGCACGTTCCAGGTAGCCGATGTGAGCGGCATCCATTCCATGAGGAAGGCGCAAAGGAGATCACGGTAGGCCGAGGCTGCTCTCGGGTCGCCCTTGAGGCCATTCGCCACGACTCGATGTGTGCCAACTCGGCGCCCCAGGCGGGACGCGTCGCCGATTCGATGAGCCAAGCGCGAGACACCAGAGGCAATCTTCTCGACGCCGGACGAAAGGTCGTGCCCGTCCCGCACGGCAGCCTGTGCTACTCGTACATACTGGATCAAGCTTTCTGGGTGAGGGTCGCGGCGCGCGATCTCCGCGGTATAGCCGGACCAGTAGTGCGGCACGGTCTTCGGGTAGTGATCGTGGCCCGGTTTGATCTCGGGGTGAGCTCTGTGTACCGCGCCAACCGCGGAGACGGCCCCCTCAGCGAGGGCGCTGTCACTGAAGACCGAGAGCACATGATGTCCAAACATGTCCAATGCTCCCGTCGGGCTCTCGTCCGGGAACACGAACACCGCATGAGGACAGCACTCGGGGGAATTGCGGACCGTCCGCGGGCCCACGCCCTGGAGGCCATTCGGGCCTACAGGATTGACTGCGAATGGCGAAGCAAGCGCTGCAATCGAGGGACCGAACCGGAAGCTGTTCGGGATTTCGAGGCACCTGTCCGGATCGGGAAACACATCCGCTCCCTCGGCATCCGGGGGAGCCCCATCGTAGATGGCCTGGTTCGGGTCACCAACGCGCTGAACGACAACCTCCGACGAGTCGCGACGGAATACGGTGGCAACGACGCCGACCTGAAGCTCGGATGTGTCCTGCATTTCATCGATGATCACCAGCGGAAATCGACGCTGGAGCCAGTGCGCAACGGCCGGACAGTCCTGAAGAAGAGCCTTCGCCCAGACGAACATCTCGTCGTAGCAGAAGAAGCCCGCGCTAGTTGCGGCCTCGATCGCTTGCCGAGCAAACTTGTGCGTCTTGGTATTCGGCCCCGCCGGGAAGGGCTTTCCTATGTCGAATCGTAGGTCCCGATCGCGAATCCGCAGCTTGTCGAAGCCGCTGTACCGCTTTTCGAGAAACGACTGCACCGTGTGATATCCGCGCTCCCCTATCGCCCGACGCCGGTAGGCGGTGGCCACATCATCGTCGATAGTGGCCACCGGGAAGCCGTTTGAGTTCAGCCACGGTAGCGCCAGGAACCGGTTCACGAAGCCGTGGATGGTGTCGATAAAGTGCGGGTAGGCGAGCAGCTGCTGCCCGACAACAGTGCCGCGCAGACGCCGCTGGTTCTCCTCGCGTGCTGCATTGGTGTGGGAGAGCACGCAGATGCCCTTCGTCCGGTGCGGCCACTTCCGGGCCATCATGGCGAGCTTGGCGACGATCAGCGTCGTCTTGCCGCTCCCTGGGCACGCGGACACGTCGAGCGTCGTCCGAGCGCGAAGGAACTTCTGTCGGGACTGGTCGAACTCGCGCAGGCCCATGATACGGCAGATCCACTCGACATCCTCGTCGGCGACCTGCGGAATGACGGACTGCGGGTCAGCCATCCGCGTCCTCCACGGGGCTCTCGTCGTCGGCTGACACAGCTGGGATCTCGGCTCCAGTCGCGTGAGCAATGGCCGCGACAACGTAGGGCGGCAGCTTCCCGGCGAATCCTGCACTGTCGAAGTCGGCCGTCTCCCCTTGGGCGCTGAGGGTGTTGGCCAAGTACTGGGCGGCGATCGCTTTGGATGCGCCGCCCGAGTGGAAGAGCTTGTAGATGTTGCTGCACAGCACTGCTCGATCACCACCCGCCGACTCCACGAGCTGCTCGAACTCCATCTTCGCGATCGCCTCGACGTCAGCAGTGGTCTTCTTCTCCTCCACGATTGCCCCGTCGTTCTTTGCCAGGCTGGCAGCGCTGTAGACCTCCTCGGCGAGGCCGCAATACGCGAGGTCGTACTCGAGCGTCCAATGGTCCGCGACGAACGTGCGGACGGACTGGCCGTCCGAGTCACATAGATGCTCGCGCCATTCGGCCAGTGCCTGCTTCGTTGACTTGCTCTCATCCCCAAAGTGGCGCGTTGCTTTCCAACGTCGTCTCGTACTCTTCCACGTCTTGTCATCGTCGCCTGTGACTAGGCCGAGGATGGCTGGAGCGCAGTCGGGCATCACGTCCATGTCGGCGAGGTTGGCAACGGGGATGGAGACAGGACGTGAAGCGTCATCGGAGCGCTGGAAGATCTTGCTGAAGCGTCGGAGACCCGTCCCGCCGACGTTGACGACGGAAATGCCGTGCTCTGTCAGGTCAGTGCCCAGGAGCCGGGCTAGCGTGGGCAGCAACAGGGCCTCGGCGTCGCCCTCGACGATGATGACGCCGTGGGCGAAGAAGAGGTTGGACTTCGTCACGTCGAGGAAACGTTCCAGGAACCGATAGTCGCCGGTGCCCAGCTTGGTCTGGCCTTCGGCGAGGGAGAAAGCGCGTCCCCCCTCTAACATGACCAGATTCTCGAGCGGGATGATGGACGCCAAATTCGGGCTGTGGGTCGACAGGATGACCTGGACCGCGCGGGGTGATTCCTTCACCTTGCCGGCGGCCGCACTCGATAGGAAGTCCATCAGCCGCAGCTGGCGTTGGGGGTGAAGGTGAGCTTCGGGCTCTTCGATGAGCAGGAGGGGCAACCCCTCGGGCTCACGTCCCAGCAGCAGCAGCTCGCACGCCATGTAGAGGATGTTGTTCGAGCCGAGGCCGTAGTATCCGCGAGCGCTGGACGTCGATGCCTCGAACAGGCCGAGCTCGAGACGCTCTAGGATTCGACGCAGGCGAATCGAGTCGCTCCCGCTCTCAGTGAGGTCGATCCGGCCTTGCAGACTGTCGCCCCGCAGGAAGAGCGAGGACAGGTACTGAGTGTTGATCGCGGTCTCGGCTCCGCTAACACCCTGGTGCGCCTTCACGCTATGGCGGAGGTAGTCCGCCAGGCCCAGAAGGCTCAGCTTGCTCACTTCGGCTGGGTCGGCCGGAAGGACGTTCTCGTCAAAGGCCTCGCCCTGGCTGATCTCCGGAACGTTCGCCAGGATCTGCGAGAGGCGAGAGCCGCGACCGGACGACATCTCCCGTGCTGCGTCGCGGAGCGGCCGAAGGTAGGCACTCGAAAGCAGCTCGCGTACAGACGCCTCGAACGTTGGTCCCGCGCCGTCCACGCCGCTACGAACTGACACATCGACCCATCGACGAGCGCTGGGGGACTCGCTACGCCTTCGTGCCGACCAATTGACGATCAGCGAGACATTGGCGCCGTCGTATGTCAAGTACTCGGCGAAGGCCCCCTTCTCATCGTCGTTGAGATCACTCAGCTGGCACCGAATGAACATCTCGTCGGCCTGCACGCCAGCCGCATCGATGCGGAAGTCCTCGGGCTGGACGCGGATGTAGCTCTGGTCCCGTGTAAGGAGCGCGTATCGGATGGCGTCGATCACCGCCGACTTCCCGCTGTCGTTGCGCCCGACAAGCGCGGTCACTCCGCTGCTGAACGCGAGCTCCAGTTTTTCGTCGTTGTCTCCGAACTGACGAAAGTTGCGCAGGGTTAGATGCGACAAGTACAAGATGAATCCTCTGGCTGGCGCAGGATCACTTCCATCTGGAATCTCCATGCGGCGGTCGCAAGCGAAGCCACCAGTAGCCTGCCCAACTTATAATTAAGTAGGTGAAAATGCCGCATATCGAATATTGTGTCGGAAATTCCACCAATTACGTGAGCAACAGCCCAAAGGCAACTTATCCTATTGATGACAATGAGGGGCATAACATCAAATGCCGACGATATCTGCCTTAGCTGACCATCGTCACACGCTGTTGCTGTCCTGATTCGATCCATCTCTGCACCGCCCTGTGCTCCCTGCCCTGTCTGAATACTGCCTCAGCTCAGTCAGAAAAGCAATGCCTGCAGCACATTCACCATCGCGGATCAAGTTTTAGCGGTGCTGGATAGCCTGGCACTGACTTGATGGCAGTCCGCGGCGCAAAGCGGTCAGCGATGGGCAGTTCGGCAAGTTCCGGGCACCAGTGGCTAATTTAATCGGCCTTTGGGTCGTAGCGACGGGATTGCTCGACCACGTTGAACCAGCGGTCGCGGGTGTCGGTGCCGACGCCGGCCTGGTAAGCCCAGTTGCCCCTGTTGCTGGCGACGTCATATTCCATCAGCAGATGCTCGAACCAGGCGGCACCGGCACGCCAGTTCAGCTGCAGATCCTTGACCAGAAAGCTGGCGTCAGATTGCTTGTGATTGACAGGGCAACTTGTGTATAATTGTACGGTATTTCCGTACATGTGCTGGTGATTACGATGGAAACTGTGAGTGTGAACAAGTTCAGGGAAAGCCTGAAAAAGCTTGTAGAACAGAGCATTAGCCGGCATGAGCCGCTTAGAGTCTCGCGGCGCGCTGGCCAGGACTTTGTGGTGATTGGTGCCGAAGACTGGGAGCGTGAGCAGGAAACCTTGTATATTCTGCAGAACAGTAGCCTGATGCGGCAACTGGACGAGTCCGTTAAAACCCATATCGAGCGTAAAGGATACACGCCGACCAAAGAGCAAATGGATGAGATCGCTGGTGTTTGAAGGCAGAACCTGGGAGGCGTATGAGGCCATGCGCCAAAAGGACAAAAAGCTGCACGCCGCTGTTCGCCAGATTATAAAAGAGCTGATTCGTTGCGAAGACCCCGCTGTCGGGTTAGGTAAACCTGAACCTCTCAAGCATAACCTGACCGGGTTCTGGTCAAGGCGCATCAGCCAGAAGGACCGGATTGTGTATCGGTTCGATGAATCATCAATCTATATCTTTGCCCTGGGTGGGCATTATGACGCGACGTAACACCGACACTCATCGGTGCCGTATCGCAAAGCGCTGACGACACCTGAACCGCATAGCGGTTCTGGCGTCCGTTGCGGCAAAATATTAGCTGTCGATTCTGTCAAGATTGATGTATTCGTATAGATTGGATATATGATTTCGTAGTTTGCTTCGAAACGATCTGGGAGTAGATGCCTTATCGAGTGCCCCTGGCCACCGTCAAGACTCTGCGGTTCTCAAATGCCTCTGAAAATCTATTCAAAGAGTTCAAAGTCTGCGACACGCTTGGCAAAAATAGCCAACGCCTGCAATAACCGGCAGACGATGCACAGCAGCGGCTGTCCTGCGCAGGCCATGCAGTGGCCGTAGCGAAGTTGATTGCCTTGTTATGCGTTTGCACTACGCGCCCCAACAATTGCGAACCAAAAGAGCGCCACACCAGCTAATATAACCGAAAGCGCCGTATGGTTTGGCTCTATGCCACGAACATAAATCCAAGGCGATACTGCCATTGCCATTGAAATAAGCATGTATGCAAGTTGCGGCCACCTTTTTGAACGATTCATCTTCCTCCGCCAGGAATTCAACAGAAAAGTGCCGGCAGGAATGAAAATAATCATGAAAGCTTCAAATATTCCCATATTTATCTATGATAAATAACTTTGAATTAGTAGGCGTAAACGCCGCATATGACGTCATCAACAGCCCAAGGGCGGCTTACCTTGCTGATTTCAGTGAAGCGCATAAGATCGCATGTCGACGATATCAGCCTATTCAGACTATCGTCATGCGCTGTTGGTGTACAGATTCTGTCCATCACTGCACCACCCTGTGCTCCCCGCTCTGTCTGAATACTGCCTCACATCAGGCCAGAATACAATGCCTGACATCATTCACCAGCGCGGATCAAGCATTATCGATGCTGGATAGTCTGGCACTGCAGTGCTCGCAGCCCACGGTGCAAAGCGGTCAGCGATGGGCAGTTCCGCGAGTTCCGGGCACCAGTGGCTGATGTATTCGGTCTTTGGGTCGTAGCGACGGGATTGCTCGACCACGTTGAACCAGCGGGCGCGGGTGTCGGTGCCAACGCCGGCCTGATAGGCCCAGTTGCCCCAGTTGCTGGCGACGTCGTAGTCCAGCAGCAGATGCTCGAACCAGGCGGCTCCGGCTCGCCAGTCCAGCTGCAGATCCTTGACCAGAAAGCTGGCGACGTTCTGGCGACCGCGATTGGACATATAGCCGGTGGCCTGCAGTTCACGCATGTTGGCATCGATCATGGGGATGCCGGTGGCACCCTGGGTCCAGGCAGCAAATTGCTCGTGCTGGCGCTGGTCAAACCGGTCAAAGGCACGCAGTCCGTGGATGGGCTGGTCACGCAGACCGACAAAGCGGAACAAGGCATTGCCAGTGTGTTGCAGCAGCCAGCGGAAGTATTCGCGCCAGAGCAGCTCGAACTTGAGCCAGTAAGTGGATTCGTTGGCGCTCACATCGGCTTCAAAGCGTTCGATTTCCGCCCAGACATGGCGCACCGACAGACTGCCATCGGCCAGCCACGGCGACAGTTTGCTGGAATCGTCGTTGTGCAGCATGCCGTTGCGGGTCTGTTTGTAATTCAGGATGCATTGCCCCTGGTGCAGATAATGTTGCAGCCGCTGCAGTCCGGCCTGTTCGCCACCGCAAAACCGTGGCGGTGATGACAATGACTCGGATTGACTCTGTTGCATCAACGCCTGCGGCCAAACTGGAACATCCTCCAGCAATGGTGGCGGCAGGCGCGTGATGACGGCGCATGGCGACTGCGGCTGCAGGCGCTTTTCCACCTTGCGCCGGAACGCACTGAAGCTCATCGGCCAGCGCTCGGCGGCGATGGGCAGTTGCGGGTACAGCCGGTTGTCCAGGCTTGTGATCAGCTTGCTGCCGCCCGCAGGCAAGGTCTGATCCAGCAGCTTGAGCAGTCGCTGCAGCTGCCCTGCTTCCTCGCTGCCGGGAGCATCATTGACAAACACCTGATCGATGTCGTGGGCTGCCACCAGTGTCGCGATCTGCCTGGCGCTGTCACCGCACAGCACCAGCAGGCGTTGCCCCAGCGCTTCCAGTTGCTCTGCAAGGGCTTGCAGTGACTGCGCCAGAAAGCGCCAGCGATGCGCATGCCGACGCGGCCAGCCCCAGTCTGTCGGCGCCAGCTGGCTGTCTTCAATGACATACACCAGCAGCAGACGATCACAGGCCGCTGCCGCCTGCAGCAGTGGATTGTCGTGCAGACGCAGTTCGCCGCGCAGCCAGACAAGGCCGTTTGTCATCGTCTCTCTCCTGTCATTGATACATTGTCATTGGTTCGCCGGACGGCCACAATGAGATGGTCTGTTTGTGCGAGAATGACCGCATGATGGACAAGCTTGTCGAATGGCTGCGCCTGCTCAGCGCCCTGCTGGTGTTGTTGCTCAACACTGTGGTACACATCACGGTGTTGCTGCTGGTGGCGCTGGTGAAAGCCGTTGTCCGCATCTTACTGCCGCTGCGTGGCTTGCGCACCGCGCTGGATCATGCCCTGATCGCCATTGCGGAAAGCTGGATCGGCGTCAACAGTCTGGCGCTGGCCGGCCTGATTAACACCCGCATTGCGGTGGAGGGTCTGCCCGAGGTTGATCGCGGCGGTCACTATCTGGTGTTGTGCAATCATCAGAGCTGGGTGGACATTCCAGTGTTGCAGCGACTGTTCAACCGGCGGCTGCCGTTCATGCGCTTTTTTCTCAAGCAGCAACTGATCTGGGTGCCGCTGCTGGGGCTGGCCTGGTGGGCGCTGGATTTCCCGTTCATGCACCGGCACAGCAAACAGCAGCTGGCGCAGCGCCCACAACTGGCCGGCCGCGATCTGGCTGCCACCCGCCGCGCCTGCAAGAAGTTTCGCGAGATTCCGGTGTCGATCATGAACTTTGTCGAGGGCACGCGCTTTACCGGGGCCAAGCATGCACGGCAGGCGTCGCCCTACAATCATCTGCTCAAACCGCGCGGTGGCGGCACCGCGCTGGTGCTGGATGCGCTGGGTGACTGCATCGACACCATTGTTGATGTCACCGTGGTGTATCCACACGGTCGACCTGGTTTTCTGCAGTTTCTGGCCAGTCGCGTGCCCGAGATTCGGGTGCAAATCCGCCTGTTGCCGGTGCCGCAGGCCTTGCGCGGTGGGGATTATCAGCACGATGCCGAGTTTCGCGAACGGTTCCAGGCCTGGCTGAACCGGTTGTGGCTGGAGAAGGATCAGCGCATTGCTGGCCTGCTTGAGCAGGCCTGAGATTTGCCGACTATCATGCCAGCGGGGACGCTGGCGCTCCTGACTCTGCATCGTGCCACCTCAACAGGCTGTCATGCCAGCGGGGACGCTGGCGCTCCTGACTCTGCATCGGGCCATCTCAACGGGCTTTCATGCCAGCGGGGACGCTGGCGCTCCTTAGCCTGCAACTGGCTATCACACCAGGCCATGTCAGCGGGCCATCTCACTGGGCTGTGATGCCGAGCGAGCGCACCGAGCCGAGGTATCTGCTTGCTGCTGCATGGTAGCGGTAAGGCTATGCATTCCCACTCTGCATCGTGGGAACGAGTGAACCCTCTCACCAGGCTGCCATGCCAGCGGGGAGGCTGACGCTCCTTAGCCTGCATCGGGCCATCTCAACGGGCTTTCATGCCAGCGGGGACGCTGGCGCTCCTGAGCGTGATTCGTGCCATCTCAACAGGCTGGGGGCGCTGGCGCTCCTGAGCCTGCATCCGCCGCCAGTGGCAACAGGAATGGTATAAAATCAATACCAACTTCCAGCACAAGGATTGGCTGCCATCATGGATCGATCAAAGTCTGTATTCTCACTGTGCCTGCTCGTTGTGCTGGCACTTATCCTGCCTGCGTCCGGGGCCATGGCGCAAACCCTGGTGTACGAGCGCGAATTCAGCCTGCTGGCCGAAGCCGACAACACCCTGCGTATCACCCTGAGCGCGGACGACGGCATCGTCATCGAACGGCCCGCGTTCATGACCTGGCCGGGGCATTATGAGAGCAGCGCAGCCGCTGGCAGCCATGCCCGGCTCAGCCGACAGCTTGCCGGGCTGCTGCCGTTGACCAGACAACTCGATGCCGAGATCAACCAGCGCGCGCGCAACGAGATGGTCTACGTGTCAGATCCGGAATACACCCGCTTCATGCTGCTGGACAGCCAGCGGCAGCCAGTGGACGCAGTGGAAATGCCTTCGCTGCAGGCCTGGTCGGCAAACTTTCCCGACGACGTCAGGTTGCGCCTGCTGCTGGAACTGGAATCGCAGTGGACTGCGCTGATGGATGACGTTCTGGCCGGAGAACAGCCATGAAAGCGTCAATTATATGTGCATTGCTGCTGCTGTCTGTGGCGCTGGTCAGCTCCACGCCAGTGCGCGCTGGAGCCTTCGTTTTCTCCAGCGGCACGGCACCCGAGCTGATCGCCCACCCGAGCACCTATCTCGGCAACGGCGGCGACATCAACGTCCGCGTGTGCATTGCACCGGGCAGTGAATCCATCACCGAGATGCAGGTGGCGGTGCAGAACTCGGTGACCATCTGGAACCGGCAGCAGGCCGCCAGCCCCAATGTGTTTCTTGGCGGCAACAACGACATTCCTACCGGTGCGGTCGATTTTGAATCCACCCTGACCCACGAACTCGGCCACTGCATTGGTCTGGCCCACCCCAACGAGGCCACCGAATCCGGTCTGCCGGCTGCCGACCGCGATTACACCAAAACCGCTCCCGGCCCCAACGGCGTGCGTGATCTGGATCCCGGCAGCGATGGCATCCGTGGCTCTGCCGATGACCTGCGCGGTGACGACATCAATCTGCACTGGTTCAACATCGGCAGCAACAACCCGTTTGTGCTGACCGAGCCGGTGGATGCCAGCACCTACAGTCGTGATCTCGGCAATCTGCCTCTCACGGACACGTTTGCAGCCAACGCCGACCGCACCGTGGCCGCCGATCTTGGCTTTCCCGGCACCGAGGCGGTGATGCAACAGGGCGCATTCACGGATGAAGATCAGCGCCAACTGGCCACCGATGACATCGCCACGCTGCGGCTGGGCATGGCCGGCCTGGATCGCAGCGCCGGCACCGGCGACGATTACCGCCCGGTGCTGGTGTTTGATGGCGTCGGTGACGACTGCGACATCACCGTTCAGCTCACCGGCACCAGCTTTGCGTTCTGTTCCATCGGTGCCGTGCCCATCAACGGCAACAGCAACCACGTGCGGGTGACCAATGCACTGGTCCAGCTCGGCTCCAACAGCAGTTTCAACTGGCATTTCAACCAGAATCCGGTGGTGGTGCTGGATGAGGTGTTCTTTGTGGACGGGTTTGAGGACTGATCCTGTAAAAGCTGGTTATCCAGTCAAGCATTTTTGTCGCGATACAGCGCTTGCTGTTGCTGTTCTATAGCTTTATTTGATTCGCTTTTATGTTTTGATTGATGTCATCAATCAAGCTCATCTAAGCTTTCAATTGGACATTGTGTATGTATGAGAATATCCTCATGTAAACACAAATCCTGTGTCGAAAAGCTAGGAGAATCACCATGCGTCAAATCAAATCGAATCTGCTGACGGCCGCAGTCACCATGTTGGTGCTGTGCCTGTCGGCCACGTCGGTGTCAGGGCAAATGGAAGCCAGGCCAAACAGTTTCTGGTGGCCGGATCAATTGGACCTGAACCCGTTGCGTGATCACGACCCGGCTTCCAATCCCTATGGCAGGGATTTCAATTACGCCGAAGCCTTCGCTGAGCTCGATCACGAGCAGTTGGAAAATGAACTGCGTGAGTTGATGACCGACTCCAAGGACTGGTGGCCGGCCGACTGGGGCCACTATGGCCCCTTGTTCATCCGCATGTCCTGGCACGCCGCCGGCACCTACCGGGTCGCCGATGGCCGTGGCGGAGCCGGTGGCGGCCAGCAGCGCTTTGATCCGCTCAACAGCTGGCCCGACAATGCCAATCTGGACAAGGCCCGCCGCCTGCTGTGGCCACTGAAGCAGAAGTATGGTCGCAGTATCTCCTGGGCCGATCTGATCGTGCTCGCCGGCACCGTGGCGATGGAAGACATGGGCTTCAAGACCTTTGGCTTTGCCTATGGTCGCGAGGACGACTGGGAACCCGATCTGGTCTACTGGGGACCGGAAGCCGACATGATGGGCAGCGACCGCTTCCACAGCGGCGACCGGCTCGAAAACCCGCTGGCCGCCACCACCATGGGGCTGATCTACGTCAACCCGGAAGGCCCCAACGGCAGTGGTGATCCTGTCGCCGCCGCCGAGCGCATTCGCACAAGCTTCGGCCAGATGGCCATGAACGACGAGGAAACCGTGGCGCTGATCGCCGGCGGCCACACCTTCGGCAAGGTGCATGGCGCGCACAAGCCCAGCGAATGCGTTGGCCCGGAACCCGCTGCCGCCGACATCGAGGAACAGGGCCTGGGCTGGCAGAACAAGTGCGGCAAGGGCAACGCCGAAGACACCGTGACCAGTGGCCTGGAAGGTGCCTGGACCGCCGCCCCGACCCGCTGGACCATGATGTACCTGCAGAACCTGTTCAACTTTGAATGGGAGCAGACACGCAGCCCGGCCGGTGCCATTCAGTGGGTGCCCAAAGGCAGTCCGTCTGCAGCCATGGCACCGGATGCCCATGTCGAGGGCAAATCGCAGTCGGTGATGATGCTCACCACCGACCTGTCGCTGAAGGAAGACCCCAAATACCGTGCCATCTCCAAGCGCTTCCTGGAACACCCGGAGGAGTTCGAGGACGCCTTTGCCCGTGCCTGGTTCAAGCTGACCCACCGCGACATGGGCCCGACCGACCGCTATCTCGGCGGTGACGTGCCTGAGGAAGCCCTGTTGTGGCAGGATCCACTGCCTGCGGTGGATGCTCCGATCATCAACGAACGTGACGTGAGTCGCCTCAAGGACGCCATCCTCGCCACCGAGCTGAGCGTGCAGGAACTGGTACGCACCGCCTGGGCGGCGGCAGCCAGCTACCGTGGCAGCGACATGCGCGGTGGTGCCAACGGTGCACGCCTGCGCCTGGCACCGCAGAAAGGCTGGCCGGTGAACAATCCGGAAGAAGCGGCCAAAGTCATTGCCGCGCTGGACAAGGTGCGTGAGGATTTCAACGCCGACAGCCGTCGACAGGTGTCGCTGGCCGACATGATCGTGCTTGGCGGTGTCGCTGCCGTGGAACAGGCTGCGGCCGCTGGTGGCCATGATGTCGAAGTGCCGTTCACGCCCGGCCGTGCTGACGCCAGCGCGGAACAGACCGACGTAGATGCGTTCTCGGTGCTGGAACCCAAGGCCGATGGCTTCCGCAATTACTACAGCGATGAAGCCTATCTGCCACCGACGCAGGCGCTGGTGGATCGTGCCGATCTGCTGACGCTGACGGTGCCGGAAATGACCGCGCTGGTGGGCGGATTGCGGGTGCTGAACGCCAACACCGGTGGGGCTGCACATGGCGTGTTCACCGCCCAGCCGGGCACCCTGAGCAACGACTTCTTCGTCAATCTGCTGGACATGCAACACGTCTGGAGCAAGTCAGACAGCGAAGACGGCATCTACGAAGGTCGTGATCGCAGCAGCGGTGAGCTGAAATGGACCGCCACGCCGGTGGATCTGATCTTTGGTTCCAACGCCGAGCTGCGTGTGGTGGCCGAAGTGTACGCCTCCAGCGATGGTGAGCAGGAGCTTGTCAACGACTTCATCGCCGCCTGGAGCAAGGTCATGCAGCTGGATCGATTTGATCTCTGATCCGCACAAGCTGCACTGAAATCAGACCCGCTGCACTGCAGCGGGTTTTTATATCCACCAACACTGCAGAATCTTTGTCAGCCTCTGGACTCTTCCAGCCCACCCTGCAGCACATATTTCATTTGCAGAAACTCTTCCATGCCATGGCGTGAGCCCTCGCGGCCCAGGCCGGACTCCTTGACCCCGCCGAACGGCGCCACCTCGGTGGAGATGATGCCGGCATTGACGCCGACAATGCCGTATTCCAACGCTTCCTGCACCCGCCAGATGCGACCGATGTCGCGGGCATAGAAATACGCGGCCAGACCGGCGCGGGTGGCATTGGCCAGTTGAATGGCTTCGGCTTCGTCGTGAAACCGTGTCAACGCCGCCACCGGGCCAAAGATCTCCTCGCTGGCGATGGCCATGCCACCTTGAATGCCGGTGAGCACGGTGGGCGGGTAATAACGCTGTGCATCCAGACCACCCAGTTCGCCCTGCCAGTGACACGCAGCGCCCTGCGCCAGCGCGTCATCAACCAGCCGCTGCACCTTGTCGCGGCCAGCGCGGTTGATCAGCGGGCCCAGCATGACGCCGTCGCCGGTGCCCATCCCCTGTTTCATTTCGCCCACCCGGTCGCGCAGCCGGTCGGCAAACTCGGCGTATACGTCATCCTGCACCAGGATGCGGTTGGCACAGACACAGGTCTGGCCGGTGTTGCGGAACTTGCTCACCATCAGGCCGTCCACCGCCGCATCCAGATCGGCGTCAGCAAACACGATGAACGGCGCATTGCCGCCCAGTTCCATGGCGGTCTTTTTCACCGTCGATGCACACTGACGCATGAGCAGCTTGCCCACTGCGGTGGAACCGGTAAAAGACAGCATGGCCACGTCAGGATGACTGGACAGCACCTCGCCCACCGCCGCCGCCTGATTGCTGGTGACGATGTTGAACACGCCGGGCGGAAAGCCGGCCTCGTCGGCGAGCACAGCCAGCGCCAGCGCTGTCAGCGGGGTTTCTTCCGAGGGCTTGATCACCACCGGACAACCGGCCGCGAGTGCCGGGGTGGCTTTGCGGGTGATCATGGCGGCGGGAAAATTCCATGGCGTGATCGAGGCCACCACCCCGATCGGCTGGCGCAGCACCTGGATGCGTGCGTCCGGCCAGGGTGACGGAATCAACTCGCCATAAGCGCGCTTGGCCTCCTCGGCAAACCATTGCACAAACGACGCCGCATAGCCGATTTCGCCCTGCGCCTCGGCCAGCGGCTTGCCCTGCTCGCGGGTGATCAGCATGGCCAGATCGTCGGCGTGCTGCAGCATCAGCTGATACCAGCGATAGAGGATCTCGCTGCGCTGCTTGGCCGTCAGCGCACGCCAGCCGGCAAAAGCACTGTCCGCAGCGCTGATCGCAGCGCTTGTGTCATCGGCACCCAGATCACTGACCTCCGCCAGCAGTTCTCCCGTGGCCGGATCGTGCACAGCAAAGCTGGCACCTGAAGCCGCCGCCTGCCAGCGGCCATCGATCCAGGCCTGGTGCTTGAGCAAATCCTCACGGGCCAGCTTGATTGTGGTCATGACAGTGTTTCCTGAGATTGTGAATTGGCTGCAGACAATGAACCCCAGCGAAGTGGCCGACATTCAGGCGCAGATTATAACAAGCCGCCGACAAGGACCGGCTGCAGTCTGTTGCGGGCAGCGTGCGGCAACATTTTTTTATCTGATTTGGCCAATGCGCTGAGAGAATATCTGCTCACAGGCGTCAAGATATTCTGGTCACAGGTATCTTGCTTTGAACCTGCGCGGACCAGAACCCAAAAAAACGACAACAATCAGCCGGCCACCAGCCCGGCTTGCCGGCAGCATGGATTTGCATGGCCATTTTTCAGGGAGAAACTGAATGACATTATCACTACGCAGCCAGATCATTCTGGCGTTGCTTACCCTTGCAGCAATCTTCGTCACGCTGTTGACGCTGCAATCGAGAAGTTTTGAACAGGCGCTGAGCGACCAGAGCCTGCTTACCGAAGGCCAGAGCCTGTTGCAGCAGATCAACACGCTGCAGCGACGGGGTGCCGGCTATGCCGCCGTGGCACCACGCGACTGGGAAAGCTACAACCGCGATGTCGCCGTCATCTACAGCGGTTGGCAGGAAGATCTGGCCGCCCTGCAGCAAAACGTCACTGCGCTGGCCGCCAGGGCCCGCACACAGTTCAGCGACGATGCCGGCATCATGCAGCAATTGCAGACACTGCAGGACGCCTACCAGGGTTTTCGCAACGGTCTGAACGAAAAAATCGGCGACAATCCGGAACGCCCGCGACTGGAATGGGGTGCGGAGTATCTGGCCGCACAGTCGCCGGTGCTGAGCGAGCGTGCGCAAAGTTTCAACTCGGCCGTGGCCCGCCAGGTGCAGCAGCATGTGGATCGTGCCCGCAGTCAGCAACTGCTGGCCTGGGCGGTGGCAGCCGTCGCACTGATGTTGATTGTGGCCTGGTTCTGGTTTCGCGTCATCCGCCGCATCGGCAACGTCAACGACAGTTGCCGCGCGGTGTCTGCCGGCGAATTCGGCACCCGCGCACCGGAAGCAGGAAACGACGAGTTGAGCACGCTGGCGCGATCGTTCAACCAGTTGTCCTCACGCACCAGGGTGGTGCTGGGCATGCTGGACAAACTGCCAGCCGATGCACCACCGGCGGATGTGTTTGATCTGCTGTGGAGCGAGTCGGCCGATCATCTCGGTCATCACTGGCAGGGTCTGTTCGAGGTCAATCCACTCACCCGCGTGGCCGTGCTGACTGCCCAGCAACAGCGCGAGGGTGTGGATTTCAATGAGCAGGCGATGAACTACCCGATGCGCGCAATTCTGCAGGAGATGGCCGATCAGGGCAGCACGGTCTGGTCGCTGGACAACCTGCGCCATCACACACTCGAGCAGGCGGAATCCAGACTGCTGCGTGAGCTGTCACGCCGCGGCATGCACCGCATCGCGGTGGTGCTGTTGCAGGATCCGGCCAATCAGCGCAGCCGGCTGCTGGCATTTGCCTGGCCGGAAACCTCTGCCGATCACCCCGGAACCAGCCGCTTTCTGGCCAGCCTCAGCCGCTTTTTCAGCAGTCTGCTGTTCCCGCAGGAACGTCCCGCTGCAGCCACCAGAACCAGCACCGCAGCCAGCGGCTAAAACCCCCGCACGCTGCCGCCATCTGCACCAGCAGACGCGTATAATGTGACGATTGTCCGTGGCCCTGCCACGGCATGGCGGTCGTGCACCGCCACCCCCCAGTCGCCAGCAACCGCAGCAACCATGAGCAAGCAATATCAATCCGCCGACATCGAGGTGTTGACCGGCCTGGAGCCGGTGCGCCGCCGACCGGGCATGTACACCGACACCAGCCGTCCCAATCATCTGGTGCAGGAGGTGGTCGACAACAGTGTCGATGAGGCGCTGGCAGGCCATGCCAGCAACATCCAGGTCATTGTGCACGACGACGACAGCATCGAAGTCATCGACGATGGCCGTGGCATGCCGGTGGACGAGCATCCCGAACACAAACTGTCCGGTGTCGAGCTGATCCTCGGTCGCTTGCACGCCGGCGGCAAGTTTTCCGACAAGAACTACCAGTTTTCCGGCGGTCTGCACGGCGTTGGCGTGTCGGTGGTCAATGCATTGTCCAGCGAACTGCAGGTCACGGTGCGCCGTGACGGACAGGTTTATTGCATGCATTTCGCCGGTGGCGACAAAACCAGCGCATTGCAGATCGTCGACAAGACCAGCAAGAAGGACACTGGCACCAGCATCCGTTTTCGACCGGATGCGCAATATTTCGATCAGCCCAAACTGTCACTGCGCCAGTTGCGCCACAACCTCAAAGCCAAAGCGGTGCTGTGCCCGGGACTGCACATCAGCCTGCAGCTGCCCGGTCAGGACATCGAGCATTGGCACTTCGAAGATGGTTTGAAGGATTATCTGCTGGAAGCCCTGGGCATGCAGGAGCAGCTGCCGGTGCCGCCATTCATGGGCGATTTCAGCGCCGAGCGTGAACAGGTGAGCTGGGCGCTGTGCTGGGTGCCGGAAGGCGAATTGCTGCAGGAAAGTTACGCCAACCTGATCCCCACCCCACAGCATGGCACCCACGTCAATGGCCTGCGCAGCGGTCTGGTCGAGGCCATGCGCGAATTCTGTGACATTCACAACCTGCTGCCACGCGGCATCCGACTGGCGCCCGATGATGTCTGGGAACGGGTCGCGTTCGTGCTCTCGGTGAAGCTCAGTGATCCACAGTTCAGTGGCCAGACCAAGGAGCGGCTGAGCTCGCGCAGCATCGCCACCTATGTCACCCAGGCCAGCAAGGATGCCTTCAGTCTGTGGCTGAACCAGCATGTCGAAACCGGCCAGGCCATCGCCGAGTTGGCCATCTCCAGAGCCCGCCAGCGCCTGCAGGCCAGCAAGCAGGTGAAACGCAAGCGCATCACCGCAGGCCCCGCCCTGCCCGGCAAGCTGGCCGACTGCAGCAGTCAGGATCTGGCGCTGACCGAGCTGTTTCTGGTCGAGGGCGATTCCGCCGGTGGCTCAGCCAAACAGGCCAGAAACCGCGAGTTTCAGGCCATCATGCCCTTGCGCGGCAAGATTCTGAATACATGGGAAGTGGACTCGTCGCAGGTGCTGGCGTCGCAGGAAGTGCACGATCTGGCCATTGCCATTGGCGTCGACCCCGGCAGCGACAAGCTCGACGGTCTGCGCTACGGCAAGGTGATCGTGCTCGCCGATGCCGATTCCGACGGTCTGCACATTGCCACCCTGCTGGCGGCGCTGTTCATGCAGCACTTCCGCCCGTTGGTGGATGCCGGCCATGTGTTCATTGCCATGCCGCCGCTGTATCGCATCGATGTCGGCAAGCAGGTGTTCTATGCGCTGGACAACGAAGAACGGCAGATGCTGTATGAACGCATCCAGAAGGAAAACATGAAAGGCAAGGTGTCGGAGACCCGCTTCAAGGGGCTGGGCGAAATGAATCCGGCGCAACTGCGCGAGTCGACCATCAACCCGGACACGCGGCGCTTGCTGCAGCTGACCGTGGACGATGAACGTGCCACATTGAAAATCATGAACATGCTGCTGGCCAAGAAGCAGGCGTCGGATCGACGCGAGTGGCTGCAGCGCAAAGGCGATCAGGCAGAGCTATGAACAGCAGCACCGAACACCAGTCATTCGAAATCGAGCCCCTGCGCAACTATGCCGAGCGCGCCTATCTGAACTATGCCATGTACGTGGTGCATGACCGCGCCCTGCCGCATGTGGGCGACGGTCTCAAACCGGTGCAGCGCCGCATCGTCTACGCCATGTCCGAACTGGGACTGTCGGCCACATCCAAACCGAAAAAATCGGCCCGCACGGTCGGCGACGTGATCGGCAAATTTCATCCGCATGGCGACAGCTCCTGTTACGAGGCCATGGTGCTGATGGCGCAGCCGTTCTCATACCGCTATCCGCTGGTTGACGGCCACGGCAATTTCGGCTCACCGGACGATCCGAAATCGTTTGCCGCCATGCGCTACACCGAATCGCGCCTCACCGCCTACGCGCGCTCGCTGCTGCAGGAGCTGCCGCTGGGCACGGTGGACTGGGTGCCAAACTTCGATGGCACACTGAAGGAACCGCAGCGGCTTCCGGCGCGGCTCCCCAATGTGCTGCTCAATGGTGCCTCCGGCATTGCCGTGGGTCTGGCCACCGACATTCCGCCGCACAATCTGCGTGAAGTGGTCAGTGCCACCATCCACCTGCTGGAACAGCCCAAGGCCAGCGTGGCCGATCTGTGTGAACACGTGCAGGCCCCGGATTTCCCCGGTGGTGCCGAGATCATTTCCAGCCGTGACGAGTTGCTGCAGATCTACTCGACCGGCAACGGCATGCTGCGCAGCCGCAGCATCTGGCATCGCGAGGGCGACAACATCATCATCTCGGCCCTGCCCTATCAGGTCTCACCGGCGCGCGTGCAGGAGCAGATCGCGGCACAGATGCAGGCCAAAAAACTGCCCATGCTGGAGGATCTGCGTGATGAATCAGATCAGGACCACGCCATCCGTCTGGTGCTGATACCGCGTTCCAACCGGGTCAACCTGGAGCAACTGATGCAGCATCTGTTTGCCACCACCGATCTGGAACGCAGCCACCGCGTGAATCTCAACGTCATCGGACTCAATGGCCGACCGGACTGCCTCAACCTGAAACAGTTGCTGCAGCAGTGGCTGCAGTTTCGCACCGACACCGTGACCCGGCGGCTGGAATACCGGCTGGATCAGGTGGTGGATCGCCTGCACGTGCTGGCCGGCCTGCTTATCGCCTACCTCAACATTGATGAAGTCATCCACATCATCCGCACTGAGGACGATCCCAAGCCGGTGCTGATGCGCCGCTTTGAGCTCACCGGCACCCAGGCCGAAGCGATTCTGGAGCTGAAACTGCGGCATCTGGCCAGGCTGGAAGAAATGCGCATCCGCGGCGAACAGGACGAACTGGAGACCGAGCGCCGGCAGCTGGAGACCCTGCTTGGCTCGAAACGCAAGCTGCGCAATCTGATCCGTGATGAATTGCTGGAAGATGCCGAGCGCTATGGCGATGCGCGCCGCTCACCACTGGTCCAGCGCGCTGCTGCGCAGGCCTACAGCGAATCCGATCTGCTGCCCAGCGAGCCGATCACCGTGGTCATGTCCAGCCAGGGCTGGGTGCGTTCGGCAAAAGGCCACGATGTGGAGCCGGACAGTCTGAATTACCGCACCGGCGATGGATTTGCCCATGCCGCGATCGGGCGCAGCAACCAGCAGGTGGTGTTTTTCGACCACAGCGGCCGGGCCTATGCCATGGCAGCGCATCAACTGCCGTCCGCACGCGGCCACGGCGAGCCGTTGACGAGCAAATTTTCACCACCGCCAGATGCCCGCTTCTGCGGCCTGGTGCTGGCCAAAGAGACCAGCACTGTGCTGCTGGCAAGCAGCCACGGCTATGGCTTCCAGACGCAATTTGAGCACCTGCTGAGTCGCCAGAAAGCGGGCAAACAGGTGGTCACGGTTCCGCCCCATGCCACCCTGCTGCCGCCGGTGCTGGTGGATGATCCGGCCAAAGACCTGCTGGTGGCCATCAGCAGCGACGGCCATTTGCTGGCGGTTGCGCTCAGCGAAGTGCCGGAGCTGGCGCGCGGCAAAGGCAACAAGCTGATCAACATCCCGGCAGCGAAACTGAAATCGGGTGAGCTCAGCGTGGTGGCCATGACCACCTTGTCAGCGCAGCAGGAATTGCTCATCTGGGCCGGCAAACGTTATCTGAAAATGCGCTGGAACGATGTGCAGGACTACCGTGGCGAGCGTGCCCAGCGCGGTAAGAAACTGCCCCGTGGCTATCAGCAGGTCAGTCATATCGAACGCAAGTCACTGTAGCCAGAGTCATGCTATTGTCGCCAGCCCACGGGTTTATGTTTGTGCACGTCCCGAGAACGGCAGGCAGCAGCATGGTGCAGGTATTGCAACCCGCCTGTTTGCCCGCCAAACACAGTCTATGGAGCAAGCTGATTTACCGCATGCGTGTTCAAGCGCTGTGGCAGAGCTGTCATTTTCGCCATCACGAACGCGTGCAGGCCGTGCGTGCCCGGCTGCCGGAAGCCGTGCGCAACAACCTGTTCAGCTTTGCCTTCGTGCGCAATCCCTACGACTGGCTGGTGTCCCTGTTTGAGTATCAGCGACAAACCCCAGCGCACCGTAAACATGCCAGCGTCAGCAGCATGAGTTTTGCGGACTATGTCAGACATGAGATGATCCGCAACCGGCGTCACCAGTGGCACATGCTTTGCGATACGCAGCGGCGACCGCTGGTGCAGGCGATTGGGTGCCATGAGCACCTGGAGCAGGATTTTGCCAGCATCTGCCAGCGGCTGGGATTGGCGGATACGACGTTGCCGCATGTCAATCACAGTCGACATCGATGCTATCAGGACTATTATGACGAGGGCTTGCGCCAGCAGGTGGCGCAGCACTGGCAGATTGATCTGCAACTGTTCGGCTACGATTTCAGCGGCCGTAGCAACAATGCCAAAGCGAACTGCATGTTGTCGTGATCACCACTGGCCCGCGTTATTCATGAATCTGAATAATGCGGGTTAGCCTGAACTGACCTGAATCAGTTGCTTGCCGCCGGCAGGGAAATGCCGGCGGCCTGCATGGTATTGAGCAACAGCATGGTCACCGTCATTGGCCCGACCCCGCCCGGCACCGGGGTGTACCAGCTCGCTTTCTGCTGCACCACAACCGCATCCAGATCACCGCACAGACTGCCGTCCGGGGCGCGGTTCATGGCAATGTCCACCACCACGGCACCATCGCGCAACCAGTCCGCATCAACGATACCGGTGCGGCCCACCGCCGACACCAGCAGATCCGCCTGCCGCACATGCTGTTCCAGCTCGCGCGTGAAACGGTGGCAGATGGTCACGGTGGCACCGTCCAGCAGCAGTTCCAGCGCCATCGGTCGACCGACGATGTTGGAAGCCCCCACCACCACGGCATGCAGGCCACGGGTACTGATGCCATGATGGTGCAGCAGGGCCATCACCCCGCGCGGTGTGCACGGCCGGATGCCCGGATCACGCAACACCAGGCGGCCAATGTTCATGGCGTTGAAGCCATCCACATCCTTGGCCACGGCGATGCGCTCAAGCACCGTTTGCGTGCTGATGTGCGGCGGCAATGGCAGTTGCACGAGGATGCCATGGATGCTGGCATCGGCGTTCAGACGATCCACTTCAGCCACCAGATCAGCACTGCTGATGGTGGCCGGCAGGCGCACGATGCGCGAGTGGATGCCGGTGTGTTCACAGGCCTTGCTCTTGTTGCGCACATACACCGCCGAGGCCGGATCACTGCCCACCAGCAACACCGCCAGTCCCGGCACCTGGCCACCTTCGGCAACGTGTTGGGTGATGGCTGCGCGGATGTCATCGCGCATTGTCGCGGACAGCGCCAGACCATCCAGCTTCTGAGCGCTGTGTCCGTCCCGCTTGCTCATCGCAGTCGCTCCGCCCTGGGCCTGGCTGCATGAGGCCTGGCTGCATGAGGCCTGGCTGCATGAGGCCTGGCTGCGCTGTGACGCTGCCCGGCGCATACCTCGCAGTTTGCGTCGGCGCGCATGCCTGATAGGGTGAAAGCGGTGTCCAGCGTGTTGATCTGCAACAGTTTGCCAGTCAGCACGCTCGGCAGGCGCAGACACAGTTTGATCGCCTCGATCGCCTGCATGACCCCGGCCACACCGGGCACCGCTCCGAGCACACCGGCCTCGCTGCAGGACGGCCGGTCACCGGCCTGCGGGAACAGGCACTGATAGCATGGGGCATCGGCCTGCGCTGACGGCCAGAACACCGCCAGTTGCGCCACGAAGCCTTCCACTGCAGCGTACACCATGGGTTTGTCCAGCGCCACGCAGGCGCGATTGACCAGATAGCGGGTGGCATAGTTGTCGCTGCCATCAACCACCACGTCGTAAGCATCGGTGATGATGGTGCTGACATTGGCCTCGTCCAGCCGCACTGCATGGGTGTCCACCTGCACTTCCGGATTGAGCTGTTTCAGCCGCGCCCGCGCCGACTCGGTTTTCATCTCGCCGCACATTGATGTGCTGTGCAGGATCTGCCGTTGCAGGTTGGAGAGTTCGATGCGATCGTCGTCGACAATGCCGATGCGGCCGACTCCGGCAGCGGCCAGATACAGCGCAGCCGGGCTGCCCAGACCACCGGCACCGATCACCAGCACACTGCTGTCGAGCAGACGTTGCTGGCCGGCTGCTGCAATTTGCGGCAGTTGCAGATGTCTGGCATATCGCTGTTGCTGGGCGATGCTCAGGCCAGCGTTATCCGCTGTGGCCGGCAGTTGCTGTGGCAGTCCGGCACGCTGCCAGGCGTGCATGCCGCCACGCAGACTGCACACCTGCTGATAGCCCAGCTGCTGCAGCGTTTGCGCCGCCAGCACCGAGCGCAGACCCTGGGCACAAACCAGCAGCAGCGGCTGCTCGCGGTCGAGCAGCCATTGCGGCAGCTGCATTTCCAGCCGGCCACGGCTGCAATGCCTGGCGCCACGGATCATGCCCTGGCTCAGTTCATCTGCCTCGCGCACATCCAGCACCAGCCAGCCGTCGCGCTGCATGCCGCTGACCTGCTGCGGATCCACTTCCGTCACTGCTGCCCGCGCGACAGCCAGCATCTGCTCGACTGTGGTCGGTGTCGTCATCAGCGCTTGCCTTTGACGTGCCGCTGCAGGCGCTTGCGCTTTTCCAGTTGTCGTTTGGTCAGGGTATTGCGGCGACCGGCAAACGGATTCCTGCCGTCGCGCAATTCCAGCTGCAGCGGAATGCCCTGCAGCCTGAACTCATCGCGCACCTGATTCAGCAGATAGCGGTGATAACTGGCCGGCAGAGTATCGGTGCGGTTGCCGTGCACGACGATGCGCAGTGGTGAGCGACCGCCGATGTGGGCATAACTGAGACTGGCCTTGCGACCGCCTTTCAGCGGTGGCGGATGCCGGGTGACGGCCGTCTTGATCACGCTGGTGACCTTGTTGCTGGAAAAACTGGTGGCGGCAATGGCGTGGATATGGTTGATCAGCTTGAACAGCTCGCCGATGCCGCTGCCATGCAGCGCGGACAGGGTCAGACGCGGGACAAAATCAGCAAAAGGCAGCTTGCGATCCAGCTCCTGCATGACACGCTGGCGCTGATCCAGGCTCATGCCATCCCACTTGTTCAGCAGCAGCAGCATGGGCTTGCCCAGCTCAATGACCTGGCCGATCAGGTGCGCATCCTGATCCACCATACCCTCCTGGGCATCGATCATCAGCAACGCCATGTCGGCCCGGCGTACAGATTGCAGTGCCTTGATCACACTGAGTTTTTCCACATCATTCTGAATCCGCGAACGACGCCGCACACCGGCGGTATCGATCACGTGATAGTGTTTACCATCACGCTCCAGACTGACCTCAATGCTGTCTCTGGTGGTGCCGGGTTCGGCACTGGAAATGACCCGCTCTTCACCCAGCAGGCGATTGGTGAGCGTGGATTTGCCGGCGTTGGGACGTCCGATCAGCGCCAGTCTTATCAGTGCCGGATCGTGTTCGGTGGTGCTGTCGGGGGCAGTGAAAAACGGCTCCAGCGCTTCCTCGATGTGCTGCTGCAGATCATCCAGTCCCCGGCGATGCGCGGCTGCTATGGCCAGCGGCTGACCCAGACCGAGCTGATACCAGTCGGGTTGCTCGATGTCCCAGTTGATGCCGTCGGTCTTGTTCGCCACCAGCAGGATGGGCTTGTCCTGTTTGCGCAGATTGCTGAGGATGTCCTGATCGGCGGCCAGCAGACCGGCGCGGGCATCGACCAGAAACAGGATCAGATGCGCCTCCTCCAGCGCCATCTCCACCTGATCCAGCGTTTGCGCATCAATTCCCTGGGCCTGGGCAACGATGCCGCCGGTATCAACCAGCAGATAGCTTTGCTCCGAACGCGTCCTGCAGATGCCATACTGACGATCCCGGGTCACCCCCGGCTGATCGGCCACAATGGCATCCCGGGTTCGCGTGAGGGCGTTGAACAGCGTGGATTTGCCGACATTCGGCCGACCGGCAATGGTCACGACGGGCAACTGTATCATCGGTCTGCAGCCGGCTGCCGATCAGCACACGCCCAGCACCAGTTCAGCAACAGCCTGAGCCTGCTGCGAGTAGGCACAGCGCCCGCAAATCCAGGCAGCGACATCGGCACATGGGATTCGCCGGACAGACTGCAGCGGAGCAGGCGCGCCATCTCAGATGGCGGCGCCGGCGCGGTACAGATAGAGGTTGCCTGCGTCGGTGTAGATGAACATGTCGGTACCGACCACCAGCGGTGCCCGGCTGATGCCATCGCTATCAAGGCGGTCACGGGCGGCAAACTCACCGGACTCGGTGTCGATCAGGTGCAGATAACCTTTGCTGTCACCGACCACGGTGTAGTTCAGATAAAAGGCCGGCCGGGTCACATCACGGTTGAACAGTTTGTCCTGTTTCCACAGTGTGGCGGAATTGATGCGGTCCACCAGCCACACCTGGCTGCTGCTGTCAGCCAGCGCCAGCCGCGTGCGTGCCACCGCCAGACCCTTTGCAGACCCGGTGTCCTTGACCCACTGAATGCGACCGGATTGCAGTGACAGTGCTGCCAGCCGGCCCTTGCTGCTGGTCACGTACAGGTCGCTGGCGACAATCGCCATCGGTCCGTCGATGTCGGCCAGCCGCTCCAGATCGGTCTTGCCTTCGCGGGTGCTGACCGGCTGCTCCCAGATCAGGGTGCCGTCGCCTGCGCGCAGTGCAATCACCTCACCGCCATCGTAACCGACGTAGATGACACCGCCGCGTGCCAGCGGCGGGCTGTTGCCGCGCAGCGTGAGCAGCGGCACATTGCGGTCGTACAGCCAGCGGCGCACGCCGGTGATGGCGTCAAATCCAAAAATGCGCCCATCGATACAACGCACCACCACCACACCGTCGTGCAGGATCGGCTTGCTCAATACTTCCGATGACACAGGTGCCCGCCAACGCACCTCTCCGTCATCGCTGGAAAAAGCAAACACTTCGCCATCCACCGTGCCGACCAGAATCAGGCCACCACTGACCTCCGGGCCGGCGGAGATGCGCAGCTTGCTCTCAATCCGGTTTTCGACTCTGCCGCTGTCGGCGGCGACGACATAGATTTCGCCCTTGCGATCAGCAATGTAAACCTTGCCGGCGTTGTACACCGGTGCGTTGTACAGCGGCACATCCCCGGCACCAGCGCCAACGGATGTGCGCCAGACGCGCTTAAGCTGAGTGCTGCTCTCGAACTCGACCAGCTCTGCCGGCGCGTTCGGGTCAATTTCGTCACCACCGAAAATGCCGCAGCCAGCCAGTGCCGACAGCAGCAGCGCAACACCCGGCAACTGCGTGCGCTGCCACCACACGGCGGCACAGCCACGACGATGATGGCGGCTTGCAGTCCTGCTGCTGTACTGGCCGGTGTGAACGTGGTTCATGAATTGTCGTCGCCACCGTCAGCGGCCGCATCGCCATCCGGTGCGGCCTGCAGCTGTTGCAGCAGTTCCGGCGGGATGTTGGCTGGCATGTTGGCCGGCTGGTTGGCGAAACTGCCGCCGGCCTGCTCCAGCAAGGCATCGATGTCAGGCTCTTGCAGTGCCTGCAGGCGCAGTGCCACCAGCCGATCCGGTGTGCCGCCAAGTTCGGTTTCCACCGTCTCAAAAGCCGCCAGCGCCTGCTCGTTGTCGCCTTTGGCCAGATAGGCCTCGCCACGGGTGCGCGCAATCAGTGCCGCATAATGTTGTGGATCCACCACCGTGTCCAGCAGTTGCAGCGCGGCATCCGGCTGCTCCAGTGCGATCAGTACACGCGCCTTGCGCAATTTGGCAATGTTGCCAAGATAGCCGGCTTCACTGCCCTGAATGACAAAATCCAGCTCTGCAACCGCTGCCTGGAGTGCACCATCATTGATGTGCTGATCGGCCAGCTGCAGACTCGCCAGCGCAGCGTAAAGGTTGTCGGCATAATCCTGTTTCAGCTTGCTGGCAGCCTGCTCGACGGCCACGCTGGCTGTTTCTGCAGGTTCCGCAGCGCTGTCCAGCGCCGGCAGTTGCTGCTGCAAAATGTTGTACTGGGTCGCAGCACCAAGATTCTGCTCCATCTGGTACTGCTGCCAGTAGCGGAAACCGAAGATGCCGCCGAATGCCAGCAGCAGACCGATGACGATGCCACTGCCGTTGTCGCGCAGCCATTGCTTGACGCGTTCTGCCTGCTCCATATCGTCGTATAGTTCGACCGCCATGCGTTTATCTCCAGTCTGTCATGCGCTGATGAAAATGATTTGATCCGGGTATTATCGTGGAATTGGCCGTGCAGTCCAAGTGCATGCTCAATGCAGACTGGCGTATTGACCGGCCAGCCAGCCTGGAAGTTCGTCAGCAGGCAGAGTCTGCTGCGCTGCATCCGACTGCATGTGGCGCACACTGACTTCACCGCGCTGCTGTTCTTCTGCAGCCACAATCAGCGCCAGCACTGCGCCGCTGCGATTGGCGCGTTTCATCTGCGCCTTCATGCTGCCGCCGAGGTGATCCAGCAGCAACGTGGCATCCGGCAGCGCATCCCGACAGCGCTCCACCAGCTGCATCGCTGCAGCGCGCAGGCTCGCATCCTGCACTACCACATACAGCAGCGGCGCTGACGCGGCCAGCGACTGCTGTTCCAGTAGCGCCACCAGACGCTCCTGGCCCATGGCAAAGCCGATGCCCGGAGTCGGCCTGGCACCGTGCAGTTCAACCAGATCGTCGTAGCGCCCGCCGGCGCAGACCGTGCCCTGCGCGCCGAGCTCATCGGTCTGCCATTCAAACACCGTGTGCGAGTAATAATCCAGCCCGCGCACCAGCCGGTCATCATGCTGATAATCGATGCCGCTGGCGCTGAGCATGGCACAGACCTGATCATAGTGTGCGCGGCTTGCACTGCCCAGTTGCTGCAACAGCGTCGGCGCCTCAGCCAGCAGTTGCTGCAGCGCCGGGTTCTTGCTGTCGAGCACACGCAGCGGATTGGTTTCCATGCGCCGCAGACTGTCCTCGTCAAGCTGCTGCTGGTGCTGGCGCAGCCAGTCCTGCAACTGCTGGCGATATTGCTGCCGCTCAGACCGGTTGCCCAGGCTATTGATTTTCAGCTTGATCTTTGCCGCCAGGCCCAGCCGTTGCCATAAGCGGTGCGACATGATGATCAGTTCGGCATCGATGCCGGCATCGGCGATGCCAAAGGCCTCGACACCGATCTGGCTGAACTGACGCTGGCGGCCTCGCTGCGGACGCTCGTGTCTGAACATTGGCCCCTGATACCAGATTTTCGTGCCCGGCGTGTGCAGCAGACCATGCTGGATCATACAGCGCACCGCGCCTGCGGTGCCTTCCGGGCGAAGACTGAGGCTGTCACCATTGCGATCGGCGAAGGTGTACATTTCCTTTTCCACGATGTCGGTGACGGCACCGATGGAGCGCGTGAACAGTTCGGTGCTTTCCAGCAGTGGCAGGCGCACTTCGGCATAACCATATCTTTGCAGCAGGGCCAGCGCGGTCTGTTCCAGATGCCGCCAGTAGACAGCCTGCTCCGGCAGCACATCGGGCATGCCGCGGACATTGCGGATGATTTCAGTCATGAGTTTCGCTTGTTCCAGATTGCCATGCCATTATAGATTCAGCCGACTGACAACGCAGCGCAACTGTCGCGATCCAGCTTCATGGGCTCGCGCAGCAGCTTTATGGTGTCGGTATTTGCGGTCGGAAATGTGCCGGTCCAACGCCGCCGGCGGGGGCGAAATTTATTGTGCCTGGCTGCCCCTGTCAGACCAGATCAATGCAACAGGCAGGCGCCTGCAGGCATCACTGTGGCGACGGCAGTTCAGCCAGTTTCAGCTTGGCCACGTTGCCACGCGTATGCGGACTCAGGTCCACCGGCATACCATTGAGCATGACGTCAACGGCTGAGGCCTTGCCAATGAGGATATCCAGCGGCAACTGCACCTGATACTGATGCGACTGTCCGCTGCGCAACAGGTCGAACTCCACCCGTTCGCCGGCAGCATCGCTGATCTCCACCCAGGAGTCATTGAGCATGCGCAGTTGCAGTTGCACCGCGCCCGGTGCAGCGAGGTCGAAGCCGCTTGCTGACGACGCGGTCGCCGAGTCGGCATCCGGCAGCGCCCGCAGTGGTGGTCGCGGCGCTGGGGTGGCAGTGTCATTGAGCTGATAGGTGGCTGGCAGCAGCGACTGCGAACTGAGCATATCCTGACCGCCCGGATTGCCGGGACGGGCTGGCCGCATGCTGGCAAACGGTGCTGCCGAGGCGGAAAAATGACCAGGACGTATGCTTGCCACCTCAGCCGCTTCATCCTGACTGGCGGTCGCCGTTGACACCGGGGCCGATGAGCTCACCAGTGTTTCATCAAAAGACATGCGCACGGCACCCTGAGTGAACCACCATACCAGTGGAATCACAACGCCGGCTGTGACCACAACATAACTGGCAATGCGCAGCGCATTGTCAAACAGCCGCTGTGCAGGTGCTGGCGGCAGCGCCGCCGGCAGCAGGTTTTTCTGCCCCGCTGCGGTCTCGCTGTCGGTATCGTGTTGCTGCTTAAACAGCGTCTCGGCGCTGACATCATCCAGACTGGGGTCGTGCTGATTGAGCAGGCTGATATAGCGCTGCACATGACCGCGCAGATAGATCGATGGCAAGCCCTGGCAACTGCCCTGCTCGATGGCAAGCAGCGTGCGAGTGGGCAGGCGCAGTGCACTGGCGGCATCGTGCAAATCCATTTTCTGTTTGCGACGTGACTTCTCCAGGCATGCGCCCAGTGACTTCCATGTCAATTCATTGGCTGGCTGGTTCATGTCAAGGCGTTTCCTGATTCTTCAGAATCTCAGTCGATCCCGGGTAGAGACTCTCCAGTTGTCTGGCGTAGCGCTCTACCTCATCGTCGTTGTTTAAAGCCGTCTCGATCCGATAGCCCAGTACCAGGCTGGATCGGTTGGGGCTCGCGACGGCTTCGTATCGCTGCAGAAATCCACGTGCGCTCATGTATTCCTGCATGTCGTATTTGATCGAGGCAAGCAAAAAAAGCGCCTCGCTGGCATCGGGTGCAAACCGCAATGCCTGCCGCAGATGCTGCTCGGCCCGAGCATAATCCGGCACTTTGGCAATGCAGCGTCCGGCGTTGAGCAGTGCCAACTCGGGCGTCTGGTAAAACGCATTGCCGGCTGCCTGGAGAAAATGTTTCTCTGACAGCCTGTAATCACCTATCTTACACAAAAATGCACCAAAATTGTTTTGTGCCGATGCATCTTCCGGATCGGCCTTGATCGCCAGACGGTGGTGCTTTTCCGCCTCTTCGGTTTTATTGATCTGCTCGTAGAGAATGGCCAGGGTTGATAGCGCCTGCGAATTGCCGGGATCAAAGGCGATGGCTTTCTGCAGCTTCTGCAGCGCCAGCTCGTAACTGCCCCGGCGCAGATAGCCGGCGCCCAACTCGGTATTGATTCGGGATGCCTGCTGTGCTCGCGATGGCGCAGAGATGTTGTCGCGGAAATTTTCTTCGTTGCTACATGAGCTTAAGAGCAATAGTAAAAGTAAAAACTGAGATATTTTCACTGCCACTGAGTTCATTGCGCGGATACGCCTCACAGCGCAACCTGTAGACGGATGCGTTCGCGGCGGGTGGTTCGATCCATGAAATCACCGGCCAGTTGACCACAGGCCGCGTCGATGTCCTGGCCCCTGGTGCGCCTGACCGTAGCGACGAAACCGGCCGTCATCAGCTGTTGCTGAAAGGCGGCGATGACCGGCTCCGGGCTACACCGATAGCTGCTGCCGGGAAATGGATTGAACGGAATCAGGTTGACTTTGCCCGGCACCTGCTGCAGCAATCTGACCAGCTTGCGCGCCTGCGCTGGCTGATCGTTGACACCATCGATCATGGTGTACTCATAAGTCACACTGCGCTTGATGCGCCCCTTGCTGTAGCGGGCACAGGCTGCGAGCAGCTGCTCGATCGGGTATTTGCGATTCAGCGGCACCAGTTCATTGCGCAGCTTGTCCTCGGCCGCATGCAACGACACCGCCAGCGAGACATCCACCGCCGAGCTCAACTCGTCAATCGCCGGCACCAGGCCCGCCGTGCTCACCGTGACCCGGCGTGCCGCCAGACCGAAGGCCAGATCCTCACACATCAGTCGCAGCGCAGGCAGCAGCGCCGGCATGTTCAGCAATGGCTCGCCCATGCCCATCATGACAATGTTGGTGATGCGCCGTGCCCCATTGCGCTGATGACCGAGCCGCCGCGCCGCCTGCCACACCTGGCCGATGATCTCAGCCGTGGCCAGATTGCGGTTGAAGCCCTGCGCACCGGTGGCACAGAAGCTGCAGTTGAGGGCACAGCCGACCTGCGACGACACACACAGGGTGCCGCGGTTGGGTTCCGGAATATAAACGGTTTCGATGGCATTGCCGGTGCCGACATCAAACAGCCATTTCACCGTGCCGTCACTGGAATGCTGCTCGCTGAGAATCGCCGGTGCGCGGATGACCGCATGCTGCTGCAACCATTCGCGCAGCGGCTTGCCCAGATTGCTCATGGCATCGAAATCTGTCTGCTGCTGGTGGTAAATCCACTTCAGCACCTGATCTGCGCGAAAAGCACTGTGTCCATGCGCCACAAACCACTGCCGCATACCTTCCCGATCAAGATCGAGCAGATTGGTCGGCGTCGTTGCAGTGCTGGTTGCCATGCGCAGTCTCCGCCCTCAGCCTCTACTGCAGAGCTGATCGTCGCTGAAGAAGTAAGCAATTTCGAACGCCGCCGTGTCCGGGCCATCGGAACCATGCACGGCATTGGCGTCGATGGAACTGGCGAAATCGGCACGGATGGTGCCAGGTGCTGCATCTGCCGGATTGGTTGCCCCCATCAATTCACGGTTGCGACTGATCGCCTGCTCACCTTCCAGCACCTGAATCATGACCGGACCTGAAGTCATGAAATCAACCAGATCGTTGTAAAACGGGCGCTCCTTGTGCACTTCGTAAAAGCCGGCCGCTTCGTCGCGGGAAAGCTGCTGCATGCGCGCGGCGATGATGGACAGGCCGGCACGTTCGAAGCGGCTGTAGATTTCACCGATGACGTTTTTCGCCACAGCATCCGGTTTGATGATGGAAAGCGTACGCTCGTTCAAGGGGGGTTCTCCAGGTTTAGGGGTCTGTACTGTGACCGCGTTGATGCAATAATTCCAGAACAATCAGAGCTTTGTCGACAACATCGGCAAACCGCTGCGACCCGTGCATCAATGTGCTCGGCGCTGGCTGGACCGGCATGTGGATCAGCCATTGTGCTGGCAGGCCACAGCGGGGCAAAACGACGATGGAAAAAGCTCCAAGTAAGTCAGCCATCATAATGAAAATCTGGATTTTTCTCAAGCCACACAGGATGATCGGAGCGCATGGCAAGGCCAACTGAGCGTCCGCTTTAATCACATGATCAGGAGATCGACCATCCTGCCGGCAACACAGGCAGAACAGCGTCAGGAGGGTTGGCGCAAAAAAAACGGTGGCGCTGCGCAAGCGCCACCGTTCGTGCCAGCGATTCCCCAAATCCACTGGCGTGCCCGAACCAGCTCAGGCAGAACAATAGTACGCTGCAGTGGCCTGCCTTGAAGTACGAAATGGCCTGTGCTGTTTGTAGGCAAAGCGCTTGCAGATTTGTAGGAAATCTCTGACATCAAGTCAGCAATGGTCAAGCTTACAACAGTCTGAGACGATCCCGCAACTGCTGCCACCAGTAAAACCCTTGCGCGGCAGCCATGCCGGCCACACCGTACACCGGGTCAGCGCGATAGCGGGCAAACTGCCGGTAGTCGGCATGCTCACCGCAGACAGCTGCCGCCAGCAGTTCTCCAGCCAGCGCTGTGGTGGCAACACCATGTCCACCAAAACCGGTCGCCGACCAGTGCTTGTCACCATGCTGGCGAATTTCCGGCATGCTGTTGCGGGTATAGGCCATCAAGCCGCCCCAGGCATGCTCGATGCGCACTTTCCGCAGCTGCGGATACAGGCGCACCATGTCGGCGTGCAGACGTGCCGAGATCCACGCCCGCGAGCGTTGGCGGGTGGAAATCCGTCCGCCCCAGAGCAGACGCCGGTCACGGCTCTTGCGGTAATAGTCGAAAGCGAAGCGGTTGTCGTAGACTGCGGCGTCAGCGGGCAGAATCTGCTCCAGCTCATCGCCAAGTGGCTCGGTGGCGACCATGAATGTGGCGATCGGCAGAGTGCCTTTGGCCTGCGGCAGATTGAGTCCCTTGATGTAACCGCCGCAGCACACCACCAGATGCCTGCAGTTCACCCGGTGACTGACGCCGTTGCTGTACATCTGCAGACTCCAGCGCCCTGCTTTCCTTTGCACCTGCTCACAGCGTGCGTGGGCATAGACCTGAGCACCACCGGCAGTCACCTGCGCGGCCAGCGCATGGGCGTAGGCCAGTGGCTGAAAATGCGCACCCTGTGGTTCATACAGGCCGGCGTGGTAGTGATCACAGCGCACCCATTCACGCAATTGTGCCGGGGTCAGACACTGCCAGTCGGCCCCCAACTGATGATTCATGGTCTGCTGCAGGGCCTGCAGGTCTGCGGTACGGTCAAAGCGGTCGGCCAGCACAATGCCCTGATCCACCAGATCACAGTCCATCGCCTGGCTGCGGATGCGTGACTTGATGCTCTGCTGCGCGGTCACCGTGAGCTGATACAGACGTTCTGCAGCAGCCTCACCCAGTTGCCGGATCAGCGCCTGCGGCGACAGCGAATAGCCACCCATGATGAAGCCGCCATTGCGACCAGAGGCCCCGGCCCCGACTTCACCGGCCTCGAACACGGCGAGCTCGCCGCAGCCGCGCGCCAGCAGCCCGGCGGCAGTGCTCAAGCCGGCGAAACCGGCTCCAATGATGGCCACATCCAGCGTCAGATCAGATTCCAGAGTGGCAGCGCGGTGGCGGGTTCTGTGCTGCATGTCGTCTGCGTAGAAGCAGCCGCGCAGGCCGTGGTCACTGTCTTGATGCAGCGGTTTCATGTTAAATTGGAACATCTGTGGATGCGCCCTGATTCAGACCCGTGCCGCAGGCGTAAACCGCAGCGATGCTTGTCATCGAACAGCGCATTTGCATGTCTCATCAAGTGTCCCAATGTCCATTGTAAACCCTGTTTGCAAGCGAGCCTTTTTTGAGTAAAACCAGCCATGAGTAAAACCAGCAAATACGAAGCCAAAGTTCCTGACGACAACGGCATCATCCCGTACAGCGAGGACGAACACGCGGTCTGGCATGATCTGATCACACGGCAGATGGACATCATCAAGGGGCGCGCCTGCCCCGAGTTTCTCGACGGCCTGGAGATTCTGGATCTGCCCAGCGATCGTATCCCGCAACCCGGCGAGGTGTCCGAGAAGCTCTACGCCCGCACCGGCTGGCGCGTGGAACCGGTCCCGGCGCTGATCAACTTCGATCGTTTCTTCACCCTGCTGGCCGAGAAACGCTTTCCGGCGGCCTCCTTCATCCGCCACCGTGACGAGATGGACTACCTGCAGGAGCCGGACATTTTCCACGAAATCTTCGGCCATGCCACCATGCTCACCCATCAGGCTTTCGCCGATTTCACCGAAAGCTATGGCAAAGCCGGCCTCAAGGCCAGCAAGGCCGACCGTGTCATGCTGGCCCGGCTGTACTGGTTCACCGTCGAATTTGGCTTGATTGATTCGCACCACGGTATTCGCAGCTATGGCGGCGGCATCAATTCCTCACCCGGCGAATGCGTGTATGCGGTCGAGAGCGATCAGCCGATCCGACGCCGGTTCGACATCCTCTCAGCATTGCGCACCCCGTATCGCATCGACATCTACCAGCCAGTCTATTATGTGCTGCACAATTTCCACGACATGTTCGAGCTGGCGAGCATGGATCTGATCAACTGGATCCGCAAGGCGCGCATCATGGGCGAATTCGATCCGTTGTTTCCACCCAAACAGGCTGCCTGAACCCGATATTGCCAAGGAGTAATACCATGACCGATCTGTCACAACAAAAATGTGTGCCCTGCGAAGGCGGTACCCAGCCGCTGAGCAGAGATGAGGCTGACCAGTTGCTGCAGCAAGTGCCCGGCTGGACGCTGCAGGATGACGGTAAAGCCATCCAGCGCCGGTTTGAATTCAAGGGCTTTTACAAGACCATGGCCTTCATCAATGCCATGGCCTGGATCGCCAATCAGCAGATGCACCACCCTGATTTCAGTGCCGGCTACAACTTTTGCCTGGTCACCTTCACCACCCACGCCATCAACGGGCTGTCGGAAAACGACTTCATCTGTGCGGCCAAGGTGAACGAACTGCTGGACTGATTCCGTGTCTTAACCATGTGTTGTTGCTGATGAATACTTCATTGAGGTGCAGTGCCATGAAAACCGCTCTCACATCGTTTGTCCTGCTGGCCAGTCTGCTGCTCGGCGGCTGTGTCAGCATGCCGAAACCACTGGCTGGTGACTACGCTGCCGTTCGCCCGGCAGATGTCGGCAACAACCCCGGCCTGGTTGGCGGCGAGGTGCGCTGGGGTGGCTCCATACTCAAGGCCTACAACGATGACGGCCGTTCCTGCATGGAGATTCTTGGCCAGAATCTGGACGAAGACATTGCCCGACCGCAGGATCGCGACCTCAGCATTGGCCGCTTCGTCGCCTGCAAGAACAGCTTTCTGGATCCGGAGATCTTCACACCCGGTCGCGAGGTCACCATCACCGGCCGCATCGAGCGCATCGAAAGCACCAGCATCAATGATTTCGATTACCAGTACCCGGTGGTGAACACCGATGTGCTGTTCCTGTGGCCGGAAGACAGCAGTGGCTATTACGCCGGCAACAGCTATCAGGAAGGCGAAGGTTACTATGTTGCCCGCTACCGCCAGCCCAGTTACTATCCCTACGGTTATGGCGGATTTTACAGTCCGTTTTATTACCCCTGGTACTTTGGCGGCTTCGGCCATGGCTTTTACGGCCCTGGTTTCTATCGAGGCTTTTACGGCGGCTTCTATCCAGGCTTCTATGGCGGTTTTCGCGGTGGTTATGGCTACCAGGGCATCAGCCCGCGCTACAGCAACCGCCACCTGCGTGATGCCTATCGCTCAGATCGCTGGTCAGATCGGGGTGGCTTTGGTTCCAGCCGCGGCAGCATGGCCCGCAGTGGCGGCGGTGGAGGCCGTGCGGCGGCCGGCAGCAGCCAGTCGGGCAGCGCCAGTCGTCGCCAGTAAGCCATTCCATCTGCCCATTCCATCTGACTGTGTAATGCTGCGCACCGCAGCGCTCATCCTTAGCTGCTGCGACTGATGCGGATTGTCAGTCACAGCTGTTCGAACACCGAAATCATCTGTGCCCTGGGTGCTGGCGGACAGCTGGTCGGGGTCGATGACCATTCCGATTATCCACCCGATGTGGTCAACAGGCTGCCGCGGGTGGGGCCGGATCTGGACGTGGATCCGGCGCGCGTCGCGGCCCTGTCACCGGATCTGGTGGTGGTGTCAGACACAGTACCCGGACATGAACGGGTCATCGAGAATCTGCAGGCAGCGGGGCTGCCACTGCTGATCACCGCGCCACGCAGCCTCGCCGATATCGCCACTGACATCCGCAGCATTGCCGCAGCATTGGATTTGGCTGCGCAAGGCGAGCAACTTGCCGCAGACTTCCTGCAGCAACTGCAGCAGGCCGGCAAGCCTGAGGCAGCGCACAATACACAGCCGCTGCCAGTGCTGATCGAGTGGTGGCCGAAACCGGTGATCGTGCCCGGCCGGCAATCGTGGGCGACCCAGCTTATCGAGTTGGCCGGTGGCAGCAACCCATGGGCGGACGAGGATGTCGCCAGCCTGGAAATCAGCACCGCTCAGGCACAGGCTGCGGCACCGGAGCTGATCGTCATGTCCTGGTGCGGGGTCAGCAGTGACAACTACCGGCCACACATCGTGCGCCGTCGCGCGGGTTGGGAAAACATCCCGGCAGTACGCCATGACCGGATTCAGCCGATCAGTGAAGCCTGGCTGGGACGACCCGGCCCGCGCCTGATACACGGACTGCGTGCCCTGCGCCGGCAGATCCAGGCCTGTACTAGCCCGCATTATTCATGAATTGACGTAGCGAGATGCTGCCAGAACGTGTAGCTGTGGTGTTTCGCGACCGAACGAACCGCAGGCGTACTTGACAGTACGTTGAGGATTCGTGACCGAGCAAAACGTCGCAGATGCGCGGGCTGGAGGCATCGCAGTAGTCAGGTTCATGAATAATGCGGGCTAGTGTACCCCGCCGGAAATACTGTGACATTCAGAGCGCGTCCTGAGGCTGCAGTACAAGACGCAATCCGTAGTGAATGGCAAGCCCTTGACAAGGATTGCAACGCCGTAATGCAGCCTCAG
>Ga0180009_10000119_pt1 | contig 131084 bp, 154 predicted proteins | sample OS_PC_MetaG_FD_123537 | JGI IMG/M metagenome (GOLD analysis project Ga0180009, IMG submission 123537) | Groundwater microbial communities from the Aspo Hard Rock Laboratory (HRL) deep subsurface site, Sweden - OS_PC_MetaG | ecosystem: Environmental > Aquatic > Deep subsurface > Groundwater...
AAAAAAGGTTTCCACCTTTCTCTCAATCCAGACTACAGAGATTCTGAAAGGCAGGATTTTGGAACAGGAACGATTAAATCAAGTAGGTTTTCTTCTTGAGGCTATTTATCATCTAGTACAACTATATTGTGCAAAAAGCAGCAAGCAGGCAACCTATCACTATACTTGGGCAGACTATTCTGTTACTAAGACTCTAAGCTCTCTTTCTCCTAAAGTTGCTGATAATATGGGAAAACAACTTGATCAGCTTAGGAAAGAAGCTGTCAAGAGAGGACTAATAGAGGAGTAGCATTGAATACTGTCACTATTGTTGGAGTCGGAGCACTTGGTTCTCATGTAGCTCTTTTTGCTCGTAACTGGAAGAACTATAGGCTCCGACTTATAGATCATGACAAAATTGAGTCAAAGAATATTATGGCCCAGGTTCATACAAAAATGGGGCTTGGCAACAATAAGGCTTTGGCTCTCCAGCAAGTAATCAAACAGCTCTTTGGCGTCCCTATAGAGGCTTTCCCTAGAAAGCTAATTCCTGACAATGTAGAAATACTTCTAGGTCGCTCTTCTCTAGTTATTGACTGTACAGATAATATTGAGGCCCGTAAACTAATTCAAAAGTTCACACAGGCCCATAATATTCCCTGTCTACATAGTGCTCTATCAGCTAGTGGCGATTTTGCCAGGATTGTCTGGACTGAACACTTTGTTCCGGACCCAGAAGGAACTCCTGGGCAAGCTACTTGTGAAGATGGAGAAATGCTACCATTTTTTGCAGCTGTAGCAGCTCAAACAACTATTGTCGCTCAAGAGTTTCTCTCAACTAGTCGAAGAACAAGTTATCAAATGACTCCCCAGTTCCTACTAAGAGTCGTCTAAATGTCTCGCTATCTAAAAATTAGTAGTGAGATTATCTTCGATCCTTGTACAAACCTCCAATGGGCAAAGGATTATGTAGACAATAAGACCTGGACTCAAGCACAAGAATATTGCGATGAACTAAATGCCCAAAGATATGCAGGTTTTGATGACTGGCGATTGCCTACAATAGGAGAATTATGGACACTGATCGACCATTCTAGATTTAATCCAGCAAGCTTATTTCCTGATATGCCTTCAAAAAATTTCTGGTCGTCGTCGTCCTGCGCCTACAACACCGACTACGCGTGGAACGTCTGCTTCGACGTCGGCTTCGTGTACAACGGCTACAAGTCGTACGTTTACGCGGCGCGGTGCGCGCGGGGCGGACCTTTGGTCCTTGACTCTAAAAAGAAAGAGGGCAAGAAAGAAAGGTTACTACCTTTCTCTCAATTTAGGCTGAGAAGATTCTAATGTCTCGCTTTCAAATCATTAACAATGAAATTGTACTAGATAAAGAAACAGGTCTTCAATGGACCAAGAACTATGTAATAGAAAAGACTTGGGACCAAGCACAAGAATACTGCAACGAACTAAACGCCCAAAGATACGGAGGTTTTAGTGATTGGCGAGTACCGACAATTGCAGAACTAATAACCTTGATTGACTTTGAAAGAAGGGGCCCAGCTAGTTCTTTTCCTGATATGCCTTCAAAAACTTTCTGGTCGTCGTCGTCCTACGCCAACATCACCGCCAACGCGTGGTACGTCTCCTTCGCCCACGGCAACGTGAACAACGCCCACAAGACGAACGTCTTCGCGGCGCGGTGCGCGCGGGGCGGACCTTTGGTTCTTGGCTCTCAAGATAAAAAGAAGAGAAAGAAGGAAGTTCCTTTATCTTTCTCTCAGCTTAGACTGAGAAGGTTCTAAAAAGGAGAATCTGATGGTTTCCAAAGTCCACCTTCTAATTATCGACCCTCAAATAGATTTTACAGAACCTGGCAGACCTCTTTATGTCCCCGGTGCTGATAATGATATGAGACAAATCGTGAAATTACTGAACTTCCTGATAGAAAGGAATGGACCTACTAGTATCACTGTTTCATTGGATAGTCATTCTCCCTTCACTGTTAGTCATCCTTGTATGTTTATTAATAGTGAAGGTCAACATCCAGAACCCTTTATCCAAATTCATCTAGAAGATGTCTTCAGTGGAACATGGCAAGTTATTAACATTGATTGGTACACAATAGTTGTACAATACCTCAAGTTTCTACAAGAACAGGGAAAGAGCCTAACTATTTGGCCTCCACACTGTATTGTAGGTTCTTCAGGACATGCCATTTGTCCTGTAGTAAATGAAGCAATTATTAAGTGGGAAATGGAGTTTAACTGGTCAGCAGTACGTCTTCTTAAAGGATTGTCACAGGATAGCGACCAATTCTCTATTTTTCATCCTGTTTTTGCTTCTCTAGCAGATAGAAAAGAGGCAATTGATCTAGCATCTAAGTTTGCAGAAAGCGATCTCCTACTTGTTTGCGGTGAAGCAGCAAGTCACTGTGTAATAGAGTCTCTTGAAAGCTATTACAGTATCTGCGAAAGGTATCAATTGAGAGAGCTAGGAACTCATAGACAAGTTATTCTTCTAACTGATGCAACTTCTAGTGTACCAGGCTATGAAGAAGAGACCCAGAAAAGGCTGGATAAGCTTCAAGAGAAGGGACTTCTTTTCTCAACTGTTAAGGAAATTCTCAATAATATTAATCCTTTGCTAAAGGAATAAAAATTGACTGCTTTACTAACTGACCTTTATCAGATTAGCATGATGCAAGGCTACTATCTAGCCGGTAAGCATCAGAATCTAGCAACTTTTGAGCTAACATTTAGAAAGGGCTATGGTAATCAAGCTTGGCTAATTTTTGCTGGGCTTGAATCAGTCCTACAATTCATCAAAAAGCTGCGGTTTACTGAGGAGGATATCAGGTATCTTAGTAATATGGGCTTTGACTCTTCTTTTCTTAGAGCTCTTGAAGATTTCAAGTTTACTGGCGATATTTTTTCTCTTCCAGAAGGCACAGTTTTCTTCCCTAGAGAGCCAGCTCTAATTGTTCAAGCTCCTTTATGGGAAGCCCAGTATCTTGAAACAATGATTGTTAACTTTATTGGCTTTCAAACCCTAGTAGCTACCAAGGCAAAACATTATAGATTCGCCGCTAGGGATAAACAACTGATCGAAATGGGACTACGTAGAGGTCATGGGTTTAACACAGAAATGTCCCGAGCTGCACGAATTGGAGGCTTTGACTATACTTCTAATGTTGAAGCTGGAAGACTCTATAGTATTCCAACAGTAGGAACAATGGCCCATAGTTGGGTAATGTCTTTTCAGGAAGAAACTGAAGCTTTCATTTCTTTTGCAAATCATGGCAGACCACCAATTTCTCTACTTCTTGATACCTACAGTACCCTTGATAGCGGTCTCCCTCATGCTCTGAAAGTTATTACAAACAGAGAAGGAATTAGTAGTATCCGTCTTGATTCAGGTAATCTTCTTGAACTAAGTAAAACAGTTAGAGAAGAGCTTGATTATCTAGGAGATGAAGGACAACACGTTAAGATTATTGTTTCCGGCGACCTTACTCCTGATAGCATAGCTACTCTTGAAGCTCAAAATGCTCCAATTGATATGTATGGAGTCGGCTCAGCTCTAGCAACACTCCATCCTTTCCCTATTCATACTGCTGTCTATAAGCTTTGTCAGATTATAGATAGTAGGACAGGACAAATTCGCAAGATTTGTAAAAAGTCCGATTCACCTGCTAAAACTACTCTTCCAGGTCGAAAAACTTTAGTTCGAGACTATGACACTAAGAAAGACACTATTGTTCCAGTTCTACCAACATACAATCATACTTCCCCTCAAGACCCTTTTATTGTGGCAATCAAACAAGGACAGACTACTCAATTCCTTCCAACAATGACTGAGAAAGCTAGACAAAGACTTCAAGATACTAACGAATTAGTTTTTAGTCCAGATTGGAAGGTAGAGATTGATTCAAGTATCTAAAGTGCAGAACTGGATTAGTAACAATGTTCCTCAGCTTCTAGGAGCTCTGGTTATTGTTATTGACTTGCTCGCAGCTATACTTTATCCAGTCTCTGAACTTCTTGCCTTAATTGCCTATCTTTTGTATAGAATTAAGGAAAGAAAACGACCCCTACTAATAGTGCCAGGAGTCTAAAGTGGAATCAGATAGATTCCCCAGTTGGACAATCAATGGAGATCTAGTTATTCTAGATCGAAGAACTAGCCTTGAATGGACCGGATGCTTTGGCTCTAACCTAAACTGGGACCAAGCGCAAGAATACTGTGATACACTAAATTCACAAGCATATGCTGGACCTAACGACTGGCGATTGCCTACAATAGAAGAATTATGGACACTAATTGATTTTCAGAGAGCTAACCCAGCAAGTTCATTTCCTGATATGCCTCCCAAAACTTTTTGGTCGTCGTCGTCTTACGCCTACAACACCGGCTACGCGTGGCTCGTCTACTTCGCCTACGGCCACGTGAACCACGACTACAAGACGTACGGATACGCGGCGCGGTGCGTACGGGGCGGACCTTCGGTTCTTGACTCTTCCAAGAAGAAAGAGGGCAAAAAAGAAAAGGTTCCACCTTTCTCTCAAATGCCTTTGAGAAGGTTCTAATGCATCGCTTTCAAATCATTAGTAATGAAATTATTCTAGATGAAGAAACTAATCTTCAGTGGGCAATGAACTATGTAGAAAAAAAGACATGGGACCAAGCGCATGAATATTGTGATGAACTAAATGCCCAAAAATACGGAGGCTTTGATGATTGGCGACTGCCTACAATTGAAGAACTTAGAATGCTAGTTGATTATTCTAGATTTGACCCAGCAAGCTTGTTTCCTGATATGCCTCCCAAAACTTTCTGGTCGTCGTCGTCCTTCGCCTACAACACCGCCAACGCGTGGCTCGTCCTCTTCGACTACGGCAACGTGTACTACGACTACAAGACGAACGTTGGCGCGGCGCGGTGCGCGCGGAGCGGACCTTTGACTCTTAACTCTTCTAAGAAAAAGAGCAAGAAGAAAAAGGAAGTTCCCTTACCTTTTTTCCAATTACCTCTAAGAAGGTTCTAAAAATGATGAAATTTCCCGACACTTACCATAATGTTAGTTACACCTGTCCTTGGTGTGGCGCACCTGGAAAACATTTGACAAAAGGTGCGCCGACAGGTGTAAGAATCAGAGCAACCTGTTTTTGCAAAATCTGTAAAAAACTCGTTGGAGTTACTTTCGAGTTTAATCCGGACTTTGTGGCTGTCCTTGATACCTATCAAGCATCAGTCGCACCTTAATTAGGGAAATTCGGGAAATTTTTTGTAGGGAGATTCACTGTGGAGCTACAAGAAAGACTAGCCGCAGCACAATTGATTGCTAACCAGCCACAGCTCATAGGAGCAGCCTTAGCTGGACCTCTTCAAGGAGCAAAGATTAGAGTCTTTCACAGCCAAAATTATTATACAGCCTGGTGGAAAGACTCAGGATTGTTTCTCCGAGTCCCCTTCGCTAATTGCCAAGACCCCCTTTGGTGTGAGTCTGGCCCTGAAATCATTGATTGGGCCATAACAGAGAAGTGTAACAAATCATGTCGGATTTGTTATTCTAATGCGACACCTGAAGGAAGAGAGACAACAGAAGCCGAGTTAGAGGCTTTTTGTAAGGCTCTCAAGACTGTACCTGTTCATTCAGTAGCTCTTGGCGGCGGCAATCCTAATGAACATCCTCTATTTCCTACAATTGTTCGCCGGCTACATGAAACAGGAGCTATACCTACATATACAACTAATGGAGAAGGAGTAACAGATGAAGTTCTAGAAGCTACTAAGCAACATTGTGGAGCTGTAGCTGTTAGCTGGCCATGGGATGGAGATACTAATGACCTAGTCTTAGTTCTCTCAACTCTCCGAAAGTTTATTAGGGCCGGCATCCAAACAAATATCCACTTTGTTCTTGGAAAAGATAGTATTTCAGAGGCTATCAGAATAACTAGATACTCGCCTAAGTACTGGAATCTTGATGGTCTAAATGCTATTGTCTTCCTCCTCTATAAGCCTGTAGGAAGAGCAACAGAGGATGGTCTTCTTGACGCTTCTAATCCGAAACTGCTAGAACTCTTTTCTCTTCTTGGTTTAGTTCAGGGAAAACAAAAGCCTACAGGCTGGCCAGTGGGATTTGATAGCTGTTCTGTACCTATTCTTCTATCTCTTACAGATACAAATAGAGAACTGGTCGAGACATGTGAAAGTGCTCGCTTTTCCATGTTTCTTACCACTGATTTAAGAGCAGCTCCATGTTCATTTATGCAACATCAAGGAGAGTTGCCATCTATCCTTTCCAGTTCAATTCTAGATGTCTGGCAGCATAATGAACTATTTACCACCCACCGAGACCTACTGCTCCACCATCATCCAGTAAAGTGTATGGGTTGCAGTGACTTAAAGCACTGTCTTGGAGGCTGTACTTACCTTCCTCAAATTGTAGACTGCCAAAGAAGTGATGTATAATAGGCTCATGACAAAGAATAATACCCTTCGTTCATCACTAGCTAACCTAAGAAAAGCAATAGGTGTAGAATCTGACCCAGATTCTTATCAAGAAGACGATGATACTCTTCCTGTTCTTGCAGGCCTAGTTACTGAAGCAGGAAAGATTGCCGTAAATACTCCTTCTCCTGAGTGGTTCTACAACTGGCGAGGACCTTGTCCTGATGGTCATCCTTGGGCATATACTACTGATGCAGAACTCAAACTTCTTCTTCTAGTGTTCGAACATCTTACCGCTCAATGTATTGATATGAGAGGACCTGGAGCAAAACCTACCTCCTTCATCAGTGAAACAAACCCCGGCTGGAAACCAGATAGACAGCCAGGGAAAGAAAATGGAATTGGACTGGGAAGACCAGTCACCTTTGAGGTATAGGACCTCATTGCTTCTAGAGAAAGGGACAAAATGACTTTTGAAATTGAACAGGTAAAGAGATTGGCAAAGGCAGCAGGAAGTATGCTCGGATATGGCGTCCTGGCTTACGGAGATATGCGAGTTAACTTCCGTGTTATTCAGGCCAAGGATGGTAACATCTTTATGTCTCTGCCCTCTCGAAAGGGTACAGACAATGAATGGCATGACGAAGTGCGATTCATTTCCGCAGACGCTCGCAAGGAAGCTAATACTGCTCTAGTAGATGCATGGGCCAAGCTCAACCAGAACAATACAGATAACAAGCCAGCAGCTGATAAGGGTAGCGACATTCCCTTCTAGTAGGATTTTCCCCCATGACCATTGAATATCCTGTCCGTATAGGGAGCAATCGCTCTAACCGTTGTTCTCCTGAACTTCAAGCTCTCATTTGCAATCTAGCATTAACGGAGCCTAGAGCTGGGATTTCAGAAATCTGGAGAACTATTACACAACAGGGACATCAAGTATCTTACTTTCCTGTCTTTCAAAAGGTTAAGGAAGCAAGAGAACACGGTCCTGAGATTGTTATTAACCCTACAAAGGAAGAGACAGGCTGGATGCACGGACCACAAAAGCAACAGGTCCGTGAAGCTTCTGTTAACTTTGCTAAAAGATTCCTGCCCAAGAAAAAGATAGTTGGCAATGCTATTGGTCTACCCTACAAGTTTCATGACCAGACCAGAGATTACGCAGCAGTATTTCCTCATGTAGAGGGGAGGAAGCTGTATTCCTACTTCTTCGAGAATAATCCTCTAATGATGCATGATACAGTAGAGGCTCATATCAAGTCATTTTGGCGTACCAAAACCACAATAGTTTTGGGCGATATTCTCGAAGAAGGTCTAAGAATTGTGCCAGATGTTCAAACACTTGTCTTTGACCTTGACTTCATGTGTCTTGTAAATGCTGCCTTCCTTTCTAAAACTCTTGACCTTGTGGTAGCCAAAGCACATTCAGAAGCCTTCTATCTGTTCCTAAATAATGCTTTTGGCCGGTGGACTACTTTTCATGAGACACTAGCAGCTCACCGAGCTATTGTTCATTCAATAGCTAGTGCGTGGCTTCAAAAACCAGCTGACAAAGAATTTGACGTACAGTATAATCATCAACGGTATCGGGATTCTTTCCCTATGCTAGCAACAACGCTAGTGGGGTTTAGGAGAAAGAGATGACTAGCTCGACACTTGGAATCATCTTTCTTCTAGTCGCTGTTGGTTTCTTTGCTCTCAACAAAGCTCTTAGAAAGGACAGATAGTGGCCAAAGATAAGGAAAAGAAGACTAAGGATGCTGGTGCTAAGGCAGCTCGAGAAGCTAATGCTCTTCAGCGACGTAAGCTTCGAGGACTAACTAAACAGACCCAGCATACCAGGAAGCTGCAAAAGGCACGAGAAAAGGTTACAAAGTGTAGTTCAGTAGCAGAGTATAAGAAACTGGCTAATGTTTTTCCTAGATTGCTCAAAGAAGAACATACAGCAGCTCGTCACCGTCTCCATATAACTAGCAGACAATTACATGAGTGATACTCACTCGAAAGGAAGACAGATGAATGCTTTTCAGGTTAAGATGCAGGCAAGACAAGCTCTCCTTCGAACCAAGCGGCGCGGCAATCTTTCCGGTGCCAAGCTAGCCGTAAAGGTTAGACAGGCAAGGACAAAGATTGTAAATAATCAAGCACTCCCTGATTCTGTCGTTAATGCAATCAGCGAAAACTTTGATGACTGGACCATTAAGGACCTATCTCCTGCTCAGAAGGCTGCTTTTTCACGCCGGGCCTATGACAAGTATCTCGGCTACTACGGTTGACATCCTAAGCTCCAGCAGATAGACTCTTCTCATGATACGTCCCCACCTAGTAGACCCTATAAGAACCAAGCTAACCAAGTTCTTATCTAAACTAACAGGACAGCTAAATGATAAGGAATTAGTGCTTCTTTGGGCTCTTGTAGGATTTGATATAGGTCGAAGCATTCATGGCCAAGAGATTACAAACACAGATCAGCTCATAGAACTACACAAAGACAAGCCTACAATTGCTACAGCTTTAATGTTACAGTCCATGATAGCAAAGTCATGGACAGAGGAAACAGCAAATGAACAAACTAGAGAAGGCAGTAGCTCTAGAAGCAGCACTACCTGATCCTTCTAAAGTTTCACCAGAAGAGTTCATAGATAAGCTATCAGAAACAATGGAAGAACTAATGCTTCCTAGAGGCAGAGTACTAACAGCAATAGAGTATGAATCCTGGATGTTTCCAGAGAATAACTTCACGAACTGGAAAGCGTTCCTTGAAAAGTACTTCTATCTTATTCGTCAAACAGCGAATGAACTTGAGCTACTGACTAAGATTTATGGCTTTATTGCTAACTCTACTTTACAGAAAGAGCTAGACAAATATACAGGAGATAATTATGAGATGGACCGAGACAGAGGACAAGATTCTGGAGACTCTATGGCATTATGCGACTAGTGTTGAGATTGCAGCTGTTCTAGGGCTACTAGGATATAAAAGAGGCAGTAGTGCCATTAGAAACCGAGCAATCCGTCTCAACCTGGCCGAGACAGGCTATCAAGGAGAGACTCTGGAAGAAAGAGTTCAAGAGAATCTATCTCCTGAAGAAGCTAAGATAGTTCTAAGTGTTCTTGGACCAGAATGTGGAGAAGATGAAGAAGTAACCTCACAGCTACTCCAACCTGTAGCCTCAAGCTCTGACAAAGCTGCTTATACTAAGCAGTCCCGGTCTATCTATAATGAACTACTGACTTTCCTAGACCAACTAGCTGTTACTGATAAACGAGTATCAATACCTCTACCTGCAAAAAGTAAGGGAGCTGAGTCACTGGTTGTGGTCTTAAGTGACCTTCACTTTGGTAAGTTGATTAAGAACAGACGCGGCCAGGACCTTTATAATGTTCAAATCGCTACTGAGAGAATGCAAGCTCTTACTGAACAAATAGCTAAACTAGGTGCTCATATTGAAGCAAGTAGCATCATTGATGAAGTTGTCATAGTATTGGCCGGAGATATTGTTGATAACGAAGGTATCTATGAAACTCAAGCATTCCATCTTGATGCTACTCTACTAGGTCAAATTCAAGCTGCTACTGAATCATTATGGTCACTAATAACAACCTTAGCAACACAATATCCACAGGTTAGAGTCATAACATGTAGAGGTAATCATGGTAGAACAGGAGGAGCTGAGAGTTCTAACTGGGACAATATTGTTTACTATATCCTTTCAGTTCTAGTTAAAACAACAGGTCTTCCCGTCAGTGTTTCTACTTCGTTAGATGAGTACAATACTTTCTTTGTCAAAGGATATAAAGGACTCATCCGGCATGAAATTCCTAAGCCTGATGGGACACCAACAGCGAGTGCTAAGCTAGGTGGATGGTATGCCCGACACCACTATGATTTCCTGATTTCTGGTCACTATCATCAAGTTCGACTAGGTTATTATCATGGTAAGCCATTGTTTAGAAACGGTGCTTTGACAGGAGGAGATGACCTGGCAGAAAGAATGGGAGTTGATGATGACCCTAAACAACTTCTCTTCGGTGTCTCAGAGAAACATGTCCCTACTTTCCTGTATCCCCTAGAGTTTTAGGAGTCTTAGATGCAGTCTTTGCAACAAAAACTGATGGCACAGGTCCCACAAAAGCTTTCTTTTGGAGATACAGAGCAGATTAAGAAGCTATCAAGGATAAGAGAGCTTGCTCCTGGTTCTTTTCAATTCACTGCTCGCTATCTTCTTTCTCTTAGCTGCTATGTAGAGACAAGTCTAGATATATGGGCGGCAAGTGCTGAAGAAGCCTATAATATAGCAAATTCTGAGAAATTTTTTGATGAAGCTTTTCAACAAGCATCAGATGAAATTCTAGAGTGGGATGTAGACAGAACAGATCTTCTTTCGGTAACTCCTGTTACTCCTCTACCTCCTAGTCCCAAAAGTCAACTCCCCCTTCTACAAGTGAAGCCTAACTACAGACCACAACTTAAAGATTGGAGATAAAATGTCAGGTCAATTCAGTATCTATAAGCCCAAAGCCGCTGTCCAATTTCGTTGCAAGTCAGCTGAGCCAGGTGCTACAGAACGTGATGGCTGTGTCTTTATGGACATTGCTCCTGGTATTGGACAAGATGACTCTGGAAACAATCGATATGACTGGGAAAATAAGATTGTGTTTGCCTTTGCACTAGTTGATTTAGGGCAAACAATCTTAGGTCTTCGAACTAAACAGTCAGTCAAGCTCTATCATGACCCAAGTAAGAGTGCTGGAGCTGCATCAACAGGACTCAAAGTACTTGTCTTTGAGCCTGCTGAGTCAGGAGACGGCTCATGGTTTCTTCGTGTCTCTCAAGGCCCTAAGGATGGAGGAAAGAGCTATTCAATTAACCTATCAGCTTATGAGCTACTCATTCTTGGGACATTGATGCAAGATGCTCTTTCAAAAGTGATTGCTTGGGGCAAGTAATGACTAATGTCTATCTTGTGGCTGATGGACAGCACTTCTGGGTAATCATCTGGGACTCAGAGACCCAAACCCTATCAGTTATCAAAGAATGTGCTCGTAAAGGCACTGATAAGAGGACAACTATTCTTGAAGCCTTTTGGTTTGCTCTTCAAATGCTTCAGCAACGGGCAAGATTTACTCTTCCAGTAAAATTTCTCGTACCTAGAAGAACTATCAAGAAGCTTTCAGAGCTACCTGATTACTTCCATGAGGAGTTTAAGCAGCTGCGAGGACAATTCTTTGAGCCCAGCGACTGGGTTCTAGGTCACTATCGTCTGTGGTTTTCAAAGACAGGAAAGTATATCCGTCAGCTCAAGAACTTTGCTAAAGGTAGACGAAGAATTGCCTTTCAAAAACATGTGGAGTATGATCCATTATGTCCCTAACGTGCCAAGGTCTTTGTGGAATAGTTAGCGACCCAATCTGTCCTGGAAAATCATTACAGGACGGAGCTTTCTATTCCCTCCAAATAGCTACAGCAGATCCACATAAGATAGTTGAAGGCAAACCAAAGATTCATAAGTATACTCTTGAAATCTGGGTGCCTCGAAATGAAAACAAAGAATTTCTAGCTAAGTGTAAACGAAAAGAGATTTACCAGCTTCGTCTAGGTACTATTCAAGACCGAGGTAATGGGACTACAGCTCTAGTCACTTCAACTAGCAACTTTATCCATCTTGAAAGACCTCTGTGGGCTAGTGGTAAAGAGCAGGCTGATGAGTCTTGATACAACAGCAGTCTTTTTTAAGTTTCCTGTCATTCTTCTTAAAGAAGGAGAAGAGCTAGATGTCGACGAATTTCTTACCGGTCTAACAGAGATAGCTAAGAAAGAAATTGTTGAGGCAAAAGGAGTAGAGGTCACTGGCACACATGCCATGATTCTCCGATTGTTTCAACAGATTCTTCCTACTTGGTTCGACGCAGACTCTTTTCTCTATATCGCGACATCTAATAACAAACGTCACGGGTTCTTAGGTGCATTAGCTACTGCTTATCTAGCTGGACTATGGGTCGGTCAAAACAAAGTACAAGTAAAGCCAGGGAAAATAGATGAGAAAAGCCCTGACAGCAATAGTCAATGAGCTAGGCTTGCAAGATGGTACTAGCTATAAAGTACTTAGAAATGGCGACGGATTAGTAGTAGGCTTTACTATTATCTGTCTTATCCAAGTTGAAAACAAAGCCCTCTCTGTTCAAATAACTGAGGCTAATGATAAGTTCTTTATTCGCCTTATTAGTGATCGGGTAGACCAATTCCCAATGCCTCGTTGGGTTAGCCAAGCTCTTCGAGTTAGTAAGATTTGTCCCAATAACTTGACCCCTACAAAGCTTACTATTGGAAGCTATAAAAATGGTCAGTCTTATCTTGCAGTAGATTTACTAGTAGAAGACAGTGAAATTCTACGACTAGAAGCAAAAGATCTGCATATTGTTGGGAGATGGTAAAGAATGCTACTCCTTTTAGGGTATAAAGGCACTCAACAATCACGAGAGACTCTCTTTGGCATTGCCAAAAGACTTGGAGTACCAGTAAGTGTGAGTTTTGCCATTGAGGATAGTGAAATCATCAATAAGGCCACAGCAATCATTCCTTTTGGACAAGCAGCATTAGGAGCTATCCCAAGTAGCTTTACTGGACCAGTCTTACAACATGTTCCTTCTCCTAGTACATTAGTTACCTTAACTTCTGTTCAGAAACGAGTAGAATGGGAAAGGATTATGGCTTTCGTCTCTGAACACTCTCCTAGTATGGGCAAGACTATTGTTTATACAGCAGAGAAAGGAACAGAGATTACTGTAGGAGAAGATAGTGATCTGACTTGGCAGGAACTACAAGCCATCTCAACTCTTGTCGAATCCCTAGGCTTAGGACCTGGCAGTGTAAGACTGGAGAAAAATTCTCATGATTGATGGACTTACCGAGCTTTCTATCTATATCAAGAGTGCCAGGCCTCTTGTATGGGTAATTAGCCAGGAAAAAGAGAGAGTTCTGCGCGATCTGAAAGGAATTCTCGACTCAAGTGATGCAGGGTCAGTCCCCTTTCTTATTAGACAGACTGCTATTAGCTGTCCTCATCTAGTCTCTCAAGAATTACATGATTCTGTAATCCTTGACCCTCGAGCTAGTATGTCTCTTAGTGAGCTCGTAAGCGCTCTTCTGGAACAAAAAGCTCCTGTAGGCTTAACTAATCCGCATATCAATAAGATTCTTTCCGATCATGATAATCAGCAGAGATTAAGGGCAGCAGGGGCTATCATCTTCTGGGAGAATCCTGATTTCTGTCTTCGAGAAGAGCGTGAAGACAGTAGATTCCTTTGCTCCGTACTGCCCCAACTACAGCAACATGGTATCTCTATTGTAGGAGTTGCTCCTGGTTTTTGTACTCTAAATGGGCCTGTTCCACATATAATTGCTAGTCATTTTGCTGTTGTAAACTATATTCTCCCAGACATCGAGAAGCTTCGAGAGGTACTAACTAAAGAACTAGAGGAAGCCAGTAATACCGTCAGCTCTACCATTGCAGCATATAAGAAGGTAAAGAACACCAAGCTTGTTCAGACTCGTATTGCTAGACTACAGGCTATCAAGCTAGAGTATTCTCCTGATGAAGTTCATCAGATTCTTAGAGCCTCTGCTGGAATGACAGCCTTTGAATTCAGAGATCACCTTGAACATTTTCTCATGCGTGACTCAGAACTCAAGCCTCTACAGTTTCTAGAGGCTAAGGCTGCAATTATCAAGAAGTCTCATCTACTTGAGCTTATTAATCAACCAGAAGGACTAGACCAAGTAGGAGGACTAGAAGAAGCAAAGAAGTTTGTTCGCCAATGGAAGAATTGTTTCAGTGAAGAAGCTCAAAAGTTTGGAGTTGAAAGCCTTAAAGGTCTAACTCTAACTGGTCCTCCAGGAACTGGAAAAAGTCTCTTTGCCAAGGCTGTAGCAGCCGAGCTAGGTCTACCACTACTCAGACTTGATATTGGGAGACTCCTAGGTGGAGTGGTAGGGCAAAGTGAATCTCAGGCACGAGAAGCTATCAAGTTGATTATTGCCTGTGCTCCTGTAACACTTTGGATAGATGAAATAGAAAAAGGATTGGCCGGTTCTACAGGTAATAGCCTTGATTCAGGAGTAATGGCTCGGGTTTTGGGCACATTACTAACTGCTATGGAAGAAGAATTTGATGGGGTAATTCCTATTGCTACTTCCAATAACATCAAGAATATTCCTCCTGAATTTCTGCGCCGATTTGAAGAAGTGTTCTTTGTTGACCTTCCATCAGCAAAGATTAGAGAACAAATCTTTAGTATTCATCTTAAGAAAAGAGATAGAGATCCAGCTTTGTTTGATCTCAGTGCTCTGGCTTCCTTTACTGAAGGATTTACAGGAGCTGAGATTGAAAAAATAGTCCGCCGAGCTATTGCTAATAGCTTTGCCTCCTATCAAGGCAGAGAAGATATCTCTACTGATAACCTGACTCAAGCTGTCAAGGGAGTTAATCCTATCTCGCAGCTAATGAAGGAAGAAATCGATTCAGTAAGAACCTGGGCCAAGGAGCATAATGCTATCATGGCCGACGCAACGTCTGAAAAGACAAAAATGGTAGAACTTCGACGAGGACTAGGTGAACTATGAGCATTCAGATTACCCTTCGTAGCAACATTCGTGACCTTACTCTTCTGGAAAAGGCTCTGTTTCGTATGGGAGTAACAGAGCAATCAATGACCAGAGACACTATCGTAGCACAGCAGAAATGTGCTCTGGCAATTGACCAACAGGTAGGGTTCTCCCGCCAGGCAGATGAAACTCTCTCTCTTGTAGGCGACCCATACTATACTCAAGCTCTCCGAAAGTACTACCGGAAGACAGAAAGTCTTCGTCAAGATCTCACAGCTAACTACCTGCTAGAAGACGCAATCGTAAAGGCAAGACGGGCAGGATTTACTGCTAAAGAGGAAACAATTGCCCGTCATAATGATGGTACTGTTACCTTGGAGGCGTGGGCAAGATGAATAAGCTAATCATTACCATTGATCCCAAGACCGAGACAGTTTCCTTCAAAGTCAAGGGAGTCAAAGGGGCTGGCTGTCTAAGTATTAGTGACGATCTTCGTCGAGGCTCAGAGATTATTGAACAACACGAAACCGAAGAACTTCATGAAGTTAACGTGGAACAGGTAGCCCAGAGATGATTCCTGCCCAAGTAGATAGCAGAATCCATTTCGCCAACCTAGTTGTTAACTGTGGTTGGTGTAATGCTTCCTGTCCTAATTGCTATGTTCCACACAAGAACTGTGCCTATGACTACACTTTTATGTGGCTTGAAGGTCTGTTCATTGACCCAAGTAATTGTCCTCTGCAACCAGAAGCTATTGTTCTATCTCTAGCTAACGATCATCAGCTCATTAAGGAAATCAGTTCAAAGTTTGGAGATAGCATCCTCTGTAGTAAGCCTGATATTACTCTGGCTATCAGAGATGTAGAACACTTTCTCACTTGGGTTATTCATTCAGGAATCAATCTCCAGACTTGGCTAGGCAATGTAAAACTTGTTCTCAGTAACTATGAAGGTCTTGTTCCTCTTCTAGCAGAGATAGATTATCGAAAAGTAAATGTTGAGATTGGGATAATTGATAATGGAAGTCCTCTCTCTGCCAGTCAGATTAAGAACTGTCCTTTCCCTATCTATCGAATTATTCCGAAGCCAGCTGAAGCTCTGGTCTCGGCTGGTACTAATGACCTATGTCTTAGCTATATGCACAATGATCCTCCTTGTCCTGCTGGGACACAACATTTTAGTGCTTGGCCAGATGGAAGAATCACTGGCTGTCCATATAGAAGATTTCATTCTGCTCCTCTTCTGCATAGTAACCTTAATATAAGTCAATTGTTCTTTGCTCCATATGATTCATGGGTTCAACAGATTAGAGGACAAATGCGGAACCCTGATCCATATGTTTTCTGTCCAGCTAATTATGAAAACGGTTACAAGTTTTGTAACCAAGCTCAACTGCAACGATTTCGTGACTCCTTGTAAACTAGAAAGTATGAAGAGTTATTCAGACTTTCTTCTCTCCTGATGAAATATCAATAGGTTACAGCTTACCTGTTGACTAGAGCATCACCTAGGATAGAGTAGAACAATGTCAATAGACCAGGTAATTGTAGGCCCGCTGGATAGTATCTCCTCTCCAACAGTACAATCTCTCCTTACTTCTCTAGCTGAAGGCAAAGGAATTGCTGATAGCTTTAAGGGTAGAATGTATGAAGAGTATACTGTTGACGGAAAATCATTAAGAGAATGGCAAATAGCCTTCTCTATTGATATTCCAGTTGATTTAGGTCCTCAAGAGTGTAAGATATTAGCTGGCCAACTTCTTACTCATTATGAAGAAGCTACACGTCATTTCATTATTGCTGATGCAGTATTGACTGCTCTCCTCGATGGCAAAGCATCTGATCAACAAGTAAGAATGGAAGCTCTCATCAGTCACTATAGAAGAACAGTAAGAAAAGAGCCACCAGCAACAACTCTAAGAGAATTCAAAGAGCTGGCTGAAAATACTACTATGAGAAGTACTGTAGCAAATGCTCGCATTGCCAAAGATTTCTTCAAAAATATTCTGGACTTGCTTACTAATGCAAGAAAGATTTGTGAGCAGGCAAGTATTGCTAATGGAACAATGGCTAAGCTAGTTAGACAGGCTGACTAGAGAAGAAAGGAAAGAAAAGAATGGGCGACGAAGACAAGACCATGGTAGAAACAAATCGAGGACCTGAAGACTCTGATAAGAAGGTGCCCCTAAAGTTTGGGTATATCATTGGAGTTACTGAGGAAGGCGAGCTTAAGTATCAACTGATTGGAGATACTGACCTTGTTCACCTCCTATCACTCCATACAGCAATGGGACGTATTGTTGAGGCAGAGCTAGAGATGACTGAGCCTTCTCCTCTATTTATTGGAATGGCTCGTAATTCTAAGCTGCTAACTGATATTGCTCAGACTGTTGCTGCTATGGGAGATGCTCTCCAAGAGATTCAGACCAAGCTAGGAATCTCTGAAACAGCTAAAGAGACTAATGAATGTTGCTGTGCAAAGGAGGAAGCTACTAGTGACACACCCTCGGGAACTGACCAGAGCAGCTAAACAAATCTTCATAGAAAGATATCTTCTTAAAGATAAAGATGGACAAGTCATTGAGACTCCTGATGAATTATTCAGACGTGTCGCTAAAGCTGTAGCTAAAGCGGAGAAGCCTGGAGGACCTCAAGGACACTGGGCAGAGAAATTCTATGAAGGAATGTCTTCTCTTACCTGGCTTCCAAACAGTCCTACTCTTCTAAATGCTGGAGCTGGCCAAGATGGAAAGAATCGAGGCTGTTTATCTGCTTGTTTTCAGCTAACTCCTGAGGATGATGAAGAAGATATCCTCGATACAGCCAAAAGAATGGGGATGATTCTTAAACATGGAGGAGGAGTAGGTATTGCTCTCTCCAAGTTAAGACCTCAAGGCTCACCTATTAAAAGTACTCATGGTATAGCTCATGGACCAGTACTTGCTTTAAGAGAAGTCTTCCGAGCTGTTCCTAGACAGATTACACAAGGCGGTGTTCGGCAAGCTGCCAATATGTGTATTCTACATAGAAGCCATCCTGATATTGAAAAATTCATTACGGTCAAGAAAGACCACCTTCCTAATGGTCCCGATGACCCAGGCATGGCTTTGTATAATATCTCAGTAGCTACTGATGATGAGTTCTTTAGAACTTTTGACCAAGAAAAGAACAAGCAACTCTTTGATAAGATTACTGAGATGGCATGGCAACATGGCTGCCCTGGATTCTATTTCATTGACCATGCTAATAAAGATAATCTCCTGCTTCGTGATTACCTAGAAACAGAAAATCCCTATTATTTTCATGGAGTTAATCCGTGTGGAGAGCAAAGTCTTCCAAGTACGGGAAGCTGTACCTTAGCTTCTATTAACATTGCTCGTTTCTTTAAGGGCAGTACTTTTGACAAGGTAGGATTTGGTCTTTGTGTAAAGACAGTCATTCGCTTTTTGGATGACGTTCTAACTATTAATACCTATCCCGATGAGAAAATAGCAGAGTATGCTCTCTTTAGTAGAGACATTGGTCTAGGAATCATGGGCCTGACTGATGTTTTTACAGAAGCAGGAGTAGAATATGGTTCTCCTGAAAGTCTAGCCCTCTGTGATACTGTAATGACAGAGATGGCTAGAGCAGCTAGAGAAGCATCAGAAGACCTTGCTCAAGAGAGAGGTCCTGCTCCAGCAATGGAGAGGATAAGAAAAATTGCGCCGAGACGAAATACTAGTCTTCTAGTAGTTGCTCCTACAGGTAGCCTTAGTATCTTTGCTGATTGTGTCGGTGGTGTTGAACCTCTATTTGCACCAGTAGAATTAAGAAAGCAAGGAGGAATAGAGTATTTCAATATCCCCCGAGTAGTTAGACAGTTTCTTAAGCCTGGCGATCTTGATAAATTGGATAAGATACTATCATCAGACAAGATAACTAAAGAAAAGATGACCCTGGCTGAAGAACTAATCAGACCAAAACTACCCAAGTTTCTCAAGACAGCTCATGAAATACACTGGAGAAATAAACTTGATGTCATTGCTACCATTCAAAAGTATGTAGACCGTGGGATTAGTCATACTCTAAATCTTCCTCATGATGCTAAGCTAGAAGATGTAAGAGAGTCAGCCATTTATGCTTGGGAGCAAGGACTAAAGGGATGGACATGCTATCGAGATGGGTCCATTCCTCAGCAGCCTTATACAGCTCTGTCTACTCTTCAACAGCAGCAGAAGACAGAGGTACAAGGATTATTCCCTGTACCTGATGTAGTTCCTGGTGAAGTTCATAAAGTTAAGGTAGATATTGACGGAAAAGAACCAGAACATGTCTATATTACTGTAGGATTCATTCCTGGAACTAAAAAACCTTTCGAAGTATTTGTTTCTGGCCGCGTCCAAAACTTATCTCCTATTGCTATGCAACAAATTACTCTTACTACAAGGTTAGTATCTACTTGTCTAAGAGCTAGAGCTCCTCTAGCTGAGGTGATTAAGCAACTAGAGAGAACAGAGGGCCAATGGATGTATTCTATCCCTCTCTCAATTGCCAAAGTCTTGTCTCAATACTTACTGGCTGCTGGAGCAATTAATGGTGCCCGCTGTCCTGATTGTGGAGAACCTACTCTCCATGGAGAAGGTTGCGAAAAGTGTACCATTTGTGGCTGGTCTCGCTGCAGCTAGTCTAGAAAGTTTGTCCTACAATGATGAAACTAACCGACATTCGTCGTGATCCTAGTGGTATTGTCTGGAAGCTCATCTTTGAGAGTGCTAGCAGTCCAGCAATAGCAGAGACTGTAGTCTATCGGTATAACGATAGAGTAGTAGTCTGTTTCTCTTGTCAAAGTGGCTGTCCAGTAGGATGTGTATTCTGTGGCACTGGTAATCATTTCATAAGAAACCTTACTGTTTCAGAAATGCAACTACAGATTGAGAAAGGTCTAAATCTAGCTGGTCGAGCCAAACAAATGCAAATCATGGCTATGTCTATGGGTGAGCCAGCATTAAATCACCAGGCTGTATTAGAAGTAGCCGAGGATTACTTGTCTCAAGGCTATGACTTTTTCTTCTCAACAATAGGATTAAGAGATAACCCTTTCATTGACCAGGTATGTCTACTAGGACAAAGATACTGGCGCTGCGGGCTACAATTTTCTCTTCATTCTCTTAATGACCAGGAAAGACTTTCGCTCTTCAGAAATAAACGCCTTCCATACATGACCATTGAAGAGATGATAGCCGCAGCTGACAAATTCAAGGCACGAAGCAGAAGTTCAGCATACTTCAACTGGATTTGTACACCAGCTAATGCCACTCAGGAGAATGCTGAAGAAATGCAAATCCTGAGAAGACACCATCTAACCTGTTCTGTTATGTGTAATACTTCTTGTCCAGAAAAAGGTGATATACAACTAGCAGAAAAATTTGCCTCATTAGTCAGAGACTGTACTAACGAAGTCACAGTGTCTACTTTCGATCCTGCAGGACAAGACACTATCGGAGGAGGATGCGGGCAACTTTGGTATGTACAGGAAAAGTTGAAAGAGTTAAGAGGAAAAGGAAATAAAAATGAAGCTCTATAAAGTAACAACAGCTAAGGGAGTTTCAGGCACACGATTTCCATGTATTGCAAAAGTTTACTGGAAAGCAGGAGTTACTAAGGAGCTTACACCTAGGCCAGACCCACGGCTATGTACAAGCACAGTTTATCATGCTTATGTACACCCAATCCAAGCAGTTCTTGCAGACTCCCTCCTTCATCTTAACTATCTTCTTGCAGGACAACTTTGGGAAGCAGAAGGTGAGCCAGTAATCTGGGATTGTAGAAAAGTTGGCTGCTTCAAACTAACAACTATCAGACCAATCGAGACTCCTTCTGTATCAGGCACACTTCTACTCTTTATTTTTAGAGAACTAAATACTCTTAGGCCAGCTTTGACACTACCTCCTGAATCAGCCATTACAGCTAGTTATCTCTTTCTCTCTGACTTTGATTCTATCTCCCCATGTGAGCTTCAGGAAGCATATGACATTGCTTGGAGGAAATGGAAGAAAACGGAAGAAAAAAATGAACTGGATGCCTGAACTCGAAAAGGCTCTTCAAGAAAATAGACTAGCTTTCAAATGCACTAACTGGGGCGGTTATCCATGTAACGGTGGCAAACAGGATCATCAGCTAGCCCTCGGGCCTGATAATGAACCGGGTGAATGGCTGCCTACCCAGAGAAGAGAGATGTGCTGTTCAGGCTACCATGTAACCGTTAAGCCATATCAATGGCAAGGCAGTCAGGTATGGCTCGTTGAAACAAAAGAGCCTATTAACCTGGCCAACGATAAGAGCTGTGTAAGCAGTCTTAGAGCTGTTGCACTAGTTAATCCGGCTGAATGTATCAATCCAGGGGTTTGGGTTGTAGCTTCAAAAGCTAATCTCTCTGAAGCTAATCTTTCTGGAGCTAATCTCTCTAATGCTGATCTTTCTAGAGCTGATCTCTCTGGAGCTAATCTTTGTAGCACTGATCTTCTTAACACTAATCTTTCCAGAGCTGATCTCTCTAGAGCCAACCTTACGAAAGCCAATCTTTCTAATGCTAATCTCTTTGGAGCTGATCTTACTGGAGCTGATCTCACTAGAGCTAACTTTCAAGGAGCTGATCTTACTGGAGCTAATCTACTTAGAGCTCACCTTGCTGGAGCTGATCTCTCGGAAGCTAATCTAACCAGAGCTAACCTTCGAAAAGCTAATCTCTTAGGAGCTAATCTTTCTAGCGCCAATCTTCGTATGGCTAATTTCTGTGAAGCTAACCTCTCTGAAGTTATTCTTTTTGAGGTTAGAAATGCTCATTCAGCTTTCAACTTTCCAGAAGAAATTGAAGGAGCTATCCAGAGGTAGGGTTGTAAAATGTCTATGACTATGATAACTTAGAAAGACTATCACAAGGTCTATGAGAAGAGAAAAGAAAAGATATAGTTTCTACTCAAGGGTGACCGAGTGGCCGATGGTAACGGGCTGTTAACCCGTCGACTAACCCTCCACCGCAGGTTCAAATCCTGCCCCTTGAGCCATAACCCTCGTTCGTCTAGCGGTTAGGACTCCACCCTTCCAAGGTGGAAGCGTCGGTTCGACTCCGACACGAGGGTCCACTATCTTTCCTCTTAAATAGTCGCAACTTCCTCTTTTTTGAAAGGCGAATGACATGACATGGCAAGAGCTTCTTGACCAAGTAACTCTGGATGCTGCTGATTGTCGAGATGTTCGAAAGGCTTTGAGCCTTTGCGAATACAAAGCTACTGAAGATACTGGGGACAATATGTTGGAGAATGCCCGAATGACTCCTTGGGCATTCGGACAGATGTGTCAGCGACTAGGTATTCCTACTTCCTATATGAATATTTGTCCTTCTCAGCTGAGAGAAACCAATATTCTCTATTGGCTAACTCGGTCACCAAGAGATGTAATGATTCGCTTTCGAGAAGATACAGTCAGAGCATTAGTATCTGACAAGTACGGCCCGCTTGATGACCATAAAATGGTTAAGCTAACAATGGATAAAGCTGACGACCAACTAGATATTGTCAGAGCCAGCTGTAGTGATTCTTTTACTGAGCTAGTAACTCTTGACAAGCTAGGGCCTCTAGGAGTTAGAGACCTACAAGACCATGAGTTTCGTATTGGTCTAATTCTTCATAACAGTATGGTTGGCCGGGCTGCTTTTCGAGCTAGACTTGCAGTTCTGAGACAAAGACAGTCTTGCTGGTGGATATATCTTTCATCTGGTAGTGTTAGTGTATCCAAGCGGCACATCTATATTGATGAGGACCAGTTTCTTCTTAAACTAGAAGCTGTCCTAGCTCAATTGAATACATTCCGAGTAGCAGCAGAACAAGCTCTTGAGTCAGCCCTTATTGATAAGGTTAAGCCAGTTGAGCTAGCAAGGTTGAAGCATAAGATGGCTCTCATCTTTGGAGCTGTGTGGGTAAAAGAAAGATGGCCCGGCTTTGAGCAGGATTCCTCTCTTACTAAGTATACTCTAGCAAGTATTATTGCTGAAGAAGCTAATAGAGATGGAATTTCTCCTGAAGATCATGTATATGGCTCACTCATTGCTGGAAGACTAGTAGGAGTATAACTGTCCTATGGCTCAAGTAGCTCATCTGGTAATGTGTACCTCCGCCAACAACAATAAATACTACAACATGGAAGAAAAAGGTGGCGAGATTCATGTAGAATATGGCCGAGTAGGAGTTACTTCTGTCTCTTGTGTCTATCCATTAAGTAAATGGAACTCGCTCTATAACTCTAAGATTAAGAAGGGCTATAGAGATATCACTGCTATGAAAGCAGTACAGACAAGTAATCCTTCAGGATTTCTTGATATCTCGGACAGAGCTATTGCTACTCTTATTGCTGACCTTCAAGCCTTTGCTAAAAAATCAGTGTCTCAAAACTACACTGTTTCATCAGAAGCAGTAACTGCTCAACAAGTTGCAGAGGCACAGAGAATTCTAGATAGCATTGCTCAACAACTTTCTCCATCAGCAGATGGTAGAGCTATTGATGCTATGCTTCTCAATCTCTACCACGTAATTCCAAGAAAAATGGATCACGTCCATAATTTCTTGATTCGTGGTACTAATTTAACAGATACCAAGCTCTATAAGAGAGCTCAAGAGTTAGTAAGTAATGAGCAAGCTACTCTTGATGTCATGAGCGGCCAGGTTTCTTTACATACAGCCCAACAGACTCAACAAGCTACTCCTGATGACCCCATTACTATTCTTGATGCTATTGGTATCTCTCTAACAATAACAGCTCAAGAAGATATAGATATCATCAAAACTCAGCTCGGAGGAATGCAAAATCAGTACCAAACGTCCTATAAAGTAACAAACAAAAAGACAGAAGAAAGATTTCAAAAATGGTTACAGTCAACAAAGAATAAGACGACCAAGCTCTTCTGGCATGGTAGTCGTAATGAGAACTGGTGGAATATCCTAGGCTCTGGATTAATGATTCGTCCTTCTGGAGTAGTACATACTGGAAGTATGCTCGGAAATGCCATTTATGGAGCTGACCGAGCTAAGAAATCTCTAGGCTATACATCAATCAATGGCTCTTATTGGGCTAGAGGTAGTGCTAGACGAGCATTTATGGGTCTCTTCCTCTTTCATCTTGGCAAACAATTAAAGCTAACTAATTTCCCTTCTGATGCTCATCGCTTTTCTTCCAAGTATTTAGCTAGTAAGGGAGGTTATGATAGTGTATTTGCCTCAGCAGAAAAAGGAATGCTTCGTAACAATGAATTTACTGTCTATAGACCTGACCAGGTAACTATCAGATATCTGGTAGAAATTAAGTAAGCAGAGAGATGCCTGAGAGGTTAAAAGGGCCGCCCTGCTAAGGCGTGCGAGGTAACACTCACGTCAGTTCGAATCTGACTCTCTCTGCCAACTTATAACTTTTTCTAAGCCTGATGAAAGGGAAAAGCAATGACCATTTTCAAGTTTTCACTTCCTGTTCATGGCCTTAATACAGTTCTAATGCCCAAGTGGGCAGACATTGTGCATTGTGATTTTTCAGGTGACGACCCAGCCATTTGGGTCTATTGTAATCAGGAAGCTTTGAAAGAAGAGCGACAGTTTCTTGTTCTAGGCACTGGGAAGCCTATTCCTAAGAAGGCCATCTACCTGGGCACAGCAGTTAAACCAGGGGTTGGTGTTCATGTCTTTGAAGTATAAGATATCTAGAGACCTCGTCGTCTAGTCTGGCTCAGGATCCTGGCCTTTCACGCCAGAGACGCGGATTCAAATTCCGCCGAGGTCGCCATACATATACTACTTGCCGGTGTGGAGGAATCAGGCATACTCCTCCCACTTAAAATGGGAGGCCCTTAGTGGATTGAGGGTTCAAATCCCTCCACCGGCACCAAAAGAAAAAGAATGTCCAGACGTGAGTATATAACTACTGAGCCACCTCTTAACCCACCAGAAATCTGTGAAGAATGTGGCAAAGCAGAAGCCTTCAGGTGGATAAGAGATGGTAACTGGCAGCCTTACTATCTTTGTCATCATTGCTATCTAGAATTTGATACAGTAAGAGGTGAATTTCTGTTTGAAATTGAAAAAGAAAGGAACAGATAATAATGACCTCAGGACAAATGATGGTCTGGGCAGCAGTCCTAGCTAAAGAACTAGATATCTCTAATCCCCCAAGACATGTCCTTGAAGACGAAACACAATGGAGTAAATGGGAAGACAATCGTCTTATTACTGCTATTGAACAAGCAAATCATGTAGTAAAATGGCTTGAAACAATAGGACCTCAAGTAAAAGAAGCAATGGGCGGAGAGACTGACTCTTATATCACTCTCATGGAAATGATTCAGTAGTGGTCCTGTAGGAGAATTGGTATATCCAAGAGGCTTAGACCCTCTGGCCTAACAGCCGTCCTGGTTCGAATCCGGGCAGGACCACCACACACACACACAATCTTAGTTGCAGAAAGTACCACTTAATGGTACCTTTAGTGAATGAAACCTCGGAGAATGGGCAAGTTGGTATGCCACCTGTTTTGGGGACAGGAAATCGGGAGTTCAAGTCTCCCTTCTCCGACCATTCTTGGTGCGGTATGGTGAAACAGCATCACACTAGGCTCATAACCTTGAGTTTCCAGTGCAACTCTGGATACCGCTACCACTATGACTATTAAGCGTTTCTCCTCTAAAAAGCTTCAGAAAGAATTCAAAGTCATTGGGGCTTGTGCTGACTTGCTAAGTTCTCTGAAAAATGAAGATGCACAGGCACGAGCAGCAGGTTACTTACTTCATCTCTTCGGAAAAGAAGAGATAGAGGAAGAAGATAAGCAAAAAGTAAAGATAGAAGCAATTGGCTTTACGTTACCAGAAAACGATGAAGATGAAGATGAAGGCGCGTAGTTCAGTTGGGAGAACGCTGCCCTTACAAGGCAGAAGTCGCAGGTCCAAATCCTGTCGCGCCTACCACCTTTCTTGTGGGAAGATAACGTCCGCAGGCTGTAAACCTGCCCTGCTTTAACAACTGGCGTACGGTCTAGCAGCAAGGAGGTTCAAATCCTTCTCTTCCCACCATCTAAATTATGCGGCAGAAGCTCAAGTGGCTGAGCATCTGACTGTGGATCAGAAGGCTGTGAGTTCAAATCTCACCTGCCGTTCACTTGACTAAATAGTCTGAATTGACTAGTAAGTCAAACTAGGCTATTTAATCAACTATATGTGGAGCTATAACATAGAAGTCTATGTGCTTGACTGAAAATCAAGAGATCCTGGAGCGTTACCAGGTGGCTCCACCATTAGGAAGGTTGGCCGAGCGGTTTAAGGCGGTAGTCTTGAAAACTACAGAGGTTAATAGCCTCCAGAGGTTCGAATCCTCTACCTTCCTCCACAAACTATAGGAGAAAAATTAGATGGTTAGATGTCCTCAATGTAATAGTGAAGTCTACTATGTTCAAGATGTAACTGAGTATCATTCTTTCGACTTGCTAGATAATGATGATGACTTTGTAGACCTAATAGCACTAGTTGACAGTGTTCCTAATAACGATAAAGGCTATCGTCTTCACTGTAGTCAATGTCCTAATCAACCAACTATGACTGAGCTAAGGCAATATTATGAAAATAAGACTGACTCATGTAACGAATAGTTCTTCCTCTTCTTTTGTAGTTTCGCGAGCAGCGATTACTGGGAAGCAACTACAGCTCATTCATAACCATATTCTCATGGCCGAAGAATTGGGGCTTCATAAGAGCCCTCCATGGCAAATTATTGAAGATGGCCATGTCATAATTGGGACAACCTCTATGGATAACTTTGATATGCATTTCTTCTTGAAACACATTGGGGTTCCTCTTAATAGAGTCTTCTGGGCTAGAGCCATTCTGAGAAGGGATAGGGATGAATGTCTTTCTTTAGAGTAACAGTAGAAACAGTAGAGAAGGTCTGGCCGCATTCAAATGCTGATAGATTAGAGCTAGCCTCTCTTCAGAACATGAGCTTCCAATTCTGTGTACAAAAAGGGTTATGGAAGTCTGGGGATAAGTGTCTCTATTTCCCAGTTGATTCTCTCCTCCCCGATAAGACAGCTGAGCTACTAGGAGTAAAAGGATTACTCGCTGGGAAAGAAAAGAATAGAATCAAGACAATTAGACTACGAGGAGAATACAGCCAAGGTATCATTGGCCCTTGTGACCTAGTCCCTGAGGCTATTGATTATGAACAGCTTACTGAATACTTTGGGGTAGTTAAGTATGAACCACCAGTAACAGAAGAGAAGAGTGCCAGGCTTTTCCCTTTACCAGCTTTTGTTCCTACCTATGATATTGAAGGAGCAGATAGATATAAGCTGGCGGCTGATGAAATGATGGATTTGCCCATAGCTATTACTGAAAAGCTTGAAGGTATGTGTTCCTCTATCAGCTGGAATCCCGCGACAGCAAAGATTCATCTATGTTCTCATCGAAAAGATGTAGTACCTAAAGAAGATGGCAGTTCCCATTTCTTTTGGACCACAGCTACAAGAATAGGGCTCTTTGATAAGCTAAGAAAGCTAGTAGAGTTACTACAAAAAGATGGGCTAGCGTTTCAAGATTCAACTGTCTCTATCTTTGGCGAGTTTTGTGGGCCAAGAGCTCAGGGGAATATTTATGGACTACCCAAACATGACATCTACTGTTTTGATATCCGAATAGGAGAACAGTGGCTCGACTTCCCTCTTTGGAAAGACTATTGCCTCAAGGTAGGTCTTACTACCGTTCCTATCCTTTGGGATGGACGAGGAACATTGAGAGAAGTTCTAGAAGCCTCCAAGGTTGATAGTATTCCAAAGCTATCAGATGGAGAGTCAGTATTAAGAAAGAATACAAGGCGGGAAGGAATTGTTATCCGGCCAGTTATTGAACAAAGGTCTGAAATTCTTCATGGCCGGCTTCAATTAAAACAACGATCTCCAGCCTACTTAGCAAAGTCGGAGAACTAAAATTGATTCTTGCTATGACTGCTGGTCTCCCTAGTGCTGGGAAGACCACATTTTGTAGACAACAATTACTTACTAACTACGTCTATATCAGTCCTGAGTTCCTTGCTCCTCAACAAACAGAGCTGCTGATTCGGACATGTATACAGGCAAACCAACAGCTAATAATTGATGCCCCTAATCTAAGCAGGGATGACCGAGCAAAGTGGCAAAAGTATAAACCTCATGACTGGAAAAGTTACTGCTTCTACTTCCCTCCTAACATAGACGAATGTCTTGAAAGGAATAGACAACGGGAAAAAGGTAAATTGCCTGCTCATGTAATCTCTAATGCAGCTATGTTCTGGCGTGAGCCAGAATTAGAAGAAGGTTTTCACTCGATTTTCAAAGTCACAGTCCTAGCAGAGAAAAACTTTTCAGTACTATGGGAGAAAAGAGATGCCTAAGAAGGATTTTACCGTTGTAGCTTGCATCCTTGACCGTTCTGGCTCAATGCAAGGCCTTGAAAATGATGTCATTGGTGGCTATAACACCATGCTCAGAGAACAAAAGCTGCTGCCTGGCAAAGCTAAGTTCACTCTTGTCCTCTTTGACGATAAGTATGAGCTAGTCTATGACCTTGTACCTCTTCAAAATGTTCCTGAGCTAACTAAGGAAGTGTACTACACTCGTGGATTCACTCGTTTGGTCGATGCTTGCTGCGAGACTATCGACTCTCTTGGTGCTCAGTTGGATGCAATGTGTGAAGAGGAGAGACCTGAAGCAGTAGTAATCATTATCAATACAGACGGGCAGGAGAATGATTCACAAGAGTATTCTTCAGCTCAACTAGCAGAAAAGATTAAGACTCAGCAGGATACCTACAAATGGAAGTTCATTTTCCTTGGTGCTAATCAAGATGCTTTTGCTACGGCAAATCAGTTCCACATTCAGAAAGGCGGGACCTATAACTTTGCGGCTAACTCCGCAGGAATCCGTGCCAGCTATGCTACCTCTTCAACCCAGATTGGAAGAGCAAGAAGAGTATCAATACAGAATATGCAAGAGCTAGGATTTCAGGGCGATATTCTAGCCCAAGACCCTATCAATCAGGGAGTAGATAGAGATACAACAGGAGACTCCAATGAAGATTCGTCTAGCTCATGTAACTAACTCATCTTCTAGTAGCTTTCTAGTAGCTTTTCCTGAAGAGCAGCCAGATACTCCTGAGAAGATGCAAAAGCTTCTGTTTGGAGAACAAGAACTACTTTACCAGACATTTGAAGATGAACCCTGGCCTACAGAGGAACTAGCTAGAGCAGTATTAGAAAGCCGGCAAACAGTTAAGACTATACCTCTTGAAGTAGAAGCTGTTGTAGCAATGCTAGTTACAGGCTATGGCTCATGGAATCATCTTGCAGAAGACCTTACTCAAGGAATGAGTCTAGACGAAAAGTGCAAAAGTTGGCAGGCAATCACAGATTTTGAAGCAGACAAAGTAGCAAGAGCTTTTATTGAACAAGTCTTACGAAGATTTCCTAAGACTAAAGAGCTTGAAGTCTACGAGTTTGCTGATGAAACTCCTTTAGGTAGTGCATTAGAATACAGTAGTGTCTTCAGTACTCTTCCTCATATAACAATTAGTCATCACTAGGAGCATCAATGATTCCTCATCTAGACGTAGAGAAGGCTTGTGACCAAATCGTCAGAGAATACACAGACTTTCTCTCCAAGACGTGGGTTCGTAGACCAGTAGTTGGTATCTCAGGCGGAATTGATTCAGCTGTAGCTGCTGCTTTATCTTTACGAGCTACTAGAAAGTTCAATACACAGCCGCCTGTATTAGTACATCTTCCAATGGACCATTGTTCCTCTAATGACTCTCTTTTAAGAGCCAGAGAACTAGCTGTTTCCTTAGGTCTCTATATGAAAGAAGTTTCAATTACCTCAATAGTTAGAGCCTGTGACATAGCCTTTTCAAATGTAGGAATTCTAGGACGTTCCTATGTCTCAGACAAGTTTCAGCTGGGAAACATTATGGCCCGAGTAAGAATGATTTCCCTTTGGGCTCTTGCTCGAGCAGAGTCAGGTTTTGTTGTCGGCACGGGAAATAGAACAGAAACTCTGCTAGGCTACTGTACTCTTCATGGTGATGATGCTTGTATCATTAACCCATTGGCTGGTCTCTACAAGCAATGGGTATATGAACTGGCAGAGTATCTAAAAATTTCTGAATCAATCATCAAAGCTCCTCCATCGGCAGAACTTTGGTCAGGACAGACAGATGAACAAGAGTTAGGTTTTTCGTATGAAATTGCCGATGAAGTCTGCTATGCTCATGACCATCTCAATTATCCTTTGCAGGAGGTTACTCAAAGTATTAAAGATGTTATTGCTCAAATCAATAGAACATCCTTTAAGAGAGAAGTTCCCTATAATCTAGGAACTAAACTTCCGTTGGCCCTGTAGCTCAAGGGTGGCAGCTCTGGTCTTATAAACCAGGGGAGGTAGTTCGAGTCTACCCAGGGTCACCAGAAAAGATAATTGACCAGATACTAAAAAAAGATAGAATAAAAAGTACGACTCATAGGATAACGGTAGTCCGTATCTCTGATAAGGATAAAGAGGTAGTTCGACTCTACCTGAGTCGACCAGGAAAATGGGGTCGTAGCTCAATTGGGAGAGCACCTGACTTGCACTCAGGAGGTTGCCGGTTCGATTCCGGCCGACTCCACCAGTAGGGTATTAGTGTAGAGGTTAGCACGGTAGATTGTCGATCTACAGTCAGGAGTTCAATTCTCCTATACCCTGCCAAAGAAAGAAGTTATGCCCTAGTAGCACAGAGGCCAGTGCAGGAGTTTTGTAAACTCAAGGTCGGCGGTTCAAATCCGTCCTAGGGCTCCATACGCCCATAGCTCAACTGGATAGAGTAATGGGTTTCTACCCCATAGGTTGTAGGTTCAAGTCCTACTGGGCGTACCAAAAAGGTATTCAAGATGTGTGAGTTATCAGAAAGACAACTAGCTGAAGGAGAAAGGTATCTCCGGCTTTGGCAAGAAACCTCTCAAGAAATGTGGCTAGTCTATTTAGAAAAATGGCTATGGGATTATCATGAAGCTCTCATTTCTATGGCTAGACAGCAACTAAATACTCAGAAAATAAGATAGAGTAAGTGAGAAAAATAACTTTACTCATACACTTAGTAGTATTTTTCTTTCCTCTAACTACTATAGCAAGATCTTCTGTAATTGTACTTCCTTCTATAAATAAAGAAACTAAAATGGCTAGTCCTCAGTGGCATTATCTTGTAGAAGGAATCATTGTTCAGCAACTACTTACTGAAAAATCTCCTTGGTCTGTAAGTAGTTTATCTTCTATAATAGAGCAATTAGAAACTGAAAAGGCTAAACAATTGGCTCTATGTACAGAAGATAGAGGGCGCCACGAGCCTCGAGCCATTCCGCATGGAGCTCCGCTCCCTGGGCGCCCGCTTCGCCACACATGCTCACGAGTGGGTGGAGCGCCAGGGCACGCGCCTCTCCCTCCCGGCCGGTGCCTCCCTCGAGGGCCAGGCCACGGTGCAGCCGGGCGGCACGGAGATCGAGCTGCGGGGCTCCCTGGACGGACAGGGCCTCTCCCTGGCCGCCCAGCTCCCGGCCCTGGACCTGCCCTTCGCCAACGGCACGGCGAGCCTCGTCTCCGATCCCCTGGCCAAGGTGGCCCGGCTGGCCGGCGGCGCCGGGCAGATCAAGGTCCCCCACGACAATCGACTGAACATGGCCGCGGGCACCATCGAGGCCTGGGCAGACTGAAGAGGAGGATGACGATGGGACGAGAGACAGTGAGGAAGGGATACCAGCCGTCCTCCGGCAAGAAGCCGATGACGGAGGGGTATCAGCCGTCCCGCCGGTCAGCAGATGCGAGCCACACGTTCGTGGCTCCGAAACCTCCGCGTCCGCGTCCCTCCTCGAACGGAAAGTCCCACTCCAGGTCTGTTCAAGAGCTTCGTAAAAGACTACCAAATCTTGAAAAAGATCTTGTTCAGATTCCTATATCAGAAGATCACTATAAAACAATAGGATTGTTAGAAATTGATTCTGAAGGAATCTTAATTGGAATCCCAGGAGCCAGGGGTATGTCTCCGAACGCCAAAATGGAGCCTATAGTAAGATATCAGCTTCAAAAATCAGGGTTTTATCTAAAGCTTGAAAAGCTTAAGAAGGATTCAAAGACCAATATGTAATTCTCGATAGCAATTGGGTCTGTAACTCAAATGATAGAGTTCCGCCCTTTTAAGGCGGGGGTTCTGGGTTTGAATCCCAGCAGGCCCACCACTTAACTATTAAGGAAAGAAATATGCGCTATTTCCTTCTCCTAGCTTCCTTACTATTCCTCTCCTGTGATATAGACCTTTCCTCTCAAGCAACAAGACAAGTAATCAAACAGTGCTTAATAGCACAGGAAGAGGGATATCTTACCTGTCAGCTAAGAATCATTGGACAAGTTCCAAATATATCTTGTCTATGTAAAACAGTACCTCTATTAGAAACAGGCCCGTAGTGTAATGATAACATTGAGGAATTTGGCTCCTCAGTTGTGGGTTTGAATCCTACCGGGCCTGCCATTTTTAGAAAGGTTCTCGATGAATACACTATATCTTCCAGCTCTCTATCATCAAGGTTCTAAAGGAGCCATAGTTCAATGGCAAGTATGGACAGTAAATGATGAAATCCATACTCTCTATGGACAAGTAGATGGCAAACAGCAACAGGCTATGAAGAAAGCAGTAGGAAAGAATACTGGAAAGGCTAATGCTACTACTGCAGAAGAACAAGCTCAACTAGAAGCTAAAGCTATGTGGACAAAACGTCTTGAAGGTAAATATAGTGAGACAATAGAAGAAGCCAAAGAGACAGTCTTCTTACCAATGCTTGCTCATAAGTTTGCAGACTATAAGAAGAATTTAGTCTATCCTGTAGATGTTCAACCAAAGCTGGATGGTCTTCGTTGTCTTGTGTTTTGGCGAAAAAACAGAGTTTGTTTTTTAAGTAGAGGTGGGAAGGATTATACTTCTCTAGACCATCTAGGTAAGAAAATTGCCTGCTGGCTACCTAAAGATTTCATTCTCGACGGCGAACTCTATCTCCACGGTCTTACCCTTCAAGAAATTAACCGACGAGTTAAAAAGTATAGACCAGGAAAGACAGAAGAGATTCAGTACTGGTGCTATGATGGTTTTCCTCTATCAGACCATGATACTCTTCCTTGGCAGCTACGCTTTGCAAGTCTACGAGGTCTATGGTCCTCTATCGAGGCAGAAGAAAGAGACCAGTGCAGACTAGTCAGAACAACCACTGTTGATAATGAGGCTGATGTTCTCACTCTTCAACAAGAATATATGCAGACAGGATTTGAAGGAGCTATTGTTCGAGCTCGTACTGGTCCTAATGTCTTCTATACTCTTGGTCATAGAAACCAAGGACTATTAAAAGTAAAGTCTTTTGATGATACTGAGTTCCCAGTAATAGGCTTCAAGGAAGGTGTTGGCCGATTTGAAAAGGCAGTTGTCTGGACTTGTAAACTGCCCTCTGGCGAAACATTTGACTGTGTTCCTAAAGGCACTATGGAACAAAAGCGAGAATGGTTTGCCAACGGACATAAGTACATAGGCAAACTGCTTACAGTCAAACATCAAGGGACTTCTGAAACAGGCGTCCCTCTATTCCCAGTTGGCTTAGGCTTCCGACTTGAAGAAGACCTACCGTAAGAAAGGATACTCTATGCCCTACAATGCTTTGAAATGGAAGAAAGGTCCCGACCTTAAGCAAATCAGTCTCTGCTTCAAGGATGAAGAAGGTGAATGGGAACCCATTGTCACACTCTTCCCTATGATTCAACCAGGGAATAAGATTCTCTGGTGGGAAGCCACCATTGTTACCTCTTCATGGGCTGGCTCTTGGCGTACTCTCAAGGAAGCTAAGCAAGCAGTAGAAGCCTATGTAAAGACTTGGTATTAGAAAGGAAAGAGCATTGATTGTCTGTGTAAATTGTAAACAAGAAATGCAATGTACTAAGAATGGAGTAGGCATTGACTTTGGCAATGGACATATCTATGCCGGGGATAAATACTCCTGTTCTCAGTGCAATGCTACAATCATTCGAACTAACGCTGCCTCACATCATGACCCTGAATATACTTTTCATGATGAATATCTAAGAATGCCAGCCCTATTATGAGACGATTAGAATATTCCATAGTAGCTGAGTTTACAGCATTACCTCATGATATCAGAGATATAGACTATTGGAGTAACCAAGTTCCTCTAGGCATTACTATTTCTGAACCAGGGGACCATGACTATATCTATCTAGCAGTAGAAGAAGAGTTACCTAATCATACTCCTACAGACCCAGACCAACCTTGTCTGGACTGTCCTATTAGAGAAGAGGACAGCTGTCCTTTCTGGTGCCAGTTTGCCTATAAAGGGCAGGTATTACATGCTTCAGGAATTCTCACTCAGAAAGAATTTGACAAGTGGGTAAGTAATCTGTACTTAGTTGCAGATAGTACTGAGACAATGGGTACTTTAGGAGGTCCTTTAGCTCCTTGGGGAGGAGTAGTTCCAGATATAGTTTTTCAGTATGAGTCTCAGACAGTTATTGCTTCCATTCGTGTAACTCCTTTTGTAGTAGATGAGAATAGAGAAGGGGTTCCTATTCCTTGGCGCGAAATGAACAATAACGATTTACTTAAAGCCTATCTAGGCCAAATGACTAGAGAACAATACATGCATAGAAGAGCAGAACGGTTCTGGATACGACTTAAGAAAGCAATCTGTCAAAAGTATCAGCCCTAACTCTATTGGAGAAGATATGTCTGTATTGACTGTTGCATACAAAGCATTTACTCACAATCTCTGCTCACCTATTCAAGGCGGCGAGCCGATTTGGGATGGAGCACTACCGTTCAGTCTGCCTTCGGTTATAATGGATAAATCAGATAAGAAATGTAGTTATGGCTGGAATGCTGCCAGAGACCCTAAAACTGTAATCCAGATTGCTGGTCTTTGTCCAGGTGGATGGCCGGTACGACTCTATTGTGTTGAAACTAAGGGTAAAGTCATTGAGAGAGGGGATAAATTACGTGCTTCAACATGGCGGATTGTTAAGGAAATACCAGTTCAACCAGTGATAGAGAGCTTTTCTCAAGAGGCATTTTCAGCACAGCATACTAAGATTATGAGCAAAGAGCAAATAGCATGGTATCAAGCTCTCGGACGTCCTCAATGGTCACTGTCAAAGGTAATTCGAGGCCTTGAGACCTCATTGAAAGCTAGAGGCTTGAACTGGACCCTTCAGCGTTTTGAGTCTGCTGGAGCTGTCTGGACTTTTAGAGCGGCTGCTCCTATTTGGCCTACTAATAATGCCTGGAACATCGTAACTACCGAAACTGGTCTACACTGCTTAAACAAAGATACTAGGGAGGCTACTAAAAAAATTAGGAATACCTGGTTTCCCTGGCCTACTTGTAATATTCAGACCTCCTGGGCTGCTGGAGATGCTTGGGCCGCATTATTAGTTCAATATGCTGCGCGAAATAACTGGATCTCACATCGCCCAGACCTACTAACTGTCGGTTTACGATCAGCATATCGACATGGATTAGCAATTGCCTTACCAGTTGGGGCAGACACACTAGGCTGGGCAATGATATAAGGAGAAGCTATAATGTCAGAGAACACGCTCAATACCACTGTTATAACTGAGACAGAGATGCATGTTGATATCAGCCGTTCTCAACTACAAGAGTTCCTAGCTCAGGTTACTAGAGTAGAAGGCTTCCTAGATAAGGAAATTCATACCATAGAGATTAAGCCTATTACGAGTGGGGGAAACCATACTGCTTTCAGGGTAGTAGCTAAGAAACGAGTATGCCAATTAATTAGCAACTCTCCTATAGCTAACCATGATTATTGACAAAGTGTTACTTGTTAGACTACAATTGCAGGCGAGAGGACCTGCAGTTTGGTCAATTCCCCTGAACACAATGAAATTCTATTTGACGATGTCAAACACCTATTAGCTGACCTATTAGAACGAGCAGTTCGAGATCTATTGATACTAAGTCCAGATGACCCCTATTTTGAGACAGCTTTTGGCCTAATCTTTGATGATGAATATCTTATTTATTTTGATGAGCCAGATGAAAAAGGACATCAGAAGCCTGACGGAGAAACCCTTTCACTTGACGAGATTCTATCAGTCGTCGATATTGATAAGGAGTTCCTCAGATGTCAGATGAGAAAGAGACTATACGAGATGAAGAGACCTCTTGCTTGCCAACTGTTTGGGAAAGAATTGGACTGGAAATAGGAGAACTTGTAGCTCAAAAACAAGAAGCCTATGGAAACTCTTTCGGCCAGGCATATCGAATCCTAGAAGTTCTATTTCCTCAAGGAATAAGTCCTCAAGACTATCATAAAGTTCTATTAATAGCTCGAGTAATAGATGAACTCTTCCGGTATGTTACTCTCCCTAATGCTTTTGGAGAATCTCCCTGGAGAGATATTGTAGGCTATGGCCTACTTGAAATTGCTAACCAGGAGAATAGTCAAGAATATAGTCCCTCAAAGCTACTTGAAATGACCTCAGATGCTCTTGAGACCACTACACAAGCTCTCAAAATTATCAGACAACTTGCATCTTCCTCTACAGCCCGGGCTAATATAATGGATATAGAGTATGAGGCCGACAAAGCATTGAAATTAACAGTGGAGAACAGCAATTGAAAATCCGTCTAACTCATGTGACTAATAGTTCATCTTCTAGCTTTCTCTGTCTAGTAAAGAAAGAGGCTGCTAATGAGGTTCTTGATACATATCCTGAGCCAGTAAGAGAACTCCTTCTGGAGGAAGTTGCCCGGGAACTTCTTTGTCTAGGTCAAGAGGCTCTCGCTTTTGTAAATATGTATATTCAGAGCTATTCTCTTCATGAAAGAGAGATGCAAGATAAAGTCACACAGCTACAAGAAAAATATAAGGATCTTCAGGTCCTTGACTGTTATGATCATAGTATCATAGAGATAATTGACAACTTCAGTCGAGAAGTAGAAGAAAAATATCCTGGGGCAACTTTTTCTGCTCAAATATTTGATGATAATCCTCCAACCTTTTTCTCTAGAAAGCCAGAAGATGATTCTAATCAGACCGAGTCATGAAATTATAGAGACAGCTGGAGACGAAAAGCTTGTCGAGAGAGTAGCTCGTACTTGCTATAAGTCTGAGAGTAGAATTACAGATGACTCAGCCAATAAGTTTGTCAAAATGCTTCGAGATAGAGGTCATCATGCAATGCTTGAATTTGGCTGGGTATGTGTGAAATTCATATGTGATCGGGGATGCTGCTATGATTCCCAGACAGAGGTTCTAACTCAAGGGGGGTGGAAGTACTTTAAGGATCTCATACAAGAAGATAAATTGGCCTGTCTCAATGACTCTAACTATCTAGAATGGCACCAACCTCAGACTCTACAGCAATATGATTTCAAAGGAAAGATGCTCTCCTTTCAGACACCTGTAATTGACCTAATGGTAACTCCAAACCACAAGATGTGGGTATTTGATTACGACAAGTGTTCTTCAAAGACAGGAATGTGGAAATTTCTAGAAGCGCAAGATATGACCAATGGTCACTATGGAATATCCAAGACTGCACATTGGCATGGCGAAGAAAAGACAGTCTGTATTCCAGAGCATCCAACAAGACGACTACAATTTCCGGCACTACAATTTGATCATATTTTAACTGCAGACCTATTTGAATTACTAGGTCTCTGGGCTATAAATGGATCTTATAGATATAGCACCGGTTGGCGTAGTAGCTCTTCAATTCAGATCTCACTAACTGAGCTTTCTGTATATCAAAAGATCAAATCTCTATGTCAAAACCTGGGACTCCGCTGTACTCGTCATAGAAACGAGCTTCATATTGATAATCTTCGCTTGTTCCAATTTGTCTTGGAATTATTTGGCCAAGGACCAAGGCGGGTTCCTGACCTTATTAAGGAGGCCTCAGCAGCACAAATTCGCCGCTTTTTGGACGGAGTAGTTGCAGGAGATAACTCTATCCAGGCCAGTAATGGACATATAACAATCTACACAGCATCAAAACATTTTGCCGACGGTTTACAAGAATTATACCTCAAAGTAGGAGGATTATCTGCGAATATTAAAGTAGAATTTCCAAGAGAAAGCGAAATACTTGCTGGAATTTCTACTTCCCCTAATCAAAAGATATATCTTGTCTCTGTCCATAAAAGAAAAAGATCTATACATCGCCTTGATCGCAGATCTGCTGAAGCATTTAGAGAACCAGTCAAGTATAGTGGTAAAGTTTACTGTGCCACAGTGCCTTTCCATCGACTTTATGTTCGTCGCAATGGTAAAGCCTGCTGGTCTGGTAATTCGCATGAACTAGTAAGACATAGACTAGTATCATTTGCACAAGAAAGCACAAGATACTGTAATTATAGGGGTGGCATAACATTTGTTATCCCTCCCTGGCTAGATTTACCAGAAGGAGAATATAACCTTGACTCTGAAGAGGTTCACTGTAATAACAAACTAGTTCCTGGTCTATATAAAGCATCTCATCCAGCTGGAAGATGGTTCTGGCATATGATTGATTCACAAAGTAACTACCAGGCTCTTCTTACAGTACAAAACTGGACACCTCAACAAGCCAGGTCAGTTCTTCCAAATAGTCTTAAGACAGAAATAGTATGTGCCGGAAATCTTCGAGAGTGGCGACATATTCTCCAGCTCCGAACCAGTAAAGCTGCTCATCCTCAAATGCAAGAACTAATGGTCCCATTACTCAAAGACTTTCAAACAAGATGGCCAGTTTTGTTTGAAGACATAGGAGAAAAATTATGACGCTAGCACTACGAATCCTGAATATAGCAATCGCTCTTGCCTGTCTAGGTAATTTACTTAATGTCTATCTATCTAATGAGAACTCTATGGCTATTCTCGGATGGACTACTGCATTCATGCTTGCAGTAGTAGCAGTAGCAAACAACGAAAAAAGTAATGTTCTCAACAAGCTAGCAACAAAAGAAGAAAGAAAGGCCGGTAGTCTTGAAAATCAGACTTAGCCATGTAACTAACTCCTCTTCTAGTAGCTTTATAGTCTTGGACCCTCATCTAACTAAAGAGCAGCGAGAGGTTCTCGTAAATTATCCTGGCTTTAAGTTTGAAGAGACTACTAGAGTCTGGCGAATTAGTGTTATCTGTAACGAAGAAGATGTAAGTAATCTACTTGAAGAGCACAGGATTCCCTATAAAGCCAAGATACACTATAACTGTGAAGCTCACATCTTTGATGGAACTTATCTAGCAGTAATACCCAACTTTGGAGAAGTAGCTAGTATATATGGACTTCGACATGTCCTTCAAGATAGATATCCTTCCCTAACACCTTATAATGAACAGATTAGAGGAGCAATCAAGATAGTAAACGTGCTAAAAGGAGAACAGGAACTCACTCCTGAGTTAAGAGAAGAGTTAGTTCAAAGGGAAAAAGGATTAGAAGAAAAGGAAAGGGAATTGCAATGAAGATTCTAAAGTATGGCGGCGACCTTTATACAGCAGCAATAATTACTATTAGAGATGGAGCAATTATTGCCTCAGAAGTTAGACAACTCCGAATGGCTTCTGTACGACACGAAGGTGTATCAGGGATGATTCCCCTTCTGACACCTCCCGATTTTTGTAATGCTCCTGTATCAACAATGACTTTTCCCCTAGCTGCTACTGCATACTATGCTGCAGAGGGAGAAGATGAGAAGACCTACCTGGAAATTATCAAACAGACCGAAGAGATTGAACAGTCTCAGAGAGCTGCTAAGGCAGGTATTGCTCTAGCTGGTAGTATCCCTAGTGGTCTTCCTTCACCAGGAGCTTTACAGTCAGCCTTCAAGTAGAAAGGCTAATTCTTATGCCAATGTTTCGAATAAGTATTTACTGGGCCGACCCAGATGAAATGACTCAACACCATCTATTAGGCACAGTTACTATCGAGGCAAATAATGTCTGGATAGCCAAACAAGATGCTATGGATATACTCTGGGACGAAAGACTTAATGCCTGTGCTATTATTGAAGTAGAAGAAATAGAAGCAGAAAAGGAGGAAGAATGTCACGAATTGCTCGATCCGACTTAATAGAGTTTGTAAGAGAAGATGCTCAACAAAACTGTGACAACCCTTTTAGTAGCTGCTATACCGACTGTACTTCTCAAGACCAAGCTAACTGTACTTCACTGCTCCTGTATAAGCTTCTAAGCAGTATGTCAGATGCCGAAGTAGAATATCATCTGTATGGCGAGCCAGGACTAGGAGAATTTTAACGATGAAAATTAGGCTGGCACATGTAACTAACAGCAGCTCTCAGAGCTTCTTTATTTGCAGACCTCTAGAAGAAGAGAATAAACCTATCCTTCTAGCTGTGGATGTCTCTGCAGAGACCAGGACCTTCCATTCTGAAGAAGAGTATGAAGCTTTCATGGTAGACCATGAATGGATTCCAGAGGAAGATTCAAAAATCCGGGCTGCATTAAGACAAGGAAAAATCATCGAGCTCGTAGAAGGTGATACAAATGAGTACGGTATTAGCCGAAATATTGGACAGGCCATGAGCAAAGACTTTCTCTTAACAAATGGTGCATATTTAGTAACTAGAGAGGAAAATTGAGTATGAAAATAAGACTTTGTCATGTTACTAATAGCTCATCTTCCTCTTTCTGTATTGTAGGAATGGGGATTGATAGCTTTCTACAGATTGCTCATAAGCAAGACCCAGAAAAGTATCCAGAAACTTCTGGAGGCTGGGGAGATCAATGGTTTGAAGAGCTTGCAGGACAAGACCTAGCAGAAGGCCAAGAGGCAAGCGAAGTCATTGGTCTAGATATTACTAAAATCAAAGAGAATGAAACTCTTGGCCAGTTTCGCCAAAGAGTCTGTGATAAACTCCTAGAAGCTACAGGGGTTCAACTGACTCCAAACCAACTATATTTCTGTAAGGATAGTTGGTACGATGGCTAAAATGCAATATCAGTACAGTATTGGCCAATGGGTAGCTTGTCGAGGCACAGTAGAAGCTGAGTATGAAAATACTGAGGATGAGCCTATATGTGCTCCTAATGCTCCTCGAAAATTAGTTCGAACAGACTATTCAAATTCTGAAAAAGTCCCTATAGGTCAAATATCAGGGATGAAGCGACTGTTTCTAGGCAAGTATAGACCTAGACAAGGCTATATGGACGTAGACGGTGGAGGCTATGAGGACCCTTATCTTAAGGTTGAAAGCTCTCAACTAGTCTATCTTGTGCGACAAGGGATGTTAAACAAAGAGATTCAAGTTCTGCTAGAAGACCTCAAGCCTCTAGAAAAAGGCTCCTATAAAGCTCCTCTGCCAATACTTCATTCTCCTCCTTGTAAAATAGATACAAGGGATAGACAAATGCTTAGTAAAGAGGCTCAAAGCTGGCCACGAGATGCAAAAGGGAGATGGACCAAGTGAATGCAGATGTTAGTGCGCTACTCAAACTAGTTAATAAAAAGTTTGGCGAGGGAACTCTAGTAATTCTTGGCTCTGACCAAAAGGTAGAAGTCCCTGTTATTCCTACTGGTTCTGTAGGTCTAGACAGAGCTCTAGGTATTGGTGGTTGGCCGAGAGGAAGAATTGTAGAAGTTTATGGGCCTGAACGAGGAGGCAAGACCACACTTGCTCTACATGCCATTGCTGAGTCTCAAAAGCGAGGAGGAATTGCTGCATTTATTGATGCTGAGCATTCTCTTGATGTGGAATATGCCAGGACTATTGGAGTAGACACAGAGACTCTTCTATTGTCTCAGCCTATGAGTGCAGAAGATGGTCTTGAGACAGTTGATATGATTGTCCGCAGTGGTACTGTAGACATCATAGTAATTGACTCAGTAGCAGCTATGGTTCCTAAAGTTGAACTAGAAGGAGAAATGGGCTCTTCTCATATAGGTGTTCAAGCTAGACTAATGGGTCAAGCATTACGAAAGCTTGCAGCAATTACTAGTAAATCTAATACTCTAATCTTCTTCATCAACCAGATAAGAATGAAGATTGGGGTAATGTATGGGTCGCCCGAAGTTACACCAGGAGGGGAAGCCTTAAAATTCTTCAGTTCTGTTCGCTGTAGAGTATCTGGTCTTTCAGAACGTAGAAAGAATGACCAGAAGGAAGAGACTGCTGGGCTAACAAGGGTAAAGGTTGTAAAGAATAAACTGGCCGTTCCATATAAATCTACAGATTTCTGGGTAGTTTTTGGTCAAGGCATTGATAAAAACTATGAGACAATGGAAGCTCTTCTCAATGCAAATGTACTACAAAAGAATGGTGCCTGGTTTAGCTATAATGGAGAGAATGTAGCTCATGGGAAAGAACAACTCCTAGAATTTGTAGCTAGTAAAGAATGGGACCTATCTCAATTAGAAATCAAGGTGGATAATGCCTCGGGGCCGGAAGAAGAAGAATCAACCAGTAGCGAGTGAAGAAGGAAATATTTTTCTAAAGATAGGTGATACGTGGCGTATTGGATATTCAGAACATAGTTTTGATGTCCAACAAAGAAGAACAAAAAGAGATGGTTCCGAAGGATGGCGACCACCTCTTTACTATAGTACTATGCAAGCCGCCCTTCTATCTATTCTAGACCAAGCCCCAGCTGTTCATCTTGCCAGCTCTATTGAATCAGTAGTACAAGCCTGGAAGGATGTAGCTAAACAGATAGAAGAAGGAATAGCCAAGGCTAAAGTAATTCCTATTCCACCAGGGACATTAAAGGCCTATGTGGAGTTCAAAACAGGACAAGCCGTAACCAAAAATACTGACCAACCAACTAAACGAAGACGACGAAAGGCTACTAAATGAATCGCTGGCTTCAAGAAGAACTCAGAAATGTCGAAAAGAATGAACCTATGTGGCCCGGAGATTCAATCTCACATCAGAACATTAAAGAGCTTACTCGACTTGGTCTAGTAGCAAGAGACCATGAAGGAAACATTCTATTGACCATAGCTGGCAGAACATATTTACATTCAGAGAGGCATCAGAATGCAGGAGTATCACCTAGAACTACGGAAGCTAGTATCTAAAACCAACCTCAATTTCGTTCATTACAACGCTAAAGTAGGAGTATCATTAGACATTGATAGTTTTTGCCCTCGTCAACTAGCAGGAAAAGAATGTGCCTATTGCTATGTAAGAGCAATGAAAGAGCGTTCATTTATGACTCTCAAAGAGACCCAGTACTATGACCCTCAAGACTGGGGAGTTCTTCATTCTCAAAAGTTTCGTCACTTTCTTATGCTCTTCCACACTTTAGGTCTTCGCTTTGGAGTCAAGAGACAGTTTATTAGACTATTCTCCAAGAGTGACTATAAAAGAGAACATAAAGGTTTCTGGACTCAAGTCCTTAATCTTTGTAAGAAGGAACATGTAAAAACTGTTGTAATTACAAAGCAACAGAAGGCTGTAACAGATTTATCTGACTATGCTACAACAGTTCAATTTAGTATTGACCGAGTTTCTAATGACAAGACAGTATTAAAGGCTCAAGCAACTCATGCAAGAAACAGCCGTCCTAATGTTGTAGTAAGAGCTGTAGCTTGTAGTGAACAAGAGATTCTTGCTCTTGGGTCTACAGTTGATATCCTTACTCTTTATCATAACGATGCTCAAGGAGAATTACGCCAAGCTTTGAAACAGAGCTTCCCAGAGACAGTAGAATCTGCATGGAAGCCAGAGAACTATCAGGGAAGAGTAAGAGCATATATCTGTTGTGCAAGTAAAGGCGACGGGAAACACGCAAAGTGTGTATACTGTGGGAATTGTCTTAAGGCATTAGAAAGAAAGAGGAGACAAAATGGGCTATCGCAATAACTTTGGGCTAGCTATTCTAGGACCAACTAGTAAAGTTCATACCTTGCTAGAGATGATTAAAGAAAAGGCTGATTCAACAGCAGATTATGATTCAGAGGCAGGAGTTTATGCTACTATTCTCCTATCCTTACAGGAGACAACTAGAGAGGACCTACTTTGGTTCCATGATGAATATGTTAAGTGTCAGGGTGAATGGCATGATGTAATATCACAGATAATGACAGATGCCCATGACCTAGGCTGTCATTCAGCCTATTGTAGGATGGGTGAAGACCTAGATGATATTGAGATAGATGAGCTTGGAGTAGGAGATGAGAGTCTAAGGGTTTATATCCCTGTATTACGAATTCTAGGGGAGCCTGTAGTTCCCTAATGAATTTTGTACATCTACATGTCCACTCAAGCTATTCAACCCAGGATGGAATGATTAAGCCATCCGACTTGGTTGATACTTGTCTAACAAAAGGCTTCATTGCGGCTTGTATTACCGACCATGGTAATCTTAGAGCAGCTCCTATTCAATGGGAAGAGTGTAAAGGAAAGATTAAGTGTATTCTAGGGATAGAAGCATATCTAACAACAGGCTCACGACATGATAAAGACACACAGCAGCCTAAATCTTGTCATTTAATTCTTCTGGCCAAGAATAAAAAAGGCTGGCAGAACCTATTAAAACTCAGTACTCTTTCCTTCCTTGAAGGCTTCTACTACAGTCCTAGATTAGACTGGGAGCTATTGAATAGTGACCTAGGGAATGACCTTATTGTTCTTAGTGCATGTATGAGAGGCGAGATAAACTTTACCTCAGCCATTGTGGATGATGATAAGAATATTCTTGGCTGGGATAGTAATAAAATGCAGACAGCTGTTGAAAAATATCTTGCTCGCTTTGGAGATGATTTCTTCATTGAACTACAAGCTACAGCTTGGAGTGGTCAAGCTGCTCTAAATGAGCAACTCGTAGACATGGCAGTTAAGACAGGTATTCCCCTAGTAGCAACTACTGATGCCCATTTTTTAACTCAGGATAGCTATAAAGCTCATCAAGCAATGGTTTCTCTTAGACGAGGGACTAATCTAAAAGAGATAGAAGCAAAAGGTACTGAACTATATGGGTCTTGGTTCTATCTTCAGACTCCAGAGGAAATGGAACAGTTTCTTCCTTCTAATTATGCTTATGAAGCTCTAAACAATACAGGTATCATAGCTTCAATGATTGAAGAGTTTGATATTGGATTAAATCCTGGCAAGCCTTTCTTAGTAGAATGGGTTGATGATGGACCCGGTAACTAAACTGACTAGACTAACTCGCGGAGGTATGAAACTTCGTGGAGTCGAAGGGAAAAAAGAATATGAAGCCCGGCTTACTTATGAATTAGGAGTTATCACACGTTTCCATCTTGAAAGCTACTTTCTCAATGTCTGGGACTTAGCAGTTCGCTTTGCCAAGAAACAAGGCATCCTACTAGGTCCCGGTAGAGGCAGTGCGCCATCCTCATTAGTTCTATACTGTCTAGGAGTAACTCACCTTGACCCTATTCAAGAGAAGCTACCATTTGAGCGATTTCTTAATGAGGGGCGTCTAGAAACTGGTCACTTACCAGACGTTGATTTGGATTTTACCAAAGCTGGCCGGGAGAAAGTAGTCAAGTATCTCATCGAGAAATACGGAAAAGATAATGTCGTTGGTATCGGTACAGTAGGAACTTATGAAGCTAGGTCCTCAATTAAATCTGCTGCTCGGGCTTTAGATCTCCCCTACATTGTAGGAGAAAAGCTGAATAAGCTTCTCCCACCACCTCTTCATGGGTTCCCTCTATCTCTAGCTGAGAGCTATGATAAGGTTCCTGAACTCAGAGCTATGAGGTTTAATCCTGAGTTTGAAGGCACAGATGAGAACCAAGTATTAAGTTTAGCTGAACAGTTCGAAGGACACGTACAAAATGTAGGTCAGCATCCAGCAGGAATAGTTATCTCGCCTGTCCCTGTTGTTAATCTTGCTCCTCTATGTACTGCTAAGAAGTCAGAGTTTCCTATTGCTCAATGGACAATGGAGACAGTAGAGAAATTAGGGTTCATCAAGTATGATTTACTAGTCATTTCTAACTTAGATATCATTGAGGATACTATTAAGTTAGTTAAAGACCGTCAAGGTATTGAAATAGATATCTATTCTGTGCCAGATGATGACAGAGTTTGGCGAATGCTGAATACAGGACTCCTTTCTGGTATCTTTCAGCTAGAAGGTTCACCAGGAATGAAGTCCATGGCGACTAGGATTGGAATGTCATCTCGCCAGCATATTTCTGATATCCTAGCCCTATATAGACCTGGTCCAGTATCAGCAGGACTATTAGAACAATACATTAGAGTAAAAAGAGGACAAGATACTTCTAAATATCTTCATCCTGGTCTTCAACCTATACTAGAAGAAACATACTCAGCTCTAGTTTATCAAGAGCAAGTACTAAGAATTGCCTCCGAACTAGCTGGGTTTAGTCTCATTGATGCAGATATCATGCGAGATATTCTGGGCAAGAAAAAGAAAGAAAAAATGCCCGAACAACGAGAAAAGTTTATCTCTGGACTTATTCAGAACTCAGATTTTACTGAAACCAAGGCTAATGAACTATTCGATACTATTGAAGTTTATGCCGCGTACTGCTTTAACCGATCACACAGTAGGGCATATGCTCAGCTCTCTTACTGGACAGCCTATCTTAAGGCTCTCTATCCTCTTGAGTTCATGCTCTCATTGATGACACATCGCAGAAAGAAGTTAGAAGCTTTCCCGCTCTATATTCATGAGTGTAGAGAGCTAGGATTAAAAGTAACCCCGCCGGATATTAACGAAAGCGGAGTCAGCTTTTCTCCTATTGGCAATGACACTCTGCGTTGGGGCCTAGGGGCTGTCAAGGGAGTAGGTAAAGGGGCCAAGACTATTATTCAAGAAAGAGCCCAGGGTCCATTCAAAAGTGTAGCTGACTTTGTCTTGCGAACACAAGGTCTAAATAGAAAGGTCTATGAAGCTCTGATTAAAGCCGGGACTGTTGATTCAATTGTAAAGAACAGAGGTCTAGCATTAGCTGAGTTGGACGCTGCATTGAAACTGAGAGATGATGTTCCCCGTTATCAAGCAAAGCTTGCTACTTATGAGAAGCGCTTGCTTCAAGCAGAAGAACGACTGATTGAGATAGATAAATTAGTCGCCGCTAATACTCCTAAATCTAAGGTTCCTAAACCTTTCAAAGAACCAGAGAAGCCTAAAGCTCCTGAACTCACCGTCTTTGATAGTGAGCCTTCCAGTCAGACAGAAGACCTCAACTGGGAAAAAGAACTACTAGGAACTTATGTCTCAAGTCATCCTGCTGCTCTAGCTTATGTTGAGACCCAACCAATTGATACAGCAATTGCTGAGGCTATTGATGGTCAAGGTATTCAACTATCGGGAGTAATTGATGAGGTAACTGTTAAGAGGTCAAAAGCAGGGAGACAATTTGCAACAGGTACTCTTAGTGATAGTACTGGGCAAATACGTTTCCTTTGTTTTGAAGATACAGTTAAGGCTCGCCGGGCTCTATTAAAAACTGGAAGTCTTGTAAAACTTACAGGAAAGATACAACGAAGAGAAGAAGCAGAAGACCCAGAAATAATTGTTGGAGATGTCCATATTCTAGGTAAAAAACATGAGACCAGACAAGCAATGAGTATCAAGTCAGATAGGATCCTTACGCCTACGGGAGTAAGAGACTTCCTTGAAGAGACAGAATGGCATAGACGACCAGACCCCTTCTCTCTTACGATTCAAATGCAATCAGGAACACGAGTAATTCTTACACGAGGTTAATATGTCCGAACAAAAGAAACCTGACAATGGTATACCTCTCTTTCCTTTACTATGTGCCGGGGTAATTATTACCTCAATAGCTCTTCCTGCTCTGCTAATTGCTGGAGGACTCTATCTACTTACCAGAGGTAAAGATGACTGACATTATTGCTTACATTGCCGGTCCCTACCGAGCTAAGACAGAGTGGGAAGTAAACAGGAACATTGAACGAGCTAGACTAGTAGCTGCAAGAGTAGCAAAGCTCGGCCTTATGTTCATCTGTCCACATCTGAATAGTGCTCATATGGGAGGCACTGAGCCAGAAGAGATAGGTCAAGATTTCTGGCTAGAAGGATACCTAGAAATTCTTAGCCGCTGCGACTTAATTGTCTTTACAGAAGGGTGGGAAGATTCACAAGGCTCAGTAGCTGAAGAGGGACTAGCCCATCAGCTAGGCCTCAACATCTACTATTCAATTGAGGAGCTAGAAAAAGAAGGGGTGTAGTGAAAGCATGGAAGAAACAATCAGAGACCTCTATCGAGAAGTAGATAACTGTCAAGACTGTGAGTTATATCTCCTACATTCTCGTACACCTAGACCTAGACCTGTAGGTAATCCTCGGTCTAAGGTTATGGTTATTGGTGAGTGTCCAGGAGAAGTAGAAGAGCGACTCTCTAAAGTCTTTGTAGGTCCTGCTGGCCAATTATTAGGGAGAATGCTACAGGCCATTGATGTTGATGTCTATGAAGACGTCTACCTTTGTAACGTAGCTAAGTGTAGGCCAGCATCAGCATCAGGGTCAGGACGACAGAATGACACACCTATGCTTGAGTACAGACAGATTTGTACCAAGAAGTTTCTATCCCGTGAGATGGATATTATCAGGCCCAAAGCTATTATTGCTCTAGGTAAGTCCGCTACGATTGCTTTGACTGGCCACCCAACGACTGTAACAATGCGGCGGCTTCTAGGGCTTCACCCCCCGACAACAGACGTAAAGCTTCAAGATAGAGTACTTTGGAGGACACCAGATAATTCAGAAGACCTAGAATGGATATACGCAATTTATCATCCAAGCATGTTTTTACATACAAGTAGTGATGAACAAAAGACAATTGAACTTAAGAGGGTACAATGGGAACATCTAAAAGAAATCGCAAAGTTACTAAATCAAATCAAAGGGTAAGACGAACAGAGTTTGGCCAATCAATGGCTACAATAGCACAAGGGATGCTATTACAGGCAGGTGATGCAACCTACCAATTATCAAGACTCGTAGACCTAGTCCTCCATGCCTGCCAATCGTTGGCTGTGAAAGACCAGGCTGAGTGGGTAGATGCTGAGCAAGGGTTAGTTCGGTTTAAGACAGAATTGCAGGCTAAAGTTCAACAACTATTAGGAGGAGTAGGACAGTATGGACCAGCAGGAAGTGAATCGACAAGTGACAGCAGCTCTAGAGGAATTCAACCAGAAGATGGAGATGTTAGAGGGGGAACTGGGAATGTTGAGGAGACAGTATGCCGAAGTGGGGAAGACGCTGTTACAGGTGACTCAGAACCATATAGCCTTGGAGACAGCGATGAGGAACAAAGGGCTGATTAGTCGAGCGGAGATTGAAACGGCTTATGACGAAAAAATCAATGAGCTCATCCAACAAGGGACCAATCCAGCGACCGGGATGCCTTTGGTCAACAGATGGCCACACTAGGAACTGGATTGCTGCTACAGTAAAACGGCTACAGGACCAAACACAGCAACTAGTAGAGGCAATGACAAAGGTTAGAGACCTGGCTCATGATACTGGCGAGGATTTCTATAATCTCATTGAGATATACCAAGAGATGAGTTTCGTGCAAAAACAGGCTTATGAAGCTGCTGGTATATTAGAGAACATTCTTAATGAAGAGGAAGTAAACTCAGAGGTCCATGCTAAACTTCAGGAAGTATGGGATCTGCTTACTAAAGCTTCTGATGCTCTGCTATAGCTGTTGTTTCTCATAGGTAATCTTCACACAATCACCTATTAACCACTCGATCTTCTTTACATGCCGGCGAGCTTTCAGAACATTAGCCAGCCATTCTGCTATCTCATTAGCTGGCTGAATGTGAATATTCTGAATACCAGCAGGACGTAATGTATCTGTAACAATAGGCTCTTCAGGTTCTGATCGTTCTCGTTGCATTTGTTCCATACTACGAAGTCTTTGTGGTTCCATTGGTGGCTGCTGTGGAATGATTCCTCGAGGCATATTAGGCATTACTTCTGGCATTAGATAACTCCCTTCAGTGATAAAATAGCAGGTATAGCTACTTTCTGCAATAGTTAATAACCCAGGACCTTTTAGCTCTCAGGAGAGAGCAGATTTCTGAAAAGGTGAGCATAAGATGACGAGAATGTTCAATAAATACTTCCGCTGAAGTAATCTTATCAAACTTAAAACCTCGTCGACGGTCTACTAACATTCCCAATAAGCTATCTCTCTACTATATCTCTTACTAATATCATGATAAGACCAAATCTCTGGAACTTCAAGTGAAGAAAAGAACTTGTAAGCTTCTGTCCCTTTCCCACCAGCAACAACAACCAGCTTCTGAAACTCATCAGGATAGAACCTCTTGAAGCGTTTCATTTTTACTCTATCTCCTGGACGAAGATATCCTTTTACCTCTACCCAATGTTCATTCTTGTTAGCTAAAGTAATAAGAAAATCAGGAGTATAATGGCGATTCCCTCGTCTAAATGATTCATACCAGAAGGTATGAGGTTCATATTCCCAGGAGACTACTTTGAATTCTTTGTTTTTCTTCTTGCTCCATTCAAAGAATCTTGCACAATTAGCTTCCCAAGAAGAACGAACATATAAGTTATCAAGGTCACTACGTTTTCCTTGTCGTGTACCAGTGGCTGGGTTAACTAGGATAGGTGCATCTTTTGCTCTGATTTTTGCGAGATGAGCTTTAACCGTAGTAGGAGCACGAGCTAGGGCTATACCTAGTTGGGCCAGAGGTAGCTTTTTATAGTTTGCAGCCAGCCATTCTTCTTCAACGGGCGACCATGGGCGCGTCTTTTGAGCCATAGTTCTTCTACTTTTACACGATCAAATAGTGGGGCGTAAGACTAGCACCGCGAATCTGTTTAAGATCCGCGGCACATTTTTTGGTCCTCCTTCCCCATATACCATCTACTTCTAGTTGTACGTCAATAACTCTTTTGAGTATCTTCTGAGCTTGTTCTGCTACTCTACGTCGAACAATGTTCATCTCTACAGCTCGACCTGGACAAGTCTTTCTCAACCTTTTATGACCTTTCTTATCTAAAAACCAGCCTGTTCCTTTAAGTTCTCTGTGTCCTAAAACAGCTTCATAAGGGTTAAGGCCCAAGTATAAACAAGTAGCAGCCGCCCAGATAATGAAATTGGAAAGCTGAGCATCTGTTGGGGCTCTATCAAAAGCTGGTGAAGGCTGTGTAGGTCGATACATGAGACAAGCACCTAGGGAATTAGCATTATGGCCTCCAGCGTGCCATACAAGGTCTTCCCAGGCATTGCAGTGAATACGTTCTCCATCCTTCATGAATACTTCATGATAGCTAATACCTGGTAGGCCTAACGGGTCAATTAGATTTCTACCATCTTGACTCCAGCCAAGAGTAATAGCATCAGGGTGAAAGCCTTTCACATCATATTGCCAGAGGTCTTCAATAGTCCAATCAATATCTGAACAATGTAGGATAATGTATTTAATAGAATGAAGACCACGTCGTCTCCATTGTTTTGAAGAGACAAAGAGAGGATTTACGGTAAGGTCTTTCGCCATATTTTCTGCTTTCGGTACTGTTCCTTTCTGTACTGTCTGGCTCTATCCAAGAGTTCTTTCTTTCTTTTACTAGAAGGTTTAGGAAGCTGAATAGTAGAGTGACTCATGGTCTCTAAAGCTTCCTGAATCCTTGGTAATAGAACCTCCTCTGGTTTCTCATTATATTGTATCACAACATAGCCAAAACCAGCAGAGCGTGCTGCAGTTTCTTTTGCACTGTCCTGTTCCTGGATTTCTTTTAACCCAGGAGTTTTTATACAGGTACGACAGTCGATTTTTGTATCTACTCGCGGCCCCCATTGAACTAATTGACTATGCTGCTCCCCATGACATTCAATAACTACTTTCAAGTCTAGAATTACCCAATCATATCGAGCTCTTCCATTAGGCCATGATGGATTTATTTTCTGGACAGGGTATTCTTGGTAGATACGATAACATGGATAGGTTTGACGCAGCCAGTCACCGACTGAACGATGTAGTTTACTGGCTGATTTTCGGTAAGCGAACTGGAGACGTCTAGATTTCAACTACTTAGCAGCTAGCTCAAAAACTAGAGCTTTACCTTTGGGAATATCAGAGAAGAGAAGCATTTCGTTAGAAACAGTAATTTGTAATCCTCGTTTAGACTGTGCTAAATATTCTCTAAAACGAATAGTGACCAAATCACATCCATCGATAGTTACAAAACAGCTGACATTATCAGCTAGTTCTTCAGGGTCAGAAGGCACGTCTTTGTAAGGGCGAAAGTGTGTCTCTTTCATCTGACAATCAGGATATACAGCACACTCTGCAAGAGGCTTCATTGCTTCAATAGGAACAGCAAATAGAAGATGTCTCCAATCAAGATGGACATAATAATACGTGCCATCTGTATAACATTCTTGTCCTTCTAATGTAGAAATGAGTAGTGTATTATTCATCTTTAATCCTTTCTATATCTTCTTTAGCCTGACTATCGATAGAGGTGACATCAAAAACCAGGACTTCTTCTGTGATGATATCGTCTACACTAACTCCCCAAGTTCTCTCCTTGAACTTACAAGTGAAGGTTTTCCAAATCACAGGAGGTTTATTGTTCTCTCCAAAATTATGTAAGACTTCAATTCGACATGTACCAACATTAGATTCCCACATTTCAGGTAAGACATTATCACCAAAATCTACAAGCCGCAGAGTAAGAGTGAACGAATAGGGTTCTTGAGTACATTTTACATCAACAGAAGAACAGCTTGGTACGTATTCTCCATTGATATGTATTCGAGTATCAACTCCACTAGGAGAATAAACACTATATGGCTTAGAATCACCTAACTGATAGACTGGAACTTTATTCTGGATTGCTGCCATTAACATACCTCTCTCTTAGTTTCTGTGCTTCTTCTACACTCATAACAGAAACGAGATGATATGTCCCATTTCTATTAGCTTGGTCTGCATTTTGTTTTAGAAGGCCTAGAGATACTACGAAAAAACATCCTCGAACTGAATTACCATCTTCTCTAGTTAGAACAATCTCTAAGACATTTTCGTTTTCCTTCAGGTGACTTTGTCCTTTTACTTTTTCACTAACTGGGGCTCCATGAGCAAGATAATATATTCCTTCCCAGCAGATAGCATTGTCATCAACCAGAGTTTCTCTGCGAACATAAGGAGTATCGTAAGGAGTGTCGAGAAGAAGCCAATCGGCAACTGTAAAAATTGTTCCTGGAAAATCAGGAAGAGTGACTAAATAATTGTCTTGACCATCTGCCCAGATAGGATAATTTTCAGGAAGACAACGAACAATAACATCAGACTGTCTATTCTTGGAGGCCATAATCTACCTCATTCCGGGAGTAGATTCTCGAATAGCAATGACTTGTCGGATATGATTCATTCTATCAACAATTCTTTGACGAACATCATCTCTTAATGATGAAGGAAGAGAGTCTAAATACAGTTGGGCGGAATCAGGAAATTTACCTGTCCGTTTCCACTCTTGAAAGTTTTTGACTTCAGAGCTGAGACTAGGAGAAATTTGAAGAGCTTGTTTTTCATAGTCAGTCAATCGAGGAGTACGCTCATTAGCAAATCCATGACGATGACGTAGCTCTTCAATAAAATGAATCATTTCAATACCGTTGAGACTTGGGGCCATTGAACTAGCACCTACTGGTCGCCATTCTTCGATAAAATGGGCAAGAGCTTCCCAGCGTTCATCTTCTTCTATTTTTTGTAAAGACCCACCAGTGATTTCTTCAAGATAGAATTGTCTATCCCAAAGAGTTACGTAATAGATATACTCCCTTACTCCTTCATGTACTGTAGCAAGATGCCAGATAGCATTAGGACACTCTGGTATCTTCAAAGGAAAAGGATTGGTATCAATCATCTTGAAACTCAAGTTAATACCTCTCTGTAACCCATGCAGGCTGATTATTCACTAATCTAGTAGGATTAGAAAATACTTTATCATCAGGGACAGAAGTTTTATCTCTCCGCCGAGTAGATAATTTAATCCCTAGTGCTTGAAATTTCTTCTTTCTATTCAAGACTTTGAATACTCTAAAAGCAGCATCATCAGCTTCTTTTTCATCATCAAAGCCATTAGCATGAGCTAATTCATGAAGAAGAGTAAGAATGATAATAGCTATAGGCCGTTCAGCAAGACAAAGCGAAGCATGAACACTTTCCATATCAGGGTCCCAAGCAGCAAGAATATCTGCAACACTGAACCCGTTCTCTCTTTCGAACTCAATCTTATCTATTGCAATATGCTTAGCGAGAGCTACACCATCCCAATGCCAGACCAGATGAGGCTTGACTTCCCAATCTGCAGGTAAGCACTGTAACAGTACTTTGTATAGACAATGGGTTGTTCGAACCATCTCTATTGCTTCTTAATCCGCTCATTATGTGCATCTGCAGCATCCATAGCTGCATTATAGGCATCTAAATCCTTCTTAGGTAGGCCTACAGTCATTGCAGGAGCTGAAGATAGAGCACCACACTTTAGACAACGAGCAAAAGCAATAGACGGCTCTTTAATCTGAAGACCGCCTCCAATAGGAGAATTGAGAAGATTGACTCTGACAGCCAAAACCTCTTCAAACCATTCACAGCCACAATCATTACATTTGGCCGTTTCAATCTTCTGAATGAGTCTCTTAACTGCCTCATCTTGTGCGCTTGCTACGCCTTCCCACTGTTGAACCATTTAGTCTTTCCTTTCTTGAGTCGTAATCGTATTCACTATTCCAGCATGCCAGAACTGAGCAGCAATGTAAAGCTGTCTATCTGTAATCTGTATAGATTGATACCTCTCTTTCTTCAACTGACCTCCAGGAGCTGGAGAGAAAAGGTAATAATCTGGCTCGTCTACATATGTAAGCATCATCCTGAATTTGAGTTCATGAATTACAGGACTCCACCAATTCATAGTAGTCAAATCTCGCGGAAATATATCTATGACTCGTACTCTATTCTTGCCTATAGCTACGATATCATTAGTGAATTTAAGTAATGCTCTACCTATTTCACATGTACCTGGCACATTAGCAATTCTCTGTAATTCAGGGATAGCATTAAGGATTTGTTCAGCATAATCTAATAGCCATCGGGGTCTATCTAAAGGTAGAGAAGGGGGAAAAGTATTAGCAATCAGGTCATCTAAAACTTGATACTTAGCTCCTCTTGGGAGAGGGCCCCATTTGAATTCTTCTTGGATTAGAGAAGCTACAAAAGTCTTGAGCTGCCACCATAGTTCATCAAGATAGGGATTAGTCTCTCTATTAGTTAGCCATTGTGAAGAGCTATTAGCATAGAGACCTAGCTCCTCGATACTGAGGGCCTGCTGATGATACGGCATGACGGCTCCATAATGCAGTTAAACTGGGCTTCTACAGCGGGAGAATATCTACCCATGATTTCTGCTTGATAAGTTTCCGGAGACAGAACTTCTTGAAGACTTTCCATCGCCTTGGTGTCATGAATAGAGTAATGTTCTCCAAAGATACCTACAGGGATGCCTGTTTCAATAAGAAAGTCTGAAAAGGCATCACCTTCATAAGTATACGGCGAGGAAATGAAAAGAAGAGTCTTCTTCGCCTGCTCATGAAATAACCAAGACAAGACTGTCTCATTACAAAAGACAGCTTCATCTACTACTATTTGGTCAGCCCGTTTAATTGACGAGAGAAAAACGTAATCATCTTCAGGACCTAATGGACAAGGTTGTATTTCAGCATAAATATTTACATCTTCTGTCTCAAGCCAACGAGCTTTTTCTCGTACATAAACTGACATCTGCATACGAGGAACAATAACTGTTGTTACTGGAAAAAGTCTAGACCTCAATAAAGCTCCTGTTGTCTTGCCTGATTGTCGTGGAGCAATCCAGGCACTAACAGGATATTCACAATCAAGTAGTTTCTGTTGAAGCGAATTGAAAATCATAGTGTACTCCCAAATCCAATCCCAAAGCCATATGAGTTTTGAGGGAAAATCCAATGAGCCATCGGCCCAATAAACAAATCAGATAGAAGAGGTAACTGCTTCCCTATGTTATAGGATATAGGCATGAAACCTACAGCACCACACTCAGAACCACATATACCACCTGAGACACGAAGAAATCGCCAGGTATTATCATCGGGGGTTAATCCATAAGCCATGAAAGACATACCTACTTCAGCTACAGCATGAAGTTTGACATCTAAATTGAGTCCGCCGACTAGACATATATCAATATGAGGAGCCCAGACAAAGAATCTTTCTTCAGGATAATCTACCTGTAATACATCTAACTCAGTCAGTTCTAATTTGACTAAGTCTTGACCTTCTTTGTCTAACTCATATAAAGAGACATAGAAAACTGACTGACCATCTCCAGTAATAGCTCTTGAAAGACTACCTCGAAATTTTTGGGTCAGCTCATAGGAAAAGTCTTCAGTGATAGCATCACCCTGGACAGAGAGCCTCCAATCCTGAAATGCAAAGGGTAGACTTTTTATTTCGTGAACCTTTGGGTCGTCCTCTGGGCCGCTTAGGTAGACTATCTTTTCCTTTGATACTACCTTTGTTTCCCACTTTACTACTAATTTCCCTTCTCCCTTGCTTCTTAAGCTTGCTTCCAGATTCACTACTTCCTGTGTCTTGAGCTCTAACCGCTGGACATCCTCCAGATGACTCTGTTCCATTTGCTGGAGAGCTGTCTGCAAACTCACCAGTCTTGATTGTGCCCGACCCAATTGCAAATCTGATTGCACCCTTGATGCAGTTAACTCCGCAATTGTTTGCGAGCTTCTGTATTCGAGCCAGAGTCCTCTTATCATTAGGACAATAACGATTAAAGCTACCATCCCCAAGCACACAAAGTGCCAGGGCTTGAGAGTATTTTTCATCCAGCACCGCCTGTAAAGCAGAACAGGGAGAACGAAAACAGGCTTCTTGAACACTCCATTGTTCTCTGTCTAGACACCAAATCCATTCTCTGGGTATTTCCACAGAGACTCCTTTCTTTCTTAGCCAACGCGAGCATGGTCATTCCATAGGCCCCAAGATAAATGTTTAGCCGGCCCTTTCTTATTAAATACTCTCTTTGCTACCTGTCCACAAAAAGGACACACCGGCTCGTATTCATCTCTAAGAGCCATCGAAGGACACATAGCCTCGAACTCTTCATGACAACTAGTACACTCATAATCATATAGCATTCCTACCTCCTCTCTCTACTTAGAGTACACGTTTCCAATCTCTCGTTCAACGCTTTCTTGTGAATCTGCAAGAGTCTGAACTCTAGCTACTTCTTCAGCTGAGACTCTAGAAAAGTCAGAAGAAGCTGGCCAAAAATCTAAAAAGATTGAACTCTTATAAGTCGCGACCTTATTCTTATCCACAATCAATTCTATCCTTGGAAGCTTTAATTGACTACCATCTGTTTGTGCTTCGATATGAAAGAGATTAGCGCCTTGTGCTCCAAGGTCATGAACTTGATTATAGACATGACTAACCCAGTTAGCATCATACTGCATTCCGACAGAGCCAGCCAGGTTATTCATATTAGGCCTAGTTCCAGGTTCCATCTTGGTGTATTCCATAGTCGCCCAGACAGTAATACCAAACTCGCCAGCTAATCCTTTGAGAGCATTGGATTGTCTTTTAAGACGAACAGGCTCATTAGGTACTTCTTGGAAGTCTAGAAGCTTATGGAAGTTGTCGAGGATATAAAGAATATGTCGCTCAGGATACTTCTGCTTCAAGAAAGCTAACATTGTCCTGGTGAAAGTCAGATTAGCTCCTCCACCAGCAAGATTACTAGGATGGGCTCCTTTGAGAACTAACCAACCACCTTCTACTAGCTTCTGTAATCCTGCATAAGCCTTGCGCCGTCTTTCTAATACCCCGCCGCCAAGAATACGTTCCCAATGATTAGGAAACATCACATGGTTCAACTCAAGTGAGTGTGAGCCATCTTGAATAGTTACAAACTTAGGGAGAATCTGTTCAGGAGTATCATCAATAGTATGATAGACCACTACTGTATTGTTCTGCTCATAGTGAGTAGCTATATCATGACCAATACAAGAAAGTAAAGAACTCTTCCCAGAATTTGGTCTTCCGCCGCAAACCAGAAGCATTCCTTGTAGCTCACCCGCAAGAGCTACTTGTAAATCATGAAACTTGGGGCCAAAAAAGAACCCCATATGTTGTCCCTTACGAGACTCTTCTATCTCTTGTTGTTGTTTCAATAATGCAACAAACCCTGTTTCAGAGAGACTAGCTTCGTCATGTTTGATATTGACTTCGGTAAGTTTGACTAGGCCTTCAGTAAGAATAGCTTCACTATTGCCAGAAAACAGCTCTAGGTCTCGTTTAATGCCATCAACAATGGCACTACGTTCTCGTTCACGAACAAGATTCTTTTCGTCTACCAGCCGAAATAGTTCCATTCTGATAGCTCTGAGGTCATATCCTGTTCTTTTTGCCAGGTCTCGACACATTGTCTCTTGAGTAATATGAGATGCCTCGGTAACTATTAACTGAAGCATCCGGTTACAAATAACTTCAGGTTCTTCGTCTTCCGAAAATTGAGTCAGTCGCCATTGAAAAGCTGACAATTCAGGAATAGCTCTGAAGGCTTCAATACCCTTTTCTCTAATGAATTCATCAGGGTCTTGTTCATTAGGAATGATTTTGACCTTGATAGTTAAATCTTTGTGACCTGCAAGACGGGTATCGAGAATCTCGAGAGTGCGTCTTTGGCCAGGATTATCTCCATCCAACGCGAGAACCAACTCTGTAGCCCCACAACGCTTGAGCAGCGCGACATGTTCACGAGTAAGCGCAGTACCAGATAGGGCCACGCAGTTGTCCAGACCTTTCTCACGAGCTGTGAGAACATCTGTATAGCCTTCGAAAAGATAGATTTTGGGGTCTTTCTTGGCAACGTCAAGTCCATAAAGTCTTTGCCCTTTCCGATAGATATTAACTTTGACATCAGTAGTGGCTGTATTGACATACTTTCTGTCATCGCCAGGCTTATGATTGAGATTCCGGGCTGCAAACCCTACTGGTCTACCAAATTCATCACAGGTAGTGAAGATAAGATTATGGGGTTGGAAGATAGGACTTGGAAGACCTGTACCTACACCACGTTTTCCGAGGTCGACTTCATCAAGAAACTTGGCAGAGAATCCTGCAGCTTTGAGCTGGTCGCGGAAGTCACTGAAGGATACTACTGTACCAGTATAGCTTCTACGAAGATTAGTTTGTGACCAGCCTCTTCTTTGTATCTCTGTCTTGACTTGTTTAGAAGGTTGCGAAGTAGAAACAATTTCGGCCGCTACTTTGTAAGCTCTATAGGTATCTAGCTCATATAGTTCTTCAGGAGTTAGTTCTTCCATCTCGTGAGAGATACCGAACTTATCAGCTAGATAGAGGACATTTTCTTGGACAAATTCTTTGCCTACAAGGGGTTTATCTTCTAGAAAAGCGGCGCAATCAAAAATATCCCATGACCGACTACAACCAAAACACCAGATAGCTGTCTTGTCTTCTAATAGACCAGCACTAGGACTCTTATCCTGATGAACAGGATTGAGACATGAAAATTTATGATGTGGGTCTATTCCTTGTTGCTGAAGATACTCAACCAAGAATGGCCGAATCTTATCTTTAAGTTGTTCAAGTCGTTCGCGCGACATTATTCGTCCTCGTCAGGAAGAGTAGTTGTGCCCCAACATAGACTAGACCATTCACAATATCCTCTACATTGCCAATCTCCGACTCGCTCCTTCTTCTTTTCCCAAGCTGCTAGCTTAGTCTTGGAAAGTAGCTTATGCTTTACCATATCAGTCATCTGGTCATCAGAGTATTCATAGAAAAAGTCATTCGGCGGCAATACTTTTTCTTGAAGGTAGGCATCTAGAGTAGCGAATCTTCTATAGATATCAGCCATGCAGACTTGAGTAGGACAGTCATCAACCACAATCATTCTATGAGCTTCATCTTGGTCATGATTACTGATAGAAATCTTATACTCAGCCCGTTTCATTGAATCTCTAGCAAAATAGAGGAGCTTGCCATATGGCCAAATCTCTCTACAGAAATCTAAATAGAGAGCAATCTGTAATAGATTACTCCAGCGAGGAAATCCTACTTGTTTAGTATTCCCACAGATTTCCTTGGTGGCTTGATAGCCGTAGAACGTCTTAATTTCGCAAGGTATTTCTTGTTGGGTAGTAGGGTCCCAGATAATCAGGTCTATTTCTCCTGAGATATTTCGGGGTTCATCATAGTATCTGACACTGCTGGCTACCCAGATACCTGCTTCTTTTGCTTTTCTAGCTAGTTCTACTTCGATAGCTTTGCCCATAAGGAAGATATACTGAGAGTAAGGCGAGGGCTTACTAGGTGGAACAGTTCCCACACGACGCAAAAAAGAAGCTCGTAAACACTTACCTTCAATTCTTTGCCTACCATTCACGTCAGTTAATACTATTGATGCTTCTGATGGCCAGTAAGTATTCTTTTGAGGAAGAGAAATACGGTCACGCACAATAAACTGGTCCAGATGTTCCCAGATTTGCATTAAATTGCCTTTCTAGATTGAGGAAAAAGATGAGTCATATCAGCTCCTTTTAGGCCTGAGCCGGGCCATCTATAATCAATCTGAGGTCAGGATACCTGAAGGAAGAGAGAGAGTCAAGAGAAGATTAAGAGCCGATAATAGCAGCTAAGTTAGCCTGAATGAGGATTAGCTGTGATTCTAAAGCATCAACCCTTACCTTGAGAGCATCAATCTCTTGTTGTCGAACAAGAGTAAGTTGCCGAAGCATCTTAGGAGTAGCTGCATGTTGCATTAGATTTAATAGGTTATTGACACTCAGCTCTAGAGCTTGAAATCTGGCTTCAATTTCAGTGGCGGTCATATGTTTCTGGTTCTCCTTTGTTCATCTCTTGTAGATAAACGTCTTTGGTCAAGGCTTTTTGCGATACATTAGCGCCAAAGTAGCAGAGCCATAGAGGAATCACAAACCATGACCATAATTGAAAGAGCTCAGTAAGATGTTTTGATTGAGTAGATAAGAACTCAATGTATTGTGGGCTTTCCATCACCGGGGCCGACATCAGTAGAACAGGAAGTGCAGCTACTAGAATAAGGATTGTCGCTGCACAGGAAAGACCCCATGCGGCTTGCCATTTCCTGCTTTCTTTCTTTTCCTTGCTCATTTTCGCTCAAAGAGATTGTCTCACGGACATAATGAATGTCAACTTCACACCCTTCAAAATCTCTCTCTGTAACCATGAAGGTAATGACATCCTTAGGATATCCCTCAGCATCAGCACCAAGAACAATAGACCTATCCAAGAGCATACATTCCATGTACTTCCAACAATAGACTTTTTCAGTATTTTCATCCGGAAAACAGAGAAGTTCTATGATATGAACAGTATCGCCGTCGTCATCCCATAATTCAGGAAGAAGATTCTTTCCCTGGTCCCAAAGAGTCAGTTCAAAACAGGCACCATATTCATCATCATAGTAGAGCTCAATCTCATAAACTCCAGGGACATCCTGATGATTGAAAAAGACTCTGGTATTCTTATTCGTCGGAATCATGTTCCCTACCTTTCATTACCTGTTCGATATCGTATTCTACCATCTTCTGAACGAGCTGTTCAAAAGAAGTCTTTGGCACCCAGCCAAGTACTCGTGTAGCCTTTGAAGCATCACCAATGAGAACATCTACCTCTGCAGGTCTAAAGAAGCGTGGATCGACTTCTACATACTGCCGATAGTCTCCAAGACCAGCATACTTGAAAGCTATATCACAAAACTCTCTGACACTATGAGTCTCGCCAGTAGCTAATACAAAGTCATCAGGCTGATTATGATTGAGAATCATTATCATCCCTGCACAAAAGTCACTAGCCCAACCCCAATCTCTTTTGGCATCTAGATTTCCTAGATAGAGTTTTTCTTGATTACCAGCCTTGATATTTGCAACGGCCAATGAAATCTTCCTAGTTACAAAGTTAGGTCCTCGTCTAGTCCCTTCATGGTTATAGCAAATAGAATTACTGGCGAACATCTTGTATGATTCTCGATAGTTACGAGTAATCCAGTAACCATAGAGTTTTGCTACACCATAAGGAGAGCGAGGATGGAATTCACTTTCTTCGTTGCATAGCACTTCTCCTCTGATGCCTCCGAATAATTCCGAGGTAGAAGCTTGTAGAAATCGAGTATGAATTCCTGATTCTCTAATAGCTTCAAGACAATAGAGCACTCCTAGACCTGTAGCTTGAGCTGTATAGACTGGCTGAGAGAAAGAAGTTCCGACGTGACTTTGTGCTGCCATATTAAAACACAAGTCAGCTTTGGCTAATCGGCATAGAGAGGTAAGGCTAGGAAGATCTAGTAGATCTCCTTCTACAATTTCTACATTAGGTTCTTTTTCAAGATGAGCCGCGCATTCTAGACTATTACTTGATGTTCTTCTCTTTAGACCATAGACTTTATAGCCTTTTTCTAATAGAAGGTCGGCCAGAATTGAACCATCTTGGCCTGTTATACCTGTAATGATAGCTGATTTAGTCATTTTTTCTCCTTGAGATAGTCTACAAAAGCAGGCTTATAGAAGTCAATCATTACTTCTGCGTAGTCAGCATCTACCGGATCTTTACTTAAACACGCAGCTAATATGGGATGACGTAACTCATCAGTTAAATAACGACATAAAGAATAGTGAGTATCTACACGACTACGTTGACCAAGAGCCTTTTGATGAACTCCGTTGATCCCTGAATCAGTAGGAGCAAAATATCTCATGACCGAAGTGCCCCATCCTAAATGAAAAAATGGACCAATTAAAGACTTACCTTCAGCATCTGGCATATTGTTTTGATCTACTGCTTCTAGAATAGATGAAAAATTTGCGTAGTTTAAATCATATTCGGTTTTACAACGAAATGATCTACCATCATAATTAAATAGAAGACCCCTTTTAAAGTCTCCTACCAAAAACGTAACCCAAGCATTAGCTCTGATGAATGCGTCGAGTTTAACAACCTCATCAGGAACATCAGGCGTTCTATCTACTCCTATCATTTCACAAAACCGAAAAAAAGTGATGGTCTCGCTTGCCATGGGATTATTCTTATTGCCAAAGAGCTTTTGATACACAGACAAGAATTTTTGATAAAAATCGGTAGTCATAATAATAATTCCTGTCGAAGGTGTAAGATGTCCCCAAGGTGCATGATAATTGTGATCTAATCGTTGTACTTCCCGAACAGCGCGATTAGGTTTTATGATCCATCCTGTACGGTTATTAGGAATAGCATAATCTGCTCCTGATACTTCAAATTGTTTAAAAGTTTGAAGTAAATCTTCCTTCAACCAAAAACAATCACCTTCGCAAACAGCTACCACATCATACTGATTTTGTAGTGCATACTGCATCCCATAATCAATAAAGTGCCCGATATTCCACCGTTCTTGAGGTTTAATATTACAAAAATCTCCAGTAACCTGAGGGCCGACATTGAGCAAAAGAAAGTCTAGCTCTCCTTCACAACGAGTTGCAAAGTTCTTCCAACCTAACAGAAGAAGGGGAGGTAAGCTAATTTCTTGAAGTCCATTCCAATAAGTCACTACAACTAGCCTTCGCATTGTGCAAATTCCTTTAATCTTCTAATATCGTTCTGATACATAATACGATATTTTTCTTGAATCTTTCCTCGCTTATATCTTCTTGGTATAATACATGGACGTTCTACTATTTTCTCCAAAGGGAAAGTTTCTAACAATTCTAGACAGTATCGAACAAAAGGACCGTAAAGACGTAATACTCTTTGCCACAAGGATAGGACATCGTCATCTCGAAACACAGGATATGTTACTTTAGCCAAAATAGGACCTGAATCAAAAGACTCTTCCATCTTTTGAAAAGTGATTCCTTGCTCTATCTTTTGTTGTACTACAGTATGATGAAGCAAGTCACATCCTCCAAATTCTGGCAAAAGTCCAGGATGAATATTATAGACATTATCCCAAGGATCGATGCGTTGTTCGTAACCTAGATTAATCCCAATATCATGCGGTTCTGAAGTAAATACTAAAGGCAACGGAATAATTCCTGGGACAGTAGGATAAGGCGCAGGAATATAACCAATGAGTTCATAATTGCCAGGATAACGCAATAGATACTCAACACATTTCTGCGTCAAATATGTAGAGCCATAAATCAAGACACGCATTATAAATAGACCAATTGGCAAGCCTGTTCCTGAGTTAAAGGAGCATGATGAGGTCTTTGAATATGAGAGCCTAATGCTAGATCAAAAAGCTTGAATCGTCCTTGATTCAACTCTTGCCTAAGAAAAAAGAGATTAGTATAAGCCACAAACCCAATTAGATCATACTGCTTTATTTCGGCTAATTGTTTCAAAGCTAATGCACTAGCACCAAAGAAACTATTACCTGTCCACTCTTTATGTTCTGGATTAAACGGGATAGTAACTGCCTCTTCCCAATTCGAATTATACTCTATCACGACAAGATCAGGACAAGTTTCTAGAGTTGCCCAAACCCAATAATCGTAAGAATCAATATCAATTGACAGAACATTAAGATGGGGAATCTCATACTTGGTTAGTAAGAAGTCAAGATTTTTACCAACTTCCGGCGAAATATAATCATTATGACAGAAAACTTTTGGAAAGTCTTTCATATTATCTAGTAATTCAACATACTTTTGCTTATCGCCTTCTATTAGAAGGGCTCTCCAACCTTCTGTAATTAGTTTGTATACATTAGAAAGGTGAATACCATCCCAAGCCCCGAATTCACAACACCAACCTTGCTGAATACCAAGCTGATCTAGCACACATTCAATGATACCATCTTCACCACGTTGACTAAAGACTTTCCGGGCATATTGGCTAATATCAATCACCGAAAATCACTCTTACTGCATCAAGAATTTTTTCTCGAAGGAGATCTGTCACCCAAAAACCGTTAGGAATAAAGATTACCTGAAGATTTTTCTGTCTTGGAGGATATGGCCACAAAGGAGAAGCCGTAATTCCTTTTCTTTCAAATGCTTTTGCAATATCTAGAGAAGAACGACTATCATTATAGCGGAATCCATATACCCAATAGGACGAATCTGCTTCTGGATTTTTGAGCAAGGATAACCCAGAACTAATCTGAGGGATCTCTGCATCAAAAAACTGAGCATTACTTCTAGATCTTTGCACAGCCCATTGAGCTAATTCATAATTAGCAAGCCCAATAGCTGCCGAAATATCATTCATATGAGCCTTATATCCCCATATTGTAGGCCATGAAGACATCTGATGTTCAAGACGTGTCATGCCTTCTGGCACCTCTCGGCTTACACCAAACCACTTTAGCTGTTCTGCAAAAGAAAAATCCTCTTCTGTCTGACAGACTAAAGCTCCTCCATCTCCTGTTGTAAGATGCTTAATAGCCTGAAAAGAAAAAGCAGCATAGTCACACCAGGAAGAAATATGCTTATCTTGATAAGTAGTCATTAAAGCATGAGCACAATCAAGAATTAAAGGAATACCTTGTCTCTGTAGATATTTGTAGAGTTTCTCTAAGTTTAAAGGAGGAGTTCCGCCAACAAGAGTTATAACTACTGCAGCAATCTCTGTCTCTGATAAAGACTTAATAGCTTTATCAACATCCAAACATAATGTCTCGGATTCGATCTCTCCCCACACAATTTTAGCTCCTCGTTGTATAATAACACTATTTGTCGCCCAGAACGTAAATGGTGTGGAGAGAACTTTACTCCCTGGTCTAACCGCTAAATGAAGAGCTAGAGACAAAGCGCTTGTGCAACTATTGGTACAAGTCACATACTGAGAGCCAAATAACTTTCGTAACTTATTACGAAACTCCTCGACTTTAGGTCCTTCTCCGATCATTCCAGAATGCAAAACCTTAGCAACCTGTTCAGCTGCTGTCGAGGCCATATTAACCTTGAAAAGTGGAATCATTATAACCTTGCTATAGTAAGAGCGTGGCTATCATCGAAAGGAATAGTACAAAATTCTCGAAAAAATACAGGCAAAATAGAAGTATAGGGTTGATAACCATATTTCTTTTGCCAATGATTATATTGCCCACCCTCTAAGAATATAAACCGAACTTGAAGGTCTAAGATTGTTTTCAAAATAGGGGTTATGTTATCTAAATGATTACAGATATCAATATGTATTATATCAATGTTGCGACCAACAAGTTCTTTTGCAATATCTTCGAAAGAAGCTTGCCTCACTTGATAAGAACAAGTTAAACCAGCATTATTTAAATTACAGAGAGCCTTTACTTGATTGGCAGCAGTCTCTGCAAAAGGAGGTTGATTATAATGTGATGCAAAAGTATCACATGTAATCAGTTCTCCTTCTACTGTGAGGGCAGAACCTAAAGCTACTGCACTATGTCCTTGTTGAGTACCGACCTCCACAATAAAACAAGGATTAATGACCTTGGCTAAGATCGTGAGTAGGTTTAATTGCTGAGAATTATAAGAAGTACTCACGATAAATCCTCACGAAGCTCTACCCAATTATTCTCATAGTCACGAATGAAAATATTTTGCCAGCCACCAGGATTATCATAAACAATTCTTGAAACTCCTTCTGGTAACTTATTCAGAAGTTCTTGTCTAGACCCTTTCCCTCCCGTAAATAAACATACATGATTGATTCCCTGACGCTGAAAATCTAAAGAGTCTGTTCGTTCTGTCTCTAAAAAGTAATGAATTTCAAGATCAAGAGAACCTTCTTTACTATAACGCTTGATGATTGCTGGACCAGCTTGGAACAATTGGCCCATCATTTCTTCTGTTCCTCGTGATGTATAAATACATCTCCACCCCAAAAGATTACACCAAAAAGATTCGAAAGCTTCTATATCTTGTGTGACCCAACCGATATGATTAAGATGCATAGGATTTATTCTCCAAATCTTTGAGACACTTCACTACGTAACTTAATTGTGCAGTATCTAGTTCTGCTGCAATTGGCAAAGACAGCACTTCTTGAGCTGCTAACTGTGTCTCAAATAAAGAAGGTCTATCACTAGAAAAATTCTTATTAAAGCAATGCATACAATGCAAAGGCTTTGGATAATATACTGCAGACGACACTCCTGCAATAGCTAAAGCTTCTTTCACCTGATTTCTGTTGCCATCACGTAGACGTACTGTGTACTGATTCCAGACATGCTCTCCTCGGATACGTTGCGGAAGAATGAGTTTGGTATTGTTGAGAGTTGCATCATAGAATGCAGCATGTAGCCCACGATGGGCAGCTATTTCGTCGAGATACTTCAACTTTATGTTAAGAAGAGCAGCCTGTATAGCATCTAAGCGAAAGTTACCACCAATAAACTCATGATGATACAGCTCGCTTCCCATACCATGATTACGAGCCATGCGAAGGTTATGTGCTATCATATCATTATTCGTGACAGCCAAACCTCCATCTCCAAAGCCACCAAGGTTCTTCGAAGGAAAGAAAGAAAAGCAGCCGATCTGACCTAACGAACCTACCTTCCTACCATCTAAGGCAGCTCCAAATGCCTGACAAGCATCTTCGATAACTGACAATTCATACTGCTGAGCAATATTATTGATGGAATTCATGTCAGCTGGTTGACCAAACAGATGAACTGGGATAATGGCCTTAGTCTTGCATGTAATAGCTTTTTCGATAAGCTCATAGTCTATTGTAAAGCAATCAGGCCTAATATCTACAAAAACAGGAATAGCTCCTATACGAGCAATTGCTCCAGCTGTAGCAAAGAAAGTAAAGGAAGGACAGATAATCTCATCTCCTGGCTCAATTCTTAGAGCCAGTAAAGCAGCAATTAAAGCATCAGTTCCAGAAGACATTCCGATAGCATACTTAACTCCTAAATACTTAGCACAAGCTTCTTCAAATACTTTTACTTCTTCATCTAGAATATACTTGCCACTACGAAGAACGCGAATAGCAGCTTCTTCTAATTCTCTTTGGAATTTAGCATTGCCTTGAATAGGATCTAACATCCTAACTTTCATGATAGCACCTGCTTTAATATCTCTTTAAGCCTTCTATTGTCTCGTAAGTATTTTACAACACCATGACCTACGTATGGAACTTGATGTACTGTGACCGAAAGAGAACAAGACAACAAAGATGCATGCTCTGTATCTGGAGATCCTTGCCCGTGATAAATAGTCAAAGGGATTGTCCCTCGATCTTTGAAATTGTCGAGATTAAGGTATTGAGGAGTTTTGGTCTGAGCCAAAATCTTATCCCATCCGTCCCAACGAGAATCACGGAGCTGAATTCTCTTATCTTTCGAAAGAAAACAAATCGGAGAAAAAGCTAGAATCGAATCGACTCCTAGCAGATATCCAAAAAGAATTGCTCCATAGCCACCAGCAGAATTTCCACAAGCAACAATAGAATTGGTGATTTGATGATCTTGTAACAAAGTTTGCAAATAAACTTTTGTAGAAGAGATATCATGAGTAATTGGAGGAAGGCCTCGATGATACCAGGATTGGGCAAAATCTCTAACAAAAACTCTATTGCAATTGAAACCTTCTGTAACCTTAAAAAATTCTCTTGGAGGAATCTCTAATGCATTAGCTATTCCGCCAAAACATAATAATGTCTTCCGATTAGAAAATATTTCCCCAAAGAATTCAACAGGAAGCATAATTAACTTCATCCAACAATTTCTGAGCATTCAGTAAGGGTAAATACTTCTGTAAGAACTCTAATTGTTCCAGTTGCAAATACATTTTTCCAGCATTAGGAGGTAACTTTGTCGCATATCCTGGAGGTAAAGAGCCAATACGTCTAAGAGGATTTCCTACATACACCCCTTCGTTTAACAGACTTTTCACCACAACACTTCCTCCTCCAATAATTACATGAGGAGAAATATAAAGACCAGCTAAAAGAGATACTTGTGAACCAATAATAGAGCCAGCTCCAATATAAGTCAATAGCTGTGTGCCTTGTAACGAAGGCCGTCTATGTGTTACATGTTTAGTATGGTTGGTTACTACTCCTGGGCCCAAAAATACATCATCCTCAACAATATTGGCTTTGGACAGAATAGCTCCTGTACGAGCAACTACATTATTACCGACCCAACAGGCACCTGTAGTAACACAATTATCGGCTAACTCTACTCCATCGCCGAAGTGGGTCCCCTTCTTTAGCATGACATAATTGCCTAACTTCACTTCCTTTCCCACGACTACATCTTCTTCTATAATACAGAAATTGCCAATCTTTAAGCTAGCCCCATATTGAAAGGATGGATGTATGATATTGTGTGACAACATACTTTTCTCCTTGTTACTCTTTATACCCCAAAGTTTTAATGGCTAATGGTAACATCTCATTCAAAATATTTAGTTCATCTTTAGGTAAGCTTTTCCACCGTTCATCTCTCTTCTTTCCTTTATCTTGGAAGCTTGTATTGACATAATTAGCTGTCTGGATAGCAATAAGATGAGAATAGAATGCCTCGTCTAACTCTAAATCAAGATGTCTGAATATCAATTTCAAAGTAGATAAAGGATTATTCATCAGTTCCTCAAAAGATAAGAGAAAAAACTGTGAATTATCTCTTATTAAAGAAACTGATTCTGCTTCATTGCAGGCATGCCGACATAAAGTCCTGAGAAGATCCTTCCGCTTTTCCCCTTGCAACCGAGCACGTTTTGCTAAACTACAGATTCTGTTTCTAGGATCACGAAGAAGATAAATGAACTTCCAGCTCCCAGGAAGAGAATTATAGAAACTAGGAGCACAACTAGCTGGTGGAGTCCACATATAAGCATCTAGACAATTTGAGAGTTGCGATTCGAGTCGACTTGGAACTGGCGTTGAAATCCCTCCATAAAAAAATCTTCCCTTTTTAGGAGGTAGCGTGTGAAGCCAGAATGGTTTCTCGTAAGATAAACCTCCAAATTTATTGTCACAAGTTCCTGGATGGCCGATGAGTATTGCTGTTAGGAAAGTGGATCCTGTCCGTTCTGATACTAAAAAAAGAGCACGACTCATCTTCTTCCTCTCTCTGCTGCAGGATTGCCATATATGAAACTATTAGGTGGCACATCTTTAGTTACAACTGCTCCGGCCCCTATTAGAGTCCCTTGGCCAATATGAATTCCACATAAAATTGTTACATTAGCTCCTATAGAAACATCATCCTCAATTTTTGTAGAAAGAAGCGTCCATGTTCCTACTGCTCTTGGATATCTATCATTAGTAAAACAAACATGAGGTCCGATAAAAACACGATTACCAATCAGAACACCTGGAGGAATAAAAGCAAATGCTCCAATTTTACAATCATCTCCGACTTCTACCCCTTCTCCAATTTCTACAAAAGTAGCTATTTTAGTTCTTTTACCTATCGTGCATCTATATAAATTGACTAACTCTGGATGTAATAACTGGACCCCTTCGCCTACCTGAACATTATCTAACATTATCTTCTCCCATTGCTTGAAGTGTTACTGATAATGTTTGTAAACTATTTTCCACTGTAACAATATTCTCTGTTTTTCCTGTTGTAACTGCAACAAGAAATTCAGCTAGTTCATCCTTTAGAGGTTCTCTTCGAAAGTTTACCATAACTTGATGGCTTGGTTCGCCATATTGTAATACGAAATCTGAGAAAGAAGAAACAGAAGCACTTATAGTAGGATTGAAAAAGATAATCTTTTGAGTAATCAAATCTACTTCACAATAACCTAGAGTTCCGGTCACTTCCCATCTTCTAATTTTGACAGGAGAAATCCAATTAGCTTCACAGGTAACTGAAGCTGAACCAAACTGTAATAGACATTGCGCTGCATTGACTAATGTATCTCGCGCATGTTGGCTCGTAACTATATAATCTGGTGTCTCTCCAAACAGAGATAAAGCCAGATCAAGATCATGTGTCATTAAGTCTAAAATGACATTATCAGCAGATCGAGGAGTTCCTCCTACTCTTTTTACATGAATAGAGATAATTTCCCCTAACTGTTCTCTTTGTATAAGAGAACATAATGCCCGAAAAGCAGGATTAAAACGCTCAATATATCCAACAGCAATAATTGTTTTTGCATTCTGAGCCATAGTTAAAAGAGCGGAAGCATCCTGCAAATTATCGCAAATAGGTTTCTCTACTAAAACAGGGAGACTATACTCTAGACATAATCTCGCAAGTGGATAATGTGTCTGAGTAGGTGTAGCTATAGACATACAATCTAAATTTACTGTTCCAAGCATTGTTTCAACATCTTCGAACCAAGGAACTTGATACTTTTCTCCTAATTCTTTTGCAATACTAGCATCAGTATCACAAACTGCTCCCAAAACACCTAATTCGTGATATACTCGTACATGATGACGGCCCATAGCTCCTAATCCAGCAACTCCGGCTTTATTCATTTAACATCCTTTCTAAAAGTTGCTTAATTTGTTCTGCTTCTACGTCATAGTTTATCACCTTATCGAATTGCGCTAAAACCTTTTGAGACCAATGTAAATTCTCTTCTGGTTCAAGCATGCGTCTAATAAGACGACAATTCTCTGCTATACTAGCAGCTTCAAGGTTAAGACAAGTAACTCCAGGAATAAACAGTTTTGGTGCTTCTCCTCCAAAAACAAAGACATCACTCATCTGCGTAATTACCGGTCTGCCAGAAGCAAACCATCCCATGGCTGTATGGCCAAATCCATCAAGAGGTTTAATATGCCAACCAAGATTAGCTAATTGCATATACTTAGCAACACCTTGACTTCCTGACAAAGGTCCTTGCGGACAAGATGCTCCATATGCTCTCATATCTACTTCTGATAATAAACTCTTATAAGTGTTAAATATTGTTGCTCTTGGAAGACAATTGACCATACTAAAAACATTTTTTGTCTGACTATCAGGCGGAACATAAAAATACTGATCGGGATCAATCTCTTGATGATAGTAAATAACATCCTGAACAGAAGTAGGAGGAAAAGGAACTGAATGAATAACATACTTAATAGAAGTTCGTTGACCTACGTTTCCTAATTGAGCCATTAGCTTAGCCTGAGGCTGATATTGATCTCTTAGTAACAAAAAAGGTTGATCGTGAGGTTGATATGTAGATAGAATTATATCAAAAGACATATCACAAAAATGTTCAAAGGTAATAGCCTTATGATAAAATTGGTGCCCCGGATCCCAGGCAAAGTAGATATCGTCCTGAACATAATGTTGGCCATTGAGATTTTTGTATGCATGCCAACCTTTTTGGTTGATATCTAGATACTGATGAACTGTATCTAATGCGTTTCCATAAGGTTCAGCAATTTTCCAGAACCCCTTCTGAAACCAATCTAGTCCAATTGGACGATAAAGTTCCCATCCTAATCTCGTCTCAAATAGACGATGCAAAGAAAAGTAAAGATCACCATGATGAAAATCAGTAAAAACTTTCATCTTTCTCTCGCGGGATTGCCATAAGCTATAGACCTAGCTGCAATATTCTTTGTGACAACACTACCTGCTCCAATCATAGCTCCATCTCCAACTTCAACTCCAGGCAAAACGATTGCTCCTAATCCTAGATATGCTTTTTTCCCAATCCTCCCCCGTCCTACTATAACTCCAGAAGTAATAATTGCTGCTTCTTCTATATATGCATTATGTCCTATGTTAACCAAATTTCCAATCTTAACTTTGTCTTGAATAATAGTATTCCCTATTGGTGATCTTGCAATTGCACAATTTGCCCCAATTTGTACATCATTACCAATAACCACCCCTCCAATATCTGGAAATGGCTCTTGATCAATAATCCCTAAACCAGGACCTCCAATAATGGTTCCTGCATGAATAAGGCATCTTAATCCAAGAGAGACACAGGGATATATTTGTACTGAAGGATGGATATACGACAGAGGCCGAGAAGACACTATGAAAGTACGAATTACCTGGGCAATTGCTTTTTTAGCATCAGCTACATAAAGAATAGTTGCTGCTGTAAAATCCTGAAGTTTTGGTGACAAAGTCTTATCGCTCAAAACAATCGCTGCCTGGATCTTTTGATGGCAGAACACTCGTTCTGTCACAAATGTCAACGATTGTATGTCGCTATTAGAAAGAGGACGAATTTTATTGCAACTTTGAGATAAATCTCCATAGAATGAATCAGGACTAAGAATCAAAACAAGATCATAGGCTGTAATAGCCTTAGGAAACTCTGTGAGTTTAGCAAAAGACATTGCATAACCCTGAAAAATATTGATATCTCACAAGATACTCCTAAACCATTGTTCAATAGCAATAGCTTCTTGAGCAAAATCCATATCTTGAGCAAACAAACGTACTATATCCTTAACCTTTGACTGATACACAGCAGGTTGCGCCCATTCACGCAATATTTCTGCTGCTTCTTGAAGAGACCTAATACTAGGATCGATATCGACACAATTTACACCATCATGCAAATAATCTTGTGCTAGAGTATAATGTGTTCTGCAATAATGTTTTTCAATGATTAAAGGCTTACCACAAGAAAGAGCTTCACGCCCTGCATATCCACAACATCCTCCAGGCTTTACGTAATAAACAAACATTGATTTTTGAAGTTTGGTAACAAAATCAATTTGAGGAATACTTCCGATATGAAAAGAGAAATCAGGCATTGTTTTCTCTAAATCATAGAATTGTTTTATAGCGTCAGGGTAATTTCGTAAACGGTTAAAAGCATTATCTACTCGTTGTTCTGGCAATAAAGAATTAGGAGAATAACATAAAGGATGTTCTGGATGATATCTGATCCAATTTATCTCTTTTGGCATAGGTGTTTTAATAGACAGCAAGACATTCTTACATAACTTTGGCACTTCATGAATATTTGCAATATGGCAAATGTGTTTGGTAGTAGGCTTATTACTAGCCATCAATTGAGCAAAAACTAATTCATTACTCCAAGCAGTACTTACTAAAAAATCGACTTCCAAATCCAAAAAACTCTTGACTGATAATGATCGGTATTGATAATCTCCATAGACCGAATGGTTTGTTAGAAAACCATTTTCCTCACTAATTATAGAGGAATCGACAAGAGGCTGGGCCAGAACACCCTGTTCGGTCCAATCAGGAGTGATTGAAGAAGTCCATAGACGCCAACCTAAACGATGTTCAAAAAGAGTATACATAGAATAGAATAAATCTGGATGACCTACACAATCTACAAAGACATTAACCATGATGCGTCCCGTTTCATGACGTAACGTACTACCGAAAACCCTTCAGCTAAAGGCTTTCCTATAGCTGCACCTCTAATAACTGCTTGGCCTCGGATAACTGGCTCAGCAGTATAATATAGCTCTTGTTGTGTATGGTAGAAAGAAAAGAGAGAGAGCTTATCATTAATATCTTGCTCAGATAACTCAAGATAAAAATCAGCTGTAAATCCAGGACATGATCTTACACATTCATATCCAAGAATTGATCTATTCCGAAAGATACGATATGTTTCATCTGCTACTGTTTTATGATCCTGATGAATATCATTCCGCCAATGCGAGAAAATAACATCAGGATCAAACTCAGTTTTCTCTTGCTCTAATCTTGCACGAATTTCTCCAGCATGAGCTGCTAAGTTTCTATTAGTCATATTGAGCATTAATACTGACCCGCCTTGTCCTGTAAGATAATGCTCAACGGCTGCTTGTTCTTGCTCTATGCCATGATTTCTTGCCAAGTCAGTACAGCGGGAAAAAGAGAGATAACGGACTTTATGCTGTCGATCTCTTAGCAATAAAGAGAGAAAACCACCCGCCCCATGTTCTATATCATCAGTGTGGGCTCCTACAAACAGAAAGTTCATTGCGTTAGAAATTCTTGCCATTCCTGTTTAATCTTCTCTTTCCCAAACAATCTAATAGCATCTTCTCTACCTGTTCTACCTATCTCCTGAGCTACTTCAGGCATAGCCATCATAACTCTGATGGCATTATACAACTCTGCTTCATCATCAGCAATAAATCCATTAGCTCCATTGTTAATGAAGTCCTGAATTTCATAAAGAGGATAAGAAATCCATGCCGGATTACCATGCTTAGGTCCAATAGCTACAATAGGCATCCCCGTCATAGCCGCTTCAATGTAATTCAAAGTGTAAGAAGCAGGATGAGTACCAGTATAGAAATAGACGCGGTTCTTCCGTAACTCTTCTAGCTGCTGTTCATACGTAACCTTCCCCATTCCAAAACCTGGTTGATTATTCTCTGGTCCGAAAAGCTTACGAGTAAAAGGTCTTGTCACGCGCTCAAAAATCCCATAATTACAATGACTTCCCCGTTGTTCCATTGACTGAGCAAAGGTAATTACACACTCTTCTTCACCTGTATATCCTTTATATACTTCTGGGTCTTTATAGAAACGAATAATAGCATCTTCGCCACAATAAGAGGGGATGTTTCTTTCCATGGGCGAGTAGCGAACTACTTGAAGACCATGATTTACATAAGGTTGAAGAGTTTGTTCGATATTGTGAATAGACTGGCCGATAGTTCTCCAAATCACTCGCTTATGTTTAATAGCCTGCCAGTTATTGGTAATCCAACGGGGGATATGCATAACAATAACTGCATCGAAAAGGTCAACAAATTCCCTGGTTAAGTGGTCCTTACCATCCTGACCAGGGAAAGCACTTCCGATACGGTCATATTGAGCTTTGATATCAGGATTAACTGTCATACCTGGAATACCTGGACGCATAGTAGGATCGCCAGGATTAGCAGGTTCTACATAGGCTCCTGGAGAAAAAACCTCATGGCCTAATTCTGAAAGAAGCAGAACTTCATCGTGTTCAAGGATTGAATGACAACTAAGATAAAGAATCCGCATAGATAGCTCCTATCTTACTGACTGCTTTCTCCACCACAATGACTGTTGTAGATCTAGGAGACAGAGCCATTCCTTTCTATCAAGAAGAAGCTCTTTGAGAATAGCTGGTTTACCTCCTTCAGGTAATTGATTGTCATCGAGTAGAAGAATAGCTGTATCGGTTAGTTTATCTTCTGCTGCGAGGAATTCATGAAGACAATGGTTTTGTGCTTGAGCTCTACGAGCTGCTACATCTGGTAAATCATCCATAGGAAAATCTAGACTATCAAGATAGAGAAAATCAATAGCCGGCCCATCATATTCTTTCAAGAACTGTATCGAATCTCTTTTAACATATCTGATACACTTACTCCATTCTTCTGTACATGATCGACAAACTTCTAGATTATGTCCATCAATATCAACAGTAACAAGACTACCTCCATATTGAGTTAGAAACTCGCCAAAGATGGAAGTACTCATTCCTGCCCCAAGATCATCAGCTAATCTTTGACAACCAGTCTCAACTACAACAGGATCTTTTGTCGTCTGAAGCAATAGATTTAACCCTACTTGCCAGGTCCAATAACGTGAATTGGCACCTGAAAAGTAATAGTTTTCAAACAGCCAGTTGTTAGGACTATCGGTGAACATGAAATTCTTCACTGTGATACCTCTTCCAAAGCTTCTAGATAAATCTTACCTACAGCATCCCAACTCAGTTTATCTCGATCTACTTTAGCTTGTTCAGCTTTTCTCTGCAACAGTTCTCTATTCTCATAAGCCTCTCTCATAGCTGCTCTCAAAGCCATAATACTAGGGTCTGCCCAATTCTGGTCAGCGGTATAGAGACCATTAGACATGTTTTGCATGCCGATTACAGGCATCAATCTAGACTCTACTAGCCAAGAGTTTTGTTGAGTAGTAAAATCTAAATGGCCGCCAAAATCAGGAACAATAGAAGGTTTGCCCGCAGCTAATGCTTCTAGCATGGGAAGACAAAAACCTTCTCCACGAGTAGGTAAGACAAAGACATCACCCAGAGCATGAAGAGACCTTATCTGTGCTGTTGATAGCAGCGACGAAACAAGAACTACTTTTGGAAAAGCCTTGTTATCGAGAAGAATTCTGCTCTTCACCGAAGCAATTGCTTGCTTCAAGTGTCCTACCTGGTCTGGTTCATGGTTGGCCATGTAGGTCTTTAGAATCAAAACTACATCGCCTTGACCAGCAAATTCTGTCCAATAGGCTACTAGAAGAGCTAAAGGATTTTTGCGCTCGATGAACTGGAAAATAGAATAGAACTTGAAAACATTGTCCGGCACACCATCTAATTGAAGAGGCTCAGCTTCCTTGTAAGCGTCAATATCAATACCATGAGGGATGACATAGATTGGCTTATCTGTCTCTTTGGCTACTACTTTTTTATTCCACTGACAGGGTACAAAGATGACGTCGAGATGGGATAATTGAGGAACCCAACGACGAGGAAGACGGTCTGTTTCCCAGGCAAAGTATCCAATGACTCGTTTTCCTACTTCTTTGAAGAAAGGTAGAGAATAATGTTCTGGAGTAAGATGAATGATATTTGTATCATAGTCTATCCGAGCACTCATCATACTTCTAAGTAGCTCACCTGTAGCTCCTAAATCAGGTCGTTGTTTTTCAAAAGAAGCTGGCTGAACTCTGATAGGAATACCTGCTTTATGGAGCAAGAGAATATAGTTTCTTGCCGCCTCTCCGTATCCCGAGACGTCCGCGACAGCGCCACAATATCTAATACCCTTTACCATACTCTTATCTCCTAGCACTCTATCGTAGTTACTGTACCTGATATTTGTTTACGAGCCAAGGGTGTATTTATAGCCATCTTAAAAAGCTTTACCCATTTAGGAGTAATAGCTCGCCAATCATACTTTTCTGCCCATTGTCTACCTAACTGCTTTTTCAAATGAATCTGCGGGTCTTTTCTATCCCACATCTTCTTGAACTTGAATAGCAAACTCTGAACATCCTCATCTCTACCTATTGGTCTATAACCAGAGGCATCTATGTAAGTCATCTCCTTACAAGGATATCTAAACCCCCGCCCATGACCAAAAAGTTCATCATGTACTGTATTAGAAGGAACAATAACTGGTACACCAGCAGCCATTGCTTCGATGGCTGAATTATGTAAGATAACGCCATTCCCGACAAAACTATGAGCCTGGTCTACCTGGATATCTAGCACTAGACGCTGATCTAGATGTTGAATATTTGATACCCGAACAAAAAATAGATTGTCATGGTCTATGTAATGATACATTCTTCGTTTTGTCCAACTTTTTGTTTTGTCTCCTAGTCCTGCCCATGCTGAGAATTGTTCATAAGCAGGGCCCGAAACACTAACAACCCATCGTGGTCGATGATTCTCGGATGAAGAATAAGACTGAATAGTAGACCAAATGTTATTCGCCAGCAAGATGTCACGAACCTGCCAGGCCATGGTACGAGAGACTGTTGTTAATCGAAAAGACCGACCTGAATCATTACCGTCTCCTAAAAAGAGACAACCAAGCATTGGCCCTAAATATTTTGCAGCATTATACAATTCAGAAGGGATTGTTTTATTGACAGCATGTATCCCACAAAATGCTCCCATAAACTCTGCAAAGACAGATGAACAAGCTATTAGTCGAGACGAGAAACAGCCATGTTTTTCTGTTATAGTATGAATACCTACTATATCTTTGAGATACTCTGCAAAAAATTCTGCAATAGGTTTCTCTCTTATATGTAAGTCTAGTTCGACAAAAGATCCTCCTCCATTACTGCCTTCTGCTAAATACCAACCTACAAACATAAGAAATCGCTCATCAACTTTAATTCTTCTAGAAACTTTTACTATAGTATTATTGACTTGTAAGGTTTCCTCTTGAATAGTTGTAGCAACCTGGTAAGCTTTTGATCCTTTTAAGCCTCTAGAGGGTAATGAGCATCCTAGACAAACTCGTCTAGCATCTTCTGCTACACGTTTAGATACTTTATATTTTTCTTGGATATTGCTGATTGATAAACCTTGTGCTGAAGGAGAATATCCCATCTTATACCAAATCGACTTTTCGTCATATTCAACTTTGTCTTTATCAATCCAGTCCAAAAGATCTATACATAAGGGCAGCTCAGCACGTAATTGTGGTTTAGCAATAGCCACCAAATCGCTTGCCTTGATTGCTTTCAATGGAACCCACTGAGGAATAGCATTCTCGTACTCAGCACGATGCTTAGCTAAGTTTCCCTTGTCCTGAATAGCTAAAAAGGGATGTTCCGCAGTAACAATCGTAGGTGGTACTCCATGTATTTTTACTTGATAAACATCTGCCTTTCTACTCATTTGTTGTAGAACAGGCCGATAAGTTCCTTCATGAGTGAGTACTTCCTCTCCAACTTGAAGAGCCTGCATCTCCTTAACTTTTCCATTCTTGGTAGAGATAAGAGTAAGAGGATCGACACACATTCCGAATCCTTCGCCTAGAGTCGTAGTAAAAAAGACATCAGAAGTATTGAAGATTTGATTCATAATGTGGTCTGGAAAACCATGAACAGTTACATAATTAGTGGGGAAAAATACATCTCTCCCAATCTTTAATCCTAAATGATCACATGCCGATATCAAATCAATACCATTATCTGTCGGGTCAGTGTGAATATTTAGCACACATTCATCATATTTCTTTTTGAGAGCAGCAAAAGCAGATAAAGTTTGGGGCAAGTTTTTTCTTTTATTGTTTCTATTCACGTTCAAGACAACAAACTTACCTTCACCATAAACATCTCGTCGAAGTTCTTCTATTTGTTTAGCTGGTAAGGGTTTATAAGTTTGAGAGTCCACGCCGTGATAGATAAAAGGCATATTCTTTAGATGTGGATAAACCTTTAAGACCTCCTCTTTAGCCCACTGTGTATAGGCTACAGGATAGTCAGCTATCTCAAGAAAATGAGACTTGGAAGGATAAATACGACAATCGACCGGGAAGTAATAGATAATCGGCGCACGATTAGCAACATTTGCTATTTCTTGCCAGACCTGTTCAATAACAAACAAGTCATTTAGAATGAAAACGGCATCCCATTTTCCTTCTGTCAGTAATTGAATGAAAGCCTTACATCCATATGGGTCTTCAGGTACTGGCCATTTCGCTGGAATGATTCGATAGTTAGGGCCCTTGTCTGCATGAATCTGAAAATGATTGATAGCCAGAATCGTTATATCATACTCGCCTGTATCATATAACGCTCCAAGTATCCAGCGATTAACCCTGCCAAAACCCGTACTGGACATCGGAGAATCGCCCCAGACAAGTAATGATTTCCGCATAGTAGCTTCTTTCTAACAGTTATACTTCTTCAATCATAATACCTTGAGTATTAAGATGGCCTTCTTTTATTTGTGAATCGTATTGACCTTGTAGAGCTCGTTCAGTAGCTAGAATGACATCATTAGAAGAAAGTCTATTCCAACAAGCATAACCGAAGGAGCAATTCTCATACCAAGATGTGTAACATTTAAGACCTTTACCTGGACAGATTCCTACACTATTAGGATAGTAGTTGAGTCTGCTTTCAGGAGGAGTTGGGCCGAAAAGACCGATTAAAGGCCGTTTAAGGGCTCCTGCTACATGTAACATGGCACTATCTGGAGCTATAGTGCAATGACAGACATTGATTAGTGCTGCGAGGAGACGAAGAGAATAGTTTTTCAGATGAATACAGTTCATCAAAGAAAAATCTACTGGCCCGGCCCAATCAGTACCGTGAGTAGAGACAAAGATAGCACAAGAAGGCCATCTGATTCTTAGAGCAGATAGAATCTGTTTACTTTGGTCGACTGTTACGCTTCTTTTTCGATTAGAAGCGAAAGGCTGATAGAAAATGATGGGAGTTCTTTCAGTAACATGACTGGCCGCCAGAAAATCATTGGCCCATTTGATTTCTTCAGGCTTCAGAACATAAACTGTCTGAGTATCATGAAGACTTAAGCCGGCAGACCAAGCAAATAAGTCTATTCTATTTGGAGGAATTCTTCCTGGTAATTCCATCGGAACACAAGGACAATCCATGTTTAGAACAATATCAAACTGTTCGAGGTCAACAATTCTGTAGTCAGCAATATTGTTGATATGGGGATTGCCCCAGACTGTTTCTACTAATACTCCATCACAATACTCAGGAGAAGTGACGAGAGTTATACTACAGTTAGGAAAAATATACTTCAACTCTTTGAAAGTAGGAGTTAGCATCAAGAGGTCACCGATACCTCCTCTTGGTCGCCAAACAGCTATTTTCCAGGGAGCCTGAGCATTTAGTTCTCTTGCTCTAGGAATAGGAATAGAAGGCCAATTAAGGAGAGACCTCTCCGAAGGGAATAATTTGTCGCGCTGAGTCACTAAACACCTGCGTAGAGGAGACAGCCTTTGGCAACAGCATACAAAGGATTATTTGCATGCCGAACTTCACGAATAACTAGTGGAAAATCAGCTGGCTTTGATTTTTCTAGTAAAGAGACAAATCCTTTCATTTGACTAGTCCCGCCAGCAACTACTAAAGGAATTGGGTCTTTGAACTTGGGCAGACCACCTTGCTTTGTCTTCAGGTATTGAGAAAGATTGGCCCAGAAATAGTCAATCAGACGCTTGTAGTAGATACAAATAGCCTTATGAATAGGAGGAAGAGCATTCAAAGTAGCATCGTCAATATCTATATTGATATCGCCGGATTCTTTTTCTACCTGTACTTCTGAATCTTCAAGACGTAATGCCTGTGCTACCATTCTATCAATCCAGTCACCGCTTCTAACTAGTGATAGACGTAAAATAGCTTCGCCTCCAGACATCAGACATACATTACACATCCCTGCGCCGGCTGACAAGGAAATTCCGGTTAAGTCATCATCCATCAACTCAGAGTAGCAAATAGCCTCAGCTTCATTTAGAGAGATAGCTTTGTATCCTAGTGTAGTAATGAAACTTCCAAAAACTGATTCATGATAGCCGACATCAAATTGTTCTGAAGACTGGTCAATAGGTTGTGCCGGAACAGAATAAACAACAGCTTCACCAGCTTCAGATGGTTTACCTAGAAGCTTCTCTATGATATGACGAAGCACAGAGAAAGAATCCTTCTCCTTAGGCGATACAATACCTCGCTGAAGGGGTCTCAAAGCCGAGCTATTTCGTTCAACAGCCTTGTCAATAGCATCCTGGCCAATAACAATAAACACCCCGTCTTGTTTGAAATAAGACTTCCCCGCTAATCCTTTCTCTATCATCATGGCAGCCATAGGAGTTGAAGGGAAGATGCGAAAGAAAGCATCACGAATCAGTTTGAAATCAGTACCCTTCTTGACTTCCTTGGCTGAGATTAGAGAAGAAGTACCAATATCTAACCCTTTCATATTCTACTGCCTCCTGGCTTTTACAGATTATCATGCTTATTGACGAGAAAGCAACCCCTTTAACTTCTTCCTAGCCTCACCTACATTCTCAGATACTGATTCTTCTTGTACATTTACCGCCCCTTCCAATTCAACAGTTTCTTCAGCAGCATAGACTAAACTATCATCAATCTCTACAGGAATAAATCTCTCCTGAGCAGGAGAAATCGTCTGGACAGAAGAAGGAGCTGAAGGAGAAACAACTAAACCACTAAGCTTCTGCAAGAGAGCAGTCAGTAGATGAGTATTTCCTTCTTTGACAGCTTCAGTAATCATTTGGTTGATAAGTTCTCTATCCTCACTGGATAGTTGTTTAGATTCTATTACTTCTGGTGGCTTTTTTAATGTAGGACGAGGCCCAGGAACACCTTTGAATGGACGCAAGACTCCCTGTTCCAGCCGGTATCCCGGATAATGCACTTTAGTAACACCTAATCTCCCATGTACCAGCAGTCCAAGTAGTAATCTCAATATCACTGACTATACCCTCGAAAGACCATACAGCTGCCGGGCCAATTGAAAGTTCAGCATTGTTAGTAGTTGTCTCAGCTCCTTGAGCCAGAATCTTGATTGAACCCTCAATTCCTGCAGCCCCCATAGGTCTAAGTGTAGCAAGAGAATCAGCTCGTGGATAGACCATTTGTCGAGAGTTAATTGTTACTCCCAAATCACATAGTCCATTTGTCTCGATGACAATTCTTTTTGCTGGCCGTTTTAGAGAGTTCTCTACTCGGACAACATCACCTTGAGCTAGAGCTCCACCGACATCGTTCAAATCAGTAGAATTGAATACCTGGTATCGTTCTACTAGCCCACTCTCAATTACTTTAGTTAGGTTCGCCATTTTTTCTCCTTACCATAGACAAATAGCTACTCCAGAGTTAGTCGGAATAGTCACTGTACCTGCATTGTAGATTATGACTTCATTCTCTGTTGGTTGAAGCATAACCATTTGGAAAGCTGGGCCTTCCCACCAATCTACACCAGGACCACCTGGGTCTTCTCGGAAATAAGTCTGAACAATAGGCCTTACTCCTCTATTATGATTGATTTGCCAAAATCCACTAGGAGGAATAGGAGCTGCCAGAGTATATTCTTGCCGCCGGAATGTATTTTGTGTTGTGTTCCCTATATCTGTAGGGTCACACATCCAATCCAGGTTGTTTTGTAGGTTATCATACGGCTGGTTGTTATAACTAGTATAGACTCCACTCTCAGCTACTTGAATAGCATCAGTCCAATGTTCATAGACTCCAGAAGGCACTGCTCCAGATGGACCATAATGATGAGTCCTGAATCTGTTATCAATTGCTCCAACAGCTCTCTCTAATCCCCAGCCGTCTTGAGTTACAAGTTGTGAGCCCCAAGATGAATAAGTAGGAGAGTTATCATTCCAGGCAGACATCCCTGTAAATGTTATGGCAGCCGTGCCACCATCTACATCATCAAGTCTATAACCCCAGGGATTGATATTAGTTTGAGTACCTTGGCCTTTGACTAGACCATCAAAAAGGTCACGCACGCCAGACGAAACGACTCCAGCACTAGTTAGAAGAACACTGCCAAGAGGGTCATCCCAAGTACCAGCAACAACATAACCTTTCATTTGTCGGATGACTCGACGAATAGTATTCAAATCGTCTAGAAGGTCACCAGGAACACCCGTATACAGGTCATCCAGTCCACCACCGCTAGGCTGAACATCAGTCTGGGCTGGAGTTGGATTCCCTACTCCTGCATGACTGGCTGTAGCTGGGTCATTTTGCCAAGCACCTACGTTATGAAGGGCTAACAAGGAAGTAAGTATCTGTCGGATTGTATAAGTAAGAGTCTTAGCCCCAGAACCAGTAAGTTGTGTCGAACTGTTATAGATATCTAGCTCTAATGATTCGATATTGGCTATGTTGGTATTAATCATTCCGTCGAGAGAAGTTGAAAGACTTGTCCCGCCGAAAATTCTACTACCAATGAGAGCTTTTTGAGAAGCTGTCAGTCCAAACTGAGCAGCCTGTAAGGCTTGTTGGAGAGCTGTTTCTGTATCAGAAATAACTGTTCGCAGAGCTTTTACTTGTTCTTTAAGAGTATAGGGTCTATTGCGAGTTGTATTCCAGAAAAGACCAGACTCTTCACTAGCATCAGTATCTGCATCAATAAACAGTTGTGAGCCGTCTAAACCTTCAACAAAAGCATTCAAATCATTATCGAAATCATCTACTTTTTGAAGGGCAGTACCTGTACCATCAGGAAGAAGAGGCATCAAGGGAGTAATATAAGTATTCCATAACGCCGTGATATTACTAAGGTCTGCACTTAGTTCACGAACAGTATTCCGCCAATCAGCAGCAGAACGAGGCCCTCTTGTCACAGCATTACGAGCGACAAAAGAGAGTCTCATTGTAGGTTGTTTCGACATTCATTATCTCCCTATTGAGTTACTCTTACACTCCACCTGGTAAACATTGGAGTAACATCAGGATCTCGTGTCGAAAGTACAGCAGCAAACATTACACTATCCCAAGTCTGCTTGGCTCTGGTAAATTCTACCACGAATCTCTCATTCTTGAAATCATCGTCTTGTGGATTGAATTTTACTAGAATACCTGTAGCAAATTCATCAGCTGCAATACCATAATAGATCCTGGGCTTCCAGGCGAAAATCCCATAATTATCATCAGGTTGGCCGTTAAAAGTAGAAGCATCCACCCGTTTCAAATAGTTCCCTGCCCATCTATCTGCTCCAATATACACCTTGTGAGCTGTAGGGAAACTAGCTCCATACTGATATCCCTCAATCAATAGTTTATGATTGTAAGGGAAAAGTGGATCTAACCTGTAAAGATCAAAGTTATCAGTAGCTCCTTGAGTTACATTTCGCCAATACTTTTCATGACTCTTTACCGTATGAACTCCATACGGAATTAAAACTCCTCCAGATTGAGGCGCTAGACCATCAATAATCATCTCTGTATCGCCTAGCTCTAAAGCTAAACCATGAGGATTATCAACCCATATCGCACTAATATAGTAAGGAGCTTCGAATCTCCATCCACGTAATTTATCTCTGACTTCTTCTGTTGTCCCTAATTCACCTACATTGCGCCAGACATGGATATTATCGGGGACTACACCTAAATCTGGGTCAAATAGATGACTTAGAACTGCATTTACTGGTTTGGCCGGAACAAAACATTTTTCAGGAGCTGTAACACTAGTTCCTGTAACTGTCTCTGTGATAGTATTCCAGGCTACTAATGTGAAATATCGTCCTGGAATAACTTCTCGCCAATCTGTTTTTGTATTGTCGTAAGGAATACTTACATCTTCAATGATATATCGACCTGCTTCAGCAAAATCAATAATCTGAGGCTTAGTAGGAGAGAGTCTATTGATAGGGTCAATACTTTGCCAGCTAGCTCCTTCGTCTACACTGAGGAAGTAGTTGATGATGGTGCCTTCTGGCACATCTTCACAGACTTCACATGAAGCCCGGTTGAATCTAAACGTCCCTGTATCCGCATAGTCAGAGACAGAAGAAAGCAGGTTGCTGCCAGTAGTAGGTTTGAGGGCCACTGTTTGATAGAAAGCCCGCTTTGTTGTGTCATATGTATCATGCCAGAGAGAGATTTCTTTTGCGCCAAATTCATAGACAAAACTCCCCCGCTGTTCATAATCATAGTTGTCTTTTTGAAACAATATCTTTACATACTTAGCTGATACCTTTGGAAAAACAAAAGTTACTGCTTCATCAGCTGTCTTTGCTAAGTTAGTATTGGGGAAGAAATACCAGTTCTTTGAGTCATCTGAATACTGAGGAGTTACTTGAGTAACAGTATGAGGAGTAACAGTATGAAGAAGAACATCCAGCCTCGAAAACTCTAGAGCCTCATCACCTAATTTGAAGACTAAAGAACCAGAAACTTTACCTGGCTCAGCCATACGAACAATATGTTTCCATACCTGTTCAACTGGAGTGAAAGCATAGACTAGTCTAGCACTAGGAGCTAATGACGAAGACAGCATACCTTTCAAGCTCTGGATTTTGAAAGAAATGTCGCGTTCTTCAATATCCCATAGAGCTAACTTGCCAGTAGCAGAAGTGCCAGATGTATCTGGCGGGAAACTAACCATATGTTTCCCTGTATCTAGCTTAACAGAAAGAAAATCTCCTTGAGCAATATTGCCGCCACCAAGAGATTCAGCAAGAGTCTGAGCTAATACACTAGCTACTTTTTTGAAACTATCGGCCGATCTGAAATTATCTCCGATATGACTATGATAGCCAGTTGTATCACTTATTCTATGCAACAACCTCTCAACTCTATCAGTCAAGTCATCAATCTCTTGTTCAGATGATTGTAATTCGGCATCCCATCTATCAGACAGCATGACACTCTGGTCTACAAGACGTAAAGTAGCATCATAAATAGCTTCGAAATCTGTTTTCATCTTCTCGAGCATATCTTTCCAACTAGCAGCACTACTTTCTGTTCCAACAGTTACTTTAGCTACAGTCTTTGATGTCAACGGAGTAGATAAATCATTATCATCCAGATAGACTTCTAAAGCACTATCGACTGTATCTCCTTCTAAAGGAGTTCCAGCTTCCAGGATTTCCTGAATCAAGGAAGAAAGAATCCGCAGCTTATAGACGTCTTCTATTCGCATCTAGGTAATCATCCTGTCTTGTGTCACAATTTGCAATGAATATCCTCTGAGAATCGGACTGAAATACTTACCCAATTCTGCTAAAGCTTCTGGCTGCATAGCGTTATAAGTATATGTCACATACAGCCGCTGCTGACCATATACTGATTGTCCCTTTTCCATTGGAACAGTCAATCCAGGATGAAAAGAAGAACCCCCTGAACTAGCAATATCTGCAAAATCTTTGACTGCTGTTGCCGCCAAATTCAATTTAGTCCCGTTAACCGCAAAATCATCCGACAATAGCTTCATCCCTATATCATACTCAGCCAATATGTATAGGAACTGATAATCTACTGTTAAAGATGCGGTAAAATTACCCCAAATATAGAGAATACCATGAGCATAGTCGACCATATAGGTACCGCCATCCTCAAGTTCTCTGGTGGGGTCAAGATATGTATAGGAGACTGTCCCGTAATCAGCTGGTAGAGCTCCGTCTATTCGTACAACAATCGTCCGATTATCTGCCTTAAACGTCCAATCTCCATCTGTCGTCAAAGCAGCAAGGTTGACCTTATATGTCTTGAATACAGAAGTATTGGAAAACTGAGCTGTATTAGGCATTGCTGCTTTGAAAGTAGTCATCTTCATTCTATAAAGAACTGGAGCTTCTATCCCGTCATATTCAAGAATTTCATTAGCCGCTACACGAGTATATAGTTTGGAATCAAAAGGGACTTCCTTGGTCAAATTGGCAGCTTCACTACCTGTAAACCGTAGACTTCCTTTCACGATGGATTCGTGTCCTAGGAAGAGAGCTTCAAGATCGTTCCCTGAAGGAGAAAGAACAATCGAAGCGGAGATAGGATGGAAGGCTTGCGGTTTTAGACGAATCTGATCAGGCTTGCCAGGAATAATCTCGAAAGCATCACTTCCTAGGACTTCTGCATCTACATAATCAAACTGTGCCGCATCATGCGGCCTGGCATAATCGTATGTATGGACATAACCATTCATTAAATCTGCTGTCCATTCACCAGGATTAGCTAAATTCGTAGCAAAAATGCCAGCAAAATCTTGCGGGTTTGCATCATATCCTGGAGACCACCCTGTTGATAACAGTTTGATGGAATCCATGATGATATTCTTATAGCCGAGATCATGTGTAGTCTCGCCTGGTTGTAAAGGAACTAATGCACCTGTCTTTTTACCTTTGACTGCTTTAAGAACTAATCCGCCACCACCCACAAAGGCAGGAGCATGTTCCAAATAGGCTATATCGCCATCAACAAGAAGTTTCTCTGGTGAGAAATAGATTTCGAAATCCATGGGGATATAGTTAGCAGAATCAACTGTCCAGGGGTCAAGAGGATTCATATTGAAGACATGAAGATCTATTGACCCTGTTGCTCTGTCGATTGAATACTGTGTAGGTTGTAGCCAGCCATAATCTTTCATCTTGACGAGAATAGTATTCTCATATTCAGGACTACCAAGAGTAGGAAAAGAACCAGCAGGAATATCAAGACCTGAAGAAGTTACAATTTCACTATATTGCCGCCGCATTTGTTTACGCGGCCCATAAGCTCTAAACCCTCTCCCTTCATCTATCATGCCATTCAATGAATCAACTTTTGAAGTAGTCTTTGACTCTCGTTGAGCATACTGAGGTAACTGAAGTAGAGAACGACCCGTAGCTGTAATCTTCATTGGATTGGACCAACGTCCCTTTGACCCAAAGAAAGAACCAGAGAAAACTACATTCACATCACTAATTGGCTTATGTTGTAGAGTTACTGAGAAAGGAGATTCAGTTGGGAAATTGAAACTCTCTACCATTACTCGAGGCATTTCACGGAAAGTACCTGAACCCTGGAAAGCTCCACTATTACGACGAAGAATAGCTTTGTATCTCAACTCTGTAGGAGAAATATCTCCTGTACTGAGAGCTCCATCTTCTGGACCATTAAGATTCAAAACTTCAGGGATATCAGGAGACCCAACAAACTTAGCTGGCTTGATTCTATGCCAACTAGCACCTTTATTCCAAGAAATCAGATGTTCAATGGCGCAAAAGTCATTCTCGGAAGCTGGATTCTGAGCAGTTTTGATGAATACTTTTCTAGCCGGAGAGGTCAAAGAAATAGGCTTAGAAAGAATAGCCCCAGTATCCTTATAGACATTCCCTCTAATTTCAACATCTCTGATTCCAATCGCATATCGTAACCGCTGACCAGCAGTTGTCTCAATACTATAGGCTTCGTTCTGACTTAACTGAAAACGAAGATACTTGGCTTTCCGAGGAAGACACATGTAAATGCCAATACCAGAAAACTTACCTCCAGCAGGGCCTAGACGAAAAGTATTGTCTTCATCATCGATAACAAAATCGCCAAATGGTACTTCATCTTTGATTGATAACCATTCAGAACCATCAACCGAAGACTCTATCTCCACAACCCGAGAAGTCCTGGCAGTACCAAAGTTGTTTGGATTGATTCTTACTTCATTGATAATACTTGTCTGGGCTAAAGTGGCAATAACTGTCAATAATAGCGGTCCTGTAGATTCATCTTCTTTATCATCTACCCGCTCATACTCTGCCCATGTATCAGGGTTATTATCGAGAATATCCCCAAGAGTACCATGATATTCAGCACCAATTTCCTGGTTGTTTCCAATAACCCCATTACCCGTAACAGTCACTGTAGCAATATTGATATTACTCGGAGCAGTTGTGTCTAACGGTAGAACAACTACCCCATCAGCATCATTGATGCAACACAAGTCTTCTGTCAGAAGTGGAGAAGCCATATCTAATCTGGATAGATTGTCAAAACTGTCTCCCCAAACATAGGCATCTGTCATACCATTACGGAACATAGTAAGGTCGACTAGTCTAGAAGCAGTAAGTTGAGCTTTGTTTCTGACTCGGCCAAGCCGAGAAGTAGCTATATTCCAGCCTTCAACAATAGATGCTCCAAGAGTTTCTAAGAGACCTAAGACTACTTCCATATTGGAGATATAGTCATTGATATTACCAGGAATATGTTCTTCTATTAACCTGCCCCAAGAAGTAGGAATATAGGGTTCAAAAGAAAGACCACCACCTTCATCATTAGCAAACTGAACCTTCTGCATCATCTCGGTAGTAGCTCGAAATAACTCTTCTCTAGTAGTAGCATCAGAAGAAGACACTACATCTTGTACAGACTTCTGTAATGCTCGTAATTGTTCTTGAATAAGCCAAGGGCCTGGCCGACGATTGAATTTATTCCTCATCAACAGGCCTCTCGAAAGCTACCAAACGGAAGTTTTTTAGCACAGGCGTTACTCCTGGAAACCTACCTTTACCATTATTGCGTAACATAACGATTACTGCAACTTCCGAAGCAACCACATTCTGGTCATCTTCAGCATCAAACTCATAAAAACCATGTTCATTAACTGTTAGACTGGTATCTCCCAACACATCTAAGTAGTGTAATAGAGCTGTGTTTTCTGAGTCTTGAGGCTTACCATTCAGATTACTAAATTCACCCCGATACATAGCAACATAAGCACTTTCTCTGACTGGACTGGTCAAGAAGATACCTAATTGCATCGGCGCACCATTATTGATAGCTACATTGCTATATGTAGCTGAAGCTTGCCAAGCTGTTTCTCTTTGACCATCACGGAAAATGAATAAGTTCTGCTTCAAAGTAGCAAGGTCAGTAGCTGCTACACCTGTTGGCCACCAACCGAAAGGCATAAATCGTAACATCCCAACATCATTTGAAGAAGCAGTAGACCCTGACTCTTTTTTGGTCAATAAGAGACGGTCACAAGTATATCGACCGATAAATAAAGGCATGACAGGAAATACTTCTCGCCTTAATAGCTTAGTCTTATCCTTGTCAGCATAATCCCATTTACATAGATAGAACTCAATTGACCCTAACATCTCAGAAGGGTCAACAGTCGCAATATCAACTGGCATGAAATCACTAACAGTATCGGTATATTGAACATCTAAAGAAGTCAATTCTCGATATGGAAGTAACCAGTCACCAGCAATACCAATAGAAGCAAGTCGTCCAAAATTGACTGGCCGACTGACAAATATTCCTTTCTCTTCGAAAGAAGCTAATCCTACATAAACATTATCAATACCCAGAAAATACTCTACATACTCTCGCTCACTAAATGTCTGTTCTACTAACCCCATTACTTCTTGAACTTTTGCTGTCGGGAAAGTCCCATACAATAGTTCTTCAAGTGCTGATTGAGCTGTCTCTGCATCTGTCTGTTCATGGTCGGAAGCAGTTAAGAATGTCACTGTTCTATATGACCGACTTTCAAAGGTAAGCTTCACCTTAGTTGCTTGAGCTGTTGCAAAATGCAATACTCTAGCTCCACGAAGGCGAATACCACCATCAAAAGTAGTAGTCTCCCATAATGTTGTCCACGCCCCCTCTTTGAAAGCTTCAACTGCTACCAAGTAAGCTTCACTAGAAAGAATAGGTTCGATTTCAATGTAATTGAAAGAGACAAGCTCTTGAAACTCAACTTCTAGTTTATGAAAGACACCTGCAGAAGTAGGTGCTGTAGGATGAGCAGGATCGCCTGACCGAGGAGTAGTTAGAAGGACACTCCTGGCCCAATAAGTCCCATCTTGGCCATCAATAGCATTAGCTGGACCGAGATCATCAAGATCCACAGCATATTCAGATGCTTGAGAGGGACGAGAACCTGTATTTTCTACAATAACCCTGGCCGACCTTGGTCTATGAATCCTTGAAGCTTTAATAGGTAGTTTCAGTTCATCATTCTTGCCTAAAGAACAATCAAGTTTTCTAGGAACATCTGTAGCTGTCAAGGGGTCAACATAGAGAAGCCGATAATCTCTTTGTGCCCGCTCAGCAAACACAAATTCACCCTCATCAACACGAGCTACCGATGAACCATAAGTCTGACTATTGAACTGGTTGAGACTAGCCAGTAATTCATGAATTTCTACTTCGCCGCGTAATCTAGTAATGATTTTCTTTAAGTCTTGCGAAACTGCTTTGAACATCAAAGTCTTTTGGGCAGTTAGGATTCTGTCAATATTGTTGACTTCTTCAAAAGCAGCCAGAAGGTCTGAAGAAAGGAGAGAAAGAGTATTATTAAGAGCCGGCGTCCCTACATTATTTCCTTGAGTAAGCTGTAACTGTTGAGCTAAAGGACTGAGTAGTCTATCTTTAATCTTGGGAATAAGTGACTCTAGTTCTTTACGATACTCCGATAGAGACCGAAGATTACCTTGGTCTTTATCTAATTGCAGCTTGCCAAATATCTGAGCAGATTGTTCTGCTCCCAAGATATGTCTAAAGCGTTCAAGATAGTTAGTCTGAAGTGGCATTTAGATTGCTACCCTCTCTTCTTCAGAATACCACCGGTTAGGTGTCATGCCTACAGCAACAGCATCATGTCCGTCATTAATAGAGACAGTAAACCAAAAGTCAGATGGCCGATTAATCAAAGTAATAGCTCCTTCAACTCCTTCATCTAACTCTGTTTGATTCCATAACCTATAGAGCTGGACATGTCCAGCTGGTTCAAGTCTGATTTCTTCTCGAGTCCATCCTATAGCATCTCCAACTTGTCTTTGAAGAATACGTCTACTACCATGACAACAAAACCAGTATAACCCCTTTCCTTCTATATCTACACGCCAATGAGTAGTCCAACCAGTCTCAAGAGAGAAAGGAAATAATACCCCGGCACCAGAAAGATAAGTCGAATCATACCAAGTAGCTGTCCCACGAGCAGTAATGACTCCATCGGACAACTGAATCCAATGAGGAGAATTATGGCAATGCAACATGATTAAATCCTGTAAAGAAATATCGGTCACTGGTTGCCGGGTCTTCATAAGTACATGCCATTCCGAGGCCAAGAGTACTAAAAAGATGATGGAGAGAAGCTGCATCAGTAATATCTACCCAAAGCCGCAAAGTTAATACAGAACCAACTGGAAACCATACCTGTGCAATGATATTATTTGGCCAAGGACCCGATGGGGCTGCCGGCCAAAAAGCTCCCCCTGTGTTAAACCAGTCAAACGCTTGCGGCTGAGCTAATAGAAGGTCAGCTGAACTAGACCCTCTGCCTGTAGTAGGGTAAGGAGCAATAGGTACTGGAGTTTGCCCGAAAGCTAATTTGTCATTCCATCCACTCTCTGGTGGATTTGGAGAAATAGCATGCAAGAAGTTATAGTAACCTGTTGCATCTGCAAATTGTATAATGAGCCCTTGTTGGTTAGGAAGGGCATATTGTCCTCCCTTAGTTAGTAAATCACTGACCACAACAGCTCGTTCAGCTTGTGTAGACGGAACATCTGTTTCGGTTGTATATGGTAACTCTCTCTCTTCTGGTAAAGGATAGAGATAGAACCCAAAATCCCATACATTGACAGCACTATCATTTCTTATCCGAATAGTTACACTTTCTGTAGCTTCTTCCGTAAGAATTCCCTCGTCAGAAGTATTAATTCCTGGATTCAAAGGAATCTGTTTCTCATTAACCCCTAAGGTATCTAGTAAGGTGAATTGTATACGCTGTCTCATTTCTAAGTATCCTCAGGATTAGACAGAAGAGCTGTCCAAACTCCACCAATAGCTTCCAATGTACACTTGGTATAGCGAATAGGCCCTAAAGCTGCTGAAGAAGTACTATCGCCATCTATATGATTGGCTCTTACCCAAATGAAATTATCAACCCCACTAACAATAGCTACTAAGCCAGAATTTAATCCCGAACTAACAGCTTGTGGCTGATTAGATATTTGCTCAATCCATACTACATCCGGGTTGTTAAAAGGATCGGCTGTGGCTGTCAAGACATCAAAAGTACTACCCGGCTTCTGGTCTGGCCAAGTTATATTCACTACACCACTAGCAGGAATAGTAGAAACTGCCGAAATAACAGATGGTTTGGGATTTGTGTAATGAATACAAGGATAAACTCCTGCCGCTACATGTCTTTCACAAATACCTTTGACCATACTCTGAGTAAACTCGCCACTATGTTGAACGTCTAGAACCTGGGGAACTCGAAGAATACAAGCTGCAGCACGAGGCATATAGGGACCATCATGGTCTTCAACATCCCATAACTGAAGTAATTCCCAGATATACTGGGCATACAAAGAGGCCATCTATGTAGTCTCCAGCACTGACTCTATGATACTTTCGCTCAATCCTCCGCCTTCTCGTCGCACATCTACCTTATCCAAGTCAGCTGGCTGTTGATTAGGAGAAATAGATATCTCGCCCAAAATCAAAGTCTTATAGTCCGGGAAACACTTTGTCGCTCTAAAAGAAGAATATGTAGAACCTACAACAGCAGACCAATCAGGATTACCATCACTTCCATCTTGTGAGCAGTAGGTGATTCTTCCTCGCCTATCTACATAGAGAAAGTGAATCGATGCTTCTCTACCAGCAAGACCATATCCAATACTTTCGGGAACTAGATAGATAACAACCATTGTGCCGACAATATCATTATTCATGGTCGGGTTGAAATCTATATCTGTGATTTCATAGTTCATCTCTTCATAGTAGTAAGTAACATATAGTTTCCAATTGGCTGGGATTTCATAATCCAGGTAGACAAGCCCAGAAGGAACATCAACACCTAGAATAGCTTTCCAGCGTAAACCTCCTAAAGTATCATCTCTCTTCCCTAGAAGAGCTCCCTGAGAAGTAAAAATAGCTGTCAAGGTATCAGCCTCATTGTATGCATAGACAACAGGATGCATAGTTGTGGCATCTTCACCGACTCCACTAGTAACCCCGGGCATGACAATTCTTTCTCTATTAGCTTTGTAGACAGATTTAGTTACCCGAGTCATCAACTCTTCCTGGACATATTTGAATGGCGGGAATGGGAAAAAGCTTTGTTTAGTGAGATACTCAGGAACATCATAGATATAAGGAACGCCGCCACTAAGAGAAAGAACTCGTCCATTAGATACTCTAGCAAACCATGGTACTTCTACAGAAAGACCTTCTGGCATGACTAATTGAATCTTGTTATCTGTTCTGGGTCTAACAGCATATGTAGTATTCAGCGGCAAAGTAATTTCTATATATCCGTAGTTCTCAGTAATAAGATAAGCATCGGCCGTGATTTTTAGAGAAAGGTCAGGATTCAAGTCATCAGTATCTGCTAGAATGAAAATAGGTTCTTGAGATAGAAGGTCTGTATAGACATGATGAGCTACTGAACTATCTCCACGAGTGTAGCGGAGAGCATAACGAACGTAATAGAGATTCCACCGGCCAGAATGAAAATCAAACTCATTCTGCAAATTAGAATACACAACCCCATTTGTCAGGTCATACTGAATCTGTGGATGTTTATACTCCTTCATGTTTCTATCAAGAACTTGCATAGCAACTATTGTTATAGCCCCTGAAGGATTGATATCTGATTCACCTAGACTAGAAAGCAGTGTCTTGATTCTCTTCTGTACACTGTGTTTCCAAAAGAGAGGAGCTAACTTTACAGAACCAGAAGAATCGCCGCCGACAAAAACATCTGTCACTAAGAATTGATAGTATCGAAGTATTTTTGATTGTCCGACAAATACTTCATAATCCGAGTCTTCAATACCCCAGTTAGCAGATAATTCTCCTGACCTATCTGTATTATGTATGACTCTATCAGAAGAAATAGATTCACCAGCAAGATAGGCTATGTTTACATTACTAGCCGAACTGGCCGCAACAATACGAAACTGGTCACGTCGTTTGACGACGTTCAAAATGATATTTGCATTGTTCTGAACCTGTTCGTTAGCCATTAGTATCCTGACAGTTGATCATATGTATATCTAATCCTGGCGGAATAGCAATACACCTCGTCGGCAGCATTCTTTGTGATTGCTCGAACTTGGATGTAGTAAAAATAGTTCGCATTTTGTACGAGCTGTGACCCAGGAGTGTCGATGCTCGAATCGGTTACTGTCTGAGAGACTCCTCCATGATCAGTCGTGTCCGTGATGTGCAGAATGGCATCTCCAAGACCTCCGACAATTGGATAGCGAAGCAAATATATATCAACCTCGTCCAACACATCATTAAAAGAAGTCGTGTATCGAACTTGCAAATCTGATATTGATGCGCCATTCGGCAAATGAACTGGAGCCAAACAAGAAGACGATTGATCTTCAATGTCTTCTAGGAATAAATGAAGTAATCCAATCTGCCAGTTGTTGACTCCTCCTGTCGCTAAACTGTTTTTAACAAAATCAGAAGGACCTAAAGACAGAAAGCCTGTTTGATTTGTTCCGTACTTAAAATCTCCAGCGCCAAGCCCATCAGCATTAGCATAGACATCATTGTTGGCACTAATATCATTACCGGCAGTTAAGTCGGTAGTTATCTGAGCATTTGTTCCCCACAGCAAAGTACCAAAAATCAAATCGCAATAGATATGGAAAGAAGCCCCGCCGGTACGATGGAAATACAAAGTGTCTCCTAGCCAATATGACCATACTCGCGGGGATCCAACAGGCGACAGACCATTAGTGATACCAAAATTACCGAACCAGGGCATAGAAACGGCCACGGATTCGAAAGCTCCAGCAGCACCTCTGAATGTGTGACACATTTGAGAGGTAGTCCCAAGATTACCAGCTACAGAAAGTGTCTCTACATTGATTTTGTTGTAAGCAGGAGTCCAGCCACCAAGAGAAAGCCCCTGGTCTAGCATTAGCTTATCATTTTCTAAACGTAAATAGTCAACGACTCCTGCATAAGCATGAGGCTCGAAATGGAGATAAGGACCAGAGCTTGAGCCAAAATAAAGACCATAAGATTCCGAAGAGTTATGAAGATATGATCCTCCAGAAGGAGACATGGCGCCAAACACCATATGACCCAGCATAGCGTTATCGTGTCGATCTCTTCTGTCTCCTGATGTCCCTTCAGTACCTACCTGAGTACCTGCTCTATGTAGATATTGTGGATGAGCATCATTAATCCATCGAGATCTCTTGAAAGGAGGCACAGTAGATGGATAGTTAGTAGATCCTGATGGAGTGACTAGATCTACCAAGTCTTCATGAGATAGTCGTTGGCCCCTAAAGAAACCATCTACTGTAGCTCCCGTATGGTCATGGCTAACCCAGTTATTTCGAAGATTATCTACCAAAACAGATAACGGCGCCCCAACTGTAACTAAAGCATAACGCGCTATGTTAGGAGAACCTGCTGTTCCTGGATTAGAGACCAGGCTAAGAGGAGAAACAGATAGTCTGGTATTAGAAACGCGCCTAAAAGTTAATCCGGAAACGATTGTTTCTGAATCGGTATCCCAGAGATAGACAAATCCATCAGGAATATCATCTGTTGCAGAGAAAAGAGCAGCAGATAAAACACTCGGTAGTGTGTAAGCAGAACCAGAATAATAAGTAGAAGTAATATCCGGTGCTAAATCACTAGCCCGATTGGCAAACAATGTAGCATCAGGAATAGGTAAATCGATATAACAGTTAGTACCATCTGTCCATACACCACACATACCACTAGACCCCCAGGTAGTAATCCTGGGGTCAGGGAACACATTAAGCTTCAAATGAGTGAAATCAAGTTGTCCAGTAGCAGCATAATCTCCATGTGGGTTATCAGAATCACCTGCAATATCACACTTATAGGTAACAACAGTACCTGCTTGGATTGGAGTGACAGTATAGACTGTATTACCAATAACTGCATAGTCACCAGGCTGTTGCATGGTAGCTAGTGTAGTTCTTCGAGTAGTCATGGCTCCAGCAGGGTCAGTTGTTACTGTCCAACCTGCTGCCAGGTCTGAGGGATAGTATCGCAGAGCAAATTCACAAACAGTATCAACAGCAATGGTGTCGACATAAGTAATGTCGGCAGTATGAACTACACGAGGCTGAGCACTTCCCATTCCTCCGATAGCACGGGCAATATTGGCAATATGATTTCGATACACAGCGTCATTGAACTTGGAAGAACCTCCTTGGTTCCAAACATCTCCAATAGCTCCTTCAAGAAGACGATTGGCGTCTCGAGCCTGTTGAGCTAACCCAGTCAGCTTGGTACTGTCAGGTAATTCTCCCTGCCCAAAAAGATAATTTCTGACATGTGTTTGTCGGAATTTGTCAGCCATTCAATAGTCTCCTTCTTATGCCACTATCCCACTATCAACCACAAACGAGACGCCTAGAACCGCTGGTGGATTGATGTCGAGGAATGTCAAATTGTCTAACGCCGAAGCTGCTGTAAACATTGGAGAAAGACTGGTCAGTCTCCATCCAAAAGGAATTTCTCCTGAAGCAGCAGCTAGAGAACCAGGAATTACTCCTGAAGGAAGAGCATTGGCTGCATCTAAATACCATGTCCCTTTGCCTTCCTCTGAAACATCAACAAATACGTCGATTTCATTACTATAAATCCAATAGTTCCTTCTTTGATTATATGTCTTGGCTTGTAATGTCGCAAGAGCAGGAGCTACTACAAAAAACCCTTCAATCCCACTATCTGTTACTGGAAGACTTGTGCCAAAAGATAACATAATCCCGCTATCTACAGTAGTCATTGAGTCTGGACGAAGAGCTGTCCAACAACCTAGTTGTCCAGTATGAGGGTTAAGAGCACTTGTGGACCATTGAGCAACTAGTTTCTTTCTGCCGCCAGGGAAACCAGTATATTGAACTGGCATTCCGAGACCTTCCCAACCAGCCCTACGTAATTCTTCCCAAGCTCGCTGTTGTACTATATTGCCATAAGGAACATCATCTACATCGGCTCTAGTAAAGAAAGCATCTAATGCTTCATCACTAGGTAAAGGCTGACCTAAGACTTCATCATCACTATAGATACCATAGACAAAGACATTATCAACGCCGCTATCTGCAGGAGAAACTGATCTTAGAAGAAGCTGATTAGTAGCTCCCATATCCTCCAAATCAATAAATTCACCGAGGTCGTATACCGTGTCAGGCGATTGTAAACGTGCATATGCTTTACCTTTGGCATTGGTTGTTCCTGTGACTGTGTCAGCAGCAAGATTTCCTAATGAAGTCCCGCCACGGTCACCATTGAAGAAGAAAGTAACAGCCTGGTTTTCTAAAGGAGTCTCTGTAGTATCTAATACAGTAGCAGTTAAGAGAGAATACTGGTTACCTACTGCTAAAGGACCATAAGTAGGAGACATTGTTGGAAGATCTGCTTCAAGAGTAATAGTGTCTGGGTCTGAAATACCCCGAGACAGAATGAGGAAATTTCTATGGTCGCCCTTTTTGAATAACTCGATAGCTGTATCCCATGCCGTTGTCAAATCAGGCGTAGAATCAACTTCATACTCAACGCCAGGAGTACAAGTATAATAGACACCAATAGACTTACCTGGTGTAGGAACAAGACCAGAATGAACTCCATCACCGAAATAGAGGACACCCATATCATGGTCAACAAGTACTTGTTCGCCACTATTTACAAAATCAGTGATTGAAGTAATAACACTCCATTCTCCTGATGGATAAATAGTGCCGGCATCATACAGGAAGACATGAGGAGAACTTGGCATCACCGGGAAATAAGGAAGATTCCAAGCTTCCCAGGCCTCTCCTTTTGCTACTCCAATGAAAAATAAATCCTCCCATACACCACTAGGAATTGCTCCAACAGGGAAAGTATAGTCATTGTTCAGAGTAGCTGTTACTGTTGTTTCTCCAGAACTCAACGGATCCATATCATAATAGACCATCATCTCTGGAATAGTATGGTCCACATTGCTCCAGGTAATAGTCTTTGCTACATCGTCCCAAGTATCTAACTCTACTCCACCAACATATCGACCACTGAAATAGGCTACTTTGGCAAATTCATTATAGATTTCTTCTACCCCATAGTCTTCAGTATTAACTCGATAATACTGTCGAGCTATCATGGGAATACCTGTTTTGGGGAGATGAGCAAGAGTCAGGACCATTCCAGAGTTAGCTACATCAATACCTGAAGAAGGGAATAATTCAATAGTCCCGCCATCAGAATACATATAACTGCCAATTTGACCAAAATAATACCAACCATGTTGGACTTGTGGTCTCCAATAGGCTTCATCATTGAAGAACTCTTCTACAACTCCTTCATAACGAAGGTCTTTACCTCCACCAATACCAGTATCGAACATAGAAGGAACAAAGACACTTAGATTTGGGTCCCAAAAGACAGGACCTCGGTTGATATCATTTTCGTAGACACGAGAAATATATCCACTATTCCAGCGGAATCCTGACCTTGAAAATCGACCAATTTTTTTACTCAACTAAATTCCCCAAATCACAGCCGAGCCAATGCTCTTTAACTCATTATTGACATCAAGACCTAAAGCAGTTAAATCTGTTGGATTAAAAGTTCCATCAGCAATAGCTTCTTCTTTGAAAAGCAGGTTGAGAGAATCGGAATCCATCAAGTCATAGACCTCTACAGGAGATGCTTTAAGAGTAAACGGCCATTCAATATACTGATACCTTACTGTTGACCCTGCCGATACTTCATAAGAGTATACCACACCATTAGTAGCATCTAGATACCAATCTCCTCGCTGAGTAACAGAAGCTGCATCTGTCTTCTTTTGTTGCGGATTGAAGGTCTCTATATCAGAAAAATAGATAGGAGCATATGAAGTCAAAGGAGGAGTATAGTCTTTGACTGGATAATGCTTCAAGGTAAAATGTGGCATCGAAGGAACTAGTTCAGACGGAACAATGACATGATTTGCCTGTTCATACATCTGGCTAGCTGGCCAATAATCAGCTCCAGCCTGTTGTAAACTAGCTGACCAATCAGGTACAGCATTAATAGCATTTACCACTTCATAGTAATAAAGGACTCTTGTTGGCACCAAAGGAGTCTCGTATTGCATCATATTGATTGAAGCTGCAAGAGTAACTCGCCAATCTGTCCAGAGTTTTAAGTAACAACCAGCTACTTCTACTCCAGCATTACCGTTAGAGCCTGTATAGTTAATCTCAAGAGCATCATAAATCTCAAAACCTAACTCTCTAGTTAATCCATGAATCAATCCAATAAAAGTAGAATTGGCCCGGTGAGCAAACACATCTAAAAGACGAGCTTTATAGTCTTTATTGCCTTCACCTGGAAGACGTATTAACCCTAGTGAAATACCCCACTCATCTAACTGATTGAAGACTCTACGACGAATTACCTCATTTGCTGTTTTGGTATATGTCGTAGCCATTAGGTAAATTCTACCTCATCATAGTCTTCAGCGAAATAGGCAATGTTATTCATCGCATCTATCACTGCCCGGTCATTATGCATATTGAGGCGATAGTATCCTCCTGCCTTGACCCATAAGTTACCATCTATATCAAAATCGACACCACTTACATCTGTTACTAGACTAGCTAATGAGATTTCAACAATAGCGTCCAGAACATCAACAGTAACAACTCTCTGATCTGTATGAGTTTCATCTGCAAACTGAGTCTCAAGAGTAAAGATATGGTCTCCAACTTCAGTTGGATTCAACACCAGAGTAGGGATAAGAACACGGCCAGAAGGGTCAAAAGACTTATGGTCAGGTCTATACTGCCACTCGAAAAGAGTATCAGCTACTTCTGTACCATCTGCCAGAATAGCTTTCCTGGTCCCATCAGGGTAAGTATGGAACATACGAGACCGCTGAGGGTCTGTTGCATAATGAGCTAAATCTGCATCAATAACTAACTCGCCGCCAGGAGGAACAAAGTCTGAACTAGTAACTATACGGCCGAAAGCATCAAAATCTTTGTCTATCAATGCCGCAAGATTTGGAATAGCAAGGTCTCTTAAATCATAGATGAACAACATATCAGGCATCAAAGGAGCAATACCATCCCCCACAACAAAAAGAAATCGTCTGTGTGGCATTAATGCCATACCTGTAGCCATTACTTCATTACCTGATGCTGTTCTTAATTGTGTTTCGCGTACAGTATCTAATACTGCATAACCACTACGAAAAGTTGTGTCATTGACAACAGTATATTGCTTTTTTTGCAGAACTGCACCAAAAGAACCAGGATATAGAGAAGGATTGACTTGCGATAGAGTAGTTAGACTCCATTTCTGAACACTACGTACTCTATCTTCTGTCCAAGCAGGTTCTGTAGTATCAAGAATTGGCCGTTCTTCTTCTTGAAACTTACCTGATACTACCCTAATATGAGTATCTTCTCCTGTTAGATAAGTAACATCCACTTCTTCTACATAACTGAAAGTTCGTTGTGTTGTCCGACTATCATTGAAAAGAAAGGAAAGTTTCTCAACTATCTCTTTTCCGAAACGATCCTTTCCTTTAATCGTGACTTGAGCTTGTTGCCGAGACTCTGCTGAATAGAATAAAGAACCATGAGTAATAGTAACCGTCAGCTTATTGCTAAAAGGCAGAGTTGCATTGACAACAAAAGGAGCTTGTGAAACTTCTGCAATAAACAGGTTGGCATCTACAACTACATGCAGATTCGCAATACTTTGACTCTCAGCAAGACTGACTCGTGTTGGAGGAGATTCATAAAAGAGTGTTTCAAGACTATTAGGGTCTGTCAGAGATACTGTATACCAAACACCACTCTTTTTCCCCCGCATTGTTGGAGCTATTAAGACTTGATGACCCGGGAAATCTTCTGTGAATTGTAATGTGAAACCGCGTAATTCTACTTCACTAACTGGCCCCAAACCATTACAATCACAACGAATTAGCCAGTTATTTGCTAACTCTCGCTGAAGTTGCATCCTGAAATCTTCTAAAGGCTGAGCAATAGCATTAAGAACCTGAGCCCCAAGAGACTGTCTATCTTCCCTAATTACACTCCAACGAGGATATGAATTACACATATCCTGAGTAATATTAGGCAGATAGTATTTTCCTTCCATACCTTAAATCCAACTTATAGTGATAGCATTGATATCATCGGGATAGATAATAATTCTGCCGAAACTAGTTGTAGCATCTATCGGGCTAAGATCTCGCGGAGGATCAACCTTACTAAAGCTAGGATCATCTGGATCGGCTTTTTCATCATAGTACATTTCATCAATCGGTCTCCCGGGAGTGATTCCCATCGTCTGGATTTCATCAGATACCTCCATCACTCTCTGAATTGCTTCAGCTAGAGAAAAGGATTCACCGATATCCAGAGAGTTCACATACTCCTTCAATGACTGTCTTACATCTCGAGTAATAGCTGTCTGTTCTGAAGAAGTAATTGTCCTCCGAGACTTCAACGAAATGACAAACTTGAGTGATATTGTATCAGGAGCCTTTGCTATAACGTAAAGCCCTACTCCTTTCTTTTCTTCAATCGCTGCTTGAACAGCATCAATTAAAGACTGAGAAACTGTCGGTGTCGTAGACTTCAACAGAACCTCAAATGTTCCAGCCCCCTGAGCATAAGGATATAACACCACATCTGCTACCCCAGGCACAGCTAAAGCTGCCATCCTGATAGATGTCGAGTTAGCTGCTTCTGCCGCCACAACTTGCTGACTAAGCCGATACCGATAACTAGCGTCTGTCTCTGTGTCAGAACCATTATCAATCGAAGAAGTATTGATAACTTTCAGGTCAGTATAGTTATCAATCCCATTGAAATCATGATACTTTAATTGATAGCGACCTACACTAGCAGCAGACCCTGAAGCTAAAGATTCAACAGGGACATATTGTTCTGAGCGAGTACGATTGAGAACTACACTAACAGGGAGTCTATACTCTGCTATTCCAGTAGTTGTAGGACTGGCGCTGATATTGACACCGGCAGGAAGAGTAATATCCAGGCCGCCGTTAATAGAACCGAAAGTACCTGTTTCGACATAGAACTTTACGACTAGCTGACCAGCAGATACAGAAGCTCTAGTAGGTTGGCGACGTTCTAAAGACAATAGTTCGCCTAACCAGTCAAGGAATTTTCCTTCTGCATGACGAATGAAAGAAAGAAGAATAGTCTCATCAAATTGACGATAAGCTGTGGCTAAACGTTTGGCTACTGCTTCAGTCAAAGCTCGTGCTTTGGTTCCAGGTGCGGCAGTAGTTAATGCTGTATTATTGACGAGATCGGACACAATCTCGCTGACAATATCTTCTTGTGTTCTACCAAAGAAAGGCATGCTTTCCTCCTAGATAACTATTCCTTTACCACCAAACATGAACAAGAACTGTAGCCTTAAAAACCCTTCTTCAAGAGAATTTCTAGTAGTAGGCATAGCCTGAACCGCAATCAAAACTAACACAGACTCATGATTCACAGGAGTAACTTTGATAGCAAGGTCACTGGGTTGGACCTTGGCGTTAGCTACAATCGATTCAAATAGACGTTTATGAATAGCCTGAGCAGTATCTCGAGTATTAGGTTCTCCAATAAAACTTTCAATGTCAGCACCAAAATAAGGGAAGAACTCCCAATCTCGGAATTCTGATCGGACAATCGACACTACCATTTGACGCAATGCCTCAATCTGATCGTCTCTTGTATCAAATAGATCTCCATCCGGCCCTAACTCATAATCGCCGTTCCAGCTAAATGAAAGCTCTATCTGGTCGTAATTCCTAGGCAATTATTACCCCGCTGCTGCAGCTGCTTGTAGAGCTAGTGTTAATGCTACAAGGGGAGCTGCTGTTTGGACGAGAGCTAATAGAGGCATCATGGGTACATTGATAACCTTGGCCGGCATCATAGAAGCAATAGTAGAAGGCATGATATGCAAAAGGTCAGGTCCTGCATTCTTGGTCAACATAGCCTGTTCTTGAACATCTGTCCCATGAACAGAGAACTCTCGAGAATACTGTTTGAACTTTCCCTTAGGAGTCAATGACTCTTGCTGGCCATCAACATCCATGTGAATGCCAGTTTCATCAACAATAAACGTCACATTACCTTCTCGAACTAACATTGATAACTCCTCTGCCTATTATACTACAATCCAAATCCGTAAACAGGTGGCTTAGTAGGCTCTTGCTGAATATCTATCCCTCCAGCTATTGTAGCCAAAATAGTATCTCGCGCCCCTCCTGCAGCCTCTGTTGCATTAACTATATCTTCTTTCAAGGCTAATACAGTAGCTATTGGGTTACGCCATAATTGGTCAACAATTACTTCTACATAGGCACCTTTGAGTTTTCTGGCAGGGTCTGGGCCGAAAATCATATCCAGAACTTTGGGGGCATATCCTAAAACAATCCAGCTACCTCCATTCAGAAAGTGTTGAGGATTGCTTTCAGATACAATTTTAGCTAAGGGAAAAGTCTTTCCATCCTTAGTTGCTAACTCTCTGATAATACCTGTAGTTCTGTAAAGATCAGGTTCTCTTTTCCAGCTACTGAGATTCTTTTCTCTACGAAGTTTATCTACTATCCTCATCTCTTGTTACTCCGGAGAAGGTCCAAGACGAGATGCCTTGCCAAAAGGCTTTCCAATCGAAGTAAGGTCGCCACAGTATGCAGAAAGTTCCGCCATAGCGTCGTAGATACCACTTGCTCCATCACTAAACCATTTTACTGCTTCACCAACTGGTCGCCAGAACCAACTGGTTTGAGTATATCTGGTACCAAGACCAGCAGAAAGGGGTTTACCATTTAAGACCAAAGGTGTCACACAAATAGGATTACCATACTGAGTATAATGAACAATCTTTTTACCCAACATGGCTATTCCCAACATACTACCAGTTAACAAAGCCCCTCCTGCAATAGGAGTCGAGGCAACAACTAATCCACCAGCAGCAGAACCACTATAGGAAACACCGCCGGGAAGTAGTTTCTGAACATAATTCATCCAAGCTGGAGCACCTTCACCTTCAGGACCAGCATTCAAGTTGGCAGTATTATAACCATACATACCCTGAACTAGATAACCAAGAGCATCATGAACAGACATGGATGCCCATTCTCCTATAGATACACACATTCTGGGCTTGATAATAGTAATAAAGCCCGTCTCCTTACTTAATGTATGAGTAACAGCACCTACTTCAATAGGCCCGACCATATCGGAATAAGTATCAAGAATGAAGATGATATCGTGAACTTTGATATCAGGATTCCCTAGAAGAACTAGTTCGCCAGTATAGGCCTTTCGATATCCTTTCTTTAGAGCCGAGAGAGCATATCTGACTGCCATAATCTTGGATTCACAGTTAATCATCTCTTCGCCAGCTAGACGAAGTTCTCTAACCAGATGGTCAGGAATAGTCGCATGGCCTTTCATCTCGACTACTCCACTATCATGAGCATGACTTTCGAACTCGAACTGTTGAGTATCTTCATTGAAGCCGTCAACTTCGTTGTACTCAACAGCTACAGTATTAGCTACACCTTCAGGACTACTCCTAATATTGTTTGAAATGATATTGCCCCAAGAGGTAGCAACATGGTAATTACGGAATGGCTTAATTTGTTCGCGGCCTAAACCTTCTTGTAGAAGTAATTTATCCCGGTACTGTGCTATAAACCTACGTTCTACTTTTTGATAACTCTCGATAGACTGATTCAATAACCAAGAACTTGAACCTACATCAGGCAACCACCCTGGCCAACCTAATATCTGAGTTAGTCCTTCATGCCATTTATTGACAATACCTTCTGTCTCTTCTTCAAAAGGCTTTATAACTTCTTTCTCTATCTCTTGCTGTTCATGTGTCTTTAAGCCTCTAGCAAAATAGAATTGACTAGGAACGCCAAAAAACATAGTCATTCTGGGTCCCCAGGTGTCTTGATAATGCACAGGGTAGGCAATACACTCAGGATGTCGTAAAGTCATCTCCTGAAAAACATCCCAGATTGTAGTTCGATAGATAAAGTAGCGGAGATTGCTAGCAAAAAACCAACCTCCTCCACCAGATAGTTCTGAATCAGGAGGAAAAAGATTATCATCAGAAGGGTCTAGAATTACTTGCCAAGTTTTAGTTAGAGCATCTCGGGAAGGATTCCGTTCATAAGGTTCCCACCGACCAAAGTGTTTCATCTCAGGTTCTGCCAGGAGTTCAGATAATAGCTCTCCTGTCTCTGCATCATCGCCAAAGAAAGTTCCTGTCTCTTTCTCAGAAGGCTCTTCTAATCCTTTAATCACTTGTACAAGTTCATAGCCATAAGAATCAACAACGATAGTTACTACGTCAGTAGTTTCGTTGAATTCAACACCTGACACAGTGCCAACAAGGAGAGGAGTCAGTTTATCAGGATTGGCATCATAGCCCATCTTGAGTTCAACTTTGAGTCCTTCTTGGAGTAAGAATGACTTGATAGGATTCTCTTGTTCTGTATCCATATCTTTAATATTCTGACTCTCCCCCTTATTTGTCAGATTAGTCTCATCAGCTCCAAAAGCTCCAGGGTCACCGGCAAATCTTCTATTAGAAAGATTACCCCCGACATTAGAAAGAGTAATCACTGCATTGGAGACAGGGTTATCCTCATCACTATGGAAAGTAATTGAATGGACTGCCGAGTATGAAAAGAAATCATCAAATTGATGAACTGTCCGACGATTTTCATCTCGGTCTTCTTCAATGAAGTAGAGCTTGAAAGTTGGAAATGCCCGGCGCATTGTATAAGTATTATTCTTGAGCAATGACTCTTTAAGACTCTTCAGACTTCTATCTAGTAATGAATCTCCAAGTTTATATCCTTCTCCCCAAGCTCTTTTCCCTACCTCTGAAGCAATAGACTTGTTGAGTACAAAATCAGGGTCAACCTTCCCTGCTCTTATATATCCCGAAGGAATAATTCCAATAGCTTCCTGAAGTTTACCCCTATCTCGAATATGACATTCAAAATGTAAATGTCCTTGTTTTGGGTCTTGTCCACTACGACTTCTCTCATCACAACCTGGGAAAATTGGTCCGAGAGATTGTCCTTTCTTAACTTCATCTCCGACTTTGACAGGAATATGTGACCGAATATCCATATGCCAATACTGAGTAGCAAGACCTACTTGAGGATGTTCAACTGTAATGACAGTAGAATAATCTCGGCCATCAAGGACTTTATATCCCTGTTTGATACTAGATACTCTACCATCAGCAATAGACAAAGCATCAGCATCTGACTGACCATTAGCATCTCGACTATCAGTAGGCCAATCTTGTCCATAATGAAAAGAATTGCCACGCCAGCCAAAAGGAGAAATCACTCCACCATACATAAAGATAGGCTTATCTAATGGCTTTCCAAACTGTTCACGAGCTGCTGTTACTCCTCTTGACGCAGACGACCCTACAGAGCCTCTAACAATATCATTAGCTCCTAGACCATGAGTAATAGCCCCTTCATTCTTTACTTTGAATTGCGCGTCTATAATAGAATCATATCCATTCACTACATTCTCGTCTGCCCAAAAAGCAGGACCGGAGAACTTGCCGTTTCTTTGAATTTTCTTAGCTATAGAAGCATTACGACGCTGTCCAGTATCAATCTGGTCAGTCAAATAATTTCGTGCCGCCATTGCTGTTTTACCAGCACGACCTTTTGTGTTTACTATTTTGCTAATATTGCTATCAAGGGCAGCTCTCTCAGCCTTGGACAGATGATTCTTTAGATAGACTTCATTAATCCAAGACAAGAGAGTTGTATCATCTCCTCGGCCATGGTCCATCAAAAACTTATACTGACCTTGAACAATATCTTTAGCCGTATCAACCATTGCTCCTAAAGCTACAGGATCCCAAGCAACAGCTCCTTCGTCATAGAAATAGAAGTCAGGATTGATAAAGTCTCCACGCTGAGCTTCTTCAATTGTTTCCAAAGCCATATCAGGATAACAACTATTGCCTCCCAGAAGTCCTATCTTCTTGATTCTCTCCCAGATATCCATGAAATCAGTGACATTCTTTAGATATCCACGACGAATGATATTGCCGCAAATAGCCCAAATCTGTAAATCAATCTCTCGAACAGCTTTCAAGAGAATCTTCTTTAAGTTATCCTGAGTATTCTGTGATAAACCAGCTACCTCAATCAACGGTCTACGGCCTACAGTTACTTGACCTAATGGAGGATTTACAACAGAGATAGGAGTTTTACCAGACGAGACAGAAGGAATATAAGAAAGATCAGACTTCTCACTATAATCTTGACGAAGAGAATAATCTTGATGGTACTTGCCACCAAGAGGAGCTGTGTCTTTAGTGACTGTCCCACGATTATAAAAGGCCAAACCCTTTCTAGCTTGGTCTACCAAGAAAGAACCAGCAAGTGTCGAAGCTGTTAACTCTGATTCAAAATGAACAAGGATAGCCAAAGTGTCAGAGATTCTAATATCCGAGAATGCTTCAGAGATTTCTTTGTTAAGTTTTGGTGTCGAAATACTTTGTAGATAGCTAGTCAGTTTTGCTCCCATTAAAGGAACGCCTGCATCTGTTCCCTTTTGATGCATTTGAACCATTGCAGAAAGAGAATTAAAACCTTCTGCAATACCTGGAATACCATTATTAAGCACAGGAAGTAACTGACTCTTCACAAAATCTATCAGAAAACTCATCCCTCCTGGGTCTTGTACTAATCTTCCCCATCCTCGTTTAACTACCCACTGAGGCATATAACCAGGTGTCTTTTGTCTATCCCAAAGATTTGCTCTTACTGCTCCTAATTCACTAGAATCACCATTATCTAGGTCCATGAGATTCTTGAACTTTTCTAATAGAGCTTCTTGAATTTTGGGTTCAGTATCCAAGTAAGGAGTATAAGCCAAGTCTTGATTAACATCTTTGGCCGCAGCATCAACTGAAAAAGAAAGAGAGGCGGCATACTGACCTGGATTTCCTTCAATAGTAGTAACACTCAAGTTCTCGGGGACTAGATACTCTACTCCAAACATTGCAAGAAAATCATTTACCACAATCAAAGGATTTGAACGAGAGAATGCCCGCATTCGTAAAGAATTCTCTTGTAGAGCATCCCAACAAGATTGTAAATCGGAAATAGCTTCTGACCCATCCACTAACAGGTTAATCATTACTTTTCTATCAGCACCACCGACATGTTGAATAGTAGCATACTGATGACCGGCAAGAGGAAGCTGTACGTAATGATTAACATGTTGGAAAGCAAGGTCAGTTACTACAAAAGAAGGAGGATGAATAGGTAGATTCCTGCTGCGCCACATTACATCAAATTTGGCAAGATGAGCAGCTGTTCTGGTAAAACTCGTAAGCCCAAGAGGAGATGCAGCCATGTTGATAGTCTCATCTCCAAGTAACCGCCAGCCACCTTTCTGAAGAATTTCCCAGACCTCAGAAAAATCACGAAGCTCTCCCATTATTGATCTCTCAATAACGTAGCTTAACTCATGAGCTACCTCTATAGCTTCGCCCCAATTATCAGTAGCTTTTTCTTGTAACTCTTTAGCTCTTTCAAGAATAGTCAAAAATATCTTTTCAAACTGTTCCTGTTGAAACATCAGATGTTGATCTTCAGCATCAAGATCAGCATCTTGTTCTGGAGTCTGAACTTTTCCTTCTCCAGCTTCACTTGTCTTCTTCGTCTCTCTTTTTACCAGATCAAACTCAGTCCAAATGAAACGAAGATCTACTTGAGCCCTGGCCGGAGGATAGATGACATAATGTCGATCCACCATAGCTCTGCTAACCCAATCCATCCAGGGAACACTATTTTGTGGATTATCAGCGGCAACAGGTTCTTCATTCTCTTTGACATAGTCTTTGACAAACCGATAGCCAGACGAAAAAGGAAAATAGTTAAACCAGTCAATAACTAGTTCTAAAGAAAGATGATCTCGGTCTCCCTTGTTAGTATGAACAATAGCAGAGCGTACACATCCGGCCATATTTCTGACATCATTAGCATTAGCTGTCATATTCTGACGAACATACTCATTGTCGATATAGACATAGGGAGTAAGAGAAATCTCAGCCATCAAGCGTTGGAGTTTATCGATATCTTCTTTTCCAATAAACTCGATAGCAAGTTGAATCTGGGCTGCGGAATGACCACTTCTGATATGTAGAGGCGTAGAAGAACGAACAACATCCCAACGGAAGTTATGAGGAGTCTTGTCAATCTTGATACTGGTAGGAGGAATATTCAGTCTGATATCGTTTAACCAGAAAGCATCATTACCATATTTTCCTGTCCCACTAAATTCCGCCACTATATCTCTCCTAATACCATATCTTCCGCTTGTCTCTGAGAGAGCTTGTTTCGCCAATTACGGACATTGACATTAATGTTAGCACGATTCCTTGTTACTTGCGAGAGTTCACTAGCTAATTGATTGGCATCAACATCTGCTCTCGGACGAGCTGATATTTCGGCTCGCCAAGTATTTTGAACAAATCTACCAGCCTTCTGAATATAAGCCTTGGGACTAGCCATAATTCCAGCAGGAGCCCCAGGATGTCCCTGAAGCATTAACCCAGGTTGAGAAGGCCCAAGAGGTAAATCAGTTCCCGACCTCCGCCCCATATCCGGTCTAGGCGGAGCTTTGTCTCCAGATACTACAGGACCTGGAGACGAAAAGAATGACCCAATTGCTAAAGCTCCTGCAAATCCAAATGCTAAAGGTGTAGCATGAGGTAGGATACGCTCTCCAGCTTGAGCTAATCTCCGAAATGCTGAAGTAGCTCCTGAAGCTAAACGCTCACCCAAAGCTTCTTTTCCTGCTCCTCCAACAAGCATTTCCATACCCGGAAAGATATCTAATAATCTCCTGGACTTCTGAGCTGTCAAGCCGAAAGCTTCTGCCATAGAGACTTTAGCTCTTGGATTAGTGATATGGCGCATAAGAGTAGCAGGACTAACTTTAGCTGTTGGGTCTACAATTTGAAGTTGTTTCCCCAAGTCAAAGAGACGACCCAAATCACTTTCAAGATTATAGGCTTTAAGAGACATAGCTTCTTGAGCTGTACCAGATAATCCAGCCATTAGAGATACAGACCCACCACCAAACATCTTTGTTGCCGCTTGTCTAAATGGATCTGTTGAACCTCTAGCATCTACAGCACTACGAAGATATCCAGCTATACCCCCTATTGCCTGTTGTCTTTGTTGTGCTGATGCTGCTGGATTCATACCTAGTTTCATCCAGTTAGCTACATTTTGAGCTTCTCTTGCAGCTGTCTCCATCTGTGCAGTACTATAGTGTCTTGCCGAAATAGGGACCTGTTCTACAAGACCTAATAGACTCCCTAGTTTTAATGCTTCGTCTGTCCCAACAGCTCCACCTTCCAAACCATGTAATACACCAGCTCGTAAAGCACTAGAAGGAACAGAAATGATTCCTGTCATCATCTTTTCCATCTGTCCTTTAGTAGCTTCGAGTTGTCGAATCTTATCCAAAGACATACCTGCTGGCAGTTCTCCTCCAGGAGCTTTCATGCCTTCAGAAATCAAAGCATAACGCATAGCCTCAGATTGAACCATTTTCTGAGTAGTAATAGCTTTGGTTTCAGAAGGAAGGAAAAAGAGATTACCATGGTCAGCATCATAGTCACCGAAAGCAGCTGCTAATTCATCTACTCGCCATCTCTTAGTCTTCCCCCCAAGAGATACTTCCATTGCTTGTTCAGGCATCAAGAGTTGTGATTTCTTGAGTGTTGGGTCAATCCGAGCTCTAACAGTCTGTAAACTTAATGGATGAATAGTAGGGTGCCGCCAGAAAGCTGATATAGCTCCTTCTTCAGACCAAAGAGCTTTCTGAACTCTTTTAGCTTCTGCTGCTCCCCGTATTCTTTTAACTTCTCCCAGCATCTCAGACGCATCATGCTGACTGACTGCTACCTGACCAGCTTTTAACTTAAGACTTTGTTCCATAGCTGTGATAGTAAGAAACCTACTCATTGGAATCTTACCTCTGAGTAATCCTTTGACATTTGAACCGCTACCAAAACCAGTCAGAGTAGCAAATAGAGCCGGGTTAATACCTCTTTCTAGAGCAGCAGTAGCACGAGCAGAAGCTTCTGCAGGAGACCTACCAAGTTCTGTTGCTCGCATTGCTTCAATAACTTCAGAGAATGGCTCAACAAGATAATTACGAATAGGTGTGCCGCCAGGAACATCTCTGGCGCCCATCATGAATTCCATATGTTGAGTCCCTGGTACCCAGAACTTTTCTACATTCGCTTCTATCCCACCAAGATTCATAGCAAGAGTGCCTTTAGGTTTGGCCCAAAAACCTTGTCCTCCACGAGCTTCAATCATTTCAGCTAATTCATGGGCAGAAGAAGGAATCATTTCAAGAGGAACTGCCTCTCCTGTTTTAGTAGTAGCCTGGCCCATAATAGACCTTACAGATTCAAGTAATTCTGCCCCGGCAGCTTCTAATTCAGGAGCCTGCCATCTACGTGCTTTCAAGAGTTCTGCCATAACTACTTGTCCTTCTGGTCCATAATGAGCACTTGTAAACAACATACGTGGCTCAATAGAACCCATCCCTCCAGCTCCTAGCTCAGTAGTAGGACCTTTGGATGCAAGACGGAACACCCCTTGAAGTCGTAATGGGTCTTTTGCTAACGCCTGAGCAAATCTTGTTCTTGTCGCACCAGCTCCCATTCCTAATTGTTCTAGTCCAGCTTCTACAGCAGCAGGAGTTTCCATTCCTTTCAAGCCGGCCTCAGAATAATATCGTAAACCACCAAAGACTTCAGAAATGTGAACAGGAGAAAGAGGCCCATATTGTGTTTCTAATGCTGCTGCTCGTCCTAACATAGTCTCTGCCATAGTCTGTGGAGACCATCGTTCTGTTTGCATTCTTTGAAACAATCCTTCAACAACCTCTATGTCATGCCGTAACAACTGTATTGCATCAGCTCCTGCCCGCTTCATCAGCTGTCTTTCTAGTTCCATCAAGCCAGTAAACATTTGTTGATGTTGTAATGCCCGAACTCTTTTCAGTTCTTTAATAGGCGATACTCGTTCACTTCTGGCTATACCTCGTATAGCATCACGATGTATTTGTCGTACTAACTCAATACGTTCTGCTACTGGTAAATCTGTTCGAGCTTCGACAGCACGATAAGCTTCTTCTAAAGAAACCTCTTGTGCCATACTTTTCCAGGCCTGTTTATCAAAAGGCATTTCTACTCGAGGTCCAAAGAAGAACTTAGTTGATACAGCAGAACCTGCTTCTACAGGAGGAGTCCATTGAACTTTGACTTCAATTAAATCTTGAATAGCGCTTCCTTTAACTTTAGGAGTACGAGCTAAACTAATAACTTCTTCGCCTTCTTCAAGAAGTCTTACTGCTCCTGTTGCTTCTTCAAACCCTAGCTGTTCAAGTCTTCCAAAAGTACCTGGCGCTATAGCCTGGAATTGTTGGCCGCCAGCCATAAAGTTTCGTAATTTTTCGCCTACATCTAACTCAGATGCTTGAATTCGAATAGTCTTTACAGATGTTCTTTCTGTCAAATCTCGCACTATTTGTGATTCTCGTGAAATCCCAGCACCATCAGACATCCATTTAGCTTGACGACGCATAAGGTCATAATCAATAAAAGCAAGTCGCTCTAATGGCTCTGGAATAGCTTCACCATAAATTGCTGGCTTGAAAGCAGACCATGATAGTCGAGTAGGATCTAATCGTTGAAGTTTTTCAGCAGCTTCAATAGCTTTTGGTGATGGGCCCCAGTCTCTAATTGTGATTTCAGGTCTTGCTCCTACTCCCCAGAGGTCTCTATATTGACCTTCAGGAGTAAGATAAGAATAGCCAAAAGGGATAATATCACTTGTCGGAACAGTACTAACCGTCGAAGCCAAAGAACCTTTAGCCACACCGGCATAACTCATTGGCTTCCCGCCAACAGCTTCAGAAAGAACTTCTAGTTTTCCTCCTTCTAGACCGTAAGGAACTAACCGACCTACTGGTCCTCCTTCTGCTAATTGCAGACGAGTAATGTAACCACCGGCACGAAGTTCTTGGTAAGGTTCAAGTAATCCGCCGATAGCAGGAGTAGATTCACCCCTCCATGTTCCCATTTCAGCTCGATACTGTTTGAACAGACTTCTAGCTGCTTCTGGACTAGTAGCTGCTTCTATATTGGGTAGATATTGTTCTGCCCGCCAAAGAGCAAATTCAGAGAAAGTCATTGCTCGGCCAGCTACACCTTCTTGTCCATATACCATAAACCTACCAGGCATAAAAAGACTTTGCCCAACAGGCCCAGTACTAATCATTCCTCCACCAGGACCAAAAGCCATAGGAACATCCAGATGATGAGCAACTCCCCCAGCTTCAAATCGAAGCGAGCCTACTCCACCAGCACCAGGATAGACACTAGGAGCATAAGAGAATTGAGCTCCATATTTTGTCTGGAAATTAGCAAGCTTCTGTTTCATAAACTCTGAATTACCACTAAGCGCTCTGAAAGCATCCATCCCTACAACTTTACGAACTGGAGAAGCTCTTCCAGACAACCGAACCATATCCGGATGTCCCTCTCTTGAAGCTTTAAGTAGCTCGAAAAAGTTCTTCCTGAAGTTATCAAAAACGCCCCGAGTTTCATCCAAAGTCTTTCGAGTACTTAATTCATGGCCAATATGTTCAATGATAGCCTCTGGCGAAATTGCTTTAGCAGTCCCGCTAGTCCCAAACATTTGCATCAGTTTACTATGTTGACTTCGATAATGAGGACCTCCATAATAAACAGCTCCTTCCCATGCTGTCCTCAAATGATTAGTTAGAGGAGGTAGAGGACTGGTTTTAGATTGTCCTTCCAATACTTTGACTATTCTTTGAACCGCCTCATCTATTTCTACTTGTTCAACTGGCCGTACTCCAGCTTTTTGAACTAACTCTTCTATAGCTGTCCAAGCTTTTTGAATTCCTTTCCCTCTATCAGCTCCTGCTCGTAAAGTAGCATTAGCAGCCTCAGCTTGTTTGACATTACGAAGAGTAGTTAGAGCACCAACTCCAACAGCTCCTGCCATAGCCAAGCTAGCTAAAGTACGTCCGCCACTTTCTGTTCGTTCATCAGACAATTAGAATTGCCCTCGCATTTCTTTCAATTGGTCGGCCACATCATATTCAAGATTCACATTCACTTCATTCTGATTTCCCATTCCTCGATGCATAGAAATCATAGCTGTCGAGATATCAAGGTCAGTCATAAGACTTTTCAAACGTCCTTCGACCTCCCACTTACTCATTGTACCCCGAAAATCTTCTACTGCATCTTCGTTAATATATGACTTGTAAGGCATTGTTAGCATACGGTCAGGCCATAAACCATAATCGTGCATATCCATACCTTCGTCAGTGATATACTTCATAGCCACATCATCTAAATCGACCTGAGGTAAGAAGCCTATCCACGAAGGTCCTGGCATAGAGAACCCTAGTTCTTTAACTCTTTCAGCTATCTTTCTACGTCTAAACCAATCAGCATAGTTTTCTCCTTGGATTCTTGTAGAAAGGAATTCACCATATAAATCTTCATCAATGGGAAAACCTTCTGTCTTGACAGCTTCTTGAATACCAGCAATCTGTTCTTCAGCCTCGGCCTGAGACATACCTACTAGAGTATCGTTTCTAATAGAGTCTCGTAAGGCATCCATATACTTCAAATGCCATTGGCCGACAAGGAGAGGTTTTTCTACTTCAGGAACTATTTGAAGAATTCGATTTTTCTCTTCGTCTAATGTCACATCAGAAAAGGCTCTGAAGTAATCTCTCTCAGAAGAAGGAATAGACCTGTATAATTGAGATAGATTGCGGCCCATGACATTAACACCAGTAAGAGTAGTCCGCCGCAAATCTTCATATTGATTGGCCGCTTCTTGATTTCCTTGCTCAACAGCCACTCTCTTTAATCTTGTATACTTGACATATTTCAAAATATCGAAGAACTCAGAAACACCTCTTTGTTCTTGAACAGCAGTAGGAATACCTTGCCAGCCAAAAGCATTAGCTGTCTGCATGAAAAAAGGTTTGATGAAGTCTGAATAAGGTGAACCCCACATAGCAATCTTGGGGCCATACAGGACTTCTCTTTCATATGCTTGAATAGAAGTTCGCATATGAAGTAATTTGGACGCAGGAGCTAAAGGAGTCAAAGCTTCTAGAGGAGTCTCTAAAGCCAGACCAATAGTTTCCCAGTAAGTCCCTAATGTTCTACCAAAGAGACCTACTCCTTCTCCTCGTTGAGCTCGTTTCCTGGATTCAAGAAGCATATCTCTGGCAGATTCAGTGCCTCGGCCATATCTTTCTTCATAGAAGCGAGTCCCTTGTTTTTGTTCTTCTACTTGGCTTCTTATCTTTTCATACCAAGCAGTCTCATCTTCTGTTAATTGTCCCTGTTTAACAGCTCTAACCATCTCTCTCTGAGTAGCTTTGAACTGAGTAGAATATGGTGCTGACCGGGCCAGTACATAATACTGCCAGGGAAGAGGATAATCTTCAGGAGCTACTCCTTCTAATTCAGGATGAATAGCAGCTAACCCAGGACCAGGCAGCAGAGCCTCGCCCATGGGTATTTTCATGAAAGGGTCACCATGAAGAAAATCAGGTGACCTTTCTCCAGGCCCAGGCATCCATTCTGGCATCTGGTTTCTAATAGGTGGTTCTATTCTAGGTATCTGTCTTTGTTTATGAGGATAGAGTCTGCGCCACCATTCTGTTACTCCAACAGGGTCACCCATTTGGCCTTCCCAGAAACTTCTGAGTTCTTCTCCTCCATACATAGCTCCAGCAGTTCTGAGTCTAGCTTCTTGGTCCCACCAGCCCGGTCTTCCAGTAACTGCTTCTTTAACAGATTCCAACATGAAACCTGGTAGTCCAACGACTTCCTGCATCCGGTACATCTGTTCGCCTAACATATCTGTCAGGCCGCCTTCAGGACGTAAAGCTCCTGGACCTGTACCTCCTAATCCAGGAACAGAAGGAGTTTGTCTACCAGCAGGATAAAGAGTTCCACCGCCACCAGTCCATTCATCTGTATGATAATACTTGGCCGGTTTCACTATTTGTCCTAGAGTACCAGCTAACAAGGGACCGAAAATTGGTACGTCCGCAAAAGCAGGACCCGATTGGCCGTAGGGCCTATCTTCATAATGGAGGTCCTCGAGATGATAAGTAAAGTTTTGTAAGAACCATTTCATGAATGGACTTGTAGGGTCTCCCCATACTCCTGCTTCTTCTGGTTTGAAACGAGTAAGAGCAGCCCAATGAGGACGAAATTGCATAATTCTTTCGCCTTCATAGCTTGACCTGCCTGCAGGCCACCATCTGCCTTTTCTTATTGGTACATCTTCTTCACCGGAAAGTTGTCTCCAAAGAGAATCTGGTCGTTCAGAAGGAATAAGAGCGCCGGGAAGAAAAGGAAGAACTAAAGCTGCTCCAGCAGCTGCTCCTAACCAACCACGAAGACTTGTTGGTGATTTGGCTCTAAGTATATCTCCTACCTTGCCTAATTGTCTACTAAGCCATCCAGGTTGTTGGCCAGTAAGGTATTTGCCGCTATAGAGTTTATCCATAGCCCAGCCCATGACTTTTCCTTGATAGTCACGTCGGCCAAGAGCACCTTTTACACTACGCTCAATGAAATGACCCATTCGGCCTTCGAAACGAACAGCTCTTTGTTCAGCTTCAATAGCCATCTTCTCTAATTGAGCTTGATGTTCAGCTGAAAGAAATTCTACTTTGCTCCACTTTCTAAAATCTCGGGCTTGGCCTTGTAATAGGTCAAGAGCTCTTTTATGAGGTTCAGTCATCTGTTTATAGATTCTTTGTTTATGTAGATAACCAGCCGTCATACCCATAAAAGCACCAGCTGCTGGGAAAGCCGCAAGATGAGTCAGACTTGTAGAACCTGGAGCTGCTTCTTCTTGCCATTCTCTAATGGCATGTAGACCTGTATATTCAGCCGCTGTTGAAAGAGCAATCTGTCCTAACATATAACTCTTAGCAACCCAAGCATTGATACCTTCAGTACCTAATTCTCTTGTTGCCCAATCAACAGTATTCCAGGCACCAATAACCAGTGGCAGCCCAACACCTAACTTGAGTCCTAATTTGCCCCAAGTCTTCCATGCCTTGGTATGAGTTTCAATTACTCGTCCGCCAGGACCTATCATTCTTTCAACACCAAGGCCGAAAGGACGAAGAAATTCTGGCATCTGACGTTCTAATCCTTTACGTACTCTCTTTGCTCCAGGGATATATTTCTCGGCAACATCAGTCATTTGCCAGAGAAGTCTATTGAATCTTTGAGATATATCAGTAGCCACGCCACCAAACATTCTTTGGGCAGCTTCTCGTTTAGTTTTTCCTCCTGTAAGAATAAAGTGTTCACGCATCATTAAATCGCCAGAACCAATACCTTGACCTAAATACTGGAATTCACTAGGAACAGGAATCTTCTTTCCACCTCTGACTTTTTCAAAGAACGCTTCACCTGAATAAGCACCAGGAATAATACCTAGACCGCCACGAGCATAAGATTCCATTGCTCGAGTAGGACCTCGAGACATCAAAGGAGTGCGGAGAATACCTGCATGTTCCAGAAGAACTTCTCCTGCTGTTCCTTGTCCAGCAAAGACTTTCCCCTTAGCAAAAGTTGCCCCTTGCTCGATGAGAGCTGTTTCCTGAGCCGCAGATAGCCCCATTAGCTCACGATAATAGCCACCAAGGGGAGACCCTTGACCTGTCAGCCATTGTCCCCATTGTGTTCCAGGAATAAACCTGGCAGCTTGACCTTCAGAGCCAAAACCAGATAGCCAGGTAGAAGCCTGAAAAGTACGAAGAATTTTAGCCGGCGACCGTTCTTCTAAGAACCGTATCCCTTTGAGATACTGGTCCCAAATATTACCACCTCTGTAGGAAGCTCTACCTATAGCAGCAATAGCTCCTACACCACCAAAAAACTTGGTCCATTGCCAAAGAGGATTATCGTATGGTACTTGTTGTTCGCCCGTTCCTAAAACAGGCTGAGGCTGAAGGGGAGAAATATCCCAGGCCCCACTATCTCCCATTCGAAATGTGGAAGGTTGTAACATACTTCTATTATACTACTTTTGAGCATTATCAAGAGGCTTCTGTCTGCGAGTTCGACGGAACAAGTCAGCATGGGCTACCTTAGCTGTCTTGATATAGTCTGCCCGAAGCTTTCTTTGTTTTCCCCTCGCTTCTATTCTATCCCAAGCTCCCATAGTTCCTGCTATTTCTTGATTAGCACCACTGATATCTATCTCTTTGCCATCAAGAGTCTGGAACTTGAGCATCTCGGGAGGAAATACTTGTTCAGGTGCTAACTCTTCTAAAGGAATAGAAGTCTCTGGTGGTATCTGGTCTTTGGGAATTCCTGACAATTTTTGTAAACCAGTTCTCTTCTTGGCCATTTTCTGTCTTGGAGTCTCTTTAGGTTGAGCCGGGGTATCAACTATTTTGACTTCACCTTTCTTCTTATTCCATCTCCCAGTATTAGCCTTCTCTGCTTCAATAGCCCGAGCTACCATTTCTCTACGTTTAGCCAAAACTTCTGGCGGAATATCTTTTCCCTTATGTTGCGGTGCTACAGGCATCTCTGGAATACTCTGCATGCCACCAGGCATCTGATTAGCAACAGGCGGTATATTAACTCCGAAAATTCCTTGTTTCTTCTTCTCTTCTTTGGGTGATTCTAACTGTTTGATTTCAATAGGAGCTTTTAATAATCCCCGTTCAAGAAGAAGTAATTGTGCCCTAGCCAGTAATTTCAATATCTCGGCCCAAGACTTCTGGTCAAGAACATCTGGCGTATAAGTAGGAAACGCCATAAAGATTACTCTAGTAATATTGTCATACAAATCCTCATTATATACACCCATGAAATGATTAACAAAACCTTGAGTTTCTTCAGCACTTTGTGGGCCTGAAATAGCAAGGATTTGTTGAGCTATAGCAGTAACAGTTCCGGCACTAATATAGTGAGGGTAGCGGTCTTTGAATAGAGAGTCTCGGACACAATGTTGAAAGACAGCATTTTCTACTTCAGCTGAAGTAAGAAAACCTCTCTGAACAAGCTCTTGAAAACGAAGAAAGACTCTATAAGGAAGAGGAGAGACAAGAACATCTGTTCCGTCAGCTAACGAAACAAGAAACAGCTCTTCTTCTTGAAACTTTAGTTCAGCAGCTTTTTCTTGAAGAGTAAGAGGCACACGATTAGCCTAAAGCTTTACAGTCAGAATAGAAGCTACTTGTGGAGGCATGAAAGCTGAGTGTTCCATAATCGTATTTGCGTACGAAGCAAAAAGACCAGCCTTCTTCTCCATCTCAGAATCAGATAGACTCTTCCAAAGAGTCACTGCCTTGATAGTCTCAACCTCTTGGTCTACTTCAGGATTCTCAGCTACTAGCCGATTGAGCTTTGTCCATAAAGGACGAGAGATAGGATGGAAGATAAACATTTCTGTTTCGGATGCAGCAAAGACAAAAATCTCTCCATGTTCTGCCTTCCAAGCATCTAGAGTTTCTTTATCAGGCTTTGATGTAATCTGATTAAGAAGATTCTTAATGTCCGGTGGTGCCGGGGGTGTATTTTCCGTAGTTTCAGTTACTTGAGCTTCGTCAGTCATTTGGTTCCTCCATCTATCTAGTTTAAGAGAGGTGTATAGCAGTCGTCAAGAGGGAAATTAGAGTTTATCTTGGGCGAGGAAGGAATAAACTTCCAAAACATTCTCTCCACCAGGAGAAACTTGTATCTCTGAACCTAAGAGTTTTACTCCTATGAGCTTTTGTACTGTATGATTCTTCAAATTTCCCTGGGAAAAATCGCCAAAAGTTACCCAAAGTTCAAAAGGTCCCCAATGTGGGTCAGTTGCTTTTCGATATGGAGTATAAGTTGGATTACCACCTTCAGGATAAGCTATTTGTCCAGCAACATCTCCATCTTTTTTACTTCCCCAGAGCATATCTTCATATGTCTCCCAGAAGTTTTCTGCTGCCTGGTCAAAAGGTTTACCCCATGCATTTGTTTTAGTTAACATCCCAGCAATTGAATGAGTAAACTCTGTCAACTCTTCATTCTGACTTCCCCGAGCTTCTTTGTTCACAAAAGTCTGTCCACTTCCACTAGGACGACCTTCAGCCGGTTTACTCTGTCCATTGAGCTGACAAAGACGTTCAATAGTAGCCCGCATTACATCATGACTACCATTATCATTAGCAGATACTAATGGCCCTATCTCCCCTTGTCCTTGTAAAATATTCCATAAGTCTCTATATCGCTTCAAGATAAGATATAAGTAGCCGGATTCTTTGAAGTTAATAGCAAACTGGCCAGTGATTGAGATAAATCCATTTGTAGTAGCATCATATCTTCTCGAAGCATAACCATAAACCGGTTGCACATTTTCGTTAACTGAGTAGGCAAATTGAACTACTTCATCTACAAGAACATCACCAATGAATACACCGACTTGAGCACCAGAAAAATATTCATTATCGTAAACAGAAACAGTAACTGGCATAACACTGCTCCTAGAGGAATGGATTCATTCTATTCCGATATCGGGCATAATCAACATCTTCAATGAGTTTAGACCCTGTCAAGGACCAAGGCTTATTTACTGCTTGTGGCTTAGCTTGTGCATCAAAAGCACGTAATGGGTCCCAATCTCGTGCTATATATTGAAGTTGTGTCTCAGTCAATAAGTCTTCAACTGAAATAGTCATGCCCTCATTAACAAATTCTACTCCATAAAGAACCATTCTAGAAATGAACCCATATTCATTAGCTGCTACAAGAGTAAGGTCCATAGGAGGTAATTGGTCAGGAAGTTGATAGACTGCATTATCAAACCCTTCAAATCGGTTGGTAATGTTCTCCATAAGAATCCTGAATGGATGCTCATTGAATACAGTACAAATCATTGTCCCAGCAATTGTTCTTGTTCCGCGTGTATATCCTTTAGCCCCGGAAGCTAATAGAGCTCGAACAGGTACTTTCTCTCTATGTGAAGAAACAGATAAAGTCTGAGCAGTTGTTAGTTCTAAGAAAGCAATAGATTCATTTTCGTAGATTATAGTATCAGCTCCACTTGTAAGAACAGCAATTTGTTGCTCTAAAGCTTCTCTCTGAGCCCACAAAGTAGTACGTTCATCAGCAGAAAAGGAAGGAAGCAATAGTTGATCCATTACTAATGCGCTTTGAACTAATAGTTTCTCTGCTCTAGCTCTATTAGCCTCATCTATCTTCTCTTTAATATCTCGAAGAAGACCTCCTGCATTATAGATATTCAAAAGGATTCTAACATCAGTACCAGAAAAACTACTATTACCTGCAGCCCATATACTTCCTGTTTCTTTTACTCGGACGGGAAGATTCTGATAGTCTTTGATATCACGAACCCCATAACTACTCCATTGTGAAGGCAAAGCAGAAGGAAGAATCTGTCTAGTCCCTACTGCATCAGAAGACCAAATAGTCACTTTTAGCCTCGCAGAAAGAAAGAATCCGGGGAGTCTTTATTTAGACTCACCTGGATTCAGAATAACATGGAAGAGAGTTATTGACTAGTCGTTATTGGGATTACTATTTTGCACCAGCATAAAGCTGACGGGGATCTGGATTTTCGACAACAAACCACTTAGTTACATCGCGGGCAACATAAGTCATTTGCTCTTCAGATACAATATCATCAATAGAAACTCCATAACCTTCATTAAGAGTCTCTACTCCCCAAACCTTCATTACCGCAATAGCTCCATACTCATTAGCAGCTGCCAAGGTAATGTCAAACGGAGGTACTTGGTCTGCATACCAAGCAGGACGATAATTACCTGAAAGACCAATTCCTGCTCCTTCAAGAACATTTGTAGTAGAAACCGAAGCCCCACCTAGAGCAGTTACTGATCCTGGAATCGGATTGCCTGCCGCATCCCCAAAAGCTTTCGTTAAAGCAAGATCATCAAAATTCGTTCCCTGAGTAGGTCCTTCCCATAAATCTGACGATCCAGGAACAAGTTCATCATTATCAGCAAAGAACTGCATATTCATATTTTTCATTGCCGACATCATACCTGATTGGTCGAACATGATGAAAATCAGAGTACCAGCAATTCCTCGCTTACCACGAGCGAAAGCTCTTGGATTAGGACTGCCCATAGTATAGACAGGGCCTTTCTCTCGAGTAATTGAATAGGAAATAGCCTGAAGTTCTCCAACTACAGCCGATCCAAATACTGCCTTGATATCAGTCCCAGAGAAGCTGTTGTAGCTTCGTGCATATGGACTAGCTTGCTGCGCCATTCTTTAGTTCCTCCTCTTACCTTTATCTTTGCACATTACAGCGTTGCCGCAAGACTCATTGTGATCGTAATGCGCCGCAGTTCGAACTCAGGCACCAGAACTAGCTCGATTGTCGCTTCACCTGAGATTTCCTGGTTAGTTGTAGCAGAAACGTCGCAATAGCCTCCCTTCAAACCATGACCCACATAACGACCAACCACTGAATCAATTTGGGTCTTCAGAGCTGCCCGCTGTAGAGCAGAGTTAGCTTCACCAATGAAGGGATCACATACGATTCGAATATCATTCAGCACTCGCTTGACTGTCTGAACAGTAGACTGCCGCTGATAATCACTATCAGGACGAGCCGCTGTAGGTGCATCTACCCACACAACACCCTTGGTTCGCTTGCCAATCATGACATAACGGAACCGGCTCAGAGCATCAAGCTTAGTCAGATTGACGCGATAAGGTAGACGTGCCTTCCGAACCAACTTGTTAGTCGGAGCAGAACCAGTCCCTAGACTAGACACAAAGCCAGCATAAGCAGCCGACATGTTTGTGATATAGCCGTTGCCAGTCGTATCCCAAGGAGTATTCAGAACTCCCCAGCCAGCTACAATACTGAGATACTTGCCGATATCAATCAGATGGCCGTTCCCATCAATCTGTTCGATACTACCACTTTGAGTAGGATACTCATCGGCTGTCAGAACGAAACCACCATAAGCAGCACCTGACCGATAAGTGCTCTTCCCGGCCATAAACTTGTTACCAAGAAGACCAGTCCCATTATCAGCAGCAGCCGCGACATATAGATTCTGGTCATCATCATAACTATATGTAGGAGCCTTACCAATCCAGGAAATGACTGAAGCTGAATCCAGACCATGAGGCGGCAATACTCCAATCATTCCTACACACTCATGTGTGCTAACCGATTGGTTATAGCAGAAGTCTGCTAGTTGATAAGCAAAGTTGACTTCCCGGAAATCAGCAGTTGTCAGAGTTGTTCCTTCTGCATCAGTTGTTGCACTAGATAGACCGACACTTGGATACAGCTCAGCAACACCATCTCCATTCAGGTCCCACCAGAAATACCATTCACCTAGATACTCTTGAGCAAAGAGTTTACCAAGACCATCATATTGCGTTTGAGTTAGGGGAAGAGGATAAGTCTGTGGTGTAGCCGGAGTATATCCACTAAAGAGAGTAGGAGACTCGACTACGTTAGCGACATCCATATAGACTTCCATAGGCACAACGAAGTCCATAGCCTCGTTTTCAAGCAGCTTATAGGCTGCAAACAGAAGCTCATACTTCTTCATATAGCTAGGAGCTGCAGCTCCAACACCATCACTACCAGCCAGATAGGTCAGGCCGACAGGAGGATCGTCAAAGTCTACACCATCATCTGGACCAGGATCGCCAGTAACAGGAATTGTTCCAATATCCGACCCTGAAGCATCATAAGTGCCGGTAACTGCAACAATACCACCATCTACATCAGCACCTGGAGAACCATCGAAATCACGATGATAAACTAGATCGCCAGAAGCACCCCAAACAAAAAGCTCTGCTTCACTTTGGTCCCAAGCTAACTTGACACCATCAGCAGCGGTTGCGTCTTTCTGAATAGTCTTGATGACGATACCGGAATCGATACCGCTCATCACAGAGCCTACACCACCTAGAGTGCAGACATCACCACCAAAACGCCATAGCCGGAAATTCTTTCCGCCCCAACCATAAGCTTCCATCAGGCCACGAGTAAGAGACCCCTCAAAGCCAAACTCAGTAACGCCTTCAGTCGGGCTGGTGATTCTGTAGTAAGTCTCAGATTCACCTTTGGCAGCAGTACCAAGAATTAGGATTTCAGGAGCTGCTGCTATTTCTTGCAGAGTTAGCTTTCCATCCAGTTTGTTGGTAGTTACACCAGGAAGATTTTCGAAGCTCATGCTTAATGCCTCCTAGACTAGATAATTCCGGTTGACGTCTACTACGATGCGTGTCAAAGTCTTCTCACTCATTGTTGAAATCAACTCGGTTCTCACAAAATATCGCAGGGGCCTTCCATAGATTTTGTTCTTATCTTGCCCCTTTGCAACCTCTCTATCACGTCCATCATACAATACTTTTGCCACTCCGCAACTGCGGAAGAACCATTCCATCTCGAACATCAGCTTCTCTAACCAGATAGACCGGTCATTAGCTTCTTTGTTTGTTCTGCACCAAGGAGTAAGGGTAATGATGTTGTCATACCAATAGCCAAACACTAGTAATCGATACCCAGGATTATTAGGGTCAGCCGTTACTTCTCGAAGTATTGGGCCGCGATTCTTTACTGTCCCTTCAAAAGGACCACCCTGCGAAAAACTACCAGGTGCCCGACGAGCAATAGAACATGTAATAGTAGTCGTTTGTAAAGGAATATCAGGGTCTTCGTAAGTAAAAATTACTCTGTTCTGTTCCGGTTTGCCTTCCTGGATTTCATATTGAACAATGACTTGTCTGACTAGCTCAAAGAATTCATAGATATTCTTGGCTGGGTCAGGTGTTCTAGAATACTGAGTTGTCTGTGTCATGCCAAGACGAGCAGGAGTATATCGACTTAAAAGATTAGAAACATGTTTCTGAACAAAAATCTTGGCATTATCTTCGTCTCTAAATTCTTCAATCTTTTCGGCAGTTAAGAGACTAGTGTCTAGTTTACTGGACATCGCTACCTAAACCTCGTCCGTCGATATCATCAGAATGGACGGTAAATTTCCAATATTCAATACGGCCGCTAACAGAACGAATAGGAATAGCAGTACCAAGCCGATAGACTCTTTCTCTTTGGTAAGGGACAACAAGAGCACCTTCAACTGTCCGTTTCATAGAGACTATTCTGTCTTCAATATGACCACGAATAATAGTTGGTTCGACTAGATAGTCAGTATAAATAACCATTCGCGGAACTCTTAAAAGACCTGGTTCTTCATACTCTTCTCGAAGAGCCATAGCTGAATCAAGACCAACCTCGACAAGATAGTAGTCCAGCCAGCTTTCGTCCCATAAATGTCCCATACCAAGACAGAGTTCACAATCAGGGTCTCTATCTGGCTCATGTGTAACTAAGTCTACACAAGAACATCTAATCATTCTACCTTGACCATCGACTCTCATTTTTCTATAGAGACCGCGTTGAGCATGAGCAACTTCTTGTCCTGAACCATAAAGAAAATCACGAAGTTCAGTTCGTAAATCTCCTTCATAAGGGTCTAGAATAAGCCGACGATTAGCTGGAGGAACAGCAGTGCCCCAGATATCAAGGTTATTAGACATTAACCTTTGAGTCTCCTAGATAGATATGTCTTGGAATATCTACGAAGATATGGCCCTTTATATTTTACATTTCCAGCAGGCATGATTCTACCAGAAATATCTGCATCAGGACTAATCCAGTCACGACCGAAAGCAGGACGGTCTAAGTCATTATCACCCTTCACAAAATGAGCTGCTCGTTTGATTTTTACTCCACCAGATTCCATAGCTGGTAGCCAATCTTCCATACAAGCAAGAGCTTTCTCGAGAGCAATCTTGGCTTGATTCTCATGCCAAGTCACATCATGGTCGCCTACTCTCTTTCTCTTAATATCAAAGTCTTGCATAGCCTCAAGAAGAAGAACTTCTTCAGCTCTACATCTAGTCCACATTCTCCTGGCGAAGAGGAAATAATCACTCAGCGCTACAGTATCTGGACTTACAAGAGACCTATCATTAGCTTCCAAGGAAGCAGAAAGAATAGCCCGCCAAATAGTATCTTTCGGGATATTCCTGACATACCTGCCGATATCAAGCATAATCTGATTATAGTGTGTATAGGTAGGAGTATATTCTGTCGTGAAATAAAACTCGTAATCTTCTTCTAAACTCCCTCCTTCCGAAGAACGCACATCCTTATCTATTGTAATTGTTACTACATTGTTAGAACGCAGACTTGTTTCAGTGATAATACCTGAATCAACAACATTGAAGTCAAAGACATATGAAAGAGCTTCCCCATCTAACCAACCTGTCCATCTATCATGCCATACACCAGCAGTAGGATTATAAGGGACAGTATAGGTAGAAACATACACTCCTGTACTAGGACTAACAGGAGTAAGCATAGCTAGAGCAGTAGAAAAATCGCTTACATCTCCGTCAGGGTCAAAGATATAAGTGGCAACTCCACTAGCAACAGCCAAATCTTCAGCAGAATTACGGATATAAACTACTAACTCGAGGTCATGACCTGGCGAAGCTGCTGTTCGTGTTTGAGGCATACTCTACAACTCCCACCCACCTATTCTAGCATGAACTACTGCTTTCGAAACTCTGTCACTAAATCCCACTCAGAATCTAAATGCTGACCGTCAATATCATGATTGATTATACCTTTGAAAGAATGCATCACTTCATGAGCTAAAGCAGTCTCTTTAAGATTTGGCAGCCAACCTACTGTAATTACTTGTGAATCTTCCACATCACATGCTCCATTGAGCCATTCTTTCTTACATCTGAAAGGCTTACTTTCCCAGGTAAGTTTCATACCTGAAAGGACACGTCGCATATCTTCCATAGAAAAGATAGGCTGACTAGCTAAAAAGAGCATATAAGAAGCAAAGAAATTCTCTAATTCAGCTTTGGTTGTATATTCAGACCAATGATTAGAATGGGTAAAAACTTGAACACCATGAGAAGTGACGAACTTTCTACGTTTTCCTAACCAACGAACAAGTAGCCAGATGCCTCCACATAGAAGAAAAGCAGCACAAAAGCCGACAATAAGCCAGACCCACCACTCTTCCATTATGGACTGGTACCACCTGTTGACGGTTCTATAGACACAACAGGGGCAGGAGAGGATTGTGCTTTAGCTCCATTGACAACCCAATTAACAGTAATCTGAAGACCTAGGAAACCAAGAACAGCTGCTATCAAGAGGAGAAATTTCATAGGCCGAGAGGCTTTATCCATCCAATTGTCTTTCTTAGTTTCTGGCTGAATTACAGCAATACTATGTACTCCTGTAACTTCTTTCTGCGGTCTTGCTACTCCCATTTGTCCTTCTATTCGAAACACAGCAGAACGAATTTCTCCTACATCAGTTTTGATATCAGGAATAGGGGCTACTCGAACTTGTAATTGTTGAACTCCGGTCCTTAATTCCTTGATATCATCACCATGCGATTCAAGAGTACGCATGATAAGTTTCTTGTCTTCTCTATACCCATTATGCTCACTATCACTGGGTTTCGCTGGCACAGCACAACCTCCACATAAGAGACTACTGACTAGAAATAGGCTTCAAGATAGGAAGGTCAGGAGCATCATTAAGAGTCTCCTGAGGACTATAGGCTACTACAACATAGCCAGTAGGAGTATGAACTACATGCTTACTGGTTAATCCATAATCTTGGCGGAACTTATCTAAAAGTTCCTCTACTCTTTCGGCAATCTCTTGAATCTTTCGAGAACCTTCTCGTTGTACTTTCTCAGCTTCACGTTCAAGAGCTACCAATTGAGTCACAACATCATTAGGAGCTAGTCCAACAGGAATTAAATTGGCCGGAATCTTCTTAGCACTCATAAAACACTTCCTTTCTAACGAACTCTAATAGGTTGAATATCAATTGCTCCTGGACCATCATCTGGAACAGGAACTTCCGCCGTATTCAGAATATCTTTTACTTCTCTTTGCTTTACTGCTGTCAGATATCTAAACTTACCAAGAACTTGCTGGTCTACATCAACAGCCCAACGTGCAGCTTCTCTATCAATTGCCGCCTGGAGATGTTCAATAAGAGTTCCTCCATAGGCTTCAACCATAGCTGCTGCCAAATCCTTATCAATTGTCACTGTTACACTTTCAGTTGCCATTTCTTTCCTCCTTTACGGTAAATACTCTGGAGTACCACCACCCCGAGTAAAGTAAGTTGCTTGACTTGCATTCTGTCCATTAGTTTGATTGATAGTATACGTATCCTCTAAATCACCGTTAATAAACAGATATTCAATAGTCTTATCCGGAAATGTTCCATCTTCAGGAAGCTGATCTTGATAACCTAAACCACCACCATAAAGGTTAGGAACCCATATGGCTGGATCAGGAAAAGAACCACCAGTAGATTGAAACCATGATCTAACCTGGGCAGACCGTCCTTTCAGACTGTAGTCGATAAATGCTGTATTATATCCTGCACCTAGATATCCAGTATATCTATTACCATTAGTCATTGCAGCAGGAAATGCTGGCTTAGTTCCAGAAAACACACCAACAATTTCTTGATTATTTGCCCAGACTCTAACTCTATCAGCTTCTATAGCTTCATCGCCATCCCATTGTAAATAGAGATGAAACCATTCACCACTTGCTGGAGGACTAGGCAACGTGAAATCACAATATCGATAAAGAGCAGCCCCGTAATATTCGTAGTAAGACCAACGAATATAAGGAGCAGGACCAGCCGTATAGTAGAAAATAGTCTGTTCGTAAGCAGGAATAAGAGCATCATATAATACAGCATGATTAGCTACATCATCAAACTTCAGCCACATACTGAAGCCCCACTTCACCATATTATCATGCCATCCAGTAAGAGGATTAGGATTCCAGTTGATAGAAGCATCATTCCAGTTCCAACCACAGCCACCCCAATAACCAGGTAAATCAATAGCATCAATAGC
>Ga0180009_10000120_pt1 | contig 129778 bp, 114 predicted proteins | sample OS_PC_MetaG_FD_123537 | JGI IMG/M metagenome (GOLD analysis project Ga0180009, IMG submission 123537) | Groundwater microbial communities from the Aspo Hard Rock Laboratory (HRL) deep subsurface site, Sweden - OS_PC_MetaG | ecosystem: Environmental > Aquatic > Deep subsurface > Groundwater...
AAATCGTCGCCGTCATCGCCGTCATGCGCAAGCTCATCACCATCCTCAACGCTATCGTCCGGGACAACAAACCATGGCAAAACGCTTGACCTCCAAGACAGTCGCTCCCCCTTGTGGGGAGGGATCAAGGGTGGGGGTTCTGCGCCGGCGTTTGCCGCCCCACCCCACCCGACCCGGCTGCGCCGGGCCTTCTTGCCTTCAATGGTGCCACCGGCACCATTGACCCTTCGGGGCGGCGCGAAGTCCCCATCAAGGGGAGGGAAGCAGGGTTGCGGTGACAGTTTGCTTATTTCCCGCCTTCCCCACGCCCCGCATGGCTCTCCTCCCCCACGAACGCAAGCGCTCCCCGCACCCGCCACTCCTGCCATCTGCTGCCGGTTTTCGGCGGTCGGCGGTGCTAGGAGCGTCGCCTGGCAAAGGAGGACGCCATGACCGAAAGCCAGGCCGGATTCATGCCCGATCTGTCGCTCATTTCACTCGACGCATTCAAACACGATTTGCGCACCGGCCGGCTGCTGCCCAGTCGGCGGCCGCTGCTCGACCGGATCGACGAACACTTCGCGGCGCTCGAACGGGCCGGCATCCACGACCTCGCGGCGGCGCAATCGGCGCTCGGCAGCGCCGGTCGGCTGAAGGCGCTGGCGGCGAAGACCGGGCTTTCGGAAGACTATCTCAAGCTGTTGCGACGCGAGATCAATTCCGTGCTGCCGACGCCCGTCGTTTTTCGCGACGTGCCGAACATGCCCGACGAGTTGCTCGTCCGGCTCGACGACATCGGCATCGCCGACACGGCGGCGCTGTTTCCCCATGTCCGCGATCCGGCGCGCCGCAAGACCTTCGCGGTCGAGTCGGGCCTGCCAGATGAAGACGTGCTTTGGCTCGCCAAGCTCGTCGACGTGTCGCGGATCAAGTGGACCGGACCCAAGCTGGCGCGCCTCATCGTCGATACCGAATTCGACACGGTGGAAAAGCTCGCCAATGCCGAACCGGCGGCGGCGCTCGCCGCCTTCAAGCGCGCCAAGGCCGAGAACAAGGCCTATGATGGCCCGCTCGGCATCGACGACATCGAATCCTGGATCGGGCAGATCATCCGCAGGATGCCGAAGGTGGTCGCGTTCTGACGCATCCGCGCCCAACCACGACGTCCTGCCGCCCTAGCTTTTTGTGGTCGCATCGGATTGGCCCAAACCGGTATCCACTTTTGGGTCCGATGCTCTAGCTGCCGAAGCGGCTCGCCCGGTCGCGCATGCGGGCCTGCTTGAGGCCGAGGGCCCGCTCGCGCAGGATGATGAAGATGCCGGAAGCGACGACGATCGAACCGCCGACCACGGTCTGCCAGGTGACGAGATCGCCGAAGACCCAGTAGCCGATCATGATGGAAAAGATCAGCGAGGTGTATTCGAACGGCGCGATGACCGACATTTCGGCATGGCGGAAGCTCTCGGTCAGCATGATCTGGGCGATGCCGCCGCAGATGCCGGCGCCGATCAGCATGGCTGCCGGGCCGGGATCGGGCATGACCCAGCCGAAGGGAAGCGTCAGGAGCGACAGGATGGTCGTGGTCAGCGAGAAGTAGAAGACGATGGTCGCCGAGCGCTCGGTCTTGGTCAGGTCACGCACCGCGAGGCTGGCGAAGCCGGCGATGAGCGCGCCCAGAAGCGAGGCGACAGCGCCAAGGGTCGAGCCGCTGATCGCCTCGGCGCCGCCGGACAAAAGCGTCAATTGCGGTGTCACGATGATGCCGACCCCGGCAAGGCCGAGCACCACCGCCGACCAGCGATACAAGCGCACCGTCTCCCTGAGCACCAAGGCGCTGAGCACGACGATGAACAGCGGGCCGGCATAGCCGATGGTCACGGCCTCGGGCAGCGGCAACTGGGTCAGGGCATAAAAGCCGAAGCCCATGCCGGTGGCGCCGATCAGCCCGCGCTTCAGATGCGCCATGGGGCGCTTGGTCTTCATGCCGGTAACGAGCTGGCCGCGCAGGACGAGAAAGACGAGAATGGGCGCGAGGGCGAAGAAGGAGCGGTAAAAAACGATCTCGCCGGGCGGGATGTCGCCCGCTGCCTTTACGAGACTTGCCATGGCTAGAAAGATCAGCACCGATCCGACCTTGAGGCCGATGCCGAGCATCGGCCGGCTCTGATTGCTTTCCGGCGCGGCCGGCGTGATCTGGGCGGAATTGGGCACGGAAGGACTCGACGGGCGAAAGCGCGGTGGAGTCGCTCAATACAATCCTTTGCCGCCCGTTCCGCAACCCCTCACCGGTCGCCAGCCTGTCCCATGGCAACACAGAGCCCGATCATTTCGTCGATGTCGCGCCGTTGCGCCGCGGTCGGCGCCGGGGCCGGGGCCGAGACGGTGTCCCACATCTGTCCGGACTCGATCTGCTCGAGCGAACAGGCGCAATAGCGGCGGCAATAGCCCGGATCGGCGGCGCCGAGGCCACAGCTCGCCTCGCACTCGGAGACGAAGCGCTCGGCGCGATGCCAGGTCTGCGGCTGCAAGATGGTTTCGAGCGGCACCAGCACGCCGAGCAGCAGCGGCTGATGGACGAGATAAAGGATCAGCGAGTGCCGGCCGATCCATTTGAGCGCCCGACCGAACCAGCCCCAGTCCGCCGGTCCGGCGATCAGGGCGCCTGGCTGCGGTTGCGTCAACGTCCGGCCGAAGCCCATGCCCATCAGGAAGATGCCGAACCAGGGAAAGACCGGCACCAGGTCGTTGGTATAGGGCGGCACCACCCAGAAGCCGAGCCAGCTCAGCGGCTTTTCGTTGAAAGCCGGATCGTGATGGGCAATGCCGACCACGAGCATGAAGATGCCGATCGGGATCCACAGTTCGGCCGGCAGCAGCAGCGCCGCCAGCCCGAGCAGGGCGAACAGCGCCAGGGCATGCAATATGCCGAAATAGACGAAGGCCGGCTGGAAGGTGAACCAGGTGGCGCCGGTGATGAGCAGGGCCGCCCCCGCCAGCACCAGCCAGCGCCGCCAGAAGGCGCGCCAGCGCACCCTGCGTCCATGCGCCAGATAAAGGCTCAATCCGGACAGCCCGACGAAGCTGCCGACCAGCAGCTTCTGGAAACCGATCCAGCCCCAGGCGGTGTCCATCGGCCAGAGGACGAACTCGAAATACCGGAGGTCCCAGCACAGGTGGAAGATCATGACGCCGACAAGGGCCATCCCCCGCGCGATGTCGACGCGGACGAGGCGTGGCAGGGGAGGCGGCGCGGAAGCGGTTTGCATGTCGGTCATGATCGGTTCTAACTAACCGTTTGCCGGAATGCCGACAATCGGATTGCGCCGGGAGACATGATGGCCGCCCTTACCACCATCGGCTTCGATGCCGACGACACGCTCTGGCACAATGAACGCTTCTTCAAGCTGACCGAGGCGCGTTTCGCCGAGCTGCTCGGCGACTATGGCGAGCGCGCCCAACTGCTCGACCGGCTGCTTGCCGCCGAGCGGCGCAACATCACGCGCTACGGGTTCGGCATCAAGGGCTTCATCCTGTCGATGATCGAAACCGCCGTCGAGGTTACCGGCGGCAAGGTCCAAGGCGACGTGATCGGAGAAATCCTCGCAGCCGGGCGGGAGATGCTGGCCCATCCGGTCGAGCCCCTGCCCCATGCCCGTGAAGCGATCGAGGCTTTGAGAGGGCGGTTTACGCTGGTCCTTATCACCAAGGGCGACCTGTTCGACCAGGAACGAAAGCTCGCCCAATCCGGTCTCGATCCCTTGTTCGACGGCGTCGAGATCGTCTCGGACAAGACCGAGGCCACTTATCGGCGCCTGTTCGCCCGCTACGGCTCAGGACCGGAAACGGCGATGATGGTGGGCAATTCTCTCAAATCCGACATCGTGCCGGCGCTCGCTGCCGGCGCCTGGGGCGTGCATGTGCCGCACGAGCTCAGTTTCGCCCTCGAATTCGCGGAAAAGCCCGAGACTCACGCGCGCTTCCGCCAGATCGCCGATCTCGGCGCGCTCGAGGCGCTGATCGCCGCTATCGGCTGATTCCTGTAGCCACGGCGGCGCATGACGAAGAAAATCTGTCACGGACGCTTCAAAAAGCGCCGAACTTGTGCACACTGCCCCCGCCCCACGAGTACAGTTTGCATACCATGATCGCCACACAGATTTCGTCCCCGATGACCAAGGAACAGGCCTGTGCCCTGGTCGATGCCGTCATGAACCGCGAGGAGCTGGCGCTGTCGGCGACGGCGCGCGAGGAAAGCGAGGGTGGCTGGGTGTTCGAGGCGATCTGCGACGCGCGGCCCGACCTCGCCGCCTTTGCAAAACTCGCCGGCGATGTGCTCGACGGCGAGGTCAGCTTTGTCGCCGAGACGATGGACGCCGGGATCGACTGGGTGTCGCGCGCGCTCGACGGGCTGCCCTCGGTGCTGGCCGGCGGCTTTTTCATCCATGGCAGTCACATCGATGCGCCGGCCCCGCACGGCGCCATTCCCGTGCTGATCGAGGCGGCGCAGGCTTTCGGCACCGGCCATCACGAGACGACGGCGGGATGCCTGGAAGCGATCAACCTCATTCTAAAGCGCAGGAAACCGCGCGCCGCGCTTGATGTCGGCACCGGCACCGGGGTTCTGGCCATCGCGCTCGGCAAGCGCTTGCGCCAGACAATCGTGGCCACTGATATCGATCCGGTCGCGGTCAGGACGGCCAGAGAGAACGCGCGGATCAACGGCGTCGGCCCGGACATCATCGCCGTGACGGCGAGCGGGCTCGATCATCCCGCGGTCGGCAAGCGCCGGCCCTACGATCTGATCGTCGCCAATATTCTTGCTGGTCCCTTGACCCAGCTTGCTCCATCCATCGGCGAGGCGGCCGAAAATGGTGCGACGATCATCCTGTCGGGCATTCTCAATCGCCAGGCAGCGCGGGTCGTTTCCGCCTATGCCCGGCAGGGCATGGCCCTTAACCGCAGGCTCGAACGCGGCGACTGGTCGACGCTGATCCTGGAAAAGCGCGGAACCCGGCAGCGGCGCTGACGCATGAGCATCGTGCGCAAACAAAAAGCGCGAGTCGGATCCTGACGGATCGGGCTCGCGCAGTGTTGCACGGATCGTGCGTGATCTTGCGCCTCGGCCGGGAGGTCTTTCGGCGGAGGCGCTGGCGCTAGAGGACGGGCGCGCGGGCCGGGATGATGATGCGCGGACCGGAGGTGCGGGTCGTAGCGTGGTCGAAACGGCAGGCGGGCGCCCAGCGCTGCCTGTCGCGGCCCGGCTGGCGGGCGTGTTCAGCGCTTGTCGGCATGATGGGAATAGGTGTCGACGGTGCTGCGGTAATTGGCGAGGGTGCGCTCCGCCTGGCGGGTCCGCGCGTCCATCATGGCGTCGAGCACGGTGCGGAGGAAGCTCTTGGACTGGCTCATGTCTGATCCTTGGGGGAAGGAATTGTCTAAAGCCTTAATCTAGTGCTTTGGCCGAGGGCGTGTTAGCCCTTCGCCTGCATGCTTGGCATGCGTCTCCTGCATGAAGGTCAGTATTTCTGTCAAAATGAGCAACTCCATTCCCCCCGCCCGTACGGCGCGGTTACAAACCTATTCCGACGCCTCCGATCCGAAGACGGTCAAGCCGCGCCTTGACGCCGTGAGGCGCGAGATGAACGCGCGCGGTCTTTCCGGCTATCTGGTGCCGCGCGGCGACATGTTCCGCGGCGAATACCTGCCAGCCCATGCCGAACGGCTGCGCTGGCTTACCAGCTTCACCGGTTCGGCCGGACTTGCCGTCATCGGTCGCGACAAGGCGGCGCTGTTCGTCGACGGGCGCTACGCCACCCAGGCGCCGCGCCAGACCGATACAAGCGCGTTCGCCGTGCTGCCGGCGGTGCAGGGCGGCTATTCCGATGCCCTGCGCGACATTGCCGGCAAGGTCGGCCCGGTCGGCTACGATCCCTGGCTGTTCTCGCCGGGCGACCTCGAAGGGCTCGCGTCCATACTCGGCACCGGCCGGCTCAAGGCCACGGACAATCTGGTCGACCTGATCTGGACCGAAGACCGCCCGGCACCGCCTGAGGCCCCGGTCGAGCTTTTGGGAGACAATCGTGCCGGCAAGTCGCGTCGGCAAAAGCTCGGCGAACTGCGCAACACCATCTTCGAAGCCGGTGCCGACGCGCTGCTGATCACCCTGCCCGAATCGGTCAACTGGCTGATGAACATGCGCGGCCGCGACGTGCCGCACACGCCCTTCGCTCTCAGCCTCGCGCTGGTGCCGACCGAGGGCCGACCGACCCTTTTCATTGACATCAGCAAGATCGGCGCCGATGCGGCGGCTTTGGGCGCGGACACGGATTTTGCCCCGATCGAGTCATTGCCCGACCATCTCGTGCGTCTCGGCACCAACAAAAAAACCGTATGGACCGATGCCGGCAGCGCCCCGTCGATCCTGGTTTCGACCCTCAGGGACAGCGGCGCCAGTCTGGTCGAGAAGCGCGATCCCGTCCTCGACCTCAAGTCGCGCAAGAACGACGCCGAAATCTCCGGCATACGCGATGCCCATCGCCGCGACGGCGTCGCCATGGCGAAGTTCCTGTGCTGGCTCGACGGCGTCGCCGGCTCGGCCGGACTGACCGAAATCGACGTGGTCGAGCGGCTTGAAGCCTTCCGGCGCGAGGACGAGACGCTGGTCGACATCAGCTTCGACACCATCTGCGGCTCCGGTCCGAACGGCGCCATCATGCATTATCGCGTCACCGAGACCTCGAACCGCACGCTCGTGCCGGGCGAGTTGCTGCTGGTGGACAGCGGCGCCCAATATCTTTCCGGCACCACCGACATCACGCGCACCGTCGCGACCGGGCCGGTCGCGCCCGAGCACAAGGACCGCAATACCCGCGTCCTCAAGGGCATGATCGCCATTTCGCGCCTCAAGTTCCCGCTCGGCACGACCGGCGCCCAGATCGATGCCTTCGCGCGCCATCCGCTCTGGGAGATCGGCGAGAACTTCGCCCACGGCACCGGCCACGGTGTCGGCGCCTTCCTGAGCGTTCACGAAGGCCCAATCGGCATCGCGCCGCGCTATCATGTGCCCTTTGCCCCCGGCAATGTGGTTTCCAACGAGCCGGGCTTCTATCTCGAGGACGGCTACGGCATCCGCATCGAGAACCTCGTCCACGTCGTCGCGGCAACGGAACCGCGCTTTTTGTGCTTCGAGACGCTGACGCTGGCGCCCATAGACACGCGCCTGATCGCGATGGCGATGCTGACCATCGAGGAACGCGACTGGCTCAACGCCTATCACGCGCGGGTTCTGAGCGAGATCGGCCCGGCACTCGATGCCGAAACAAGGGGCTGGCTGGAAAAGGCGACGGCGGCGGTGTAGAGCCCGGGCAGCGGCCCAATCCGTCGCGTCATTGCGAGGAGCGCAGCGACGCGGCAATCCAGGAGTTGGCAAGCGCCGTCGCTGATAGCCCTCTGGATTGCCGCGCGCCCCATGGGCGCTCGCAATGACGGCGGCGAGGCCCTGCCCTACCCCTCGCCGACGAGCGCTAACCAGGCGTCCTCGTCGATGACCTCTATGCCGAGTTGCTCGGCCTGCTTGAGCTTCGACCCAGCACCTGGCCCGGCGACGACGAGGTCGGTGTTGGCCGAGACCGACCCGGCGACCTTGGCGCCGAGCCGTTCGGCCTTGGCCTTGGCCTCGGAACGGGTCAGCTTTTCGAGTGTGCCGGTGAAGACCACGGTCTTGCCAGCGACCCGAGACCCGGCGGTGTCTGGCGCTTCCTCGGCGACCACTTCCAGATGAGCGACGAGCCGGTTGATGGACGCTCTTTCGGCCTGCTGCGCGAAGGCGGCGACGAGCGCTACGCCGACCGTGTCGCCGATGCCCTCGATACCGGTCAGTTCGTCCCAGGCGCCGCGCGATTGAACCGATACCGCCGGTTCGGCGGCCCATGCGGCGGCGCGCACCGGCTTGATCCTCGCCTTGCGGGCATCGTCGGCGGCGCGGGCGCGTTCGACCAGCACGGCGGCCTCGGCTTCGAGATGCCGCTCCATGGCCGGATAGGCTTGGTCCAGGGCGGCGAGCAATGCCCGCCAGTTGCCGTAGTGCCGCGCCAGATCGGCGGAGACCACCTCGCCGACATGGCGGATGCCGAGCGCGAAGATCAAGCGGCGCAAATCGATGGTCTGGCGGGCGTCGATGGCGTCGAACAGCTTTTCGGCCGATTTCTCGCCCCAGCCGTCCTTGTCCTGCAATTGCTGCGCCGTGCCCGGACCGTGGCGGTCCCTGAGAGTGAAGATATCGGCCGGCTCGTCGATCCAGCCATCGGCATGGAACTGCTCGACTTGCTTGGAACCCAGGCCCTCAATGTCGAAGGCGGCGCGCGAGACGAAATGCCTGAGCTTTTCGACCGCTTGGGCCGGGCAGATGAGCCCGCCCGAACAACGCCGGACACTGTCGCCCTCCTCGCGGATCGCCTCGGAACCGCATTCGGGGCATATGTGTGGAAACTGGAAGGGCGCCGACCCTGCCGGCCGCCTGTCGAGGTCGACATCGGCCACTTTCGGGATGACGTCGCCGGCGCGATAGACCTGTACCCAGTCGCCGACGCGGATGTCCTTGCCGCCGCGGATCGGGTTGCCCTCGTTGTCGCGGCCGGCAATGTAGTCCTCGTTGTGCAGCGTCGCATTGGAGACGACGACGCCGCCGACCGTCACCGGCTTGAGGCGCGCCACCGGGCTCAGGGCGCCGGTGCGGCCGACCTGGATGTCGATGGCTTCGAGCTCGGTCCAGGCCAGTTCGGCCGGGAACTTGTGGGCGATGGCCCAGCGTGGCGCCCGCGCCACGTAGCCCCAGCGCTCTTGCAGGCGCAGATCGTCGAGCTTGTAGACGACGCCATCGATGTCGTAGCCGAGCGTGGCGCGCCGGGATTCGATCAGATGGTAGTGCGCCAGCATCTCCTCGACGTTCATGCAGAGCTTGAAGTGCGGGTTGATCGTGAAGCCCCATTCGCCGAGTTTCTGCACCGCCTCGAACTGCGTTTCGGCAAACCTTTCCGAGACATGGCCCCAGGCATAGGCGAAGAACTTCAAATTGCGCTTTGCCGTCACCGACGGATCGAGCTGCCTCAGAGAACCCGCCGCCGTGTTGCGCGGATTGACATAGACCTGGCCGCCCTCCGCCGCCGAACGCGCGTTCAGCGCCCTGAACTCGGCATGCGACATGTAGACCTCGCCCCTCACCTCGATGACATCCGGCCAGCCACTGCCGGCCAGTTGGTCGGGGATCTCGGCGATGGTTCTGAGATTGGCGGTGATGTCCTCGCCGACAGCCCCGTCGCCGCGCGTGGCGCCGCGCACGAACCTGCCCTTCTCGTAGCGCAGCGAGGCCGACAGGCCATCGATCTTCGGCTCGGCGGTGAAGGCGAGCCTGAGGCCAGCCTCGCGCTCGAAGAACTTCTTGCCGCGCGCCACGAAGTCCTCGACATCGGAATCCTCGAAGGCGTTGGCGAGCGATAGCATCGGCACCTGATGAATGACCTTGGCGAAGCCTTCGGCCGGCGCCGAACCGACCTTTTCGGAAAGGGAATCGGCCCGCCTGAGATCGGGAAACGCCGCCTCGATGGCAAGGTAGCGGCGCTTGAGCGCGTCGTAATCGGCGTCGGAGAGTTCGGGATTGTCCTTTTCGAAATAGGCGGCATCGGCGGCGCTCAGCAGTTCATGCAGCCGTTGGTATTCGGCCCGGGCCGCGCTTTCGCTCAGGCCGGCGACGTCGCGCTCGGTATCGGCCATCAGTGGACCTCGGACAACAGCCGCCCGGCGGCGGCGCGGGCTTCGTCGGTGATGCGGGCACCAGCGAGCATGCGGGCCAGTTCCTCGTTGCGCGCCGCGCCGGCGAGCGGCTTGACATGGGTGCGCATGAAGGCGCCCTCCTCGACCGCCTGCTTTTCGATGAGCAGATGCTGACGGGCCCTGGCAGCATCCTGCGGCGCGTGCGTCACCGAGATGACCTGCACCCTGTCGGCGAGCCGCCCCAGCCGCCGCCCGATGGCGTCGGCCACGGCGCCGCCGACGCCGGTGTCGATCTCGTCGAAGATCAGGACGGGCGCCGAGCCGCGATCGGCCAAAACGACCTTCAATGCCAAAAGGAAACGCGACAGCTCGCCGCCCGAGGCGACCTTCATGATCGGGCCGGGCTTGGTGCCCGGATTGGTCTGGACGTGGAACGCCGCCTGGTCGAAGCCCGATACGGCGACGCGCGTGTCGTCGCTGTCGAGATCGACGATGAAGCGGGCCGCCGCGAGCTTGAGGTCGGGCAGTTCCTTCTCGACGGCCCTGGTCATGTCCCTGGCGGCCTTGTGCCGCGCCTTGCTGAGGGCGGCGGCGGCCTTCACATAGGCGGCACGGGCCGCTTGCGCCGCCCGTTCCAGCGCCGCCAGTTCCTCGGCGCCGCTTTCGAGCGCGGCGAGGTCGGCGCGGTAGCGGTCGAGCACGGCGGGAAGCGCGCTCGGCTCGACCTGATGCTTGCGGGCGGCGGCGCGGATGGCGAACAGCCGTTCCTCCACCCTTTCAAGCTCCTGCGGATCAAAATCCATTTCCCGCTTGAGCGTTTCCAGCGCCTCGTGGGCGTGGTCGAGCGCGACGAGGGTTTGATCGAGCGCCTCGATGACGCGGCCGAACAGACCTTCGCTGCCCTTGCGTTCGAGGCGGCGCATCAGGGTGGCGAGCACCGGACCGGGCGCCGTTGATCCGTTCAGCACCTCGTCGGCGTCGCGGACGTCGTCGGCGGACTTCTCGATGCTCATCAGGTGCTGGCGGCGCCCGCTGAGCGCTTCCTCCTCGCCCGGTTCCGGCGCCAGTTCCGTGAGCTCGGCGACGACGTGGCGGGCATAATCCTCGTCGCGCTGGGCGCGTTCGACGCGCTGGCGCTGGCGGTCGACCGCGGCCTCGGCGTCGGTAAGGGCGCGCCAGGCCGCGGCAGTGGCATCGAGCTCGCCCGCATGGCCGCCATAGGCGTCGAGCAGGGCGCGATGGCTTGCGGTGTCGACAAGGGCACGGTCGGCGTGCTGGCCGTGGATTTCGACGGCCAGCGCACCCGCCTCGTGCAAGAGGCTCGCCGACACCGGATTGTCGTTGATGAAGGCGCGGGTGCGGCCGTCGGCATATTGCACGCGCCTCAGGATCACTTCCTCGTCGTCGGGGATCTCGTTCCGCCGGAGCAGCATCCGCACCGGATGGTCGGGCGCCAGGTGGAAGACGGCGGTGACCTGGCCGCTGTCGACACCGGCGCGGACCAGCGCCTGGTCGCCGCGCCCGCCGAGCGCCAGCGCCAGGGCGTCGAGCAGGATCGACTTGCCGGCGCCGGTCTCGCCAGTCAAGACCGTCAGTCCGGCATCGAGCGCGATGTCGAGCTGGTCGATCAGGACGATGTTGCGAACCGACAATGTGCCGAGCATGGCGCACTCCGACGCGGGGGGCGAAGATTCGAAAAGGTGCCCGAGAGCAAGGTTTGAGGCAAGACCCGGCGCGTCCGTGACGGCATTGGCAACCGGTTTTGTGCCAGGCCGGCGCCGGATGCGGCATTGCGCGGAAAAAGGCGGCGCGGATGCCGCCGTTTCACCGGCCGGGACGCCCGGATCTAGCCCTGCGCGCTTTCGGCGATCCAGTTGCCGGAGACGATTTCCGGGGTCAGGCCCTGTTTCTGCAGCTGTTCGTAGGCCGACTTGTACCACTCGCTCGTGGGGTAGTTGTGGCCGAGTATGGCGGCGGCGGTGCGCGCCTCGCTGACCAGTCCGAGGACGAGATAGCTCTCGGTCAGGCGGAAGAGCGCCTCCTCGATTTGCGTCGTCGTCTGGTATTTCTCGACAACGACCCGGAAGCGGTTGATCGCCGCCAGATGCTGTCCATTGCCCTGATAGTAGCGGCCGACCGACATCTCCTTGCCGGCGAGCTGGTCGCGGGCGGTGCGGATGCTCTCGCGCGCATCCTCGACATATTTCGAATCCGGGAAGCTCGAAACCAAGAGGTTGAGCGTATCGATCGCATCGCTCGCCACCTGCTGATCGCGGGTAATGTCCTTGATCTGGAAAAAGTAGGATGTTCCCTTGAGATAAAGGATGTAGGGGACTTCCTGCGAGGTCGGATAAAGCGCCAGATAGCGGTCGGCGCCGAGCACGGCTTCCGGAAACTTGCCGCGACGGAAATTGATGTAGACCGTCATCAGCTTGGCCTTTTCGGCATATTCCGAATAGGGGTGCTGGCGTTCGAGCTTCAAAAGCGTGTCGAGCGCGTTGGAGTAGAACTTGCGGTCGATGTCGGTGAGCGCGGTCTGGTAGAGCGTCTCGGGCGGGATGATCTCTTCTTCCTTGATCTTGGGCGGACCGAACAGATTGAAGCCCGAACACCCTGCAAGCCCGAGCGCCAGCGCGATCACAAATACGCTTTGGATGAGAGTACGGGCCACACCCGCTTTGACGCCAGCTATCACGACAAGACCCGTTCCGTTACCCGTTACCGCCGGCTAGTCCCGAATTGGTTCCAAACTAAGGCGATCTTGTCTAGCCTTTTTGCCGCCGCGGGACCAGCCCGGAAGACCGGGCAGGAAAAGCCGCTTAGAAACGAAGCGAACCACGTCCTCTGGTCCGGCGCGCCGACCGGAAACCGCGCATTTGCGCCCGTTTAGCCGACGGAGCGCAGATAGGCGTCGACGCGCAGGTCGGTGGGCAGATCCTCGAGCGCCTCGAAGGCCAGCGGCAATTCGTCCGCCGCCACGACCTCGTAATTCGCCTGGCTGGCGAACAACGATTGCAGCACCAGGGAATTGAGCTTGTGACCGCCCTTGTAGCTGCGGAAACGGCCGTAGATCGGCAGGCCGCCAAGGGCGAGGTCGCCGACCGCGTCGAGAAGCTTGTGGCGGACAAATTCGTCCTCGTACCTTAGGCCGTGCGGATTGATGACCTGATCGTTCTCGACCAGGATCGAATTCTCGAGCGACGAGCCGAGCGCATAGCCGGCCTGCTGCAGCGCCGTGCGGTGGTGGGCGAAACCGAAGGTGCGGGCACCGGCGACGCGTTCGTCGTAGAGCTTGGGGCTCCAGTTGAAGATCATGCGCTGGCGGCCGATGGCCGGGCTGTCGAAATCGATCTCGAGATCGAGCACGCGTCCGTTATAGGGCTCCAGCGCCGCGAAGGCGTCGTCGTTCCTGACCGTGACGGCGCGCTTGACCTTCAGGAACCGCTTGATCTGCGGCTGTATCGTAACGCCGACCTTCTTGATCGCCTTGACGAAAGGCAGCGCGCTGCCGTCCAGGATCGGGCATTCGGTGTTGGTGATGGTCAGGTGAGCGTTGTCGACGCCGAGCCCGCTCAGGGCCGAGACGACATGCTCCACCGTCTCCACATCGGTGCTCTCGCCGATGTCGATCGTGGTGCACAGCGTCGTGCGCGTGATACGCGAAAAGTGGATGCTGACGGGGCCGACATAGCGTCCGTCCTCATATTCGCGCGTAATGGTGAAGCCATTGTCAGGTGCCGCCGGCTCGATGACCAGCGATACAGGCAAACCGGAATGCACACCAAATCCGTCGAAAGAAACCCTGTCGGCCAGTGTGCACTGCCGCATTGCCATACGCTGCATACCCATTCCCCCGAACGGCGCTTGCCCTATACGTCAACTGAACATAAAAAAGCCCGGTGCAAAAGAGGCATCCGGGCTTTCTTTCAGCTAATTCGAGCTTTGGCTAGCCGTGCTTGCGCAAGAAGGCCGGAATCTCGAGGTGTTCTTTGGTGGGGTGTTGCACGTTTGCACGTCCGTGCAAGTCGAGGTCGCCCTGCGCACCGTGTTCCGGGCTCTGACCCATGGGTTTGGGGTGCCCCTGTTCGATTGCGACTCGCGCCGCGGCGTCGTCCGCGGCCGGCGATTCGGCAGTGGGTTCCCGGCGCATCTCGGGTCGGGCGGTCTCGGTTTCGAGGTTCAGTCCGACATTGGAGGCGAGACGCTTGAACAGGGCCCTTGCATTGCTGGGTTCCTGGCGCGGCGCCGGCTGGCCGATGCTCTGGCGGGCGATCGGGGGAAACTCCTCCATGCGCGGCATGCGGCGCTGAACGTCCGGACGTTCGGTATGCTGGGGCACATAGGCCTTCGGCATCGGCCGCTCTTCCCGCTTCGGCGCGTCTTCGAGCGCCATATCGCTGGTTCCCACCGGCGTATAGGGCTCGACGGTGACGCCGTCCGAACGGCTCGGGCCCAGATCGGACATGTCGAGGCCGGTCGCCTCGATGGCCTTGGAAAGCGCAGCTTCCACCTCGGCGTCGAAATCGGACGATTTAAGCGCCGGCCGTGCCGGTGCCGGCTGTTGGGCCGGCCTTAACATGGCTGGGCGGGCCGGCGCCCGTTCGATCGGGTCCATCGCCTGCACCATCATCGCCTCGGTGCCGGTGGCAACGACCGACACGCGGATGATGCCGTCCAGCGTATCGTCGAAGGTGGCGCCAAGAATGATGTTGGCGTCGGCATCGACCTCCTGCCGGATGCGGCTCGCCGCCTCGTCGACTTCGTAAAGGGTGAGGTCGGAACCACCGGTGATCGAGATCAAAAGGCCGCGCGCGCCCTGCATCGACACATCGTCGAGCAGCGGATTGGCGATGGCCGCTTCGGCGGCATGGCGGGCGCGGTCCTCGCCGGAGGCCTCGCCGGTGCCCATCATCGCCTTGCCCATGCCGCGCATGACGGCGCGCACGTCGGCGAAATCGAGATTGATCAGCCCTTCCTTGGTCATCAGGTCGGTGATGCAGGCGACACCCGAATAGAGCACCTCGTCAGCCATCGAGAAGGCATCGGCGAAGGTGGTCTTCTCGTTGGCGACGCGGAACAGGTTCTGGTTCGGGATGACGATCAGCGTATCGACATGGCGGTGCAGTTCGTCGATGCCCTCGTCAGCCAGCCGCATGCGGCGATTGCCTTCGAACTGGAACGGCTTGGTGACGACGCCCACCGTGAGGATACCTTGCTCGCGTGCGGCGCGCGCAACGACCGGAGCCGCGCCGGTGCCGGTGCCGCCGCCCATGCCGGCGGTGATGAACACCATGTGCGACCCGGAAAGGTGATCGTTGATCTCGTCGAAACTCTCTTCGGCCGCCGCCCGGCCGACTTCGGGATGGGAACCCGCTCCCAGGCCTTCGGTCACCCCGACGCCGAGCTGGATGATCCGTTCCGCCTTTGAGAGTGCCAGCGCCTGGGCGTCCGTGTTGGCGACGACGAAATCAACACCTATCAACCCGGAATTGATCATGTTGTTGACGGCGTTTCCGCCAGCCCCGCCTACCCCGAACACCGTGATGCGCGGCTTAAGCTCTTTGATGTCGGGAAAGGAGAGGATGATCGTCATCGCGAACCCTTTCTGGGCAACTCAATTTCGAGTTCCGGGCAACTCAATTCAAAAACAATCTATGCCGGCATTCGTTAATCGAGAGCTAACACTTGTACCCATCCCGTTAACGCCGCCGCAATTTGCGACACAAGGAACGCTGCTTAACCTGCTGTTATCCATAAGGTTCGGGATAGTTGAGCATTCGTGGCAGCTTCTAAGCGGCGAAACCGGTCAAAGCGCGGAGCGCAACCAGTTGCCGACGCGGGCGAAATAGCCGTTCGTGCCCGTGAGTCGGACCGCGGCGCGGGGGGCGGCGAACTCGTTGAAACAGATCTGGGGGTAGACCAGCATGCCAGAAACGGCGGCGAAAGCCGGCCCCTTGGCGATCTCGGGCACATGCGAAAGCCCAACCGGCCGGCCGACGCGGACATTGCGGGCGATGACGCGGCGGGCGAGTTCGCCGAGACCGGTCAATTCGCTGCCGCCGCCGGTGAGGGTAAAGCGCCGTCCGCAGACGTCCATCATGCCGGTCGCCTGCAGCCGGTCGCGGATCGCCTCGAGGATTTCCTCGGCGCGGGGCCGGACAATTCGGGTCAGCATGGCGCGGGTGATCTGGGTCGGAGCCTCATCGGCCGAGACGCCGACCGGCACGACGGGAATGAGCTCGCGTTCGTCCTCGCGCCCGGGCAGGACGCTGGCATAAAGCACCTTCAATCGCTCGGCATCGACGACGCTGACCGAGAGCTGGCGGGCAATGTCGAGGGTAATGTGATGGCCGCCGATGGCGAGGGCATCGACATAGACCAGTCCGCCTTCGCTGAATACCGCCACCGAGGTCGTAGCGCCGCCGAAATCGATGACCGCCGTGCCGAGCCGCGCCTCGTCGTCGACCAGCGATGAAAGCCCGGCGGCATAGGGTGTCGCCACCAGCGCCTCGACCTGGAGATGGGCGCGGTTCACCGCCAGTTCGATATTGCGCATGGCGAGCGTTTCGGCCGAAACGACCGCCACCTCGACGCCGAGCTTTTCGCCGACCATGCCGCGCGGATCGGCAATGCCGCGCTGGCCGTCGAGCGAATAGCCGATCGGCATGGCGTGAACGATCGAGCGCTCGTCGCGGACGCTGCGCTCGTTGACGGCCTTGAGCACGCGACTGAGGTCGTCCGGCTCGACCTCGTGCCCGGCCAGCGACACCGAGGCGGTGAAGGTCTCGGCCGCCAGGCGCCCGGCGGTGATGTTGACGATGACGGACTGGGCGGTGACGCCGGCCTCGCGCTCGGCCATGGACACGACGTTGCGAATGGAACGTTCGGCCCGTTCGAGATCGGAGACGATGCCGGACTTGATGCCGTCGGACTGGCCGTAACCGAAACCGATGACCTCGATGGCGTGGCTGCGCCCCTTGAGTGCCCTGCCTTCGGCGCGCGGGGTCAGCCGGGCGATCATGCAGCACATCTTGGTCGAGCCGATGTCGAGCACGACGACGAGGCTCGAACGGCCGGGTTGGACGGGTTTCAGGCGGGCGGTCATGGCATCGGCGATCATGAAGGATCAAACACTCAGTTGGACGGGGCGGCGTCTTCTTGCTGGTTTACGCGCACCAGGACGCGGTCGGGCACGCGCAGATCGATCAGGCTCAGGTCGCGCGCCAGAATGGCGTGGTCTTGTTCGAGCGCCCCGAGGCGGCGGAGCGCGTAAGTGATGCCGGTTTCGGGCAGCTGCACCCTCAGACCCGTATCGTAGAGCAGGTCCCAGCGGCGATCACCGATGCGGCTCAGGGCGATGGCGCCGTCGGCCAGCGCCGGATAAAGCGACAGGGCCCGGATGATCGGGGCGGCATCGTCGGCGGCGCCCTCGCCGATAACGAGCGGCAGGTCGGCGTCGCGTCCCGCCGGCGCGGCCGCAAGCCTTGTGCCGGCGGCGTCGACCAGCCAGGTCTTGCCGTCGACCGTCCAGCGGGCGATGGGTTGTTTTTCGGTGACCGAGATCACCAGCCGGTCGGGATAGGCCTTGGCGATGCTGGCATCGGCGACGGCCGGCAGCGCCAGAATGCGGTTGCGCGCCGCTTCGGCATCGAACGCCAGCAACGACGTCTTCGGCCCGATGGCGAGTGTGTCGAGGATGGTGGTCTCCGCCGTCAGCGCCTGCCCGGCGATGTCTATGGCCGAAATGCCGAAGCCGGCCGAAGCCAGGCCGGTCGACGCGGCCTCGGCGATCGCGGCGCCGGCCGAATAGATCTGGTGGCGCGTCTGGACACCGCCGGCAACCAGCAGCGCGGCAAGGGCGACAACGCCCAGCCGGATGGCCAGCGGTCGGTGCAGCACCAGGGCGCGCTCGGCGGCATCGAAGACCGGCAAGCGCTTTTGTCGGACGACGAGCGGGCCGCCATAGGGCGCGGCGATCGAAAGGCTGGCGGACAGCACGGCGGCGGCCGGACGGCCTAGACCACTTTCCCGCAACTGGCGTCCTGTACTAACCAACGCAACAACTCACCGAAGGAATGCCCTGCCCGCGCGGCAATCTGAGAGAGGGGAGCGGTCCTGCCGAGGTCCGGAAGCGGATCGAGGCCGAGCACGACCGGAGTGCCGGCCGCCTGCCTGTCATCGTACCGGAGCGCCAGAGCCGTTACCCCGCGACACCCGAGAGCGCCATGCCCCCTCAATGCCAGTCTCATGCATTCCTCGTAAATTTTCGGTGAAATAGGCGCAGGAATTAAGATTTCGTTCGCCGTGCCGCCGCGGCGGTCGGTCAACGCCGCGACGCCGATGGCGACATCGCCCATGACGAAGGCGAGAAGAGTCATGCCGGGCACGAAGCGCTCGACCATCATGGGTTCGCCACCCCCCGACGCGCGGCCGCGCAGGCCCTCGGGCAGCGCCTCCCCGGCGTGGCGCACCAGGATCGCCGCGCCGCCCCTGCCGGCGAAACGCGGCTTGACGACATAGGGCGGCGGCAGAACATGGGTTCGGACGATTTCGGCGCCGTCGGCGAGCACATGGTCGGTCACCGGCAGGCCGGCCGACTTGAACACGAGCTTCAGGAGATGGCGGTCGGCGGCGAGCGCCGTCGCGGCGATGCCGGAATGGGTGTAGGCCAGGCCGAGCGTTTCGCAGACCCCCTGCACCCGCCCGTCGTTGTCCTTCGGGTCGAGCCCGGCAATCAGGACCGCATCGGGCGCGAGATCCGAAAGGCGCGTCGCAAGACTGTCGCCGGTCGCGACCGGCGTGACGCTGAAACCCTCGGCTTCGAGCGTTTCGGCGATATCGGTGGATGTGGCAGCAGTCCTGCCGCCGCAAACGAGCGCAACGTGACCGGCGGCGCTCACGCAATCCCCGAAAAAACATCACCGTCGAGGAATTCGCGAACCTCGCGGCCTGGCGCGAAGCGGCCGATGCGGCGGATTTCCCAGTCGAGTTCGACGCCGGAATTATCACGTACCCGGTTCCTGACCGTCTCGCCGAGTAGTTCGATGTCGTAGGCGCTGGCGTCGCCGAGGTTGAGCAGGAAATTGCAGTGCAGTTCCGAGACCTGGGCATTGCCGATCATGAGGCCCCGGCAGCCGGCGGCGTCGATCAGCTTCCAGCTCGAATGACCCTCGGGATTCTTGAAGGTCGATCCGCCGGTACGCGACTTGACCGGCTGGCTCGCTTCGCGCGTCTCGGTGATTTGCTTCATCCGCTCCTTGATCGCCTCTGCATCGCCGGGCAGGCCCTGATAGACGGCCGAGGTGAAGACCACCCCTGCGGGCGCCTCGGAATGGCGATAGCGATAGCCCATCTCGACATTGGTTCGGGTGACGATCACGCCATTGCGGTCGACACCCCGCAATTCGACCATGCGGTCGCGCGTCTCGGTGCCGTAGCAGCCGGCATTCATGTAGAGCGCCCCGCCGATGCCGCCGGGGATGCCGCGATAAAAGGTCAGCCCGTCGATGCCGGCCTCGGCGGCGGCGGTCGCGACCTTGACATCGGGCAGAGCGCAACCGACCCGCAACCTGTGGCCGTCCATGACCTCGATGGCCCCGAACCCCTTGGCGGACAGGCGGATGACGACGCCCTCGAGCCCGCCCTCACGCACCAGTAGGTTGGAACCCAGACCGATGACGGTGACCTTGATGTCGCGCGGCAGGTTCTTGAGGAAGACCTGCAGGTCGGCCTCGTCGGCCGGCTGGAAATAGAGCTGCGCCGGCCCGCCGACGCGAAACCAGGTGATCTCGGAAAGGAGCTGGTTGGGGATCAGCCGCCCGCGGACCTCGTCGATCCACGGCTTGAACGCCGGCAGGAGATCGGGCCAGCTCATGCGTTTTCCGCCTCGACGCCGAGCACGGCCGCCAGTTCCTGCGGCAGGGCAGCGGCCCATTGGGTGATGTTGCCGGCACCGAGGCAAACGACATAGTCGCCGTCGGCGACACGGTCCTTCAACAGCGGCGCGATGTCCTCCGGACCGGAGATGGTACGGGCGTCGCGATGGCCGCGGGCGCGGATGCGATTGACCAGTTCCTCGTGGGTCACGCCCTCGATCGGCTGTTCGCCGGCCGCATAGACCGGGGCGACCAGAACCGTGTCGGCATCGTTGAAACAGGTGGCGAACTCGTCGAACAGATTGTTGAGGCGCGAATAGCGGTGCGGCTGGACCACGGCGACGACGTCGCGCCGCGCCGAGGACCGCGCCGCCTTGAGGACCGAGGCGATCTCGACCGGGTGGTGGCCGTAGTCGTCGATCACCGTAATGCCGTTGACCACGCCGGTGCGGGTGAAGCGGCGCTTGACGCCGGCGAACTTCTTCAATCCGGTGCGGATCGCTTCGGCACTGATCTTGAGCTGGTCGGCTACGGCGATGGCGGCGGCGGCATTAAGAACGTTGTGCAGGCCCGGCATGGGCAGTTCGAGACTGTCGATGCGGTGCACGGCGCCGCTCACGCGGTCGCGGATGACAATGTCGAAAAAGGACGACCCGTTCTGGGCTTCCAGATTGATTATGCGCACGTCGGCCTGCGGATTGATGCCGTAGGTGATGACATGGCGGTCGACGATCTCGCCGACCAGCGCCTGCACCTCGGGATGATCGAGGCACATCACCGCGAAGCCATAGAATGGCACGTTCTCGACAAAGTTGACGAAGGCCTTCCGGACGGCGTCGAAGTCCTTGTAGTGGTCGAGATGCTCGGGATCGATATTGGTGACGACGGCAACGTCGGCCGGCAGCTTGACGAAGGTGCCGTCGGACTCGTCGGCCTCGACCACCATCCATTCGCCCCTGCCCTCGCGGGCATTGGTGCCATAGGCGTTGATGATGCCGCCATTGATGACGGTCGGGTCGAGCCCGCCGGCATCGAGCAGGGCCGAAATCAGCGAGGTGGTCGTGGTCTTGCCATGGGTGCCGCCGATGGCAATGGCGTTCTTGAACCGCATGATCTCGGCGAGCATCTCGGCGCGCCGGACGATCGGCAGCCCCTGGGCGCGCGCGGCGGTCAGCTCGGGATTGTTCTTCCTGATGGCGGAGGAGACGACGACGACGGCGGCGTCCTTGAGGTTTTCGGCCTTCTGGCCGATCTCGACGCCGATGCCCATTGCGATCAGGCGCTGAACGTTGGGATTGGCGGCCAAATCGGAACCGCGAACCGTATAGCCCTGGCCATGCAGGATCTCGGCGATCCCGCTCATACCGATGCCTCCGATGCCGATGAAGTGCACCGGACCGATATCGCGCGGCATTTTCATTTTGTCTGAAGTCCCCCGGAGTGTGGCACGCGGCCTGCCGCGATCGTCTCGGCCAGATCGGCCAGGCGGGCGACGGCGTCGGGTCTTCCCTCGGCCTTCGCCGCCCGTGCCGCCGCCTGCAATTGGTCCGGGGCGTTGAACAGGTCTTCAAGCCGATTGGCAAGAGATTGCGGTGAAATATTGACTTGTTCGATCAGCCAGCCGGCCCCGGCGCGTTCGAATTCGCCGGCATTGGCCTTCTGGTCGGCATCGATCGATCCCGGCAGCGGCACGAAAAGCGCCGGCACGCCGAGCACGCCGAGTTCGGCGACGCTCGAGGCGCCCGAGCGGCAGATGACGAGATGGGCGGCGATCATGCGTTCGGGCAGGTCGGAAAAGAAGCTTTCGAGCGTCACGTCGACCTTGAGGTCGCGATAGACCGCCGCGACGCGGTCGAGGTCCTCGGGCCGGCACTGCTGGACGATGTCGAGGCGCAGACGCGTCGGTTCGGGCAGAAGCGCGATGGCCGGCGGCACCAGATCGGAAAAGGCGCGGGCGCCCTGGGAACCGCCAAAGACCAGCAGCCGGAGCCGCCCACCCGCTTCTGGCGGTGCGTAGCGTCGCGCGGCGGCAATTTCGCGCACGCGGTCGCGGGCCGGGTTGCCGGTCAGAACGGTGCGGGCGGCATAGGCGGCGGCGTGCCTTGTCTCGGCAAAACTCAGGGCGATGGCGCGAGCAAAGCGCGCCAGGGCGCGGTTGGCGCGGCCCATGACGGCGTTCTGCTCGTGCAGCACGCCGGGCTGGTGCCGAAGCGCCGCCGCGACGAAAGGCGGAAAGACCGGATAGCCGCCGAAGCCGACAACGGCGTCGGGCCGGATGCGGCCGAGCTTTTGCAAGGCGACGGCGATGCCCCACGCGATGCGGAAGCCTGCGGCGGCGAATTTGAGCGGATTGCCGAGCGACGGGGTCGCCGAGGGCACGATGTGGATTTCGCGCGCCGGGAAATGGCCGCCATAGCTCTCGACGCGGTGGTCGGTCATCAGGTGGATGACATGGCCGCGCCGGCGCAATTCCTCGGCCAGGGCCATGGCCGGAAACAGATGGCCGCCGGTGCCTCCGGCCATGAGAACAAAAAGTGCCATGTCGAGCCGAAAAGACCTAGGTCGGTTGTCCGAGGGCGCTTCGATAGGCCGGCAAGCCGGTGGCGATCTGCTCCTCGGGGCGCTTGCGCATCAGGCCGAGCATCATGCCCATTCCGACGGCAACCGCAAGCATGGAGGTGCCGCCATAGGAAACGAAGGGCAGCGTCATGCCCTTGGGTGGAATCAAATTGACATTGACCATCAGGTTGATGGCCGACTGCATGCCGAACTGGCTGGCCAGCGCCGCCACGGCCATGCGGGCGAACAGGTCGTTCTGCTGCACGGCGCCGCGCAGCGACCGCAAGGCGACAAAGCCGATCAGGGCGACGAGCAGCAGGCAGAACAGGATGCCGAATTCGCCGGCGGCGGCCGAAAACACGTAGTCGGCATGGGCGTCAGGCAGGTAGCGCTTGGTGATCGCCTCGCCTGGCCCGCGCCCGAGCCAGCCGCCTTCGAGGATCGAGCCGATGGCCTTTTCCACCTGATAGACGCCGCTGTCGGCCTGGTTGAGGAAGGCGTCGATGCGTTCGGTGACATGCGGGAAGAACAGATAGGCGCCATAAGCGCCGCCGAGCCCGATGGCGGCCAGGCCGAAAATGACCCACCACGATATCCCGGACAGGAACAAAAGCACGCCCCAGGTGAAAACGACGAGCGCCGTCTGCCCGACATCGGGCTGGCGCAGCAGCATGGCGACGATCACGGCGAGCAGCACGGTGGCGATCTGCCAGCCCGGCATGTCGCGCCTGACCATCCATTCGGAAAAAAGCCAAGCCGCCACCACGGCGAAGGCGGGCTTGACCGCCTCGGACGGCTGGAAGGAATAGCCGAAAAGCGACAGCCAGCGCCGCGCCCCCTTGATCTCCTCGCCGAATTGCAGCGTCGCCAGCAACAGCACCAGCGATCCCGCCAGCATGGCAATGGCGAGGACGCGGATCAGCCGGTGCGGTAAAACCGACACGGCGATCATCAGCATGCCGCCGAGCACGGCGAAGGCGATCTGGCGGATGACGAAATACCAGGTGCCCCAGTCATGGGCCTCGGCCACGGCCGGGCTGGCGGCGAAGCTGAGCACGACGCCGACCCCGAGCAGCAGCAGGAACGCCCCGAGCAGACCCCGATCCACCGTCCACCACCACTCGGCGAGCGGCGTCTTGCGTTCGCGTGAGAACATCGACACAAAACCGCGCGACGGCGCGGCATCCCTTATACGCTGGGTTGTTGGTGAACGAGCCTATAGCCAAACTGGTTACCAGTTCGCTGACGGCGGCTACTCGCAATAGGCGCCGAGGGATCCGATGGCCTCGGCGGCGCCTTCGGCCGAAAAGACGACTTCGAAGACCTGGGGAAAGGGCGGCAGGGTGAAACGGACCGAGATGGTCTGACCGGCGGCGGCGATCAGTTCCCAGACCGGCACGATCGTTGCCCTGTCCGGGGTGATCAGGGTCAGAACCCCCTCGCCCGGCGCGTAGTCGACCGAGGCGAGGGCTTCGCCGCCTTTATCGCTCATGTAGAGGATCTGCCCGGTCTGGCCGCCATGCGTTTCGATCATGGTCTCGTCGGCCCTGAGGATGACCGCAAGGCCCATGCCGACGCCCCTGGTGCATTCGGTATAGATGCTCGCGGCCCCGGAAGTGTCCTTGGCGCTGACCTTGGCATATTCGAGCCCGGTCACGTCGGTTTCGATGCCATAATCCCATTGCGCCAGCGCGGGACCCGAAGAGGCGGCGACAAACAGCAGGGCCGCGGCGAGCCGTTTCAAGGTGTTCATCGTTCCTCCCCGTTCCGCCGGCCTCATGCGCGAAAGCTAACCTAGCGCAGCTTCAGCGTCGACAGCCCGATCAGGGCGAGGACCATCGAGATGATCCAGAAGCGGATGACGATCTGGCTTTCGGTCCAGCCCATATGCTCGAAATGGTGATGGATCGGAGCCATCTTGAAGATGCGCTTGCCGGTCAGGCGGAACGAGACGACCTGGACGATCACCGACACGGTTTCCAGAACGAACAATCCCCCGGTGATGGCGAGAACGACCTCGTGCTTGGTGGCAACGGCGATGGAGCCGAGGGCGCCGCCAAGAGCCAGCGAACCGGTGTCGCCCATGAAGATCTGGGCCGGGGGCGCGTTGAACCACAAAAAGCCGAGACCGGCGCCGATCAGCGCCCCGCAGGCGACCGACAATTCACCGGTGCCGGGCACATGGCTGATCAGGAGATAGTCGGCGAAATTCTGGTTGCCGACCAGATAGGCGATCAGCCCGAACACCGAGGCGACGATCATCACCGGCACGATGGCGAGGCCGTCGAGCCCATCGGTGAGATTGACCGAATTGCCGGCGGCGACGATGACGAAGGCGCCGAATATGGCAAAGAACCACCCGAGATTGACAGCCCATTCCTTGACGAAGGGCAGAAGCACCGAAGTGTTGAGCGGCGCTTCGTTGAGAGTAGACAGCCAGAAGCAGGCGATGAGCGCGATCAGCGCCTCGATGGCCATGCGGTAGCGCCCGCCGAAGCCGGCATGGCTCATGCGCTTGAGCTTGAGATAGTCGTCGTAAAAACCGATGGCGCCGAAGCTCAGGGTCACGAACAGGACGATCCAGACATAGGGATTGGTCAGGTCGGCCCATAAGAGCGTCGCGACGATGAAGCCGCTGAGAATCATCAGCCCGCCCATGGTGGGCGTGCCGGTCTTGTTCAACAGGTGGCTGGCCGGCCCGTCGGCGCGGATCGGCTGGCCCTTGCCCTGACGAATTCTCAGGGAGGCGATGATGCCCGGCCCGAAAAGGAATACGAAAAACAACGCCGTGACGACGGCGGCCCCGGTGCGGAACGTCAGGTAGCGGAAGACGTTGAGGACGCCGATATCGCCCCCGAATTGCTCAAGCAAAAACAGCATGCGACTGGCTGAAGCCCTCCACTTCCGGCACCATCAGGCGAAGCGGGCCGGTTGATTGGCGGGTGTTTGACCACAGGCCGGGCCTGATTGGCAAGCCGCAGACACGTTCATGGTTGCCGCAAATGCGTAAGATCAACCGCCTTTTCACTTCCGCTCAGGACGACAGGGCGCGCACGACCTCTTCGAAGTCGGAGAAGTGGCGCTTCTTCGTACCGACGATCTGATAGTCCTCGTGCCCCTTGCCGGCCACGAGCAGCACATCGCCGTCACCCAGTTCACCCACAGCGACGTCGATGGCTTCGGCGCGGCTGGCGATTTCCCGGGCCCTGGGCGCCGCAGCGAGGATTTCGGTGCGGATCCTGGCCGCATCCTCGGTGCGCGGATTGTCGTCGGTGACGATGACGATGTCGGCGAGCCGGCTGGCGATTTCGCCCATGATCGGACGCTTGCCCCGGTCGCGGTCGCCGCCGCAGCCGAACACGACGATGAGGCGCTTGCGGGTGAACGGACGCAGGGTCTGGAGCGCCGCCTGAAGCGCCAGCGGCTTGTGCGAATAATCGACGAACACCGCCGCGCCGCCGCGCCCGCCGGCGAGTTCGAGGCGTCCCCGGGCGCCGCGCAGGCGGTTGAGCGCGTCGATGGTCTTTGCCGGATCGGCGCCGCTCTGGATGGCGAGAGCGACCGCCATCGCGGCATTGTCGACCTGGAAACGCCCGGCCAGCGGCAGGAGGAACTCCACCGGTTCGCCGACCAGCCGTCCCCTGACCTTCTGGCCGAATCCCTGGGCCTCGACCGAGGAAATCTCGAAATAGGCGCCCTCGGTGCCGACGGTCAGAAGCGTGACGCCACGATCGAGCGCCGCGAACAGGAACGGCAGATGCTCGGGATCGTCGGTGTTGACCACGGCCGCTCCATCCGGTGCCAGAAGGTCGCGGAAGAGCCGCAACTTGGCCTCGCGGTATTCGCTCATGTCGACATGATAGTCGAGGTGATCCTGGCTGAGATTTGTGTAGCCGACAACGTTGAAACGAATGCCGTCGAGGCGGCGCTGGTCGAGCCCATGGCTCGATGCCTCCATGACGACATGCTGGACGCCGCCGGCCTCGAGCCGGTTGAGCGACTTGTGCAGGGTTTCCGGATCGGGCGTGGTCAGCGACCCGGCGGCAAGGCCCGCCGCCGTTTCGATGCCGAGCGTGCCGACGCTGGCCGCCGGGATGCCGCTGGCTTCCCACATCTGGCGCACGAAGCCGGCGACACTGGTCTTGCCGTTGGTGCCGGTCACGCCGACCAGCACCTCGGGCTGCGGATGCCACAGGCGCGCCATCGCCCGGGCGAAGGCGGCGCGCACGTCCGCCACCACCACCTGCGGCAGGGCACCGACACCCTCGACCGGACGATCGCTGACGATGACGGCGGCACCGCGCTGGGCCGCCGCCGCCGCATGGTCGGCGCCGTGCGTGACCGTTCCGGGCAGGGCGAAGAAGGCATCGCCAGCCTTGACGTTGCGGCTGTCGGCGGTCGCGCCCGCTATGGCGAGGCCTGCATGAGCGATTGTCGGATCGGTTTGGGCAAGCAGGTCCTTCAAAACGAGCGTCAAAATGTGCTGTCCTTGTCAGTCGTCACCACCGGCCGGCCAAGTTCGGGCGGAACCAGCGCCGCGTCCACCGTTGCGGCGAAATCGGGCCGGATGCCGAGCATGGGGGCCACCCGCGCAATGACGCGGCCGGTGACCTCGCCGGCGTTCCAGCCCGCCGTCACGCCCGATTGTTGGTTTTCCGGCTTGGGTTCGTCAACAAGGATGACCATTGCATAGTGCGGATCATCCACCGGGAAAGCCGAGGCGAATACGTTGAGATTGCGGTCGGCGACGTATTGGCCGTTCTCGACCTTTTCGGCGGTGCCGGTCTTACCGCCGACGCGGTAGCCGTCGGCAAGCTTGTTGGCGTGCGTGCCGGAGCCTTCCAGGGCATTGAGGCGCAGCAAATAGCGCATGCGCGCGCTCGTCTCCTGCGACACCACGCGCGTGCCGATGGCGTCGGCCTCGGCACTGGTGCGTGGGTAGAGCGTTGCCGGCTTCAAAATGCCGCCATTGACGAGGGCGGCAACGGCCTGCGCCATGTGCAGCGGCGTCACCGACAGGCCGTGGCCGAACGAGGCGGTGGCGGCGCCGACCTCGGAGAACTTTTCCGGGATGACCGAGACAATCGTTTCAGGCAGTTCCACCTTGAGGGGATCATCGAACCCCATGCGGGTCAGGAAGGCCCGGTAGTTCTCCGAACCCAGCGTCTGCATCATCTTGATCGTGCCGACATTGGACGAATACTTGTAGATTTCGGGCACCTGCAGGACACGGTGCTTGCCGTGGAAATCGTCGATCAGGTACTTGCCGAAGCGGATGCCGAAGCGGGCGTCGAAGCTGTCGGTCAGCTTGACCGCGCCGGAGTCGAGGGCGGCGGCGAACGTGATGGTCTTGAAGGTTGAACCGAGTTCGTAGCGTCCGAGGGTAATTCGATTAAAGCGCTGGTTTTTCTTGTCCAGCCAGTCTTCGGAAAAGCTTGTCGGCGCGTTGGGGTCGAAATCGGGCAGCGACACCATGGCGAGGATTTCGGCGGTGTGGACATCGATGATGACGCCGGCGGCGGAGACGGCCTGGTAGCGGGAAAGCGCGTCCTCGAGCTGGTCGCGCAGGGCGTGCTGGACCCGCATGTCGATCGACAGACTGACCGGGGACAGCTCGCGGTCGCGGGCGAAGCCGAGATCCTGCAGCAACGCCACATTGTCGCGATCGAGCCGGGCCTCGATGCCGGCCGTGCCCTTGTTGTCGATATTGACCATGCCCATGATGTGGGAGGCCTCGGTGCCGCCTGGATAGAAGCGCCGGCTCTCGGTCACGAAGTCGAGGCCGGGAATGCCGAGCCTGAGGATGTCGTCCTTCTGGGCCGGGGTGAGTTCGCGGTCGATCCACACGAAGCCCTTGTCGCGATTGAGGCGCTCGCGCAGCACGTTCTCGTCGAGGTCCGGCAAGACCGACAGGATGGCCGCAATGGCGCCTGGCTTGTCGACCATGCGGTTCGGCTCGGCATAGAGCGAGGGCACGCGGATATCGACGGCCATTTCGATGCCGTTGCGGTCGAGAATGGCGGGGCGGGTGGCGGTGATCTCGTCGAGCGCCCTGCCCTCGATATTGGCGGTGGTGTCGGTGCCGCCGAGCGTGACGAGCTTGCCGACGATGAGCACCAGGGCAGCGGCGATGAACAGCATCAGCACGCGGATGCGGGTCCGGGTCTGGTTGCCGCGCGTCTTGCGGGCGCCGTCCAGCGCAATCGTGCCGAGTTCCGCCGCGCCGGTCATGGTCATGTCAGTTGGCCTCGATCAGGGCAGCAATAGGGTCGATGCCGGCATCGAGCGATTCCAGCAGCGCCGTCAGGGCATCGGGATCCATGGCGGCCGGGCGCATGGGCAGGGCGTCGACGGAAATGAACTGGTCGGCCCTGATCTGGGCCAGATCGAGCGATTCGGCATGGCGCCTGACGATCGGCGCGATATGGCCGGGCTGGGTGACATAGGCCCACTCGGCCCTCATGACCGACAACTGGTCTTGCTGATCGGCGATCTGGGTCTGCAATTCCAGCCGCCGGCTGGCGACGCCCTCGGACTGGTATTTGAGGGCGTAGACGCCGATCAGGCCGACGCCGCAGGCGACGAGCAAGACGATGTTGAGGACCCGGATCATGCCGCGCCCCGCAAGGAAAACGGCACGCCGAGCCCCCTGGCGCTGACCGGCCGGGCCGGCGCAGCGCTGCGCACCGCCGAGCGGAGCGTGGCGGAGCGGGCGCGCGGATTGGCGGCAAGCTCGGCGGCGCCGGCGCGAACGGGCTTCCTGACCGGCTGCCAGCGCGGCGCCGCGGCTTCGGCCGTGGGCAGATGGCGCGATCCGGCGGTCTCCGGCGCAAGGAAGCGCTTGACGATGCGGTCCTCGAGCGAGTGGAAGGTGACGACGGCGAGACGCCCGCCGGCCGCGAGCAGGCGCTCGGCGGCGAACAAACCGTCGACCAGTTCGTCGAGCTCGGCATTGACCGCGATCCGCAACGCCTGAAAGCTGCGCGTCGCCGGATGCATGGCGCCGGGCTTGTGTCCGAGCGTCGTCTCGATCAGCGCGGCCAGTTGGCCGGTCGTCGCGATCGGCGCCTTGCTCCGCGCCGCGACGATGGCGGCGGCGATACGCCTGGCCTGGCGCTCCTCGCCGAAGCCGAACAGCAGGTCGCTGAGCGCCCGTTCATCGAGCCGGTTGACGAGATCGGCGGCGCTCTCACCCTCCCCGCCCATGCGCATGTCGAGCGGACCGTCCTTTTGAAACGAAAAGCCGCGCCCGGCGGTATCGATCTGCATGGACGAAACGCCGATGTCGAGCACGACGGCATCGACCCCCTCCGAGGCGAGCGCGTCGAGCGCTCCGAACCGGCCGGAACGGAAAGTGAAGCGTTGCGGATAGGCCTTGGCAAGCGGCTCGGCGAAGCGGGCGACGTCCGGGTCGCGGTCGATGGCGGTCACGTTGGCGCCGGCCTCGATAAGGGCACGCGAATAGCCGCCGGCCCCGAAGGTGCCATCGACGACCAGGGCACCGTCGAGCGGCGCGAGAGCATCGAGGACCTCCCTCAAAAGGACCGGAACATGCGGGCCTTGATATCGGGCGCCTTGGGCAAACTCGTCCATTCTCGCTACGCAACTCCACCCGATTCCAGCGCCGCCCCACCGCAGCAGGCCAGAAACCGATGCCGGTCAGGATGGCATGTCGACGCTTAAGATTGTGTTTCCCATAGGCCGGTCAAGCGCGCGAAACGCCCGCCCTTGCGGCCCGCGCCAATGGCAATGCGATCCCGGCGGACGACCCTAGAACGAGGCCAGGATCGACTGGACGAAGGTCCGGTCTTGGCCATAGGACGGCGTGCGGTGGGTGTTGATATCGACGATCTTGCCGTCCTCGAGGCCGTAAAGGACCTTGCTCTCGACGCGCTTGTCCTTGTCGAAATAGACGGCAAGCACCCGCCGCTCCTTGGGCAATCGCAGCCCGAAGGCGGTGCGCTCGACCTTGTTCTCGACATAGTAGAACGCCGTGTTCTCGCCGAACGTGTTGGTCGTTTGCGGCGAGCCGAGCACGGTGACGACGAGATCAACGCTCTGGCCCGGCCGAATCTGCTGCAGGGCGCTGTCGGGAATGACATAGCCCTCGGTGCGCTGCGCCACGAAGGCATCGGTCGAGCAGGCGGCCAGAGACAGCAACAGGCCCAGGGCCGCAACGAGTTTCAGTGTCCGCCGCCGCGCGCTGTCCGTGACCATGGAATTGACTTCTCCGCACACACTCATTATGTCCCGCCTGCCGCGGGGCGGGCCGAGGCATGTGTAGCCGGCATTCGCCCGATATGGCAAGTTCGCTCGCGCGATCCCCCGCGCCGGTTCTTGCCGGCCCCGCCCGTTCCGGAGCGCAGCATTGACCTGGTTTTTGTCCCGAAAGCCGCGGATCGGCGGTGAGCACTACGCCCTTTACGCAGCCATTGTGGCGCAATCCCGGCAGACCCTGTTCTATGCCGAATGGGGCGTGCCCGACACGCTGACCGGCCGCTTCGACATGATCAGCCTGCACATGGCCCTGGTCCTGCGGCGCCTGCAGCGCGAAGGCGCAACGCAGAGCACCTTCGCCCAGGCGCTTTTCGACCTTTTTTTCAAGGACATGGACCGTTCGCTCCGGGAAATGGGCGTCGGCGACATTTCCGTGCCCAAGCGCATCGAGAAAATGGGCGGCCTGTTCTACGGCCTGGTCGACGGTCTCGGCCCCGCACTCGCGGCAAACGAGGACGGTGCCCTCGAGGCCTTCGTCCTGCGCAATCTCATCGACGACGCTCATGCCGACGCGGCGCCGCGCTTTGCCGCCTATCTGCGGCGGCAGGTCGCGTATCTGGACACCCTGCCCGCCAGCGAACTGATCGGCGGGCGCCTCGGCTGGGAGCAAATGGCATGAGCCCGGCCCGCAATTCCGCTCCCCTGCTCGATGCCGGCGTCAGGCTCGACGCGCTGCCGCTCGCCGGCCGGCGCCTTGCGGTCGCCGCGACCAAGGAACAGTGCGCCGCCATTGCCGAGCGGCTCGGCATTCTGTCGGTCGACAGACTGGAAGCCGAGTTGCTGGCCCGACCGATCAAGGGTGGCATCGAGGTCGGCGGCTCGCTCGATGCCGAGGTGACGCAGGAATGCGTCGTCAGTTTCGAGCCCGTGCCCGAGCGCATTGCCGAAAAGCCGTTCCGCCTGTTCCTTAGCGGCGTGTCCGGCGAGCCCGAACACAATGCCGGCGCCGAGGTCTTCGTCGATCTCGACGGCGCGGACCCGCCCGATTATTTCGAAGGACCGGAGGCCGATCTCAGCGAATGGCTGATCGAAACGCTGGCGCTGGCGCTTAATCCCTATCCGCGCAAGCCGGGCGCCGAAATCGATCCGGATTATCGCGACGGCGAGGACGACAAGGACTCGCCGTTCAAGGCACTCAAGGACCTGAAACCGACAAAGCCATGAGCAATGCGCGTCAAGCCTTGGTCCTGCGCCCCGATCTGGGCTATGGCTTGAAACCGCAAGCGCGGACGAGTGTGAGGCGTTCGGAAAAAAGATGAGTGGGACAATCAGGCTTTCGGTGGATGCGATGGGCGGCGACAACGGCCCGCGCATCGTGCTGAGGGGAGCCGAAATGGCGCTGAAGGAACGCGGCAATGTCGCGTTCGTGTTCCACGGTCCCTTGGAGGTGCTCGAGCCGCTTTTGGCGGAATTCCCCGCCCTCAAGCCGGTCGCGACCATCAAGCATGCCGAGACCGTCATCGCGATGGACGACAAGCCGAGCCAGGCGCTGCGCAAGGGCCGCAACAAATCCTCGATGTGGTCGGCGCTGCAATCGGTCAAGGACGGCGAGGCGGACGCCGCCGTGTCCTGCGGCAATACCGGCGCCCTTATGGCCATGGCGACCTTCTGCCTCAGGCCGATGCAGGGGTTCGAACGCCCGGCCATCGCCGCGATATGGCCGACGCTTCGCACCGATATCGTCGTGCTCGACGTCGGCGCGACCGTGGGCGGCGATGCCCGCCAGTTGGTCGATTTCTCCATTCTCGGCGCGGCTCTGGCCCGCGCCCTGTTCGACGAGGAAACGCCGTCCATCGGCCTGCTCAATGTCGGCGTCGAAGAGGTGAAGGGGCTGGAGACGGTCAAGGAAGCCGCGAGGATCCTGTCGGCGCACAAGAATGCCGGCTTTATCTATCAAGGTTTCGTCGAAGGCGACGACATCGGCAAGGGCACGGTCGATGTCGTGGTGACCGAAGGATTCGCCGGCAATATCGCATTGAAGACCGCCGAAGGCACCGCCCGTCAGGTCGGCACCTATCTGCGCAATGCCCTCAAAGCCAATTTCCTGTCCCGGGTGGGCGCCCTTCTGTCCATGCAGGCGCTCACCGCGCTGAGCCGAAAGATGGACCCGCGCACCGTCAATGGCGGCGTGTTTTTGGGGCTCAACGGCATCGTCATCAAGAGCCATGGCGGCACCGACGAAGTCGGATTCAACAGCGCCCTGGGCCTCGCCTACGAAATGGGCCGGTCTCGCCTGATCGACAAGATCGGCACCGGTCTCAGCCTGTTCCGCCAGACCGGCGAGGACACACTCGAACAAAAAGAGGCGTGAACAGCGTGACACCCCTGAGATCGATCGTCCGCGGCGTCGGCGGCTACCTGCCGGCCCGCGTCCTGTCCAATGGCGAACTGGCGACCATGGTGAATACCTCGGATGAATGGATCGTGCAGCGCACCGGCATCCGCCAGCGCCACGTCGCCGCCGACGACGAGCTGACCTCCGACCTGGCGGTCAAGGCGGCCGAGAACGCCCTCGCTTCTTCCGGCATGTCGGCATCGGATATCGACCTGATCGTGGTGGCCACCTCGACCCCGGACCTGACCTTTCCGGCCACGGCGACGCTGGTGCAGCAAAAGCTCGGCATCACGCGGGGCGCGGCCTTCGACATCCAGGCCGTATGCACGGGCTTTGTTTATGCCTTGGCGACGGCCGATTCCTATTTGAAGAACGGCCTGGGCACCCGCGCCCTGGTGATCGGCGCCGAGACGTTCTCGCGCATCCTCGACTGGACCGACCGCTCCACCTGCGTGCTGTTCGGCGATGGCGCCGGCGCCGTCGTGCTCGATGCCATACCCGAGGCCGAAGCCGGAGACCGCGGCGTGCTCGGCTCGTCCCTCCGTTCGGACGGGGTGCATTGGGACAAGCTCTATGTCGACGGCGGCCCGTCCTCGACCCAGACCGTCGGACACCTGCGCATGCACGGTCGGGAAGTGTTCAAGCACGCGGTCGGCATGATTTCCGACGTCATCGAGGACGTGCTCGACAAGACCGGCCACACGACCGGCGAACTCGACTGGTTCGTGCCGCACCAGGCCAATCTCAGGATCATCGACGGCGCCGGAAAAAAGCTCGGCATTCCCGCCGAAAAGACCATCATCACCATCGACAGCCACGCCAACACCTCGGCGGCCTCGGTGCCGCTTGCCCTGTCGATCGGCGTCGCGGACGGACGTATCCGGCCGAACGATCTGGTCCTGATCGAGGCGATGGGCGGCGGCTTCACCTGGGGCGCCTCGCTGCTGCGCTGGTAATCCCGGCCGACACCGCGCACCCGGGCCGCAACCCGACGCCGACCGTGCGGCCAAAGGTGTCAATCCCTTCCGGGCGCTTATCCCGACTGTCGCCAGATTGACCCAAACCCGTAAGCGGCCTAATGTTTTGGCCCGGGTTAGCGGTGGCCCGGCGCAAGGCCCTTGCGGCTGAATGGAGGGAACATGGCGAACAGAACGGTAACCCGTGCCGATCTGGCCGAGGCGGTTTACCAGTCCGTTGGCCTTTCGCGCACCGAGTCTGCCGAGCTGGTGGAGCGCGTGCTCGATCTGATCTGCGACGCGCTGGTGGAGGGCGACAATGTCAAGCTGTCGTCTTTCGGCTCGTTTCAGGTACGCGCCAAGAACGAACGGATCGGACGCAACCCCAAGACCGGCGAGGAGGTGCCCATCTTCCCGCGTCAGGTTCTTGTGTTCAAACCCAGCAATGTGTTGAAGACGAAAATCAACAAATCTATGGTTGGTGCTGGAAAGTAACGGTTTGTTACCAAAGGCGCGGGTGTGGACAAGTCACCGGATGCGTTCAGGACGATCTCGGAAGCGGCGGACGAGCTTGGATTGCCCCAGCACGTTCTCAGGTTTTGGGAAACGCGATTTGCGCAGATAAGGCCGCTCAAGCGGGGCGGTGGACGGCGTTACTACCGGCCTGACGACGTGTTGTTGCTCAAGGGCATCCGCTACCTGCTCTACGACCAGGGATTCACCATCAAGGGGGTGCAGCGCATCCTCAAGGACCAGGGCATCCGCCAGGTCGTCGCCATTGGCCAGGCGGAATCGCTCGATGGTGTCGAGGACGTCATCGAAGTGCTGTCGCTGCCCGATGCCGCCTCCAATCCGGCCCCTACCGACGATGATCGCCGGAAGCTCAACGACGTGTTGAAGACGCTGCTCGACTGCAAGCGTGCCCTCGATCAGGCGCGGCACGAATAGGGCCGCTGTCGATTTGGAAAAAATGGTCGGAGCGGCGGGATTTGAACCCACGACCCACAGTCCCCCAGACTGTTGCGCTACCAGACTGCGCTACGCCCCGACGTGACAGGCGTGGTAGTCGGTTTTGGCGGCGCTGGCAAGCCTGAGCGATCGCGCGCCCGGCATTTGGGGCTTGACCTTTCCGGCGCCGGTTTGCATCGGTGCCGACCAAAACCGATCCTGAGCCATGACCTCGTTCCTTGAATATCTCGTGCGCTGGCCGCTCGTCCCGCCCCTGTCGCTGACGCCGATCCCGCGCTCGGAAAACCTCGTCTTCCGCCTCCGCGACGGGCAAGGCGGCCGGTTCATCCTGAGGCTGCACCGGCCCGGCTATCACACCCTGGCCGAGGTCATGTCCGAACTCAACTGGATCGCGGCCCTCCGGCACGACACCGGACTGCAGGTGCCGGAAGTGGTGCCGGCGCGAGATGGCAGCCCGGTGCTGCCTCTGCCGGTCGCGGGCGAAACCTCGCCGCGCCTCGCCGTGCTCTTTGTCGAAAATCCCGGCGTTCTGCCCAATGAAAACGACCCGGACCTGCCCGGACTGTTTTCGGCGCTCGGCGCCGCGGCGGCGCTCTGCCACCTGCACGCGGCCTCCTGGGTGCGGCCGGTCGGGTTTGCCCGGCCGGACTGGACCATCGCCACAACGCTCGGCGCCAACGGCATCTGGGGCGACTGGAAGGCGGCGCCCGGGTTGTCGGACGCGGACCTTGTCGTGCTGGCAAAAACCGAGATGCGGCTCATGAAGCTGTTCGACGCCTACGGAACGGCATCGGACCGGTTCGGGCTCATCCACAACGACATGCGGCCGTCCAATTTCCTCTGGCATGACAAAAGACTGCGTCTCATCGATTTCGACGATTGCGGGTTTTCCTGGTTCATCGCCGATTTTGCCGCTTCGGTGTCGTGGTTCGAGGCCGATCCGCGCGTGCCGGACCTGTTCCGGCGCTGGCTTGAAGGCTATCGGCGCCACCGCGCCCTAAGCGATGCGGACATCGCCATGGCCGGCCCGGCGGTGATGGCGCGGCGCCTGCTTCTGCTCGCCTGGAGCGCGTCGCGGGCCGAGACCGACCTGGCCGCGGCTCATGCCAAGGGCTTCGCCGAGGGAACGGTCAAGCTGGCGCGGAAGTTTCTCGACGGCGTCGGCCTGGTCTAGGCATCCCTGTCCCGCCAGTCGCCCCAGGCGAGCAGGGCCAGGGCGCCGGTGGCGACGGGGATGGCGAGGACGTTGAGCGCCTGCCAGCCGATTGTCTGCAGCATGATGCCGGAGCCGATCGAGGCCAGCGCCATGACGCCAAAAACCAGTTGCTCGTTCAGCGCCTGCGCCTTGGCAGCGTCTTCGGGCCGGTAGCCCTGCGCCAGCAAGGCCGTGGCACCGATGAAGCCGAAATTCCAGCCGACGCCCAGAAGGATGAGCGCCAGGTCGAAATGCCAGGTCGAAACGCCGTTGAGCGCCACCAGGGCGCAGCCGAGCGTCAGCGTCAGGCCGATGCCGGTCGTCATGCGGGCGCCGATGCGGGCGATGATCGTGCCGGTGACAAAGCTCGGCGCGAACATGGCGACGATGTGCCACTGGATGGCGAAGGTCGCGTCGTCATTGGTGTGGCCGCACAAAAGCACCATGGCCAGGGGCGCCGCCACCATCAGGAAGGTCATCAACCCGTAGCTCGCCATGCCGGCGACGATCGGCACGAAGACGTCGGGCGCGCGGGCGATGGCGACAAGGGACCGGCCACCCTTGCGATGCGCCCGGCTGGTCGCGCCGGGCAGCCGCGTCTGGGCGAGCACGAAGACGCCGAGCAGCGCCACGCCCGACATGGCGAGGAACGAGCCGGCATAGTCGGCGCCCGGAATGGCGGTGCGGCCGAAATAGCTGAGGGCCGGCCCGGAAAAGCCCGCGACGACGCCGCCCGCCAGCACATAGGAAATCGCCCTGCCCTTTTGCTCGACCGGCACCGCGTCGGCGGCGGCGAAGCGGTATTGCTGGCCGATGGCGGCGGCGGCGCCGCCGAAGAACAGCGCAAGCGAGAATACCAAGAAATTGCCGAGCAAAATGCCGAGCGTGGCGACAAGGCCTGTGAAGACCGAGACCGAGGCGCCGATCATGAAGGCCGGGCGCCGGCCGAGCCGGTGCACCAGCGCCACCGCCGGGCCGGCGGCCAGCGCCAGCCCGACCAGCGCCGCCGTGGTCGGCAGGGTGGCAAGGCGCGGATCGGGCGCGAAACTGGCGCCGATCAGGGCGCCGGCGGCCATGATCAGCGCCTGCTGCGAACCGATGATGGCCTGCGCGGCCGACAGCAGGTAGACGTTGCGCATGAAGGCGCGGTCGCCGGCAAATCCCGAGGTTTCGCTCATTCGGCCCCCTCGCCGCGCCGATCAGTTCCGGTCGGCGGTCTTGCGCGCGATGGCGTCGAGCACGCCATTGACGAGACCGGGAACCTCGCCCTCGTAAAAGGCGCGCGCCACGTCGAGATATTCGGAAATGACGACGCGCGCCGGAATGTCCGGCCGTTTCAGCAGTTCGAAGGCGGCGGCGCGCAGGATGGCCCGCAGCAGCGCGTCGATCCGCGTCACCGGCCAGTCGCTGGGCAGGTTGGCATCGATCATCGGGTCGATGTCGAGCTGGCTCGTCACGACCCCGGAAACGATCTGGCCGAAAAAGTCGGCATCGGCCGGCAGGTACTGCGCGTCCTCGACCTCATGGCCGAGAACGTGCTCGGAAAAGCTCTTGAGCGTCGATTCGAGCGAGGCTTCGCCCACATCCATCTGGTAGAGTGCCTGGACGGCGCCGAGCCGCGCGGCGCCGCGTTGATTGGCCCGCCGGATCTCGGGCAGGTCGCCCGCGCCCGCCGTCACGGCCGGTCCGCCGCGTCGCGATCGCCTTCGTCGCCGAGTTCGGCGAGGAAAAACCGAAAATCGTCGGCGCTGGTGAAATTCTTGTAGACCGAGGCGAAGCGCACGAAAGCCACGTCGTCGAGTTCCTTCAATCCGTCCATGACGAAGGCGCCGATGGTCTCGGAGCCGATTTCGATGTCGCCGAGGCTTTCGAGCTGGCGGACGACGCCCGAGATCATGCGATCGACCCGGTCGGGATCGATGTCGCGCTTGCGCACCGCGGTAAAGACCGAACGGGAGAGCTTGTCGCGGTCGAACGGCACCTTGCGCCCCGATTTCTTGACGACGACAATATCGCGCAATTGCACGCGTTCGAAGGTGGTGAAGCGTCCGCCGCAATCGCCGCATACGCGGCGGCGCCTGATCGCGGCGGAATCCTCGGTCGGCCGGCTGTCCTTGACCTGGGTGTCGTCGGAACCGCAATACGGACAGCGCATGGCGAGCCGCTCCTAGGCTTCGGGATAGATAGGGAAGCGCTCGGTCAGGGCCTTGACCTTGTCGCGCACCGCCGCCTCGACCGCAGCATTGCCCTCGTCGGAATTGGCGATTTTGAGGCCGTCGAGCACCTCGACGATCAGCCTGCCGATCTCCTCGAATTCGGCGGTGCCAAAGCCGCGCGTCGTGCCGGCCGGCGTGCCGAGCCGGATGCCCGAGGTGACGAACGGCTTTTCCGGATCGAAGGGGATGCCGTTCTTGTTGCAGGTGATGAACGCCCGGCCGAGCGCCTGCTCGGCCCGCTTGCCGGTAGCGTTCTTGGGTCTGAGATCGACCAGCATCAGGTGATTGTCGGTGCCACCGGATATAACGTCGAGCCCGTTGTCCATCAGCACCTTGGCAAGCGCTCTCGCGTTGTCGACGACCCGATGGGCATAGGCTTTGAAATCGTCGGTCAGCGCTTCCTTGAAAGCCACGGCCTTGGCGGCGATGACATGCATGAGCGGACCGCCCTGCAAGCCGGGGAAGACCGCCGAATTGATCTTCTTGGCCATCTCCTCGTCATTGCAAAGAATCATGCCGCCGCGCGGACCCCGCAGCGACTTGTGGGTGGTGGTCGTCACCACATGGGCATATGGACAGGGCGAGGGATGGGCGCCGCCGGCGACGAGGCCGGCGATATGGGCCATGTCGACCATGAGATAGGCACCGATCGAATCGGCGATCTCGCGGAATTTTTTCCAGTCCCAGATACGCGAATAGGCGGTGCCGCCGGCCAGAATCAACTTGGGCTTGTGCTCATGGGCAAGCCGTTCGACTTCGTCCATGTCCAGAAGATAGTCGTCGCGTCTTACCCCGTAGGAGACGACGTTGAACCATTTGCCGGACATGTTGACCGGCGAGCCGTGGGTGAGGTGGCCGCCCGAGTTGAGGTCAAGCCCCATGAAGGTGTCGCCGGGCTTCAGAAGCGCCAGGAACACCGCCTGGTTCATCTGCGAGCCGGAATTGGGCTGAACATTGGCGAATTTGACGCCGAACAGCTGTTTGGCGCGCTCGATAGCGAGGGTCTCGGCGATGTCGACATACTGGCAGCCGCCGTAATAGCGCTTGCCCGGATAGCCCTCGGCATATTTGTTGGTCATCACCGAGCCCTGGGCCTCGAGCACGGCGCGGGAGACGATGTTCTCCGAGGCGATCAGCTCGATTTCGCGGCGTTGCCGGCCGGTTTCGAGCGCAATGGCCTCGGCGATCTCGGGATCGGTGCCGACAAGCGGCGATGAAAAGAAAGTCGAGGTGGCGGCGGTCATGACCGGTTCCCCTTGATGCGCGACGAAAACAGAATTGCGCTCCGCTCTATCATGCGGCGCGTGGCGATTCCAAGGCGGAATGGTGGGCGGATTTCCAGGCTGATGCTCATCATCGGGCTCCCTGACGGTTTGCGGGTGCCCAGGCGAGCGGCAGGATATGTCCGCGCTCCCCGATGGTTGTCCATCTCGGTGTCGCCAGTCGCGCGAACCGTGCAAGGATAGCCGAATTTCCCCGGCGAGGAAAGACGGCGCCGACGGGCGTCAATCGACCGGGAAATGTCAGCGCGGGCCGGCCAGCTTGCGCCTGAGCTTGGCGAGCGCGACCTGCTGGACCTGGTGGCGCGGGGCATTGGACGGCGCCACGATCACGACCTCCGTACCGGTCTTGGGGTCGATGGCGGAAACGCGCATCTGGGCGCCGACCCGGATGTATTCGAACAGAACCTCGCCCGTCCCGTCACCGGCCGATCGCGTCATTCCAGCCTCCGCAAACGGCGGTCAGGCGTCGAATTCGACCTTTCCCGCCGCGTCGTAATCGTAGACGTCGTCGCGGAAGCTTACAACGCCCTGACGATTGGCCCAGGCGGTGATGTAGGTGGTCTGCAGCGCCACCGGCGACTTGACCGGCACGTCGAGCCGCTCGCCCGAGGCGAAGGTGGCCTGGACGGCGGCGAGGTCCCAGCCGCTGTCCCTCAGGATCCAGGCGACGAAGGCATCGACCTCGTCGACCCGCACGCAGCCCGACGAGTGGAAACGCTGGTTTTCGCCGAACAGCGTCTTGGACGGCGTATCGTGCAAATAGACGCTATGGGCGTTGTGGAAATTGATGCGGACATGGCCGAGCGAATTCTCGGCGCCGGGCTCCTGCCGGAACAAATAGTTGACTGCGTCGTCGGTCGACCAGTCGATGTCGGTCGGGATCAGCTCGTTGCCGTTGTAGTCGAAAATCCGGATATTGTACTTGGTCAGGTATTCCGGGTCCTCGTTCATGTATTTGATCAGGTCCTTGCGGATGATCGACTTGGGCACCGTCCAGTAGGGATTGAAATTGATCTCGTAGACCTGGGAACTCAGGATCGGCGTCTGGCGGTCGATGCGGCCGACCACGGCGGTGTGGCGGTGGAAGACCTGGCCGACCTCGACCGTCTCGATGGCGGCGGCCGGGATGTTGACTAGGATGTAGCGTTCGGTCAGCGACTGGGCGAATCTCTGCACCCTCAAGGCATTGAGGCGGAGCTGCGCCAGGCGGGTCTCGGCCGGAACGTTGAGCATCATGTAGGTTTCCGGGTCGATCTTGCCAGTGATATGGAGCCCGTGGCGGGCCTGGAAACGCCTGATGCCGGCATCCATTTCGGCGTCGAACAAATCGCCGACCCGCTCGGTCTCTTCCATGTCGGAGCTCGCCATCAGGCGGCGCTTGAGCTTGATGACGACATTGGAACTGGCGCCGGCGACAAGGCCGACGGCGTTGCGCGCCATTTCGCCCCAACCGCCATTCTTGACGATCTGCTCGTGCTGGAGGATGGCCAGTTCGAGATTGTAGGCGGTGTCGAGCGACAGGATCGGTTCGTAAGTGTCGATGGCTTCGAGCGCGGCAACGGTATTGCCCTCGCGGTCGGTGCGGGCCAGCGCGGCGGCGCGGCGCATGTTCTCGATCACCGGATCCTCGGCGAAGGCCCGTCCGGTCATCGCGGCAAAAGCACCGGCGCCCAGCCCGGCCAAAACGTCACGCCGCTTCACACGCGAGCCTTTGAAAGCCATTTCACCGTCCTGTTTGTGGGTAGGAATACGAACCGGCGGGTGTTTACCATTGGCCAGTGGACCGGGCAATCGCTTCACCGGCCCGTGACAGCGCCGCACCAGCCCCGACGACGCACGGAAACGCGGATAGGTGGGCTTTGCGGCGCAAATAAGAAACGCCGGCACATTGGCCGGCGTTTGTCGCATTCGTGAAGCGGCGGATCCGGTGGCGGCGATGTTGCCGGCCGGATCGATGGCGCGCTACAGCTTGTACAAGATTTGATCGACCCAGAACCGTTCGAGCCGCGCCAGCGAGGCGTTGAGCGACTGGAACTCGCCTTCGCCGAGCCCGCCGACCTTGTCGATCGACTTCATGTGGCGGTCGTAGAGCTCGTCGATGACTTCGGCGACCTCTTCGCCCTTCGGCGTCAGGCGGATGCGCACCGAGCGGCGGTCGGCCCGCGAACGCTCCTGGAAGATATAGCCGGTCTCGACGAGCTTTTTGAGATTGTACGAGACGTTCGAGCCAAGATAATAGCCGCGCGATCTGAGTTCGCCGGCGGTCAGCTCGGAACCGCCGATGTTGAACATCATCAGCGCCTGGACGGGATTGATGTCATCCCAGCCCATGCGGTCGAACTCGTCCTTGATGAGGTCGAGCAGACGCCGGTGCAGGCGTTCAACGCGGGACACGGCTTCGAGATAGAGCGGCTTGAGATCCGCATCCGCCTCGTGCGCCGCAATCTCGGCTGTGTTGGATTTCGCTACCATGTTCTGGCCTCACTGTTATTCGCTGCGCGGTTTTCCGCGTCTCGAACAAGGTTATAGCCAGCGTCGCAATAAATTCGGCTTAAGCAACAGACTTAAAACTATCTTACTGAAAGAATTCGAGAAATTGCCTTTCGATTTGGTTAGTCGGCAACATGATCGGGTAACCTTTATCACTCGTTTACGCCCGAGAACGGCTTGATCTCGACAATCACGAACAAGGCGCCGGCCAGAACGAAGACCACGAGCGCCAAAACGAAATCGACATTTGGCAGGCGTATCGCCGCGATGTCGAACATGGCGAGAACAATCTGGCACACGGCGATGCCGAGGGCGACGACCGTTCCCCAGGTCGAGCCGATCCAGATGCCGACCGCCGCGAACAGGTAGCCGATGGCGAACACGGCCAGCCAGGTGAAGGCGGTGATGCCGTACATGGCGAGTGGCGACTGCCCGCCCCCGCCGGCCCCGACCAGGCGGGCGGACAGGGTCAGGCCGATATAAAGGCACAGCACGGCCAAAACACGCCCGGCGATGCGGCTCATTCGGATGATTTTGGCCATTGTCATGCTCCCTGTCGAGGGTTAGCGCGCCCGGGATGCAACGGCAAGGCCTTGCGCGGCGCGGTTCGCGGCATCTTTGCCTTGCCGCGCCGGCCTGCTAGGACTGCGCCCGGCACTTCAGGCAACAGGAGCGTTCCATGCCGGCGGATTGGCCTCGTTTCGACATGAGTTTTCTCGGCGGCAGGCGCCTGAGGCGGCTGCGCCAGGCGAGCTGGAGCCGCGACATGGTGCGCGAGACGGTGCTCACGCCGGCCGACCTGATCTGGCCACTCTTTTTGATCGAGGGCGAAAACGAGCGCACGCCGATCAGGACCATGCCCGGCGTCGAACGCCTCAGCGTCGACCTTGCCGTCGAGGCGGCGCGCCAGGCGGTGGATGCCGGCATTCCGGCCCTGGCGCTTTTTCCCAACACGCCGGACCATCTGCGCTCGACCGGCGCCGAGGAGGCCGCCAATCCGGACAATCTCATGTGCCGCGCCCTTTCGGCCATCAAAGAGGCCGTGCCCGGGATCGGGCTGATCGCCGATACCGCGCTCGACGAATATTCGGCCAATGGCCAGGACGGGCTGGTCGCGAACGGCGACATCCTCAACGACGAGACCGTCGCGCTCATGGTCAGGTCGGCCCTGGTCCAGGCCCGGGCCGGCGCCGACATCATCGCGCCCTCGGACATGATGGACGGCCGCATCGGCGCCCTGCGCCGGGCGCTCGACGCGGAAGGGTTCGAAGCGACCATCCTCATGTCCTATGCCGCCAAATACGCCTCCTGCTACTATGGGCCGTTCCGTGAGGCGGTGGGATCGGGCAAGCGACTCGTCGGCGACAAGCGGACCTACCAGCTCGATTTCGCCAATTCCGACGAGGCCATGCGCGAGGTCGCCCAGGATCTGGAGGAAGGCGCCGACATGGTCATGGTCAAGCCCGGCCTCATCTATCTCGACATCATCCGGCGCGTGAAGGACAATTTCAACGTACCGGTCGCCGCCTACCAGGTGTCGGGCGAATACGCCATGATCAGCTTTGCCGCCGCGGCGGGCGCCTTCGACCGCAATGCCGCGATGATGGAAAGCCTCTGGGCCTTCAAGCGCGCGGGGTGCGACACAATTCTCACCTATTTCGCGCTCGACGCGGCACGAACTTTGGCAAAATGAAGGCAGGCACTCTTGTCGGACCGGCAAGCCGTGCCCATTTGATGCTTCGACCGGAGCGCCGCGCTCCCCCGACACAAATGGCGCGGCAACCGGCAAGAGTTCACGCGTGAGTGTTTGCGATCCGGGACCGGCGCCGCCCTGCGGCAAGGCCGCCCGTCGCGCGCACGTATCGAAAGGCCCGACAATGACCAGCCTGCTTCCCGATCCCGAAACCGCACCCGAACTGTTCGAAGGCGTGCTGACGCGCCGCGTCATCGCCTTTTGCATCGATTTTCTCATCCTGTCGCTGGTGATTGCCGCCGCCTCGCTGGTCGGTGTCATCGTCGGCGTCTTTACCCTTGGCCTCGGTTTCCTCGCCATGCCGGTGATCCTGCTGCTCGCCGTCGTCTCCTACTACGGGGCAACGCTCGGCTCGTACCGGCGCGCTACCGTCGGCATGCAGATGATGGACCTGATCCTGACCCCGACGCGCGACGTGCCGCTCGACGGTTGGCGGGCCTTCGCGCATCCGCTGATCTTCTGGGTGACCTGCTGGGTGCTGGCGCCGCTTCTCCTGCTCGTGGCGCTGTTCACCCCGCGCCGCCAATTGCTGCACGATCTGGTGCTCGGTACGCTGATGGTCCGCCGTTCGCCGATGGAACGGCATTGGAATCACTATCTCGCGGCCTGATTTCTCACGACTTCACGCCACGCGCCACCGGCAGTCGGGTCAAACGCTCGGTGAGCGTTGGCGGGAATACCTTGCAGGACAACGCAGAATGCGCTTGGTTCTACATTGCCCTCTCCGCAAGATCCCGGCGCAATGGATTCCAGCCTGATACTGACCCAGCTTCCGATGTGGATGACCTTTGCCGTGATCGCCGCGGCGCTCGTCTTTTATGCCATGGAATGGGCCAGCATCGAGATCGTCTCCCTCGGAGCCATCGTGCTGCTGATGGCTGTTGCCGCCTTCGCGCCCGGCGTCGACTTCACCCCCGAAGACCTGCTGCTCGGCTTTTCCAACCCGGCGCTTGTGACCATTCTGTCGCTCCTCATCGTCGGCCAGGGACTGATCCAGACCGAATCCCTGGCGCGGCTGACCGAAGCCTTGTCGAACCTGTGGCCGAAGCACCCGACACGGGTCGTCGCGCTGGCGCTGTTCATCGCGGCAGCGATTTCCTCGGTGGTCAACAACACCCCGGTCGTCGTGGTGTTCATGCCGGTGCTCGCCGCGGTGCTGACGCGGCGGAACCTTTCGGCCTCGCACTACATGATGCCCCTGAGCTATGTGACCATTCTGGGCGGCATGACGACCGTGCTCGGCTCGTCGACCAACCTGCTCGCCGCGGGGATTGCCCAGAAGGCCGGGGTGCACAGCGTGACCTTGCTGTCCTTTGCGGTTCCAGGCCTCGCAATGGCTTTGGCAGGCGGGCTCTACGCCTTTTTCGTCGTGCCGCGGCTTCTGCCCCACACGGCCGAGACCCAGTCCGGCACGCGGCGCTCGACCCAGTTCATCACCGAAATCCATCTCGGGCCGGAGCATCCGCTCGTCGGCGACCATACCGTCGCCGGCATGTTCCCCAAGCTCACCAACATGACGGTGCGCGCGGTCAAGCGCGGGCGCATCGATTTCCTGCCGCCGTTCGACGATATCACCCTGAAGCCCGGCGACACGCTGATCATCGCGGCGACGCGCGACACGCTGACCGAAGCCATCCGCACCTGGCACATGCTCGACGTCCATACCGGAGCCGTGTCCGGTATGGACGACGATGACGACGATGCCAATCTCATCTTGTGCGAATCCCTGGTGCCGCCGGGGTCGCGCCTGATCAATAACGGCATCGACCAGGCGGGCTTCATGGCCCAGCACGGCGTGCTCATCCTCGGGGTCGAGCGACGCAGCCGCATGCCGCGGCAATTGCTCTCCGAATTACGCCTCGAGGCCGGCGACGTGCTGTTGATCGCCGGACGACCGAAGGCGCTCGAGCGCATGCGCGGACTTCAGGATCTCGTCGTGCTCGAATGGAGCGCCGACGAGGTCAAGCCGACGGGACGCACCGCGCGCGCCTGGACGATCTTTGCCGCGACCATCATCGCCATCGCCAGCGGGCTGGTGCCCATCGTCGCCGCGGCCATCGCCGGCGCCTTCGCCATGATCGTTTCCGGCTGCCTCAACGTCAGGCAAGCCGGCCGCGCCCTCGACCGGCGCGTCATCATGCTGGTCGGGGCCTCGATCGCCATGGCGACGGCCATGGAGGCCACTGGCGGCGCCGATGCCGTGGCCGGGCTGGCGGTTTCCCTGCTCTCGGGCCAATCGCCGGCGGTCTACATGGCGGGGCTGTTCCTGGTCGTAGCCGTTCTGACCAATGTCCTGTCAAACAACGCGACGGCGGTTTTGTTCACGCCCGTCGCCATTGCCACGGCGGCGCAGCTCGGCATCGACCCCCTGCCCTTCGTCGTTTCGGTGATCCTGGGGGCCAATGCCTCGTTTGCCACGCCCATCGGTTACCAGACGAATCTGCTGGTCATGGGCGCCGGTCATTACCGCTTCCGCGATTTCGTCCTCGTCGGCTCGCCGCTGGTTCTACTGGTCTGGATTGTCTTTTGTCTTGTTGCACCTTGGTATTATGGTGTTTAGGCTCGTTTCGGCGGGTGGCATTTGCGCCAGGGAGTGTGAAATGCCCGACAGGATTGATCCCAGCATGACCCGTTGCGGCCGCTTCAGGCTTGCGCTGCCATGCTGCGCGGGCAAAAGGCCGGCAAGCGGGCAGCAGCCGGCCTTCCAGGCGCAAGGGCAGCGCGTCGCATGACCCGGCAGACGCCGGATTCGGCGCAGTTCTTTCTGACCACGGAGAGCGAGTGCCCCTATCTTGACGGGCACCGGGAACGCAAGCTGTTCACCCATCTGAGCGGCAGGCGGGCGCATATGATGCATGCGCTGTTGTCCGATCACGGCTTCCGCCGCAGCCAGAACCTGGTCTATCGCCCGGCCTGCGACGGCTGCGAGGCGTGCCGGTCGGTCAGGATCGTCGTCGGCAAATTCTCTCCGGGCAAAAGTTTGAGGCGCATTGGCGCCGCCAATCGCGACATCACGGCGATCGCCGGACCGCCGCAGGTCACCGCCGAGCAATACGACCTGTTCCAGCGCTATCTCAGGGCGCGCCATGCCGGCGGCGGCATGACGCAGATGAGCTTTGTCGACTACGAATTCATGGTGGAGGACACGCCGGTCGACACCATGATCGTCGAATACCGGATCGAGGACGGCGTCGACCGGCCGCTTGCCGGCGTCGCCCTGACCGATCGGCTGCCCAACGGTCTGTCCATGGTCTATAGCTTCTTCGATCCCCGCCATGCCGAAAGGGGCCTCGGCAATTACATGATCCTTGAACACATTGCCCGGGCGGCGGCGGCTGAGCTCGGCTATGTCTATCTCGGCTACTGGGTCAAGAATTCGCCCAAAATGGCCTACAAGGCACGCTTCGGTCCGCTCGAGGTGCAGTCCGGCCCGTCCGGCTGGCGCCCGCTCGATCCAGAAGCGGGCTGAGTGTGGAGTAAGCGCGCCATATGACGTCGGTTTTCGTCGGATTGTTCCGATTTGCGTTTTTCGTCGCCGCTGCGTCGCTCGGCTTTGGCGCCGTCTTCGCCTTGTTCGGCTTCGTCTCGCCGCTGCTCGATGCGCTCAACCATTTGCAGCCGCTGTGGTTTTTCGGCACGCTCCTGTGCCTCTTACTGACCGGGGCGGCGTTCCGCAACCAGCGCAGCCGCGCCCTGATGCTGGCCTTGAGCGCCACGGGCTTTCTCAGCTCGGGGATCATCGTCATGCCGGAAGTCATGTCCGGCTTTCTCGATCGGCCCGATGCGCCGCCCGACGCGCCCGCCTATCGCCTGGTGAGCTTCAACCTGTTCGGCCTGAACGAAGACATGCACGGCGTCGCCGAGATGATCCGCGCCGAAAACGCCGACATCGTCGCGCTCAACGAATATTTTCCCGAACAGCGCGGGACGCTGCACCCACTCTTGATCGAGACGCATCCGCATTTCGCCATCTGCGCCGGCGGCAAGCGCGCCAACCTGGCCGTCTATGCGCGCATGCCGTTCGAATCGCTTGGCGGCGAGCCGTGCAGCTGGGACGCCGACCGGCGCACCGGCTTCCTCGTCGCCCGATTCGGCGCCGACACCGGCCAGAGTTTCACCATCGTCGCCACCCAGCTCGACTGGCCGGTGCAGATCAGCCCGCTGCTCGACGGCGCGCCCGGCGGTTTTTTGGAGCGCCTCGACGGCATGACGGCACGGCAGCGCGGCGAGTTCGCGCATCTCGCCGCCGGCCTTCAAACCCTGTCCGGACCGCTGCTTCTGGCCGGCGATCTCAACGCGACACCATGGTCCTATGCGCTGCGGCGGCTTGCCCGCGACAGCAGAATGGTGCGCGAGACGCGCAACCTGCCGACCTTCCCCCTGCTCTGGCATTTCGACACCTGGCGGGCGGTACCGGCCATCCTGCCGCTCGATCACGTCATGAGCCGCGATGGGGCAATCGTCACCGATGTCAGGACCGGCCCGGCAAGCGGCAGCGACCATTTGCCGGTGATCGTCGATTTTGCCGTTTCGGCCGAAGCCGTGCCGGCATCAGGCGCCTGAGGATCCGGACCCGGCTATGAGCGCCTTGGCCTGAGCGACCCAGTTTTCGCGTTCGATGCGCCCACGGAAGGACAGACGCTCGTCGACCCAGGCGACGGCCTCCGCGTCCCAGCTCGCGATCTGGTCGAAGTGGAAGACGCCGAGCGCGTGCAAAGTCGCTTCGATCTTGGGGCCGACGCCCTTTATTTTCTTGAGATCGTCGCCGCCGCCGTCGCGGGCGGCCGACAATAGCTCGGGCCCGTTCCCGTCCGCCACGGCATCGGGTGCCGCTTGCTCGGCCGGCGCGCTGGCAGGCGGTTCGGGCACGACGACGGCCTCGGCTTCCGCGCTGGCCGCCATCGGGGCTGACTGGGCTTCGGCCCTTGCCGCCGGCTGACCGTCGTCGACGGCGCGCGGCGCGAACCAGCGCCTGGCCCAGAAGCCGATGGCGCCGCCAAGCGCCAGCGCCGCAAGAAGCAACAGGGCGGTTTCAACGATATAGGATTCGCCGGACATTTCTGCCCTCCGTTTTTGCGATCATGCTGTATGTGTCGGTTCAATCACGGGCGCGTGCCGCAGCATACCAGCCCGCCGCACCGCCGATGAGCAGCGACAACAGCAGAAAAGGCCATAACCGCAGGCTCAGTTCGATCAGGATGTCCACGCGTTCCTCCCTTGCTGGAGCATGTTCCTCGAAAAGCGGAGACCACTTTTCCGGTTCGAACATGCGACCACTCAATGGCTTAGGTCATGCGTTTTGATTCCATTGAAACGTGACATGACCTTACCGCCGATTCTACCGGTCGAGCTGGCCGAGAACTTCCGTCCCCTCCGATACCGACAGGACAATACGCCGGTTGCGGCGCTTGCCGTCCTGCGTCTCATTGGCGACGACCGGCACACTTTCGCCATAGCCTATCGCGTAAAGCCTCCGCTCGCCAATGCCGAGCTCGACCAGCCGATCGACCACGGCCTCGGCACGGGCCACGGACAGGATGAGGTTCGACTCATCATCGCCGTCGGAATCGGTATGGCCCTCGACGATGACATTGGTTTCGGGGCAGGTCTTGAGAACCAGGGCGATCTCGTCGAGCGCCGGCAGCGAATCGCGGGTGATGCGGGCGCTGCCGGCATCGAACAGGATGGCGTTGCGCGCATCGAAAGCGGCGGTCTCGACGGCGCAGACTTCGAGCGGCGTCGGGCCGGTGATGTCGATTGACCAGTCCGGCGGTCCCGACAGGGCGGCAAGTTCGGCTCCGACGGCGTCGCGCACCGGCGCCGCGGCGGACTTGCCGGCAAAGCGCCAGGCGAAATCGGCATAATCGAGCCGGCCCGTGTCCATGCGGGCAAGGGCGCGCAGGCCGGCAACGACATCGTCGACGAAGTCCTGAGGCGCGCCGTCGCGCACGGCAAGCGCCGCCGCCGGCCCGGACCCGGCAAACAGGGCGAGGAAGGCGCGCGTCGCCTCGGCCGGCACATTGCCCGACAGGACGATGCCGCCATCCGCGCGCTTTTCGGCGGAGAAAACGTAATCCGGCGCGCCCCGCTCGACCGGAGGGAGCGGCGGCGGTGGCACGTCGATCGCCACCGACCAGGCATCGGCTTGCGTGTCGAGACCGGCAAGCGCGTGGGCCCTGGCCGGCTCGTCCGCCGCCTGGCCGCTCAGCGACCACGCGGCACCGTCGAAGCGGGCCTCGCCTTGCGTCAATGAATCGAGCGCAGCGAGTGCCGCGACGACATCGCGGGCGAACCCGTCCGGTGCCCCGGTGGCGAGAGAGGTCCGGTTGCTGCCGCCGGCTCCGGCGCGCACGTCAAGATAAAGCTGCAGCGCCTCGACCGGTACGAAGCCGTCGAAGGCCAAGGCGCCGTTTTCGGCGCGCGTTACCGACCACAGATAAGGATCGGCCAAAGGCGGCGGCGGCTCGGGAAGCGCGATGGCCAGGCGCCAGGCATCGGCGCGCACCCCGAGACCGGCAAGCGCCCGCGCCTCGGCCGGCGCATCCGCCGCCTTGCCGCTCAGTGACCAAGCGGCGCCATCGAAGCGAGCCTCGCCTTGCGCCAGCGCTTCGAGCGCGGTGAGCGCTGAAAGGACATCGCCGGCAAACCCGTCCGGCGCTCCGGAGGCGAGCGCCGTCCGGTTGCTGCCGCCATCACCGGCACGCACGTCGAGATAGCGGTAAAGCGACTCGGCCGGCACGAAACCTGCGAATGTGACGGCGCCGTCGTCCGCGCGCATCGCCGACCAGAGATACGGATCGGCCAATGGCAGCGGCGCCAGCGGAGGCGGCGGCGGCGGTTCCGCAACACTTGCGGCGACGGGCACAGCATCGATCGCGGCGGCGATGCCGGCTTCGGCCAGGGCGACGCGCAGGGCTTCGGCCCGATCCGCGTCCGCGATGAGGCCGGCGATCGTCCAGCGTCCGTTATCGAACAGCAGGCGTCCGGACTGCAATTCGTCGAGCGCTTCCAGGCCCTTGAGCGCCATAGCGGCAAATCCTTCGGGCGCCGGCGCCACGACCAGTTCGCCCTTGGTCTCGACGTGGAAGTGATGCTCCAGATAGGTCTGGAAGGCGGCGATGGGGGCATTGCCGCCGACAAGCCAGCCTGCCTCGAGCTTGCGCACAGCAAAACCGAAAGGCATGGCTATCGGCGAAACGGGCGCGACTTCGGCCTCGCTGGCCTCGGATACCAAGGGCGCCGGTTCTGCTTCGGTGACGATTTCAACCGATGCTGCCGTTTGTGCCGGCGAGTCCACAATCTCCGGCACTGCCGCTTCGGCTTCGGGCAGGCTCAGATCGATCGTCCAGCCTTTGTCTTCGATTCCGGCATCGACCATCAGCCGGGCGACATGGCGGGCGGCGATGGTGCTCCGCGTCGTGCCGGTGAGACGCCATTCGGTTCCAGCCAGTTCAACCCTGCCGTCATCGAGGGCCAAAAGGATCGCCATGGCGCGCCAGGTGTCTTCGGCAAAGCCCTCGGGCGCGCCGAGCGCGATCGAACTGGCGTCGAGGGCGCGTTTGCCGGCAATCGCCAACAGGCGCGACCGCACTTCGGCGCTCGGGGCAAAGCCGGAAATGATTATGGCGCCGTCCGCCGATTTCTCGGCACTCCAGCGATAGGGCACCGCCTCGATCACACCGATCTGGGCGATATCGAGCCGCGGGCCTGTTCCATCGGCGAGACTTGCCGCAAATGATCCGGCCGGCCCGGCGACCGGATTGCCGGTCGCGGCGGCTGGCGCCGCATAGACCACGGTCGACACCGCAACGACGAACAGGACCGCCTTGCGGTCCAACGCCCATTTTCCGCTCACGAACAGCCTCTCGAATTCCGCATTGCCTGCCGCCGCGCCGCGCCGGTTGCCGGCGTCAGGCCGGTGCCGCATGCGGCGGATCGATAGATCAGTTTTGCCCATTGCCCCGCCGATTCCCAGATGCCTCGCGCGTTTGTTCACGCGCTTCGGACAGCGGCGCAAAAAGAAAGGCCCGGCTGAGCCGGGCCTTTCCCTGAGCTTGAGTAATCCGAGAGGATTAATCGAACTTCTTCGAAGCCTTGAACGTGGTCTTGTAGGCGCCGAGGGAGTTCATCTCGCCAGCGATGGACGTTTCGAACTGCCCACCGGGCTTCCAGGCCAATTCGGCCTTGCCGTAGAAGGTGCCGTCGGCATTGGTCGCCGGGATAGCGGTACCAACAGCGTAGTAGCCGACTTCGCCGGTTGCCGTCAGGGTGTCGGTCAACTTGGCGATCAACTTCAACGCAGCCTGCCAGGTTTCGTCGTCGGCAGCAGTGGTCGGGTTGAGGTAACGGAAACCGGCCTGGATGGTCACCTGGTCGGTCACAGCGGCCGAACCGGTCAGGCTGGCGCCCCACATCGGATCATTCGCAACGTCGCTACGATCGGCAAATTCAGCCGCGGCGGCGAGAGTGAAGATGTCGAAGGTGCCTTCAGCCGTCACGAGGCCGTTCCAGGCAGTCGTCGCGCCGTTGTCGTCGGAACCGTAGGCGAACGCGCCACGGACCTTGAAGTTATCGAAGGTGGCAGTGGCCGCACCGCGAGCCAGCCAGTCTTCGATCGTGCCGTCAAGGAAGCCACCGGCGGCGAAGCTCATGTAGCCATTGAGCGCGCCATCCGGAGCAGCGTAGGCGATGGTACCAATGGCGGTACCGGCAGCGGCATAGGTGCCCGCAATCACGGTAACGTCGTCGAGAGCTTCGAGGCCGCCCGACAGGGTGACGCCAGAATCGCCGACAGCGTGGTACAGCTGGATGACACGGCCCTTGGTCTTGATGTCGAGAACGCCATCGAGAACGCCGACGCCCGAGTCAACCGCATCGGAATTGAACAGGCCGATGAAGCCGAACGGCGTGTCGTCGCCGTCCTTCAGGACGGACGTGTCGCGCTTACCGGCAACCAGGGTGGTGCCGTCGCCGACGGAGACATAGGCTTCGTCGAGCTGGACGGTGTTGATGAGCTCGTCCTTGGCCAGAGCGGGCTGCTCGTTGACGATGTCGCGCTCATCGCCCCAATCGGAGAGCTTGATCACCGCCTTGGCGGTGCCGAACTCGGACGAGGCGGAGCCGACAAACATCAGCCACCAGTCGAGATCATTCTGCCAATCCATATTCTCGGCGGCAACACCAGAATCGTTGTTGTCGTCGATCGTGCGGCGGGCGTTATTGAAGCTGACCGGGTCGGTGATGTTCGCCGAACCAGCGAAGTCGCCCCAAATGAACTCGTACTTCACTTCGCCGGAGATCTGCAGGCAGTCATCGGTCGAAGCAATTTGCAGGGTGCCCGAAATGCCGAGGTCTTCGCAGACATCGAACGAGGACACGACGGTCGACAGGTCGGCCGCGAAAGCAGTGGTGGAAAGACCAACCGCCGCCACAGAACCCAGAAGAAGGCTCTTCAGTTTCATATTCTTGACCTCCAAAGTCAATCTTGGTGCCGGCGAACCGGCGGTTGGTCGAAGCGCAAACACACTTGTGCGTCGTGTCTTTAAAGTCGCGCCGCGACCGACAAACGATCCCATGCATGGATTCGCATAGGCCACTCTATCCAACGCGCATTGCCGCGCAACCGAATGAAGCTGGATTCGGGCTTCGGCCGACCTGCTTGTTGCTGAATGTTGCAAATTCAGCACACACGCTGAAACCAAGTCTTAACTTCGGTAAATCAAGGGTTACCGGCGACAAGGCTCCCGGAAGGCCGCCACCCGCCGCGACCCGAGGGGGTCCGGCAGGCGCCAATGCGGCGCGGCGCCGCTGATGCCTTGCCATGCCTCGATCGAAAAAATGCGCTGCCGCGCGCCGTGAGCGGCGGCAGGCGATGTGCGATCGCTGAAATCGGAGAGGTGGTCAGCGCCGCCGCGCCGAACGGGCCGGCGACGGTTTGCCGGCCGGCTCCTGGGTAGGTTCGCCTTCCTTGGCCCTGAGCATCACCAGCGAGCGCTCGGCTTCGCGGGCGTTGATTCCGTTATAGCCCTCGAGCCAGATCGCCGTTTGCCGGGCAGTCAGGTTCAAATGATGCTGGCGGACCTTGCCGATGGCGGCCGCAGCCTCCCTCGTGAGGCCGAGCCCGCGCAGCGTCACGGCGAGCGGGGTGCCGTTGGAATTGTTCATCGACGCCGAAATCGTCTGGTCGGGCAATTGGGCGATGCCGGCAAGGAAATGGACGACCGTATTGAAGTCGCCGATCTCGGCAAGCTTGATGGTTTCCTCGCTGGCATTGGCCGCGCCGCTCAGCACCTGTTCGATGGTCGAATAGACGGCAGCGCGTTCGCGACGGGCCTTGGACTTGCGTTCGCTCTCGCTGGCGATCTCGGTCAGCGAGTCGAGAAGGCTCCCGCCTTCGGGCGGCGCGTCGAGGGCGCGCAGGCGCGCTTTCAGTTCCTCGGACAAAAAGGGCGTGATCTGCAGCGAAATGACATGCGTGAGGTCGTCGCGCGAAATCAGCGATTCCTGCAAATCGACATCTGACTTGGCGCGTTCGGCAACGATCCGGTAGGTCTTGGGCGAGAACTTGGCGCCGGGATTGGCCGTCATGGTGCGCACGGCCTCGACGTCGCCCCGCCTGATCAGGGCATCGGTCAGCTTCTCGTTGAGCTCCTTGCGCCGCGAAATCGCCCGCGTATGGGCGGGCAACATCATCTCGATAACGCCGATGAGGTCGCTTTCGGTCAGAACCGGCGAATGCTCCAGCATCGGCGTGGCGACGTCCGGCGCCTCGTCATTGGCGAGGCGGCGCACGACGCGGCCGGGGAAGCGCTCCATCGGCGCCACGCGCTCGGATAATTCCTTGCGCACTTCGGTCGCCACATCGTCGAGCATGCGACAGATCACTTCGGCATAGGCGTCGCCATGCGCGCCCGTATCGGCCTCGATGCTCTCGATGAAAAGGTCGGTCAGCACGGAGATGAGGTTGCGCCATTTCCGGCGCGACGGATCGCGCGCCCAGGCCTGCAATTCCTCGAGTGTCGGCACGGTCTCGGTTGTCGGCGTACCCACTGACTCCACTCCGGCATAAGTCGTCATTTCTGTGACGCTAATCGAATTTCGTTAACGCAGCGTTTTGGAAACTGTCACAATTGCGGGTGCCAATGTCGCAGCATGACCGCATGACCGCGAAAACCTTGCCTTTTCGCGCGTTTTCCACTATCGGCACCCGTGGCGGCGCGGTTTCGATCCGGGCCGTCACATGACATAACGCGCCTTTCCGGCGACGCGACCCGCCAAGGGTCCGGTTCCGGAAGCGCACTGTTCTCAGGGCGGGGCGAAACTCCCCACCGGCGGTAGGAGCCGGGCCGCAAGGCCCGCTCGAGCCCGCGAGCGCCGCGACGCCATTGGCCGAGCGGGTCAGCAGATTCGGTCCAAGTCCGAAGCCGACGGTCATAGTCCGGATGAAAGAGAACGGATTGACAAAGGTTCCGGCCCGTATCGGGCCTCGGGCACCATTGCGCGATCCTTTCAACCCTGAGGCAAGCTGGTTGAGAAAGGATCGATCATGAACCAGACTGCCTCCTCCCCCTCCCCCTCCCTCGGCACGCCGGGCGGCATCGTTCTGGCCGGAACATTGATGATGGTCGGCGCCCAGGCCGTGTTCGCCCTGGTCAACTTCCTTTACGACGTGCTGACCAATCCATGGAACCCGCTGCTCTCCGGCGCCAATATCACCTCGGCCTCGGCGGTTTTCTGGCAATACCTGATCGCCACCATCTTCGCATTGCCGCTGATCTTGCGGATCGGGCTCAACAAGCTCAGGACCCGCCATCCGGTTCTGCATGAGGTGCGGGCGCTGGTCTCGGCGCTCGGCGCCCAGGTCTTCGCCTTCGGTTTCGCCTCGGGCGTTCCGGTCTGGCAGATGGTCGGCCTGTTGATGACCGGGCCGTTCTTCGTCATCGCCGGCTCGGTGCTGTTCCTCGGCGAGAAGCTGACCGCAGCCCGCATCGGCGCCTCGCTCGTCGCCTTTGTCGGCGCCGCACTGATCATCGGCGCCGGGGCGGAGAGCTTTTCCTTGGCTTCGCTGCTGCCGGTGCTGGCGGCGGCGCTGTGGAGCACGACGACGGTGATCGGCAAATACCTGTCGCGCGAGGAAGAGCCGGAATCGCTGACGCTCTATCTCTTGCTGCTGATCAGCGTCAACCATGCCCTGATCGGGCTGGCGCTGGTCGGACTGGCCGTCGTCCTGCCGGCCGGCACCCTGCCGGCGAGCCTGACGAGCGGCTGGGATTTCGGCTTCCCCATGGGTCCGGCGACCGTCTGGCTCATCGCGCTCGGCCTTGTGACCGCCGGCGCCCAATATCTGTTGTGGAGCGCCTACAAGCGGGCCGACGCCACCTATCTGCAGCCGTTCGACGACCTGAAACTGCCGTTCAACCTCCTGATCGGCTGGGTGCTGCTGTCGCAGGTGCCGGGGCTGTGGTTCTGGCCGGGCGCGGCGCTGATCGTCGGCGCTTCGATCTATATCGCCCGCCGCGAAGGCTGACGACGCCGACCGGGCGGCCGGGACCATACTGGAACGGTTCTCGGCCGCCCTTTGTCTCTATTAATATGTACTGATACCGATGCCGCGTTCTTCCGGTGTCGCTGCCGGTTCGACATCGGGCGAGAACTGCTTCAGATAGGCGATGAGAGCGTCGATCTCCTCGGGCTTTTTCAGCCCGACAAAGGTCATGGTCGTACCCGTCACATAGTCGCGCGGCGCCGGCAGGTAGTCGCGCAGGGCCTCTTCGGTCCACACGAGCCCGCTTTCGCCGGCCGCCTTCATCGGCCGGGAATAGCGCGCAAAATCGCCGACCGATCCGGCGCTGCGGCCGATCAGGTCATTGAGCACCGGCCCGACCAGGTGCCTGGCGCCCTCGCCGACCTTGTGGCAGGCGAAGCAGTTCTTCCTGAACACCTTGGCGCCGAGCTCGGCCGCCTCGTCGGCGGCACCGGGCGCGGCCAGAGCGGCGAACGCGAGCGCGGCGGCGAACATGGATTTCATCGGTCCGGGCTTCACCTTGTGCCCGTCTATCTCGGCAGCAGCCAGGCGCCCTGGGGCACCGGATCGTCGAACGGCTTGAGGCTCGTGGCGAGGGCCTCCTCGACGAGATGGGCGACCAGTTCGGGAAACAGCAGCGGCCTTTCCGCCCGCTCCCACAGGAAATAGCCGTAGGAGCCGGGAATCGGGTTGATCTCGTTGAACCAGATCTCGCCGGTTTCGTTGTTGCACAGGAAATCGAGACGCGGGGCGCCGCGACTGCCGAAGGCCCTGAACACCTTGACGGCATTGCGCGTGACCGCTTCGCGGCGGGCCTCGTCCAGTTCGGGATTGATGTCGCGGGTCAGCGACAGCATGCCCTGCGAGGGCAGCGAACTGCCCTTGGCGCCGCCACCACCCGACAGGTATTTTTCCTTGAAATCGAGGAGTTCGGTCGAGGGCTTGGGGCGTTCGATGGCCGAGAGGCGGATGGTGCCGGCGTCGTTCCGCAACGCGACATTGTACTCGACCAGGTGCGGCACGCGCGGCTCGACCATGACGAGGCTGTCCTTGGTCAGGACGCCGGCGCAGAGCTGGACCAGTTCGTCCTCGTCATGGGCGATGCCGACGCCGATGCTCGAACCGAGATTGACCGGCTTGACGATGGCGGGAAAGCCGATATTCCGTTCGCGCACCTCGGCGACGAAGGCCTTGGCATTCCGCAACTTGTTGCGGTCGGCGGTGACGTGCGGCAAGACCGGCACCCCGACATCGGCGGCGATGGTCTTGGTCAGATCCTTGCGCATGGCCAGGGCCGAATGGGTGGCCGAAAACCCGGTCACCGGGATGCCGAGCCATTCGAGAAGCCCATGTACGCGCCCGTCTTCGCCATAAAGGCCGTGAAAGACCGGCATGGCGCAATCGATCGGGATCGGCGCGCCGGAAACCGGCCGGATCTCGGCGCCACGCTCGCCCCAGCCGAAGCCGATCTCGGCAGTGCCGGATGGCTTGGGGCGATAGGTCGAGACGTCGCGCAGGCGCGGACCGACAAGGAAGCGGTTCTCGAAATCGGCATAGACCGGCACGATGTCGTAGTCGGCCGGGTCGACGGCGTCCATCACCTGCTGGGCGGTGACGACGCTGACATCGTGCTCGGGCGAGCTGCCGCCGAACAGGACGGCGATTTTTCTCGGCATGACGCGACTTAACCCCTTTTTCGCCACCTCGGTCTGGCACGAGCCTGTGGCACCGATATGGCCTGACCGGGCATCACATGATAAAGCCGGTTCGGCCGGGCCGCCATAGCACGAACCCGTCGGGCCTGTCGCCGGCGACGCCTCTGTCCGGTCGGGTTTTCGGCTAGGATCGTGGCGACGGCAAAGCGAGTCGAGGGCCTTATGCATTTCATCGAGATCGGAGAGGGGGACCGGCCATCCGTCGTGTTCGCGCATGGCTGGGGACGCTCGCATCACGATTTCATTCCGGCGGCGGAGAGTCTTGGCGCCACCGCCCGTTCCATGCTCGTCGACCTGCCCGGCTTCGGCCAGACGCCGCGCCCCGACGTGGCCTGGGACACACGGCAATATGCCGACTACATCGCCAGTTTCCTCGCCGAACAGGGCATCGGGCGCGTGATCTGGGTCGGCCATTCCTTCGGTGGTCGCATCGGGCTGAGGCTGGCCCGCCACCATCCCGACCTGCTCGGCGGCCTCATCGTCGTCGCGGGGGCCGGCATGCCGCGCCAGCGCGTCTATTTCGAGCGGGTGCGCAACGATCTGCGCCGCCGCCAGTTCCGCGTGCTGAAATGGCTGGCCGGCGCCGACGAAGCCCGGCGCGACGCGCTCGAGAAGCGTTTCGGCAGCCCGGATTACGTCGAAAGCAAGAGGCTCGGCCTCAGGGACATTTTCCTTGCAACCATCGCCGAGGATCAAAGCCCCGACCTCCCCGACATCACCGTGCGCACCGAACTGCTCTATGGCGCCAAGGACGGCGAAACCCCGGTCGAGATCGGCCAGCGCATGGCCGCGCTCATCCCAGGTGCGCGGCTGACGATCTTTCCCGAATACGACCATTTCTCCATTCTCAATCGCGGCCACCATGTCATCGCCTTGCGGGCGAAGGCCCTGCTGGCGGAGCGCGCGTCATGACAACAATCGTCATCTCTTTGCTGTCTTTGGCAGTGTTCTGGGGCGCGCTCGCCTATTTCGGGTACGTGCGGCTCAAAACCCTGCTCGTTTATTTCCAGCAGGAAGAATATGATACCCGGCGGTTTTTCGCCGCTTGGCGGATCATCCACCTGTTCGACGTCGTCGCCAGTTCGCTGCTCTCGCTCGGTTTTGTCCTCACGCTGGCTGACCTCGATGGCGAGGCACTCCTGGTGCTGCTGGCGCTCGCGCTTCCGGTGATTGCGGAACGCGAGGCCCGTTACCATTTCAAAAAGCCACTCGTCATGACCGGACGGGCCGAGCGACTCTTCGGCCTGTCGCTGGCACTCGCTGCGGTCTGGATTTTCACCGTGCTGGCACTGGCCGCCGTGGTGACGACATCGGCGTCAGCCCAATTCCTTCTGGGCGTCGTCTCCATCCAGGCCCTGCCACTCGCGCTGGTGGCGGCGAACGCCATGAGGAAGCCATCGGAAGAAAGGCGAAATCGCGCCTATATCGCGGAGGCATCGCAAAAGCTCGCCGGATTCACGGGCGTCCGCATCGGCGTCACCGGCTCGTTCGGCAAGACATCCGTCAAGCACATTCTCGGGTCTTTGCTGGCGCTCGATGGTCCGGTGTTTTTCTCGCGCGGTTCGGTCAATACCGTGCTTGGCCTGACCCGCCATATCCGCCAGCGCCTGCAGCCGGCCCACAAGTATTTCATCGCCGAAATGGGCGCCTATCGGCGCGGCTCGATCCAGCGGCTGGCTGAATTCGTCCGGCCCGAGATCGGCATCGTCACGGCCGTCGGCGAGGCCCATCTCGAGCGCTTCGGCACGATCGAGGACACGGCCAGGGCCAAGGCGGAGCTCGCCGAATTCGTCTGCGACCATGGCAGGCTCGTCATCGTTACCGAGGCGGTCGCGGCGCTCGAACCCTTTGCCGGCCTGAAAGCGAAACACCCCGACAGGTTCGTCGTCTGCGGCGAGGGCGAATCGGCGGATGTGCGGCTTGTCGCCAACGCTTTGACCCCGCAGGGCCGGGTGCTTGACATCGCCATGGACGGACAGGTCATGCGCCTCGTCTCGCCGCTTCTGGGCGGCTACAACGCCCTCAACCTCTGCCTGTGCCTCGCCGCGATCCGGGCGGTGGCTCCGGAGGTGCTGCCCGTCGTGCCGGCCGCCCTGGCCGAACTCGACCAGGTGCCGCACCGCCTCGAAAAGCGGGAAAGCGCCAGAGGTCCGCTCGTTCTCGACGATGCCTACAACGCCAATGAAGCCGGCATGCGCGAGGCCATCGCCGTCGCAAGGACCCTGGCCGACCAGCGCGGTGGACGGGCCGCGATCGTGACGCCGGGCATCGTCGAGCTCGGCATGAGCCACGACGCCGTGCATCGCGACCTCGGCGCCCATGCCGGCGCCATGTCGGACCTTGTCCTCGTGGTCAATGCCGAGCGCATCGAAAGCTTTGCCGAGGCGGCCGAATCGGCCGGGCGCGCCGAAGTGACGCGCCACAGGACGCTGGCCGAGGCGCGCAAGGCGCTCGCGGCCCATGCGCTCGGCGACAAGGACGTCGTGCTCTACGCCAACGACCTGCCGGACGTGATCGAGGACCGCCGGATTCTCTGACAAATAACGTTTTTCTATAAATCGTTCAACAAGGGTGCGCCCTTCCGTCTTATTGCCAGCGGCAGGCGACGCGCGCAGATTGACTTGCGGACTCGCTGAGGGTCGCCGATCTCCCTTCGGCGCCAAGAACCGGACGGGCCTGCAAGGAGGAATTGCGGAACCTTCGTCATCACAGCCCTGAGCCAGGCCCGCCCCCCGGAACCTGTTCAGGCAATCCTCGTGGCCGGACGTCTGCATATTCGATCGGCCGACATTTACAGCGCTTCTTCGCTTTTTAGAGCGACTCTAAACGGTTGCCTTTCAACTTATCGTGGCGAACAGACAAAAAGTGGAGAAGACTGCACAGGATATGCGCTTTGCGCGCAAGTCATGACTCAGATCATGGCGGCAACCCGCCGGTTTGGAGACAAACCCGGCAAACTTGGGAAGAGAAGGCCAAAAAGCCAATGAGCACGAGACTTCGGGATTTCACCCCGGCCGTCGATCTCACCGTGACCCACGGAACCGGGCCGGTCAGACACCAGCGGCCGATCTATGTCGAACTCACGCCCCCCTGCAGCAATGCCTGTCCGGCCGGCGAGAACATTCGAGGATGGTTGTCCTACGCGCAGGCGGGTCGATTCCGCGAAGCCTGGGAAACGCTCACGGCTGAGAACCCCATGCCGGCCGTGCATGGGCGCGTCTGCTACCACCCCTGCGAATCGAACTGCAACCGCAAGGACGTCGATACCGCGGTCACCATCCACGCCGTTGAACGCTTTCTCGGCGACATGGCGCTGGCCAGCGGCTGGCAGTTCAAGCCGATCAAGCAGCCGAGCGGCAAGAAGGTGCTCATCGTCGGTGCCGGCCCGTCCGGCCTGTCCGCCGCCTACCATCTGGCGCGGCTCGGCCATCAGGTCGAGATCCACGAGGCCGGCCCGGTCGCCGGCGGCATGATCCATTTCGGCATCCCGGCCTATCGCATGCCGCGCGAGGAGCTGGCTCGTGAGGTCAAGCGCATCGAGGACATGGGCGTCAAGATCGTGCTCAATCACAAGGTGACCGATCTCAACGCCGAAAAGGCGGCCGGCAAGTTCGACGCCGTCTTCGTCGCCATCGGCGCCGGCGTCGGCAAACATGTCGACATTCCGGCACGCGACGCGGCGAAAGTACTCGACGCCGTCAGCGTGCTTCACGACACCAGTTCCGGAAACCCGCCGCTCCTTGGACGGCGGGTTATCGTTTATGGCGGTGGCAATACCGCCATGGACGCAGCCCGCACCGCCAAGCGCCTCGGCGCCACCGAGACGGTGATCGTTTACCGTCGCGACCGCGAGCACATGCCGGCGCATTCCTTCGAGGCCGACGAGGCCATCGAGGAAGGCATCAAGATCAAGTGGCTGACCACGATCAAGGAAATCCAGGGCACCGAGCTGACCGTCGAACGCATGGTCATCGACGCGCACGGCAAGCCGCAGCCGACGGGCGAGTTCGACACGCTCTCGGCCGATTCCGTCGTCCTTGCCCTCGGCCAGGAAACCGATAGCGGCTTCTTGAAGGGCATTGCCGGCCTCAACTTCTCGTGGAACGGCACGGTCGAGGTCGACAAGAACATGATGACCGGCGCCCAAGGCGTGTTCGCCGGCGGCGACATGACCCCCGGCGACCAGTCGGTGACCATCGCCACCGGACACGGCAAGAAGGCCGCCCGCGCCATCGACGCCTGGCTCAACGGCACGACCTATACGGCGCCGGACAAGGCCGAGATCGTCAGCTTCGACATGCTGCATCTGCCGGTCTATTCGGACGCCGACCCGCGCCACCAGGGCGAACTCGAACTGGCCAAGCGCGTCGCCGGCTTCACCGAGATCATCGCCGGCCTTTCCGAGCTCGAAGCGCAGTACGAGGCGCAGCGCTGCTATTCGTGCGGCGACTGCTACGAGTGCGACAACTGCTATGCCGCCTGCCCGGAAGAAGCCATCACCAAGCTCGGCCCCGGCCGCAAATACGCCATCGACTACGCAAAATGCACCGGCTGCCAGACCTGCTACGAGCAGTGCCCCTGCCACGCCATAGACATGATCCCGGAGACCGTTTGAAATGGCTGAGATCAAGGGCAAGAAAGCCACAATGGATGGCAATACCGCCGTCGCTCACGTCGCCTATAAAGTAAACGAGGTCTGCGCGATCTACCCGATCACACCGTCCTCGCCCATGGCGGAACTGGCAGACGAATGGATGGCCGCAGGTGTCAAGAACATCTGGGGCAACATCATGTCAATCCAGCAAATGCAGTCCGAAGCCGGCGCCGCCGGTGCCCTGCACGGCTCGTTGCAGGCCGGCGCGCTGACCACGACCTTCACCGCGTCGCAGGGCCTCCTGCTGATGATCCCGAACATGTACAAGATCGCCGGCGAACTGACGCCGACCGTCTTTCATGTCGCGGCGCGGGCTCTGGCAACCAATGCGCTATCGATCTTCGGCGACCATTCGGACGTCATGGCGGCCCGCTCCACCGGCTTTGCCATGCTGGCATCGAACTCGGTGCAGGAAGCCCATGACACGGCGCTGATCGCCCATGCCGCGACCCTTGAGTCGCGCATTCCGTTCATGCACTTCTTCGACGGCTTCCGCACTTCGCACGAGGTCAATACCCTCAACCTGATCGATGAGGCCGACATCCGCACCATGATCGACGACGATCTGGTCAGGGCCCATCGCGCCCGCGCCCTCAATCCGGAGAATCCGGTGATGCGCGGCACGGCGATGAACCCGGATGTGTGCTTCCAGAGCCGCGAAGCCTCGAACGCCTACTATGCGGCGGTGCCCGGCATGGTCGAGAAGGCCATGGACAAGTTCGCCGCCCTGACCGGCCGCCACTACAAGCCGTTCGACTATTACGGCGCACCCGACGCCGAACGCGTCGTGGTGCTGATGGGGTCCGGCGTCGACGTGGCGCGCGACACCGTGGCCCATCTCATCGGCAATGGCGAGAAAGTCGGCGTCATCGCCGTCAGGCTCTATCGTCCGTTCTCGTCCGAGCACATGCTCGCCGTGCTGCCGCTGAGCACCAGGTCCGTCGCCGTCCTCGACCGCACCAAGGAACCGGGCGCCACCGGCGAACCGCTCTATCTCGACATGGTCGCCTCGCTGGCCCAGGCCGTCGCCGCCGGCAAGCGCCCCTCCATGCCGCGCGTCATCGGCGGCCGCTACGGCCTCAGCTCGAAGGATTTCGATCCGTCCCAGGTCAAGGCGGTTCTCGACGAACTCAAAAAGCCCGATCCGAAGAACAACTTCACGGTCGGTATCAACGACGACGTGACCTTCACCAGCATCGAAACCGACACGAGCTACGGCACCGAATCGGACGAGATCGTCCGGGCGATGTTCTACGGCCTCGGCGCCGACGGCACGGTCGGCGCCAACAAGAACTCGGTGAAGATCATCGCCGAGGACGGCGGCCGGTTCGCGCAAGGCTATTTCGTCTACGACAGCCACAAGTCCGGCGCGTTGACGGTGTCGCATCTCAGGTTCGGTCCCGAGCCAATCGGGTCGCCCTATCTGATCCGTACCGCCAGCTTCATTGCCTGCCACCAGTTCCACTTCATGAACAAGGTGGACGTGCTGAAGAACGCCAAAGTGGGCGCAACCTTCCTTCTCAACGCGCCCTTCGGTCCGGATTTGGTATGGAACCACCTGCCCCGCTCGGTGCAGAAGGTCATCATCGACAAGAAGCTCAAGTTCTTCGTCATCGATGCCACCAAGGCGGCGCGCGAAGTCGGTCTCGGCAATCGCACGAATACGATTTTGCAGACCTGCTTCTTCGCTCTCTCCGGTGTCTTGCCGCGCGACGAAGCCATCGCCAAGATCAAGTACGCGATCGAAAAGACCTATTCCAAGAAGGGTCGTGCCGTCGTCGAAAAGAACTTCGCCGGGGTCGATGGCGCACTTGAGCGCCTCTACGAGGTCGAGGTGCCCGACCAGGTCACCTCGAACTTCGAGCGCCAGCCGCCCGTGCCGGACCATGCGCCCGAATTCGTGCGCGAAGTCACCGGCAAGATGATGGATTTCAACGGCGACGACATTCCGGTATCCAAGATCCCCGCCGACGGCACCTATCCCACCGGCACGGCCGCCTGGGAAAAGCGCAACATCGCCGACGAGGTTCCGGTGTGGCGCGAGGATCTGTGCATCCAGTGCGGTCAGTGCTCGTTCGTGTGCCCGCACAGCGTCATCCGCGCCAAATATTTCGACAAGGATGTCGCCGCCGATGCGCCGAGCAGCTTCAAGACGGCGCCGATCAACTCGCGCGGCTATCCCGACGTGCACTTCTCGCTGCAGTTCTATGTCGAGGACTGCACGGGCTGCGGTCTTTGTGTCGAGGCCTGCCCGGCGCAAAGCGCCGTGGAGCCGGGCGTCAAGGCGATTAACATGACCCTCAAGGACGAAGAGATCGTCCAGACCGGGCAAAAGAACATCGCCTATTTCGAGACGCTGCCGGTCAACGACCGGGCGCGGGTCGATTTCGCCAATGTCCGTGGCGTGCAGTTCCTCGAGCCTTTGTTCGAGTTCAACGGCGCCTGCGCCGGCTGCGGCGAGACGCCCTATGTCAAGCTGTTGAGCCAGCTGTTCGGCGACCGGTTGATGGTTGCCAACGCCACCGGCTGTTCCTCGATCTATTCGGGCAACCTGCCGGTGACGCCCTGGACCAAGAACAAGGCGGGGCAAGGCCCGGTCTGGTCGAACTCGCTGTTCGAGGACAATGCCGAATTCGGCCTCGGCTTCCGCCTTGCCGCCGACAAGCATCTCGACACGGCCCGGCAGTTGCTGACCCAGATGGCGCCAGAGGTCGGCGAGGATCTCGTCACCTCGATCCTCACGGCACGGCAGATTCACGAGTCCGAACTCAAGAGCCAGCGCGAGCGCGTCGCGGCCCTCAAGGTCAAGCTTCTGGCCATGAAGGACGACGAAAACGCCAAACACCTGCTGTCGATCTGCGATCAACTGGTGCGCCGGTCGATCTGGATCGTGGGCGGCGACGGATGGGCCTATGACATCGGCTATGGCGGTCTCGACCACGTTCTGGCCTCCGGGCGCAATGTCAACATCCTCGTCATGGACACCGAGGTCTATTCGAATACCGGCGGCCAGGCTTCCAAGGCCACCCCGCTCGGCGCCATCGCCAAGTTCGCGGCGGCAGGCAAGCGCACGCATCGCAAGGACATGGCGCTGCAGGCGATTTCCTATGGCAATGTCTATGTGGCGCAGGTCGCTTTCGGGGCCAATCCGCAGCAGACGCTTCTGGCCTTCCGCGAGGCCGAGGCCTATCCGGGCGTGTCGATCATTCTTGCCTATAGCCACTGCATCTCGCACGGCATCGACATGAAGATCGGCCTTTCCCAGCAGGACAAGGCGGTGGCCTCCGGCTACTGGCCGCTGCTGCGCTACGACCCGGCGCTCAAGGATGTCGGCAAGGCACCGTTCCGGCTCGACTCGCCGCGCCCGACCATCAAGTTCAAGGACTATGCCTATAACGAGCTCAGATACCGGGCCCTCGCCTCCAGCCGGCCGGAGGAAGCCGAAATGCTGCTCAAGGAAGCCCAGAGGGCGATCCTCGAGAAGTACCAGACCTATGAAGAGTTCGCGAACATGGCATACGGGCCCGACCCGACGCTTGCCATGAGCGCGGCGAGCAAACCGTAAAGGGAGGCCAAAATGGATCTCAAAACCAAATATCTCGGCCTCACGCTCGAAAGCCCGCTGGTCGCCAGCCCCTCTCCGCTGGGCCGCAAGCTCGACAGCATCAAGCAATTGAGGGACCACGGCGCCGCCGCCGTGGTTCTCCCCTCGATCTTTGAGGAACAGATCACGCGCGAACAGGAAATGATCGACGCGCTGATCGGATCCGGTGCGGAAAGCTTCGGGGAGGCGCTGAGCTATTTCCCGTCCGAGGCCGAATATGCCTTCGACAGCTCCGACTACAAGCGGCTGATCGAAAACGCGGCCAAGGCCGTGGACGTGCCGATCATCGCCAGCCTCAACGGCGTCAGCACCAGCGGCTGGATCGAATATGCCCGCGACACCGAGTCGGCCGGTGCCCAGGCGATCGAGCTCAACATCTTCTTCGTGCCCTCCGACATTGCGCTCGACGGACGCGAGGTCGAAAAGCGCTATACCGATGTGGTTGCCGCCGTGTCCTCGGCGGTGAAAATCCCGGTCTCGGTCAAGATCGGCCCCTATTTCTCCTCGACCGGACACATGGCCGGTCAGCTGGTCGAAGCCGGGGCCAAGGGTCTGGTTCTGTTCAACCGCTTCTACGAACCGGACATCGACCCGGTGAACCTTTCGGTCGAAACCAGCCTCGATCTGTCGCGATCGTCCGAAATGCGCCTGCCGCTTCTGTGGATCGGCGTTTTGTACGGACGCATTGCTGCTTCGCTCGCCGCCACGACCGGCGTCGAGACGCCCGACGACGTGGTGAAATACCTGCTCGCCGGCGCCGACGTGGTCATGACGGCCTCGGCTCTCTTGCGCCACGGTCCGCAGCACATGCGCGTACTGCACGACGGGCTCAGCGAGTGGATTTCCGCCCGCAATCTCAAATCGCCGGACGACATCCGCGGCAAACTGAGCCATGCCAAGGTCGAGAACCCGGAAGCCTATGAGCGCGCCAACTACATCAAGGTGTTGCAGGGCTTCGGCGCCTGACAACGGGCGACAAGCGAACACGAAGGCCGGCATCGCGATGCCGGCCTTTTTTTGTCGGGTACGCCGCGCCCCCTCCACCGCCCTTCGGGCGGTCCCCCTCGCCCCGCTGCGCAGGGGAGGAAGAGCGCCGGTGCCCCATATCCTGCCCCATTCATGGGGGAGGAGGACCATGCGCAGCATGGTGGAGGGGGCCGCGCTGGCGTCTCGATCTACTCCCTCGCCGCGTCCAGTCTCGCGAGATCGGCGAGAATCGCCTCGGCGTCGCGCACCACATCGCCACCGGCGGCCAGCGGCCTGGATGCCACAACCTGCGCCGGAGCCGGCGACAGGATATGGACCGTCTCGGCAAAACGCGCCGCCTGGCGCGGATCGTGGGTGATGACCAGCGCCGTGACGCCCCGCCGCTCGACCAGATCGCGCACCAGCGCCAGCATGCGGTCGGCAAGCGCGGTGTCGAGGCCGTTGAACGGCTCGTCGAGCAACAGGAGGTCCGGATCGACCACGAGGGCGCGGGCCAGCGCGACGCGCTGGCGCATGCCGCCGGACAACTGGCGCGGATATTTGCCGGCATCTTCGGCACCAAGACCGACCTGGGTCAGCATGCTGCCGGCGCGGCCGAGGCGTTCGGCGCGGTCGAGCCTTTCGGCCTTGAGGGCGAAGCCGACATTGTCGCGCGCCGTCCGCCAAGGCAGCAGCAGCGGGTCCTGGAACATCACGGCGGCGCGGCGGTGGGAGCGACGCACCTGTCCCGAACGGGGCTGCAACAGGCCGGCGGCGAGCGCCACCAGGGTCGACTTGCCGCAGCCGGACGGACCCATCAGCGCCGTGACCTCGCCGGCCGGCACGGCGAAGTCGACGCCATCGAGCACGAATTTGCCGTTATAGGCGAAGCCGACGCCCTCGAAGGCGAGCGCGGGCAATGTCATGGCCGCTCCTCCCCGTCTGCGCCGCGCCAGAGCTGCATGCTCCGCTGCAACGGTCTTAGCAGCAGATGATCGAAAACCACGAGCATGACGACCACGACCAGCACCCAGGCCATGGTCGCGGCAGTGTCGACCTGGGCCCTGGCCGTGGCGATTCCGTCGCCGATGCCGCCGGCGCCGCTCAATAGCTCGGCCATGACGGAGACCTTCCACGACATGGCGAGAGTCGTCGCCACGGCCGGAAACAGATGGGAGAACATGTGCGGACCGTAGACATCGCGCGCCATGGCGCCAAAGGGAGCACGGAAGGCGCGGGCCATGCGGGCGAGATCGCCGTCGAGGCTGCGGGCGCCCTCGGTGGCGGCGGCAAAGACGATCGGCGCGGTGGCGACGGCCACGGTGAAGACGACAGCCCAGCGGCCGCCGAACCACAACAGCGCCAAAACGATCCAGGCGATGGCCGGAATGCCGAGCAGGATCATCGAGACCGGCTGCAGGGTCAGGCGGATTTCAGTGCGAAGGCCCGCCAAAGTCCCGAGAACGGTGCCGGCGAGAATGCCCACGCACCAGCCCATGGCGGCGTTGCCGGCGGTCTCGATCAGCGCCGGCACGATCCGGCCGCCAACCAACATGGCCCACAAGGTCGCCAGGGTTTCGGCAAGGCCGGGAAGCACCAGCGCTCCATAGGCGCGGTGCCCCCATTCCCAGCCGATAAGCAAGAAAGCGAGGCCAGCAAGGCCATAAAGCCAGCTCGCCGTTTTGCCTTCTGCCTGCCAGCGCTTGTCTTTGCTCATTTCATCGCCATTCGTTCCCCGTCATTGCGAGGCGCGAAGCGGCGCGGCAATCCAGAAGGCTGCATGCGTTGGCGTCGATTGCCCTCTGGATTGCCGCGCGCCTGACGGCGCTCGCAATGACGGTTGCCGTGTAAACCGGCTGTAATCGGCTGCCTCTAGCCCCAGTAGAAGCCCGAATCCGGCAGCTTGCCGCCGACAATACCCGGATCGAGACCGATCAGGTGATCGAAATAGGCTTCGATGTCGGCCCGCGAGTCCTTCGCGGTCCGGACATCGAGATGAACAAAGGGCAGCGACTGGGCAATGACCGGCGCCGGCAATGGCAGGGTCTTGGCGGCGAGGGCCCCCGCCGCTTCGGCATTGGCCAGAACCCATTGTCCGGCCTCGACGCAGGCTTCGTGAACGGCACGGACGACGTCGTCATGCGCATCAAGAAAGTCCTCGCTGACCGCCAGCCCGACCTGCGGGATTTTCGGGCCGCGGCCGGTATATTGGCCATAAAGCTCGGTCACGTCGAGAACGCGGAACAGCGACAGGCCCTGCTGTTTCGCCGCGATCAGCGCCGCCGTCGCCGCCGGCTCGTGCATGACGGCGACATCGCCGCGACCGGAAAGGAACAGCGGCACTGCCTCATTGGGCGAGCCGACATAGTCGATCGACACGTCCTTGTCCGGGTCGAGGCCGGCCCATTTGAGGACCAGCCTGAAGATCAGGTCGGGCGCCTCGTTCTTGTTGGAATTGAGGATGCGCTTGCCGGCAAGGTCGGCGATCGAGGTGATGCTTTCGTCGCGCGCCATGATGTAGAGCACGCCCCAGGTCACGACATTGACCATGCGGGTGCCGGCGCCGCGATTGTAGAAATTGGCGGCGGCATAGGTCGAACTGGCGAAAAGCTGGAAATCGCCGGTGGCGACGCCGGCGCGCATCTGGTCGGTCGATTTCCAGATGTCGAAACTGGCGCCCGGCGCCACCGTGTCGAGAGCGCCCGAGGCGACGGCGCGGGAAAAGACTGCCGAGGGCGAGGCCGGAATGCCCCAGATGGTCAGCGGCTCGGCAAGCGGCGCGGCCTTTGCGCCCAATGACGGCAGGAAACCGGCGGCACAAACGGCGCCGAAACCGGCAAGAACCTCACGCCGGCTGATCACAAGACTTGAAGAGGAACTCATCGGGAGGACTCCTGTTGTTCATAGCACCAATTTCCTCCCCTCCCGCCGCGCGCGCCCGGCGGGACTGCCGGGACCGGCAAAGCCAAACCCGACAGAATTGGTCCAATATGTCCGGCGCAGCGCCGTGTCCTTGATCCAGCGCAAGAAAGGACGCGGCATCCGTGGCCGCAATCCAGAACCTTGAAACATTCGAATAGTCGTATATAACTCAAGGACATACCTCCTGTCCCTTTGATCCAGCGCAAGGAGTCTGCGGCCGGCTTCGGCTAAGCGGGAAGCCATCAACGTGAGCCGCGCGAGAACTCTGGTCCGCTCCGCCTCGGAGGAGGGCGATGGAACGGGTCGGAGGGGGAGGACCTCGGCTCAACTGGCTCTTGTCAGCAGATCGAGGTCAACATGGCACAGGTCGCTTTCGGCGTTTGGGACGGCGTGGTTCACGACACGCAAAAAGGCGTTGTCCCCGCCACTTCGCCGCTCACCGGCCTCAAGAAATTCGACGAGTTCGACGACGGCAATCCCATTCGCGCCTTTTTCGGCGACCGCGGATTCTTCGTCTTCGACGACAAGATCAGCCTGATCGACGCGCTCTTCCACTACATGGACAAGGCGGCCGAACAGTCCTGCGGCGCCTGCACCCCGTGCCGCATGGGCACGGTTCTGGTGCGCGACGCGCTCGACAAGATGCGGCGCGGCCTCGATTCGCCGCTCGATTTCGACGACATCGAACTGCTCGGCCAGCAGATGAAGACAACTTCGCTCTGCGGCCTCGGACAGACCTGCTCGGTCGCTCTTTTGGACGTCATCCATAATTTCCGCGACCGCATCGAGACCGAGATCGCCGGCCACCGGCCGATCAAGGCCCAGCACGGCATGGCCTACATGACGGCGCCATGCATCGAGGCCTGTCCGTCCAAGGTCAACGTGCCGCGCTATATCGACTATATCCGCGACGGCAAGCCGGAGAACTCGCTCGGCGTGCTCTTGCAGAAATACCCGATGGCGGCGACGTGCGGACGCGTCTGCGTGCGCTATTGCGAACTGGCCTGTCGGCGCAAGTTCGTCGACGAGGCCGTGGGCATCAAGATCTTGAAGCGCTACGTCGCCGACCAGCAGAAGGGGCCCAACGCCCTCAAGTTCACCCGCGACATGATCACGCGACCCCTTGCGGACGGCATGAAGGTCGCGGTGGTCGGTGCCGGCCCGGCCGGCCTGTCCGCCGCCTATCACCTCTTGCTGCACGGCTATCACGTCGATGTCTTCGAAAAGACCGACCAGGCCGGTGGCATGGCCCAGATCGGCATTCCGAGCTACCGCCTGCCCAAGGACACGCTGGCGCTCGAGACCGACATCATCGTCGAGCTGGGCGGCAAGTTCCTGTTCGGGCAGGCGCTCGGGCGCGACTTTTCCGTGGATGATCTGTTCGCCCAGGGCTACAAGGCGGTCTACCTCGCCCTTGGTTGCCAGCAGGGCACCCAGATGGGCGTCGAGAACGAGGACAAGGCGCGCCAGGGCTACTACTCCGGCATCGATTTTCTTCTGAAAGTCCACGATCATGTCGACGGCATCAAGCCGCTCGAAATGAAGGGCGAGGTCGTGGTCGTCGGCGGCGGCAACGTGGCGATGGACTGCGTGCGCTCCGCTATTCGCCTCGGGGCCGACAACGTCCATGTCGTCTACCGGCGCACCCGCGACGACATGCCGGCCGACCACGAGGAGCTGGTCGCGGCCGATCACGAAGGCATCCATTTTCATACCCTCACCAATCCGACCCGCATCATCGTCGAGAACGGCAAGGTGCTCGGCGTCGAGATGGTGAGAATGGAACAGACCGAACCGGACGAAACCGGCCGCCGCAAGGTCAGGCCCGTTCCCGGCTCCGAATTCACCATGGCGTGCGACACGATCATCGCCGCCATCGGCCAGCAGGTCGAGAATGCCGAACTGATCAGCAAGGACGGCGTCGAGCTCAACCGCTGGCGCACGGTTCAGACCGACTGGGCGCTGGCGACCTCGCGGCCCGGCGTCTTAGCCGGCGGCGACTGCGTCACCGGCCCGTCGACGCTGATCTATGCCATGGCCGCCGGCCTCAAGGCGGCGCGCAACATCAACGACTGGATCCAGCTCGGCTCGTCGCGCTTCTTCAAGCGCTCGCGCATGCGCCAGCTTATCAAGGACAATGGTTTCGTTGCCGACGACGTGGTCGAGACGCCGGTCAGGAACATGTACCGCGTGCACAACCCGGAACTCGATCCCGAGTTGAGAAAACACATGTTCGAGGAGGTGGAGCAGACCATTTCCGACCGCCAGGCCTATGCCGAGGCCCAGCGCTGCATGCGCTGCTACCGCATCTACTCCGTCGTGACCGAGCATTCCATTCCCGAAGGAGCGGCCTGAGCCATGTGCAGCACCGAGACAGCCGATTTCTACGCGCGCAATCCGGCCGAAGCGACGATTTCGCTTTCGATCAACGGCAAGGCCTGCAAGGGCTTCCACAATGAAACCATCCTGAGCTGCGCCCGCCGGCACGACCTCTACATCCCGACCCTTTGCGAACTCGACGACATCGACCACACGCCGGGCACCTGCCGGGTCTGCGTCGTCGACATCGCCGAGCCGGGCAAGTCGCACCAGGTCGTCACCTCCTGCAACACGCCGGTGCGCCAAGGCATGGCGGTCGACACCCGCACCCGCCAGGTGCGCGAGATGCAAAAGCTCCAGGTCGAGCTGTTGATGGCCGACCATCTGCAGGACTGCGCCACCTGCATCCGCCACGGCGATTGCGAATTGCAGGACCTCGCCCAGTTCGTCGGCTTGAGGGAGAACCGTTTCTTCGACCGCGCCCGCACCGAGGCGCGCCCGATCGACGATTCCTCCCCCGCCATCATCCGCGACATGACCCGTTGCGTCCGGTGCCAGCGCTGCGTCGCGGTGTGCCGCTATTTCCAGGGCGTCGATGCACTGATGATGTCCGAAACCGGCGTCGACCGGCTGGTCGAATTGCGCGGCGGCGGCGTCCAGGCCAATTCGCTGTGCGTCAGCTGCGGACAGTGCGTGCTCGTCTGTCCGACCGGGGCGCTCGGCGAGCGCGACGAGACCGACAAGGCGCTCGACTTCATCTACGATCCCGAAATCACCACCGTGGTGCAGTTCGCCCCGGCGGTGCGCGTCGCCTTCGGCGAGGAATTCGGCATGGCGCCGGGCACCAACGTCCAGGGTCTGGTCGTCGCGGCCTGCCGCAAGATCGGCGTCGACATCGTGCTCGATACCAATTTCGCCGCCGATGTCGTCATCATGGAGGAAGGCATCGAGCTTCTGGAACGCTTGAAGGGCGGAAAAAAGCCGACTTTCACGTCCTGCTGCCCGGGCTGGATCAATTTCGCCGAAATCCACTACCCCGACATCCTGCCGATGCTGAGTTCGACCAAGTCGCCGCAGCAGGTGCTGTCGACCCTCGCCAAGACCTACCTGCCCGAAAAGATCGGCGTGCCGGCGGACAAGATCCGCGTCATCTCGATCATGCCATGCACGGCCAAGAAGGACGAAGCGGTGCGCCCGCAATTGCAGATCGATGGCATGCCGGAGACGGACGTGGTGCTGACGACGCGCGAGTTCGCCCGGCTTCTGAGGCGCGAGGGCATCCACCTGCCCGATCTCGAGCCGTCCGACTTCGACAACCCGTACATGAGCGAGTTCTCCGGTGCCGGCGCCATTTTCGGCACGACCGGCGGCGTCATGGAAGCGGCGGTCAGGACTATCTATTCGGTGGTCAACGGCAAGGAACTGGATGAGATCGAGCTGACCCAGCTGCGCGGCTTCGAGGGCATTCGCGAAGCCCGGGTCGATCTCGGCGGACCGTTCGGCGAGGTCAAGGTGGCGATGGTCCACGGGCTCGGCGACACGCGCAAGCTCGTGGAAGCGGTCCTGGCCGGCGAGGCCGATTACGATTTCATAGAGGTCATGGCCTGTCCCGGCGGCTGCGTCGATGGCGGCGGTTCGCTCAGGTCCAAGAAGGCCTATCTGCCGCACGCCATGGCGCGGCGCGAGACCATCTACAATGTCGACCGCCAGAAAACGGTTCGACGCTCGCACGAAAACGAGCAGGTCAAGACGCTTTACCGGGACTTTCTCGAAGCCCCGAACTCGGAAAAGGCCCATAAGCTGCTGCATACCCACTACACCGACCGCCGGCGCGCCATGCAGCGCTCGGTCAAGGAAGTGTGGGACGACGTCAAGATGAGCACGATGATCTACTAGGAACCGAGCGCGATTAGGACCATCCGAGCGACACCAAGAGCCATTGCGGCGACGTCCTTCGGCGGCGCCGCTTGGGTGTTGTGCCGCGGGCGGGACGGCGCGTTTGCGCAAGGCATTCGGGCCGTGCCGGCAAGGTGCGTGACACGGCGTCGCGCGCCATGCCCGCATCCCGGTCGGCAAAAGGCCGGCGCGGCGGCGCCGGCAGGTTGCGCCGGCCGCGAAAACGCCTTGTCCGGCACGGCATTGGCGGGCGGCACGGGCCTAGTCGAATGCATAAGTACATTCGAATTTTCATATCTTTTTCAGTGCGTTAAGCATGTGCTGCGCGCTCTTGGCCTATTGTCGACGCCACGCTTGCCCGTTAGGTTCGCCGCTGCAAGGTCGGCACCGCCAGAATCGAGGATTTTGCCAATAAAAACAACAGCTACAAGGGCAATGGCGCCGATCGCGAATGGCCTGTTCCCTTTCGCCCGCCCCGCATGCCCCGCATGCCAGAATCCGACCATCAGTTTGCGGTTGCAAACCGCGCCCATGACCCCACACACTGGGGCTATAAATCCGGAGCCGGCCCATCCGCTTTAGACTGGCGGAGTTGGAGAGAAGATATGGATGTCCAAACCTCACAAGCCCCTGAAACCGTAGAAGCCGCCCCGCCTCCCAAAGCGGAAATTCTTGAAATCTGCGCCGAATACGGCAATGACCGCCACAGGATGATGGACATCCTGCACACCGTCCAGAATCGCTATCGCTGGATCGCGCCCGAGACGATGGAAGCCATCGCCGAGGCGACCGATCTATCGCGCATCCAGGTCGAGGGCGTCGCCAGTTTCTATTCGTTCTTTTCGCTCAAGCCGAAGGGCCGGGTCACCATCCGGCTGTGCGACGACATCATCGACCGGTTCCACGGTCTCGATGCGGTGGTCGCGGAGTTCGAGCGGGCGCTCGGGATCAAGATGGGCCAGACCTCCCGGGATGGCGCGTTCTCGCTGGAATTCACGCCATGCATCGGCATGAGCGACCAGGCGCCGGCGGCGATGATCAACGACGTGGTCATCACCAAGCTCACCCGCGAGAAGGCGCGCGACGTCGCCAATGCCCTGAGGGCCGGCGAGACGCCGGAAAAGATCGCCGTGCCGGGCTTTTCGCCGTCCTCGGCGCATGAGCGGGCGAACCGCATGGTCAACTCCAATATCCGCCATGCCGGCGAGGTCCTGCTCGGGCCGGTGCCGCAGAATGCCGGCCTGACCAAGGCCGTGTCGATCACTCCGACGCAGATCATCACCACCATGGAGGAAAGCGGCCTCAGGGGTTGCGGCGGTGCCGGTTTCGTCACCGGCCGCAAGTGGCGCTTCGCCGCCGGCGGCGAGGCGGAACGCCGTTTCGTGATCTGCAATGCCGACGAAGGCGAGCCGGGCACGTTCAAGGACCGCGTGCTTCTGACCGAACGTCCCCACCTTCTCATCGAGGGCATGACCGTTGCCGCCCGCGCCGTCGGCGCCAGGGAAGGCATCATCTACCTTCGTGGCGAATACGAATATCTGAGGCCCCTTCTCGAGGAAGTGCTCGACGAGCGCCGCGCCGCCGGACTGCTCGGCACCGAGATCATGGGCGTCAGGAACTTCCATTTCGACATCCGCATCCAGCTTGGCGCTGGCGCCTATGTCTGCGGCGAGGAAGGCGCGCTGATTTCGTCCTGCGAGGGCCTGCCAGGCGAACCCAAGACCCGTCCGCCTTTCCCGGTGCAGCGCGGCTATCTCGGCTATCCGACCGTGGTCAACAATGTCGAGACCTTCTGCCACGCCGCCCGCATTCTCGACAAAGGCGCCAAGTGGTTCTTCGACATGGGCAAGGAAGGCAGCCACGGCACCAAGCTGTTCTCGGTTTCGGGCGACTGCCTCAACCCCGGCATCTACGAATTGCCCTACGGCCATTCGATCTGGGAACTGCTGAGCATCGTTGGCGGCGAAGACGCGGCGGCGGTACAGGTCGGCGGCCCGTCCGGCACCATGATCGGCCGCGACAGCTTCAGCCGGAAGCTGACCTTCGACGACCTCGCCACGGGCGGCGCCATCATCATCTTCAACGGCTCGCGCAACATTCTCGAGATCGTCGAATACTACATGTCGTTCTTCGTGCACGAGAGCTGCGGCTACTGCACGCCGTGCCGGGTCGGCAACGTCTTCTTGCAGAAGGCCATCGCCAAGTTCCGCAAGGGCCTGGCCAACCCGGAAGACATCGAATACCTGAGGGACCTCAGCTCGACCATCATCGAAACGAGCCGCTGCGGTCTCGGCATCACCTCGCCGAACCCGGTGCTGACCACCCTCAAGAGCTTCCCGCTGATCTATTCGACCATGACCAAGCCGACCAAGGACGGCATCAGGGACACGTTCGACATCCAGGCGGCGATCGATGGAGCGCGCAAGATCGCCAAGCGCCGCTCCTACATCTTTGACAAGGACTTCAGCCAATGAGTGCGATCAGCGACACCGGCACACGGCGCGACACGACCTTCACCTTCACCATCGACGGTGTCGAGATCAGGGCACAGCCCGGCCAGACCATCATGGAAGCGGCGGACGACGCCGGCATCTACATCCCGCGCCTTTGCGACCACGAAGGCCTCAGGCATCAGGGTTCGTGCCGGGTCTGCACCGTCAAGGTGGGCGGACGTTCCGTCTCGGCCTGCACCCAGCCGGCCAACCCCGGCACCAATGTCGAATCGGAAACGCCGTACCTGACCAAGCTCCGGCGCGATCTGGTCGAGATGCTGTTCCACGAAGGCAATCACCTCTGCCCGATGTGCGAGGCGTCCGGCAATTGCGAGCTGCAGGCCATGGCCTACCGGCTCGACATGACGAACCCGACCAAGTTCCCCTATCTGGAACCGAACCGCGATCTCGACGCCTCCCATCCCGACATCGCCCTCGATACCAATCGCTGCATTTCCTGCGGGCGCTGCATCCGCGCCTCGATGGATGTCGACGGCAAGGGCCTGTTCGGCTATGTCGGCCGCGGCATCAAGCGGCGCGTCGCGGTCAACGGCATGGACCTCGCCCATACCGACGCGGCGGTCACCGATCACGCCATTTCGGCCGAGGTCTGCCCGGTCGGCTGCATCATTCGCAAGCGCGAGGGCTTCAGGATCCCGATCGGCGAGCGTGAATTCGACAAGGGCCTGATCGGCCACGAAATCGAGGAGAAGGCCAATGCCTGAACTGAGAAAAGCGCGGATCGCAACCGCGTCACTGGCGGGCTGCTTCGGCTGCCACATGGCGATCCTCGACATCGACGAGCGCCTGATCGGGCTGATGGGTCTGGTCGAGTTCGACCGGTCGCCGGTCAACGATATCAAGAAGTTCACCAAGCGCTGCGATATCGGCATCATCGAGGGTGGCTGCTGCAACGAGGAGAACGTCCACGTTCTGCAGGACTTCCGCCGCAATTGCGACGTGCTCATCGCCCTTGGCCAATGCGCCATCATGGGCGGCCTGCCGGCCATGCGCAACGCGGTGATGCATTCCGAAAATCCGCTGCTCGAATGCCTCGAGGAAGCCTATATCAGCGGCCGGTTCATCCGGAACACGACGCACCAGATCCCCAATGATCCGGCGCTGCCGCTGGTGCTCGACAAGGTCTATCCGCTCTCCGAAGTGGTCAAGATCGACTATAATATCCCCGGCTGCGCCCCAACCGGCGACGTCATCTACTCAACGCTTGCGAGCCTTCTTGCAGGCAAGTTCCGCGGCTTCGAACGCGAACTGATCAAGTTCGACTAGGATAGAGAAATGGCCGAACCCAGGCTGATCGAAATTGCACCGGTGACGCGTGTCGAAGGACACGGCAAGGTCACCGTCCACATGAACGCCGACAACCAGGTCGAGGAAGCGCGGCTCCATATCGTCGAGTTCCGCGGCTTCGAGCGCTTCATCCGCGGCCGCCTCCTGTGGGAGGTGCCGGTCATTGTCCAGCGTCTTTGCGGCATCTGCCCGGTGAGCCACCATCTCGCCGCCGCCAAGGCCATGGACATGGTGATGGGCGTCGACGTACTGCCGCCGACCGCCGAGAAGATGCGTCGCCTGATGCATTATGGCCAGGTGATGCAGTCCCATGTGCTGCACTTCTTCCACCTCGCCGCGCCGGACCTGTTGTTCGGCTTCGACGCGCCCGCCGCCAAGCGCAATGTCTTCGAGATCCTCAAGGAGAATCCCGAGCTCGGCAGGCGCGCCGTCATGATGCGCAAATACGGCCAGGAGATCATCGCCGCGACCGCCGGCAAGAAGGTTCACGGCACCGGCGCCATTCCGGGCGGCATCAACCGCAACCTGCCCATCGCCAAGCGCGACGAGTTCCTCAAGGACATCGACACGATGACCGAGTGGGTTCAGGACGCGGTCAAGCTGGCCAAGGACTACACGATCGAGCATATCGACCTCGTCAATTCCTTCGCCAACTTCCCGTCGAACTACATGTCGATCGTGCGCGAGGACGGCGCCCTCGACCTCTACAACGGCAATTTCCGCATGAAGGGCGCGGACGGCAATATCCTTCTCGACCAGATCCCGAACAAGGACTACTTCAACTACGTGATCGAGGACGTGAGGTCCTGGTCCTACATGAAGTTCCCCTATTACAAGGAAATGACCCCGGAGACCGGCTGGTATCGCGTCGGCCCGCTGGCGCGCCTCAACAATGTCGATTTCATCGACACCCCGCTCGCCAATGCCGCGCTCAACGAGCTTCGGGCCGTGACCGACGGCAAGCCGAACACTTCCTCGCTCGGCAATCACTGGGCCCGCATGATCGAGGTTCTGCACTGCGTCGAGATGATCAAGCAATTGCTGGAGGATCCCGATCTGCAGGGCACGGACCTCGTGGCCAAGGGCGACCGGCGCCAGGTCGGCATCGGCGTCATCGAAGCGCCGCGCGGCAACCTCATCCACCACTACGAGGTGGACGAGCACGACCAGGTCACCTATTGCAACCTCATCGTGTCGACCACGCACAACAACGAGGGCATGAACCGCGCCGTCAAGGACGTGGCGATCAAGTATCTCGACGGGCAGGCCCAGATCACCGAAGGCATGCTCAACCATATCGAAGTGGCGATCAGGGCCTACGACCCGTGCCTTTCCTGCGCGACGCACGCGCTCGGGCAGATGCCGCTCGAGGTCGAGATCCAGGACGCCGAGGGCAAGGTGATCGACTCGCGCAGAACGGGCGCGGCCTGAACGCATGGCCGCACTCCTCATCGGATTCGGCAACCAGGGCCGCGGTGACGACGGCCTTGGTCCGGTTTTCGCCGAACGCATCGAGAAGCTGGCACCGAAAGGGCTTGCGATCGACATCGACTACCAGTTGACCGTCGATCACGCGCCGATGGTGGCCGAGGCCGATCTCGTCATCTTCGCCGACGCCGAGATCGGCGCCGCCGGTTCTTTCTCGTTCACCGAGGTCAAGGCGGAGGGCGCCGTCGGCATGGGCAGCCACGAACTGTCGCCGCAGGCGGTGATGACCCTTGCCAAGACGCTTTACGGGCGTGAACCGCCCGCCTATGTGCTCGGCATTTCCGGCTGGGACTATGGCGAGGTCAAGGAAGGGCTAAGCGCCGAAGCCGAAGCCCATCTCGAGGCGGCCGAGACCTTCTTCGTCGACTGGTATGCCAGCCGGGAGCCGGCGGCCAATGCATGAGATGAGCTTGTGCGAAAGCCTGCTCGACATTCTCAAGTCCGAGGCCGAGACGGCGAAGTTCACAAAGGTCAAGCGCATCACGCTCGAGATCGGGCCGCTGTCTACGGTCGAACCGGAAGCTCTGAGGTTCGGTTTCGACGTTGTGATGCGGGGCACCTTGGCGGAAGGCGCAAAGCTCGATATCGTCACGCCGCCGGCCGAAGCCCGCTGTCTTTCCTGTTTTGAATTGGTCCAGATCAACGACCGGCTCGATCCCTGCCCTAAATGTGGTGGCACGGAATTGCAGATCAGCGGCGGCGATAGCATGCGTATCAAGGAACTGGAGGTCGCATAATGTGCGCCACATGCGGATGCGGCAAGGGCGAGGTCACGATCGAGGGCCACGGCCACGATCACGCCCATGGCCACCATCATCACGATCATGATCACCACCATGATCACGATCATCACCACGACCACGAGCCGGAAAGCCGGGTGCTCGCGGTCGAGCGCGACCTTCTGGCCAAGAACGACGCCCTCGCCGCCGAAAACCGCGCCATGCTCGGCGCGCGCGGCATCCTAGCGCTCAACCTCGTTTCGAGCCCCGGCTCGGGCAAGACCGCCCTTCTGGTCAAGACCATCGAATTGCTGGCCGGCAAGCTGGTGCCCTATGTCGTCGAGGGCGACCAGCAGACGACCAACGACGCCGAGCGCATCCGCGAAACCGGCGCCGCGGCCATCCAGATCAACACCGGCAAGGGCTGTCACCTCGACGCCCATATGGTCGGGCACGCGCTCGAGCATCTCGAACCGGCCGAGGGCTCGATCGTCTTCATCGAGAATGTCGGCAATCTCGTCTGCCCGGCCGGGTTCGACCTTGGCGAAGCGCATAAGGTCGTCATCCTCTCGGTTACCGAAGGCGATGACAAACCCTTGAAATACCCGGATATTTTTGCTGCGTCCGATCTCGTTCTCATCAACAAGACCGACCTTTTGCCCTATGTCGATTTCGACATGGACAAGGCCAGTGCCAATGCGCGACGCGTCAGGCCGGGCATCAAGGTGCTGCCGGTTTCGGCGCGTACAGGCGAAGGCCTCGACACCTGGATCGCCTGGCTGATGGGCGCCCGCGCCATGGCCATGGCCGGCCATACGCTCACCTCGGCGGCGGAATAGGAGCAAGCCCGATGTGTCTCGCCATTCCCGCCAAAGTCGTCTCGCTCGATACGAGCGACGCGACCGCCATGGTGTCGCTCGAAGGCATCAGGAAAAAGATCTCGACCGCCCTGCTCGACGAGGTCGAAATCGGCGACTACGTCCTCGTTCATGTCGGCTACGCCCTCAACCGGCTGTCCGAGGACGAAGCGCAACGCACCCTCGACCTGATGCGCGAAGGCGGCCTGCTGGCCGAAGAACTGGCGGAAATCAGCGAGGCCTCTCAATGAAGTATGTCGACGAGTTCCGCGACCGTTCCGTCGCCGAAAAACTCGCCGCCGAGATCGCCAGGCAAGCCGCGGGCGAAAACTCCTACCATTTCATGGAGTTCTGCGGCGGCCACACGCACGCCATCTTCCGCTACGGCGTCCAGGACCTGATGCCGGCCAACGTCCATTTCGTCCACGGGCCGGGCTGCCCGGTCTGCGTCCTGCCGGTCAGGCGCCTCGATGACGCCGTCGAGCTCGCCGAGCGGCACGGGGCGATCCTTTGCTCTTATGGCGACATGATGCGCGTGCCGGGCACCAACAGGCGCTCGCTCATCAAGGCCAAGGCCGAAGGCGCCGACATCCGCATGGTCTATTCGACCATGGATGCCTTGAAGATCGCCCGCGACAATCCGCAAAGGCAGGTCGTCTTTTTCGCCATCGGCTTCGAGACGACAACGCCGCCGACCGCCGTCGCCGTCCTGCAGGCGCAAAAGGAAGGCCTCAAGAACTTCTCGGTCTTCTGCAATCACGTCCTCACCCCCGCCGCCATCGGCCATATCCTCGACAGCGAGGATTTCGCCCCCGGCGGACCGGCGCGCATCGACGGTTTCCTCGGCCCTTCCCATGTCAGCGCCGTCATCGGCTCGAAGCCCTACGAAGCCGCCGCCGCGCATTACAGGAAGCCCGTCGTCATCTGCGGTTTCGAACCGCTCGATGTCATGCAGTCCGTGCTCATGCTGATCCGCCAGATCAAGGAGCAGCGTTTCGAGGTCGAGAACGAATATACCCGCGTCGTTACCCGCGACGGCAATCTCAAGGCCCAGGCGCTGGTCGCCGAGGTGCTGGAACTGCGCCCGAGCTTCGAATGGCGCGGCCTGGGTTCGGTCGCCGACAGCGCCCTGCGACTCAGGGACAAATATTCCTTCTTCGACGCCGAGAAACGCTTCGAGATCAGCGCCAAGACATCGCGGGAAACCAAGTCCTGCGAGTGCCCGGCGATCCTTCGCGGCGTCAAGAAGCCGACCGACTGCAAGCTTTTCGGCACGGTGTGCACGCCGGACAATCCGATGGGTTCCTGCATGGTCTCGTCCGAAGGCGCCTGCGCCGCCTACTGGACCTATGGCCGCTTCCGCAATCCGGACAGGGCCAAGGAAGCCATTCTCGCATGAGCGCCCACGATATGCCGATGAGCGGCAGCGTCGACATGACCCATGGAGGCGGTGGCCGCGCCATGGCGGAGCTCATCAGGACGCTGTTCAACAAGCATTTCTCCAACCCGATCCTCGATCAGGGCAATGACGGTGCTCTGATGTCCCTCCCGCCCGGCCGCGTCGTCATTTCGACCGACGGCCACGTCATTTCGCCGCTGTTCTTCCCCGGCGGCGATATCGGGGCGCTCTCGATCAACGGCACGGTCAACGACGTGGCCATGATGGGGGCCAGACCGCTCTATGTGGCCGTCGGCTTCATCCTCGAGGAAGGCTTCCCCATGGCCGATCTCGAACGGATTGTCGTCTCCATGGCGTCAGCGGCGAAAGCGGCCGGCGTGACCATCGTCACCGGCGACACCAAGGTCGTGGAAAAGGGCAAAGGCGACGGCGTCTTCATAACGACGACCGGAATCGGCGTCGTCCCCGAGGGCGTCGAGACGTCGGGCAGCAAGGCCCGCCCCGGCCAGGCGGTGCTCGTTTCGGGCACCATGGGCGATCACGGCGTCGCCATCCTCAGCAAGCGCGAAAGCCTCGAATTCGAGACCGAGATCGTCAGCGACTGCGCCGCATTGAACGGGCTGATCGCCGACATGCTCGCCGCCGTGCCGGGCGTCACGACCTTGCGCGACCCGACGCGCGGCGGTCTTGCGGCGACGCTTAACGAGATCGCCCGTGCCTCCCATGTCGGCATGATGCTCGACGAGGACGCCATACCGGTCCGCCCCGACGTGCATGCCGCCTGCGAATTGCTCGGCCTCGACGCGCTCTATGTCGCCAACGAGGGCAAGCTCATCTGCATCTGCGAAAACCATGACGCCGAGACGCTTCTTGCCGTCATGCGGGCGCATCCGCTCGGCAGGGATGCGGCGCGCATCGGCACCGTCATCGAAGACGCGGCGCATCTCATCCAGATGCGGACGGGCTTCGGCGGCACGCGCGTCGTCGACTGGATTGCCGGCGAGCAATTGCCGCGCATCTGCTAGAGCGACGCGCGTTCAAATCGAATGGCGTCGCTCCATCTCCTTGTGGTCGCATCGTTTCCGCGCAAAACCGGTTCCCACTTTTACGCACGATGCTCTAGTATCCGCACATGACCGAGATGCGTGACAGCCGCAGGATCAGGGTCCGCGGGCTCGTGCAGGGAGTCGGCTTCCGACCGTTCATCTGGCGGCTGGCGCATGAATGCGGCCTCACCGGCCATGTGCTCAACGATGGCGAAGGCGTCGAGATCGCCGTCTGGGGCGAACAAAACGCCCTTGAATCCTTCATGCGGCGCATCGCCGGCGAAGCGCCGCCGTTGTCGCGGGTCGACGAGATCACCGCGCAGCCTATGGACGGGTCCGCCCCGTCCGCGTTCGAGATCGTGGACAGCGCCCAGACCGAGATCGACACCGGCATCGTGCCCGATGCCGCGACCTGCCCGGCCTGCCGCGACGAGATTTTCGATCCCGCCAACCGCCGCTTCGGCTACGCCTTCACCAATTGCACCCATTGCGGTCCGCGCCTGTCGATCATTTCCGCCATTCCCTACGACAGGGCCAAGACCTCGATGCGTGCCTTCGCCATGTGCCCGGCCTGCGGCAGCGAATATGCCGACCCATCCGACCGGCGCTTTCATGCCCAGCCCAATGCCTGCCCGGTCTGCGGGCCGATGGTCTGGATCGAGGACGCCGCCGGCATTCACATCGATGTCGCCGACCCGATCGCCGAGGCGGCGCGCCGGCTCATGGCCGGCGAGATCGGCGCCATCAAGGGCATCGGCGGCTTCCACCTCGCGTGCGATGCGACGAGCGCGGCGGCGGTTGCCGAATTGAGGCGTCGCAAGCATCGGCCGTCCAAGCCCTTGGCGCTGATGGCGCGCGATGTCGACGAGGTGCGCCGCTATGCGAGGGCAAGCGAAACCGAGGCGGCGCTGCTGCGCTCGTCCGCCGCGCCCATCGTGCTTCTGGAAATGGCCGGCAAGGCGCTGACGCCGGGAGTCGCGCCCGACCAGCGCCGCGTCGGCTTCATGCTGGCCTACTCGCCGTTGCACCACCTGCTGATGGCCGATCTCGATTGTCCGATCGTGCTCACATCGGGCAATCTCAGCGAGGAGCCGCAAGCGACCGACAACGCGGAGGCGCGGGCGCGGCTCGGCGGCATCGCCGATTTCTTCCTGCAGAACGACCGCGACATCGTCAACCGGCTCGACGATTCGGTGATGCGGGTGGATGCGCCGGCGGTGCAGGTGCTGAGGCGCGGGCGCGGGCTGGCACCGGCGAGCCTGCGGCTGGCGGCGGAATTCGGATCGGGGTCGCGCATGCTCGCCATGGGCGGCGGACTGAAATCGGCCTTCTGCCTGCTGCGTGGCGCCGAGGCGGTGCTTTCCCAGCACATGGGCGATCTTGAGAACGCCGCGACCTATGCCGATTATCGCAGGTCGCTCGACCTGTACCGGGCGCTCTACCGGTTCACTCCGGACGCGATCGCGGTCGACCTGCACCCCGACTATCTGTCGACGCGTGCCGGCGAGGCGCTGGCCGAGGAACTGGGCATCGGCATCGTCAGGGTGCAGCATCACCACGCCCACCTCGCCTCGTGCCTTGCCGACAATGGCGTCGCGCCCGGCGAGGACGAAACCATCGGCATTGTGCTCGACGGGCTGGGCCTTGGCACCGACGGCACGATCTGGGGCGGAGAAATCCTTGTCGGCGGCTATTCCGGTTTTTCCCGGACCGGCCATTTCGACGCCGTGCCGCAGCCGGGTGGCGACCGGGCGCAGCGCGAGCCCTGGCGCAATCTCGTCGCCCATCTTCATGCCGCCTTCGGCCCGGACTGGCGCGGTCGGGTCAGCGGCATGCCGCTCGGCACCGCCCTCGCCGAAAAGCCGCTCGACCTCATCGCGACGGCGATGGCGCGCGGCGTGAACGCGCCTCTGTCCTCTTCGGCCGGCCGGCTGTTCGACGCCGCGGCCGCCGCCCTCGGCATCTGCCGCGACAGGCAGGATTTCGAGGGCCAGGCCGCCATGGCGCTCGAGGCATTGGCAACGCCCTTTTCCCGGGGCACCGACGCCTATCCTGTCGAGCTCGTGCATGGCGAGCCGCACCGCATCGCCTGGGCGCCGCTGTGGCAGGCGCTGCTCGCCGATCTCGCAAGGGGCACCGAGCCGGGCCTCATCGCGGCACGCTTCCATCATGCCCTCGCCGACGGCATCGCCACGCTTGTTCAGGCCATTGCCCGCGAGACCGGCATCGGCAAGGCGGCATTGTCGGGCGGCGTGATGCAGAACCGGCTGCTGTTCGACCTTTTGTTCGCAAGGCTGAGCGCCGCGGGGCTGACCGTTCTGGTGCAGCGCCACGCGCCGGCAAACGATGGCGGGCTGGCGCTCGGCCAGGCCGCTATCGCGGCTCTGTCGGGGTGAAATCGGCGCGCCAGACGCGCCCGATGCCGACAAGACAAGCGAGCAAGGTCGCATGGAGCCCGGTTTGCGGCAGCACGCCCAGAACGGCGTTGGTCAGCCCGAGGGTGAAATAGCTGCCGGACAGGGCCATGGCGCCGAGCAGCAGCACGCGACGCGTGTCGGTGCCATAATTGCCCGAAGGACGCAGGAACGGCGCCAGCAGCAACGCGAAATAGCCGGCAAGGCCGAACAGCCCGGCGGAAGCGGCGAAATTGCCAATATCGGAATGCAGGTGATTGCCCAGCTGCTTGTGGCGCTCGGGGAAATGCTCGCGCGCTGCCGAGATCATCTGGCCGGCGCCGACGCCGAACACCGGATGCTCGACAAAGACGGCGACGGCCCCCCGCAGCAGCGTCAGGCGCTCGTCCGTCGACCCGTCGATTTCGGCGGAAAGGGCGGCGGATTCGCCGGTGTTTTCGGCGAAGGCGAAAACGGCCGTGCCGAAATCGCGGAAGGCATCGACGGCGCGGTTCGACAGGCTGGGCATGAAAACCATCGACGTGACCAGCAGCACAGAGACCAGGCCGGCGGCCAGAATCGAAAGTCCCAGCAACCATTCGCGCCGAAACCACACCACCAGCAGGCCGGTCAGCGGCGCCATGGTGGCGAAATAGGCGAGGAGCGCGCCGCGCGAGCCGGACAGCAGAACCGCCAAAAGGGCGAACAGGGGACCGAGAAGGAAGATCATCCGCCAGCGGCTCTTGCTGCCGAACACGCCGATCATGGCAAACAGGCCGAGCGCCACGCTGAGGTCGGCGTAATGGATGGGATTGTTACCGCTGCCGGCCCGATCCAGCCCGAAGACAAAAATGTCGTTGAGCCCGGCCAGCACGGCGCCGAAGGCACCGATGAGGCTCAGCCCGCCGATCAGCACCGGCGAGGCGAAACGCGGCTCGGCCTCGAACAAGGCCACGAGCCCGATGCCGAGCGGCAACGGGGCGATCGCTCCGAGGACCAGCAGGTCGTCGGGCCCCTGCCAGACAAAGGGCAGGGTCAGGCTTAAAAGGACGATGGCGGCGGCGACGGCGAGATAGGCCGGGTGACGGGCGATGTCGCGGAGGCGGGCGCGCAGCAGCACCGCCGCGATGAGCATGGCGCCCATGACCACATAGACCGCCGTGTAGGACGAGAGCGGCGGAAAAACGAGACCGGCCACGAGCGCGGCGGCCGCAAGAAGCAATGTGACGACGTTGGACATGGATGGCTCGACGTTTCTCGCATCTCTAGCCCAATCTCAGACGCTATGGAATCAAAAGGCGCCGGCGGACCGGCGGAGCCAGTGCTGCGCCGCATCGCCGCCGATCGGCTGGCGAGACATTGCCGCACAAAACCACCGCACCGGCCCGACTCGGGCTTGACCTGAGGCCGAGAGCGGGCAAGTTTCGCGCATTGCCATCATCGCCGACCGAACGGGCGCGCCGTTTCATGCGTCATGCAGACGCAACCGCCGGCGCCGGCCCGCCCGCAACCAGGAGGAAGCCGAACATGTCCTATCGCCCCCATGGCCGACACCTCATCGCTGGCGAGTGGATCGCCGGGGAGGAAACCTTCGAGCACGCGCCGGCCAACGGCCCGCGCTTCAGATTCTCGGTCGGCACGCCGGCGCTTGTCGACCACGCCGCCGAGGCGGCCGAGACTGCCTTCTGGTCCTATGGCTATTCGACGCGGGCGGTGCGCGCCGCCTTCCTCCGCGCTATCGCCGAGGAGATCGACCGGCGCGGCGACGCCATCACCGAGATCGGCAGCGCCGAAACCGGCCTGTCCGAGGCGCGGCTGATCTCGGAGCGCGGACGCACCACCGGCCAGCTCCGTCTGTTCGCCTCCCATATCGAGAACGGCGGCTATCTCGACCGGCGCCACGACGCGGCCCTGCCCGACCGCCAGCCGCCGCGGCCCGATATCAGGATGGTGCAGCGGCCCATCGGCCCGGTGGCCGTGTTCGGCGCCTCCAATTTCCCGCTGGCCTTTTCGACAGCCGGCGGCGACACGGCGGCGGCACTGGCCGCTGGCTGCCCGGTCGTGGTCAAGGGCCATTCGGCCCATCCCGGCACCGGCGAGATCGTCGCCGAGGCGATCAAGGCGGCGATGGAGACATCCGGCGTCCCCCCGGGCACCTTCTCGCTGATCCAGGGTGGCAATCGCAGCGTCGGCGAGGCACTGGTGACGCAACGGCGCATCAAGGCCGTCGGTTTCACCGGCTCGCATGCCGGCGGGCGGGCACTGTTCAACCTGTGCGCGGCGCGACCGGAGCCGATCCCGTTTTTCGGCGAGCTTGGTTCGGTCAATCCGATGTTCATCCTGCCTGAGGCCGTCCGGGCACGCGGCGAGGATATCGCCAGGGGCTGGACCGGTTCGCTGACGCTCGGTGCCGGCCAGTTCTGCACCAATCCGGGCATTTCGGTGCTCGTTGCCGGCGCGGCGGCGGATGCCTTCGTTGCGGCGGCGAGCGCGGCGCTCGGCGCGGTCGGGGCGCAGACCATGCTGACCGACGGCATCGCCGAAGCCTATCGCGGCGGCCGCGACCGCGTCGCCGGCAGCGCAGGGGTGAGGGAGATTCTGACTTCGACCTGCGACCTCAGGAACGCCACGCCCTATCTTTATGCCGTTTTGGGCGCCGACTGGCTCGGCAACGAGCTTCTCGGCAAGGAGGTCTTCGGCCCGCTCGGCCTCGTGGTTCTGGCCGCCGATGCCGAGGAGTTGGTGGCCGTAGCCCACAGCCTCGAAGGCCAGCTGACCGCGACGCTGCACATGGACGGTGCCGATTCGGCGCTGGCGAAGCGCCTGATGCGCATTCTCGAGCGCAAGGCCGGGCGCGTGCTGGTCAACGGCTACCCGACCGGGGTCGAAGTGTGCGACGCCATGGTGCATGGCGGTCCCTACCCTGCTTCGACCAATTTCGGCGCCACTTCGGTCGGCACGCTGTCGATTCGGCGGTTTTTGAGGCCAGTGAGCTACCAGAACATGCCGGATGCCCTGCTGCCCGAAGACTTGCGCTAGAGCATGTTCAGGAAAAGTGGATACCACTTTTCCGGTTCGAACATGCGACCACTCAAAGACTTAGGTCATGCGTTTTGTGTCGATCTAAACGCGACATGACCTAGCCCCGCCGATCAACCAGATGAGGATATCATGCGTTTCGTCTCCTTCGCGCTCGGCGGCTTTCCCCTTTACGGCAAGGTCGAGGGCGACGGCATCGTCCTGCCGACGCGCGCCTATGGCACGGCCTATCCGAGCCTTCGCGCCGCGATTGCCGGCGGCGCGCTGCATGCCTTCGAGGTTGATCCGCATGCCAGGCCGGTGCCGCTCGCGGGGCTCGCGCTCGACCCGGTCATCCCCGATCCGGGCAAGATCCTTTGTGCCGGGCGCAACTACCACGCGCATGGCGACGATGCCGGCACCCCCGAGCATCCGCCGGTCTTCATCCGCCTCGCCGACAGCCAGACCGGGCACAATGCGCCCTTGTTGATGCCGGCGGAAACCTCGGATTTCGAACTCGAAGGCGAGTTGGCGGCGATCATCGCCAGGCCCGGACACCGCATTCCCGTCGAGACGGCGCTCGACCACGTCGCCGGCTATTGCTGCTACAACGATGCCAGCGCCCGCGACTGGCAGCGTCATTCGGACCAGTACACCGCCGGCAAGAATTTCCCCATGACCGGTGCCTGCGGACCATGGCTCGTGACCTCCGACGAGGTCGGCGATCCCAATCGCCTGAAGATCGAGGCGCGGGTCAACGGCGTCGTCCACCAGAGCGACACCACTGCCGGCATGCTGTTTTCGACCGCCGCGCTGATCGCCTATCTGTCGTGCTTCACCCCGCTGTCTCCGGGCGACATCGTCGTGACCGGCACGCCGGCCCGCACCGAGGCCGGCAAGGGTCAGGACAGGCTTCTGAAGACGGGCGATGTCGTCGAAATCGACATCGAAAGGATCGGTGTGCTGCGCAACATCGTCACGCGCGCCGGCGAAACGCCCGGCTAGGCCAGTCCCGTGCCCCGCAATGCCGCGTAACCCGCAAGTGCCGCCGCCGCGCTGACGAACGTGCCCCAGGCGAGATCGATGAGCGTCACCGTGAGCGGCCAGTCGCGCAGGGTCGCGAGATTGGTGATGTCATAGGTGCCGTAGGCGACCAGCCCGAGAAGGGCGCCGAGGCCGATTGCCATGAGCCACGAGCCTGAACTGACCGCGGGCAACACGGCGAAGACCACCAGCCCGACGACATAGAAGACGTAAAAGAGCCCAGCCACCGGCAGCGACGGTTCGGCGGCGAGGAGCGGACCCAGCAACGGCTTGTATAGCCTGTCGGTTGCCATGGTCAGCCAGACGAAATCGAACGCGAAAAAACAGACGGCGGTCGCGGCGTAGGCGGTCGCAAAGACAAGCATGGACAAGACCCTGACTAGATTCCGAGGAATGGCTGAACGAGGCGGACGAGGCGCGACTTGAACCTGAGAGGCGCATCGGTGACGGCGAGGCAGATGCAATCCTCTTCAGCGCCGGCGCAAGGCTGGTGTTCGAGTTCGTCGTTGGCCTCCTCGATCTCGCCGACGCCGAAGCGCTCTTGGCCATCGACCAGCATGCCGCGCAGCACCACGGTCAGTTCGAGGCCGCGATGGCCGTGCTCGGGCACCGGCTGGCCGGCGGGAATGCGCAACAGGCGCACCGAGGTCTGGCCATCGCCGGTCGGGATGAGCGCCTGGTATCCGGCGGTGCCGATGCGCTTCCATCTGACCGCGTTGAGATCGGCGCCGACATAGTCGCGCAAGGGCGCCGGTACAGCGCTGGCGACCGGCCGGACAGCGGCACCATTGCTCGCCGGCGCGGGTGCGCCGATCCGGGCAAGGACCGCTTCGAAGGCATGATCGGCGAGCGGCACGGCATCGAGCGTTGCCAGCAGGGCGCCGCCGAGGGCAGCCGCCTGGCGGGCGCGGGCGCGGCAGTCCGGGCAAAAGCTCAGATGCGTCGCAACGGCCAGGCTCCAACCTTCCGCGAGGCTGCCGGCTTCGTAGGCCAACAGCAATTCGTCACTGACATGGTGCGAGGCGGTCATGGCGTATCTCTCACGACAGTTTGAAGGCGCGCGCGCAATTTGATGAAGATCAGGCGCATGCGCGACTTGACGGTCCCGAGCGGCAGTCCAAGCTCGGCCGCGATTTTGGATTGCGACTTGTCCTCGTAATAGGCCATGGCCAGAAGCCGCTGTTCGGCGTCGCTCAGTTCGGCCATGGCCTTGACGAGATGTGCGGCGTCCTGCTCCCCGGCAAGCTTGTCGTGCGGTTCGGGCGGCGTGCTCATTTGCAGCACCGGATCGTCGGGATCGATCTCCGGATGGCGCTCGCGCCTGAAGGCGTCGATTCTCAAATTGCGGGCGATGGTGAAAATCCAGGTCGAGGCACTGGCCTTTTGCGGATCGAACAATCCCGCCTTGCGCCAGACCATGGCCATGGTCTCCTGGGTCAGTTCCTCGGCGCGGGCGGCGTTGCCGCCGGAGCGCATGAGGAAGCCCTTCACCCGCGGCCCATAGAAATCGAACACGATGCGGAAAGCCTCGCGATCGGCCGTTTCGGCGATCGCGGACAGGCAGGCCGCCATCTTCTTGTCGAGCAGCCCGGTATCAGCCGGCAATGACGTGCGTCTTGTGCCCATCTTCAGCTTGCCGCTTCCGGAGCGTTTGTTCGCCAATGTGGACAACAGTCCCCGTGACGGCCAGTCCATATCAATCGTGAGAGCATGTGAGCGCATGCAAGGGATACGGGCAAGCCCTCCGTTCGGATTTGCGCTGCGGTCTTTTTTTATCGCCGGCAAACCGAAACCGCCTGCCGCACGTAAACACTGGAAAGCCACAAGGACACCGCAACGTGCTGCATGAACTCGGCCGCGAGGCCCCCGAACTGCCCAAGAACCTCGCCGTGATCGGCGCCGGCATCGCCGGGCTCAGCGCCGCCTGGCTGACGAGCCGGCGTCACAACGTCACCCTCTACGAGGCCGAGGCGCGCTTGGGCGGCCATGCCAATACCGTCACGGTCGAGACCGGCATCGGCCCGATCGATGTCGATACCGGCTTCATCGTCTTCAATTCCGGCAATTACCCCAATTTCGAGGCGTTGCTCGACTATCTCGATGTCAATTCGATCGCGGCCGAAATGTCTTTTTCCGCGTCCATCGGCGGCGGCGATTTCGAATATGCGAGCACGTTCGGCGGCCTTCTCGCCCAGCCGGGCAATCTTTTCAGTCGTGACTACTGGCGGATGATCGCGGAAATCGTCAAATTCTACCGTCAGGCCGAGGGTCTGATCGATAGCCCCAAGCTCGATGGCGTTACTCTCGGCGAGTTTCTCGACCGCGAGGGCTATTCGCAAGCCCTCATCGACCGCCACATCCTGCCGATGAGCGCGGCGATCTGGTCGTGCCCCGCCGAAACCATCCGCTCGTTCCCGATGCGGGCTTTCGTCCGGTTCTTTTCCAACCACCGCCTGTTCAGGATCGGTGCGCCAACATACTGGCGCACGGTCAGGGGCGGCTCCCGAACCTATGTCGAAGCATTGACCACGGACATGCGCGGGCCGTTCCGGCGCCGGACGGCGGTACGTTCCGTCGCCCGTACGGCATCTGGCGTCATGGTCGTCGACGCGGACGGCAGACGCGAGTTCTTCGACGACGTCATTCTTGCCACCCATGCCGACGTAACGCTGGCACTTCTGAGCGATGCCAGCGACGAGGAACGCCGCCTGCTCGGCGCTTTCCGCTACACCGACAACCGCGCCGTGCTGCACGAGGACGAGGCGCTGATGCCCAAGCGGCGGCGGGCCTGGGCCTGCTGGAACTATCTCGACACCGGCGCGCTCGCGAATGGCACGGACCTCTGCGTCACCTACTGGATGAACGCCCTGCAAAGCCTCGACAGGCGCCAGAACCTGTTCCTGACCCTCAACCCGGTGCGCGAACCGCGCGACAGCGCGATCAAGCGCGAATTCCACTACACCCATCCGGTTTTCGATCAAGCGGCACTCGATGCGCAGCATGAGCTCTGGCGGCTCCAGGGCAAGCGCTCGACCTGGTTCGCCGGTGCCTATTTCGGCTACGGCTTCCACGAGGACGGGCTACAATCGGGCCTCGCCGTAGCCGAGAAATTCGGCGTCAGGCGCCCCTGGACGATAAAGAACGAGTCCGGACGGCTGGCGCCCGAGCCGCGCCTTGCCATTGAGGCGGCATGAGCATGCGCTCGGGTCTATATGCCGGCCTGGTTGTCCATGAGCGCCTCAGGCCGCGCCGCCATCGGTTTAGCTATCGCGTCTTCTCGCTGCTGATCGATCTGGATGAACTGGACATTCTGAAATCCGGTCTCAAGTTCCTGGGCATCAATGGCCCCGGAATCCTGTCGTTTCGCGAAAGCGACCACGGCGACGGCAAGGATCTGCGCGCCTGGGTCGAGGGGCAATTGCGCGCTCACGGTATCGCCGCCGAGGGTCCGGTCCGCGTGCTCGCCTATCCCCGCATGTTCGGCTACGTCTTCAACCCGCTGACCGTCTATTTCTGCCATGACGGCGACGGCGCCCTGGCTGCGATCCTTTACGAGGTCAGCAACACATTCGGCGGGCGCCATGCCTATGTGTTGCCGGCGGCGGGCGGCGCCGAGAGGGTGCGCCATGCTTGCGACAAGCGGTTCCACGTCTCGCCCTTCATGCCGATGGAATGCCGCTACAACTTCGTCATCCGCCCACCCGGCGAGATGGTGCAGGTTCTGATTAACGAAGACGACGCGGACGGGCGGCTGCTGACGGCGAGTTTTTCCGGAAGGCGTCAGGATCTCACCGACCTCGGCCTCTTTAAGGCCCTGATCACACATCCGCTCATGACGTTCAAAATCATGGCCGGCATCCATTTCGAGGCGCTGAAGCTCTTCCTGAAGGGCGTTCCGCTCGCCCCGCCGCCACCCAAGGACGGCATGGGCACGGGATCAGGTCCGAGGCGTGCGAACCATGGTGCGGGTGATCGCAAAGAGCAGCCGGTGCGGTAGCAGTCGCAGCAGACCGATTGCGACAGCCATCTGCCAGGGAAAGGCGATCCTGGTTTTCTTTCGCGCCAACCCCCGGGCGATGATGCGCGCCGCCTGCTCCGGTTCCATAAGGAACGGCATGGCGAAGGTGTTGAGTCGCGTCAGCGGCGTGTCAACGAAACCCGGCTCAACCAGGGTTGAAGCAATGCCAGCACTTTCGAGTTCCGGCGTCATCGCTTCCCACAGCGCCGTCAGACCCGCCTTGGAGGCGGCATAGGCACCTGCCGTCGGCAGGCCTGGCCTTGCGGCGAGAGAGGACACGAACGCCAGATGGCCGCTGCCACGCGAAACAAGGCGCGGCAGCAGCGCGGCCAGGCAATTGGCCGTGCCGACCAGATTGGTACCGACGACTCGGCTGAAGGTTTCGAGATCGAAGCCTAGGCTGCTGATCTCGGCATGGGTGCCGGCGTTGAGCACAGCGAGGCCGATGGCGCCCATTTCCTTTTCGATGCGGGCGACACTAGCTTCGCAAGCCCGGTCGTCGGCGATGTCGAGCGGAAAGGCACGGACGTCGCCGCCAAAGGCGGCTGCCTCGGCGACGAGGGAATCGAGATCCTTTTCGGTGCGGGCGCTGGCGGCGATCCTGTCGCCCCCGCGTGCCAGTTCCAGCGCCAGGGCGCGACCGATGCCCTTGCCGGCGCCAGTTATCCAGACGATGCGTTCCGTCATGCCATTCTCCGTTCTTTGCTTCTTGTACGCAGCGCGGGCGCCGTCGGATCGCCCGGCGTTGGCGGTCGCCGCACTGCGATCCGCGCTCGGTCACAATGACGCCGGGCGGCAACCATATTTCGGACCGTTTGCCGGTCTAGAGGGCGTTCTGGTCGATCCAGCCGGCGCGCGTGCGGCGCCCCGGCACGCGGCCGGATTGGGGGCAAAAAGGGAGCCCAATCATGATGCCATATCGCCTTTTCACCAAATCGCTGCGGCCCGCCCTGATGCTGTGCACGGCACTCGGGAGTCTCGCCTTCGCCGTCGCGCCCGCCCTGGCGGACGCCGCGACCGAACGCCTGGCCCGGGTCTATAGCGCCGGCGGCATGGAGCTGTTCGGACACATGGCCCTCGGGGTCGATGGCAATATCGCCATCTCGCCCTATTCGATCGGCACGGCGCTCGCCATGGCCTATGCCGGCGCGCGCGGCGACACCGCCGCCGAAATGGCGCGGGTCCTGGGCTACGACTGGTCGCCCGAAGCCATCGGCACGGTCAACAGGCGTCTCGCCGAACTGGTCGTGAACCGCGGCGCCAACGAGGATGCCGTGATCGCCCTCGCCAATGCCCTGCACCTGACGCGCAATGGCGACCGCGTCGGCGAGGCGTACAAGACCATGCTCGCCGACGCCTTCGGCGCCGAGCTGTTCGCCAATTCCGCCATCGAGGAGATCAATGCCTGGGTCAGTGCCAAGACCAACGGCAAAATTCCGGCGATTCTCGAAGCTCTCGATCCGCTATCGGTCGCGGTCCTTCTGAACGCCGTGCAGTTCTCAGCCGGCTGGGACGACCCGTTCACCGCCGGCGCCACGACGCCGGACATCTTCCACCTGTCGCCGACCGAAACCGTCACCGTGCCGACCATGCACCAGACCCTATCGGTCAGGATCGTGCGCGCCCACACCTTCGACGCCGTCGCCCTGCCCTATCTGGGCGGCAATCTCGAAATGATCCTGTTTACTCCAATGACCTGGGGCGAAAACGGCGCCGTGCCGCTCGACATGTCGGCCGAGACCTATCAGGCCATGGTCGATGCGCTCGCCGAGGCCGAGCCGGAACGGGTCGAATTCAGCATGCCGAAATTCGGCTTCGACCACGGTACCGGCCTGATTGACGCCCTCAAGGCCTTGGGCCTGTCCCTGCCCTTCGATCCGGACCTCGCCGATTTCAGCGGTGTCACCGGCAGCGCTGCGCCCGAGGACCGCGTCTACATCACCCAGGCCGAGCACAAGGCGGTCATCGCCGTCGATGAAGCGGGCACCGAAGCGGCGGCGGCAACCGGCATCGAGTTCGGCCTGAAGGCCGCCATGCCGCAAGAACTCGCCGAGCTGCGGATCGACCGACCGTTCGTCTTCGCCATCCACGACCGCGCCTCGGGCGCCATGCTGTTCATGGGGCGGGTTTCCGATCCGCGCGACAGCCTGCCCGCCGACAACCTCGCCGACATCGCCCAGATAACGGAGGAATTCGACGCGAGCCCGCCCGTTTTCGAGACGCTCGCCATGGAAGCCATGGTCGGTGCCGCGCCGAGCCGCATGGCGATGAAAAACATGCCGCGCGGCGGCATGATGGCGCCGAGCCCGGCCTACGCGCCCGGCGAAGGAGACGAATTCACCAGCTTCGAGGACGGACGGGTGCTGTCGGTCACCGATCAGCCGGTCTCGACTTTTTCGGTCGATGTCGATACGGCCGCCTATTCCTATGTGCGGCGCATGCTCGAGAGCGGGGCTCTGCCGCAGGCCGACGCGGTACGCGTCGAGGAGATGATCAACTATTTCGACTACGGCTATCGCGGACCCGACAGTCTCGACACGCCCTTTGCCGTGCATGCGAGTCTCATGCCGACGCCCTGGCGCGACGGAACCCAGCTCCTGCATATCGGCATCCAGGGCTATCGGGTCCCGGCGGAGCACCGGCCGCCGGCCAATATCGTCTTTCTGATCGACACCTCCGGCTCGATGGACGAACAGGACAAGCTGCCGCTCCTCAAGAAATCGTTCAGCCTGCTGCTCGGCCAGCTCAACGACGAGGACAGTGTGTCGATCGTCACCTATGCCGGCTCGGCCGGCGTGGTGCTCGAACCGACCCCGGCCAGCGACAAGGTGAAAATCCGCGCCGCGCTCAACGATCTGACGCCCGGCGGCTCGACGGCCGGCGCGGCCGGCATCGAACTCGCCTATCAGCTGGCGGCACAGGCCGAGACGGCGGCCGGCACCAATCGGGTGATTCTTGCCACCGACGGCGATTTCAATGTCGGCATCGACGATCCCGACGCGCTCGAGCGCTTCATCGCCAAAAAGCGCGACGACGGCATCTTCCTCAGCATTCTCGGCTTCGGCTCGGGCAATCTCGATGATGCGACGATGCAGGCGCTGGCCCAGAACGGCAATGGCACCGCCGCCTATATCGACAGCTTCGCCGAAGCGAAAAAGGTGCTGGCCGAGGAAGTCGGCGCCTCGCTTCTGACCATCGCCCGCGACGTCAAGATCCAGGTCGAGTTCAACCCGGCCGCTGTCGCCGAGTACCGGCTGATCGGCTACGAGACGCGCGCCCTCAACCAGGAGGATTTCAACAACGACGCGGTCGATGCCGGCGATATCGGCTCCGGCCATGCCGTGACGGCGCTCTACGAAATCACGCCAATCGGCTCGCCCGCCGTGCTCAACGACCCGCTGCGCTATGGAGAGAACGGTTCGACAGAGGCCGATCTCAGCGGCGAGGCGGCCTTCGTCAAGTTGCGCTACAAGCCCGGCGATGCCGACGAGAGCGCGCTGATCACCTTGCCGGTCATGGCGGCCGATGCCGTCGTCTCGGTCGCGGATGCCGGCGAATCGAGCCGGTACGCGGCCGCCGTCGCGGCGTTCGGCCAGAAGCTCAGGGACAACCCGGCCATGGCACACTGGGACTGGTCCGAGATCAAGGCCCTCGCCAACACCGCCCGCGGCGACGATCCGAACGGCTATCGCGCCGAACTGATCCGGCTGATCGACCTGGCCGAGGCCCTCGACGCCGCCGATTAGGCGCTTGCTGCCTTGGCAGCGCAACGGATACCGCCTTGACCTTTCCCTGCGGGAAGAGGTCAAGGCACCCCTCCCCGGTGGCAGCGGACCGAAACCGTTGCCGGTCTGTGCGTCCGGCATTGCAATACCGGGTCACGATCGGGCACGATCGTGACCCGGACGCGCTTTCCGGGAGTATCGCCGCAAACCATGTGGGCAATTCGTCCCGTTCGGGGATATGTTCCGGCCACGCATGCCACACACTGGTAGTCGAGATGAACACGTCAAGCCAACGCCAACCCGCCCGCCAGCCCGGCCCTTGCCGTGGCCCCGGCGCGGTTGCGGATTTGGCCGAGTCCGCCGAGGAGAACGCACATGAACGCTAACGCCCCTTCGCAGGCGGAGCCGCCGGCAGTGGCGACGCTCTCCAATCAGCAGCGCAATCCGGGCATGGCCCTCACGCCGGAAATGTTCGAATCCCACGCCGTCAACCGTTCGGCCACGCAGCGCCGCGCTGCCACACTCGTCACGCGACGTTCGGTCAAGAAGGAGAACCAGGCGGCCTGGCTGGTCAACGCCATCCGCTGCATGGACCTGACGACCCTTTCGGGCGACGATACCGAGGGCCGCGTCCGGCGCCTCTGCGCCAAGGCGCGCCAGCCGCTCTCGCCCGAACTCGTCGCAGGCCTCGGCATCGCCGACATGAAGCTGACGACCGGCGCGGTCTGCGTTTACCCGACCATGGTGCCCCATGCCGTCAAGGCGCTCAGCGGCACCGACATCCCGGTCGCCTCGGTCGCCACCGGCTTTCCCGCCGGCCTGATGCCGCTGCACTTGCGGCTCGAGGAAATTCGTTGGGCCATCGGCGAAGGCGCCGGCGAGATCGACATTGTCATCACCCGCGAGCATGTCCTCAACCGCAACTGGCAGGCGCTTTACGACGAGATCGCCCAGATGCGGGCGGCCTGCGGGCTGGTCCACATCAAGGTCATTCTCGGCACCGGCGACCTGCAGACGCTGAGGAATGTCTACGCCGCCTCGATGATCGCCATGCAGGCGGGCGCCGATTTCATCAAGACCTCGACCGGCAAGGAAACGGTCAATGCCACCCTGCCCGTCAGCCTCGTCATGACCCGCGCCATCCGCGACTACCGCATGGCGACGGGCTACAAGGTCGGGTTTAAGCCGGCCGGCGGCATGAAATCCGCCAAGGACGCGCTCAACTGGCAGATCCTGATGAAGGAGGAGCTCGGCAACGAGTGGCTCAAGCCGGACAGGTTCCGGCTCGGCGCCTCCTCGATGCTCGGCGACATCGAACGCCAGCTCGAGCATCACATCACCGGGCGCTATTCCGCCGCCCACCGCCACTCCGTCGCATAGGGGCCGAGGCCATGAGCTCAATCGCCAATCTGATCGACAGCATGGACTACGGTCCGGCGCCGGAAAGCGCCGACATCGTCGAGACCTGGCTCGACGCGCACAAGCAGGGTTTCGGCCTTTACATCAACGGCAAGATGCAGCCTCCGACCGAGGAACTTGCCGAGATCACCAATCCGGCGACGGGCAAGGTCATCGCCAAGGTCTCGCGCGCCACGTCCGAGGACGTGGACGCGGCGGTCGCGGCGGCACGGGCCGCCTTTCCCAAATGGTCCAGCCTGCCGGGCCACGAGCGCGCCCGCTACATGTACGCCCTCGCCCGCCACATCCAGCAGCACGCCCGCTTCCTCGCCGTGCTCGAATCCATGGACAATGGCAAGCCGATCCGCGAGGCGCGCGATATCGACGTGCCGCTCGTCGCTCGGCATTTCTACCATCATGCCGGCTGGGCCGAGCTGATGGAAACCGAATTCCCCGGCGCCAAGCCGCTCGGGGTCTGCGGCCAGGTCATCCCGTGGAACTTCCCTCTGCTGATGATGGCCTGGAAGGTCGCCCCGGCCCTCGCCGCCGGCAATACCGTCGTCATCAAGCCGGCCAGCTTCACGCCGCTTTCGGCCCTGGCCTTCACGCGCATCTGCGACGAGGTCGGCCTGCCCGAAGGCGTCGTCAACGTCGTCACCGGCAATTACCAGGCCGGGCAGCAGATCGTCGCCCACCCCGACGTCAACAAAATCGCCTTCACCGGCTCGACGCCCGTCGGCCAGGACATCCGCAAGCGCACCGCCGGCTCGGGCAAGAAGTTGACGCTCGAACTCGGGGGCAAGTCGCCCTTCATCGTTTTCGCCGACGCCGATCTCGATGCGGCCGTCGAGGGCGTGGTTGATGCCATCTGGTTCAACCAGGGCCAGGTGTGCTGCGCCGGCTCGCGCATTCTCGTCGCCGAGGGTGTGGCGGAACGTTTCACCGCCCTGCTCAAGGCGCGCATGGCCTCGCTCAAATGCGGCTCGCCGCTCGACAAATGCACCGATATCGGCGCCATCGTCCATCCGAGCCAGAAAAGGAGCATCGAGGAGCTCGTTGCCAAGGGCGTCGCCCAGGGCGCCGAGCTCTATCAGGGCGCGGCCATGGAAGGGTGTTTCTATCCGCCGACGCTCGCCATGAACGTCGAGCCAGCCAATATTCTTGCCACCGAGGAAATCTTCGGCCCGGTCGCGACGCTGACGAGCTTCCGCACCCCGGAAGACGCCGTGCTTCTGGCCAACAACACCCGCTACGGGCTTGCCGCCTCGATCTGGTCGGAAAACATCAATCTGGCGCTTGCCACCGCCGCTCAGGTCAAGGCCGGCGTCGTCTGGATCAACTCGACCAACGTCTTCGACGCCGGTGCCGGTTTCGGCGGCTATCGCGAAAGCGGCTATGGGCGCGAAGGCGGGCGCGAGGGCATGCTCTCCTATCTCGAGCTGCCCGGTCCGGGTCCGCAGAAGAACGAGGACGACATTCCCGCCCCGATCCGGCCCGAGCCGGGCGTCGGCGGCAGGCTCGCCGGTATCGACCGCACCGCCAAGTTCTATATCGGCGGCAAGCAGAAACGGCCGGACGGCAATTATGCCTATCCGGTCATCCATCCCAAGAGCGGCAAGCTTGTGGGTCTGGCCGGAGACGGCAACCGCAAGGACATCCGTGACGCCGTCGAAGCCGCGAGCAACGCCAGGGGCTGGGGCGGATCGACCGGCCACAACCGGGCGCAGATCCTCTACTTTCTCGCCGAGAATCTCGCGGCCCGATCCGACGAGTTCGCCGATAGGCTGCAAAGCTTCGGTGTCACCGCCGCCAATGCGACAAGGGAAGTCGAGACCAGCATAAGGCGCGCCTTCTGGTATGCCGCCCAGGCCGACAAGTTCGACGGCATGGTGCACTCGACCCAATCGTCCTTCGTGACGCTGGCCATGTACGAGGCGCTCGGCGTCATGGGGCTCGTCTGCCCGACTGCCCATCCGCTGCTGGGCCTGGTCTCGCTGCTGCTGCCGGCGCTGGCCATGGGCAATTGCGTCGTCGCCATTCCCTCGCAGACCTGGCCGCTGTCGGCGACCGACCTTTACCAGGTGCTCGAGACCTCCGACATTCCGGCCGGCGTCGTCAACATCGTCACCGGCGACCGCGAGAGCCTTGCCAAAACCCTGGCCGATCACGACGGCGTCGACGGCCTCTGGTATTTCGGGTCCGAGGCCGGCATCAAGCGGGTCGAGGAAAGCTCGATCGGCAATCTCAAGCAGACCTGGACCGAGCCGGGCGGCCGCCGCGACTGGCTCGGCAAGGACGGCTACGGCCGGTCGTTCCTCTACAAGGCCACCCAGGTCAAGAATATCTGGGTGCCGTATGGCGAATAGAACCGAGCGGCCGGGTTGCCCTTTCCGGGCACATCCGGCCCCGTCGGGCGCGGACGGCCTGAAGCCGGAGATGATCCGATCAGCAAGTCGTCCATGACCCGTCCGGACAACGCCATCCACCGCAAACCTGATGCTCCGGAGATGGCATCGGGCGGCACGGATCGCTGCGGCAAATTGGCGACCTGATGATGTACCAGACATCACAAATTGACTTTGGTTCATTTGTTACTAAGCAATGGCCATCAGTTCTCCCTTATGATGCATCCGAGGTTTTATCCTGCTGACGGCTCTGCAATTGCGCGCGGCGCGTGCCCTGCTCGGCATGGATCAAAGAAGCCTTGCCGAACTGGCCGGCTTGTCGCTTCCGACAATCCAGCGCATGGAAGCCAGCGAAACGGTGATCCGCGGCCAGGTCGATTCGCTGATGAAACTGATTACTGCGCTCGATCTTGCCGGCGTCGAACTGATCGGCGAAGGCGCGGCCAGCACCGGCAGCGGGCGCGGTGTGCGATTGAAGCAGGATGCCGGCAGAATGATCGACGGCGCGGCGCCTGGCGAAGAGGGCTCCGGTGACCAATAGCGTCTCCGTCTTGCTTTTGCTGGTTGCGGCCCAGCTCGCCACGGCGGTGATCGCGGTGGTCTTTTCGCGTTCCGCCAGTGTCGGTCGGCTCGTTTACGGCCTGAGTTTTTTCATCTCGTCGCTGGCCGTGGTACTGCTGCTGTTTCATCTTCTGGCGCTGGGAGAAGTCTCCCGGACCAGTCTGCCGCTCGGACTTCCCTGGATCGGCGCCAATTTTCGGCTCGACGCGCTATCGAGCCTTTTTCTGCTCATTGTCGATTTCGGCGGCGCGATCGCCAGTCTCTACGCGCTCGGCTATGGCCGACACGAGGATGCGCCGCATCGGGTCCTGCCCTTCTATGCCGCCTTTCTCGCCGGCATGAACCTCGTCGTGCTGGCCGACGACGCCTTCACCTTCCTTTTGTCCTGGGAACTCATGTCGCTGACCTCCTGGGCGCTGGTCGTCGCGCATCACCGCTCCGAAGCCAACCGGAAGGCAGGCGTGATCTATCTGGTCATGGCGAGTTTCGGGACCTTCTGCCTGTTGCTGGCATTCGGGCTTCTGGCCGGTTCTGCCGGCGCCTACGGGTTCGATGCGATCCGCGCGCTGCCACCGGGCCCGGGGATCGCCGGCCTCGTGCTGATCCTGGCGCTTGTCGGTGCCGGGTCGAAGGCAGGTCTGGTGCCCTTGCATGTCTGGTTGCCGCTCGCCCATCCCGCCGCCCCAAGCCATGTTTCGGCGCTGATGAGCGGGGTGATGACCAAGGTGGCGATCTACGGTTTCATCCGCATCGTCTTCGACCTGCTCGGCCCGCCGGCCTGGTGGTGGAGCCTCGTCGTCCTGGCCCTGGCCGGGATCACCTCGGTGATGGGCGTGCTCTACGCGCTGATGCAGCACGACATCAAGCGGCTGCTCGCCTATCACACGGTCGAAAATGTCGGGATCATCTTCATCGGCCTCGGCCTGGCGCTTGCCTTCAGGGCCTATGGCATGGTGGGCGCCGGAGCACTGGCCCTGACCGCCGGATTGCTGCACGCCGTCAATCACTCGGTGTTCAAGAGCCTTTTGTTCTTCGGTTCCGGCGCAATACTGACAGCGACGGGCGAGCGCGACATGGAGCAGATGGGCGGGCTGATCCACCGCATGCCGCACACGGCCTTTGCATTCCTTGTCGGCAGCGCGGCCATTTCGGCGCTGCCGCCGCTCAACGGCTTCGTTTCCGAATGGCTGACCTTTCAGGCGATCCTTTTAAGCCCGCAATTGCCGAGCTGGGGCCTCAAATTCCTCGTGCCGGCAACCGGCGCGCTCCTGGCGCTTTCGGCGGCACTTGCGGCGGCCTGCTTCGTCAAGGCGTTCGGCATCATCTTTCTCGGTCGGCCGCGCAGCGACGCCGCCACCAAGGCGCGCGAAGTCGATCGTTTCTCGCTTGCCGCCATGTATGCTCTGGTCGCCTTCTGCCTCATCATCGGCATACTTCCCGGTCCGTTCATCGACCTGCTGGCCCCTGTCGTGAAATCGCTGATGCTGGGCCAGTCGATGCCACACCAATCCGGCGTCGCCTGGATGTCGATCGTGCCGATCGCCGAAAGCCGAAGCTCGTATAACGGTCTGCTGGTCTTCCTGTTCATCGCGGTTTCGGCCTGGCTCGCGGCCCTGGCCATTCATCGCTTCGCCTCAAGAGCGACACGTCGGGGCCCGGCCTGGGATTGCGGCGCCCCCGACCCGCGCCCGATCACGCAATATTCCGCATCAAGCTTCGCCCAACCGATCCGCCGGGTGTTCGGCTCGCTGGTTTTCAGGGCGCGCGAAAACGTCGTCATGCCGCCGCCAGGCGATCTCGGACCGGCGCGTCTTGACGTCGCGCTCATCGATCCGGTCTGGGACGGAATCTACAAGCCCGTTTCCGCCGGCATACTAGGCCTTGCCGACAGGCTCAATCGGCTGCAGTTCCTCACCATCCGCCAATTCCTGATGCTGGTGTTCTCGACTCTCGTGCTTTTGCTGCTGGTGCTCGCGATATGGCAGTGATCGTCGATTTCGCCGTTCAGGGCGCGCAGATGCTGCTGGTGCTGTTGCTGGCGCCGCTGTTGACCGGCGTCGTGCGCAAGGTGAAGGCGCGATTGACCCTCAGGCGGGGCGCCTCGGTGTTCCAGCCCTATCGCGACCTCCTCCGCCTCATGCGCAAGGAGGTGGTGCTTGCGGAAAACGCCTCATGGCTGTTTCGTGCCGCTCCCTATCTCATCTTCGCCTCGACCTGGGTAGCGGCGGCTCTGGTGCCGACCTTCGCCGGCGGGCTCGTTTTCAGCTGGACCGCCGACCTCATCGCCATCATTTCACTTCTGGGTTTCGGACGATTCTTTCTCGCCTTGGCCGGCATGGATATCGGCACCAGCTTCGGCGGCATCGGGTCGAGCCGCGAAATGATGATCGCTTCGCTGGCGGAGCCGGCGATGATGCTGACCGTCTTCTCACTGGCGCTCATTGCCGGTTCGACACAATTGTCGACGGTGGCCGCGATGATGAGTTCGACCGAAATGGGCTTGCGCGTTTCGCTCGGAATGGCGCTCGTCGCCCTCATCATGGTCGCGATCGCCGAGAATGCCCGCATTCCGGTCGACAATCCGGCAACCCATCTCGAGCTGACCATGGTGCACGAGGCCATGGTGCTCGAATATTCCGGGCGGCACCTGGCCCTGATCGAGCTGGCCGCCTCGTTGAAACTCATCCTCTACGTTTCGCTGATCGCGTGCATCTTCGTGCCCTGGGGCATTGGCGCGCCTGGCGCCGGGCCTTTGCTTTACGCCGTCGGCGCCGTCGCCTATTTCGGCAAGTTCATGATCGGCGCCTTCCTGCTCGGTCTGTTCGAGACGATGGTCGCCAAGATGCGGGTGTTCCGCGTACCCGATTTCCTCGGCGCGGCGCTGATGCTCGGCCTTTTGGGCACGCTGCTGCTATTCGTTTCGAGGAGCTTGTGATGGGCGGCTTTTATTTCGATGTCGCCCATCTGTTTGCCGGGGGACTGGTCCTTGTGAGCTTCATGATGCTCTATCAGGATCGTCTTTATGCGCTCATCAACATCTACGCCCTGCATGCGCTGGCGCTGACGCTTTCGGTTGCCTGGCAGGCCTATGTGCAGGATGCGCCGCATCTGTTCATCACGGCGGTGATCGCCCTCGGCTTCAAGATGCTGTTCATTCCGCTGGCGCTGCATACTATCGTGCGCCGCCTGGGGATTCATCGCGACATCGAGACGGTCGTCGGGGTTGGACCGACCATGCTGCTCGGCATCGGGCTTGTCGCACTGTCGATGGTGGTCGTGCTCAAGGTTACCCCGGACGCCGATGCGCTCGCGCGCGAAGACCTCGCCTTCGCGCTGGCGGTGCTGCTGCTCGGTCTTTTGCTCATGGTCGCGCGCCGCAACGCGGTCGGCCAAGTCATCGGATTCATGTCGATGGAAAACGGCCTGATCCTCGCCGCGACCGGGGCGCGCGGCATGCCGCTGGTCGTCGAGATCAGCGTCGCCTTCTCGATCGTCGTCGCCTTCTTCGTCATCGGCGTTTTCCTCTTCCGCATCCGCGAACGCTTCGACACCGTCGATGTCGGGGCGCTCGACGAACACCGGGGAGAGCGCGGATGATCGCCCTGCCGTTTTCGGCCGCTTTCGCCGTCATCGCCATACCCGTCGTATCGGCGCTCATCCTTGCGATCTTGCCCGGCTACCGGGCCGCGGCGCGGCTCAATGTACTCGCGAGCCTTCTGACCTTTGTTTCGGCGTTGTCCCTGTTCGTCACGGAGCGGCCGGAGCCGGGACAGTTTTTGTTCGTTGACGATCTCAACATCGTCTTCATCGTGCTCAACACCTTTGTCGGGTTCACCGCGGCGCAGTTTTCGGCCAGCTACATTTCGCACGAACTCGAAACCGGGCATCTCACCGCCAACAACATCCGGTTCTATCACGCGATGTATCAGGTCATGATGTTCGGTATGAACCTGGCCTTTGTCGCCAACAATATCGGCTTGATGTGGGTGGCGGTGGAGCTGGCGACGCTGACCACGGTGATGATGGTGGGCATCTACCGCACCCATCAGGCGCTCGAGGCGGCGTGGAAATATTTCCTGCTCGGCAGCGTCGGCATCGGTTTTGCCCTGTTCGGCACGATCCTTGTTTATCTGGCCGCCAGACCGTTGATCGGGGAAGGCCAGGACGCGATGGTGTGGACCCTGCTCGTCGGCAAGGCCGCCGAGTTCGATCCCGCCCTTTTGAACCTCGCCTTCGTCTTCCTGATGCTCGGCTACGGCACCAAGGTCGGGCTGGCGCCCCTTCACGCCTGGCTGCCCGATGCCCATGCCGAGGGCCCGACGCCGATCTCGGCGGTTCTGTCCGGCCTTTTGCTCAACGTCGCGCTCTACGCGGTGCTGCGCTTCAAGATCCTGTTCGCCGCCAATCCCGGCGCCATCGGGCCGGGACCGCTGATGATGTCGATGGGCCTGTTGTCGCTGGTCTTTGCCGCCTTCATGCTCTACCGCCGGCGCGACATCAAACGGCTCTTTGCCTATTCCTCGATCGAGCACATGGGCATCATCGTCTTCGCCTTCGGCCTTGGCGGACCCCTGGCCAATTTCGCCGGACTTTTGCACATGGTGATGCATTCGCTGACCAAGTCGGCGATCTTTTACGCCGTCGGCCATACGGCCCAGATCAAGGGCACCCAGAAGATCGCCGATATCCGCGGCTTGACCGAAACCCACCCGGCGCTCGGCTGGGGTCTGCTCGTCGGCGTGATCGCCATTGCCGGTCTGCCGCCATCCGGCATCTTCATGAGCGAGTTTCTCCTCGTCAGTACCGCATTCGCATCGCAGCCGGCTCTGGCGGTGGTCCTGGTCTTCGGACTTCTCGTCGCCTTCGGTGCGCTGGTCCTGCGCGCAACCGACATCGTCTTCGGTGCGCCGACCGGCAACATGGCGCCCGTCAAGGTCAACTATCTGCCACTCTACACCCATCTCGCGCTGGTGCTCGGGGCAGGCATCTTCCTTCCCGCGCCGCTGGTCGGTTGGTTCCAGCACGTTGCCAACAGTCTCGGCTAGCGGCGGGAGGTGCGCATGACGGCATTCTGGTCCTTTATCACCAAGCGGCGCCGGCCGGCGCGCGACGCGCATGGTTTTGCCGGCTATGTCGTCGACGCCGAGGAATGGCGCGCGCTGGCGACGGCGCTCAACGGCGAAAACGCGACGCTGCTCGGGCTCTGGGGCGACGGCGAAAGCATCCGCCTGGCGGCGCTCGACGCCGTGACAAATGCCATTGCCGTTTTTTCCCTTGCCTGTCCGGAGGGACGCTATCCTTCCGTCGGGCGTGTTCACGCGCCGGCCCAGCGACCCGAACGGGCCGTGCGCGACCTCACGGGTCTTGTCGCGGACGGTGCGCCGGACAGCCGAGCCTGGCTCGATCATGGACGCTGGGGCCTCCGCCACCCGCTCGGCAGCGCAAGATCGGCCGCCCCGAAAGCCAAGCCCTATGCATTTCTTGCCGCCGAAGGCGAGGGCCTGCATGAAATTCCGGTCGGGCCGGTGCATGCCGGCATCATCGAACCGGGACATTTCCGCTTCACCGCCAATGGCGAAACGATCGTCCGGCTCGAAGAACGGCTCGGCTTTGTCCACAAGGGAACCAACAAGCTGATCGAAGGCGCCCCCCTCGATGTGGCGGCGCGGTTGGCCGCGCGAATCTCAGGGGACAGTTCAATCGCCTATTCCTTCGCGTTCGCGCGCGCGGCGGAGGCGGCGCTCGGCATTGATCCGCCCGACCGCGCCATTTGGCTGTGTGCCCTTATGGCCGAACTCGAGCGGCTGGCCAACCATCTCGGCGACATCGGCGCCGTGTGCAACGATGCCGCCTTTGCGCTGATGCCGGCGCATTGCGCCGTCTTGCGCGAGCAGGTCCTGCGTGCCGCCGCCAAGGCCTTCGGACACCGGCTGATGTTCGACCGCATCGTGCCCGGCGGCGTCGCGACCGACCTGTCGGCAGAGGGCGCCGCCGCCATAAGCGCCATGACCGATCATGTCCGCAAGCGCTTCCCCGCTATTGTCGAACTCTATGACGACACACCCTCGCTGCAGGACCGCACGGTCAAGACCGGCTTTCTGTCCGCAGAGCTCGCGGCGGCGTTCGGGGCCGGCGGCTTTGTCGGCCGGGCTTCCGGGCGTCTTTTCGACGCGCGCAAGGCGCTGGCCTACGCCCCCTATGACGATCTGGCATTCGACGTGCCGGTCCGCGTGGATGGCGATGTCAATGCCCGCGTCTGGATTCGCATAGGCGAGGTCGAGCAAAGCCTCGATCTGGTCGACCGGATTCTTGCCCGGCTACCCGAGGGACCGATCCTTTGCGCGCCGACAGCGCCTTATGCAAAAGCCGAGGGCCTGGCCCTTGTCGAAGGCTTCCGCGGCGACGTGCTGGTCTGGTTGCGGATCGGGACGGACGGGCTGGTGGAGCGGTGCCATCTGCGCGATCCGTCCTGGTTCCAGTGGCCGCTGCTCGAAGCGGTCGTCGAGAATAATATCGTTGCCGACTTCCCCCTGTGCAACAAGTCGTTCAACTGCTCCTATTCGGGGCACGACCTCTAGGCGGGCCATGCGCAAGCTCTTGTTCGAAAGCCTTTTCAGGCGCCCGCTGACCGAATCGGCTCCGGCCGAAGACCAAGCGGCGATCGAGGAACTGACGAAGGCGCTCGCCAATTCGGCGCGCCGACGGCTGGGACGAAGCCTTTCGATCCGCGAGGTCGATGCCGGCTCGTGCAATGGCTGCGAACTCGAAATCCATGCCCTCAACAATGCCTATTTCGACATCGAGCGCTTCAGATTGAAATTCGTCGCCTCGCCGCGCCATGCCGACATGCTGCTCGTGACCGGGCCGGTCACGAAGAACATGGCCGAGGCGCTGAAGCGAACCTATGATGCGACGCCGGCGCCGAAATGGGTCGTCGCCGTCGGCGATTGCGCCCGCGACGGCGGGTGCTTTGCGGGAAGTTACGCCGTGCTTGGCGGCGTTTCCGCCGTCATTCCGGTCGATCTTCACATTCCGGGCTGCCCGCCCGACCCGACATCGCTCTTGCGCGGATTGCTGGCATTGCTGGGCGAGACGGCTGGCGATCCCAGCCGGCCGCCGCATGTGCTCAAGCAGCGTCCGGACTGACGCGAGCCTGGAGCATGGGGCACCAGAAGAGCGCGGAAGCAATGGTGCCAGTGGTGGAATTCCAATTTCCCCAAACCATGCGGTTTGATTGGCTTTGGGCAAACGGGAATACCCAAGACCGGTCTCGGAACTGGCCTTCGCCGATTGTTTGCAATGGTGCCCTGAAACAGGTTTCCGAATCCAAAACCACCTTGCCATTCAAGGTGTTAGGAGAAGCGATACGTCCGTTCGAGGAATGGCGGAGAGGAAGGGATTCGAACCCTCGATACGCTTTTGGCGTATGCGCCCTTAGCAGGGGCGTGCCTTCGACCACTCGGCCACCTCTCCGCCGCCGCTTAAAGCCGTTTTGGCGACAACAATCAAGCCTTGTGTCGACGCGCGTCCAGTGCCATTCCACTGAGGCGGCGGCGCAAGGTTTGCTTGTGCCGTCGACCGGGCGTTAAGACTTGCCCGGCACTCTGGCGGCCGGTGACGAGGAGGCAGGCATGCGGCGGGTCTTGGCGGGTCTTGGCATTCTGGCGATGGCGGCGGCTGCGACACCCGGCCTCGCCCAGGAAGACGATCCGATTCTCGGCATCTGGACGACCGAAGAGCAGGCCGAGATCACCGTTGCCTATTGTCCGCAAGGCCTGTGCGGCTACCTGTCGCGCATCGTCATTCCCGAGGAATACGCCGATTCCCAGGACAAGATCGACGCGATCGGCATCGAGAACATCACCGACGTGAAAAACAAGGACCCGGCGCTGCGGACCCGTCCGCTGCTCGGCATGCCGCTGCTGACGCTGGGCAGACAATTGTCGGCGACCGCCTTTGAAGGGGAAATCTACAACCCCGAGGACGGCAACACCTATTACGGCAAGCTGCAGCTGGTCGATTTGCAGCGCATCAAGCTGACCGGCTGCGCCCTGATCGTTCTGTGCCAGGATATCGAGTGGTACCGCGTGCCCTCGGACAGCCCGCCGCCCTACCCGGCCGCCGCGACGAGCCGACCGAGCTGAAGCGTTTCATATCTTGATGGAAGCGGATGCCTCTTTCGCCTCTCCTTTTGGGGGAGAGGTCGACGCGAAGCGGCGGGTGAGGGGGCCTTGCGGCAAACGCTGAGCAAAGGCCCCCTCACCCGGACCTTCGCCTTGCTACGGTCCGACCTCTCCCCCAAAGGGAGAGGTGACAGGTGCCAAGCCGCCTGTTTTCGTTAAAACGTGAAATTGTCTAACCGGAAAACCTGTTGTTGCGCGGAAAGCCCGACATCGGCTGGCGGCCGGGCTGGGCGCGGTCGCCGATCCAGTCGGCGAGGTCGGCCATCGACTTCACGAAGGTGCGGCCGGAGGAATCGGTCCAGCTGAGGCCCTCCCCGGCGACAAAGACTTGCGCGTCGGAAATGCCGCCGTCGCGGTATTTCTGCAGGCGAACGCCCTTGCCGCGCGCCATTTCCGGCACCTGGTCGCGCGGAAAGACCAGCAGCTTGCGATTAAGGCCGATGGTTGCGACCATGTCGCCCTCCGCCGGCACGCAGAGCCGGGCCTCGACCTCGCCCACCACGTTGAGCACCTGCCGGCCCTTGCGCGTGTTGGCGATCAGTTCGTCCTCGGCAACGATGAAACCGTTGCCGACGGTGGAGACGAGCAGGCGCTTCTTGCCCGGCCGGTAGACGAACAGGGCAACGGTATCGTGGCCTTCGCCGAAATCGACCATGATCCTGACCGGCTCGCCGAAGCCGCGGCCGCCCGGCAGCTTGTCGGCGGCAAGCGTGAACACCTTGCCGTCGGTGGTCAGCAGCAGGAGCTTGTCGGTCGTCTCGCATCTGAGCGCCTGCTTGAGGGCGTCGCCGGACTTGAAGCCGTTGACCTCGGTCTCGGCATGGCCCTTGATGGCGCGGATCCAGCCCTTTTCGGAAAGGATCACGGTGATCGGCTCGCGCTCGATCAGGGCAGTGTCGAGATCGACATCGCCGGCGGCAGGCGCGTCGGCAAAACTGCTGCGGCGCTTGCCCAGCGCCGTGTTTGCGCCATAGGCCTTTTTCAGTTCGCCGATCTCGGTGGTGATGACGCCCCAGAGCCGGCGGCTCGACTCGAGCAGGGTCCGAAGATGCTCCTGTTCATCGGTCAGCGCCTTGTGCTCGGTGCGGATCTCGATCTCCTCGAGCTTTCTTAGGGCACGCAACCGCATGTTGAGAATGGCCTCGACCTGCACGTCGCTGAGATCCCAGCGCGCCATCATCACCGCCTTGGGCTCGTCCTCCTCGCGGATGATGCGGATGACTTCGTCGAGGTTGAGATAGGCGATGAGATAGCCGCCCAGCACCTCGAGCCGGTGCGCGATCTGGTCGAGCCGGTGGCGCGAGCGCCGGACGAGCACGTCCTTGCGATGCTGCAGCCAGGCGCCGAGCGCCTCGGCAAGGCTCATGACCTTGGGCACCGTGCCCCTGTCGAGGACGTTGAGGTTGAGCGGCACGCGCGTTTCGAGCTCAGTGGTACGGAACAGCGATTCCATCAACAGGACCGGATCGACGGTGCGGCTCCTGGGTTCGAGCACCAGCCGCACATCCTCGGCGCTTTCGTCGCGCACGTCCTTGAGGAGCGGCAGTTTCCGGGCCAGCAGGAGCTCGGCGATCTTTTCGACCAGCCGCGATTTCTGCACGCCGTAGGGGATCTCGGTGACGACGATCAGATAGGTGCCGCGGCCGCCATCCTCGGTGGTCCAGCGGGCGCGGACGCGGAAGGCGCCCCTGCCCGTCTCGTAGGCCGAAACGATGCTCTCGCGCGGCTCGACGATGATGCCGCCGGTCGGAAAGTCCGGGCCGGGCACGAACTGGACGAGATCGGTCGAGGTCGCGTCCGGATGGTGGATCATATGCAGCGCCGCGTCGCACAGTTCGGCGACATTGTGCGGCGGGATCGACGTCGCCATGCCGACGGCGATCCCGGACGAACCATTGGCCAGAAGGTTGGGGAAGTTGGACGGAAGCACCACGGGCTCCTCGTCCTCGCCGTCATAGGTGTCGCGGAAATCGACGGCGTTCTCGGTGATGCCTTCCATAAGCCGCGCCGCGACATCGGTCATCCGGCTCTCGGTGTAGCGCATGGCGGCGGCGCTATCGCCGTCGATATTGCCGAAATTGCCCTGGCCGTCGACGAGCGGATACCGCAAGGCGAAATCCTGGGCGAGACGAACCAGGGCATCGTAGATCGACTGCTCGCCATGCGGATGGAATTTGCCGATGACATCGCCGACGACGCGGGCCGATTTCTTGTAGCCCTGGCCGGGGTCGAGATGCAAAAGGCGCATGGCATGCAGGATGCGCCGATGCACCGGCTTCAACCCGTCGCGGGCATCGGGCAGCGCCCGCTGGGTGATGGTGGAAAGGGCATAGCTTAAATAGCGCTCCTCGAGCGCCTGCCTGAGGTCGACGATGCGCTGGCCGTCGGCCTCCGGTATCAACAGATCGGCCATCGGGCCTCCTTACCAGCATCGTGCGAAAAAGTGGACGCCGGCTTTTTCGCGACGACGATGCGACCACTGGAGCATGTTCCTCGAAAAGTGGTTCCCACTTTTCCGGTTCGAACATGCGACCACCAAGAACCAGGCATGCGATCCGCACGCCCTTTCGAATCAGCGGCGATTATAGTCCGCTGAGCGCAGCAATCAGTGTCTCGCGCGTCGATGGTGGGGCGATCTGGCGCGGTCCCCACACATGTTCGTTGAGGAAATGGCCGGTCAGGCGAAAGGCGGCGGCGATATCGGCCGCCGACGCCCTATCGTCGCCGACGAAAAACCCTGGCAGCGCCAGCAGCCGGTCGGCGTAAATGCCCGCCCCTTCGCGCGTCACGGCCCGGCCCGAACGCGGCGAGACATAGGCAAGCCCGTCGCTGTCGCCGGTCACGGCACAGGCGGCCAGATCGAGGCCGAAACCGAGATCGTCGAGCAGGTGCATCTCGAGCCGCGCCAGGGCAGTGCCGAGCACGATCGGGTCGGCATCGCCGTCGATCAGGGCAAGGATTTCGCCCAAGCGCTCATTGTGCGGGTCGCGCTCGGGCAGGAGGCGCAGATGGTCGGCGGCGAGCTGGAACGCATAGAGCTTCGTGCGATCCTCGATCAGGCGGGCGGCGCGGGCGGTGATGAGATCGACGGCGAACAGGCCGAGATGGTCCTCGAGCCGCGCCCGCCAGGTCAGCGCCACGGTATTCCCCGGCTGCAGCACCGCCGCCTGCCGCCGCGAGCGCCCACCACGCACGAGGCCAAGGCAGCGACCGTGATCGACGACCATGGCCTCGAGGATGACGGAAGTTTCGCCGTGACGGCGGACGCCGATGATCAGGCCGTCAGCGCTCCATTGCATGCGATTCAGCCACTCCTTCCGACCCAAATAGCGCCGGTTTTTCCCTCTCCCTTGTGGGGAGGGTGAGTCGAACAGGACTTAGCCCTTGCTAAGTCCGTCGTGAGACCGGGTGGGGGTCATGCGCCGGCGCTTGTGGCCCCGCCCCACCCGACCCGGCTCCGCCGGGCCACCCTCCCCATCAAGGGGAGGGAGACGAAGAACTATCCAGCCTCGCGTTCCGGAATGGCCGCAATCTCGTCCGCCTTGGCGCGACGCTCCACGGCCAGATCGTAAGCCATCTGCATGTTGAGCCAGAGATTCGGTGTCGTGCCGAAATGCTTGCCCAGCCGCAATGCCGTGTCCGGCTTGATACCGGTCTGCTCGGCGGCGATGCGCTCAATGCGCGTGCGCGGCACGTTGAGCAGGCGCGCCAGCGCGCCGGCACTGACGCCGCAGGGCTTCAGATATTCCTCACGGAGGATTTCGCCGGGATGGATGGGAGGGTCGAAGGTCAAGATCATAGTGTCTCCTGCCCGACCCCTTCAGGGAAACTTGATGACACAAGCAATTCGATGCCAGACAAGGAACTCCTGGGCCTTCGACCATTCGGGTTGCAGAAGGTCTGGCTCGTGCTCGTGGCTCAATTGACCATTCGCCTTTCTGAATGCATTCCCGGATCGAGCTTTGGGCTCAGCGTCGCCTTATGACACAGAAATGCAACCAGTCCGAGTCGTCGCGCGACACATCTACTTCGCCGGGAACTCCAGTCCCATTTCCTCGTAGTGCTCGGGCTTGTCGGTCCAGTTCTCGCGCACCTTGACGAACAGGAACAGGTGCACCGGCACGCCGAACATCTCGGAAAGGTCCTTGCGGGCCTCCATGCCGATGGCCTTGATGGTCTGGCCACTCTTGCCGAGGATGATCTTCTTGTGGCTGGCGCGGGCGACATAGACCACCTGGTCGATGCGGAACGAGCCGTCCTTCTGGACCTGGAAGCGCTCGGTCTCGACCGTGGTGTTGTAGGGGATCTCGTCATGTACCCGCATGAACAGCTTTTCGCGCGTCGCCTCGGCCGCCGTCAGCGCCTGGGTCAGGTCGGACAGCTGGTCCTCGGGGAAGTGCCAGGGGCCGGGCGGCGCCATGTCGTGACAGGTCTTGATGAAATCGGCGACGCCCTCGCCGCTCTGGGCGCAGACCATGAAAGTATGGGCGAAGTCCATGCGCTTGTTGAGCGCCTCGGTCAGCGCCAGCAGGTCCTGCGGCTGCTTGCGGTCGATCTTGTTGATGATGAGGATTTTCGGGCCGCGCAAATTCTCGAGGCCCTTGATGGCCGCTTCGTTGTCGGGGTTGAGGCCCCTGACCGCGTCGATGACCAGCGCCACGATGTCGGCGCCGGCGGCGGCGCTCCATGCCGCCTCGACCATGGCACGATCGAGCCGGCGGCTGGCGGTGAAGATGCCCGGCGTGTCGATGAAGATCAACTGGCTCGAGCCGGTGGTAACGACACCGCGAATCTGGGAGCGGGTCGTCTGCGCCTTGTGGGTGACGATCGACACCTTGGCGCCGACCAGGGTGTTTAAAAGCGTCGACTTGCCGGCATTGGGCGCGCCAACCAGCGCGACAAATCCGCAATGAGTGCTCGGGTCGTCGGTCATCAGCCGCGCCTCCAGATGCTTTCACGCCGCAAGAAGGCCTCTGCGGCCTGGTGTTCGGCAAGCTTTTTCGATGGTCCTTCCGCCGTGGCCGCTTCGAATCCGGCGACGGAGACTGCGATTACGAATACCGGGGCGTGGTCGGGTCCGCTGCGCGTCACTTCGTCATAGGAGGGCGGTTCGAGCCCGCGCGCCTGGGCCCATTCCTGCAGGGCGGTCTTGGCATCGGCGCGCCGCGAGGTCGCCGGGTCCATGCGCGCCCCGAATTCGCGGGTGACGAAGCCCGCGGCCGCCTCCAGCCCTGCATCGAGATAGATGGCGCCGATCAGGGCCTCGGCGACGTCGGCGAGAATGGCGCTCTTGTCGGCGCCGCCGGTGCGCGCCTCGGCTTCCCCGAGGCGCACGAAGGCGCCGATATCGAGGTCGCGCGCCACCTCGGCGCAGGTCTCGCGCCGGACAAGGGCATTGAGGGCGCGGGACAGTTCGCCTTCATTGGCGTCGGGCATTTCGCGGTTGAGAAGGTCGGCAACGACCAGGCCAAGCACGCGATCGCCGAGAAATTCGAGGCGCTGATAGGACTGAGCGGTGCGCTTGGTGGGCGCGACGGCGCTCGAATGCGTCACCGCCTGAGCGAGCAGGTCCTGGGACCCGAAACGGTATCCAATCCGTTCCTCGAGCCCACTCAGCGGCTTGATGCGGCGACTCATGGGTAGACGGACTGGAACATCCGATCGAGGCGGAGATTGCCGGGCCAGCGCCAGATCTGCCATGGCGGAATGTCGTCGGTCATCGAGAAGAAGCGCGCCTCGGCCTTGCCGATCAGATTGGTGACGGGCACGAAGCCGACGACCGACAGCACCCGGCTGTCCTGGGAGCGGTCGCGATTGTCGCCCATCATGAAATAATGGCCCTCGGGCACGTTGTAGACGCCGGTATTGTCGAGCGGTCCGTTGTCGGCGATTTCCTGGATCTTGTGGGTGACCCCGTTGGGCAGCGTCTCCTCATAGACCGTTACCGGCACGACATGCCCGGTCGAATCCTTGTCCCGGTCCGGGCCGATCATCTCGCGCTTGACCGGGGTGCCGTTGATGTTGAGCACGCCCTCGATCATCTGGATCGAATCGCCGGGCAGGCCGATGACGCGCTTGACATATTCCTCGCCGGTCGGGGCGTTGTAGAACACGGCGATGTCGCCGCGCGCCGGCAGGCCGCCGAATACGCGCCCGGTCATCGGCACGATGCCGAAGGGGAAGGAATAGCGCCCGTAGCCCCAGGCGAACTTGGACGCGAGGAAATAATCGCCGATCAGCATCGACTGCTGCATCGAGGCGGTCGGGATGGAAAAGGGCTGATAAATGAAGGTGCGAAAAACCAGGGCGATCAGCAACGCCTCGACGACGACCACGATTGTCTCGCGCAGTTCGCCGCCCGCCGTTTTCTGTTTTGCGACCTTCTCAGCCATGATGGATTTCCGCCTGTTCGGGAACTGGTTGTGGTTACGCGCGCGCGCCGTACCGGTCAACCGCTAAGAGCGTGTCCGGGAGGTGAGCGGAACCGAAAACGATGTGGTAGATGGTTTTCCCGCGCAACGGCTGCCGGTTTCCGGTCCGAACACGCGATCACTCAAAAAACCGGAAACATCCACAGTCGAATTCAGGACTCCGCCTGTCCCACCGGCAGCGCCTCGATTATGACGATGGCCTGGGCCAGGCCGCCCTCGTCGGTCAGAGTGACGTGGATATGGGGTTCGTGGCCTTGCGGCACAAGTGCGGCCAGCCGCCTTGCGGCACCGCCGGTCAGCTTCATGGTCGGCTTGCCGGAGGGCAGGTTGACCACCCCCATGTCGCGCCAGAAGACGCCGTGCGACAGGCCGGTGCCGAGCGCCTTGGCACAGGCTTCCTTGGCCGAGAAGCGCTTGGCATAGGAGGCGGCGCGCTGGACGCGGCGGTCGGACTTCATGCGCTCGATATCGGTGAAGCAGCGCGACAGGAAGCGCTCGCCGTGCCGGTCCAGCACCTTTTCGACGCGGGCGATGTCGCACAGGTCGTTGCCGAGGCCGATGATCATGCTACTGACCCTTTCCGAGCCGAACACAGACTTCCAACGCCACCCCCGTCATTGCGAGCGCCCCATGGGCGCGCGGCAATCCAGAAGGCCAAGGGCACCTGCGCCTGCTGCCTTCTGGATTGCCGCGTCGCTCCGCTCCTCGCAATGACGATGGGGTTGGGGCGAACGCATATCTGCCCTCACGACAACCCCCTGCTTCCCGGCTTGACCGGCGGGATGGCGGCGAGTTCGGGCGGCAATTGATCGGCGGGATAGGCCGGCACCTTGTATTCGGTCAAGGCGATCAGCGGCACGCCGATATCGGCTTCGCCACCCGAACGGTCGACGAGACAGGCGGCGGCCACCACCTCGGCACCAAGGGCCTTTATGCAGGCGATGCATTCGCGGATGGAAAGCCCGGTCGAGACGATATCCTCGACCACGACCACCTTCTCGCCCGGCGCAACCTTGAACCCGCGCCGCAAGGCGAAGACGCCGTCGACGCGTTCGGTGTAGATCGCCGGTTTTCCAAGATGCCGGGCCGTCTCGTAGCCGGGAATGATGCCGCCGATGGCCGGCGAAACCACCTGGGTAAAGTCGAGCCCGGCGGCGCGGATCTTTTCCGCCAGCGCCCGGCACAGGATTTCCGACTTGTCCGGCTGCGCGAACACCAGGGTCTTTTGCAGAAAGACCGGCGACCTGAGGCCCGAACTCAGGATGAAATGGCCTTCGAGAAGGGCGCCGCAGGAGCGGAAGATGTCGAGCACCTCGTTCTGGCTCATCTCGGAGGTCATGGGCGGTTTTCCTCGCGTTCGGGCATGGCGAAATCGACGCGCGACAGGGCCGAGGCCTCGGAGATCGACGCCCGCCGGATTTCGCTGAGGCCGGGAATATCCTTGAGGGCGGCCAGCACTTCCGAGACATGGGGCAGGTCGCGCACCTCGATGAGAAAGATCATGCGATGGTATTCGGGCGAGTCCATGCGCATGAACAGGTTGACCACATTGGCATCGAACCGGGCGATGGTGCCGGCTATGGCCGCCAGCGAGCCGGGCCTGTTGGGCGACAGCATGGAGATGGCGAGCGTGTAGGACGCCTCGTAATGGCTGCTCAAATCCCAGCGCACGTCGATCCAGGCGACGTCGGACTGGTGCAGGCTGGTCAGCGCGTCCGAATGCACCGGATAGACGGTCAACACGCCGTCCGGGGTCAGGATGGCGATGATGCGGTCGCCCGGCACGACGCCCTCGGGCGAAATCCTCACTTCGGTGTCGAAGCCGAGCTTGGCCAGCGCCTTGTGACCCTGCTCGCCGACGGTCTGGCCGCCGGGCACGCGGAAGCGGAAAAAGTCCGATTTCCTAAGGCCGAACCAGCCGTCGGCCGTGTCGGCGACGGGCAGGTTGATGTCGCGGCGCTTGCGGCGGCGCGGCACGCCCTTGATCTTGGAGATTTCCTCGACCAGGGCGTCTGGATCCACCTTGTTTTCGCCGACGGCGGTGACGAAGTCCTTGCGCGATTCGTAGCCGAACCAGCCGACCAGCACCGCGAACTCGGCATCGTCCAGTCGCGTACCCTCGCCCTGCAGCACCGCCGACAGGATGTATTCGCCATGGGCATGGGCGCGCTTTTGCACCGACGCCCGGACGGCACGGCGGATGGCGGCCCTGGCCTTGCCGGTCGCGGCGATCGATTCCCAATTGGCCGGCGGCACATGATTGGCGTCGGTCATGATCTGCACCTCGTCGCCGGCGCGCAGCTGGGTGACGAGCGGCATGATGGTGCCGTTGATCTTGGCGCCGACGCAGGTGTCGCCGAGTTCGGTATGGACGGCATAGGCGAAATCGATCGGCGTGGCGCCGCGCGGCAGGGCGATCAGGCGCCCGCGCGGGGTGAAGCAGAAGACCTGGTCCTGGAAGAGCTCGAGCTTGGTGTCCTCGAGGAAGTCCTCGGGCGCCGAGCCGGAGGTCAGCGTGTCGATGGTCGATCGGAGCCAGACATAGGCCTGGCTCTCCTGCTTGAGCCGCTCGATATTGTGTCTCAGGTCATCCTTGTAGAGCGCATGGGCGGCGATGCCGTATTCGGCGACCTGGTGCATGGTACGCGTGCGGATCTGCAACTCGACGCGCTGGCGCTCCGGGCCGACCACGGTGGTGTGGATCGAGCGGTAGTCGTTGTATTTGGGGACCGAGATATAGTCCTTGAACCGGCCCGGCACGATCTTGAAGGCGCGGTGGATGACGCCGAGGGTGCGGTAGCAGTCCTCCTCGGTCTCGACGATGACGCGGAAGCCGATGATGTCGGACAGCTGTTCGAGAGCGATGTGCTGGCGCTGGATCTTGGAAAAGATCGACCACGGCGACTTGAGCCGGCCGGACACCTCCGCCGGGATGCCGGCCTCGGCAATGCGCCGGCGCAGGTCGGCGGAAATCGACTGCACCATCTCGGCATTGCGGGTGCGCATGGCGGCGAGGCGCGCTTCGAGGGCGGCGTATTTTTCCGGTTCCAGCGCCCGGAACGACAGATCCTCGAGCTCGGAACGGATTTCCTGCATGCCCATGCGTCCGGCCAGCGGCGCGTAGATGTCCATGGTCTCGTGGGCGATGCGCTGACGCTTTTCGGGCGGCACGAAGTCGAGCGTGCGCATGTTGTGCAGCCGGTCGGCGAGCTTGACGATCAGCACCCGCACGTCCTCGGCGATGGCGAGCAGCAGTTTTCTCAGATTTTCGGCCTGGGCTTCTTCGCGCGAGGCGAGATTGAGCCGGTCGATCTTGGTCAGCCCATCGACGATGGCGCCGATTTCCGGGCCGAAGACCTGGTCGATCTCGGCGCGGGTGGCGTCGGTATCCTCGATTGTGTCGTGCAAGAGTCCGACCGCGACGGTGGCATCGTCGAGCTTCAGGCTGGTCAGGATGGCCGCCACTTCCAGCGGATGGGCGAAATACGGATCGCCCGAGGCGCGCTTCTGGCTGCCATGCTTTTGCATGGCATAGACATAGGCCTTGTTCAAAAGCGCTTCGTCGGCATCGGGGTTGTAGGCCAGGACGCGTTCGACGAGTTCGAACTGGCGCATCATTGCGGGAGATGCCTCCCCGGCCTGCGTCTGAGCCCGCCGCTTTTCAAACTGAACCCCTGTTTGAACGGCCCGCCCCGCCGCGCGCCATTCTCTTTTTGCAAACAAACAGGGCGCCGAAGCGGATTCGGCGCCCGGAACGGTATTATAGGCTCAGCGGAGCCGGGATCAATCGTCCCGGCGCTCAGGCGGCGCAAGGCTTTCGATGGCCCTGAGCAACTCGTCTTCGCTCATCGTGTCGAAGGTGACAGAATCGTCGTCGCCGGTGATCTCGCCGACGATGGGCGCGGCGTGTTCCTCGGGTTCGTCCACCTCGACATATTTCTGCAGCGAGTGGATCAGGTCTTCCTTGAGGTCCTCGGGCGAAATCGTGCCGTCGCCGATTTCCCTCAGCGCAACGACGGGATTCTTGTCGTTGTCGCGGCCGACGGTGATCTGCGCTCCGGACGAAATCATCCGGGCCCGATGGGCGGCCAGCAGGACCAGATCGAAGCGATTGTCGACCTTTTCAATGCAGTCTTCGACAGTGACGCGCGCCACGGCAAACTCCGGACATTGACGGGAAGGAACGCGCTCCTTACACCAGCACCGCCCGATTGACAAGCAGCGCGCCCGGTCGTGCGCGGCGCTTTGCCGCTGCAGCGGCGCGATGTGTGTGGACAACCGGCAGTATCCATAAAAAAAACTTGCTTTGCAGTCGGACTTTTGACCGCTAGATTGGCGACACGCATACCGACCAAAGCCGCCAAGAAGCTTGACGTCCGGTTCAAGCGTATTGATCTATGCCGCGTACGAATTAGGAAGGCAGAGGGGCTGGCTTCCCGTTTTCGGCAGATAAGCGCCGCCCCATGGGCGGCGCGCAGTGTTTGGAGTGGTAATTTGATGATTGATCCACGCGAGAAGGTGGCGCTTTTTATCGACGGCGCCAACCTCTATGCCGCGTCGAAGGCGCTCGGAATCGACATCGACTATCGCCGCTTGCTTAACGAATTCCAGAGCAAGTCCTATCTGGTTCGAGCTTACTACTATACGGCGCTGATCGAAGACCAGGAATATTCTTCGATCCGGCCGCTGATCGACTGGCTCGACTACAACGGCTATCGCGTCGTTACCAAGCCGGCCAAGGAATTCACCGACTCCACCGGACGGCGCAAGATCAAGGGCAACATGGATATCGAACTGACGGTCGATGCCCTCGAGATGGCGCCCCATTTCGATCACATGTTCTTGTTCTCCGGCGACGGCGACTTCACCGCCCTGGTCGCCGCCATGCAGCGACGCGGCAAGAAAGTCACCGTGGTTTCGACGCTGGCCAGTCAGACGCCGATGATTTCCGACGACCTCAGGCGCCAGGCCGACTATTTCGTCGATGTCATCGACCTCGCCAAGAGCGTCGGTCGTGCGCCGATCGAGCGGGCCGAAGCTCCGACGAAATAGGGCGCGGGGCTCGACGGAACCGGGATGACGCCGATCGAACCAGGCCGCGACTGTGCGCTGTGCCCGCGGCTTGCGGCATTTCGCGCCGACAATCGTCGCGCCTATCCCGATTTCTTCAACGCGCCGGTGCCGGTGTGGGAAGGCAGAGAAACGCGGCTGGTGATCGTCGGGCTGGCGCCCGGCCTCAAAGGCGCCAACCGCACCGGGCGGCCGTTCACCGGCGACTATGCCGGCGACCTGCTCTACGCGACGTTGAAGAAAGCCGGCCTGGCCGAAGGCGTTTTCGCGGCGCGGGCCGATGACGGTCTGACCCTTAGCGGCGCCACCATCGTGAATGCCGTCAGGTGCGTGCCGCCGGAGAACAAGCCGGTCGGCGCCGAGATCGCCATGTGCCGGCAATTTCTCAAGCCGGTGATCGACCAGCACCACCAGGCGGTCTTCCTCGCCCTCGGTCGCATCGCCCACGATTCCTTCCTCAGCGCCGTCGGCGCCCGCCGCGCCGGTTTCCCCTTCGGCCACGGCGCCCGCCATGCCCTGGCCGGTGGCACCGTGCTCTACGACAGTTTCCACTGCTCGCGCTACAACACCAATACCGGCCGGCTGACGACGGAGATGTTCGAGGACGTGGTGCTGAGGGCGGCAGCAGAGGCAAAGAGGGCATAGCGCCGCTCCTCAGGTTTATACGTATCGACTCTTGCCGCGCGAGACCGAACACTCCCTGTTTTTCGGGGAGTTATCATGTGGAAGATTGCTTTTGCCTGCGCCGTGTCGTGTATTGTTCTCACCTCTTGCGCCAAACCGCCCAAGGATATCTCGGCGAGCTATGTCGACCCAGCGGCGTATCGCAACATGAGCTGCGATCAGCTACAGGCCGAAGCCATTGTTCTGGCCAACCAGGCTCGTATGGCCGTCGGGCAGCAGCAGAGCAAGGCAGACATGGACGCCACAATGGTCGGTGTCGGCATTATCGTCGCTTGGCCGGCACTGCTGTTCACCAGCAGGGATACGACCGGAGAGGCCACGATCGCCAACCTGCGCGGACACATGAATGCCATTGAACTGGCGTCCTCGCAGAAGAGCTGTGGCTTCATCATCGAAAAGGTGTAGTGCGGAGCGAATGACGACTTTTGGCTTGAGAGCCAAAAGGACGAAGCTCTATTCGCCACGCACCATTCGCTATTCGCCTAAAAACTCTTCAATATCCGCGCCTTCTCGCGCTGCCAGTCGCGTTCGCGGCTGGTCTCGCGCTTGTCGGCGGCATTCTTGCCCTTGGCCAGGCCGATGAGCAGCTTGGCCATGCCGCGCTCGTTGAAATAGAGCTTTAGGGGCACGATGGTGTTGCCCTTGCGGGCGACGTCATTGCTCAGCCGCGCCAGTTCTTTCTTCGAGACCAGCAGTTTGCGCGGGCGTCGCTCCTCGTGATTGAAGCGGTTGGCCTTGAGATATTCCGGAATATGGGCGTTGATCAGCCAGAGTTCGCCCCTTTCGGGCGAGACATAGGCCTCGGCGATCTGGGCCTTGCCGGTCCTCAACGACTTGACCTCGGTGCCGTGCAGCACGACGCCCGCCTCGAGCGTGTCGAGAATCTCATAGTCGAAACGGGCCCGGCGATTGTCCGCCACCAGGCCCGTATTCACACCCGCTTTTTTGCTTGTGGCGGCCATTGCGCGCCTAGACGAGCCCGGCGTGTTCCATCGCCGCGTCGATGGACTTGGCCGTCGCCTCGGACACCGGAACGAGCGGCAGCCTCAACTCGTAGGCGCAACGCCCGAGTTTGGCGGCGGCATATTTAACGCCGGCCGGGCTCGGCTCGATGAACAGCGCCTGGTGCAGCGGCGCCAGCTTGTCCTGATAGGCGAGCGCCGTGGCGAAATCGCCCTTGGCCATAGCCGCCTGGAACTCGGACAGGAGTTTGGGCGCGACATTGGCCGTGACCGAGATGCAGCCCACACCGCCATGGGCGTTGAAGCCGAGGGCGGAAATGTCCTCGCCGGACAAAAGGACAAAATCCGGGCCGAGCACTTCGCGCTGCCGGGAGGCGCGGGCGACGCTGGCCGTGGCGTCCTTGACGCCGACGATGTTGGGGCAGGTCTCGCGCATGCGCTTCATCGTTTCGGGCAGAATGTCGACGATCGAGCGGCCCGGGATGTTGTAGAGATATACCGGCAGTTTCGTTGCCCTGGCGATGGTGGTGAAGTGCTGGAACAGCCCCTCCTGATTGGGCTTGTTGTAATAGGGCGCGACCGAAAGGATGCCATCGGCGCCGACCTTTTCGGCATGCCGCGTCATCTCGACCGCTTCTTCGGTCGAGTTGGAGCCGGCGCCGGCCATGATCGGCACGCGCCCGGCGGCGGTCTTGATGCACAGTTCGACGACTTCGCCATGCTCCACATGAGAAAGCGTGGGCGATTCGCCGGTCGTGCCGACCGGAACCAGGCCGTTGGTGCCCGATTTGATCTGCCAGTCCACCAGCTCCTCAAAGGCCTTTTTATCGACGGCACCGTTCCGGAAGGGCGTGATGAGAGCGGTGATCGATCCTTTGAACATGTGGATTCCCCTTTGGAATGATGCCGGCATTTCCATACCCGGCCTGCCGGTCGTCTTGGCATGCGACCGCCCCGCCTCCGGGACGGAGGCCGGCATTTAGCCTTTTTGGCCGCGCATTGGCAACGCGTTCTACACTCTAGCGCCATAAAGTCGGGTTGTTGTCCGAAAGCGGCCATGAAGCCGTGGCTATGTGTCGCAAATCAAGAGGTGGTCATGGCGACGGCATTTGTTTCATGGCGGGGCGCACTGTGCGCCATCGCCTTTTTGGCTTCCGGACCGGCGGCCCTGGCGCAACAGCCGGTCGATCCGGTCGTCACCACTGCGGTCCAGCCAGCGCCGCCGATCGCCCGCGCCGGCATGGGCAGTCCGGCATTCGCCGCCGCGCTCGGCCAGTTGCTCGCTGGAGACGCCCCGGGCGCCTACGCGGCGGCGCGTGGCCTTGCCGATAGTGTCGAACGCCGGACGATCCAGTGGGCCGCCATCCGCTTCGGCGAGGGCGTCGACGCCGAAACAGTCCTTGATTTTGCCGCCGAGGCGCCGGACTACGATTTTTCCTCGACCTACCGTTCGCGTCTCGAAGTCGTGATCGATCTCGAAACCGCCGATAAGGACACGATCATCCGCCTGCTCGGCGGCCAGATGCCGCGCAGTCTTGACGCGCAGATCGCCCTGGCCGAAGCCTATCTCGCCGACGGCCAGACGGAGCGCGCCGCGCGCATCGCCCGCGCCATCTGGGTCGAGGACTTCCTCAGCGACGACGGCGAGAAAAAAGTCGAGGCCCGGCTCGGCGCCCTTTTGACGCAGCAGGACTACTGGGACCGGGCGGTGCATTTGTTGATGCATGACCGCGCCGCAGGCGCCGAACGGATTTTCGGACACCTGACGCCGGCCCAGCAATCGCTCGCCCGGGCGCGCATCGCCGTGTCGCGCCAGAGCGCCGGGGCAGCGGCGCTCATCGATGGCGTCGATCCCGCGCTTGGCGGGCACCCGCTGTTTTTCTTCACAAAGGCGCAATGGCGGCGCGACGCCGGTGATCTCGAGGGCGCGGTCGCGGCGCTCGACCAGGTGACATCGGGCAACGTGCCCGATGCCGCCGAATTCTGGTACGAGCGGCGGCTGATCGTCCGGCGGGCCCTCGCCGAGGGCAAGCCCGATCTCGCCTATCGTGCCGCCGCCCATTATATCGCCGGCCCGGAAGGGCGGCTGGTCGAGGCGCGGTTCCATGCCGGCTGGGTGGCGCTCGCCTATTTGAACGACGCAAGTCTCGCGGCACCGCATTTCGCGGCGATGGCCGGGCTGTCGACCCTGCCCGATTCGATCACCCAGGCGCGCTACTGGCTCGGCCGCGCCGAAGAGGCGCGCGGCGATATGGCGGCGGCGAAGTTGAGCTTCGAGATCGCGGCGCGCTACAACCATCTCTATTACGGGCAATTGGCGCGCGAGGCGCTGGGGCAGAACGCCGTCTCCGTGCATCCCCTGCCCGACTGGCGCGGCCGCGAGACGATCTTCGACAGGATGGAGCTGGTGCGCGCCGTGCGGCTTCTGTCGGCCAACGGCCAGAACGCCATGGCTGAACCGCTGGTGCGCCGTCTCGGCTACGTGGTTTCCGAACCGGGCGATTTCGTCCTGGCGGCGCGGCTGGCACAGGAGATCAATGCCCACAACATCGCCATCCTCATCGCCGACCGGGCCGACCAGCTCGGGCACACGCTTGATCTTTTCCACTTCCCCAAGGACGGTATTCCCGACGGCACCCAGCTGGCCCTCAGCGATGCGGCGGCGGTCTATGCCGTGGCCCGGCAGGAGAGCAATTTCGACGTGGACGCCGTTTCGGCTTCGGGCGCGCGCGGGCTGATGCAGCTCATGCCCTCGACAGCCGAGGACGTGGCACGCCAGCTCGGGCTCGCCTATTCGTCCGAAAGGCTGACCAGCGATGCCGCCTACAATCTCCTGCTCGGCTCGAGCTATCTCGGAACGCAGCTCAAGCGGTTCGACAATTCGCTGGTGCTGGCGGCGGCGGCCTATAATGGCGGCGGCGGCAATGTCATCACTTGGCTCGAGCTTTACGGCGACCCGCGCCGCGCCGATGTCGACGCGGTGAGCTGGGTCGAGACCATCCCCTTCATCGAAACGCGCCGCTACGTGCAAAAGGTCATGGCCAATTATCTGATCTACCGGGCAAGGCTCGGCTATGCCGAACTCGGCATGCAGGAGGCGCTCAAACGGCTCCCCGGCTGATCCGTTCCGGGAAACGGCAGGCAGTTTCCGGGAAGGACATGGGAAAACAATGATGTAGAGTGCGGCGATGAATCATAGGCCGCTCTTGTAGTTCCAACCCATGCCGAAACGGTCCGCCATACCGCCCGATCTGCCGGTTTTCGCCGGCCTGCCGGTCAGTTTCGTTCATCGCGGCGGCGGCGCCAGCGCCGCGGTGCATGTCGGCGGACGCCTCGGCTTCGGCCGCCTGCCGGTCGTCTGTGTGCCCGGCCATGTGCGCAACATGTCCGATTTCATGACCTTCGCCACGGCCATGCGCAACCTGCTCGGCATGGACTGGCCGCATGTGCTGATCGACCTGCCGGGACGCGGACGCGCCGGCTGGCGCGCGGACAAGACGCAGTATACCTCGCCGCAGGACGCCGAGATGCTGGCGACGGTGCTCAAGGCACTGGCCATCGACCGGGCGATCCTTGTCGGGCTCGGACAGGGCGGCCAGGTGATCATGGCGCTCGGCGCCATCCGTCCATCGACCATCGCCGCAGCCATCCTGATCGATGCCGGACCGCTGACCGACCCGCGCGGCCTGGTGCGGCAACGCACCAATCTCGGCCATGTGCTGTCATCGCGCAGCGAGGTCCAGGCCGTAGGGGCGTTGCGGCGGATTCTTGCCACCGACTATCCCGGACGCGACGCGGCGGCGCTCGACAAGCTGGCCGCGCGCCTGTTCGTCACCGCCGGACGGTCGCGGCCGCTGCCCCTGTTCGATCCGGCTCTGGTCGAACGTCTCAAGGGGTTTTCCGCCGACGACGAGTTCGTGCCGCAATGGCCCTTGTTCAACACGCTCGCTACAGCGTCGCTCATGCTTTTGCGCACCCAGTTGACCGACCGGCTGCGCAAGGAAGTGTTCGAGGAAATGGCGCGCCGGCGTCCCGATGCCGTCACCTTCACCATTTCCGACCAGGGCTCCCCCGCCCTGCTCGACGGCGCCGACGAGACCGGCGCCATCGCCGATTTCATCACCTATGTGCAAAAGTTGAAGGGGTAAGAAAGCGATTGGCGCGCTGCGCCAATCCAACGCGCCGGTGGCGCGTTGGAAGCTTTCGAACGCGAGGGCGGATGCCGAAGGCATCGGGCGCCCCGCCGGGCGGACGACGCCCCGCAATTCCGGCCCCGTTCCAGACAGACGCCCTCCGCCCCTCACATTTCCTCTTGCGTTCCCGTTTTAGTGTGTTATGTTACTAGCACACTAACAAGGTAGATCACATGATCGAATGGAACGAAAGCCAGCCGATCTTCTTGCAGATCCGGCAAAGACTGGTGGAGATGATCCTCAAGAGCCAGGTCAAGCCGGGCGAGGCGCTGCCCTCGATCCGGCAGGCTTCGGCCGATCTGGCCGTCAATCCGCTGACCGTAACCAAGGCCTATCAGTCGCTTGTCGACCAGGGCGTCGTGGAGAAAAAAAGAGGCATGGGAATGTATGTGAGCGAGGGCGCGCATGCCGTCCTTCTGGAGCAGGAACGCGAGGCCTTCCTCAAGGAGGTCTGGCCGCGCATCCGCGCGCAGATCGAGGCGCTCGGTCTTGATCTCAAGACACTGATGCAAACGGAGGCCGACAAATGAGCGCCGACGCCATCATCACCGCGCGCAACCTCAAGAAGCGCTTCGGCAAGAACGAAGTCCTCAAGGGCCTCAATTTCGCCATACCCGCCGGCCGCATCTATGGCCTTGTCGGCCATAACGGCGCCGGCAAGACCACGACGCTCAACGCCCTTTTGGGCCTGACCGACTATGAAGGCGAGCTGACCGTGTTCGGCCGCAATCCCTTCGCCGAGCGCCACAAGCTCATGCAGGACGTGGCCTTCATCTCCGATGTCGCCAGCCTGCCGCGTTTTCTCAAAGTGCGGGAATTGTTCGACCTGATCGAGGACATCCATCCGCATTTCTCGCGCGACAAGGCGCAGGTCTTCCTGCAGGGCACCGACCTCAAGCCGGACCTCAAGCTCAAGACCCTGTCCAAGGGCATGCTGGCCCAGCTCCACCTCGCCGTGGTCATGGCCATCGAGGCCAAGCTCCTGGTGCTCGACGAGCCGACGCTCGGCCTCGACATCACCTATCGCAAGCGCTTCTACCGAAGGCTGATCGAGGACTACATGACCGAGGAAAGGACGCTGATCATCACCACCCACCAGGTGGACGAGATCGCCTCGATCCTGACTGACATCATGTTCATCCGTGACGGCGAGATCGTGCTCGACATGGAAACCGAGGCTCTCGGCACGGTCTATACCCAGCTCGTGTGCGGCAGCGACAAGGCCGACGAGGCGGCAAAACTCGGCCCGGTCTTTTCCGAAACCCGCTTCGGCCAGTCCGTCATGGTGTTCGAGAACGTTGGCCGCGACAAGCTCGCGGCACTGGGCGAGGCCGCGACCCCGACCCTGTCCGACCTGTTCGTGGCGTTGATGCAGCGCCAGTCCGCCATTCCGGGAGACAAGTGATGAAAGCCATGACCGCCCTGTTGCGGCGCGAATTTCTCGAACACCGCGGCGCGTTCCTTTACGCCCCGGCCGTGCTGATCGCCGCGCTGCTCGTCCTGATCACGGCCGGCATCATTTTCGGCGACACGCCTTCCATCGGGGCACACAATCGCGACATGACGCCCCTGGTGCTTTTGCAGATCGCCTTCGGTGGCGTCGGCGCCATGTGGAGCGCCTATCTGATCGTCGCGCTCTATTTCTACTATGCCGATGCCTTTTCGGCCGACCAGCGCAACAATTCCATGCTGTTCTGGAAATCGATGCCGCAATCGGACCTGACGATCCTGACCTCCAAGGCCATTGCCGGCCTCACCATCCTGCCGGCCCTCATTCTCGGCTTCGCCCTCATCAACATGGTGCTCGTCTATTTGCTGAGCTTCCCGCTGGCGGCGCGGCTGCCCTTCATTCCGATCGCCAACCCGATCGACATGCTCGCCGCCCTGTTCGGCATGGGCATCGGCGTTGCGGTGTTCCTGGTGCTGAGCGTGATCTGGTACGCGCCGTTCCTCGCGCTCGTTGCCGGGTTGTCCGTGCTGGTCAAGCGCTGGGCCATTCCGGCGGCGATCCTGCTCATCGGCGCGGTCGTCATCACCGAGACGGTACTGACCTTCGGGCGGACCGTGGCGCATCCGATCCGCGAATACATCGCCTACCGCGCCGATGGTTTCGCCGGCGACATCGATCCG